>Ga0207868_1000007_pt1 | contig 403639 bp, 401 predicted proteins | sample Passage237B_FD_187370 | JGI IMG/M metagenome (GOLD analysis project Ga0207868, IMG submission 187370) | Cellulose adapted compost microbial communities from Newby Island Compost Facility, Milpitas, CA, USA - Passage2 37B (SPAdes) (version 3) ...
GGCGGCCGTAACTATAACGGTCCTAAGGTAGCGAAATTCCTTGTCGGGTAAGTTCCGACCTGCACGAATGGCGTAACGACTTCCCCACTGTCTCCAGCACATGCTCAGCGAAATTGAATTCTCCGTGAAGATGCGGAGTACCCGCGGTTAGACGGAAAGACCCCGTGCACCTTTACTGCAGCTTCAGAGTGGCATTAGGATTGAACTGTGTAGGATAGGTGGGAGGCTTTGAAGCATCGGCGCCAGCCGGTGTGGAGCCATTGGTGAAATACCACCCTGTCCAATCCTGATGTCTAACCACGCACCGTTATCCGGTGTTGGGACCCTCTGTGGCGGGTAGTTTGACTGGGGCGGTCGCCTCCCAAAGAGTAACGGAGGCGCGCGATGGTGGGCTCAGGACGGTTGGAAACCGTCTGTTAGAGTGCAATGGCATAAGCCCGCCTGACTGCGAGACTGACAAGTCGAGCAGAGACGAAAGTCGGTCATAGTGATCCGGTGGTCCCTCGTGGAAGGGCCATCGCTCAACGGATAAAAGGTACGCCGGGGATAACAGGCTGATAACCCCCAAGAGCTCATATCGACGGGGTTGTTTGGCACCTCGATGTCGGCTCATCACATCCTGGGGCTGGAGCAGGTCCCAAGGGTTTGGCTGTTCGCCAATTAAAGTGGTACGTGAGCTGGGTTCAGAACGTCGCGAGACAGTTTGGTCCCTATCTGCCGTGGGCGTCGATATTTGAGAGGAGTTGCCCCTAGTACGAGAGGACCGGGGTGAACATGCCTCTGGTGGACCTGTCATCGCGCCAGCGGTGCAGCAGGGTAGCTATGCATGGACGGGATAACCGCTGAAAGCATCTAAGCGGGAAGCCTCCCTCAAGATAAGATATCTCAGAGCCGTGGAAGACCACCACGTTGATAGGCCGGATGTGGAAGCGGGGTAACCCGTGGAGCTAACCGGTCCTAATTGCTCTATTCGCGCTTGAGAGTTCACACCGTCAACGACAGTCCTGGAACTGTCCTGACATGTGGCTCAGCAGATCAAAGTTGCACGATTTCTAGGATACTCGCATTGCGGCGCGCCGGCTCCATAGCTTGGTGGCCATAGCGTCTGTGACCCACCCGATCCCATCCCGAACTCGGCCGTGAAACCAGACAGCGCCGATGGTACTATCGCTTAAGCGATGGAAGAGTAGGTCGTCGCCAGGCTTTGCAGCCGGCGCGGCGCGATGCGCGGATCCTTTGAACCCATTCACGATGTTGAAGACAGCAAGGTGACTGACGCGGGGTGGAGCAGCCCGGTAGCTCGTCAGGCTCATAACCTGAAGGTCGCAGGTTCAAATCCTGCCCCCGCAACCACCGATGCCATGCAATCAGCGGCCGGTTCCGAAAGGGGCCGGTTTTTTGCGTCCGCGCTCCAGGCCGGCGAGGCCCTTTGGGCGCGAGCCGGCGCCGCTGCCATGCCGGCAGGGCCGATCGCGGCGTTCGGCCCGGCGCGGTCCGCCGGATGACGCCAGCCCCGCCGCGAGCGGGGCTTTTTCATATCTGCATGATCCTGGCAGAGGCTCGCGTGCCGCCGCCGGCGCGCTACGGGACGCGTGCGCGCAAAGCGTTGGGCGGCGTCCGCGCGTTCCTCTTTCGATGCGTGTCCGGCGGTGGATCGGTCGGCGGCACGGCGCGTGCCTGCAAGGCGATCCGCCTCGGCCGATCGCTCGGTAGATCAGGGGCGAAGCAACGGGAGAGTCGTCCGCTCCCTCGCCCCTGACCCGTCACCGCGGGCGGCAAATGGCTGCTCGCCGCATCGCGGCGAAACCGGATGCGTGCGCGCGCGCCCTAGTTGTGCCGGCCGCGTCCGCAGCGAGCCGGATCGGCCCAGCTGCCGCTGTCGCTGTCGGTCAGGCCCGAGCAGCGATTGCCGCGCCGGCCGCGACCATTGCCGCCCGGATCGGCGTTGCTGCCGCTGTCGCCGTCGGTCAGCCCGGTGCGCCCGCGCCGTCCACGGCCGTTGCCGACCGGATCGGCATAGCGCCCGGTATCGCTGTCGGTGACGCCGGAGCGACGCCGGCCGCGGCCATTGCCGACCGGATCGGCGTAGCGCCCGGTATCGCTGTCGGTGACGCCGGAGCGACGCCCGCCGCGGCCATTGCCGACCGGATCGGCATAGCTGCCGGTATCGTTGTCGGTGATGCCCGAGCGTCCGCCCCCGCGGCCGTTGCCGACCGGGTCGGCATAGCTGCCGGTGTCGTTGTCGGTGATGCCAGAGCGCCCGCGCCCGCGACCGTTGCCCGCCGGGTCCGCATTTGGGCCGCGATCGCTATCGGTAATTCCGGAACGGCCGCGGCCGCGCCCATGGCCGGCGCGATCGGCATTGGGCCCGCCGTCGCTGTCGGTCACGCCGGTATAGCCCCGGCCGGCCGGATCGGCATTCCTGCCATAATCGCTGTCGCTGACCTGGAGCGCCTCGGCCGAGGAGCCGAGCACGGTGAGCGCGGCGCCGCCGGCCACCGCACCGCCGGCCACCTGGCCGAGGAACGAACGCCGCGAAAGCTTGCGTGTGACTTTCATCTGATTTTCCCCATCTGGATACTGGACTGGAGGCCCCCGCGGGGCGGGCAGCCGGCCTCATGCAAAAGGAATGGCGCGGCTGGCGCGCCTGATCAGGCGCGCGGCGGCGCGCGGGCGTTTACGAGGCCGCCGATAAACCATGTCGGCGGGCTGGCGCCGGGCAGGATCGCCGCTTCCCGTGCGCGCGTCGCCGGGGCCGGCATGGTGGCGGCGCGCGCCGGCAGCGCCGCCTGGTGATGGGCGTCGATCGCCGGATCGGGGGCGATGCTGGCGCGAACGAACTTCTCCGGCGCCGGCGCGCGGTTCGGCCCGAGCGAGACGTCGCTGGTGAAGAAACTGAACGCCGATCCCGGCGTCTCGTGCACCGCGGAGCCGCTATAGGGATCGAGCGCGAAGGCGAAGACGGTCGCGAGCGCAAGCCAAAGCCCGCCCACGAACATCCGTCTGTGCACCGTCAGGCTCAATCGCGCCCCCCCCACGAATGGACGGACTGGCGTCCGCCGAAAATCCCCGATCCTTTTCCGCGGAACATAATCGAAAGGGCGTCCCTGTCCACCCGTCTCGTCGCCCAGCGGCGCGGGGAGGCGCCAGCCGCGTCGGGCGCCGTGCGTCAGCGTGCGCTTGTGATTTGCGGCCCAACGTGCTTCATTCGCGACAGTTCCTGACAGGGAGGGGCTTTTCCATGGCTGACGGACCGACCAACCCGGCGACCGCATCGCTGATCGACCGGGTAAAGAACTTACTCATTTCACCCAAGTCCGAATGGGCGCGCATCGCCGCGGAGCCTGCCACGATCGGCGGCTTGTTCACGGGTTATGCGCTGATCCTCGCGCTGATCCCGCTCATCGCGGGCATCGTCGGAATGCTGGTGTTCATGCCGGCCTTCATGCGGCTGTCGCTGAGCTTCATCATCGCATCCGCGGTGATCGGCTATGTCATCTCGATGATCGTGGTCTACGTCATGGGCATGATCATCAGCGCGCTCGCGCCGACCTTCGGCGGCACGAAGGACAATGTCCAGGGAACGAAGGTCGCGGTCTACGCCACGACGCCGGTGTGGGTCCTGGGCATTCTCTCGATCTTCCCGCCGCTGAGCCCGATCGTCTACCTCGGCTATCTGTGGGTGATCTTCCAGATCTACCTCGGCCTCGGCCCGGTCATGAAGGCGCCGGAAGACAAGACGATCGTCTACACGCTCGTGATCGTCGTCATCTACATCGTGCTGATGGCCGTGCTCACCGCCGTCCTCGCCGGCATCGTCCTTTCGATGATCGGCCTGACGGCGCTCACCGCCGCCAGCTCGTTGGCGACGCCACCTTATTGATCGAACAGGGCGGACTGGACGGCTTCGGAAACGGCGCCGTCCAGCACCGCCGCCTTCGCCCAGGCGAGATCGTCCGCGAGATAGCGGTCGGCCGCATGGTGCGGCACCGAATTCCGGATCACCTCGATCGCCGGCCGCAGCGCCGGCGATGTCGCGAGCGGCGCATGGAAATCGATCCCCTGCGCCGCCGCCAGCAGCTCGATGCCGATCACGCCGGCGGCATTGCGCGCGATCCGCCGCGCCTTCAGCGCCCCGTGCGTCGCCATCGACACATGATCCTCCTGGCCAGCCGAGGTCGGGATCGTGTCGACGCTCGCCGGGAAGGCGAGGCTCTTGTTTTCCGAAACCAGCGCGGCCGCCGTCACCTGCGCGATCATGAAGCCGGAATTGACCCCTGAATCCTCGATCAGGAACGCCGGCAGCCCGCTCATCTTCGGGTCGATCAGCACCGCAAGGCGCCGCTCCGAGATCGATCCGGTCTCGCACATGGCGAGCGCGAGGATGTCGGCGGCGAAGGCGACCGGCTGGGCGTGGAAATTGCCGCCGGACAGCGCGTCCTCGCCGAAGATCAGCGGATTGTCGCTGACCGCATTGGCCTCGATCTCCAGCGTGCGCGCGGCGCCGCGGATGAGATCGAGCGCCGCCCCCATCACCTGCGGCTGGCAGCGGAAGCTGTAGGGGTCCTGCACCCGATCGTCATGCTCGCGGTGCGACTGGCGGATTGCGCTTCCCTCCATGAGGCGGCGCAGCATCGCCGCGACCTCGATCTGGCCGGGCTGGCCGCGCGCCGCATGGATGCGCGGATCGAACGGCGCGTCGGTTCCCTTCAGCGCATCGGTCGAAAGCGCGCCGGCGACGAGGGCCGAGGCGAAGACCCGTTCGGCGGTGAACAGGAGGTCGAGCGCGATCGCGGTCGAGGCCTGGGTGCCGTTGATCAGCGCGAGCCCTTCCTTGGGCCCGAGCACGAGCGGCGCGAGGCCGAGCCGTTCGAGCGCCTGGGCGGCGCGCATCCGCTCGCCGCCGACCGTCATCTCGCCCTCGCCGATCAGCGCCGCGCTCATATGGGCGAGCGGCGCGAGATCGCCCGACGCGCCGACCGATCCCTGGCGCGGGACGACCGGCAGCGCATCGGCCTCGACCAAAGTCAGCAGCCGCTCGACGATCGCGCGGCGCACGCCCGAACAGCCGCGCGCGAGCCCGATCGCCTTGAGGGCCATCATCAGCCGGACGATGCGGCGGGACATCGGATCGCCGAGCCCGGCGCTGTGCGACAGGATCAGGTTGCGCTGCAGCTCCGCCAGCCGGTCGTGCGGGATGCGCGTGCTGGCGAGCAGCCCGAAGCCGGTGTTGATTCCGTAGACGGTCGCCCCGCCGGCGACGATGGCATCCACGGCGGCGGCCGAGGCATCGATCGCGGCCCAGGCGCCGGCGGCGAGCTCCACGGGCGCGCCGTCCCAGATCGCGCGAAGCTCGGCGAGGGTGACGGAACCGGGGTCGAGGGTGATGGTCATGCGGCTGCAATCCTCCCTGTCGCCGCAGGCGATGGGGAGGGGGACCATGCGAAGCATGGTGGAGGGGCCTTCGGCGCCGAAAGCCCCTCCGGCCTTCGCCCTGGGCCGCGGCCGGTCCTCTTCCCCATCCGCTCCCTCATCTTCCCACCATCGGCAGGTCGAGGCCCTGCTCTTTCGCGCAGTCCACCGCGATCTCGTAGCCCGCGTCGGCGTGGCGCATCACGCCGGTGCCGGGATCGTTCCACAAGACCCGTTTCAGCCGGCGCGCGGCATCCTCGCTCCCGTCGGCGACGATCACCATGCCGGCATGTTGCGAATAGCCCATGCCGACGCCGCCGCCGTGATGGAGCGAAACCCAGGTCGCGCCCGAGGCGGTGTTGAGCAGGGCATTGAGCAGCGGCCAGTCGGAGACCGCGTCCGATCCGTCGCGCATCGCCTCGGTCTCGCGGTTGGGGCTGGCGACGGAGCCGCTGTCGAGATGATCGCGGCCGATCACCACCGGCGCCTTCAATTCCCCGCGCGCGACCATCTCGTTGAAGGCGAGGCCGAGCCGGTGGCGCTGGCCGAGCCCGACCCAGCAGATGCGCGCCGGCAGCCCCTGGAAGGCGATCCTCTCCCGCGCCATGTCGAGCCAGCGATGCAGGTGCGGATCGTCGGGGATCAGCTCCTTCACCTTCTCGTCGGTGCGGTAGATGTCCTCGGGATCGCCGGAAAGCGCGGCCCAGCGGAACGGGCCGATGCCGCGGCAGAAGAGGGGGCGGACATAGGCCGGGACGAAACCGGGAAAATCGAAGGCGTGGGTCACGCCCTCGTCGCTGGCGACCTGGCGGATATTGTTGCCGTAATCGAAGGTCGGCACGCCCATCGCCTTGTAGGCGAGCATCGCCTCGACATGGCGGGCCATGGACGCGCGGGCCTCGCGCTCCACCCGCTTGGGGTCGCGCTCGCGAAGCTCGATCCACTGCTCGACGCTCCAGCCGATCGGCAGATAGCCGTTCACCGGATCGTGCGCCGATGTCTGATCGGTGAGCGCGTCGGGCCTGATCCCCCGCGCGACCATTTCGGGCAGCAGCTCGGCGGCATTGCCGAGCAGGCCGACGGAGGTCGGCTCGTCCGCCGCGCGGATGATCTCCAGCGCCTCGTCGATGCTGGTCGCGCGCCGGTCGAGATAGTGGGTCTCGAGCCGCTTCGCGATCCGGCTTTCCTGGCATTCGATCGCGATGCAGTGCGCGCCGGCCATCACCGCGGCGAGCGGCTGCGCGCCGCCCATGCCGCCAAGCCCGGCGGTCAGGATCCACTTGCCGCGAAGGTCGCCGCCATGGTGCTGGCGGCCCATTTCGACGAAGGTTTCGTAGGTGCCCTGAACGATGCCCTGGGTGCCGATGTAGATCCACGATCCGGCCGTCATCTGGCCGTACATCATGAGCCCCTTGCGATCCAAAAGGTTGAAATGATCCCAGGTCGCCCAGTGCGGCACCAGGTTCGAATTGGCGATGAGGACGCGCGGCGCGTCCTTGTGGGTCGGGAAGACGCCGACGGGCTTGCCCGACTGGATCAGCAGCGTCTGGTCCTCCTCCAGCCGCCTCAGCGTCTCGACGATCGCGTCATAGCTTTCCCAGTCGCGCGCGGCGCGGCCGATCCCGCCATAGACGACCAGCTCTTCGGGCGCTTCGGCGACTTGGCGGTCGAGATTGTTCATCAGCATCCGCATCGCGGCTTCGGTGGTCCAGCTCTTGCAGCTGAGCGCCGTGCCGGTCGGCGCCTCGATATGCCGGCTATTGTCGCGTCGATGGTGCATGACGCCTCCCTACCCGCTCGTCCCGAGCGAAGTCGAGGGGCGTGCTGCCTCTCAGGCATCCTCCCCGGCGACGATGCGCCGCACCGGCCCCGGCAGCCCGATCCAGTAGGCGAGCTCCGCCGGCCGATCGACCGCCCACACGCACAGGTCCGCGACCTTGCCGACCGTGATCGTGCCGATCTCCGCCTCGCGCCCCAGCGCCTTCGCCGCGCATCGCGTCATGCCGGCCACCGCCTCTTCCGGGGTGAGGCCGAACAGGGTGCAGGCCATGCTCATCATCAGGGTCGGCGAAAGGACTGGCGAGGTGCCGGGGTTGCAATCGGTCGCGATCGCCATCGGCACGCCATAGCGGCGCAGCAGATCGACCGGCGGCTTCTTCGTCTCCTTGAGCGCATAGAAGGCGCCGGGCAGCAGCACCGCCGCCATATGGGCCCGCGCCATCGCCGCCACGCCCTCCTCGTCGGCATGTTCCAGGTGATCGGCGGAAAGCGCGCGGAAATCGGCCGCCAGCTCGGCGCCGCGCAGATTGCTGAGCTGCTCGGCATGGAGCTTCAGCCAGAAGCCGTGGCGCCGCGCCGCCTCGAACAGCGCGCGCACCTCGTTGCGGGTGAAGCCGATCCCCTCGCAAAAGGCATCGACGGCTGTCGCCAGCCGCCGTTCCGCCACGGCCGGGAGGATTTCCTCGATCGCCATCCGGACGAAGGCCGCGCGCTCCTCGCGATAGTCCGTCGGCAGCGCGTGGAGGGCGAGCAATGTGCGGTCGATCCGCACCGTCTCGGTCTCGCCGAGCCGCTTCGCCGCCTCCAGCATCTTGATCTCGGTCGCGGCGTCGAGCCCATAGCCCGACTTGATCTCGACGGTCGTGCAGCCGCCCCGCATCAGCGCGCGCAGCCGCGGGCGCGCCGCTTCGACCAGCTCGTCGCGCGATGCGGCGCGGGTCGCCGCGACGGTCGAGACGATCCCGCCGCCGGCCGCCGCGATCTCCTCATAGCTCGCGCCCTCGAGCCGCTGTTCGAACTCGCCGGCGCGGTTGCCGCCGAAGACGAGGTGGGTGTGGCAATCGATCAGCCCCGGCGTCACCCAGGCGCCGCCGAGCGGCTCGACCTTCTTCGCCTGATAGCCGGCAAGCTCGGTGCGCTTGCCGATGCGGACGATCCGTCCGTCCTGAATCCCGATCGCGCCGTTCTCGATCGCGCCGAAGGGCGCGTCGACGGCGGGATCCATCGTCGCAATATGGCAATCGACAAGAAGACGGTCCCACATGTCTCGCTTTCTACTCTGGCCCGCGTATAGGGGCAAAGCATGAGCTGGACGTCCATCGCCGATCTCATGGTCCGTGACGAAAGCGCGCCGATCGCCCTGATCGGCGCACCGCTGGAGGCCGGATCGGTGACGCCGGGCCGCTGCGACCTTGCCCCGGAGCGGCTGCGCGCGGCGATGAAGCGAATCTCGACCTATGATCTGGTCGAGGCGCTGGAGCTGGCCACGCCTGTCCACGACGCCGGCGACATCGCGGTCCAGACGAAGATGCCGAGCGAGGGCTTCGCCCCGATCCGCGACGCCGTCGCCGCCTGCGCCGCGCGCCACGATCTCACCTTGCTCGTCGGCGGCAACAATGCGGTCACCCGGCCCGGCGTCCACGGCCTCGGCCGGCCGCTCGCCGAGGTCGGGCTGATCACGCTCGACGCCCATTTCGACATGCGCGACACCGATCGTGGCCCGATGAACGGCAATCCGGTGCGCTGCCTCCTGGAAGACGGCCTGCCCGGCGCGAACATCTGCCAGATCGGCCTTGCTCCCTTCGCCAACACGCGCGGGATGCACGAGGACGCGCTCGCCGCCGGCATCGGCGTCTTCGACATCGATTTCGTCCTTGCCGAGGGGATCGAGGCGGCGATCGACGACGCGCTCGAGCGATTGAGCCATGTCGAGGCGCTCTATGTCGATTTCGACATCGACGTGATCGACCGCGCCCAGCTTCCCGGCGCGCCCGGTGCCCGGCCCGGCGGCCTTCCGGTCCACGATTTCTTCCGCGCCGCCCGCCGCCTTGCCGAAGAGCCGCGCGTCCGCATCGTCGATCTCACCGAATTCGATCCGGGCCTCGATGCGACCGATCTTTCGGCGCTCACCGCCGCGCGCTGGGTGGCGGAGATCCTCGCCGGCCATGCGAGGCGCGGATGAGCGGCGCCGATCCGGCCCTGGGCGATGCCTTCCGCCAGGCGATGCGCCGCGTCGCCGCGACGGTGAACGTCATCTCGATCTGCGTCGACGGCAAGCCGATGGGCATCACCGCCACCGCCGTCTCGTCGGTGTCGATGGACCCGCCGAGCCTGCTCGTGTGCATCAACCAGGCCGCCTCGCTCCACGCGCCGATGGGCGACATGAGCCATTTCTGCGTCAACGTCCTCCACGGATCGCAGGAGGAGGTCGCCCGCCTCTTCGCCGATCGCGCCCGCCATGCGCTTCGCTTCGCCTCCGGCGGCTGGGAGGAGGATGGCGACGGCCCGCCGCGCCTTCACGACGCGCAGGCGACGATCCTGTGCCGCCGGATCGACAGCCACAGCTTCGGCACCCATTCGATCTTCATCGGCGTCGTCGAGGAGGTGCAGGTGCGCGGCGACATCGATCCGCTCGTCTATCTCGACGGCGCCTTCCGGAGCTTCGCATCGTGACCGCGACCGATCCCGACGCCCTGTTCGACAGCTGGTTCGCCGAGGCGCGCGCGGCCGAGCCCAACGATCCCGACGCCATGTCGCTCGCGACCGCGACGGCGGATGGCGCGCCGTCGGTGCGGATGGTGCTGATGAAGGGCCATGATGCGCGCGGCTTCGTCTTCTACACCAACAGCCTCAGCCGCAAGGGCGACGAGCTCGCCGCCAATCCGCGCGCGGCCTTGCTCTTCCACTGGAAATCGCTGCGCCGCCAGGTCCGGATCGAAGGCCCGGTCGCGCCGGTGTCCGACGAGGAGGCCGACGCCTATTTCGCCTCGCGCTCGCGCGAATCGCAGCTCGGCGCCTGGGCCTCCGATCAGTCGCGCCCGCTCGCCAGCCGGACCTTGTTCGAGGCGCGCTACGAGATGACCGTGCTCGACCATGAGGGCCGCGACGTGCCGCGCCCGCCGCACTGGAAGGGCTATCGCGTCCGGCCCGAACGGTTCGAGTTCTGGACCGATCGACCGCACCGCCTGCACGAGCGCCGCCTGTTCGTCCGCGATGGCGAAGGCGGCGGCGAGGGCTGGCGCGAAAGCCTGCTCTATCCATGAGCGCGGCCGATCGCGCCCGTCTCACGACCCGCGCGGCGCTCGCCAGCGTCGCGGTCGCGCTGCTGCTGCTCGGCCTCAAGGTCTGGGCGGCGCTGGCGACCGGATCGGTGGCGATGCTCGGCTCGCTCGCCGATACCGCGCTCGACGTCATCGCCTCGCTCGTCACATTATTCGGAGTCCGCGTCGCGGCGCAGCCGGCGGACCGCGAGCATCGCTTCGGCCACGGCAAGGCGGAGGCGCTCGCGGCGCTCGTCCAGGTCGGCATCATCTCGGTCTCGGCGCTGGGCATCGCCTGGCGCGCGATCCAGCGGCTGATCGCCGGCGCGGAAACCGCCAATGCCGAAGACGGGATCATCGTGTCGGTCATCGCGCTCGTCGCGACCGGCTTCCTCATCGCCTATCAGCGCATGGTGATCCGCCGCACCGGATCGGTCGCGATCCGCACCGACAACGTCCATTACCAGAGCGACGTCCTGCTCAACCTGTCGGTGATCGCCGCGCTTGTGCTCGATCAATATGTCGGCCTCACCGGCGCCGATCCGGTCTTCGGAGTCGGCATCGCGCTCTGGCTGCTCTGGGGGGCGTGGCGCGCCTCGGTCCACGCGGTCGATCAGCTGATGGACAAGGAATGGCCGGACGACAAGAGGATGCGCTTCCTCGCCGTCGCCTCGGCCCGGCCGGAGGCGAAGGGCATCCACGATCTCCGCACGCGATCGAGCGGCGCGCATGATTTCGCGCAGTTTCACATCTGGATCGATCCGACGATGACGGTTCGCGAGGCGCACGACATCGTCGATGCGATCGAGGCCGATCTCGCCCGCGAATTTCCGGGCGTCGAGGTCATCATCCATGTCGATCCGGAAGGGCAGGTCGACAATCCCGGCAATCCGCTTCTCGAAACCGACGAAACCAGGGAGCCGATCCCCGAATGACCACGCTTCGCCTCGTTCAGGTCGATGCCTTCGCCGACAGGCCCTTCACCGGCAATCCGGCCGCGGTGATGCCGCTCGATTCCTGGCTCGACGATGCGACGCTCCAGGCGATCGCGATGGAGAACAACCTTTCGGAGACCGCCTTCACCATCCCGGCGCGCGACGGCGAGGCGGATTATGAGCTGCGCTGGTTCACCCCGGCGACCGAGGTCGTGCTGTGCGGCCATGCGACGCTTGCCAGCGGCCATGTCCTGATCGGCGACAGCGATCGCATCCGCTTCCGCACCCGCAAGGCCGGGATGCTGGAGGTCGCGAGGGACGGCGACGGCTATGCCATGTCGCTCCCGGCCTGGAAGCCGGAGCCGAGGCCGCTTCCCGCCATCGTCGCCGCGCTTGGCGTCACGCCGGTCGAAACGTTCTGGCATCCGCACCGCTACGGCGTCGTCGCGGTGGCGAGCGAGGCGGAAATCCACGCGCTCGCCCCCGATTTCAAGGCGCTTGCGGCCGAAGGCGACGTCCTCACCATCGTGACGGCGCCCGGGAGCGAGGCCGATGTCGTGAGCCGCGTCTTCGCCTGCGGCGCCGGCATCGACGAGGATCCGGTGACGGGCTCGGCCCATGCCGTCCTCACGCCTTATTGGGCCGCGCGCACCGGCCGCACCAGCTTCACCTACTTCCAGGCCAGCCGCCGCGGCGGCCACCTCACCGGCCGCCTCGAAGGCGACCGCGTCATCCTCGGCGGCCGGTGCGTGACCGTGATCGAAGGTACGATGACGATCTGAACCCAGGCGTCATGCCGGATCAGGTCCGGGGTGGCTGAGACGGCGCGGCGCCCGCCGGCCGCGCCTGCTCGGCGGCGATCCATTCGTTGATCTGCGCTTCGAGCACGTCGAGCGGCACCGATCCGTTCGCCAGCACCGCGTCGTGGAAGCGCCGCTCGTCGAACCGCGGCCCAAGCGCCTGTTCGGCGCGGTGGCGAAGCTCGATGATCTTGAGGCGGCCGATCATGTAGCCAAGGGCCTGGCCCGGCCAGCTGATATAGCGGTTCACCTCGGATTCGATGTTGCGGTCGGTGAGCGCGGTGTTGTCGCGCATGTACTGGATCGCGCGCGCCTTGTCCCAGCCATAGGCATGGATGCCGGTGTCGACGACGAGCCGGCACGCGCGCCACATCTGGTAGGAAAGCTCGCCCATCCGTCGTTCGGGCGTGTTGTAGACCCCCATCTCCTCGCCGAGGCTCTCGGCATAGAGCGCCCAGCCTTCGGTGAAGGCGGTGAACCCGGTGAAGTTCCGGCGGAACGGGGCGATGTCCATTTCCTGCTGGAGCGCGATCTGGAGATGGTGGCCGGGCACCGATTCATGGAGCGACAGCGCCGGAATCTCCCAGAGCGGCCGCTGGTCGAGATGCGAGGTGTTCACATAATAGGTCCCGGAAATCCCGGCCTCCGGGGAACCCGAGCCGTAATAGGCCGTGGTCGTCCCCTCCGCCGTCTCGGCCGGAATCTCGCGGATCGTGAAGGTGAGGCGCGGCAGCCGGCCGAACAGGCGCGGCAGCCAGGCGTCGACCTGCTTGTTGAACAGGGCTGATGCGGCCATCAACTGCTCGGCGCTGGTCGGATAGTAGCTCGGGTCGGTCCTGAGATGCTCGATGAAGGCCTCGCGGCTCGGATAGCCGGCCTCGCGCGCGACCCGGTCCATCTCGCTCCGGATGCGCGCGACCTCGTCGAGCCCGATCTGGTGGATCTGCTGCGGGGTCAGGTCGGTCGTGGTGTGCTCGCGCACCTGCAGCGCGTACCAGGCCGCGCCATTGGGCTGGGCCGACACGCTGTCCACCCGCGCGCAGTGCGGCAGATAATCGCGCGTGTAGAAATCGAGATGCTTCCGATAGGCCGGGTTGATCACCTCCGTGATGATCTGCCGCGCCCGCGCCTGCAGCGCCGCCCAGTCGGCATCGCCGATCGTCGACGGCTTCGGCCGGGTGAACGGCTCGTAGAAATGCGACTTCGTCGGGTCGCTCTCGATCACGCCGGAAATCGTGCGCTCATAGCCGCCGAGCACCGAACAGGGCAGCACGAAGCCGCCCCGCACCGCATTGGCCGTGATCGCCAGCGCCTGATCGTTGAGACGGGGATATTGGGCGATGCGGGTGAGGTAGCTTTCATAATCGTGGCGGTCGCGGAAGGGCAGGCCGGTGGCGAGCCCGGCAAAGCCCTGGTGCCAGCCGTAATAAGTGGTGAAGAGCATGTCGCGCTGGCCGAAGCCGCTCTCCTCGATCGTCTCGCCGAGCATCCGCAGCAGGATCGCTCGGTTGACCCGGTCCGTCGGGCTCAGCGCATCGGCCGGGATCGCCTGGATCTGGTCGCGGAACGTGCGCGCCTGGCGGACATGGGCCGCGCGCGCCTCGGGCGACAGGTCGTCGATCCGGTCATCATAGTCGCGCACGCCGAGCGCGGTCGCCTGCGTCGGATTTTCGCGCAGCAGCCACTGGTAGTGCGCGTCCATGATGCGGTGGAAATCGTCGGCCGGCGTCGCATAAGCGGGCGCGGCCGAGGCGAGCAGCGCCGCTGCGAGAAAGGTCATTCGCATATCGGTCTTCCCCTTTTCTCCCCACCCTAGCCGCGCGCGACGAGCGATCAAGGCGTGCGGCGGTGCCTTGCATTGGTCGAGCCGGCCGTGCTTGGATTGCGCCGAGGGGAGAACGGCCATGGCGACGCTTGCCGGAACGTCCGAACGCGGTCCCGTGCAATCGCTTGCGCCGGACCTGATCGAGCGCGTGATCGCCGCCGGCGCCGCGCTGATGCTCGTGCTGCTTCTCGCGGCGGTGGCGCGCGGCCATTCGCAGTGGCGCGATGTGCCGGCGCTCGTCTGGCTCCATCTCGGCACGATCGCGGTCGCGCTGGCGATCACGCCGGCGATGATGCTGCGGCGGCGGGGCGATCGGCTCCACCGGCGGCTCGGCTGGGTCTGGGCGGCCGCGATGTTCGCCACCGCCCTCATCAGCCTTGGCGTGCGGACCATCCGCCCCGGCCATTTCAGCCTCGTCCACCTCTTTTCGGTCATGACGCTGGTCAGCGTGCCCCTCATCCTGGTGACCGCGCGGCGGCACAAGGTCGCGCGTCATCGCCGCACGGTGCGCGGGCTGCTGATCGGCGGGCTGATGGTCGCCGGCTTCTTCACCCTGGTGCCGAGCCGGCTGCTCGGCCACTGGCTGCTTGGGTGAGCGACGCGCGCGAAAAGGCTGGCGCCACCGCCATTTGCCGCTAGCTTCCGCGCTTTCGCCGCCCGGAACCACGCATGACCACGCACGCAACCGCCGAAAGCCCCACTTATCCCTCGCAAAACCCCGATCCCGCGGACCGTGCCTTCCTCGGCCATCCCAAGGGGCTCGGCTATCTCGCATTCGCCGAGGGGTGGGAGCGCTTCTCCTATTACGGCATGCAGACGCTGCTCGTCCTCTACATGACGCAGCAATTGTTCACCCCCGGCCATGTCGAAAATATCGCCGGATTTCCGGCCTTTCGGTCCTTCATCGAATGGCTCTATCGCGGCCATCTCGATCCGCAGCCGCTCGCCTCGGCGACGTTCGGGCTCTATGCCGGCCTGGTCTATCTGACGCCGCTCGCCGGCGGGCTGATCGCCGATCGGCTGATCGGCCGCACGCGCACCATCACCATCGGCGCCCTGCTGATGGCGCTCGGCCATTTCCTGATGGCGTTCGAGGTGAGCTTCCTGCTCGCGCTGCTCTGCCTGCTCGTCGGCGTCGGCTGCTTCAAGGGCAATATCGCAACCCAGGTCGGCGAGCTTTACGGGCCGGACGACCTGCGCCGCGCCGATGCCTTCCAGATCTTCCTGCTGTCGGTGAACATCGCCGTCATCATCGCGCCGCTGGTCTGCGGCTATCTCGGGCAGGAGGTCGCCTGGCACTGGGGCTTCGGGGCGGCCGGCGTCGGCATGCTCATCGGGCTCGGCGTCTATCTGTCCGGGCTGCGCTGGCTTCCGGCACAGGCCGGCCGCGCGCGCAAGGGGGAGGCGCGGCCCGCCCACCCGCCGCTCGTCAAGGGCGACGGCCTCAGGATCCTCGTCCTTGTCCTTCTGCTGCCGCTTCTGATGCTGGCCGCGGTCGGCAACCAGGAGATTTTCAACGCCTATCTGGTCTGGGGCGACGCCAATTTCGATCTCTCCTTCTTCGGCCACCATTTCCCGGTCAGCTTCCTGATCTCGCTCGATGCCTTCATCTCGACGGGCATGATCTTCCTCTCGCTCGTCTTCTGGCGCTGGTATGGCACGCGCTGGCAGGAGCCGGACGAGATCACCAAGGTCACGATCGGCACGCTCATTTCCGCGCTCGCCCCGCTCGCGCTTGCGCTCGCCGCGTGGCAGCAGGCGGCGACCGGCGCGAAGATCGGCCTTGGCTGGGCGCTGGCCTTCCACATTCTCAACGATATCGGCTTCGCCAACGTCTTTCCGGTCGGCATCGCGCTCTATTCGCGCGCCAGCCCGCGCGCCGTGGCCGGGTTGATGATCGGCGTCTATTATGTCCACCTGTTCGCCTGCAACATGCTGGTCGGCAAGCTCGGCGGCTATCTGTCCAGCATGGAGCCGGGCCGGTTCTGGCTGATGCACGCGGCGCTGGTCGGGGCCGGCGGGGTCGGCCTGCTCGCCGCCCGCTCCTTTGCCGGCCGGATCCTTGCGCCGAGCAAGTCCGATGACGCGGCGCCGGCGGCCGCCTAGGCCGGCGGGGCGAACTTCTCGGGCAGCGGGAAGAGGGTGACGAGGCGGGCGAGCAGGGCCCGATCGCCCTCCACCACGAGCGCGCCATCGGCTTCGAGCGCCTCGGCGGGGACGCCGCCATAGATGAGGCCCGCGATCGCCGTGGCGGGACCGGAGAGCACCAGATCGGCACCGTCCGGTTCGCCGCGCGCCACGCTGAGGCCCCCGCCGGCGATCCGCATCCGGAAACGCTCGGCGCCGATGCGAAAGCCGATCTCGGCCTCGATCCCGGCAAGACGCGCGGGATCGTTCATCGTCCGGAACGAGAGCATCAGCGAGGTCGCCGACAGCGGAAGGGTCGGATCGTGCGAGGGCGATCGCGTCGCCCAGCGGCCGAGCGTCTGGATGATCGGCTCGGCCTCATAGCCCCATTCGGTGAGCTCATAGACCTGCGTCGACGCCGGCGGGGGGAGCCGGCGGCGCGCCACGATCCCCTGCGCCTCCAGTCCGGCGAGCCGCTGGGTGAGCACATTCGCGCTGATCCCGGGCAGGTCGGCGCGAAGATCGCCGAAGCGCTTGGGCCCCAGCATCAGCTCGCGGATGACGAGCAGCGCCCAGCGCTCGCCGATGAGGTCAAGTGCATGGGCCGTGCCGCAGGCGTCGTTGTAGAGCCGCCGCGACGGGCCGTGCCTTACGTCAGTTATATTTTCTAACTTCATAGTTGTATAATATAACGATACGGGGCATGAAAGGCAAGTTCCGAGTCGCGAGGCGATTCGAAAGGACGAGACGGAGAGAGCCGATGCCCGACCTGAAGCCTGCCCGCGCGATGGCGGCCGCGAGCACGAGCCGCATGCCGGACGAGAGCGCGGATTACCGGCGCGCTCGAACCGAGCTCCTCGCCGAGGAGATCGAGCTGCGCCGGCAGATCGCCCGCGTCGCGGCGCAGCGCCGCGCGCTGCCGCCGGGCCCGATCGCCAGGGATTATCGCCTGCGCGATCAGGACGGCCGCGAGATCGGCCTTGCCGACCTGTTCGGCCGGCACGACACCCTCTTCACCTATTTCTGGATGTTCGGGCCCGATCGCGCCCGGCCCTGCCCGATGTGCACCGCCTTTCTCGGCTCGATCGACATACCGGCGCGCGACATCGAGCAGCGGCTTTCGATCGCCGTCCTCAGCCGATCGCCGGTGGCGCGCCAGATCGCCTTTGCCCGCGAGCGGGGGTGGCGCAACCTGCGCTTCTACGAGACGATCGGCGACGATTTCGCCCGCGATTTCGGCGCGCTCGACGAGGATGGAGACGAAGGCGCGGCGGTGATCGTCTGGCGGCGCGACGGCGACGAGGTTCGCCTGTTCTGGGCGGCCGAAGGCGGCGAGGAAACCGCCGATCCGGGAACCGATCCAAGCCTCGCGCCCGATCCGGTGCCGCTGTGGAACATCCTCGATCTGACGCCGGCCGGCCGCGCGCCCGATTGGTATCCCTCGCTCGACTATCCCGCTTGAACCCAATCCATGCACGAAGGAGCCATTGCCATGTCACGCCTGATTTTCGTGAACCTTCCGGTGGCGGATCTTCCCGCCGCGCGCGCCTTCTACGAGGCGATCGGTTTCACCAACAACCCGACCTTCACCGACGAGACCGCCGCCTGCATGGTGCTTTCCGACGTGATCCATGTCATGCTGCTGACGCACGACAAGTTCGCCCAGTTCACGCCGAAGCGGATCGCCGACGCGCATGAGACGAGCGAGGTGCTGATCTGCATCTCCGCCGGCAGCCGCGAGGAGGTGGATGCGATCACGGACAAGGCGATCGCCGCCGGCGGCCGCGAACCGCGCGAGAAGCAGGATTACGGCTTCATGTACGGCCGCAGCTTCGAGGATCCCGATGGGCATGTCTGGGAACCGATGTGGATGGACCTCCAGGCCGCGCAGGCGGCGATGCAGGGCGAGCCCGCCATCGCCTGACGGTGCATTTCAGCGGAAGGGCCGATCATGATCTATGTGGACGGATTCGTCGCGGCGGTGCGGGCCGACAGGAAGGACGATTATCGGGCGCATGCCGCCAGAATGTCCGGCATCTTCTTCGAATGCGGCGCGCTTCGCATCGTCGAGAGCTGGGGCGACGACGTGCCCGAGGGCAAGCGCACCGATTTTCGCCGCGCCGTTCAGGCCGAAGATGGGGAAGTCGTCCTCTTTTCCTGGATCGAATGGCCTTCGAAGGAGGCGCGCGACGCCGGCTGGAAGACATTGATGGCGGACCCGCGCATGCAGCAAGGCGAAGCGCCGCCGTTCGACGGCAAGCGGATGATCTATGGCGGATTCGCGCCGATGCTCGACGAGCGCGCCTGAGAGGAGGATAAGATGGCCGACACTTTCTTCTGGTATGAGCTGATGACGTCCGATCTGGACGCCGCGATCGATTTCTACACCCGCGTCGTCGGCTGGACGGTCGAAGATCATCCCAACAGCGCGCTCATGGGCGTTCGCTACGCAATCCTGTCCGCCGAGGGGCAGGGGGTTGCCGGCGCCATGCAACTCACCGACGACATGACGGCGGGCGGCGCGCGGCCGACCTGGCTCGGCTATATCCATTGCGCCGACGTCGATGCCCGCGCGAAGGCGATCGCGGAGGCGGGCGGCACCATCCATGTGCCGCCGATGGATATCCCCAATGTCGGCCGCTTCGCCCTCGCGACCGACCCGGGCGGCGCCTATTTCTACATCATGGCGCCCCAGCCGCCCGAGGGCGAGGCGCCGCCGGAAGCGCTCGCGCCGACCACGCCCGGCAAGTTCAGCTGGCACGAGCTTTATTCCAGCCTCGGCGACAAGGCGGCCTTCGATTTCTACGCCGGCCAGTTCGGCTGGGAGACGATGCACGAAATGCCGATGGGCGAAATGGGCACCTATCGCATCTTCGGCGCGGACGGCGTGCAGATGGGCGGGATCATGAAGAAGCCGGATCAGGTGCCGATGTCCGCGTGGGGCTTCTACACGAATGTCGAGGCGATCGACGCCGCGGTCGATCGGGTCAAGGCCAATGGCGGCCAGATCGTGAACGGGCCGATCGAGGTGCCGGGGGGCAGCTGGATCGTCCAATGCGTCGATCCGCAGGGCGCACATTTCTCGCTCACCGCGCCGGGCCGCTGAGCCGATTTCGAAGGAGAAAGACGATGTCCGACAAGATCACGCCGTGCCTGTGGTTCAACCATGACGGCGAGGAAGCCGCCAATTTCTACGTGAGCCTGCTGCCCGACAGCCGAGTCACCCGGATCGTCCGCGCGCCCGTCGACACGCCTTCGGGGCCGAAGGGCTATCCGATGGTGGTCGAATTCACGCTGGCGGGCCGGCCCTATGTGGCGCTCAACGGGGGGCCGATGTTCAAGCATAGCGAGGCGGTTTCGTTCATGATCCACACCGAGGATCAGGAGGAGACGGACCGGCTGTGGAACGCGATCACCGGAAATGGCGGCGAAGCGAGCGTATGCGGCTGGTGCAAGGACAAATGGGGCCTGTCGTGGCAGATCACGCCGCGCCGCCTGCTCGAGCTCACCATGAATGACGATCCCGGCGTCGCCAGCCGGGCGATGGCGGCGATGATGACGATGGGGAAGATCGACATTGCCGAAGTCGAGCGCGCCGCCTTCGATCGGGAAGCGGCGGCCTGAAGCCGCAAACGCCCCTCTCCCCGCGTGGGAGAGGGGCTTGCGCGCTCAGAGGGTCACCTCGGCGACCTTTTCCTTGTAGGTCTGCTTGGGGTCGGCGCCGGTCAGCCACTGGATGGCGGCGCCCAGCGGCGTCGCGTTGAGCCAGATTTTCGCGCTTTCCGGATCGAAGCGGAGCAGCGCCAGCCGGGGATCGTCCTTGCCGCCGTCGAACCAGGCGGCGACATAGGGGTTCCAAAGCCGGTCGACGACCGCGCGATCGGTGTCGACGGCAAGCCGGCCCGAGATGCTCGCGAACAGGTCGTGACCGCGGCCGGTGAAAGTGGCGATCGCCTCGCGCGGCGCCTCCAGCGCCTGGACGAGATCGGTGTCGCGCGCCGTGAACACCCACAGCGGCCCGCCTTCCTCGCCTTCCATAAGCGCGGTCATCGGCCGCAACGCGCCCTCGCCGTTGCCGCCGAGCCCCAGCATCAACGTCCGCTCGCTCTTCAGTTCGCTCCAGAATTTCCGCTTGATTTCCGCATCCTCGGCCATGTCCGCATCTCCTTTCGAAAGGCCAAGCGGACGAGGGCGCGCGCGGTTCCCTTGGTTGCGGTGCGACGAATGTCGCTGGTCGACACGCGCTTGCCTGCCGGAGCCAAGTGGGGCAGCGTCCGCCTCACCGAATGGGGGAACTTTCCGATCATGCTCAAGGGTCTCGCCGCGCTTTCGATCCTGCTCGCCTCCACCAGTGCGCTCGCCGCGCCGGCCAGGCCGGGCGCCAACGCACCCACCTGGGATGTCAACGCGCCGCCGGGGCAGCGCCTGCGCGAGGTCCGGCTCGATGTCCGCGAGGGCACCTGGATGAATGTCGACGTGAGCCCCGACGGCCGCTCCATCGCCTTCGATCTGCTCGGCGATCTCTACATCATGCCGATCGAAGGCGGCACGCCGCGGCGGCTGACCTCCGGCCTTGCGTTCGACATGCAGCCGCGCTTCTCGCCGGACGGGCGCCAGATCGCCTACACCTCCGATCGCGGCGGCGGCGACAATATCTGGGTGATGAACGTCGACGGCAGCGGCGCGCACCAGATCACCCATGAAAGCTTCCGCCTGCTCAACGCGCCGACCTGGAGCCCGGACGGCCGATTCATCGCCGCGCGCAAGCATTTCACGACCGGCCGCTCGCTCGGCACCGGCGAGATCTGGCTCTACGACGCCAGCGGGCGCGGCGACGGCATCGCACTCGTGGAGCGGCCCAACCAGCGCTACCAGAAGGAGCTCGGCGAGCCGACGTTCAGCCATGACGGCCGCTTCATCTATTTCAGCCGCAACACGACGCCTGGCGACATTTTCGAATATGCGCAGGATTCGAACCAGGAAGTGTTCGCGATCGAGCGCTACGACATGGCGACCGGCGAGCGGACCCAGGTCGCCGGCGGGCCCGGCGGCGCGGTCCGCCCGCAGCCGTCGCCCGACGGGCAATGGCTCGCTTATGTCCATCGCACCGGCGGACATAGCCACCTTTACGTGAAGAACCTGCAGAGCGGCGAGGAGCGGCAGGTCTATGCCGATCTCGATCAGGATCTCCAGGAAACCTGGGCGGTCCACGGCGTCTATCCCGACATGGGCTGGACTCCCGACAGCCGCACCATCGTCTTCTGGGCCGGGGGCCGCATCCGCCGGGTGAACATCGATGGATCGGGCGTTGCCGAAATCCCGTTCCATGTCGCCGACACGCGCGTCGTCATCGATCCGCCGCGCCCGTCGATCGAGGTTGCGCCCGACACGTTCCAGACGCGGGTGCCGCGCTTCGCCAGCGTCTCTCCTGACGGCAGCCGGGTGGTGTTCGAAACGCTCGGCCGGCTCTACATCCGCGACCTCGCCGGCAACGGGGCGCCGCGGCTGCTGACGCCCCGCGATTCGGATTTCCAGCTGTGGCCGAGCTGGTCGCGCGACGGCAGCCGGATCGTCTTCGTCTCCTGGAATGATGAGCGGCTCGGCGAAATCCGTTCGATCGCGGCCGATGGCGGCGACATGAGGACGCTCTCGCACCATCCGGGCCACTATCGCCATCCGCGCTTCTCGCCCGACGGCGCGACCATCGTCTATGAGCTCACGGGAGGCCAGGGGCTGACCTCCAACCGCTGGTCGGAGGACACCGGAATCTTCCGAATGCCGGCGACCGGCGGCGCGGCGACGAAGATCACCGGCGACGGCTCGAACCCGCAATTCGGCGCGGCCTCCGACCGCATCTTCCTCGAGACCCGCGAGGGCGGCAAGGACAAGCTGATCAGCGTCGACCTGCTCGGCGGGAACCGGCGCACCCACGCGCAGGGCGAAATGGTCACCGAGTTCGAAGTGTCGCCCGACGGGCGCACGCTCGCCTATCGCCAGAATTACAACGTCTTCGTCACCCCCTTCTTCGATGGCGCGGCGACGGTGGAGCTTGGCGAGAATACCGGCCAGCTCCCGGTCGCGCGCGCGACCGGAGACGGCGGCATGTATCCGGCCTGGTATGCCGGCGGTCGCTCGCTCGCCTGGAGCGAGGGGCCGACGCTGTTCACCGGCGACGTCGCCGCGATGCTCGCGCCGGGCGGCTCCTACGCCGCGCCGCGCACCGGCACCTCGCTCGCAATCTCGGTCACCGCCGATCGCCCGACCGGCACGGTGGCGCTCACCGGCGCGCGCATCGTCACCATGGCGAGCGACGATGGCGGAGTCATCGAGAACGGCACGATCGTGATCGAGGGCAACCGCATCCGCGCCGTCGGCCCGGCCGGATCGGTCGCGATCCCCGCCGGCGCGCAGCGGATCGACGTGACCGGCAAGACGATCATCCCCGGCATGATCGACGGACACGCCCACGGGCCGCAGGGCGAGGACGATCTCGTGCCCCAGCAGAACTGGTCGGCGATGTCGCACCTCGCCATGGGGATCACCACCGTCCACGATCCCTCGAGCACGGCGAGCGAGATTTTCCCCGCCGCCGAGATGCAGCGCGCCGGGCTGATCCTCGCGCCGCGCACCTTCTCTTCGGCCGAGATCATCTACGGTGCGCGGGCGCCCGATCGCTATGCCCGGATCGACAGCTATGAAGATGCGCTCAGCCACATCCGTCGGCTCCAGGCCGAGGGCGCGCATTCGGTGAAGAATTACAACCAGCCGCGCCGCGACCAGCGGCAGCAGATCACCTCCGCGGCGCGCGCCCTCAACATCCTCGTCGTGCCGGAGGGCGGATCGCTGTTCCAGCTCGACGTCACCCATATCCAGGACGGCAATTCGACGCTGGAGCACAATTTCCCGCAGCGCGTCTATTATGAAGACCTGCTGAGCCTGTGGTCGCAGACCCGCGTCGCCAACAATCCGACGCTGGTCGTCAGCTATGGCGGCCTTGCCGGCGATCCCTATTGGACCGCCGCATCGCCGATGTGGAACCATCCCTTGCTCAGCCGCCACACGCCGCCGCAGGTGCTCGCCGGCCGGGTGCGCGGCGTGACCGCGCCCGACGATCAATATGCCGATCCCTATAGCGCGCGGATGAGCCATGAGCTCTACCGGCGCGGCGTGCTGATCGCGATCGGCGGCCATGGGCAGCAGCCGGGCATGTCGGACCATTGGGACCTCTGGAGCCATGTCCGCGGCGGCACCTCGCCGCTGGAGGCGCTCCGCCACGCCACGATCGATCCAGCGCGGATCTACGGCTTTTCGGATATCGGCAGCCTCGAACCGGGCAAGCTCGCCGATCTCGTGATCCTCAACGACAATCCGCTCGAGAATATTCGCAACAGCGACCATATCGACAAGGTGATGCTGAACGGGCGGCTCTACGAAGCGGCGACCCTGAACGAAGTGGTCACCGGCAATCGCCGGCGCCAGCCCTATTTCTGGGAAGGGCCGAACGGCAGCGGCACCGGCCCGGCGCCGGCGTCGGCGGATGGAGAGGACTGAGCGGGCACTGCCGGACGGCGGCGGATCATGCTATAAGGCGAAGCGGCAGGGGGGTCTGGAAGGAGGCCAACCATGTCGCAGCAGGGCCACGAGCCGGCGGCCATGCCGACGCCCGACACGGCGATCGATACCCGCCACGAGTTGATCTCGTCCCGCAGGGTCGAGGGCACGCCGGTCTACAACCGCGCCGAAAAGAAGCTCGGCACGATCCATTCGGTGATGATCGACAAGCGCAGCGGCGCGGTCGCTTATGCGGTGCTCTCGTTCGGCGGGTTCCTCGGCATCGGCGAGCGCGTGACGCCTGTGCCGTGGCCGGTGCTCACCTACAGCGTCGACCTCGACGCCTATGTGATCGACCTTAGCCGCGAGCAGCTCGCCGCGGCGCCGAGCCTCAGGCTCGATCATGCGGATCGACCGCAGAGCGGCGATTATGCCGACATCAAGGGCTATTACGAGGAAATGCGCTGGTGGGGCCTGTAGCGCGGCGGCTCAGGCGGCCGGCTCGATCACGATCTCGCTGCTGAGCGAATTGGCGATGAAGCACGCCTCGTGCGCTTCATGGTGGAGCCGATCGAGCGTCGCCGCGTCCGGCGCGGCGCTGGCGAAGGCGATGCGCGGCCGCAGGACGATCCGGACGACCGCCATGCGGCCCGGCGCGATCCGGCCCATCTCGCCCTCCGCCTCGTCGACATAGGACCCGACCTCGAACCCAGCCTTGTGCGCGACCCACAGGAAGGAGAGCATGTGGCAGGACGAGGCCGCCGCGACGAGCGCTTCCTCGGGATCGACCGCGGCCGGATCGGACATCGGCACCGGCACGACATCGGGCGAGGACGAGCCCGGGACGATCGCGCCGCCGTCGAACGTCCAGCTGTGCCGACGGCTGTAGCGGCCGTTCGCCGCGCCGTCGTTCGACCATTGGATCTTCGCGTAATGTTTGTGGCTCATGCGCTGGCGCGCTTGCGATCGGCGGCGGGAAACATGTCCTCGACCGCATCGGTTGTCGAAGCGGCGCGATTCGTGTTGCGCGCCGCCTTGCCCTTGTCGGGCGCCGGCGTCGCGATCAGGATCGCCTCGTCGGCCGGTCGGGCCAGCGCTTCGCGGCGGGCGAGCCGGCCCTCGATCCCGGCGCCGGCGGCAATGCTGATCGTCTCATAGGCGACGTCGCCGGCGATCCGGCCGGTCGATTCGACGACGACGATGCGCGCCTCCACCCGACCCTCGACCCGGCCCGCGATCCGGGCTTCCTCGGCAACGATGTCGCCGGCGATCGTGCCGGTCGCGCCCTCGATCAGCGTCTCGCAGCGGACATTGCCCTCGATCCGACCGTCGACATGGAGCGGGCCGGTGGTGGAAACGTCGCCACCGATCGTCATTTCGGGGCCGATGAAGGACAGGCCGCCCGTTCCGGCGCGTGGTCGCGCCATCCTGTCCTGGGTGCGTGAGAACATCGCCGGCCCCCTTCCTCGCCGAACGCGACTATTGCCGGAGCGCGTGGCGGGATCAAGCGGAGAGACGGCAATGCGGCGGGCGAATTTTCGGGAGGGGGCGGGCAGGGCAGGCCCCGAACCGAAATGGGGGCCGGCATCGCTGCCGGCCCCCACTGTCCCCGCGCGGAGGATCGTCAAGCCTGGAGAGGCGAGACGGCCGCGCTGGGCGGTTTCGAACATCGTCGGATGCAGGAACCGGGGGTTCCGCCATCCTCGACATTCCGGGTCCATCCCGGGCTTGCGCCCGTTCCGGTGCCCGCTGGCTCCCCGTCAGGGCCGGGGCCCTGGCGGTTCGCCGCTGGCGGGTGAACGGTCCGAAGACCATTCCTTCGCCTTCGCTTCACCGCCGCCGAAGCGTTGGTTCCGCAGCCGGCGAAATCCTTTGGCCGAAGCCGCCGGTCCGCCTGGCGGTAGGGGGACCGAAATCCCGCATCCCGCCATGACGCCTCGGGACCGAAGTCCACTCCGCGTCCGGCAGTCCGTCCGGGACCGGGGGTCCCTTTCGTCCTGCCCGATCTCCCGTCCGGCCGAAGCCTTTCGGGACATCGTGGGCGCTTACGAAGCCTGCCGTCCGCATCCGCTTTGGCAAGGCCGTCGCGTCCGCATCGCGGCGGCTTCGTCAGCCGCCCCGCCTTCGCGTCATCGCTTCGTCGCCTGGTGGGCAGGAAGCGTGTTTCGCTCGGGCCGTGGCTGGGAAGGCTTTCGTCCGTTTCCGGCCGATCGTCTCTGCCACGAACCGAAGCTGTCACGAAAAATGAGTCGCACCAAGCGCATTGTGCCTGTGGAAAACGAGGATAACGGGCATAAGTGCGCGGCCCGCAAAATGCGTCAATGCGCGGTCGGCGCGTCCCCGGATTCGTCGGCGCGCCCTTCGCGCAGGCCCTGTTCCAGCCCTTCGAGGAAGGCGCGAAGCCCCTCTCGCGCGGCATCCCGCACGGCGCCGACGATCGCCTCGCCATCGATGTCGAGCCGGGCGCTGAACTCCGGTCGCGGCTCCGGCCTCGCCGCGCGCGTCGCCCCGGTCAGCGCCGCGGCGGCAAGGCCGCGAACGAAAGGATTGTCCGCGGCCTCGATCGCCTTCTTCGCCTTCTTGCGCGCCTTTTTCGGGATCTTCACCCCGGCGATCTTCTTCGGAATCTTCACCTTGGCCATGGCCTGTCTCCTCGTGTCTTAATATGGTAAGACACCGAGGAGATGCAAGCCAGCCCTCAGAAGCGAAGCGGCGTCACCCGCTTCACGCCCGGAATCGCCGCCAGCGACCGGGCGAGCGCCGGCTCGATCCGTCCGTCGACCGAGACCAGCGCGACCGCCTCGCCACCCGCGGCGCGCCGGCCGAGGTGGAAGGTCGCGATGTTGATCGCGGCCTCGCCGAGCAGGCTGCCGAGCCGACCGATGAAGCCCGGCGCGTCCTCGTTGACGATGTAGATCATGTCGCCGGCAAGCTCCGCCTCGATCGCGATCCCGAACATGTCGACGAGGCGCGGCGCGGCATTGCCGAACAGGGTGCCGGCGACCGAGCGCGCGCCGGCATCGGTTTCGACCGTTACCCGCACGAGCGTGTGATAATCGCCCTCGCCGGCGTGGCGGACCTCCCGCACGTCGAGCCCGCGCTCCTTCGCCAGGAACGGGGCGTTCACCATGTTCACCGTGTCCGAATAGACCTTCATCAGGCCGGCGAGCACAGCGCCGGTGATCGGCTTCTGGTTGAGCTCGGCGGCCGCGCCCTCGACCTCGATGGAAACGCTGCGGATCGCCTCGCCTTCGAGCTGGCCGACGAGGCTGCCGAGTTGCTCGGCGAGCGCCATATAGGGCTTCAGCTTCGGCGCTTCCTCGGCCGACAGGGACGGCATGTTGAGTGCGTTGGAGACGCCGCCGCGGACCAGGAAATCGGCCATCTGCTCGGCGACCTGGATCGCGACATTGACCTGCGCCTCGGTGGTCGAGGCGCCGAGATGCGGCGTCGCCACGAGGCCCGGCGTCCCGAACAGCGGGTTATCCTGCGCCGGCTCCTCGACGAAGACGTCGAGCGCCGCGCCAGCGATATGGCCGGCCTCCAGCCCGAGCTTCAACGCCGCCTCGTCGATCAGGCCGCCGCGGGCGCAGTTGATGATGCGGACGCCCTTCTTCGTCTTCGCAAGGTTGGCGGCCGACAGGATGTTGCGCGTCTGATCGGTCAGCGGCGTGTGCAGGGTGATGAAATCGGCGCGGGCGAGGAGCTGATCGAGCTCGACCTTCTCGACGCCTAGCTCGAGCGCGCGCTCCGGCGTCAGGAAGGGATCGAAGGCGATCACCTTCATCCGAAGGCCAAGCGCCCGATCCGCGACGATCGAGCCGATATTGCCGCAGCCGATCAGGCCGAGCGTCTTGCTGGTCAGCTCGACGCCCATGAACCGGTTCTTCTCCCACTTGCCGGCCTGGGTTGAGGAGTCGGCCTGGGGCAGCTCGCGGGCGAGCGCGAACATCAGCGCGATCGCGTGCTCGGCGGTCGTGATCGAATTGCCGAACGGTGTGTTCATCACCACGACGCCACGCGCGGTGGCGGCGGGGATGTCGACATTGTCGACGCCGATGCCGGCGCGGCCGATCACCTTGAGGTTCGGCGCGGCGGCGAGCACGTCCGCGGTGACCTTGGTCGCCGATCGGATCGCGAGCCCGTCATAATCGGGCAGGATCGCCTTCAACTCATCCTTCGTGAGGCCGGGCTTCTCGTCGACCTCGACCCCGTTGGCGCGGAAGATCTCGGCGGCCTTGGGATCCATTTTGTCGGAGATGAGGACTTTGGGCATTGGGTTTTCCTTGGGTCAGGTGTGCTCCTGCGAAAGCAGGAGCACGGAATGCGGCGGAGAGCTGGGCTCCCGCTGTCGCAGGAGCAGGGGGAGCTAGGAGGCTTTGGCCTGGGCGTAGGCCCAGTCGAGCCACGGGCCGAGCGCCTCGATGTCGGCGGCATCGACCGTCGCGCCGGACCAGATGCGAAGCCCCGGCGGCGCATCGCGATATCCGGCGATGTCGTACGCCGCGTCCTCCGCCTCCAGGCTTGCCGCCATCTTCTTGATGAACGGCTCGTCGGCGCCGGCGACCGTCAGGCAGACGCTCGTCTTCGACCGGATCGCCGGATCGGCCGCGAGATGGCCCAGCCACGCGCGAGATTCGACGATCGCGTCGAGCGCGGCGGCATTGGCCTCGCAGCGCGCGATCAGCGCGGGAAGGCCGCCAATGTCCTTCGCCCACTCAAGCGCCCAGATCGCGTCCTCGACGGCAAGCATCGAGGGCGTGTTGATCGTCTCGCCCTTGAACACGCCCTCGGCGAGCGCCCCTTTCGACATCAGCCGGAAGACCTTCGGCAGCGGCCAGGCCGGCGTGTGGCTTCCCAGCCGCTCGACCGCGCGCGGGCCGAGGATCAGCACGCCGTGCGCGCCCTCGCCGCCGAGCACCTTCTGCCACGAGAAGGTGGCGACATCGATCCTGTCCCACGGCAGATCATAGGCGAAGACCGCGCTGGTCGCGTCGGCGAAGCTGAGGCCCTCGCGATCCCCGGCGATCCAGTCGCCATCGGGGACGCGCACGCCGGAGGTGGTGCCGTTCCAGGTGAAGAGGACATCGTTCGACCAGTCGACCTGGCCGAGATCGGGGAGCCGGCCGTAATCGGCGCGGATCACGGTCGGATCGATCTTCAGCTGCTTGACCGCATCGGTCACCCAGCCTTCGCCGAAACTTTCCCAGGCGAGCGCCGTCACCGGGCGCGCGCCGAGCATCGTCCACATCGCCATTTCGAAGGCGCCGGTATCGCTGCCCGGAACAATGCCGATTCGGTGCGTCGCGGGAAGCCGCAGCACGTCGCGCATCAGATCGATGCAATATTGGAGTCGCGCCTTGCCGATCTTCGATCGGTGCGAGCGGCCGAGCGAGCCGGTGGCGAGATGTTCGGGAGACCAGCCCGGCGGCTTCGCGCAGGGACCGGAAGAGAAATAAGGGCGCGCCGGGCGCACCTCAGGCTTCATTGCAGTCATTTCAACGACTCTCCTTCCAGAGAGCCCGCACCGCGTTGGGGCGGCGTGGCCCGTCGACGGCCCTAGAGGCACGCGCCGCTCGTCGCAAGCCGCTTTCGCTTCGACTCGCCTGCGGTTGACCCGGCCGCGGCCGGACCGCCACGATTCGCGGCGTGACGCGGGGGATGATCTTGGGGGCTCTGGCGCTGCTGCTTGCGGGCTGCATCCCGCATGGCAGCCGCAACCTGCCCCCGCCGCGCCACGGATCGCGCCCGCCCGCGCAAGGGCAGGGGTCGGCGGTCTCGCTGCGCCAGTGCCTCAGCGGCCTGGCCCGCGCCGACATACGCTACCGGCTGCTCGACGGCCGGCAGGCGGGCGGCTGCACCACGGTCAACACGGTCCAGCTCACCGACATCGGTGTTCCGGTCACCAATCTCGGTGCGATGACCTGCCCGCTCGCGGACCGATTCGCCGCCTGGGTGCGCGAGGATGTGCGCTCCAGTGCGCGCTATTATTTCGGCGCGGGCCTGGCGCGGATCGAGACGTTCGGCACCTATTCCTGCCGCGGCGTCAACGGAGTCGCGGGGGCGCGACTGTCCGAGCACGCCTTTTCGAACGCGGTCGACGTGTCGGCCTTCGTGCTCGACGACGGGCGGCGCATCACCGTCCAATATGGCTGGAACGGCGACGACCGCCGCGTCCGCGAGTTCCTGCGCGCCATCCACAGCGCCGGCTGCCGGCGCTTCAACATCGGGCTGGGCCCGGACGCCAACGCCTATCATTACAACCACATGCATTTCGACATGGGGCGCGGGCCCTATTGCCGCTGATCGGATTGTTGCGGTGCCGGCGCGGCCCCACTAAAGCCCCCGGATGACCGATCCAGTTCCGCCGAAGCGCGTCTTCCATCCGGCCCGTGAAGAGGCCGAACTCGCCGCCCAAGCCACCGAAAGCCCGCAGACGACCACGCCGACCTATCGGCTGGCTTTCCAGGATCTCGATTTCCTGCTTCGCGAGGATCTGCGCCCGGTCCGATTCCAGCTCGAACTGCTCAAGCCGGAGTTGGTGCTCGATGAGGCGAAGATTGCCTCCACCTTCGTCTTCTACGGCTCGGCGCGTATCCCGGAGCCCGCCAAGGCCGATGCGCTCATCGAGGCGGCCGGCACCGACCACCAGCGCCGGATCGCCGAGAATCTGCGCGCGAAATCGAAATATTACGACGAGTCCCGCAAGCTCGCGCGGATGGTGAGCCAGGTCGCGCCCGACGCGGAGGGGCGGCGGCATTTCGTGGTCTGCTCGGGCGGCGGCCCCTCGATCATGGAGGCGGCCAATCGCGGCGCCCAGGACGTCGGCAAGGAATCGATCGGCCTCAACATCGTCCTGCCGCACGAACAGCTTCCGAACGAATATGTGACGCCGGCGCTGTCGTTCCGCTTCCACTATTTCGCGCTACGCAAGATGCATTTCCTGCTGCGCGCGCGGGCGGTGGCGGTCTTCCCCGGCGGGTTCGGCACGTTCGACGAGGCGTTCGAGCTCTTGACGCTCATTCAGACCGGCAAGGTGAAGCCCATGCCGATCCTGTTCTTCGGCCGCGACTATTGGAACCGCGTGGTGAATTTCGAGGCGCTGGTCGACGAAGGCGTGATCGCCCCGGCCGATCTCGATCTCTTCACCTTCTGCGAGACCGCGGATGAGGCCTGGGCCTATGTCTGCCGTTATTATGCCGGGACCGATTCCAGCCCCGGCTGCTGACATCGAAACCTAGTGCGAGGGCGCCGCCTGGTTCTCGGCCGGGCCGCCGACGCCCGGCGTGCCGGGCGCGTTGGTCGCCGGCGCGCTGACATTGGCATTGCTGTCGGGCGCGGCGCCATTGGCGGTCGCGCCTTCGGCCGGGGCCGCGGGGACCGGCGGGAAGGGCAGGTTGCTGCCGTTGCTGTTGAGATAGGCGATGACGTTCGCCCGTTCCTGCGGATCGGACAGGCCGGCGAAGCTCATCCGGGTGCCGCTGGCGAAGCTCTGCGGCGACTTCAGCCATTGGTCGAGATTCTCGAAGGTCCAGTTGCCGCCATGGCCCGAAAGAGCACTCGAGAAGGCGAAGCCGCCCTTGCCCTGGCCGATCGGCTCGCCGACCGTTCCCCACAGATTCGGGCCCATCTGGTTGGGGCCGCCCTGGTTGATCGTGTGGCACGACTGGCACTTGGCGAACGAGGCCTGTCCAGCCTGGATGTTGGCCGAAGCGAGGCGGACCGCGATCGGCGGATCGGCGGCGGGGCCGGCATCATTGCCTTCCTCCACCACGCCCGCGATCGGATAGCCCATATGTTCGGGCCGTTCGGCCTTGTAATATTCGCCGGCAACCAGGGACGTTCCGAGCAGGACGATGCCGCCCGCCAGCGCCCATCCCGCGATCGTGTTGAACCGGTTGTCCATGCCGACTTGATCCCTCCCCAAGGAGCGCGGCCAACGAAGCGGGCCGCCGAAGAAACTGGAATGGCGCTCCCTTTATTGAAGCCGGGCGCGCGCCGCAAGCGCCCGATCCGGGCCTAGCCGCCTTGCCGTTGCCGGTCTTCGCGGAACACCCCGTCGCCGCGCAGCTGACCGCGTGCCGCGCCGTTCGGGAAGGCCGCGGAATCGACGTTGACGTAGAAATTATAGGGCTGGACTGACATCGCGCGCACCGTCCCCGCGTCGAGCGTCGCGCAGCCCTGGCTGTGCCCCGCCGCGTCGGGGGGGCTCAGCTGGACCGCGACCGGCCCGGTGCTCCCGGCTGCGCCGCGCCGGATCTGCGCCGCGCTCGCCGCGGTGCCGCCGCGCGCATAGATGTCCCAGCACAGCTCGCCGGTGCGCGTGTTGACCCGTACCTGCCCGCGGCCGGTCATCGCCGGATCGCCCGGTCCCGGGACGGCCTGGACGCCCGTCATCGTGACGGCGAGCTGCAACCGTTGCGGCAACTGACCCGGCGTCGCGCAGCCGCCGATCAGAAAGAGGGCGCCCGCCGCGCCGATCGTCAAGGCCCGCATCGTCAATCCTCCTCGCATTCCTGCTCACTCCAGCGCGTCAGCAGCGTATTGGCAATGGCGAAAGGCGGCGGCGCCCCGAATCGCGAGTCGGGCGCGCCGGCCAGCGCCGCGCGGACCTCGTCGCGCGACGCCCAGAATGCATCTTCGAGCTCGTTCGTGTCGAGCCTGATCGCATCGCTCGCCGCGTCGGCGATGCAGGCGATCATCAGCTGGCCCGGAAATGGCCAGGGCTGGCTCGCGACATAGCGCACGCGCGATACCTCGATCCCCGCTTCCTCCTCGATCTCGCGCGCGACCGCCTCCTCGATCGATTCGCCGGGCTCGACGAAGCCCGCCAGGGCCGAATAGCGGCGGGGCGGATAATGCGGCTGGCGGGCGAGCAGGACGCGGCCCTCATGCTCGGCGAGCATGATCACCACCGGATCGACGCGCGGGAAATGCTCGGCGCCGCAATCGGGGCATTTGCGGCCCCAGCCGGCGCGGAAGCTGACGGTCCGTGTGCCGCAGACGCCGCAGAAGACATGGTGATGGTGCCATGTGTTGAGGCTTCGCGCCACGCCCCAGATCGCCGCGTCGCGCGCGTCCATCCGGTTGAGCAGATCGAAGAGGGCGAACGCGCGGGCGGCGCCCGATCCGGCCTCGACGATCGGCGCGAACAACGGCCGCCCCTCGTCGAGGCCGAGGAAGAGATGCCCGTCGCCAGTCACCGGCTCCCAGACCAGGCGACCGGATTCGTCGATCGCGGGATCGATGCCCTCGAGGCGCAGCAGCCGCGCCTCGGCATGAACGACCAGCTCGGCGATCCGGGTCTGGTCGAGCCTGAGATGATCGGCGCGGTCGATGGCGGCGCCAGTGAAGCCGGGCGGGAGCAGAATGCCTCCAAAAGGACTCGCAAATGTCGCTGCCCTATGGACCCGAAAGGCGCGATCCGCAAAGCCCGCGCGGCCGCGACGGTCAGGCCGCCTGCGCCGCGGCCTCGCGCCAGGCAAGGCCGCGCTCGGCGAGCCGTGCGAACAGGGTGGGGAGGCCGGCCTCGCCGATCCGCTCGATCGGCCACCACAGCCCCTCGGGCCGCGCGTCCACCCGCGCGCAGCTCAGCGTCATCGTCAGCGCGAAATGGGTGAAGACATGGTCGACGGCGCCCGCATCGGTCCATTTCGCCTGCGCCGGCGACTCGGTCGGCAGCGCCAGCATCCCGCCGAGCAGGCCGCTCGCCGGGCGGCGGACGAGCAGGACTTGGCCGTCATGCTCCAGCCAGAAGGCGGTGCCCGTCCGTCGCGGCCGCGCGGCTTTGGGAGGTTTGACGGGGTAGCGCTCGGGATCGCCCTCGTGGAACGCGGCGCAATGCGGGCGCAGCGGGCAGATCGCGCAGGCGGGGCGTCGCGGCGTGCAGATCGTCGCGCCGAGGTCCATCATCGCCTGGGCGAAATCGCCGGCGCCCTCGTCGGGCGTCAGCGCATCGGTGCGGGCCCTGATCTCGGCGCGCGCTGCCGGGAGAGGGGTGGCGATCGCGTAAAGCCGTGAGACCACCCGCTCGACATTGCCGTCGATCACCACCGCCCGGCGGCCGAAGGCGATCGCGGCGATCGCGGCGGCGGTATAGCGGCCGATCCCCGGCAGCTTCAGCAGCGCCGCCTCGCTGTCCGGAAAGCGCCCGCCATGATCGCCGGCTACCACCCGCGCGCAGGCGACGAGATTGCGCGCCCGGGCATAATAACCGAGCCCGGCCCATTCGCGCATCACATCGGCCTCGTCCGCCGCGGCAAGCGCGCCGACATCGGGCCATTTCGTCGTGAACCGCTCGAAATAGGGCTTCACCGCGGCGACCGTCGTCTGCTGGAGCATGATCTCGGACAGCCAGACGCGATAGGGGTCCGCCCTCTCCCCGGCCTCGGCCCGCCAGGGGAGGCGGCGCTTATCCACAGCATACCAACATAAAAGGGACTGGCGGGCATCGACGGACATGGGCCGCCTATGCCATCATTCCGGCAATGGCGAAAACAACCGGCCGCAGGAGGGGAGGGACCGAGGAGGCACCGCGCGCCCGGCGCGTCCGCGCGGTCGGCGATCTCCTGCCCGACGCCGGCGGCGCCGCGTTCCGCCGTTTCGGCTTCGTCCAGTCCGCCATCGTCAGCCGCTGGGCGGAGATTGTCGGCGAGCGCTATGCCGCGGTGTCGAGCCCCGATTCGATCCGCTTTCCGCCGGGCCGCAAGGCCGACGGCGTACTCACCCTCGTCGTCGAAAGCGCGCATGCGCCGATGATGCAGCATGTCGCGCCGACGATCGTCGAGCGGGTCAACCGCTTCTTCGGCCATGATGCGGTGGTGCGGATCGTGTTCCGGCAAGGGATCGTCCGGGCCCGCAAGGCGCAGGCACGACCGGCGCCGCCATCGCTGAGGCCCGTCCCGGCCGCGCTTGGCGATTCCCTGCGCGAGATCGCCGATCCGGAGCTTCGCGCCTGCCTCGAATCGCTTGCGCGCGGGCTTGGCTCCGGCGAAGGAGCGCCTATCGTGACGACCATCAATGTCGTCGGCAGAATCGGAGACGCGAAGAAATGAAGATCGCCCTCGCCACCAGCGCGCTCGCGCTCGCCTTGCTCCTCGCCGGCTGCGGCGGCGGACATGACAGCAACCTCGCGGCCGCCGCGGCGAACAGCAATGCGCCGATCCCGCAGATCGCGGCGCCGAACAATGGCGACTGGCGCGAGGTGGTGAGCGAGACCAGCGAGGGCGGCTATCGCATGGGCAATCCCGATGCGCCGGTGAAGCTGGTCGAATATGCGTCGATCACCTGCCCGCATTGCGGCGAATTCGCCGAAACGGCATCGACGCCGCTGCGCGACCAATATGTCCGTTCGGGCCAGGTGAGCTGGGAATATCGCCCGTTCATGCTGTTCCCGACCGATCCAGGCATTTTCATGGCGCTGCGCTGCAACGGGCCGCAGCCCTTCTTCAGCACGATCGAGCAGCTCTATGCGACGCAGCGTGACTGGGCTGGCCGGCTCCAGCTGCTGACCGAGCAACAGCAGCAGGCGATCCAGAACATGTCGCCGAGCGCGCGGACGGCGGCGCTGCTCCAGGCGACGGGGCTCGATCAGTTCTTCCGCCAGCGCGGCATGCCGCAGGCGCGGCTCGACGCCTGCCTTTCCGATCCGCGCGGGCTGCAGCGGCTGACCGAGATCACGCAATATGGCACCAGCCACGACAATGTGAACGGCACGCCGACCTTCATCGTCAACGGCGAGAAGCAGGATGTCGGCACCTGGGACGCGCTGGAGCCGCGGCTTCGGGCGGCGATGGGGAGCTGAGATGCGCCTTGCAGGCCTTGTTCTGGCGCTGGCTGCCCTCGTCGCGATGCCCGCCGCAGAGGCCCAGCGCGGCCGCTCGCAAGGCATCCGTTCGGACGGCCCCGGGCGGCGGGACTGGACGCAGACCGCGATGCGGACGCCGGAGGGCTTCCGGATCGGCGATCCCGATGCGCGCGTGAAGCTGGTCGAATATCTGTCGCCGGCCTGCGCGGATTGCGTGCGCTTCGCCGCCGACAGCGACGATGCGCTGTTCCGAGGCTATGTCCGCCGCGGCCAGGTGAGCGTCGAATATCGCAACGTCACGCTGAACGCGTTCGATCTCGCCGCGACCTTCCTTGCCCGTTGCGCGCGGCCGGCCGGCTATTTCGACATGACCCACTATCTGCTCGCCCACCAGGCCGACTGGATGGGCCGGGCGAACGGCCTCAGCGAGGCGCAGCGCAACGAATTGCGCGCCTTGCCGATGTTCCAGGCGGTGCAGCGGCTCGTGCCGATGATCGGCCTCGATCGGATCGCACAGCGCTTCGGGCTCGATCGCAACGCGCAGCAGGCCTGCCTCGCCGACCAGGCGGCCTTCGATCGGCTGACCGCGCTCCAGCAGGCGGCGCAGCAGCAGAATGTGGGTGCCCCGCCCGCCTTCTTCGTCAACGGCGAACGCCAGACGGGGACTCGCTGGGCGGAGATCGAGCCCAGCATCCGCGCCGCGCTTGGAGACTGATCGATGAAGCTGCGCCTCCTCGTCCTCTCTCTGGCCGCCGCGCTCGCGATGCCCGCCGCCGCGTCGGCGCAGCATCGGCGACCGGCGCCGGCCGCACAGCGCGACTGGACCCGCGTCGTCGTCGCGACGCCGGAGGGCGGCTATCGCATGGGCAATCCCAATGCGCCGGTGAAGCTGGTCGAATATGGCTCGATCTCCTGCCCGCATTGCGCGGCCTTCGCCGCCGAAGGCGTGCCGACCGTGCAGGGCCGGCTCGTCCGATCGGGCCGGCTCAGCTGGGAATATCGCCCCTATCTCCTGTTCCCGACCGATCCCGGCATCTTCCTTCTGCTGCGTTGCCAGGGCGCGGCGGGCTTCTTCCCTTCGATCGACCGGCTCTATGCGACGCAGGCGACCTGGCAGGCGCCGCTTCGGTCGATGACGGAGGCGCAGCGTCAGGAGCTCCAGGGGCTGACCGCGCAGCAGCGCATCGTCCGGCTGACGCAGATGACCGGGGTCGACCGTTTCTTCGCGCAGCGCGGGATGAGCGCGGCGCGCATTTCCGCCTGCCTGTCGGATCAGGGGCAGCTGGACCGATTGCTGAACTGGTCGCGGGTCGCGAGCACCGAGCTGCAGGTCCAGGGAACGCCGACCTTCTTCCTGAACGGCACCAAGCTGGACAATGTCTATGACTGGGCGGCGCTCCAGCCGCACCTTCCGGCACCCTAGGTTCGGCGCGGGGGTAGGGCTCAGGTGAAGGTCAGGCGGCTCAAGCTTTCGGGTTTCAAGAGCTTCGTCGAGCCAGCCGAGCTGTCGGTCGAGCCCGGCCTCACAGGCGTCGTCGGACCGAACGGGTGCGGCAAATCCAACGTGCTCGAGGCGATCCGCTGGGTGATGGGCGAATCGAGCCCCAAATCGATGCGCGGCGCCGGCATGGACGATGTGATCTTCGCCGGCACCGCGCTCCGTCCCGCCCGCGATTTCGCCGAGGTCTCGCTGCTTGTGGAGCGCGACGCCGGCGACGCGCAGGGGGAAGGCGCCCTTCCGGCCGGCGAGATCGAGGTCACCCGCCGGATCGAGCGCGGCGCCGGTTCCGCCTATCGCGTCAACGGCCGCGACGTGCGGGCCAAGGACGTCGCCCTTCTCTTCGCGGATGCCGCCACCGGCGCCCATTCGCCGGCGCTCGTCAGCCAGGGCCGGATCAGCGCGGTCATCGCTGCCAAGCCCACCGAGCGGCGCGCGATGCTGGAGGAGGCGGCGGGGATTTCCGGGCTCCACGTCCGCCGCAAGGATGCCGAGCAGAAGCTGCGCGCGGCCGAGGCCAATCTGGTGCGTCTCGACGAGGTGCTCGGCGACATGGAGCAGCGCGCCGCCGCGCTGAAGCGCCAGGCACGGGCGGCGGAACGCTACCGCAAGCTTTCCGACGATATCCGCCTTGCCGAGGGGCGGCTCGTTTTCGCCCGCTGGCGCGAGGCCGCCGAAGCCGCCGCCGCCGCGACGCTGGAGGCCGAGCGCGCCGATGCCGCCGTGCATGCCGCGGCCGAGGCCCAGCGAGCCGCGGCCGCCCATCAGACTGCGGCTGCGACCGCCTTGGCTGATCGTCGCCGGGCTGCCGAGCAGGCGCGCGAGCGGGCCTCCGAACTCGGCCACAAGCTTGCCGGCCTGAATGCCGAGCGGGACAATGTGCGCCGGCGCATCGACGAACTCGCGGTGCGACGCCGCACGCTTGTCACCGATCATGCGCGCGAGGCGGCGCTTCGCGACGATGCCGCCGCCGCTTTGGCGCGGCTGGAGGAGGAACGCGCCGCGATCGCCGCGCGCCTCGCCGACGCCGATCAGCGGCGGGCGACGATCGACATCCGCACTGTCGAGCAGGAGGACAAGGCCCGCGCCGCCGAAAGCGCGCTCGGCAAGGCGCAGGCGCAGCAGGCCGCCGAGCAGGCCGAGGCCCGGGTCGCGCGCGCCGCGCTCGAGGCCGCCCGGCAGAAGCTGGCCCGCGCCGAGGCGGAAGCGCAGCGGATCGGGGCGCAGGTCGCCGCGCTCGGCGAAATGCAGCCATTGCTTGCCGCGCTCGAAGAGGCGCGGGCGGGCCGCGAGGCCGCCGAGGCTGAGCTCGCCGAAGCCGGCGCGGCGATCGCGGCCGCGGAGGCGCAGCGCCAGGCCGCCGCAGCCGCCCGCGACGCCGCCGAGAGCGAGGCCGCCGCCGCCAGGGCCGCGCGCGCCGCGCTCGAATCGGAGGCGAAGGCCCTCCTGAGGGCGGTCGAGGACAGCGCCGGATCGGATCGGGCGATCGCCCATGTCCGCGCCGCGCCCGGCTATGAGCGCGCGCTCGCCGCCGCGCTCGGCGAGGATCTGGACGCCGCGTTGAGCGGCGATTCGCCGCGACGCTGGACGGGCGCCGATCCTGGCGCCGACGATCCCGCGCTTCCCGCCGGCGCGACCGCGCTCGCGGAGCATGTCGATGCGCCCGCCGCGCTCCGTCGCCGCCTCCTCCAGATCGCGGTGGCCGAGGCCGACGAGGGCCAGCCGCTCGCCGTCGGCCAGCGGCTCGTGACGATCGACGGCCGGCTGCGCCGCTGGGACGGCTATGTGGCGAGCGGGCTCGGCGCCGCCGCGGCCGAACGGCTGATCCGGGTCAACCGCCTGTCCGCGATCGAACAGGCGCTGCCCGGTGCGACCAGGGCGGTCGAGGCCGCGGAGGCTGCTGCGGCGAACGCGCGCGAGGCGATGGAGCAGGCGCGCGCCGCCGCCGATGCCGCCCGCCGGTCCGAAGCCGAGGCTTCGGCGCGGATCCGCGAGGCCGGCCGGGCGGAAGACAATGCGCGCAACGAGATCGAGCGGCTGGAACTGCGCCGCACCGGGCTCACCGAGCGGGCCGAGGCGGCCGAGGCCGATCTCCGGGCCGCCACCGCGGCGCGCGACGAGGCGGAGGCGCATTGGGCGACGCTTCCCGACACCGCCGCGACCGAGGCAGTCGTCGCGGAGCTTCGCGCCGCGGCCGAAGCCGCCGCCGCCGCGCTGGCCGAGGTCCGGGCCGAGGCGGCCACCCATGCGCGCGACGTCGCCGCCGATCGGCAGCGCGCCGAAGCCGCGGCGAAGGAGCAGGCCGATTGGCGCGCTCGCGCGGCCGAGGCCGAAAGGCGCGACTCCGAATTCGCCCGCCGCACCGCCGAAGCGGAGGCCGAGGCGGCGCGGCTTGCCGAAGCGCCGGCATCGCTCGACCTCAAGATCGCCACGCTCGCCGCCGAGGCCGACGAGGCCGCCGGCGCCGCCCGCGCCGCGGCGGAGGCGGAGCGCGAAAGCGAGGCGCTGCTGCGGGCCGCGGAGGCGAAGCTGGCGGAGGCCGGCGAGACGCTCGCCGCCTGCCGCGAGGCGCGCGCCGGCGCCGCCGCCCGTGCCGAGGCGCAGGAATCGCGCCGGATCGAGATGGCACGGATTTCGGGCGAGAAGTTCGAATGTCCGCCGCCGCTGCTCGGCGAAAAGCTCGGGTTCGACGAGGCGGGCGTGGCCGAGGTCGCGGTCGAATCCGGCCGGCTCGATCGACTGGTCCAGGATCGCGAACGGATCGGCCCGGTCAATCTGGTCGCCGAAGCGGAGCTGACCGAGCTCGAGGACAGCCGGATTTCGAGCCAGGCCGAACGCGAGGAGCTCGGCCAGGCGATCCACCGCCTGCGCGGATCGATCGGCAGCCTCAACCGCGAGGGCCGCGCCCGCCTCCTCGCCGCATTCGAGGAAGTGGATCGCCATTTCCGGAGCCTTTTCACCACCCTGTTCGAAGGCGGTCAGGCGCATCTGGAGCTGGTCGAATCCGATGATCCGCTGGAGGCGGGGCTGGAAATCCTCGCCCAGCCGCCGGGCAAGCGGCTCGCGACCCTGACCTTGCTCTCCGGCGGCGAGCAGGCGCTCACCGCGGTCGCGCTGATCTTCGCCTTGTTCCTGACCAATCCGGCGCCGATCTGCGTCCTCGACGAGGTCGATGCGCCGCTCGACGATGCGAATATCGAGCGCTTCTGCGATCTTCTGGACCGGATGACCGGCGAAACCGACACGCGCTACCTGATCGTCACCCACAATGCGGTGACGATGAGCCGGATGCACCGCCTGTTCGGGGTGACGATGGTCGAAAAGGGAGTCAGCCGGCTGGTCAGCGTCGATCTTGGCGGGGCGGAAAGGCTGCTGGCGGCGGAATAGCCGTCGCGCTCATTCCGCCGGCTGGACCGCAGGCCGAGCCTTCGCCGTCCGCCGCCGCGATTTCAGCTTCGCGCGCCAGCCGCGGTTCCTCAGCCACATGATGATCCCGGTCACCGCGAGCGCAGCCGGGATGACCCCGCCGAGAAAGATCAGCGTCTGCCAGACCGGGCCCATGCCCGTGCCGTCGTGCCAGCGGCGCATCAGCCGCGCATTGGTCTCGGGCCTTGGCGGGCGCGGCGGCGTGACCTCGCCGGTCGCGTCGTCGACGCCATATTCGGCGGGCGGGGCATCGTCGCGGGCGAAGGCGATCCTCCACCTCGGGCTCTGGTCGGTCGGCCAGGCGATCGTGGCGAGCGCCCCGTCGGGGTGCGCCGCCGCCAGCGCCGCATCGACGGTCAGGCGGGGCGATTCCAGGGGCCGCGCGCGGGCGGCGCGCGCCCGGTCCGGCGGCCCATCGCCGCCGCGCGGCGCCGCGGCCTCGAACCGGCCGAAGAATTGCGGGAATGAAATCCACGCCCCGGTGAAGGACAGCATCGCGAGCGGCAGCAGGATCCAGAAGCCGATCAGGTGATGCAGGTTCGCGCTGGTCGAATTCTGTCGCCGCCAGCGAAAGCCCCGCCGAACGCTGCCCGCGACCGGCCACCACAGCCAAAGCCCCGTGAGGCAGGAGAGGAGCATCGCGACACCGACGACGCCGACGATCGTGCGGCCCCAGCCGGGCACCATGAAGCTGCCGTGGATTCGGTGGAGCACCCGGATCAGGCCGGAATTGCTGTCCGCGACGTCGAGCACGCGGCCGCTGCCGGGATCGATCCACACATTGGTGCGCCGCGGCGGGCCGGCGGGTGCGGCGCCGTCACCACCACCGCCGCGGCGGGCGCCCGGCCGATCCCGCGGGCCTGCCTTGGCGGCGCTCGCGACGATCGGGCCGCCCTCTTCCCCGGGGTAGCGGATCGACACCAGCCGCTCGTCGGCGCCGATCGCGGCGCGCGCCGCCGCTTCATAGGCCGACGGCGGCAGGCCTGGCGCGCCCGTCACCGCATAGCGGCCCGGGTTGATGACCTTGTCCAGCGCCCCGTCCCAGACGAGGGCCGCGCCGCTGACGCAAAGCGGGATGATGAGGATGGCAAGGATCAGGCCGATCCACTTGTGGACCTGAAGCCACCAGCCGCGAAGGCGCAATGTCGTCGATTGTCGCACGTCTTTCCCCACTCGAATCGGGCGCACCTAAAAGCTAATGAGAATGGATTGCAACAAGAGACTTGTATCGACCTGTCTCAGCTGTCCGCCCAGCGCCGCAGGAGATTGTGATAGACGCCGGTCAGCCGGATGATCTCCGCATCATCCTGGCCGCGCTCCGCCGCGATTGCCTGGATCGACCGGTCGAGATCGAAGAGGATGGTGCGCGCGGCATCGTCGCGGACCATCGACTGGATCCAGAAGAAGCTGGCAACCCGCGCGCCGCGCGTCACCGGTTCGACCCGATGGAGGCTGGAGGCGGGATAGAGGATCAGGTGGCCGGCGGGCAGCTTGACCTTGTGGACGCCCAAAATGTCTTCGACCACCAGCTCGCCGCCGTCATAGGCCGCCGGGTCCTCGAGGAAGAGCGTTGCCGAGAGGTCGGATCGCACCCGGAACTCGCTGGCGCGGTGGATCCGCACGGCATTGTCGACATGGGTCCCGAACCGGTCGCCGCCCGCATAGCGATTGAAGAGGGGCGGGAAGATTTTCAGCGGCAGCGCCGCCGCGATGAACAAGGGCGATCGGCCCAGCGCATCCAGCACGATCCGCCCCGCCTCGCGCGCCGCCGGCGAGTCCTCGGGAAGCTGCATGTTCTTCTTGGCGAGCGCGGACTGGTGACCGGAGGTCGCATTGCCGTCGGCCCAGTCGCCGGCGTCGACAACGGCCCGCACGCGCGCCACCGCGTCCGCGTCGAGCAGGTCGGGAATGGCGAGCATCATCGTGCGGACTCGATCCTGGCCGTCGGCATGGGCTCGACCCTGCACGCGCCGCGCGGCAATGTCATCAGAACGAATAGTTCAGGCTGAACACCGCCGATCGCGATTCTCCCGGCGCCGCCCATCCGCCGCTGATTCCCGTCGCGCTCACATTGCTGCGGATGGCGGTGAAATAGCGGGCGTTGAAGAGATTCTGGATGTTGACCTGCGCGCTGAGTCCGTGCCGGATTTCCCAAGCGAAGAACAGGCGATGCACCCAGTAATCATGCGACCGGAACTGGACCGGGGTGGCAAGCAGGCTCTGGTTCAGCGCGAAGCTGCCCTGGTAGGTGAAGCCGTAGCCGACCTGGAGCCCGAACGGCAGCCGATAGGTGGTGAACAGGCTCCCCGAATGGCGCGGCGTCTGGACGAGCTGGTCGCCGCGCGCGGGATCGGGCAAGGCCGGGCTGTTGACCCCGGCGCAGGTCCCGGCCGCGTTGGTGACTCCGGGTTGCGACAGGCACAGGTCCGAAACGCTCTGCAGGACCTCGCTGTCGAGATAGGTATAATTGGCGAAGATCGACCAGTTGCGGGTGATGTTGCCGGTGATGCCGAGCGCGATCCCGTCGACCCGCGCGCGTCCGTCGAGGACCTGGATGGTCGGCTGGACCGGATCGTTGGAGGCGATCCTGAAATTGGTGCGCTCGTTGCGGAACAGGGCGGCGGTCAGCTGGAGCCGGCGATGGACCAGGTCGATCTTGCCGCCGATCTCGTAGCTGCGCGCCGTCTCCGGGGCGACCTCGCAGCTCGCGTCGCAACCGGTCCGAACGCTGTTCGAACTCGGCGTGCGCGAATTGGCGAGCGCGACATAGAGGCTGGCGTTGGCGATCGGATGGAAGACGAGGCCGGCGCGCCAGGAGAAGAGGTTGTCGTTTGAGCGCTGGTCGGCGCCGCGCGCATAGACCGATCCGGTCGCCGGCGTCGAATAGGTGTCGGCGCGAAAGACGTTGCGGACGTTCTCGTAGCGAAGCGCGCCGTTGATCTCGAACATCGGCCCGATCTCGAGCGTGTCGAAGACATAGCCGGCGACATCGCGCGAATGGCCGTATGAGATGCCGGTGAGAATGCGGTTCACCGGGCCGGTCCAGGTCGTGTCGGTGGGATCGCCGATCGCGATCGGCGGCTGCGCGATCACGTTGCCGGCGGCATCGCGAAGGAGCTGCGCGATCTCGATCCGATAATCCTCCTGCGTGAACGATCCGCCGATCACCAGCGTGTTGTGGATGCCGCCCGCCGTGCCGGCTTCAAGATGAAGATCGGCCTGGTTGTAGAAGAGCTGGTTCAGCTGGTCGCGCTCCAGCCCGCGCGGGCCGCTCGGCGTGTAGAAGCCGGGCGTGGCGCACGGATTGCCGAGCGCGTCGCGGCCGCCGGGGAGGCACCAGCCGGTTCCGTTGACCGCGCTTTGCGGCGCCGACGTGCGGGTCGGCTGGGCCACGCGCTGCCAGCGGGTGAGGTTGCGGATCGTCACCCGGTCGCTGAAGCGATGGTCGAACGTCGCGGTCAGCCGGTCGAGCGCGATCCGCTGGCGATCGAGATTCTCGATCCCGAAATAGCTTGAATCGTCGATGCCCGGCAGCGGCCCGCCGACCGAGGCATAATAAGGCACGCCATAGACCGGGATATTGTTGTCGCGCTGATGGACGTAAGCGAGGGTCAGGCTGGTCGGCGAATCGATGCCGATCGTGATCGCCGGCGCGAAACCCCAGCGGCGATTGCGCTCGACGTCGCGGCCCGGAATGTCGTTGCGGTGAACCATGGCGTTGAGCCGCACCGCGATCAGATCGTTCAGCCGGACGTTCGTGTCGATCGTCGCGCGCCAGTAATCGTCGGTGCCGACGCCGGCGGTGAGGAGGGTTTCGCTGCGCGGCTGCGGCACTTTCGAAACGAGGTTGATCGTGCCGCCGACGCTGCCGCCGCCGCCGAACACGGAATTGGCGCCGTTATACACCTCGATCTGTTGCAGGTTGAACGGATCGGAGCGGCTGTACTGCGCCGAATCGCGCACCCCGTCGACGGTCACGTCATTGTCGGCGGTGTAGCCGCGCAGGTTGATCTTGTCGCCGAAGCCGCCGCCGCCTTCACCGGCGCCGAAGGTGATGCCCGGCAGCGTCGACAGCGCATCGCGAAGGCTGAGCAGGTTCTGCTGGCGGATCGTCTCGGCGTTGAGGACGGTGATCGTCTGCGGCGTGGCGAGCAGGTCCGCGGTCTGCTTCGGCGATTCCAGTCGCTGCGCCTCGCGCGTCCCGGTGACCAGAATCGGCTGGTCGACGACATTGCTTTGCGCGACGTCGCCCTCGGCGGCGCAGGCCGGCGAGGTGAGGAAGCCGACGGCGCCGAGGGCGAGAAAGAGAGGTGCGCCGATCGCCGCGCGGGAAGCCGGATTCGAAACGTCCACGAAAGCCCCTTGCCTATGTTCTGTATCGGGGCACCCGCTGGCGCCCGTACCTGATAGGGCTCCGCTATTGCAATTCATTCTCAATAGTGTCAAGTCAGTTGCGAGCGGTTCGCGAAACGCCAGCGCGGGCCGTCTCCAGATGGACGATTCTCCCCCAATGCTCGTCCATCGCGCCGGCGTGGCAGCAGCCGCCACGCCGGCGCCTCCCTTCTCAGGACATGCCTGCCATCAACCGGCGCTGGCCCGCCCGGTCCGCGGGCTCCATGCCGGATCGCGAGTCTGCTTCTCGATCGACGGGACCGGGATCGCCGCGGCGGGATCGATGGCGATGCCGAGATAGTGGGCCACCTCGGCCACCGTGCCCTCCGGATCGGCGAGGGCATCCTCATAGCAGAGGCGGAGCGGGGTCACCGCGAGATCGCGGAACATCGCCTCCCAGGCCGCGGCCTGCGCGTCGATCCAGCGCATCGCGGTGTCCACCGCATCGGCTGAATAAGCGGGGGCGGCGCCGTCCCTTTCCTGCTCCTTGCGCCACACGCCGGACAAAGTTGCGCGGGCATAGGAGGCGGCGTGGGCGTCGCGGTCCCGGCGGACGAGATAGACGATTCGCTTCGGCCCGCCGCGCGGCAGGAGCAATGCGAGCACGTCATCGAGCAGCGGCGGGTTTGCCGCCACCAGCGCCTCGAGCTGCGCCGGGAAGCATTTGACCCCGAACACGCCGTTGGGCGAGGTGCGGCGCGCGAGGAGCGATCGCCACAGCTCCTGCTGGAGCGAAGGCGCGCCATTGGCGAATGTATAAGGGCCGCCCGCCTCGAAGTTCAGATATTCGAGCGGCGCGCCGAGACAGCCAGTGGCCCAGAGCCCGTGGCTCAGCCAGGTGCTGCCGGTCCGCGGCACGGTGGCAAGCATCCAGGGCGTCGTCGGCGGACCGCGCCAGCGCGGGAAATCGAACTTGCCCTCGTATCCCGTATCCAGCCCTGTCAGCATTGCGCCTCCCGGCACCGACGCTAAAGCGCGCAGTCCGCCCTGCCTAGCGGGCTATTGCGCGTTGGCGGCGAGCCTGGGGCTCGGCGGCAGGCCGGCCCGGGCGCGGGTTTCGGCCGCGGCGGCGCGGGCGGCATTCTCGTTCTTCTGGGCGATATGGTTGAGCACCGTCGGCGAGACCGGCGGATCCACCCTCGGCCCCGATCCGCGACCGACCAAGGCGATCCCGACCAGCGCAACCATCAACATCACGCCGGCGAGAATCCGCATTCGGCGAAGCTCGTGGGGTTTCACGTGGCGGATTCCGGCGCTCGTTGCGGACTGGTCATGCGCCCTACAGCGCGCGGGCCGGGCCGGTGGTTCCGCGCGTTCAGCGGCGGCCGAGCGCGCCAAGCGCGGCCACCGTCATCGCCTCGGTGGCCGTGGAGATCACCTTTTCGGCGTCCGGCGCCCAGAACGGGCTGTGCAGCGAAGGCAATTGGGCCGGGTCCCCGCGCACGGCGTCCCACCGATCCTGCGGGACCCCGCCGACCCAGAAGAGCAGGCTTTCCATGCCCGGCACCGCGAGCCGGTAGCGGCCGAAATCCTCGCCGGCCATCACCGGTCGGGTGGCGCGCACGCGATCCTCGCCGAAATGCGAGCGGAAGAGGGCCGTCGTGCTCTGCGTGATGGCGTCGGTGTTGACGGTGGCCGGCGTCGCCTCGGCCTCGCGCACCGTCATTTCGGGCATCCGATCCTCGGGAAGGCCGGCGGCGATCGCCTCCCCGCGGGCGATCCGGGCGATGCCGTCGAGCAGCTGCCGCCGGATTTCCGGCGTGTAGCTGCGCACGGTGATGAGCAGCCGCGCCTCGTCCGGGATGATGTTGTGCTTGGTGCCGGCCTGGAAGCTACCGACGGTGACGACCGCCGAATCGAGCGGGTCCAGCTCGCGGCTGACCAGCGTCTGGAGCGAGGTCACGATCCGCGCGGCGAGGACGATCGGGTCGCGGGTCGTGTTCGGCGCGGCGCCATGGCCGCCGACGCCGCGGACCGTGAGATCGACACTGTCGACATTCGCCATCGCCGGCCCGGGCGCATAGCCGATGATTCCCGCCGGCAGCGTCGCGGCGTCGTGGAAGGCGATCGCGACATTGGGGCGCGGGAAGCGGGTGAAGAGGCCGTCGGCGATCATCGCGGCGGCGCCCTGGCTGGTCTCCTCGCCCGGCTGCGCGATCATCACGAGCGTCCCCGACCATTGCGATTTCATCGCCGCCAGCCGCCGCGCCGTGCCGACCCAGGTCGCCATGTGGGTGTCATGGCCGCAGGCGTGCATGATCGCGGTGGCGAGGCCTTCGCGCGTCGTGCCGCGCGCCGCGCTGGCGAAGGGAAGGCCGGTCTGTTCGGCGACGGGAAGCGCGTCCATGTCGGCGCGCAGCAGCACCACCGGCCCCGGCCCGTTCTCCATCACCGCGACGACGCCCGTCCCGCCGACATGCTCGGTGACCGCGAAGCCGAGCCGCCGCGCCTCGGAGGCGAGCAGGCCGGCCGAACGCGTCTCCTGCATCGACAATTCGGGATGCTGATGGAGATCGCGGTAGAGCGCCATCAGATCGGGCATGTCGCCCCTTATGGCCTCGGCAAGCCCTGCGTTCGCGGGTGGCTGGGCGGCGAGCGGGCTCGTCATGGCGGATCCCCATAGGATGGCGGCAAGAAAGGCGTGTCGCATCGTTCGGCCCCCTTCGATGGTGCTAATTCACGCGCGGGACCAGCTCGATGATGTCGAGCCGTGATTCGAAGTGCGGGCGCGGAAAGACGAGCCGCCAACGGCTCTCGCCGATTCTCTCCAGCACGGCGACCTCATCGCGGTCGGTATCGGCGCCATAGCGATAGGCGCGCTGCTCGTCCCCCAGCTGGACGGTGCCGAGGAAGACCATCCGCCGGGTCGTGTCGGGAAAGAGCCGGCCGATCGGGCGCTGCGACCCGTTCAGCCGAACGAAGCTCAGCGAGCCGCCCGAACGCGCCGCGATCCGGCAGCGGAACCGGGGATAATCGACATAGGTGAGGCCGCCGGTCGCCTGCGTGCCGAGCTTGATCGTGCGGCAGTCATATTCGCCCGGCGGGGGCGCCGGTCCGAGCAGCGCCGAATCGGGATCGAGCAACGCGCCGCCGGCCGCGACCTCCGCCGCATGGTCGCCGCGAGCCTGCGCCAGCGCCTCGACCCAGGCGCTGCGGATCTGGCGAAGCCGGGCGGCATCGTCTTCGGTGATCGCGCGGTGCCAGTTCGCGCTGGGCGGCTGGCACGGCACGTCGGGCGTCAGCTGCGGAGCCGACGATGCCGCCTCGGGCGGCTGGCCGGCGCACAGCAGCAAGGCGGCGAGAAAGGCGGCGCTCATCGCGCCAGACATGCGTCAGCCCGGCGCCGAGGGCAAGACGATTGGGCGAGGCGGGTTGCGCTCGCGGTGGTGGGCGTTAGGAAAATCAGGGATGAGACTTCCGCTCCCGATCGCAGGCCTGGTGCTTGCGCTTGCAAGCCCTGTGATGGGCCAGGACCAGCCCGCGGCGCCGGACCAGACCGTGCCCACGGTGGACGCGCCGCCACCCGGCGCCGCCGCTCCGGCGGCCCCGGCCGCGTCGGACCCGGTCGCGCTCGATGCCGCCCGCCGCGCGATCGCGACCGCCGATACGCAGCGGCTGGTGCGCGATGCCGATTATGCCCGCGCGATCCTGGGCGATCTCGACCTCGCCGGGCCGAGCCTGCCGACCGACGCGGACGCGGTGGCGGCGGTGCGGACGCTGCGCCTGCTCGCCCTCACCGGGGCGCAGCGCCGGGACGAGGCGCGGGAGATGGCGGATCAGCTGCTCGACTCCCGCCCGCGAGACCCGCAGCTCTACGGCGCGCCGCTGGTCGCCGCGGCCGCGATGGAGGACAAGGCGCTGATCGTCCGCACGATCGAGGCGGCGAGCCGGAACGTCTCCGGCACCGGCTGGGGAACGCTGCGCGGGATGATCGATCGCGGGGCGATGGCGGGCCTGCTGGGCCAGTTGAAGTCCGACCATGAGGAGGCGCTCCGGGCGCGGCTCGCGGCGGCGCTGTTCCGCATCGGCTGGCCGGGCGACGGCGATGCCGACATGACCGATACGCTGCGGACGATCCTGCTGGACGACCGGCTCGCCAATGACGACCGCCCGGCGGCGGCGGACTATGCCGCCTCGATCGTGACGCCGGCCGCGACCCTGTCGCTGATCGTCGGCAAGCGCTACGACGATCTGCTCGCGCCCGGCACCGACCGGATGGCGATGCTGCAACGCGCGCTCGAGCTGCAGGACCGCGAGACCGCCGGCGCCCTCGCATCCGCGCCCGCCGATCCCCGCCGTATCCTCGATCGCGTGCGCTATCTGCGGGGGCTCGGCCGCGATGCCGATGCGCTGGCGCTGCTCCAGCCCTTCATCCGCGACGTGCGCGCGACCGTCGCGGGGAGCGAGGAGGGCATGTGGCTGATCAACGAGGCGGCCTATGCGATGGTCGCGATCGGCCGGCAGGGCGACGCGCTGGCCTTGATGCGACGGCTGGCGGGCCTTTCGCTGGACGACAATGCGGCGCTGCTCGGCCCGGCGATCAACTATTCGCTGATGCTGTGGGAGGCCGGCCGCTACGGCGATGCGCTCGACCAGGCCTCAAGGCTCGATCGCGATTCGGAACGTCGGGCGAGCGCCTTCGGCCAGACCTGGATCGCCTCCTCGATCGCCTGTGCGCTCGCCGGGCTCGGACGGCCGGCGGAGGCGGCGCCGCAGGTGGAGCAGCTCGCGGCGCGGCCGGATCTCAACCCGACGGCGCTGATGCGCACCTATCTCTGCCTCGGCCGCGACGACGATGCGGCAGCGCTGCTGGTCAGCCAGCTTCAGGGCAATGATCCGCAGGCGATGATCCTCGCGCTGCAGGATTATCAGCTCGCCCGCGGCAGCGCCCAGACCGGACCGATCTACGATCGGCTGGCGGCGCTGCGCGATCGCCCGGAGGTGCAGGCGGCGCTCGCGCGGGTCGGGCGCGTCCTCAGCCTTCCGCTGTCGCGCACCTATTGGAGCGACTTCTAAGGGCCCCTCCGTCTTCGTCGCGCAAATCGCCGCTTTCGTCGCGGCGCGCGCCCAGGCGAGCAATTCCAGCGACAAGGCGCTTGATCGAGCGGGCCGGCTATTGCACCCAGAGGGCGGGGGCGTCGGCTGCACGCTTCGATTTGAGGGAGAAAGTGGCATGTCGATGAAGACATTTTTCGCCGTTCTCGCCACCGCGGCCGTCGCCGCGGTCCCGGCGGGGGCGCAGGACTATCGCCTGGATCCGACCTATACGACCCTGACGCTCGATTCGGGGTTCGCGCCCGATCCGCAGACGATCGAGCTCCAATCGGGGGGCGATATCGACGCGTCTTCGATCAGCAGCTCGTGCCGCGGCTTCATCGCCAATGCGCCCGACGTGCGCGTCCGCTACACGCGGGGTCGCTATCCGCTGATCATCTCGGTCGATTCGAACGCCGACACGACGCTCGTCGTCAACGCGCCCGATGGCCGCTGGTATTGCGACGACGACAGCGGTGAGCGCGGGCTCAATCCGATGGTGCGGTTCAACAATCCGCAGTCCGGCCAGTACGACATCTGGGTCGGCACCTATGGCAATGCCCGCCTGGAGCCGGCGACGCTCGCGATCTCGGAGATTTCGAGCCAGTAGCGCACAGGCAACGAAAGCGGTCGCGCCCCGGCCCCGCCCGGCGCGACCGCTTTTCCCGTTTTCAGGCCGCCGTCCAGCCGCCGTCGATCGACAGGTTGGCGCCGGTGATCGCCGCCGCCTCGTCCTTGCAGAGGAACAAGGCCAGCGCCGCGACCTGTTCGGGCTGGACGAACTGCTTGGTCGGCTGGGCCGCGAGCAGCACGTCGTTCATCACCTGCTCGCGGGTGAGGCCGCGGGTTTTCATCGTGTCCGGAATCTGGTTTTCGACCAGCGGCGTCCAGACATAGCCGGGGCTGATGCAGTTCACCGTGATCCCGTCGGTCGCGGTCTCCAGCGCCACCGTCTTGGTAAAGCCGGCAATGCCGTGCTTGGCGGCGACATAAGCGGACTTGTTCGGACTCGCGACCAGGCTGTGCGCCGAGGCGGTGGAGATGATCCGGCCCCACTTCTTCGCGCGCATCCCGGGCACGGCCAGCCGCGTCGCGTGGAAGGCGGCGGTGAGGTTGAGCGCGATGATGAGGTCCCATTTTTCGACCGGGAACTGATCCACCGGTGCGACATGCTGCGTTCCGGCATTGTTGATCAGGATGTCGACCGCGCCGAAGGCGTCGGCGGCGGCCTTCATCATCGCCTCGATTTCGTCCGGCCTGGTGAGATCGGCGCCACTGTAGAGCGCACGGACACCATGGTCGCGCTCCAGCCCGGCGCGCTCCTTCTCGATGTCGGCAGGATCGCCGAAGCCGTTGATGACAACGTTCGCGCCGGCCCCGGCGAGCGCCTTGGCATAAGAGAGGCCGATCCCCGAGGTGGAGCCGGTGACGAGGGCTGTCTTGCCTTTGAGGAACATGGAAATCCGTCCTTTCTAGTTGGCGAGATCGAAGGCGGCGGTGCGGCCGTCGACGATGTTTCGGGCGAGCAGGGCGTCGTGGCGCATCGTCTCGGCGAGCGCGGCGAGGCCTTCGCGCCAGTGATGCTCCATCGTGTCGCGGGAGAATTCGAAGTCGCGCGCGCCGCCTTCCCAGCCGTGCTTGCGATAGATGAGGTGCACGATGTTCACCGGCCGCTCGGCGGCGAGGCGGGCGACGCGCTGGTAATCGGGATCCTCGGCGAATTCGGGCGGCAGCTTGTCGAGCAGGCGCTGCACCGCCTCGCGCGCCTTTCGCAGCGCGAGCAGCTGATCGGTGATCGCGCGGGTGCGGCTGGAATAGCGGATGTCCTTTTCGCGCGCATAGACGTCCATGATCGTCGCGGGCATCGCGCCGCGCGCCGAGAAGAGGTCCACCTGGAACACCAGCATCTCCTCGCGCTGATTGTCGAGGACATAGGACAGCGGCGTATTGGAGACGAGGCCGCCGTCCCAGTAGAAGGCGCCGTCGATCTCGACCGGCGGCAGCCCTGGCGGCAAGGCGCCCGACGCCATGACGTGGCGCGCATCGATCCGGTCGGTGGCGGTGTCGAAATAGCGGAAATTGCCCGATTCGACGTCCACGGCGCCGATCGACAGGCGCGGCGCGCCGCTGTTGAGCCGATCCCAGTCGACATATTTGTCGAGCGTCTTCGCGAGCGGCGCCGAATCGTAGAAGCTGAGCGCGCCCGCCGTCCCCGACGGCGCCATGAGCGGGTTGAGCAGGCGCGGCGTGAAGAAGCCCGGCACGCCCTGCATTGCGACGAAGCCGGCCGAGGCAAGGTGGACCCACTCGCGCCACTCCCCACCGCCGACGAAGGGCAGCGAGGGCAGGGCGGCGGCGACCTCCTCCCAAAAGGCGCGAAGCTGCCCGACGCGGTGCGCGGGCGGATTGCCGGCGACGATCGCGGCATTGATCGCGCCGATCGAGATGCCGGCGATCCAGTCGACGTCGATCCCCTTGTCGGCGAGTCCCTGGACGACGCCGCCCTGATAGGCACCGAGCGCGCCGCCGCCCTGCAGGACGAGGACGACCTGATCGGGCAGCGGCAACCGCTCCGGCGTCCGGGCGTGGCGGCGGCGGGGGGCGGACGAGTTGGCCATTGCGGCTCCCCTCGCGCTCCCGGGGATGTTATGCAAGTTGCAAGGCTGTAATTTTCCGCGGTGCAGCATGTCCGCGACCGGAGGGTGAGATGCGTTTCGACGACCGGCGATCAAGCGACAATGTGGAATTCCGCGGTGACGACGGGTCGGGCGGAGGCTTGCGTCTCGGTGGCGGCGGAATGGGCGGCGGCATGGCGGGGCTGTTGTTCAGCTTCGTCTTCAGCCGTTTCGGCATCGGCGGCGTCGTCGTGCTGCTGATCGGCCTGTTCATCTTCGGCGGGCTCGGCAGCCTTGGCGGCGGCGGCCAGCAGGCGGTGGGGCCGGCCGGCGCTCCCGCTCCGACGCAGAGCGCCGCCCAGGGCTGCCAATCGACTCCGGAGGCGCATTTCGCCTGCCAGGTGCTGGCATCGACCGAGGATCGCTGGACCGAGCTGTTCCAGCGCATCGGCCGGCGCTACGAGGTGCCGAAGATGGTGATCTACCAGCGCGGCACCCGCTCCGGCTGCGGCGCGGCGCAGAGCGCGATGGGGCCGTTCTACTGCCCCGCCGATCACCGGGTGTATCTGGACCTCGAATTCTTCCAGGAGCTCACGCAGCGTTTCCACGCGCCCGGCGATTTCCCCGAGGCCTATGTGATCGCGCATGAGGTCGGCCATCATGTTCAGACCCTGCTTGGCACCGCGGACCGCATCCGCGCGGCCCAGCAGAATGCCAGCGAGGCGCAGGGCAATGCGCTCCAGGTCCGCATGGAATTGCAGGCGGATTGCTATGCCGGCGTCTGGGCGGCGAGCGAGCGCGCCTCGCTCGACGAAGGCGATCTCGAAGAGGGGCTTCGCGCCGCCGCCGCGATCGGCGACGACACGCTGCAGCGCGCGGCGCAGGGCGTGGTCGTCCCCGAAAGCTTCACCCACGGCACTTCCGCGCAGCGCCAGCAGGCGTTGACCCAGGGTTTCCAGAGCGGCGATCCGGCGAGCTGCGACAGCTTCATGCAGGGCGTCTGAGCCGGCGGCGCGCGGCGGTCCGTTCATCAAGGGTCAAGGTGAGCCGGCGAAGGACGCGGGCGACGGCCGAGGCTCGACTTTCGCCGCGGTCCGCCTCAGAAAGACCCGCAATGATACGCATTCGCGCGCTGATCCTCGCACTCGCCACCTGTCTCGCCGCCCCCGTTCCTGCTTTCGCCCAGGGCGGGGCGAGCGCGCCCGTCCAGGCGCAGGCACGGGGAGATGCCGACTGGCTCTATCGCGGCAGCGATATCGCGCGCGATCCGAGCTGGCGGTTCGGGACGCTCCCCAACGGGCTGCGCTACGCGATCCGGCGGAATGCGCGGCCCGCCGGGCAGGTCTCGATCCGGATCCGCATCGACGCCGGCTCGCTGGAGGAAGCCGACAACGAGCGCGGCTGGGCCCATTTCATGGAGCATATGGCGTTTCGCGGCACCGAGCATTTTCCGGGCGATCAGGCGCGTCTGACCTGGGAGCGTCTCGGCGCCAGCTTCGGCAGCGACACCAACGCGCAGACCGACGCGACCGACACCGTCTATCAGCTCGATCTGCCGCACGCCGATCGGGCCAGCCTGGACACCAGCCTCCAGGTCCTCGCCGACATGATGGAGCGCGCGCGGATCGATCCCGAGGCGGTCGCGGCGGAACGTCCGGTGGTGCTTGCCGAAAAGCGCCGGCGGCCGGAGATCGCGGTGCGCTTCCAGGAGACGCTCCAGCCGCTCATGTACAGCGGGCTGCGCTATGCGGCGCGCGATCCGATCGGGACCGACGAGACGCTGAACGCCGCGACCGCCGAAGGGCTGCGCGCCTTCTATCACCGCTGGTACCGGCCCGAGCGGGCGACGGTGGTGATGGTCGGCGATGCCGATCCGGCGATGATGGAAGAGCTGTTGCGCGCCCGCTTCGGCGATTGGCAGGGCGTTGGCCCGGCGCCGTCGGACCCCGATTTCGGGCGCCCGACCGATCCGTCGCGCACCGTCGCCAACATGGCCTATCCGGGCACGCCGGCGACCGCGATCGTCGGCTGGGTGCGGCCGCATGACGATCAGCCGCTGACCCAGGCGCGGGAGCGCGACTTCACCGCCGAGACGCTGGCCGCGGCGATCGTCAACCGCCGGCTCGAGGCGCATGCGCGCGGCACATCGGCCTATATCAGCGCCTCGATCGGCGCGTCGCGCGAACGCGACGTGGCGGACACGACGATGCTTCAGGTGCGCGCGCGCGAGGATTGGCAGTCGGCGCTGAACGAGGCCTATGCGATCCTCTCCGATGCGCTCCAGACGCCACCGGGGGCGGACGAGATCGAGCGCGAGATCGCCAATCTGCGGACCGCCGTGGACGCCGCCGTCCAGACCGAGCCGACCGCCATGTCGCAGACCTTCGCAGACCGCATGGTCGGGGCGATCGACAACGGGTCGCTGGTCGCGAGCGCGGCCACCGTGCGCGACAATTTCATCCGCAACGTGCCGGCGATGACGCCGGCGGTGGTCCAGGCCGCGTTGCACCGGCTGTTCGAGGGATCGGGGCCGCGGCTGCTGGTTGCGACCGCGGCGCCGGTGGCCGGGGGCGAGACTGCGCTCGCGCAGGCGCTCGCCGCCGCCCGCGCCGCCGCGCCGGCCCAGCGCACCGCCGTCCGCGCCGTCTCCTTCGACGATCTTCCGCGGCTCGGCCCGCCGGGACGGGAGGTCTCGCGGCGCGAGATCGCCGACATGGGCGTCACCATCGTCACCTTCGCCAACGGATCGACGCTGACGTTCAAGCATACCGAGTTCGATCATGGCGTGGTCGAGGTACGGCTGCGCTTCGGCCGGGGCATTTCCGGCCTGTCGCCGGACCGGCCCGGCCTTGCCTGGGCGCAGACCCTGGTCGCGGCCTCGGGCGTTGCCGACATCGACCTTGAGGGCCTCCAGCGGATGCTGACCGGGCGGCGGATCGGCATGGGCTTCACGATCGACGACGACGCCTTCGTCCTCGGCAGCCAGACGAGCGCGCCCGACCTTCCCGACGAGCTCAGGCTGCTCGCCACCAAGCTGGCCGATCCGGGCTGGGATCCGCGGCTCTTCACGCGCTCGCAGAACGAGACGCTGTCGAGCTACGATCTCCAATATGCCTCCGCATCGGCGCGCGCCGGGCGCGAGCTGCGCGGCTTCCTGAGGCCCAACGACAAACGCGTCGCCCCGGTCGAGCGCGACGTGATCGCCGCGGCGACGCCCGACCAGTTCCGCGCCTTCTATGCGCCGCTGCTCGCCGAGGGGCCGGTCCATGCGATCATCGTCGGCGACGTCAGCCTGGACGATGCGGTTGCGGCGATGCTGCCCACCGTCGCCGCGCTGCCGACGCGGCCCGAGCCCGCCGTCGCGCCCGATCCGGCCGCGATCCGCCCGCCCGCGCCGAATCCGACGCCGGTCACCTTCACGCATCGCGGCGATCCCGACCAGGCCTTCGCGGCGATCGGCTGGACCACCTTCGGCGGCCTCGACAATGTCCGCGACCAGCGCGCGCTCGCGCTCGCCGCCAACATCTTCCAGGCGCGCCTGTTCGAACAGCTGCGCGAGCGCGAGGGGGCGACCTATTCGCCCAACGCCACCCACAACGCGTCCGAGACCTTCCCCAACTGGGGCGTCTTCTTCGCCGCGGCAGAGGTGAAGCCGGACAATGTGGCGACCTTTTTCCGCATCGCGCGCGCCATCGTCGCCGATCTTGCCGCCCATCCGGTCGAGGCCGACGAATTCGCCCGCGCGCAGAATCCGGTGATCAGCGGAATCGAGCGCCGGCTGGCGACCAACGCCTATTGGGTCGCGGCGCTCGAAGGGTGGGACAGCGATCCACGCCAGATCGCGCGGGTCCGCGACTATCTGTCCGATTATCGCGGGCTGACCGCGGAAGATGTCCGCCGGGCCGTCGCGACCTGGGTCACGGATCAGGGAGACTGGTCGATGGTCGTTCTCCCCGATAGAAGGGCGACGACGTCGGCAGGAGAGGGTTCCGCCCCAAGTGGCCAGCAATAGCGCCGCCCCCATCGCCGCCGCCGCGCCCGCGGCGCCGCTGACCGGCGAGGCTCCGCAGCAGCCCAATCCGTTCCGGCTGCGCGGCCGCCCCTTTTTCGAGGACAAGAACCGGGCCTTCTGGACGCTCCAGACCGTCGGCTGGAGCGGCTATTTCGTGCTCCGCACGCTCACCGGCCTCGCCAATGCGATGGAGTGGAGCTACATGCTCCACACGCTGCTGCTGACCGCGACCGGTTATTCGATCACGCTGCTCATGGCGGCGGCGTTCCGCCGGCTGATCCGGATGCGGGAAATCTTCACCTGGGCGGGATCGATCCTGATCGTGGTCGTCGCCGCCGCCGCCTTCTCCGCGATCGAGACGTGGAGCTACGCGACCTTCATCCAGCCCGGCAGCCGCCCGGAGGGAGTCCGGTTTCTCGGCGCGATCATCCTGACCGTGACCCTGCTCATCGCCTGGTCGGCTCTTTATTACAGCATCAATTTCTACCTGCTGCTCGAGGAACAGACCGATCGGCTGCTGCGGCTTGAAAGCACCGCGTCCAACGCCCAACTCGCGATGCTTCGCTACCAGCTCAATCCGCACTTCCTTTTCAATACGTTGAATTCCATCTCGACCCTGGTGCTCCTGAAGCAGACCGATCGCGCCAACGCCATGCTGTCGCGGCTGTCGTCCTTCCTGCGCTACACATTGGTCAACGAATCGATCGCGCGCGTCACGGTGGCGCAGGAGATCGAGACGTTGAAGCTCTACCTAGAGATCGAGAAGATGCGCTTCGAGGAGCGGCTGCGTCCGCATTTCCAGGTCGATCCCGATGCGGAGGGCGCCCTGCTTCCCTCGCTGCTGCTTCAGCCGCTCATCGAAAATGCGATCAAATATGCGGTCACGCCGCAGGAGGAGGGGGCCGACATCGCGATCCAGGCGCGCCGCCAGGGCGACCGGGTCGCCATCACCGTCGTCGACACCGGTCCCGGCGCCGACGCCGCCTATCAGACCCGCGCCGAGCAATCGACCGGCGTCGGGCTGGCGAACATTCGCGACCGCCTGGCGCAGGCCTATGGCGACAACCATCGTTTCGAGACACAGTCGGACATTACGGGGGGCTTCCGCGTTTTCATCGAAATTCCCTATCAGATCGAAACAGCCGAGGAGCCGAAATGACCATCCGCACCATCCTGGTGGACGACGAGACGCTGGCCATTCAGGGCCTGCAACTGCGCCTCCAGGCGCATGAGGATGTCGAGATCATCGATACCTGCTCGAACGGACGCGAGGCGATCCGGTCGATCAAGACGCACAAGCCCGATCTCGTCTTCCTCGACATCCAGATGCCGGGCTTCGACGGCTTTTCCGTGATCCAGGGCCTGATGGAGGTCGAGCCGCCGCTCTTCGTCTTCGTCACCGCCTATGTCGACCATGCGTTGCGCGCGTTCGAGGCGGATGCGGTGGACTATCTGATGAAGCCGGTCGAGGAAGCCCGGCTGGCCGACACGATGGACCGCGTGCGCCAGCGCCTTGCCGAGAAGCGCGGCGCCGAGGAGGTGGCTGCGCTCAAGGAGGTGCTGGCCGAGGTCGCGCCCGAGGCGATGGAGAATGTCGAGGCCGCGACCGGGGACGACGCCCACGCCGCCAGCCGCTACGAGCGGATGATCAACATCAAGGATCGCGGCCAGATTTTCCGCGTCGATGTCGATACGATCGAGAGCGTCGAGGCCGCCGGCGACTATATGTGCATCAAGACGGGCGATAACACGCTGATCCTTCGCGAGACGATGAAGGACCTGGAAAAGCGGCTCGATCCGCGCCGGTTCCAGCGCGTCCACCGTTCGACCATCGTCAATCTCGATCAGGTCCGCCAGGTGAAGCCGCACACCAATGGCGAATGCTTCCTGGTGCTCGACAGCGGCAGCCAGGTGAAGGTGAGCCGCTCCTACCGCGACGTCGTCGCGCGCTTCGTGCATTGAGGGCGGCGCACGCCAGGGTGGAGGTCTCGCCGCGGCATCGGGGGAGGATGTGATGACCGATATGACCGCCAAAGCCCGCGCCTTTGCCGCGCTCCATGTGCCAGGCGATCCGCTGATCCTGTTCAACGCCTGGGATCCGGGCAGCGCGCGCGCCGTGGCGCTGGCCGGGGCGAAGGCGATCGCGACCGGAAGCTGGTCGGTCGCGGCGGCCAACGGCTTCGACGATGCCGAGGCGTTGCCGATCAACCTCGCCATCGACAATGCGGCGCGGATCGTCGCCGCCGTCGATCTGCCGGTGACGATCGACTTCGAGGGCGGCTATGCGACCGATCCGTCGGGGGTGGGCGAGCATTTCGCCTGGCTTGCCAAGACGGGCGCCGTCGGCTGCAATTTCGAGGATCAGATCGTTGGCGGCGAGGGCCTCCATGCGCCCGCCGATCAGGCGGCGCGCATCCGCGCCGCGCGCGCGGCCGTGGGTCCGGATTTCTTCATCAACGCGCGCACCGACATCTTCCTTCAGGCGAGTGCCGACACGCACGACGATGCGAAGGTCGATGCCGCGATCGAGCGCGCCGGCGCTTATGCCGAAGCGGGTGCAAGCGGCTTCTTCGTGCCCGGCCTCGTCGATCTGAGATTGCTCGAACGGGTCTGCTCTGCCTCGCCACTACCGGTCAACTTCATGGCCTTTCCCGGCGCCCCGGAGGCGAACGCGGTCGCGCAGGCTGGCGTCGCCCGCATCAGCCACGGCCCCGGCCCCTATCGGATAGCGATGGAGGCGCTGAAAGCGGCGGCGGAGCAGGTGTACCGCGACTGACGCGTTTGGCCCTTGCCGTGCGCGCCGAAGCCTATAGCTTCGCGCGATGCTGCCGTCCGTCCTGATCGTCGACAATTTCCTGGCCGACCCGATGGCCGCGCGCCAGGCCGCGCTCGCGCTCGATTACGATCCCGGCTTCAAGAAGGGCAATTATCCGGGCCTGCTGTCGACCCGGCCGCTCGCGATCGGCGGGCTCGACGATGCGGTGGCCGGGCTGATCGGGCGCCCCGTCCGGCCGCAACCGGGCACCAGCCACGGCCATTGCCGGCTGACGCTCGCGCGGGAGAAGGGCCGGTCCGGGGTCCATATCGATCCGTGCTTCTATTCGGGGATCCTCTTCCTCACGCTTCCCGAACATTGCCGCGGCGGCACCGATTTCTACCGGCATCGGCGGACCGGTCTCGATCGCGTGCCGGAGGACCGGCTGGACATGGTCCGCGCGGGCTATGACGATCCCAACCGGCTCGTCGAGGAGGTGGTCAACCAGGATACGCTGAAGCCGTCGCGATGGGAGCGCAGCTTCACCGCGCCGATGCGCTTCAACCGGCTGCTTCTGTTCAGCCCGTGGATGTTCCACAATTCCGGCGCCGGCTTCGGCGACCGGCCGGACAATGGCCGGCTGGTCCACCTGATGTTCTTCGCGGCCGCCTGAGCTCAGGCGAGGCTCTTCGAGGCCTGTTCGAACACATCCTTGCTGAGGCCGGGCGTCGCGACCATCCGCTCCAGCTCGGCCCTCATCAGCGCGGCGCGGCCCTCGTCGAAGCGGCGCCAGCGGCCGAGCGGCGGCACCAGCTTGGCCGCGGTCTGCGGATTGAGCTTGTCCTCGGCCAGGATCATGTCGGCAAGGAATCGGTAGCCCCGGCCGGACGCATCGTGAAACGCGCGCTGGTTGACCGAGAAGGCGGCAACGAGCGAGCGTAGCCGGTTCGGATTGGCCAGCGTGAAATCGGGATGCCCGGCCAGCGCCTCGACCTGATCGAGCACATCGTCGCGGGTCGACAACGCCTGGGTCGTGAACCATTTGTCGAGCACAAGGCCATTGGTCCGGTAGCGTTCGTAAAAGGCCTGGAGCGCCGCATCGCGCTCGGCGGAATAGCCGTTGACGAGCACGCCGAGCGCGCCCTGGCGATCGGTCATGTTGTCGGATTCGTCATATTGCCGCTTGGCCAGCGCCGCCGCGTCCGGCGCGCCGGTCGCCGCGATATAGCCGAGCGCGATCGTCTTCAGCCGGCGGGCGCCCTTGGCCGCCGGATTATAGGCGTAGCGATTGGCGACATGGGCCCGGTAGGCATCGCGCCACAGCGGCTCGAGCGTCCTGCCGAGATCCGCTCGCAGCGCCTCGCGCCGCGCCCGGATCGCCTCCGGATCGACCACCGCCATGCGATCGCCGATGAAGGATTCGCTGGGCAGCAGCACCGCTTCCGCGATGAAGGCGGGATCGAGATTCGCATCGGTGAGCGTCTGGCGCACCGCCTCGATCACCGGGGCGTGATCGGCCCCGCCCGTCGAGACCGCCGCGGTCAGCGTGTCCAGCATGAGCTGCTGCATCGCCTCGTAGCGGGCGAACGGATCGTCGTCGTGCGCGGACAGGAAGGCGAGGTCGACCGCACTCCGATCGGTCTCGACAATGACGGGCGCCGAAAAGTCGCGATTGATCGACAGGACGGGGCGCGCCGGCGCGCCATCGAGAGCGATCTCGTCGCTGGCCTTGTCGAGCACGATCAGCCGCTCGTCGGTCGGCCGTCCGGTCGCCTCGTCGAGCAGTGCGATCCTCAGCGGGATCGGCATCGGCTGCTTGACCGGCTGGCCCGGCGTCGGCGGCACCTCCTGCTCCAGCGCGACATGGACGCCTTCGGCCCGGTTCACCAGCCGCGCCTTGATCCGCGGCGTGCCGGCCTGGCTGTACCACAAGCGGAAGTGCGACAGATCGACGCCGCTCGCATCCTCCATCGCCTTGACGAAATCCTCGCACGTCACCGCCTGGCCGTCGTGGCGCGAGAAATAGAGGTCGGTACCCGCGCGGAACCGCTCGGGGCCGAGGATGGTGTGCATCATCCTGATGACCTCGGCGCCCTTGTTGTAGACGGTCGCGGTGTAGAAGTTCGAAATCTCGATATAGGAATCGGGCCGCACCGGATGGGCGAGCGGCCCTGCATCCTCCGGAAACTGGGCGGCGCGAAGCATCTTCACGTCCTCGATCCGCTTCACCGCATGGCTGCCCATGTCGGCCGAGAAGCTCTGGTCGCGGAAGACGGTGAAGCCCTCCTTGAGGCTCAGCTGGAACCAGTCGCGGCAGGTGACGCGGTCGCCCGACCAGTTGTGGAAATATTCATGCGCCACCACGCCGGCGATGGCGTCATAATCCGCGTCGGTCGCGGTATCCGGGTCGGCCAGGATGTAGCGCGAGTTGAAGATGTTGAGGCCCTTATTCTCCATCGCGCCGAAGTTGAAGTCGTCCACCGCGACGATGTTGAAGATGTCGAGGTCATACTCGCGCCCATAGACCTCCTCGTCCCACTTCATCGCCGCCTTGAGGCTCGCCATGGCGTGCGCGGTCTTGGGAAGATCGCCGGCGCGCACCCAGATGCCGAGATCGACCTTGCGGCCCGACATGGTGGTGAACGTATCGCGGTTCGCGACCAGGTCGCCGGCCACCATCGCGAAGAGGTAGCAGGGCTTGGGGAACGGATCGTGCCACTCGGCCCAATGGGTGCCCCCTTCGCCCTCGCCCGACGCAATCAGGTCGCCATTGGCGAGCAGGACCGGATAGAGCGCCTTGTCGCCGCTCATCCGCAGCTTGTAGCGCGACAGCACGTCGGGCCGGTCGGGGAAGGGGGTGATGCGGCGAAAACCCTGCGCCTCGCACTGCGTGCACAGCATCGCGTTCGATTCATAAAGGCCCATGAGCTGGGTGTTGGCGCGCGGCGCGATCCGGACCTCGGTCTCGACGGTCGCGGATTCGCCCTCGATCGGGACGCGCAGCACCTGATCTTCGTACCAGTAATTGACCGGCTCGCCGTTCAGCGTGACGCGGTGGATCGCCTCCACCTCCGAATTGAGCAGCAGCGGCCGTCGGTGGCTGCCGTTGCGGCGGACCTGCAACGTCGCGCGGACGATCGTCCGCTCCGCCCCGAGCCGGAAATCCAGGCTGATGTCGGGGACGAGCCAGTCGGGCGGAGAATAATCCTCGCGGCGGATGACGGGCGGCGCGCCCGTGGTCTTGTTGACGTCCAGCATGTCCGGAACCTAGGCTCGCCGGCCGGCGCACGCAATCGCGGCGGCCCGACGAGTCGGGCGGTTCAACCAAATCGCCGCTTTGCGCGTTATGCCCGCCGCCCAGATCAGGAGGTTGCCATGATGCCTCTCCGCACGCTTCTTCCCGCCCTCGTCCTCCTCGCCGCCACCGGGTCGACAAGCTCCGGCCTCGCTCGCAGCGCCGCGCCCGCGCCGCACGGCGACGAATGTTTCAATGTCCGCTCGGTCGTCGACTACAGTTCGGCGGGGCGCGATGCGATCAACGTGCGTGTCGGCGGCAACCGCTACTACCGGCTCGATATTCTGGGGACCTGCCCGGACATCGATCTCAACTTCCACCTGGGCCTGCGCTCGCGTTCGGGATCGAGCTGGATCTGCCATGACACGGACGCCGAAGTGATCGCGCGGGGCCCCTTCGGCCAGCCGGATCGCTGCCCGGTCGTCGGGATGCGCCAGCTCAGCGCCGAAGAGGTTGCTGCGATCCGGCATCCCCCGCGGCATCGACGCTGACCGGCCGGCGCGCGCCGAGCGCGGTGACGAGCCCGGCGATCGCCGTAAACCCGCCGGCGATGGCGAGCGGGGTCCAGCGATAATCCTCCCACGCGGTCGAAATCGCCATGGCGACGATCGGGATCAGGACGCTCGAATAGGCGGCCTCGGCCGCGCCGATGACGCGGATGATCCGGTAATAGAGCCAGAAGGCGAGCGAGGAGGCGATCACGCCAAGATAGAACAGGCCGATCCAGTAGGAGGGGCGCGGATCGAAGACCGGCGCGCCGCTGGTGAGCAAGGCGAAGAGCCCGTCGCCGAAGCCGCCGTAAAGCATGGCCCAGGCGAGGATTCCGGCGATCGCACGGCCGCGCATGGCCGGTGCGATCTGCATCACATTGGCGCCCGAGGCCCCGAGCACCGCGACCAGCGTGAGGCCAAGCCCGATCAGCGCCTCGCGGCCGCCGGCGGGGGCCGATCGCAGCTGATCGATGAAGAGAAGCGCGACGCCGGCCATCGCGACCGCCGAGCCGGCGACGAAACGACCGCTGACCGGCACCTTGAAGAACAGCCGCGCCATCACGGCGTTGGGCACGACCAGGAGCGCGAAGACGACCGCGGTGAGGCCGGAATTGATGTGGCGTTCGGCCGCATAGACGAAATTGTAGTTGATCACGAACTGGAGCAGGCCGAGGAGCATCGCGAGCCTGTGCCCGCCCGCATCGAGGCGGAGCGAGATCCCGGCCGCGCGCGCGACGATCGCCATCACCGCGCCGGCGATCAGGAACCGGTAGCTGACCGACCAGACCGCGGGAACGACCCCGAGCTGCCCCTTGATGACGATCCAGGTGGAGCTCCAGATCAGCGTGACCAGGATGAAGGGGAGGAGGAGCTTGGGGTCGCGCAGGCCCGCGCCCGCATCGCTCATAGCGCCCGGATCGCCGACGCGAGCGCCGCGACATGGGCGGGATCGCTGTCCCAGCTCGTCACCAGCCGCGCCTCGCCGGGGCCCCAGTCGTAGAAGTCGAAGCCTTGAGCCCGGAGTGATGCGGCCTCATCCGCGCTCACCTTGATGAACACTTCGTTGGCCTCGGCCGCAAGGATCAGGCGATTGCCCGCCGCCTCCGCGATCGTCGCGGCGGCGGCATTGGCCGCGCGCGCGTTGCGCAGCCAGACATCGCCGTCGAGCATGGCGAGGATCTGGGCGGCGAGGAAGCGGCCCTTCGAGGCGAGGTGGCCGGCGCGTTTGCGGCGATAGCGTGTGGCGTCGGCGAGGCCGGGCGTGAAAAAGACGAGGCATTCGGCGGAAAGGCCGCCATTCTTGACGAAACCGAAGGAAAGCGCGTCGACGCCCGCGCGCCAGGTGAGATCGGCCGGGGCGCAGCCGAGCCGCGCGACCGCATTTGCGAAGCGGGCGCCATCGACGTGAAAGCCGATGCGGTGCCGTTTCGCGAGCTCGCCAAGCGCCGCCGTTTCCGCCGGCGTGTAGACCAGGCCATATTCGGTCGCGTTGGTGATCGACAAAGCGTGCGGCTGGACCTGATGCACGTCGCGGCGGATGCCGCCGATCAGCGTTTCGACCGATTCCGGGGTCACCTTCGCGCCGTCGCCTTCGGCGAGGAGCAGCTTGGCGCCACCCGTGAAGAATTCCGGCGCGCCGCATTCGTCGTTCTGGATATGGGCGTCGCGATGGCAGAGGACGGCGCCGTGCGAGGGGCACAAAGCGGCCAGCGCGAGGCTGTTCGCCGCCGTGCCGGTCGCGATCCACAACGCCTCGACCTCCCGTTCGAACAGGTCGGACAGCGCGCCGTCGAGCCGCTTGCTCCATTCATCGCCGTCATAGGCGGTGTCGAGCCGGTTGGCGGCGGAAAGGGCGGCGATGACCTCGGGACAGGCGGCCGCGGCATTGTCCGAAAAGAAGCGCATGGCGCAGCGGCATAATCGCGCAGGCCGGCGCGTCAACGGCGATCTGCCAGCGTGGAGCGGCGATGCCGGTCGTTTACCAAATGTTGGTTCCCATGGGCTTAGCCTTCGCCCCCAAGGAGCAGGGAGCGGCAATGGGCGTCGAGACCTTCGGGGCGAAGATGGATACCGGGCAGCGGGCGACGCGGCGCGCGCGCGTGCTGCTGGCCGCGAAGCTGCGCATGCCCGGCGGCGAGGTCGCCGCGCGTCTGCGTGATCTTTCGCCAAAGGGTGCGCTGATCGAATGCACCGCCACGCCGCGGCCCGGAACCGAGGTCGTCTTCATCCGCGGCGGCACCGAAATCCAGGCGCGTGTCGCCTGGGCTGCCGCCGGGCGGATCGGCCTGGAATTCGATCATCTGATCGACGCGCAGGAAATGCTCGTCCAGCTTCGCAAGGGGCCGAAGGGGGACGATCGCTACCGGGCGCCGGCGCCGTCCCAGCACGGCATCGGCCCCGCCCAGCTGCGTCTCGCCAAGGCCTGGGGCGTCACGGTCGGGCTCAGCGTGCCCGAGGCGGTCCAGCCGCGCAGGCGGCGGCCGTGAGCCATCTCGACGCCTGGAGCTCGGGTTTCGAGCATGGGCCGATGCTGATTCGCGGCGAGCTTTCCACCCATGCGCCGCCGGCGCGCAATGCGATCGGCCGCCGCTCGCGCCGGATCGAGGTCGATCTCGGCGCGGGGCTGCGCCCGCGGGGCGCCGCGAGCGTGAGCGTCCAGGTCCAGGATCTGTCGGTCGAGGGCTTCTGCGTCCAGACGTCCCTCCCATTTTCAAAGGACGACGATGTCTGGCTGCGGCTTCCGGGGCTGGAAGCCTATGCCGCGCGCGTGGTGTGGAGCGACGGATCGCGGATCGGCTGCGTCTTCGATCGGCCGCTCCACCCCGCCGTGCTTGAGATGATCGTCGAGCGGGCGCGACGTTGAACCTGAAGAGCGCGTCCTAAGGGGCTGACGATTCGATGAACTGTGCCGGCTGTGCTATGCGCGCCGAGTCGGAGGGGGAAGGCGACGACGATGGAATCGGATTTCCGTTACTATAGCCGCCGCGCGGCGGAGGAGCAGCGCCGGGCGATGCGGGCCGTGACCCAGGCCGCCCGGGAGCGCCATCGCGAACTCGCCAACCTGTTCGCGACCAAGGCCGAACAGCGCGTCGGAGAATATGCGCGGGGCTGAAGCGGTTCGGGGACGGGCAAGCGCCCTTCCGGAATAGCGCGAGCGGGGCGCGCTGCCGGTCGACCTCACGGCAATGCGCGGATCATCCGGGGATGCAGCTGCGCGCCGTCGCCGCGACAGGCGTGCAGATTTCGGGATCGCCCCCGCAGCAGTCGTCGACAAGAAAGCCCAGCAGGTCGCGCATCCGGCCGTATCCCGCGGTGTAGATGATCGAACGTCCGTCGCGACGGGACTCCGCCAGCCCGGCCCGTTCGAGAATGGCCAGATGCGTTGAGAGCGTGTTGGGTCGAACGCCCACCTCGCGCGCGATCTCCCCGGCGCTCAACCCCTCCGGTCCGGCGCGCACCAACAGGCGGAAGACCGCAAGCCGGTGCGCCTGAGCGAGCGCGGACAGCGCCTCCACCGCCGAAGGCAGCAGCATCAGCAGCAGGCCGGGCCGGTCACATCGCTCGGCGCGCGGCAGGCGCTCGCGCCCCGATTGTCCGGAATCCTGTCCTCGCCATAAACGGTGGCCTCGCCATGGGTGAAAAACGTCTCCCAGCGGACCCCGGCGGGGTCGGTCACCCAGGATTTGTCGGATTTGGCGTAGCAGCAGGTCGTTGCCTCCTGGTCCAGCGTTTCGGCGCCGGCCGCCTTGAGCCGCGCCGCCATCGCGTCGAGCTCGGCCGGGCTTTCCACCTGGACGCCCACATGGTCGACGCCGAGTGCACGCGCCCGCGATGAAATGGCCAGATTGACCCGCGGATCATCCAGCATCCACTTGGCATAATCGTGCTTCAGCACGCACGGATCGGCATTGAACAAGGTGCTGTAAAAGGCGACGGCCTGCTCGATGTCCGGAACGCTGACGTGAAGGTGCAAGCGCTTCATTGACGTCTCCCTGTCGATATTTCGAGAAATATCGAAGCATCAGGCCGAGTCAAGGGCGAAAGCCCGCGATGCCGGATGACCGCTCCCTTCACGCCACACCGCGCCCCCAAAGGGGCGGCGCCCGGCCGGGCGGCCTCGTCGCTTCATTTCCGAGAGAAAATGGTGCTGCCGGTGAGGATTGAACTCACGACCTCAGCCTTACCAAGGATGCGCTCTACCACTGAGCTACGGCAGCATCTCGCCAGAACGGCGTCCCGATGGGGAGGCGGCGCTATGGCCATCCGGGGCCCTATCTGTCAAGGCGCGCGTCATGACCGGGGTGGATGAAGAGAAAGCGAAACGGCTGGCTGCCGCGCTGCGCGAGAATCTGAAACGCCGCAAGGCGCAGGCGCGCGAGGCGGCAAAGGCGCCCGAGAAGAAGCCCGACGCCTAGCTCAGAGCGGGGCGCACTGGGCCGCCAGCCATTCGAGCGCCTCGCCGTCGAGCTGCGGCGCGACGATCTCCATCACGCGCGCATGATAATCGTCGACCCAGGCACGCTCCTCGGCGGTCAGCATCGCCGTCTCGATGAGGTTGCGGTCGATCGGCGCGAAGGTGAGCGTCTCGAATCCGAGCAGTCTCTTTTCCGCCCCCTCGGCCTCGCGCGGGACGACGAGGACGAGATTCTCGATCCGGATGCCGTAGGCCCCGGTCTTGTAATAGCCGGGCTCGTTGGAAAGGATCATCCCCGCCTTCAGCGGCTCGTCCCCACCGGCCTGGGAGCTTCCCGCGGGGGAGATGCGCTGGGGCCCCTCGTGGACCGAGAGGAAGCTGCCGACGCCGTGGCCGGTGCCGTGGGCGTAATCGAGGCCCGCGGCCCACAGATATTGCCGCGCGAAGCTGTCGAGCTGGCAACCGCGCGTGCCTTCGGGGAAGATCGCCCTCGCGACCGCGATATGCCCCTTGAGCACGCGGGTGAAGCGATCGCGATGTTCGGCGCTGGGCGTCCCGATCGCGACCGTGCGGGTGACGTCGGTGGTGCCGTCGGCATATTGGCCGCCCGAATCGACCAGGTAGATCGAGTTCAACTCGAGCTTGCGATTGGTTTCCGGGGTCGAGCGATAATGGACGATCGCGCCATTGGGCCCGGCGCCCGAAATCGTCGTGAAGGAGAGGTCCCTGAGCTGGCCGGTCGCCTGGCGGAATTCCTCCAGCTTGGCCTCGGCTGAAAGCTCGTCGACATTGCCCTTGGGCGCCTCGACGGAAATCCAGTGGAGGAAGCGCACCAAAGCAGCGCCGTCGCGGGCCTGCGCGCTTTTCTGCCCGGCGATCTCGACCGGATTCTTGATCGCCTTGGGGAGAACAGTCGGATCGCGCTTGGCGATCACCTTCGCGCCCGCCCCCTCCAGCGCCTCGAAGATCGCGGCGACCGAGCGTTCGGGATCGACGACGATGGTCTTGCCGGACAGCGACTTCAGGAACGGCTCGAAGGCGTCCCGCTCGTGCAGGCGCACGCCATTGCCGAGATGCTGGCGCACATCGTCGCCGATCTTCTCGCCGGCGACGAAAAGGTCCGCCGTGCCGTCGGCATCGACGAGCGCGAAGGCGAGCGCGACCGGCGTGTGCTCGACGTCCTTGCCGCGCACGTTGAAGGTCCAGGCGATCGAATCGAGCGCGGCGAGCACCGCGGCGTCCGCCCGCTGCTCCTTCAGCCAGTCGGCCAGTTCCTGGCGCTTCGAGGCCGAGGATCGGCCCGCCAGGTCATCGCCCTGGACGACGAGGCGCGCGCGCGACGGCTCCGGCTTGTCGGCCCAGATCTTGTCGATCGGATTATGCCCGACGGCGACCAGCTCGGCGCCCCGTTCGGCGAGCGCCTCGCGCGCCTGCTTCACCCAGGTCTTGGTGTGGAGCCAGGGATCGTAGCCGATCCGCCCGCCATCGGGCGCGTGCGCCTTCAGCCATTCGGCGACGCTGGTTTCGGGCACGGACTGATAGGACCAGTTCGCGCCGTCCACCTGCGCGCGCACCTGCAGCGTGTAGCGGCCATCGACGAAGATCGCCGCCTCCTCGGGAAGCACGACGGCGCTCCCGGCCGATCCCTTGAAGCCGGTGAGCCAGGCGAGGCGCTGGGCATAGGAGCCGACATATTCGCTCATATGCTCGTCGGTCAGCGGGACGACGAAGCCGTCGAGCCGGTCGGCCTTCAACTGTTCGCGCAGCGCCTTCAGGCGGTCTTCATAGGTGGACATGGTCTTTTCCACTGGCTGGGGTTACGCAGGCCGAGATAGTCCCGAAGGGGACGGCGCGCCAGCCTTGCGCGCGAAGGGGAGGGAACCGACATGCGCATCTTCGCCCTGCTTTGCCTCGCCTTCGCGACGCCGCTCGCCGCGCAACCATCCAGCCCGAGAGGACCGATGACCGTCAATCTTCCTGCCCCGCCGGTGGCCGAGCAGCGGCCCTATTCCTACACCCGCCACGGCGTGACGATCGAGGACCCCTGGCACTGGCTGCGGGACGATTCCTATCCGACGGTCGATGATCCCGACGTCCTTGCCTATCTCAATGCCGAGAACGCCTATTTCGAGGCGGCGATGGCGCCGCACCGGCCGCTGATCGAGACGCTGTTCAACGAGATGCGCGGGCGTATCCAGGAGGATGACAGTTCGGTCCCGGTCCGCGACGGCGACTGGCTTTACTGGTGGGCGTTCGCGCCGGGCGCGCAATATCGCACCTGGTATCGCCGGCCGGTGGCCGGCGGTGCCGAGCAGGTGATCTACGACGAGGCTGCGGAGGCCGAGGGCAAGCAATATTTCCGCCTCGGCGCGATGGAGGTCAGCCCCGACGGGCGCTATGCGGCGACGCTCACCGACAGCAATGGATCGGAGCGCTTCGAGCTCAAGGTCCGCGACCTCGCCACCGGCCGCGACATCGAGACGATCAGCGCGGTCGGGATCGGCCAGCCGGTCTGGTCCGCGGACAGCCGCGGCCTCGTCTTCACCGAGGTGAACGACAATTGGCGCAGCTATCGCGCCCGCTTCCACCGGCTCGGAACGCCGGCGGCCGAGGACCGCACGCTCTATGAGGAGACCGAGAATATCGCGTTCACGGTCAGCGTCGCGCGCACGCAGGACCGCAGCCTGATCCTGATCTCGACCGGCGAGAACAGCTCGAACGAAATCCGCTTCGTCCCCGCCGCGGACCCGCTCGCCGCGCCGGTGCTGATCGCCCGGCGGCGGCCGAACATCCAATATTCGGTCGATGCCAGCCACGGGAAATTGTGGATTCTCACCAATGACGACCATATCAATTTCCGCCTCGCCGAAGCCGATCCGGCGCATCCCGGGGACTGGCGCACGGTCATCCCGGGCTCGGACGAGGTCTATCTGCGCGGCATCACCGCCTTTCGCGATCATCTCGCGATCACCGAGCGGGTGAACGGGCTCGATCAGATTCGCCTGAGGTCCTATGACGGCGGGGAGCGGCACATCCCCTTCACCGAGCCGGCCTATACGGTCGGCCTCGCCGGCAATCCCGAATATGCGCCCGCGGCCTACCGCCTCGCCTACAGCTCGCTGGTCACGCCGCCGACGGTCTACGACTATCACCCGGCGGAAAATCGGCTCGAGACGATGAAGGTCCAGGCCATCCCGTCCGGCTATGATCCCACGCAATATGTGAGCGAGCGCATCTTCGTGCCGGCGCGCGACGGACAGCAGATCCCGGTTTCGATCGTCTACCGCCGCGGCTTCGAAAAGAACGGCCAAGGCCGGCTCTATCTCTACGCCTATGGCGCCTATGGCTATGCGACGGCGCCCGGATTCAACACCAATCGCTTCAGCCTGATCGATCGTGGCTATGCCTTCGCCATCGCCCATATCCGCGGCGGCGACGAGATGGGCTATGGCTGGTATCTGAACGGAACCAACACCCACCGCACCAACACCTTCAACGATTTCGTCGATGTGGCGCGCGGCCTGATCGCGGGCGGCTATACCCGTGCCGGCAATATCGCGATCCAGGGCGGGTCCGCCGGCGGCGAGCTGATGGGCGCGGTCGTCAACCAGGCGCCCGACCTGTGGGGCGCGGTGGTCGCGGACGTGCCGTTCGTCGATGTCGTCAACACGATGCTCGACGACAGCCTGCCGCTCACCCCGGGCGAATGGAACGAATGGGGCAATCCGATCACCGACGAGGCGGCGTTCCGCTACATGCTGAGCTACAGCCCCTATGACAATGTGACGCGCCAGGCCTATCCCCCGATGCTCATCACCGGCGGCCTCAACGATCCGCGCGTCACCTATTGGGAGCCCGCCAAGTGGAGCGCGCGGCTGCGGGCGATGCGGACCGACCGGAACCTGCAGCTTCTCAAGATCAACATGGGCGCCGGCCATGGCGGGCGGACCGGGCGCTGGACCCGGCTTGAGGAAATCGCCGAGGACTATGCATTCATGCTGACCCAGATGGGGGCGGACGGGAGGGGCGCCGCGCGATGAGGCGCGCTGTGATCGCCGCTTCGGCGGCGCTGCTTGTCGTCCCGGCCGGCGTCTCGGCCGATCCGGCTCCGGCCGCCGCCGTGGCGGAGGAGGCGCCCCCGCCGCTCTCCGCCACAGCGACCGTCGCTCGGAACGGCGACAGCTGGTCGATCGATTACCGCCTGCTGCGGCGCGCACGGGCCTGGCTCTTTCCGCGCAGCGGGCTCGTCCGCCAGAGCCTGGAGCCCTGGCGGCCGGGGAGCTGGCGGGTGGAAACGCCGGGTGTGCGGATCGAGCGGCGCGGGAATTTCGACGTTCTGGTCGCCGCCGGCGGCGGAGCGGTTCCCTCGCAAGTACGGATCGTGTTCACGCCCGCTGTCGTCGACCTCCAGTCGGATTACGATCCCGCGCTGCGCTTCACCGACGGCTCGGTCGCCCTCTACACCGATCAGTTCACGATCATCCCTTATACGGGCGCCCAGGCGATCGACCGCCTGCCGCGCGACGGCAACGTCGCCGGACTCGACGCAACCCTCACCCGGGTCACCTATCGCGACGCCGACGGCGCGATCCTGTCGGCGGGCGAACGCCGGTCGTCGGTCCTGCGCGATGGCGGTGTGGACGACGGCACCTATCTTCTCTTCGGCCAGCTGCGCCCGATCGTCACCGATGCGATGGCGCAAATCGTCGATCCGCAGCTGCCGGACTGGATCCGCGCCACGCTCAATCGCGAAGTACCGAACATCTTTGCCCGCTACGCCGCCGTGCTCGGCCCGCCGCCCGGGCCGAAGCCCACCGTCATGGTCAGCTGGGGTGGGCCCACGCCGCGCCAGACGAGCATGGGGGGCAGCGTCCTGCCGGGCCTCATTACCCTGGTCTACGAAGGCGACGGCGTGCTGACCGAAAACGCGACCTCGCGCGGCTATGGCCTGTGGTTCATCGCGCACGAATCCGCGCATTTCTGGCTCGGCAATCTGGTCCATTACGAATTCTCGCGCGATGCCTGGATCACGGAGGGCGGGGCCGACCTGCTCGCTTTCCGGACCGTCGCGGCGGTCGATCCCGGCTATGACTGGCGCGGCGCGATCGATCATTCGATCGCCGATTGCGTCGCCCTCAGCGCGAACCGGGGCATCGCCAGCGCCGAGGAGCGCAACGAGCAGCGCGCCTATTACGCCTGCGGTGCGGTCTTCGCGCTGGTTGCGGAGGCCGCGTCGCGCCGGCCGTTCATCCACTTCGTGAAGACGCTGGTAGACGACAATCGCGCCGACGCGACCGTCTCGCGCGCCGACTGGCTCTCCGCGCTCGATCGCGTGTCGAACGATCCCACGCTCAGCCGCGACATCGCGGCGCTGCTCGATCAGGGGAGCGCGGATCCCAAGGCGGCGATCGCGTCGCTGTTCACGCGCGCCGGCGTCTCATTCACGCTCGGACCGGACGGGGTGCCACGGATGACGCCGGCCGCGGCCGAGCCGGCTCAGAGATAATCGCCGCCCATCAGCTCGCGCAGCGGCGCGGGCAGCTTCACCCTTCCGTCCGCCGTCTGGTGATTCTCCAGCAGCGGCACGAGGATTCGCGGACTGGCGAGCGCTGTATTATTGAGCGTGTGGACGAAGCGCACCTTGCGCTCCTCGTCGCGCCATCTGAGGTTGGCGCGGCGGGCCTGCCAGTCGTGCAGCGTCGAGCAGCTGTGCGTCTCGCGATACTTGCCGAGCGAGGGCACCCAGGACTCGATGTCGTTCATCCGGAACTTGCCGTTGCCCATGTCGCCGGTCGAGGCCTCGATCACCTGATAGGGGATTTCCAGCGCCTGCAGCATCGCTTCCGCATTGGCGAGCAGGCGGGCGTGCCAGCGCGCGCTCTCCTCCTCGTCGTCGCGGCAGATCACATATTGTTCGAGCTTGTAGAATTGGTGGACGCGAAGCAGCCCGCGCACGTCGCGCCCGGCGCTCCCCGCCTCGCGGCGGAAGCAGGGGGAATAGCCGGCATAGAGGATCGGCAGCCTGTCCGCCTCGATGATCTCGCCCGAATGGAGCGAGGTCAGCGCGATCTCCCCCGTGCCGGCGAGATAGAGATCGTCGGCCGGCATGAAATAGGCCTCTTCCTCGTGCCCCGGGAAATGGCCGGTGGCGACGAAGGCCGAGGGGCGGGCGAGCGCCGGGACGGTCATCAACGTGAAGCCGTCGGCCGCAAGCCGCTGCTGCGCCCACAGCATCAGCGCCTGTTCCAGCATCGCGAGCCGCCCCTTGAGGCAATAGGTGCGCGATCCGGCGACCTGCGTGATCCGGGCAAGATCGGCCCAGTCGTTCTTCTCGATCAGAGCGACATGATCGAGCGGCGTGAAATCGAAATCCGGAATCGTGCCCTCGGTCCGCACCACCGTATTGAAGCTCTCGTCCGGCCCGACCGGCGCGCCCTCCCACGGGATGTTCGGCACGCGCAGCAGCAGCGCGTCGAGCGCCGCCTGCTTCTCGCCGAGATCGCTCTCGATCCCGGAAATCTCCGCGCCGATCGCCTTGGCCTTGGCGCCGAGCGCCGGCCGCTCTTCGGGCGCGGCGCTCTTGAAGCTGTCGGAGATCGCGTTTCGCTCGGCGCGAAGGCCGTCGATCCGCGTCTTGAGCGCGCGCACCTCAGCGTCGAGCGCCAACAGCGCGTCAAGATCGAGCGAGACGTTCTTCTCGCCGATCGCCTTGCGGACGGCCCCGGGATTCTCGCGAATGAACTGAAGGCTGAGCATCAGCGCGGCCTAGCGGGGACGCGGCAAAAAGCAAGCTGACGCGATGGCGGAGACGGAGTCCGCCCAGAGGCGTTGAAAACACGTCCTTTTCTCCCTCTTGCGCGTTATGTTCACAACTCTGGTCCCAATCGTGACCACGGATTAAAGCGAACCACTATGAACCGTCCGAGATGTCTCATATGGATGCCAGTGATCCGTTCGCAAATCATATCATATGCTTCAGTGTAAATCCACCGAAATATGTAGCCGTTCTTAGAAAGGACTGACACGTTCTTACTCTATACTACCCGAAATATTGTCTAGAACCGCCCAAATTTAGCCCAATCTACGACGGATTATTTCCTATTATTGCCTTCGCGATCTCGACACCTCACTCTCCGCAGATGGAAAAAACTCCCCGACCGCATGCTTCCGACGCCCATCTCCCGATTTTGGCAGTTAGGGTCGCGGACGCAACCCGTCTCACTGGCATTGGCAAGACCAAGCTGTTCGAGCTGATCGCCAATGGCTCGCTCGAAACCACCAGCATCGGGCGCAGACGGTTGATCCTGTATCGCAGTCTGCGACACCTGATCGAGGGCAAGACAGTATAGCAGGGAGACGACATGTTCGTTTGAGACCGGGAGGGGAAAGCGTTCCCCTGAGCGGGAGCCCTTCGGTCTCCCGCGACCCCTTTCTGCGGGCGGCTCCGCTCCCCGCAACGCCCCCAAGCGGAGCGCGGGATTCTGCGGTGCGCACACTGGCGCCGACTGGCGTCGCCAGAGGTCGCGCGCCTGTTTGTCCGCGCGGGCGCACTCGGCTCGAGCCGGAGGGCGCGGCGACGGCTGGCGCCCAAGCCCGCGCGCACGCCGCCGCGCCGGCCGGCTTCGCCAAGGGTGCTGCTCTTGTCAGGCGGCTTCGCCGTTTTCAGAGTGAGAGGCGGGCCGGGAGGGCCGTGACGGGTTGAGGTTCGAGAGAGAGTCTCTCGACACCCGTCGCGGAGACATTCCATGGCAACTCTTCTCACCCAAGCTCCCGCTTCGCGTCCCGCCGGTCCCGGCTTCAAGGTCGACATCTCCCGTGGCCAGCGTATCGGCCGCGTCTCGTCCGAATGGTTCTCTCGTCCCGACGACGAGCGCTATCTGTCGCTCACCGAGCTCCATGCGGCGGTGCAGGCCCGCGCCGAGCGCGCCTCTACTCGCACGGTCGAGACGCGTGAGGTCCGCGTCGAAGCAGATCGCGACGATGCCGAACGTCTGGCGTTGGTCGTGCCAGGGCGCGACGCGCCCGTCGCCCCCACCCATTGGTCGTTCGGCCAGCTTTGCGGTCTGGTCGGCGCCCCGTCCGGCTATCTGCGCCAGCTTCCCGCGCCGCTCGCCGGCATCAATCTGCAGCACGGCCTCGTCGCGCATCGCAGCGAGCTCATGAAGACGCTGGAGACCGAGGAGGGCCGCCTGGAGCTGCGCGCCGTCACCGGCCCGGACTATGGCCGGATCTGGGATCACGAGCTGGTCGCGGCGGTGATGAAGATCGCCGGCAACGGCACCGGCGACACGCGCTGGAAGGTGCCCGGCCTGCTCGACTGGTCGACCATGACCCACAATCCGTTCGTCGAGGTGACGAAGGACACCACCACCCTCTATGCGAGCGACCGCGACGTCTTCCTGTTCCTGGTTGACGATATGCACCCGATCGAGGCCGGCCGGCTGCCGAACGGTGATCCCGACCTCTATTTCCGGGGCTTCTATTGCTGGAACAGCGAGGTGGGCTCGAAGACGCTCGGTATGGCGAGCTTCTACCTCCGTGCCGTCTGCATGAACCGCAATATCTGGGGCGCCGAAGGGTTCGAGGAGATCAGCATCCGGCACTCCAAGTTCGCCGCCAACCGCTTCGCGCACGAGGCAGCGCCGGCGCTGGAGCGGTTCGCCACTTCCTCGCCCGAACCCTTCATGGCCGGCATCAAGGCAGCCCGAGCCCAGATCGTCGCGCGCGACGATGACGGTCGGCAGCATTTCCTGAGGAAGCGCGGCTTCTCCAAGGGCGAGACCGAGAAAATCATCGCCCGGGTGCTCGACGAGGAGGGCCGCAAGCCGGAATCGATCTTCGACTTCGTGCAGGGGATCACCGCGATTGCCCGCGACAAGCCGCACCAGGATGCCAGGCTTGAGCTGGAGGGCAAGGCGGCAAAGCTGCTCGCCGCGGCGGGATAGGTCTTCCCATCCGACACCCGGCCGACGCGGCTCTCCCCTCCCAGAGGGAGAGGGCCGCGCCGCGTCCATGACGGGTTGAGCGCCGAGAGAGAGGCTCCCGGCCGGCCCGTCATGGAGAACTGCCATGGCTACGGCCCAGAAGATCATCCTGTCCTCGTCGCGGGACATTCCGTTCAACAAGCTTGTGCTCAGCCAGTCGAACGTCCGCCGCATCAAGGCGGGCGTCTCGATCGAGGAGCTGGCCGAGAGTATCGCCCGGCGCACGCTCCTGCAGAGCCTGACCGTCCGGCCTGTGCTCGACGCCGATGGCGCCGAGACCGGCATGTTCGAAGTGCCGGCCGGCGGGCGGCGCTACCGGGCGCTGCAATTGCTGGTGAAGCAGAAGCGCCTCCCCAAGACGGCGCCGGTTCCTTGCGTGGTGCGCGAGACCGGCCTCGCCGAGGAGGACAGCCTCGCCGAGAATATCGAGCGCGCGCCCCTGCACCCGCTCGACCAGTTTCGCGCCTTCCAGGCGATGCGCGAGAAGGGCCATTCCGAGGAGGAGATCGCCGCCGCCTTCTTCGTCTCCGCCAATGTGGTGCAGCAGCGCCTGCGCCTCGCCGCCGTCAGCCCGACCTTGCTCGACGTCTATGCCGAGGACGGCATCACGCTGGAGCAGTTGATGGCCTTCACCGTCAATCCCGACCAAGAGCGCCAGGAGCAGGTCTGGGAGGCGCTGCAGCGCGCCTATTCCCGGCAGCCCTTCGAGATCCGCCGCATGCTGACCGAAAGCACGGTCCGGGCCTCGGACCGGCGCGCGCAGTTCGTCGGCGTCGACGCTTATATCGAGGCCGGCGGCAGCGTCATGCGCGACCTGTTCGAGTCCGACGATGGCGGCTGGCTGCAGGACACCTCGCTGCTCGACATGCTCGTCACCGAGAAGCTGCGCGAGGAGTGCGAACGGCTGAAGGCCGAGGGCTGGGTGTGGATCGATGCCGCGATCAGCTTCCCTTACGGCCACACCTATGGCCTGCGGCTGCTGCGCGGCGAAGAAGTACCGCTGACCGACGAGGAGACGGCGGCGCGCGATGCGCTCCAAGCCGAGCTCGACACGCTCGAGGCGACCTATGCGGAAGCCGACGAAATCCCCGATGAGGTCGACGAGCGGCTCGGCGAGATCGAGACCGCCCTTGGCGAGTTCGAGGCCCGTCCGGTCCGCTACGACCCCGAGGAGATCGCGCGTGCCGGTGCCTTCGTCAGCATCGATGGCGGCGGCAACCTCAGGATCGAGCGTGGCTATGTTCGGCCCGAGGATGAGCCGCCGGCGCCCGCCGACGTGGCCGATCAGGACGGCGCGGGCGAGAGCCCCACTGCGGCCAAGGATGTCGCGGAGCAGTCGTCCGGCGCTGGCATGGCCGCCCCGACCGAGCCGGAGGACGAGGGCATGAAGCCCTTGCCCGATCGCCTCGTCACCGAGCTGACCGCGCATCGCACGCTGGCATTGCGCGCCGCGCTCGGCGAGCGGCCGGAGATCGCCTTCCTGGCCGCGCTGCACGCGCTCTGCCTCAAGGTGTTCTACCGCTACAGTCTCGATTCCTGCATCGAGCTCGACATCAAGCATGTCGCGTTCAGCGCGCAGGGGCCGGAGTTGGCCGACAGCGTCTCGGCGCATACGCTCGACGAGCGGCACCAAGCCTGGGTCTCGGTCCTTCCCAAGGAGTCCGAGGAGCTGTGGGATGCACTGGTCGCCATGGCCGAAGAGAAGGCGCGCATGCTGTTCGCCTATTGCGTGTCGGTCGGCGTCAATGCCGTGATCGAGCCCTACAATCGCCGTCCGCGCGCGATCGTCCATGCCGATCGGCTGGCGCAGGCGGTCGGGCTCGACATGGTCGCCGCCGGCTGGACGCCCAAGGCCGACAATTTCCTCGGCCGCGTGACCAAGGCCCGCATCGTGGCGGCGGTCGAGGAGGCGAAGGGCATCGAGTCGGCACGCCGGATCGAAGGCTTCAAGAAGCCCGACATGGTGAAGGAGGCCGGACAGCTGCTCGCAGGCACGGGCTGGCTCCCCGAGCCGCTGCGCGCGCCGGAGCCGATCGCCGAGGAGGTCGAGCAATCGGCGGCCGATGACGGCGAACCGGCCATCGACAGCATCGAGACGCGGGCGGAGGATGCCGAGGGCGCCGATGAGGCGCTCCTGGTTGCGGCCGAATAGTCTTCGCTTGCCTTTGGGGTCCGTCGCTGCGGCGGACCCCAACTTTTTGTGGGAGGCATTCGTGTCCGGCACCCTATCCGACTTGTCGCGCAAGCTCGCACAAAATGCCGAGGGCGTTTGCCGGTATTATCTCGCCGCGGGCAGCCGCATCGGTCGCTACTGGATCGTGGGCGATACCTTGGGATCCCCCGGGCGCAGTCTCTATGTCCGGCTGAACGGCGGCGAATATGGCAAGGGCGCGGCCGGCAAATGGACCGATGCCGCCACTGGTGAGCATGGCGACCTGCTCGACCTTATCGGCATCAACCAGGGCCATCGCAGCCTCAATCAGACGCTGGATGAAGCGCGCCTTTTCCTGTCGTTGCCGAAGGCCACGTCAGAGTTCGACCCGAATGAACCGCGCGCCCCGGCCGGATCGCGCAAGGCCGCACGCCGGCTGTTCGCTGCCTCGCGGCCGATCGCGGGCACTCTTGCGGAAGCCTATCTGCGCAAACGTGGCATCACTGGTGCGCGCGATCTGCCCTGGCTGAGATTTCATCCCCGCTGCTGGTATCGCCCGGACCCTGACGACGCACCCGGCACGGCCGACTCCTTCCCGGCCCTCATTGCAGCCGTCACCGACAATGACGGAACCATCACCGGCGTTCATCGCACCTGGCTCAACGCGGCGACATGCGAGAAGGCCGACATCGCCACACCCCGTCGCGCCATGGGCGATCTGCTCGGGCATGGCGTGCGGTTCGGCATGGCCGGGCCGATCATGGCAGCGGGCGAAGGCCTGGAGACCCTGTTGTCGCTGCGGATGCCGATGCCGGCATTGCCAACAATTGCTTGCCTTTCGGCCGCCCATCTCGCCGCGCTCGCCTGGCCGAAGGCGCTTCGGCGGCTTTACGTCGTGCGCGATGCCGACGGCGCAGGAACCAGCGCGTGGAGCACGCTTCGCGAGCGCGGCACGTCCAACGGCATCGAAATCCTGCCACTGGTGCCGCCGACCGGTGCCGACTTCAACGATGCGCTGCGCGCACTCGGCCGGGAACAGCTTGCCGTGGGACTCGCGCCGCAACTGGTCCGGGACGATGTGGACCGCTTCCTGATCCCCGCCATCTGACGATCCTCCTGTCGGAAGCCGCACGGACGGGCCTTTGAGGTGGCGATCTGACGGCGGCACGGGGTCGGCGCAACGGGGCGAGGCGGCTATTTTCCGCCGCTCCGGCTGACGCCTTCGCTTTGCAGCGCGAACCAAAATAGCCGTCGCGCCCCGTCCTCCGCTTCGCTTCGGCCCTCAAAGTCATGAATGTCACCGTAGCCGGCCGGGAAGGAGGGTGCGCCGCCCCCGCGCCGCCGCCCGAGAGGATCGCCGGAAGGCCCACGCGCCAGTGCGGGGGCCGACAGGAAAAGGAAATCATCATGGCGACCGAAGACGAAGAGGGCACGCTCTCGCAGACGGCCCACCTGCTCGATGAGATTGCGCTCTACGGTTATCGCCCGTTCCACGACGAACCCGACCCGCGGCCACTGCCGGAGCCGCGACAGGCCGCCGGCGCCATCGCCGACATGTTCGATGCGATGGTGGTCACGCTGCAGGACACCCGACTGGAGCCCGACCTCGAGGATCTGCTCTGGGCGATCGGCAACATCTTCCACCGCGCGGCCGAGCGGATCGAACGTCAGCTCGACGACAATGAGGTCGCACAACGTCGTTCCGTTCGGGCGCAAGACGGCACCGAGGTCAAATCGGTCGAGCTCGAGACCCTGCTCCGCGAAGGAACCACTCTGATCGAGCGGCGCGATGCCATGGAATTCTTCCGGGAAGCGTCAGCAGAACAGTTCCGGTTGCATCTGGGTCGCGCCTGGACGCCGCGCAGCGGCTCGCTCGTCAACCGCAAAGCCTTGACCGCAGCGATGGTCGACAGCCGGGAGTTCATCGCCGCGCGGAAGCGCGCCGACAGCCAGGTCCTCATTCCCGCCGGCACGCGAATCGCAATCACGGGCGGCGCCGAATATCAGGATCATCGCCGCATCTGGGATGCGCTGGACAAGGTCCACGCTAAGCATCCCGGCTTGGTCCTGCTGCATGGCGGCACGCCGACCGGCGTCGAGCATATCGCCGAGTGCTGGGCGCGAAGCCGCAAGGTCTCGACGATCGCCTTCCGGCCCGACTGGAACCGCCATCAAAAGGCCGCCCCGTTCAAGCGCAACGATGCTCTGCTGGCCGAATTGCCGGTGGGCGTGCTGGCTTTCCCCGGCACCGGCATAAACGCCAACCTCGCCGACAAGGCGCACAAGTTGGGCATTCCGGTCTGGCGGTTCGAATGAACCGCACCACCGATCAGCAATCACCCCGCCCTCTACGAGCGGGCGCGAACATGGTGCCGAGCATCATCCGCGTGGAACGAAGCGCAATCCGGATCGCCGGTATCAGCGCTGGCGCACCCGCATCCGCTATTGCCTTTTCTTCGCCCTCCAGCAGCGACAGCAGCCGCCGCTCGTCGGCGGTCAACTCCGGATCCAGTAGAGCGCCGGCCCGGAACCGACGTCGGAAGCAGGCTTCGAACAGCGCCAGCAGACCGTCCAGCGCCGGGGCCATCATGTCGATGCCGCGCGGCGCCAACCGCGCGTGAACCGCCGGCTGGACGTGTCGGCGCGCATCGCGCGCGATCCGCCAAGATCGCGCCGCTTCAATGATGAGTGGGACCGGCGAGGTCGCAGCAGGATAAGCGAGGACATTGCCCATCGATCATGCTCCAAGCCCCCTTGTTGCGAATGCTTCGCAAATAGCGCCTGCGCATTTCAGCAGCAAGACAACCTGTCACGGCTCACCGCAAATGCCACTGCGCCGATGCAGGTCAATCTCAAGCGGTCCTCCTCGCCATGAGCGAGTCCAGCGCCTGCCGCGCCGCGGCGCCCTTCGCCGCTCTTTGAGGCGCTAGTCCTTTTCGGCCCTTGGCCGTCTCACGATCAACCCGTGAAGGGTCCGCTATCCGCACAAGCGGATGCGGCCGCTGTTCGGCTGCGCCTCCCGACGCGGTGACGTGCGGCCCTGGGCCGAACGCGTCGGCGCCTGTCGAGCGGGGAAAGGCCCCGCTCCTACAACGACAGGAGCCACGCCATGTCCCTCGAGATCGCACAGCGCCTCGCCTGGAGCCTCGCCTGCACCCTTAAGGTCGTAGTCGTCCTGATCGAGACCGAGGCCGGTTACGCCGCCATGCCGAGCGATGACTATGACGGCGATCCCGAGAATGTAGTGCGCGAATATGACGTGCTTTCGCACTGATCGCGGCATCCTCGCCGGTTTTGCCGAAGCGCCGCTTCTGCTATCATCGACAGTGCGCCATGGTGGCAGGTGGCAGGCGCATCCAATCCGTTGCTGGAGGATGTGACATGCCTGTCGCCTTGCCCTTGGCCATGCTCGGCCTTTCCCTGATCGTCTATTATCTCTTCGCTAGCGCCACCTATGCGCTCCCGCTCTTGGTCGGCCTCGCGGTCGGATCGGGAGCTGCCGCGCTGGGCGCGTCGGCGCCGACCGCCTTCGCCATTGGGATCCTGGGCTGGCTGCTCGCGATCGCCACCGGGCGGTTCGCGGCACTCACGATGACCGGTCCGTTCGCACGGGTGGCGATCCCGGCATTGTTCGCCGTCCCCGCGGCGATCGCCGGCTATTCAATCGCGAGCGGCCTTGCCGCGATTGCCGGGCTGGTCGCTCTCGGCACGATCGTCGCACCACTGGCAGCGGTCGCCTGCGCGGTAATCGCTGCGCAGCGCGTCTCGCAACCGGTCACCTGACTGGCGCTTTTTTCAGAAACACTTCCGATCAACCCCGCCCGGATGGCTCCAGGCGGGGTTTTCGATGGCACGTCCAGGCTATCGGCCGGGAAGGGTGCCCAAGGCTGGTTTGCGCTCTCCGGTGTACTCGAGGCTGGTGCGAGAACTGCTGGGAAGGCGGCCGAGCGTGATCGACCCCGGCCTCCCGGACCGTCACACGCTGCTGGTCGATGCCCCGATGCGGCGCGGCTTGGATCGAATCTGGTGCGGGCATTCTCGTGCGAGAGGGGATCGATAGATCGGCACCTTCGCCTATATGCCGCCCGGACTATCCGTTTCCACGATACGAGATGCTCGGGTTCTGGACAGGCGCGGAGGGGCCGCCATGTCTCCCATCAGGCGATCTGGAACCCGCGTCCTCACGGCCTCTCCCGAATGGCTTGATGACCGAGACCGGCTTCGCCTCTGCCGCTCAAGGCTGCAACGGCTGCGAGGCACTATTTTCCCCTGACGGCTTCGCCGGCATTCCTCGCGAGGCAAAATAGCGCCTCTCCGCCGTCCTCCAGCTGAAGCTTGCGGGTCTTCGACTGCAGCCGCGGCAGCCCCGGTCATGTCCCAAGCCATCGAGGCCGCGATGGGCGCGGGCTCGAAGATCAAGACAGGAGACTTAATCATGGCGACCATCGGCACCTTCAAGAAGACCGCGAACAACAATGAGTTCGTCGGCGACATCGTCACCCTCAGCGTCCAGGCCAAGGGCGTGCGCATCGTTCCCGACGACAATCGCAGCAACGACAATGCCCCGTCGCACCGGGTATTCGTCGGCCGGGCCGAGATCGGCGCCGCCTGGACCAAGCAGTCCAACGAGGGCCGCGAATATCTGGGCCTCAAGCTCGACGATCCGAGCTTCACCGCTCCGATCTACGCCAACCTCTTCGACGACGAGGACGGCGAGAGCTTCAACCTCATCTGGTCGCGCCCCACCCGCCGCAACGGCGACTAGGACCGGCCGATCAACGCCCCGCCCGGAGCCTTCCGGGCGGGGCTATTCCTATTCTCTCTGCCGGCCATGCCTCGCACGGCATGGCGCCATTACATGGCACCCAAATGGATTGCTGATCCCAGCTGCGGCATGCTCGCAAGCCGGCAACGACCAGGACAGCGTCGAGGTGTCATGCCCGGTTATCACAAGTTCCGCTTACCCGAGCGCTATCGCGCGCTGCTCGATCTCTCCGCATCCGGCTTCGCCTGGGAATGGCTCCGTCGCAATGTTGGCTTTCGCGCGATCTGGGCCGAGGCCGGAGAAGATGCCCAGCGCGCGTCTGATCGGGCGCTGTCCGCTTCGCGCCGGGTCAGCCATAATCTCGTCTCCTTGCCGGCGCACCCGCTGGAGAGGAGGACGACCCCTTGGGGTTTGACCTTTCTCGCCGTCGCCTGACACGCCGGCGACGGAAAAGCCTCTGATCGGCTGGGCGCCGGACGTTCGCGACGATACGATCTCGGTGGTCCGGCCGCTGCCCTGGGCGCGACCGGTCCTCGCGTTGCGCTTCGACCCCTCCCATTGGGGTCCATGCGTGTTTCGCCTCAAAACCTCCGAGGGCGCCCATCTCCTCATCCGCCGGCGCGGATGCGTCGAAATCGCCTTGTGGCTGCCCGACGGCCTTGCGCCGCGTCCGCGCGGACCGTTCGGCATCTATCTCAACGCCGATCCCCATCTCGTCCACCGGACTCGCGCGGTGGTGCGATTTCGGCGCGCGATCGGCCTCGGACCGCCGCTGCGCCCGCAGCGCCATCGCGATGCGCACCGTCTCGCCGCCATGCTGTACGTCCACGACATGGCCGAAAGCGGGATCAGCTTGCGGGACATCGGCGAGCGGATCCTCTCGCCGTTGCCGGACGACTGGCGCTCCAGCTCGGAGCGCTCGGATCTGCGCCGGCTGGTCGCGGCCGGCCGCGACATGGTGGCGGGCGGCTATCGCGCCCTGCTGCAGCCCAGTCGCACTCCTTCGCCGCAGGCTGAATAGCCTCGCCGCGCCGGCCTGTGGTCGCAGCGGCCATGAGCCGCCTGCGACCACCACGGCCTGCCGTTTCGCGCCGATGATCGCCGGACCCGCGAGGCTTTTTGAACGCGCCTCGCAACCAAACCCAAGCGAGGAATTCATGGCCGACATCATCAAGGATACGCGCTATCTGCGCACCAAGGAGGCCGCCCATTATGTCGGCCTCTCGTCGCGAACGCTCGAGAAGCACCGCACCTATGGCACCGGTCCGGCGTACCGGAAAATCGGCGGGCGCGTCGTCTACACGCTCGAGGATCTGCGCGCCTGGGCCGACCGCGGCGCCTGCGCGTCCACCTCCGATCCCAACAACGGCAAGGTCTCTCCCGCCATCCGCCGCACTGGCGAAGGCGCCGGCACGAACGGCGAGGGCGCATGATGCGCCGGATCGCCCATCGCGCCGGCATCAAGCCGCGCGACCCGCGCGTCGTCGCGTTGCGGCGCCGCCTCGCCATCACCGGCATTGCACTGGCTGCGCTCCTCCTCCCGGCAGTGCAGCGTCCCCCGCTGCGCCTGGTCTGGAACGTCTCGCCGAGTGTGCCGACCGGCCTCTATCGCATTGCGCCCGGCGTCGCTCCGCGGCCGGGAGACCTGGTCGCGGTGCGCCCGTCGCCGGAACTCGCCCGGTTCATGGCCGAGCGGCAGTACGTCGAGTCGGGCGCGCTGCTCATCAAGCCAGTCGCGGCCGGCGCCGGCGCGACCGTCTGTCGGTATGGCAATGCCGTCACGATCGATGGCGCGCCCGTGGCGATCGCGCGCGAGCACGACCGGCTCGGGAGGCCGTTGCCGCGTTGGTCAGGCTGCCTCCGGCTCGGCGTGGAGCAGCTGTTCCTGGTCGCGCCCGCGACGCCTGGCTCTTTCGACAGCCGCTATTTCGGGCCGATTGATCGCGCCGCGATCGTCGGCCGCGCATTGCCCGTGTGGACGCGGCCATGAGGGCGGCGATCCTCGCGGCGCTCGCCGTCGCGAGCTGCGCGATCGCGCCCGTACCGGCGTTCGCGCAGACGGAACAGGCACGCCCGTCAAACCCCTGCGCGGAACATGCACCTGAGGCCGCGCTGCGCTCCCGTCTTTCTCTCGACGTCGTCTTGCGCGTCATGCGGGTCGAGAGCGCCGGCAGGCGGAGCGCCGTCTCGCACAAGGGTGCGATGGGCTGCATGCAGATCATGCCCGGCACCTGGGCCTATCTCACCCGGCGCTATGCGCTTGGGCCCGATCCGTTCGCGCCGCGCATGAACATGATCGGCGGCGCGCTCTATCTCGCCGAGCTCGCCGCACGCTACGGTTTTCCCGGCGCCTACTCCGCCTATAATGCCGGGCCGGGGCGCTATGAGCGCCATGTGGCGCGCGGCGTTCCGCTTCCGCGCGAGACGGTGGCCTACACTGCGCGCATGACTGGCCGCGCGCAGGCGCGCGAGATCGGAACGACACGCGAAGGACTCCCGAGCGCGCCGCGCTGGCAGGAGGCGGGCCTGTTCCTGACGCCGCCCGCGCCGCGGTCGGTCGAAGGTCAACGTGCCGATCGCCCGGTGCAAGATGCGCCTGCTGAAACCCGGCAACCGCCGCCGGGACTGTTCCCGCTTGCGCGGCCGCGCGAGACCCCCTGACCAATGCCATGGAGACTGGCGGCCGACCCGCGCCGGAGCCGCCGCCGCTTCCTGGCCGAGCCTTACATGTCATCGCTGGCCACATTGTTGAGCGCCCCGCGCTTTCCGCGATCGCCTGCGGCGCGCTCTTGCTTTGCAGCCTCGGCCTCGCTGGCAAATGCTCGCGCGCCGCGCCGGTTCAGCATCAGGCGCAGTTCCTTGCCGTTCTCGGCTCGCATCCGCGCGGCAAGGTCGAGGAACGCGCCATACAGCGTAGCACGATCATCCTCGGTGATCTCGACGAGCCCAGCCTTCTGCACGAGGCCGCCAAGCTCGATCAGATGCCTTGTGCGTGTCCGACGTGCCACGACCCATGCCCTCGTATCTGCCCGTGCCCGTGCCGCCTCAAGCCTGGCTCTCATCTGCACCAGCCGCTTTGCCGCCCTCGCTGCCGCCACGAGCGCGGCGCGAGGATCGCCGGCTCGTCTCCCGAAAAAACTGCCCGCCGCGCGTGGACCAAGCTGTCATGGTCGCCTTGTCCTTTTCCGCCACAGCCGCGAGCAGAGCGCCGGCAAGAAGGTTGGGGTCGAGCGCATCGGCGCCGGTCGCCTCGATCAGCTCGCCGAACTGCTGAACCTTGCGCTGCTTGAGCAGTCGCGCCCGCTCATTGAGCGCTTTCAGCTCTGCGTCAAAATCCCGGACCTTTCGCATGTTGCATCTCCTGACAGGGTGTCGATGCAGGCGAATTGGCCCCTGTGATCTCGGGTTCAACGGCCGAAATCTCTCCGTAGCGCTCTAGCGTAGGAGAGCGCGCTTATACGTCGTACCGACGTCGCGGGCTGTAGCGTAAATGGGTTGCCGTCATGGCGATCTACCATTTCTCGGCAAAAGTGATCGGGCGCGGCGCCGGCAGGAGCGCGGTGGCGGCCGCGGCCTATCGCGCGGCGTCCCGTCTCCATGACGAACGGCTCGGCCGCGATCATAATTTCACGAACAAGGCGGGCGTTGTCCACTCCGAGGTGATGCTACCGGAGGGCGCACCCGAACGCCTGCGCAATCGCGAAACGCTCTGGAATGAGGTCGAGGCCACCGAGAAGCGCAAGGACGCACAGCTCGCGCGCGAGATCGAGTTCGCCATTCCGCGGGAGATGACGAAGGAGCAAGGCATCGCGCTCGCGCGGGACTTCGTGCGCGAGGAGTTCGTGACGCGCGGGATGGCTGCCGACCTCAACGTTCATTGGGATATCGGCGCAGACGGCCAGGCGAAGCCGCACGCCCATATCATGCTCGGCCTGCGCGAAGTCGGCCCGGACGGGTTCGGTCAGAAGGTCCGAGAATGGAATGCCACCACGCTTCTGCAGCACTGGCGCGAGGCCTGGGCCGAACATGTCAATGGGCGCTGCGCGGAACTCGGCATCGAGGCGCGCATCGATCATCGCAGTTACGACACACAGGGTATCGCTCTCGAACCACAGCACAAGATCGGCGCGGCCGGTGCGCGGCGTGAGGCCAAGGGCGAGGACGCCGAGCGGGCCGAGGATCATCGCGCGATTGCGCGCAGCAATGGCGCCGCGATCATTGCCGATCCGTGCATCGGCCTCGGCGCGCTAACGCGCCAGCAGGCGACATTCACGGTCCGCGACCTCGCCATGTTCGCGCACCGCCATTCCGACGGAAAGGCGCAGTTCGACCAGGTGCTGGCCGCCATGCGCCATCATGAGTCGGTGCTCGCCTTGGGCCGCGATGGACGCGGCGCCGAGCGGTTCACGACAGCGAGCATGCTGAGCGCCGAACAAACGATGGTGCGTAATGCCGAACGGCTTGCCGCGGATCGTCGTCACGCCGTGGCGCGCATCGGCGTGGCGCGTGCCCTTGCGGATGCCGAGGCGCGCGGGCTGCGCCTGGGAAGTGAGCAAAGCTTCGCATTGGATCATGTCGTGCGCAGAACCGGCCTGGCGCTCGTCACCGGCTATGCCGGCGCCGGCAAGTCGGCGATGCTGGGCGTCGCGCGCGAAGCCTGGGAACAGGCAGGTTATCGCGTGCGCGGCGCCGCCCTGTCCGGCATCGCCGCCGAAAATCTCGAAGGCGGATCGGATATCGCCTCGCGCACCCTTGCCGGCCTCGAGCATGCCTGGGCGAAGGGCTATGACCGGCTGACACCGCGCGACGTGCTGGTGGTTGATGAGGCCGGCATGATCGGCACCCGCCAGTTGCAGCGCGTGCTCGGGCATGCCGCCGATGCCGGCGCCAAGGTCGTGATGGTCGGCGACGTCCAGCAGCTCCAGGCAATCGAAGCCGGCGCTGCGTTCCGGCTCCTCGCCGAACGCCATGGCGCGGCAGAGATCGGCGAGGTGCGCCGGCAGTCGGCGGAGTGGATGCGGGGGGCGACCCGCGATTTTGCCAACGGCCTGACGGGGGAAGCGCTCGCCGCTTATGCGGACGCCGGCATGGTGCATGCGGCCCCGGACCGCGCCGCCGCGCGCGCTGCGCTGATCGACCGCTGGGATGCCGCGCGCCGCGCCGATCCGGCCGCCTCGCGCATCATCCTCACCCATCTCAACAAGGAGGTTCAGATGCTCAACCAGGCCGCGCGCGGACGCCTCGCCGCACATGGCGAGCTCGGCGTGAATGTTGCCGTCCGCACCGAGCGCGGCACCCGCCATTTTGCCGCGAACGACCGGATCCTGTTTCTGAAGAACGAGCGCGATCTCGGCGTGAAGAATGGCACGCTGGGCACGGTCGAGAACGCCGCGCCGGATTCGCTTGCCGTGAGGCTAGATGACGGTCGGCGCATCACCGTTGACCTCAAGAGTTATGCCCATGTCGATCACGGCTATGCCGCCACCGTCCACAAGACGCAGGGCATGACCGTCGACCATAGTCATGTACTGGCGACACCGGGCCTCGACACGCATTCGAGCTATGTGGCGCTGAGCCGCCACCGTCAGACCACCGCACTCCATTACGGGCGGGACGACTTCGCCGACGAGAACAGGCTGCGTCAGACGCTCGCGCGTGAGCGCCCCAAGGACATGGCGCTCGACTATGCCGAAGGCCGGCCGGGAAGGGGTGCGGGCCAAGGCATGGCGGCGGGCAAATCGCAGGGCGCGGCCAGCGGGCAAGCGGATGCGCAACCCGCCGCCCAGAGCGAGCGGGCGAAGCAGCTGCGCGCGATGGTCGCCGCGCGCAGCGCCGCCCCGAAGCCCACTGCGCAAACGATGCGCGAGGCGCTGGCGAAGGCGGCGAACGCGGTCAAAGGCCTCGGCCGTGGTCGCGGCCGCGACAATGGAGCCGAGCGGTGACCGCGAGCGCGGGCAACGCCGGCATGGCGGGCGGCCATGCCTCTGATCCGTTCGTTCAGCAGGTCGCGTTCGGCTCGGCGCTGATCGCCATCGCGCTCTGCTGGCCGCTGGTCCGCATTCAAATCCCGGCGGCGAGCCAGTTCGCGTTCGCCGATCTGGTGCGCGAGCATTGGGCGCATCGCGACGCGCTGCAGCCTTGGCTCGAGCAGCGCTGGGCCTGGCTCGCCGCGCACAACTATCATCTTTGGTTCGCGGCGGCAGCGCTCCCCGGCGTGCTCGCGATCGGCATCGTGCAGGGGTTCGATCGCCGCTCCATCTGGCCCCTGGTCTATGGTCCGCTCGGCTGGCTAGCCGGCGGGCTGCTGGGCTACATTCTGTATGCTTGGTTCCGTACCGACAGCTGGCCGCTCGCGGTCATGATGCCGGCGACGTTCGCGTTCCTGGGCGGGGCCGTTGCCGCGCGGCTTGCCGCACCGGCGCGCCGGGTCAGGCACCTGCGCGGAACCCAGCTGCGTCCCTTGGGCGGCCGCTGGTATACCCGGCTGCGCGGACGCGTGCGGGACCAGGTTGCCTTGGCCGGCGTGCCCTTGAGCCGGGAAGATGAAACCATGCACGTCGCCGCGATCGGCGCCACCGGCTCAGGCAAGTCCACGGCACTGCGCGCGCTGATGGCTGGCGCGCTTCGCCGCGGCGATCGTCATGTTGTGGCGGACCCGGAAGGTGCCGCCATGTCGGCCTTCTTCACCGAAGGCGACATCATCCTCAATCCGTTCGACCGGCGCTGCGCCCGCTGGGATCTGCTCGCCGAGATCGAGCGGCCGAGCGACTATGCGTTCCTCGCCCAGTCGCTGCTGCCGCATCTCGGGCAAGGCGATCACGATCAATGGATCAGCTATGCCCAGCGCCTGCTCGCCGACACGATGGAAACATTCGTCACCCTCGAGCTCGGGAGTTCCGAGGATTATGTAAGGACGCTCGCCTCCGCGAAGATCGGAGAGCTTAAGCAGCTCTGTGCGGACACGCCTTCGGCCCGCTATTTCGAGGAAGGCGGCGAGCGCATGCTGGCCAGCATCCTCGGCACGCTGGCGCCGGCGGTCGGACACTTGCGGCTCATCACCGCGATCGAGGGCGAGCGCTTCTCGATCCGGCGCTGGATCAGGGAGCAGCCCGGATCGCTCTGGATGCCCTATGCCGCCAACCAGGTCGCGGCCTTGCGGGGTTTGGTGTCCTGCTGGATGAATGTCGCCATCTTCGAGACCATGTCGCTCGCGCCCTCGCAAGAGCGGCGGATCTGGTTCCATATCGACGAACTCGACGCGCTCGGCCGGATCGAGGGGCTGAAGGATGCCCAGGCGCGGCTCAGGAAGTTCGGCGGCTGCGTCGCGATTGGGTTCCAGTCGTTTGCGCAGGTCAAACAGGTCTACGGCGAGAGCGCGCACACAATCGTAGAGAATTGCGGGAACCTCCTCATTCTGCGCTCGGGCGGCAGCGACGGTGGCGGCACCGCCAAGCTCGCCTCAGAGTTGATTGGCGGGCGCGAAGTGGAGCGTGAGGATCTCAGTCGGTCGCGCAGTCGCGGCAAGCATGTGTCACGATCCATGTCGATGCAGACGCGGCGCTCAGTCGAAGATGTCGCGCTCGCCAGCGAAATAATGCAATTGTCCAATCGCGAAGGATTCGTGAAGCGGGCATCGGCATCGGATTGGCGACGGGTACGCTTTGCCTATACCGAGTATTCTCGATAGCGTGCGGCAAGTTTTAGATCTGGACCAAATTGTTCAGCCTCTTCGGGTCTTGGCCTTCAAATCCTCAACCTGCTCTGCCATGCCTCCTCCGTCTCACGTTATAAGACGCTCGACATACCGGAGGCCGCGGCCCAGAAACGAATTTGCGAAACATCCCGCGCGTGATTCTATTTTTGTGACCTTCCGCGCTCTCCATTTTCCCACAACCGCCACAAATCCGGTCCCATTTCCCCCCTAAGCCCGGTTCTAGCGATAAGTTGCATTAGCTGAGCGCGAGATTGTCGCCTGGGGAGTGACGCACTGTTCGCCATGCCTAAGACAAGCGAAGCTGAAATCGTGGAATTTAGCTTCAGTTGAGTCAAGTCACAGCGCTCGTACTCGTCAGATCGAGCATGATAATTTGGCCCATAGAGTCCAGATTCCTGTACAGCTACCAGATTCGCGATGCCCTCCACCATAAAATCATAATTGTCCGTTCCAACGATAGGAACATCCTGGTGGATGAACGGGCCCAGGCCGGAGACGGGTGCGAGTGCCCTATCGATCATGGAAATCAGCTCGGAGCGCCCACCAGTATAAAATCCCGTAATCCTTCCACAACCAATGTCGAATGATACTGCAATTACGTGCTTATCCAATTCGGCTTGATGGGCACGTATATATTGCCATGAGCCAATCATCCCCTGCTCTTCACCATTCCAAAGGACAAAGCGAATGGTCCGGGAAGGTCGCACCCGCAGGCGACTGATTTGCCGCGCTATGTCGATCAGCATCGCAACGTTTGCGCCGTTGTCGAGTGCCCCAGTTCCCAAGTCCCATGAATCGAGATGGGCGCCAAAAATGAGAATCTCATCGGGCTTAGTCGCGCCGCGGATCTCGCCGACGACGTTCTGGCTTATATAGGCACCGCCTTGGTCAATCTCGATTTGAAGCGCCATCGTGAGTGGCTTTCCAGCTCGAAGCAAGCGTAACATTCGGCGCCCGCCATCTCGTTCCACCGCCAACACGGGCATTCTGCCGCGCGCAGCGGCAGAGACATTGTGGCGATAAAGCTGATTCCCCGGTCGAGAACCGACATAGACGATCCCCACAGCGCCCGTCTCGATCGCGCGGCTTTCGATACCGGGATTGATCGCATATTCATGAAATAGGCTGGCGAGGTCGGTCAATTCGTCAGTATCGACGAGGACAATCGCGCCGCGAGCGCGGGTTCCGATTCGCATGAAGTCTTCCTCGGTGCCGTGACCGACATCGACCAGGGGTGCCTCAAGGTCGTTGCCGCGGGTTCCGGTGGAGAATGGCATTGCCGCAACGCGAGGGGTGAAGCTGACACCTGGGCCGTGCACCATCGCGGATGCTCGCCGCTCAAACCAAGACGACGGCATTGTAAAATCCTCGGTCCACGCGTTGACCCCTGCCTCCTGGAATCGCTCCAACGCCCAGACAATGGCTCGTTCGTTGGCCCTTGAACCGGTGGGGCGGCCACCGATTTCGTCTACCAACTGCCGAAAATCACTTATGAGTGGCGTTTCGCCAAGCAGAGCAGCAATAACTGGCGCCGATTGTTGGCTTTGTGAGATTGAACCGTAGCTCGGCGTCGCGCAGATAATCAGTAACAATGACATCCATGTCGCAACTAACTGCCCAATCGACGGTCCCCGCGTGTGATCGATTTTCGAGAAAGGTTTGGCGGTGTGGTTCATTGGCCTCTATTCATCAATGACGTTGCTCTTATGCGTAAAATTAGAGTGATCCCGCGTCGTTCGATATGAAGCGGTTGCACCAATTCATTGCTTCGGTGAATGCCACTGAAGCAGAAGCCGGGTCAGGAAAGGTATGCCCGGCGTCAAGAAAACGGAGGAAGCGTGTCGGCACCCCGCGTTCGAGGAGTGAGCTAAAAAGAAATTCCGTGCCAGGCGCTGGTTGCGCGCCGCGCTCAACATTTCCGACCATGATCAACGTTGGCGTGGTGATCTCGAAACCCGCTAGAAGATCAGTTTGGGAAAAACGATCAGGGGCATGATCGTATCGACCGCCTGACAGACGCTCAGAGAGCTCGAGGAATGGTTCACCGGTTTGTCTACCCGTACCTGAATACATCATCGTCTCAACCGCGGCGCCCGGCACGGCATCGTGCAGAATGGCTGCCGCCAGTGGGCGTCGGCGCAAAAGCCGGATCAGTCGCGGCCCGCCCGCGCTGTGACCAAGGGCGCATATGCGTCGAGGATTGATAAACGACATTGTGGCCACGAAATCGATTCCGGAGGAGATGTCTTCCGTGTCGCCCGCAATCCCGCCAAAATCGCCATCGGCAAAGCTGCGAGCCACGAGCTCCTCGCCATAGCTTCCAGTCGATCGATAGTCGGGAACAAAGACTACAAAACCGTGCGCGGCCCAAGAATGCCATTCGAGCGGGCCTGGTGCGTATCCCGCGGAAAATGGCGCAGTCAGGTAAAGCCATGACCCAGCGCCCGAGCCGTGAATATCGACAAAAAGCGGATATCGGCGCCGGCGGTCAAAGTCCGGCGGAAACACAAGGAAGCCCGCGATGCGAGCCCCGCGATCGTTCGTCCACCAAACCTGTGAAAAGCGACCGAGCCGAAATTCCCGCGCTGGATCGGCAAATATTTCGAGAATGCGTTCCCGACCGCTTGCAATTGACAAAGCTCGCACGTCATGGCGCCCGTATCCGTCCTCTGTCTGATAGATCAGGTCTTCGCCATCTCGCGATATGTGGATGTCATGATGCCGCCGCGGCCCCGACAGGATCACGGCAATATCGCCGCCAAGGTTCACTTGCATGATCGAATCGAAGCCGCCGTTCCGCGCCGTGAAGAAAATTCCCCGGCTGTCGGCCGACCAAACGTATTCACCACTCGCAGGCACGTTGGTCGTAAGCCGTCGGACCGCGCCGTTTGCCGCATCCACAGCCAAGATGCTGCGGAAAAACCAGAAGTTTCGATTGTCGACGTCCGCAGCGAGCGCAACCCACTTCCCGTCCGGCGAAACGAGAGGATGCATGTCGAGCATTCGTCCCGGCGTTGCAAAGAGTTGCTGTGGCGCGCCGTCCTGAATCGTCCAGCGGTAGAGGACCGCGGGCCGCACACGCGCCGGAGGGGCAGGGCGCTCCTGACCGGATGAATAGAAAAGTGTCTGCCCTGCCCCCCAATCGAGGCCATATAATGTACCGTTCACATCGACCGACGCAATCGGGTGCGCTGTGTCCGAAGACAGGAATATGTCTATACGCGCACGCTCACGCTCCCATGGCGACGCACGGATAAGCTCAACGACCCTCGTGTCGTGATATGGCAGCATGGATTGCGAAACAGAGCGTGTTTCCGGCTGGATCGGGTATCCGAGAGCAATGTACCTACCGTCGCGCGACCAGGCCAAATTCAGACTTGGCGCATATTGTGCGGGCGGGGCCTGGGCCCGGCCGGCGGCATTCCGGTCGAGGAGTGTCGCAAAGTTCAGCACCTGAAGGTTCGGCTGCGAACCCTCGCCTTGTCCGCCGACTACGCGCGCGAGCCGGGCACCATTTGGCGAGAGCGCGAAACTGGATCCGCCAATCGATCCTGAACGCGCACCTGATCGAGCGTCAGTGAAGACGATCGTGCTTCCCGAGGTGCCAGCGGAAAAATATTGGACAGAGAAGATGGCTGGCGACGGACCCCAATCCACCGCAATCGGAAAGTTCGACAATGTGGGAGAAATCGCCGAGAATTCGACTTCTCTCTTTACCTGCGAGGCCGCGAGCGGACTTGGCAAGAATGCAATCCAGATCGCGACGCTAAGAGCCGCTCTAACGCCCAGCTGAATGCCGGATCGGGAACCCCACGCCGAACGATCGCCCAAGGTAAGAATAACGGTGGCTCCTACCAGCGATGCGTGATCGAAGCCACGATCTGCCGACCATAAGGATTGGCATTTGCGGGATCATAGCCAGGCACTATCAGTCCGAGGCTGGTTGATGCGAACGGCGGGGAGCGATCAAATATGTTGAAAGCGCTGACGCGGAAGGTTGTCGCCCCGCGCGTGCCGGGCTCGCCCAGCGTATATGCTAGGTTAGCGTCGAACGTCAGCCACGATCCAATAGAAACGCCATTGAGGCGCTGTGTCCTATAGTTGTCGGTGTAGTTGGCCGAACCGTTCAGCGAGAAGTGGCCACGCCTGAGGCCAGCCGAAGCGCGCACCCGAATGTCAACGGGGTTGTACAAGGTGTTGAGAATGGGCACCAGCGGCCGACCCTCCGCAAACCGGTTGGCATAGTGGAACAGCCAGGTGCCGTCCAAGCGGGCGTACCAGCCCGATTGTTGTCCCCGACTGTCATATCTGATCGAAATATCCATGCCGTCGATGTTCGAGCTGCTCACATTGGTCAGGCGATTGTCGGCAAGAATGGTGACATCGGATAGGCCGCGCGGAGGTCCAAAAGGCGGGCCGAGCTGCGTGACATTCGTGAATTGTTCCAGGGCATTGAAAATTCGGGTGAGCTCGACCTGCGAGATGTCGCGCATGATGAAGGGAGAATTCGCCGGATCTCGCAGTGGATCCAGTGCGGGTAGGTTCGGCCGGGCAATGCGTCCCGAATAACGAATCCGGAAATAGGTGGCATTGAATTCGAGACCGGGCACCGCGACCGGAGTCACGTCGAAACCGGCACTGAATGTCGTCGCCTTCTGGGGCTCGAGATCGGGGCTGGCGCCGGTAACCCACAAGGTCGGCGTTGATCCCGTTGCTGACTGCGGATCGGGTGCATTGATCAGGAGCGCCGAGCTCGATCCGTACAGATCAGCAAAGTCTGGGGCCTTGAACGCTCGCCCGATCGTTGCCCTGAGACGAATGTCCCCGGTAGGCGAATAGGTGATGCCGGCCTTCGGATTCAGCGTGTTCCCGAAATCGCTATAATGTTCGTAGCGGGCCGCCAAACTGACGTTCAACGCTTCGCCTCGCTCCGGATTCGATAGGAGGGGAATATAGATCTCGCCAAACCCCGCCCAAATCCTGCGGTCTCCGTTGAATGCGCCGAAGGCGAACGCCGCGGTGCCTTCGCGAAAAAGGGATTCATTCCTGAATTCACCCCCAACCGCGACCCGGACCGGACCGGCCGGTAGTTCGATCAGCGGACCCTGCAGCCGCGCACGCGCCGAATAGGCCTCCGTCTCTCCCGATTGGCTTCCGAAGCTGTTGGTCGAAGCGTTCTCGTTACGGCCATAGGTGCCCGCGAGGTCGCCGGTCCAGCCTCCACCGATATCCGCCAGGAGCGTGGAACTCAGACTGAGCTGTTTCGTGTCCGTCGCTGTGTCGATCAGAGCTCCTCGGTTCCCGAGCTTCTGAAAAATCGAGGCATCGGAGTATAGTCCGACTGCGGAGAAGGAGACACGATCCGACAGATCCTGGTGAAACGACGCGAAACCGCTGTACTGGCGGATACGTGGCGTGATCCAGTAGCCACCTTGGCCGCTGGAGAAGTCGCGCTGTTCCGATGTGATTGGGTCCGTTCGGATATAGGAGAAGGAGGCCGCGGCACCGCCGGTTCCCCAGTTAACACCCCCAAGCTGGGAGAGCGTCAACCGGTCTCCGCCGCCCCGGGTCGTGAAGGAATAGTCGGCTCGGCTCTCAAGGCCTCGGAAATCGCGTCGAATGATATAGTTGACCACACCGCCTACGGCATCAGTACCGTAAGTTGCCGAGGCGCCGTCAGCTAGTATCTCGACACGTTCGATCATCGAGATCGGGATCGTCGAAACATCCACGAAGCGGCTATTCAGACCGCCGGAGGCTAGACGGACGCCGTCGAGCAGCACCAAGGTTGCGTCTGGACCGAGGCCTCTCAGATTTACGCCGGTCGCGGCGGGGAAGCTGTACCGCGCGTCGTTGGGAAGGGCGTAGCTGTCGGCGCCAGTGTCCGGGAAATTGGCCGGGAGCGATTCCACCAGATCGGTGATATTATCAAACCCGGAATTCTCGATGTCGGTGCGGTCAATTCGTTGGATCCGGCTACCTGGCGGGTTAATTCCTCTGATCGAGGTGCCCGTGACCACGATCTCGCTTCGCTGAGTTGCTTCCTCATTCTCCGCCGCTGAAGATATTCGATTTCCCTCATTGCCGGCTACACCGCTGGACCGGCTGCCTCCGAGGACTTCTCTCGAATTGGCGCCCGCCTGACGCCGCTCGACAATGAAGGAGCTGCCGTTCGCTCGGTAGGCGAGTCCCGATTGCGCGAGCAGTCGGTCGAGCGCCTGCTCGACGCTCATCGCGCCGCGAACGGCTGGTGCGCGGCGATTGCGGGTAAGGCTACTGTCGGCGACGATGCTCACGTTGGCTTGCCGCGAGAGCTGCATCAGCGACTGGGCGAGCGGCTGCGCCGGAATGTCGATATTGGCGCTGGCGGATTGCGCCGAAGCCTGTGCCGGATAGCTCGCCATCGTACAGGCCAGCGCCCCCGCGGCGACCCGAATCAACAACTTGGCGCGATAGACCTTCTTTCCCCCCCGAAACTTCTGCATCGTCCTTCCCTCCCTCTTGCGGCCGGCGGCTTTCCGAACCGCTCGATGGGAAAGTGACGATCAGACGTCGTCAAAACGCAGAAATTATTTCACCGGCCCCGCCAAAGGCTAGCAACGCTACCTCTGCATCAGCACAATGGACCCGTCTGGACCTCGTTCCGCCGTCACTGGCAGCGCTGCCTCGATGTCGCTGACGAAATGGTTCATGTCGTCCGCACGGAAGGATGCGGTAAGCCGCATGTTCGCTACTCTGTCGTCGGCGACCCGAATGCGCACGGCGCTATAACGCTGGGCATCGGCGAGAATCTCGCTGAGCGGCGCGTCGGCATAATAAAGGCGGCCCGTCCGCCATTCGCCCGCCGGCACGGCCACCGGCTGCGCCGGCCGGAAGCCGGCATCTGCGACAAGGACCGACCGCTGACCTGCGATCAGCACTTGCTCGGGCGTGGCAGCTGACGCCGAAAGGCGGCGCACTTCGACCCTGCCCTCCCGCACGGAAACGCGCACGTCGTCACCGATCCGGGTCACGTCGAACTTGGTCCCAGTCACCCGGATCTCGGCATTGCCCGCCAGCACGATGAATGGCCGGGTTGGATCGTGTGCGACTTCGAAATAGGCTTGGCCGCTGTTCAAGGTCACGCGCCTCGCCTCGGGCGCATAGGCTACGTCGACTCCCGAATGGGCGCCCACCGTCACACGGCTGCCATCGTCCAAGCTCAGTGTGCGCGTTTCGGCGACCGCAGTCGCCACTTTGAGCTCGGGCTGAACGTTTGGCGCCGTCCCTTGTATCTGCGGCATCATGAGCAAGGCGGCGATGGAGGCGGCTAACGCTGTCGGTGCAGCAAACCAGAATGTCCTGCTTCGCGCGACCCTGGCGAGACGTGCTGTCGGGCTGCGGTGCAGCGCCGCGGCTTCCTCGCGCCAATCATTGCTGCGCGCGATCGGGGTATCTCCAATCGCATGCCAGGCTCGCCATGCAGATCTGAAAGCGGCTTCCCGTTCCGGATCGACGGCGCGCCACGCCGCACAAGCCTGCTCCGCCGCAGGGTCGTTGGCGGAGGCGAGATGCAGGACCCAGTCCCTCGCTTCAGCCTTGATGGCCTCTGCGGGATCCTGCCGGTAGGAGGGGACAGCGGCCATCAGCGGTCCCCTTCCATCGCCGCGGCGCATTCGGCCAGCGCCGTTCCAACAAGAAGACGCGCGCCCGCCTCCGATATGCCCATTTCGCGGGCAATTTCGATGAAAGTAAGACCGTCCATACGGCGGAGCATGAGCGCGACCCGATGCTTGGGCTTCAGATTGGCGATAACGTCGTTCAATCGTTTGAGCTCGTCTTTCGAAGCCAAGACGTCTTCGGGGCTCAGATCAGCATTTTCGGCCTCGAATATTTCCAAATTCTGCTCGACCCGGCGGGTGCGTCCGTTCCGGCGATGGGCATCGACCGCTATGTTGTGCGCCACGCGGCGAAGGTACGCCCCGGGATTTTCGATGCTGGACGGGTTCGCGACAGCGGCAAGCTTGGTGAACGCGGCTTGGGCGACGTCTTCCGGCTCAGGCGGACCATCGCCGAAATTCGTGCGCACATGCCGGCAGAGCGCATGCCAATGCTGGCGATAGACGGCCGCCAAGGTGCCGTCTGTCCCCTCCGTCATTTTCGCACCAGGTCTCATCTTCGATGACATGCCTCACCCTACGCGCATGTGACGCGATTATGGCGGCCTCCGCAACCCTCCCCGTCTCGCGCTGGCACGCACGCATCCGCAAGCCGCTTCCAAGTCGCGCGAAGGTCACCACTCTGCGTATTCGAAAGCAATGGGCGTCTAATATGCAAGGCCTCTTCTGGGCTCCAAGACAGCGCCGGATGAAGCCCAATAATGCTCATGCCGCCAAGGCGCGCGCGACTGGAGTATAGTTCGTGTCGTTCGACATTCGTCAGTCGGTTCAGGCAGTCGCACTATCGTCTCGCTATCCACCTCTGAATCCGGCAGCACACCCTTGCACTCGGAACAGCATAGGGGCCTCAAAGGCGCGCGAGCGGGGCGGACCCTATGACTGATCGCCGCCTCGAACAGCTTAGCGAGCGCCAACGGGAGTGCCTGCGGCTGCTGTATGCCAATTTGGGTGTCAAGGAGATCGCAGCGGAACTGAACCTGTCGCCCTTTACCGTCAGAACCCATCTGCGCGACGCAAGGCGGATCGTCGGCGCTTCGCGCAGCATGCAGGCCGCTCGACTGTTCGTGGAACATGAGCGTGATACTTCCGGTATTGCTACACCAAACAGGATCGGCCTCGATCGCCAATTCGCCAATGACGTTTCCGCGACACCGCTGGGTGATCCTGCGGCCGTCGCTCGGAATCGTTACCAGTTCGGCATCCTCACGAGGTTCGGCCTGATCGTCGCTATCGCTTTCGTCGCGGTAGCGTTCGCTGGCGCGCTACTGGTCGGCGCCGATGCGATCACGCGGATCTTCGTAGATCACCGGATCGACATTTCCGACCCACCATACCGCCAATAGCCGCGTCCCTCGCCGGCCGCGGCGAGGAGAGACGAGCATGTTGAACAAGAGGAAACGAGCATTCGAAACCGTCCAGCCGCTGTTTCAGGCCGCCGAGCAGTCCGTCGACCGGGCCGCCGCCGACGCGGCGACCTGCATCGCCGAGATGTTGCGCGTCCGCAGGGATGCCAACCTCCCGATCGGCGTGGGCACCGAGATGCTCGACAAGCTGGTCCTGGCGCTCAACGCAAATGTCAGCGCCCGCAAGCTGTTCCTCGAGGCGCACGAACTCGCCCCCGAGATCGTCAAGCAGATCGGCCTCGAACGCATGTTCGGCGACGGCTCGCCCTGCCCGCCGACCTTTCGCCAAACGGGCGCGCTCACCATCGTTCCGGACAGCAATGCCGCCTGAACGTCGCGCGGCGGCCCGGCGGTCACATCCGGCCGGGCCGCTAACCGATGCGCATCATGCTCTTCACAGCCCTACTCATCGGCTGTTGCGGCTATGCCCTGTGGCGCGGCGGCGCACCGGAGCGGATCGTAGGTGCGGCTCTCGCCGCTGCCTATGTCGCAACCGTCCTCACCTATTCCAGTTTGCCGCAGCGCTTCGTTGCCGTCGAGATCGGCACGCTCGCGGTCGATCTCACCCTGCTCGTCGTCCTGGTCGCGGTGGCGGTCTGCGCCGACCGTTTCTGGCCGTTCATCGTCGGCGGCCTGCATCTGAGTTCGGTGGGCGCGCACCTCCTCAAATATCTCGACGTGAACATGATCCGCGTCACCTATGCGCTGATGATCGCCATGTGGAGCTATCCCATGCTGATCGCGCTGGCGATCGGCACCCGGCGCCACCAGCTTCGGCTCAAGCGGCAGGGCTATGACCTTGCCTGGACTGTCCGCGACGGACACGAACACGGACAAGCCGGGCCGGCGTGACGCCAAGAGGAAGCGGACGCGTTGCGCACGGCCGGAGTTCAACCAGCTCGATCTATTCCTGTTGGTGGCTGAGACGTTGAGCTTCAGCGCCGCAGCACGAAGAAGCGGGCGAACGCAGCCAACCGTCAGCCGGGCCATCGGCCGTCTGGAGGAGCTTTGCGGCGCCGACCTGTTCGAACGCCGCATGAACGCGCCGCTGGTGCTGACACCGGTCGGCGAAGCCATCATCCCTACGGTCCGCCTGCTTCTGCACACCGTCGATAATATCCTGATCAGCGTGGTGCGGGCCGCTACTAGCGAAGAGGGTGCCCTCAGACTTGGTTTCTATCCCGGCCTTGCATCCGGCCCGTTACGCAATGCCGTTGCCGACTTCGCCGCCACCTATCCTGGCGCCCGGCTGCAGCTTGTCGAGGACATGCCGGGCGCGCTCTATCGCCAGCTCACCGAGCGCGCGATCGATCTCATGATCGTCGCACTCATGCCCGACCTCGCAAGCACTGAGTTCGCGCAGGAAAGGCTCTGGGAGGAGCGCCTGGTCGTGGCGCTGCAAGAGGACCACCCGCTTGCGGCCAAGACCACGCTGACCTGGCGAGACGTCGCCGCCCTGCGACTCATCATGCGCGCCGCGACCGGCGAATATACCGGCTATCACGCTTTCCTTCGCCACATCGGCGGGCGAACCGTCGAATGCAAGCACCATGCCGTCTCCCGCGGTGCGCTCCTCGACATGGTCGCGTTGGGCCTGGGTGCGACGATCACATTCGAGACGGCGATTGCCGCGCATGCCGGCGTCGCCTTCCGGCCGATCGAGGACAACGGCGCCGCAGTGACGGTCCAGGCCATCTGGCCCGCGGCGGACAGCAATCCGCTGCGCCACAATTTCCTGAAGTGCCTGCGCGCAGCGGTCGCGCCATGCGTCCCGTCCGCCCCGGAAATGCCTTAGGAGGGCCCCTCGTCGTCCGGCTTGCGAATAAGCGTGCAGGGATCGACGTCGAGCGCGCCGGCCATTTTCCCGAGCAAGGTGACGCTCGGCGACACGCGGCCGCGCTCGATTGACCCGAGATAGCGCGCACTGATCCCGAGGACATGCGCCATCTCCTCCTGGGTCCGGCCGGCGCGTTGCCGTATCCGAAGCAGATTCAGAGAGAGCACGTCCTTGAGATCCATCCGGAACTAGATCACAGCGCCGGAACGATCGTTCTAGGAATGATCGTTCCGAATCGCTATGTCCGGCGGGTACTCCGAGGAGCCGATCCATGCCGCACCCACAACTTACGGGCGCAGTGCGCCGGACCGAGGCCGAACGGCTGATCGCCCTCGCACGCTCGCTGCTGACCGAGGAAGCCGAACAGATCGCGGCCAACTATCTCGACCATGCGGCATTGGCGCTAGGCGCGCTTCCGCCGCCGGCGAGCGGAACTGTTATCGGCCGGGCCACGCCTCCATCACCAGATCGCGCCCGACCAGCACCCTGACCCGCGCACCCGGCCGCACCGTGATGGTCGGCTGGACGCCGAGCTCGCGCTCGACGATCCGGTCGCCGGCCCGACCCACCGTCTGGCCGGCGCTGTCGCGGATGGCGTCGGCGATCGCATTGTTGTCGCCGACCCCGCTCGCCTGCGTGCCTACCCCGAGCAGGGTGGCGAGCAGGCCGGCGCGGAGGATCGTGCCCCAATGATTGTTGACCCGATCGGCGAACCCGGATTGGCCGGAGGCATCGGTGCCGGTGAGCCGGTCGAGATCGAGCGAACGGCCATCGGGCAGGATAAGCCGGGTCCAGACCACGAGCGCGCGGTTCTGGCCGGTGCGGACATTGGCGTCATAGGTGCCGATCAGCCTAGCGCCCTGCGGGATCAGCCTTGTTCGCCCCGTCGCCGAATCGAACACATCCTCCGTCACCTGCGCGATCACCTGGCCTGGCAGGTCGGACGACAATCCGGTCACCAGCGCGGCGGCGATCGTGGACCCGGCGGTCACGACATGACGGCCGGGAGGAAGGATGAGACGGCCGCTGTTCACGGTCGGCTCCGCCGGGCCACCGGCCAGGAAGGCGGCGCGGCGGTCATGCGGCGGGGCGGTGGCGCCCTGTTCGGGCTGGGGCGATGCCGGCAGCGTCGCCGACATGTCGGGCGCCGGCGGTGCGCTTCGCTGGCCGCCATTTCCGGCGAACAGCGTGCTGCCTCGCGCGCTTTCCTGCTGCTGACGCCGGCGCTGCGCTTCGGGGGATTCACCGGTGGGCGCAGGCGCGGGCGTCGTCGCGGCGTCCACCGCCGGCGTTTCGGCAGGCGTGGCGGGAACCGCTGACGCCGGTGGTCCGAGGTTTGCCGCCTGCTGGCGTGCCAAATCGCTATAGTCGCGCGGCGCTTCCGCCAGCAGCTCGGCCTGGCGGCGCTCGACCGAGACCGTCTCTTGAGGGGCCTGGCTGCTCGAACCGCTGGACAGGCTGTAGAGCAAGGCCGATGCCACCGCGAGCGCGCCAACGCCGGAGATCGCCGCCAGCATCTTGCGCGACAGGCGGCGGGGCCGCGGGGCGGCTGCGCGCGTGGCGATCGGCGTGCGATCCGCCGGGGGCTCGGCGCGCTCGTCATCCCGGCGCGTCATGGCCGCGGCTCCCTCGCGCGGGTCCGCTCGATCCGGACGATCTCCTGGCGGCGCGTGCCGATCCTGAGCTCGGCGCGGCTGAACAGCCGGTCGACGATCATATAGCGGCCCGAGACCCGGTAGTTGACCAGCGCCGCTTCGCCCCGCTCGCCGATCAGGAACAAGGGTGGCATCTCGCTCTGGGCGATGCTGGCCGGAAAGAGGATATAGGTCTTCGCGCCGTCGTCGAAGACCTGGACCGGCCGCCACGACGGACTGGCGCCGCGGAGGCGATAGGAGAAGTCGAGATTATCCGGCGCGATTGCCCCCTGAACCTGGCTGGCCGCCAGCTGCTCGGCGGCAGCCGCGCTGGCCCGCACCGCGATCAGCTCGTCCTGCGGATAGGACCAGGCGACGCTCGCCATATAGGTGTTGGCGCTCGACCTCAGCTCGACATGATAGGTGCGCCGGTTGGTGTTGATGACGAGATTGGTGACCAGACCGGGATCGGTCGGCTTCACGAGGATATGGGTCCGGCGGGTCAGCCCCACGCCGCTCGACGCCTCGCCGATCACCCAGCGCACCGTGTCGCCGGCGGCGACGGCGCCGTTTTCCGAAAGTACCTCGCCCTCTTGCAAAGCGATGTCGGTGACCCGCCCGACCGCGGCATGGACCTGGTACAGATCACCCGGCTGGTAGGCGAAGCGCTGCGTCGCGCCCTGCCAGCCCGACGGCCGAGGCGATACCCGGGCGCTCTGGGTGGCGTTGGCGACCGAACGGGCGCTGCGCGGCCCGGGCTCGGCGAGCGCGGCGGAGGGCAAGGTCAGGGCGGTGGCGAGAAGCAGAAGTCGCATATTCATTCTCCAAGATCCTGGGACCAGTTGATGGCGTGGACGTAGAGTCCAAGCGGATTGCGGCTCAGCGTCCTGGCGTCGGTCGGCGTGCGCATGACGATCGTGAGGACTGCCGACCAGCGCGTCGTAGAGCTGAGTTGGCCGCGCTCGTAGCGGCGCTCATCCCAGGCGATGCGGAAGCTGTCGGCCGAGGCCCGCACCACATTGCGGACGTCGACCGCGACTTGGATCTCGGCGAGATTGGCGAACGGATCGTTGGCGCGCGCATAGTCATTGAGCGCGCCCGCGCCCTGCTCGGTGGTGAAGTCGTAGGCCGTGCTCAGATTTTGGCGGAGCACGATCGGATCGGCCGGGCGCGCGCGGACATTCTCGATGAACCGGGCCAAATGCCACGCGATCTGCGGATCGGTCGGGCGATAGTCCGCCTCGACCGGGGCCACCGCGCGGGCCGCGCCCAGGCGATCGACCTCGACAACATAGGGGACGACCTTGCTGCCGTAGCGCAGGCGTAGATTGTCGGCGACCGACAGCGACAGGATCGCGGCGGCGCCGAACGCGATCAGCCGCCAGCTATGGGCCTGAGCGCGCGCCGAGCCGATGCGCTCGTCCCAAGCCTGCTGGGCGCGCTGGTAAGGCGTCTCGGGCTTTGGCTCGCGGCCGAACCGGGACGAGGGGCGACGAAAGGGATTCATGAACGGTCCTCCACGGAAATCTGTGCCGAGCCGCCGCCATGGTCGGAGGCGCGGACGGTCTGGGCGGCAAGGGTCGCGCCCTGCATCATTGCGGTGCGGCGGCGCAGGCGCTTCGCCCAGCCGGGCGCCTCGGCCTGCGACGGGCTCGCCGGGGTCGCGCCGGCGCTGCCCTCACCCAGCGGTTCGAGGGCGCTCGGGCCGGCGGACTCGCCTGCCGGTGCGTCTCCGGACGATCCGGCGTCCGCTGAGCCGGCGGCCGCGGTGCCGGTTGCCGGACTCGCTGCTGCCGCCGCCGATGCTGGTGCCGCACTCGCGGCCGGAGCGGGTACCGGCGCTGGCGCGGCCGAGCCGCCGCCCCCCTTCGGCGCGCCCGACGGAGGGGGAGCCGTGGGCGCGCCGCCCGTCGGCGCCTTAGGGGGCGATGGCGACGACGGGGAGGGCGAGGAGGAGCCGCCGGACCCGCCGCTCGGGCGCACGGCAGGCCGGGAACGTGCAGAGCTCGCAGCGCCCGCGGCGCGGGCACCGGCGGAGCCGGCGAGGCTCGCCGCCCCGGCGGCGGTCGCCCCGACCGCGACGCCGACGCCGGTGGGGACCAAAGCGGTGCCGACCGCGGCGCCGGCACCGAGCTGCGGGCCGCCCGAGATCAGTCCCGACGCGATGCCGGGTCCGAAGATGGCGAGGCCGAGCAAGGTCAGGCTCGCGAGCGCAAGACTGCCGGCCTGTTCGAGCGTCGGCGGCGTGCCGCCCAGCTCCTGCACGAATTCGTCGAAGATGGTCGAACCGATGCCGATGATGATCGCCAGCACCAGCACCTTGACCCCGGTCGCCATCACATTGCCGAGCACCCGCTCGGCGAGGAAGGCGGTACGGCCGAACAGGCCGAACGGCACCAGCACGAACCCGGCGAGCGTGGTCAGCTTGAACTCGATCAGCGTGACGAACAGCTGGATCGCGATGATGAAGAAGGCGAGCAGGACGATCGCCCAGGCGATCAGCAGCGTCATGATCTCGGGGAAATTGGTGAACAGGCCGATCGGACCGGTGAGCTCCGAAGCCTGCTCGAGCAGCGGCCGTCCGGCGTCGATGCCGACCTGCGCGATCCGGCCGGGATGGAGCAGATCCTCGGGGTTGCCGCCGCCGGCCGCCTTGAGGCCGATGCCGGAAAAGCTCATGAAGATGATCTGGGCGAGGCCGTTCCAGTTGGTGATGAGGAAGGCGAAGAAACCGACCTGCAACGTCTTCTTGACCAGCCGCGCGAGGATGTCCTCGTCCGCCGCCCAGGTCCAGAACAGGAAGGCGAGCGTCACGTCGATGACGATGAGCGCGCTGGCGAGAAAGCCGACATCGCCGCCGATCAGGCCGAATCCCGAATCGATGTAGCGCGCGAACAGGTCGAGGAAGCGATCAATAACGCCGGTATTCTGCATGTGATCAGCGCTCCTCGGCGGCGGCGGGTGTTTCGGGGGTGACCGACGGCGTGGACGCCGCCGGCGCCGCTGGCGTGGGAGGCTCCGGGGTCGAGGGCGACGGCGAAGGGAGTGGCGAAGGCGCGGGCGCGGCCGGCGGCGCGATGTAGCTACGACTCTCGCCGAAGAAGCGCCGCCGGTTCACTTCCCATGCCTGCCGGCAGCGCTCGTCTACCGTGTTCGCATCGACCGTCCGGCAGCGGGCGAGCTCGGCCGCGAGCGGATCCCGTGGCCGCTCAGCCCGCGGCGCCGCGCTTTCGCTCACCGCGTAGCGCGAGTCCTCCCCCGCCGGGGCGCGCAGGCCGACCATGGCCGCCACCCCCGCAATGGGAATCGCGAGCGCGATGGCGAGGGTGCGGAACGGGATCGGCCGTCCCGCACGCTTCGCCGGCGCGTCGTTGTCGCGCTCGTCAGTCACGGAACAGCGTCACGCTGCGCGGCGTGTATTCGCTGCGGGTGCCGATATAGCGCCGGCCGCGCTCGCGCGCCGCCGCTTCGTCGGCCGCGGCGCGGGCGGACTCGATCGCCTGGGCCCGGCCCTGCGCGGCGACCAGCGCGGTGAGGTCCGCGAGCTGGCGCGTCTGCAGCGCGATCAGCTGGTTGCCGGCCTGCGCCGCTTGCAGCGCACCGACCGCGTCCTGGCTGGCGCCGACGAGGGTGTCGACCTGGGACCGCGTGTCGCCAAGATTGCCGACCACCGTCGCCTGCGTGCGCAGCGCATCCTGGAACGAGGCGACCGCGTCGCGCCAGCGCGTCTCGGCATTCTGAACGAGCTGGCCATTGCTGGTGCCCGCGAGCGAGCCCTGCGGATAACGCGCATCGAACACCCGGTCGACGTCCCGCACATTATAGGCGATCTGCTGCGCCTGGCCGATGAGCTGGCGGGTCCGGTCCATCGACTGCTGGAGCTGCGCCAGGGTGCTGGTCGGCAGCGAGGTGAGGTTGCGGCCCTGATTGAGCAGCATCGACGCCTGGTTCTGGAGCGAGGTGATCTGGTTGTTGATCTGTGTCAGCGCGCGCGAGGCCGAGAGCAGGTTCTGCGCATAATTGGTCGGGTCATAGACCGTGAGCTGGGCCGAGGCCGGCGGCGCCAGCGCGACCAGGCTCAAGGCCGCGACACCGGCGAGCAGCGGGCGCAATTTGGACAGTCGGGTCATGACAGGATCTCCTCTTCTTGGGGGGCGGGGGTGATGGGCATGTCGGCGGCGACCAGGTCGGCGGCCCAGCCGAGGCCGCGATGGCGCAGCCAATGTTCGGCGAATTGCTCGGGCCCGTGCGCCTCGACGACCGCGCTGATCGCGTTGAGGTCGCTGCGCTGCGAGGCGGCGGCGAAGGCGAGCGCCATCGGTCCAAGGCCGAGGTCGAACAGCCGGTTGCCGAGCGCGGACTGGCAATAATAATCGCGCTTCGGCGTCGCCGAGGCGATGATCTCGATCTGGCGATCGTTCAGTCCGAACCGCCGGTAAATCGTCGCGATCTGCGGCTCGAGCGCGCGCTCATTGGCGAGGAAGAGCCGCGTCGGGCAGCTCTCGATGATGGCCGGCGCGATCGCCGAGCCTTCGATGTCTGCCAAGCTCTGGGTGGCGAAGACGACGCTCGCATTCTTCTTGCGCAGCGTCTTGAGCCATTCCTTGAGCTGCCGGCCGAACAAGGGATCGTCGAGCGCCAGCCAGCCCTCGTCGATCAGGATGAGCGTCGGCCGTCCGTCGAGCCGGCGGCCGATCCGGTGGAACAGATAGGCGAGCACGGCGGGCGCCGCGGGGGTGCCGACCAAGCCTTCGGTCTCGAACGCCTGGGCCTCACTCGTGCCGAACTGCTCGGCGTCGGCATCGAGCAGGCGGCCATAGGGGCCGGCAAGGGTGTAGGGCTGGAGCGCGCGCTTGAGCCCCGATGCCTGGATCAGCACGGCGAGGCCGGTCAGCGTGCGCTGCTGGACCGGCGCGTCGGCGAGGGAGCCGAGCGCGGTCCAGAGGTGGTCTTTCACTTCCGGCGTAATCGCGAACTCTTCCCGGGCGAGGATCGCGGCGAGCCAGTCCGCCGCCCAGGCCCGCTCGTCGAGATCGTCGATCCGCGCCAGTGGCTGGAGCGCGACCGGCTGATGATCGCTGCCGCCCAGCACCCCGCCGAGATCGTGCCACTCGCCGCCGATGCCGAGCGTCGCCGCCCGGATCGAGCCGCCATGGTCGAACGCGAAGATCTGCGCGCCCTCGTAGCGCCGGAACTGCAATGCCATGAACGCGAGCAGCACGCTCTTGCCGGCGCCGGTCGGGCCGACCACCAGCGTGTGGCCGACGTCGCCGACATGGAGCGAGAAGCGGAACGGGGTCGCCCCCTGGGTGCGGGCATGGAAGAGCGGTGCCGCCCCGAAATGCGTGTCCTCATGCTGCCCGGCCCAGACCGCCGAGACCGGCATCACATGCGCGAGATTCAGGGTCGAGATCGGCGGTTGGCGGACATTGGCGTAAGGGTTGCCGGGAAGGGAGCCGAGCCAGGCCTCGAGCGCGTTCAGCCCTTCGGCGATGCAGGCGAAGTCGCGGCCGCGCACGATCTTCTCGATCGACTGGAGCTTGAGGTCGGCATCGCGCGGGGTCTCGCCCAGCACCGTGATCGTGGTGGTGACATAGGCGAAGCCGGCATAGTCGGCGCCGAGTTCCTGCAACGCCGCGTCGGCGTCCGCCGACTTGTTGGTCGCGTCGGTGTCGACGAGGACGCTCGCCTCGTTGGTCAGCACCTCCTTGATGATCGCGCCCAGGCTCTTGCGCTTCGAGAACCACAGTCGCCGGATCTTGTTGAGCGTCTTCTGCGCGGTGACCTTGTCCATGCAGATCGCTCGGGTCGACCAGCGATAGGCGAAGCCCAGGCGATTGAGTTCGTCGAGCATCCCCGGCACCGTCCAGGCCGGAAAGCCTGTGACGCTGAGCATGCGCAGATGCTTGTCGCCGAGCTGCGGGGTCAGGCCGCCGACCAGCAGCTCATCCGCCAGCAGCGCGTCGAGGTGCATCGGCGTGTCGGGCACGGCGATGCGCTGCTCGTGGGTCGAGATGGTCGAGTGGAGATAGGTCAGCGTCTCGGCGCCCGAGAGCCAGGCGGCCTCCGGCATGACGCCCTCGATCATGTCGAGGATGCGCCCCGTATCCCGCTCGAAATCGTCGAGATGGTCGGCGGCGGTGGCGATCCCTTCGGCGCCGCCCTCGAACATCATAGCCGATGCCTTCGACGTGTCGTCGGCCGGCGGCAGCCATTGCAGAGTGAGGTAATAGGCGCTGGTGAAGTTCGCCTGGGTGATGTCGCCGCCTTCGAACTGGTCGCGGCGCTCCTCGTCGATCAGTGCCGAGACCGGATCGTTGAACCCGGTCGAGACCGGATAGCCGGGCGAAGCGGTGCGCTGGGCTTCGACATAGATCGCCCAGCCGGTGCCGAGGCGTTTGAGCGCGCTGTTGAGCCGTGCCGAGGTCGCGATCAGCTCGGACTGGGTCGCGCTGTCGAGGTCGGGGCCGCGGAACCGCGCGACGCGCAGGAAGCTCCCGTCCTTGTTGAGGATGATGCCGGGTGCGACCATCCCCGCCCAAGGCAGGAAGTCCGAGAGGCGCGATGCGCGGCGGGCATGCTCGCGAAGGAACATCATGGGTCTCAGCTTTCGAAGAGGGTGGGAAGCGCCATGTGGCGGCGGGCGACGGGGAGGATCTGCGCGTCGCGCCGGGCGGCGAAGACGGCGAGGCCGTGGCCGACGACCGCCATCACCAGGCCGGCGATCCAGAGCCTGAGGCCGATGCCGACGGCCGCGGCGAGCGTGCCGTTGACGATGGCGAGCGCGCGCGGCGCACCTGCGAGCAGGATCGGTTCGGCGAGCGAGCGATGCACCGGCACCGCGAACCCGGGCAGGTCCTCCTCCATCAGACCAGCGCCCCGCCGCCGAAGCTGAAGAAGCTGAGGAAGAAGGACGAGGCGGCGAACGCGACCGACAGGCCGAACACCACCTGCACCATCCGCCGGAACCCGCCCGACGTGTCGCCGAACGCGAGGGTGAGGCCGGTGATGACGATCGCAATGACGCCGATCACCTTGGCGACCGGCCCCTGGACCGAGTCGACGATCGACTGGAGCGGCGTCTCCCAGGGCATGCCCGAGCCGCCGGCCCAGGCCGGCGCGCTATAGGCGGCGGCAATCGTCAGCGCGGCGGCAATACGGATGAGACGGGCACGGGTCATGCGATGGCTCCTTGAACAGGGTGGATGGTGAGGAGGCGGTAGGCGCCGGTGGCATCGAGCCCTTCGACGCGGACGAGCTCGGAGAGGCGCCGCTCGGCGCCGCGGCCGGTCAGCACCGCGATCACGTCGATCGTCTCCGCGATCAGGGCCTTGGGCACATGGGCGACGGCTTCGAGGATCAATTGCTCCATGCGGTGGAGCGCGGCGGTGGCGGTGCCGGCGTGGATCGTGCCGATCCCGCCAGGATGGCCGGTGCCCCAGGCCTTGAGCAGGTCGAGCGCCTCGGGGCCGCGCACTTCGCCGACCGGAATGCGGTCGGGGCGAAGGCGCAGGCTCGAGCGGACCAGGTCGGTCATGGTGACGCCGGGCGCGGTTCGGAGCGCGATGACATTGGCGGCGTCGCACCGGAGTTCGCGGGTGTCCTCGATCAGGATGATGCGATCATTGCTGTCGGATGCGACCGCGAGCAGCGCATTGGTGAGCGTTGTCTTGCCGGTCGAGGTGCCGCCGGCAACGAGGATGTTGGCGCGGGTCTGGACGGCATTGGCGAGGTAGCCGGCCGCGCTCGCAGTCATCACGCCGGACGCTACATAGTCGGCGAGCGCCAGCGGCAGGCTCGCCGGGCGGCGGATCGAGAAGACCGGCTCGGCGACGACTGGCGGAAGCAATCCTTCGAACCGCTCACCGCCTTCCGGCAGCTCGGCCGAGACGCGTGGGGATCCGCGGTGGACTTCGGCGCCGACATGGTGGGCGACGAGGCGGATGATGCGCTCGGCTTGGGTGGGGGACAATCGCTCGCCTGTCTCGGCCATGCCGCTGTCGAGGCGGTCGACCCACAGCCGTCCGTCCGCGTTGAGCATGATCTCGGCGACGCCGGCATCGTCCAGCCAGCTCGCGATGGCCGGGCCGAGCGCGCTGCGCAGCATCGACGTGCTGCGCTGATGGACGATCGCCGAGGGCTGGGTCACTGCTGTCTCCGCTTGGCCGTGGGGGGATCGCCGCGGCGTTGGAGACAGGTAAAGAATGCCAAAATCAGTGGGTTACAACAGGATTATGAGCCGGTCGTAGGTTCGGTAGTGGCCGGATATATTCGGGCGGCGTCCTCCGGCGTTGGCCAGCTCCCTATGCCTGCGGGATCAATCATTTGGTGGCAACTCACTCAAACGGAGATAAGTTCGCGATTCGGGGGTGCATATGGCGGGAACTCAGACGGACCTTCCAGTTCACGACGTTGAATTAGACCGGGAAAATCCGAGAATTCGACGCTTCTTAGAGGCCTATGAGGGCGAGCTGACCGATGACCGCATCGCGCTGGCGCTCGATGTCGCCGGCGATTTTGACGGGGACGGCAAAGGCGCCACCACGCCCGAAAAGCTTCGAAACTCAATCCTCGCTTATGGCGGGATCATGCAGCCGATCATCGTCAACCGGCGGGCAGATGGCCAGCTCATCTGCATCGAAGGCAACACGCGGCTCTACATCTATAGGCAGTTTCACGCGGAGGGCGTGCAGGGCGATTGGTCGAAAATACCGGCCATCGTTCACGAGGACCTCCAGGGCGACGGCATGGATGCCATTCGGCTCCAGGCGCATCTGGTGGGTCCGCGAGCTTGGGATGCCTACTCCAAGGCCAAATATCAGTACGAACTGCACTACAAGCATTTGATGCCGCTCGACCGATTGGTCGAGCTGTGCGGCGGCGACCGGCGCGACGTTCAGAAGTCGATCCAGGCCTACGCCGACATGGAAAACCACTACCGCAAGCTGCACGAGCCCGGCGAGCCCTACGACACGCAGCGATTCAGCGGCTTTGTCGAGCTGCAGAACAGCAAGGTGAAGACCGCCATTTTCAAGGCCGGCTTCACGCTCGACAATTTCGCCGAGTGGATCAAGGACGGGCGGATCGGTGGCCTCGCCACCGTGCGCCAGCTTCCGCGCGTGCTCGCGGACAAGACCGCACGCAACGTATTTCTCAAGAAGGGCATCAAGGCCGCGCTCGACGCTATCGAAAAGCCCGAGGTCAGCGCCGACCTGCGCAACGCGACCCTCAGCCAGCTCGCCCGCGCCATCACCGAGAAGATCGAAACCATGCCTTATGCCGAAATGAAGCGGCTCCAGGCCAACCCGGATGATGATGCCGTCCGCTATATCCTCGATGCGCTCGAAGCCTTGCAGACCTTGACCGCCGACATCAACCAACAGAGCGATGTCGGGTGAATCGGCGCTCCATGTACGGCTGGTGGAGCGACTCATCGCCCATATTCAGGACCGGCATCCAGCCCCGCGAGGTCTGCTCCTGCTCGCCGACCATCACGCCTATGGCGCGAACCGCCCATCCACGATCGACGGTTTCACCCCGGACGTTTTCGCCAGCGACCTGCCGGCTACGTTCGAGGTGATCGGCGAGGCCAAGACCCCGCTCGATCTCGAATCGCCACGGTCGGCGCGGCAGCTCGCCGTCTTTCTGGACTATTTGGCGCTGCGCCCCAATTCGAGCTTTTATCTAGCGGTCGCGCCCTTGACCGCCGCGCGAACCTGGGCCGTGCTCAACCGCATTCGCCGTCCCGCTCATGCCGGCGTTGCCATCACGGTGATCGACGGTGTCTGAGACGCACCCACGCCTGCGCCGGGAAACCGGCCTCAACCTTGGGGCGCTGCACCAGGGCTTCGCCTATCAGCTGGAGGCGGTCGAAGCGGTCAAGGGCTTGCCGTTCGCGGCGCTCTTCCATGAGCAGGGGCTCGGGAAAACGAAGATCGGAATTGATCTTGCGCTCGAATGGCTGCGCGAGGATGTCGTGGATTGCGTCCTGTTCGTCACCAAGCGCGGGCTCGTTCAAAACTGGATCGAGGAGCTTGCCAGTCACTCGCATCTCAAGCCCCGCGTGCTCGATCAAAATCACGCGTCCAACTATTTCGCGTTCAACAGCCCAACGCCGGTCTACCTTGCGCATTACGAAGTGCTGCGCAGCGAGGAGCGGCGCCTGACTTTGTTCCTGAAGACGCGCCGGGTCGGCGTCATCCTGGATGAAGCCCAGAAGATCAAGAATCCCGATGCCGAGCTTAGCAAGGTGCTTCATCGCCTTGCACGGCTTTTCGTCCGCCGGATAATCATGACCGGCACGCCGGTCGCCAACCGTCCATACGACCTCTGGTCCCAAATCTTCTTCCTCGATCAGGGCGCGTCGCTTGGCACCGATTTCGCGACCTTCAAGGATAGGCTTGACCTCACCAATGACCTTTGGGCGAACCAACAGCGCCGGGACCGGTTCGAGGAGGCGCTCGCGGGCTTGTTCGCCCGCGTCCGCAGCTTCTCGGTCCGTGAGACCAAGATGTCGGCTGGGATCGAGCTTCCCGAAAAGCGCATCGAGAATGTCGCCGTCGCTCTCTCGTCCCGACAGCGGGAACTCTACGACCAGATCAAGGACGAGCTCAGCGCATCGGTGGTCGTCGGCAACCAGATGGTCGAGGATGATGCCGAGGAAATCCTGAAACGGCTGCTGCGCCTGGTGCAGCTCGCCTCCAATCCCGGTCTGGTGGACGAATCCTATGACGAGCAGCCCGGCAAGATTGCCGCGCTGGACCGATTGGTCGCCGAAGCCGTCTCCGCCGGCTCGAAGCTGATCGTGTGGAGCAGCTTCGTCGCCAATGTCGACGAGCTCGCTCACCACTTACGGGGATATGGCGCCGTCAAGGTGCATGGCGCGCTCGACATGACCGAGCGCATCGCGGCGATCTCGGCCTTCAAGCGGGATCCAGATTGTCGCGTGCTGGTGGCGACGCCGGGCGCCGCCAAGGAGGGTCTCACCCTGACCGTGGCCAACCATGCCATATTCTATGATCGCTCGTTCAGCCTCGACGATTATCTCCAGGCACAGGATCGGATTCATCGCATCTCGCAGGCGCAGACCTGCTACGTCTGGAACCTGATTGGGGCGGACACGGTGGACGAATGGGTCGACGCCCTGCTCACCGCCAAGCGCCTCGCAGCCCAGCTCGCGCAAGCCGACGTCGATCGAACGGAATATGCGCGGCTTGCAAATTACGACTTCGGCCGGATCGTAAAGGAGATTCTCGGCACGCATGACTAAGCCCACCTCATCCGATACGCCGGAAGCAAACGGCACGCTCCGTCTGCGCGGGACCGACGTGCCGACCGTGACGCGCGACGTGCCCTACACGGCGCTGCGGTTCTACGTCGATAATCCGCGCATCTACTCCTTCGTACGTGCCGATGGCCATTCGCCCGGTCAGGCGGAAATCTTGAAGCGGCTTCAGGCGCTGGAGCACGTTCGCGAGCTCGTGCAGGACATCCAAGCCAATGGCGGCCTGATCGACCCCCTCATCGTTCGGGACGGCGATATGGTCGTGCTGGAGGGGAATAGCCGGCTCGCGGCCTATCATCACCTCGCCGGCCTGGACCAGAGCCGCTGGGGCCAGGTTCGCTGCACCCTGCTCCCGGCCGACATCGACGAGAAGCTCGTCTACGCGTTGCTCGCCCAATATCACGTCAAGGGCAAGAAGGATTGGGCGCCCTACGAAAAGGCCGGGTTCGTCTATCGCCGCTTCAAGGACCAGCACGTCGATCTGCCCGTGGTCGCGACCGAGATCGGGCTAACCAAGGATGAAGCCAAGCACCTGATCGCGGTCTACCAGTTCATGATCGATCATGGCGACCAGGACCGGGACCACTGGAGCTATTATGACGAGCTGCTGAAATCGCGGAAGATTAGGAAGGCGCGGGATGAGATTCCCGGGTTCGACGATTTCATCGTCGGCGAGGTGAAAGCCGGCCGGTTCGGCAAGGCCATGGAGCTTCGCGACAAGCTGCCGACGATATGCGCCGCCAATCCCAAGATACTCAAGCGCTATATGGCGGGGACGTGGGATCTTGCAGAATCACATGAAGCGGCGGTCACCGCCGGCGGCGAGAACCACGCGCTCAACAAGCTCAAGCGTTTCCGCAACTGGCTCGCCGCGGCCTCGACCGAGGACGACCTCGCCGAAGCCCCGAAAACGATCCGCGACAGCATGCAGTACGAGCTCAAGGAAATCGAGAAGAAGGCTAAAAAACTCAAGGACATGCTGGACAAGAAGAAGAGCATCATCGGCTGACTCGATTTTTCAGCCATGCCCGCATTTTAGGGATCGACGCGGCGCAACAAAATCGCTATCCGCACCGGAACCAGGGCGAAACTGCATCGAATCAATGCAGTTCTGGCGTCGGGGGAAGCAAATGGGGCAGATCGAGCTGAACTGCGTTCGCGGCATGTCGGCAGGCAGGCCGGTCCTGCTGGGTTCGGCTCCGGTGCGACTGCTCCATGCGCTCAGCTTCGCCGATGTCCTGGATGAGCAGACAGGGCGCGGATATCAGCGTCGCTTCAACGCTCAGCACAGCCTGGATTTTCGTCGATACATCCAGCGCCCGGGCAGCGCGACCATTCCTCTCACGTTCAATCTGCGCCCGCGCGACGATGGCGCCTGGCGGCTCCACGATCTGCCCGGCGGTCTGGCCGCGCTCACCGTCGAGGGGGGCGTCAAGGTCCTTTCCCAGGTCGATTGCCAGCATCGTCTTGGCTATCTGTCCGACCTCGACCTCTCGCTGCCCTTCATGAGCTTCATCGAGATGGATGAGCGCGAGGAGATGGAAATCTTCGGCGTCATCAACGGCAAGGCGAAAGGCCTGTCGCGCAGCCTGCTCGATTTCCACGATGCCCAGCTCTGTGCCGACCTGGCGGCGGAGCGGCCGGAGCTGCTGATCGCGCTCTTCCTGAAGAATGAGCCGACATCGCCCTGGTATCATCGCCTCGACCTGGGCGGTAACCCGGTGTCGGGGCTCGATCGCCGCGCATCCCTGCGCACCGTCCAGAAGGCGGCCAAGGCGTTCCTTCGCCGCACGCGGCCAACGGTAATCCTGGGTGCAGAGCAAGCCGCGCAGGCGCTTCACGATTTCTGGGTGGCAGTCGCCTCGGTCCTTCCGGAGGCCTTTGCCAAGCCGCGCCGCTATCTCGTGACGAAGGGGATCGGCGTCTACGCCCTTATGGAGCTCGCCGCGGACATGGTGTGCGAGCAGGACGGGAAATGCCCCGATGTCGCCGGCTTCACGGCGAGGTTCGCCGACTTCGCCACCGGGTTCGACTGGTCCACCACCGGGCCGCTCAGGGGCCTGGGAGGCGAGGGCGGCGTTCGCGAGGCCGTCCGGCTCATACGCGATGCTCGCCGCCGTGCGCACCTGAAGGTGGCACATGGCTGACAAGAGCATCCTCCTGATCGAGCCCGACTACAAGAACAAGTATCCGCCTTTGGGGCTGATGAAGATCGCCCAATATCACGGCCCCCACGGCAAGCGTGATCGCGTCAGGTTCATCAAGGGGCAAGACCGTTCGGTGCTGAACGAAGCATGGGATCGAGTCTATGTGACCACGCTCTTTTCGTTCGAATATCCGAAGATCGCCCAGACGATCGACTTCGCTCTCGAGGTCGTCAATGGCCAGGCCGACAAGGTCTTCGTCGGCGGCATCGCGGCGTCGCTCATGCACGAGCGGTTCCTGGAAGAGCTGCGCTGGACAGGCGTGCGCTTCATCAAGGGACTCCTGTCCGCGCCGCCGGCGGAAGCGTTGCAGCTCGACGAGTTTGCCGAAGAGCTTTACGCTGATGACCGCTTTGGCAAGCCGATCGAGGACCTGATCCCGGACTACACAATCCTCGAACAGGTCGAGTATCAATATCCGGTCCGCGACGCCTATTTTGCCTACACCTCGCGCGGCTGCATCCGAAAATGTCACTTTTGCGGCGTTCCGAAGCTTGAGGGGATGCAGCGCGACACCGACTCGCTGACCGGGGTCGTGCAGGCGATCGACGCGCTCTATGGGCCGAAAAAAGACCTCATCTTGATGGACAATAACGTCGTTGCGAGTCCGCGCTTCAAGGAGATCATCGCCGAGATTCGCGGACTCGGATTTGTCCCTGGCGCCAAGCTTCTACGCCCGGGGACGCGCGTGCCGGTCCAGCGGCGGGTCGACTTCAACCAGGGAGTCGATGCGCGCATTCTCTGCAAGGATCCGATGTATCTGCGTGAGCTGTCGAGCATCTGCCTCAAGCCACTGCGGATCGCGTTTGATCATCTGGGGGTGAAGAAACCCTATGAGCAGGCGGTCCGCTATGCTCACGAGTTCGGCCTGACCGAACTTTCCAATTACATGCTCTACAATTTCCATGACGATCCCGCCGACCTGTTCGAGAGGATGCGGCTCAATGTCACGCTGAACGAGGAGCTCGGCATCCGCATCTGGTCCTTTCCGATGCGCTACCAGCCGACCGATCGTCCCGATCGCGGCCATATCGGAGCGAAGTGGACGCGGTATCAGCTTCGATCGATGCAGCTCATTTTGCAGGCCACCCACGGGATCGTCAGCGGAGAACCGACCTTCTTCAAGCGCGCCTTCGGCGACACGACGGAGGAGTATGAGAACATCCTCGCCTTGCCGCACGACTTCATCTTCAACCGCGATTGGTACGAACGCCAGGACGGTCGACCAGAGTTCGAGGAGTTTCAGAAGGCGTTCGCACGCCTCGACGCTCAGGACCGGGCCGAGCTCCTGGCCCTGTTATCGTCCTGCGACCCGCGCGCGTTCGAATTGCTGCCCGAGCGCGCCGTGAGCAGCGCCGTCTCGCGCATTCTCCCGTTCTACGTGCCTAAGCCAAAGACCGACCTCTTTGCGATCTGGGAAAAGCAGCGCGCTCGGGCGAAGGCGCCGATCGACCTCGGGATCGCCGAGGACGAGCGCGTGGAGGATGCCGGTCTCGACTATGAGGATACGCCTATGCCCGTTTCTAGCCGCGCTTCTGAAACGGCGGTGGCGCTATGACGCTGGCGGCCGCCCGCGAGGCAAAGACAGCCTTGGCGCCGACCGCTGTCGCCCCGGACGACATTCGGCTCGGCAAGGACGTGCTCGAGCTGGTCTCGACGGCGATGTACGTCGATCCGCTGACCGTCTACCGCGAATATATTCAGAATGCGGCTGACGCGATCGATGCTGCGCGCGCCGCCGGTCTGCTTGGGCCCGATGACCGCGGCAAGGTCGATATCTTGATCGACCCACCCACTCGCACGATCCGTATTCGCGACAATGGCATCGGGATTTCCGAAGCTGAGTTTGCAGCGCGCCTGACCGCATTGGGCGCCAGCGTGAAACGCGGGACCGGGGCGCGAGGCTTCCGGGGCGTTGGGCGCCTCGTGGGCCTTGGCCACGCCCAAGAACTTGTCTTTCGCTCGCGCACCGTTGGGCAGGACACGGTCTGCGAATTGCGATGGGACTGCCGGCGCCTCAAGGCTGCGCTCGCTGATTCCAGCTTCGGGGGCGATGTGGGCGACTTGATCGCGCAGATCGTCTCTCTGAATTACATCGCGCCAGAGGCCTATCCTGCGCACTTTTTCGAAGTCGAGCTTTTGAAGGTCGTGCGCCAGCGCAGCGACAAGCTGATGAACCCGGGCGCAGTCTCGGATTACCTCGCCCAGGTTGCCCCGGTTCCGTTTTCACCCGAATTTCGCTTCGCAGAGGAAATTCTTGCCGCGCTTCGCGAAGTCACCAGCCTGGGCGAGATCGATATCCGCATCAATGATGGCGACCCGCTCCATCGTCCGCATCGGAACGAAATCCTGATGGCGCCCGGCAAGACCAACCCCTTCGAGGAGCTGTCGATAATCCGGATTCCGGGAATGGACGGCGATGTCGCCGCCGTCGGCTGGTTCCTTCACCATAAATACGAGGGCGCGCTGCCCGTTGCGACGCTGGTAAAGGGTGTCCGACTGCGCGTGGGTAACCTCCAGATCGGCGATCATTCCGTCCTAGAGGAGATGTTCCCGGAAGCGCGCTTCAACGCCTGGTCGGTGGGTGAAATTCATATTCTCGATCCAAGGGTCGTGCCCAACGGCCGGCGCGATCAGTTCGAGCAGAACGCCCATTTCAACAACCTGTTGAACCAGCTCGGTCCCCCGGCGCGCGACATTGCGCGACGGTGCCGGACAAATTCCGCCAAGCGATCAAGACTGCGCGAGTTCGAACTCGGCGTGCAGGACGTCCGCAGCCGGCTCGACATTTTGCGCCAGGGCGGACTTGGTCGCACACAGCGCAACAGTCACGCTATCGCGATCGAAGCGCTGCTCGATCGCTTAGGGAAGCTGCCCGAACAGGAGCAACTTCTTGGCGACGCAACGGTGGCGATGCGCCGCACGATTGCCAGGCTCCGTGCGGAATTACCGAAGGTGCTCGACGAGGCCGAAACCGGCGTGGGCCTGCTGGACCGTCTCCCTGCCAAACAACGGGCCATGTACGAGCAGATGTTTGCTCTGATCTATGAATGCTCGACCAACAGAAACGCCGCCAAGGCGCTGGTCGAGCGGATCATTCAAAAGCTGACTACATCGAACTGAAGGATTGCATCCTCGCTGAGTAGCGGTGAGGGCTCGCCGACAGTATTATCCGTCCTTCAGTTCTCATCGTCTGGGGCCGCCTCGGCAAGCTCATAGCCATCGGCGATCACCGCATCGAATCTGTCCATCAAGGCGACCCACTGGCTGACCGCGGGCGACAGCCAGCCCGTTAGCTGCACGATGTTCCTGTGGTGCTTGGCCAGGTTCCAATGCAGGATCGGCTCGTGGTGGGCAGTGCGGTTGCGCAGCAGCCGAATCTGGGTGAGCGGCCGTGTGAAGCTCTTGCGCGGCAGCCGCTTACCTTCCTCGGTCTCGGCGATGCGGTTGAGCGTCGAGCGCCACAGCGCCTCATAGACAGGACTGAGCATCGCGGTCCAAAAGCTGAAGGTGAGCGCGGCGACGACACGGCCGGCGCTTGCTTCTTTGCCGTCTTCTTCGATCTCCGCGATTGCCGTCGCCAACTGATCCTTCTGGTGAGGCGCAAGCAGAAGCCCGTCGACCTCGAACCAGCGCTCGCCCTCGGCCTCGCTCATCACCGTGTGTATGCGGTTCCTGAGCGCGATTTCGAGGCCGTGGATCGGGATATAGAGCGCTTCGGAAATCCGGGCATTGAGACTATACAGCTCGACCGCCCTACGACGATCGCCGCCCGCCCAAGCCACGTAGCGGCCGAAGCGTTCGAGTGAGAGCGCGCGCTCGATGTCGTCAGGATTGGGCATCGACAGTCCCTGGGGTCTTGAAAAAGGGTAGGTCTTCTGTTATCTACACCCTCGGACACCCCGGTTCCGCCTCTGCTTCGCATGCGGCCGGGGTAACTTGTTTTCTAGGGCTGTTGCCTCTTGCCCTTGGGCGTCTGCGCCCGCTTCTGCGCTGCCTTGGCCTTCCGCTGCTCCTCGCGCGCCTCTTCAAATTCCGGGACCAGCGCCTTGATGCGCTCGACCAAGCCGTCGAGATGGTAGATGTTGGAATTCCAGTCGCCGACCGCGGTGCGCCGCATCTCCCGGCTGACCAGCTTGGCCTTCTCGAGCGCGCGAATGTTGGTCTGGATGGTCTTGGGCTTCACGCCGATCCGGGCCGCGAGCTCAGCCTTCGACGGAAACGGCGCGCGATTGGGATCGCGCCAATAGTCGAGCAGCTGCGCGAGAATATTGAACTGGAGCGGCGTCACGCCGAGCCGGCTCTGCGCCTGGATCAGCACCGACGGCAGCGCGGTATAGCCGAGCTTGATGACGGGCAGGCCCCAGATCCGCACATGCGATGCCTCCGCCTTCGCGGGCGACGCGGGGAAGTTCACCACATTGGTCGATTGGGTCATCATCTCATCCTTTCGCGCACCTAGCTATGCCTGCGGTCGAGCGGCGGCAAGGCGGGCGCAGGGTCGGGGTATGGCCGTTTGATGACCTACCTTCCTACAGTTCCTTTGCGCTCGTTCGGGATTGCGCTATTTCAGTTCACCGTTACTTCTGTGTCCCTCTCGCGACCCAGGAGGGATAACATGATTCCCTACCTGTGGGTCACCACAATCACCTACCTCAAATCTGCCGATCACCACCGGGACCGCGATTGCTTCGGCAATAGCATTCCCACGCGGCCATGAGCTCCCGCCGCTTGTCCAAGGCGCGGCCCCGTCGATAGGCCTGTTCCGCCTTGTTTCCGATCGTATGCGCCAGCGCCATCTCGATCGTCTCCCGCTCGAAGGCGGTTTCTTCGCCCGCCCAGTCGCGGAAGGACGAACGGAACCCGTGCACCGTCACGTCCGCTTCGCCCATCCGCCGGAGCAGCATCGACATGGCCATGTTGGAGAGCTTGCCGCCCTGCTGGGCCGGGAAGACGACTGCTTCCGGAGCGGGCTCGGCGGGCATGATCGCGGTCAGGATAGCCACGGCACGATCGGACAAGGGAACGATGTGTTCGACCCCGGCCTTCATCCTTTCGGGAGGAATGATCCAGAGCTTCTCCTTCAGGTCGACTTCCTGCCAGGCCATGCCGATCGTCTCGCCGGTCCGGGCCGCTGTGAGAATCGTGAATTCCAGTGCACGGGCCGCAGTTGCCGACCGGGTGGCCAGCTTGCGGACGAAGGCCGGGACGCGCTTATAGGACATTGCGGCATGATGCCCCTGCGACTTCTTCCGCCGCGGCATCATCAGCTGCAGATGGCCTTTCCACCGGGCCGGATTCTCGCCTTCGCGATGCCCGGCGACCTTGGCCGCATCGAGCACGCGCTCGATCCGTCCGCGCACGCGCGCCGCCGTCTCCGGGATCTCGAGCCATATCGGCTTCAGCACCGCGACCACGTCATTCGTCGTGATGGCGCCGATCTCCAGATCGCACAGACCCTTCGCGTGCGTCTTCAGCGTCGACCGCCACTGCTGCCGATGCTTCGCATTCCGGAACCCGCCTTCGATCTCGTCGATGAGCTGGTCGGCGAAGCTCCAGAACGTGATCGCGCCATCGGGCGCCTTGCGGGACTTCGGTCCGGGAAGACCCGTAAGATCGGGCGCTGCTCGCTTAGGGCGTGTCTCCGCACGCTCCGCGATCGGATCTCGTCCTTCGGCAAAGGCGGCTTTCGCATTGGCGGCGAGCTTGCGGGCTTCCGCCAGCGCCACCTTGTCCGGGGAGCCCAGGCCCATCTCGCGCCGCTGTCCATCGCCGATGAGAATCACGACCCACGAGCGCGTGCCTGTCGGCTTGACCCGCAAATACAGGCCGTTCCCGTCTGAATGCTTGCCGGGCGTCGTGATCGCAGCGAGCTGCCTCACCACCAATTTGTTGCTGAATCGACGCGCCATCACAGCCTCCGCAGCGACAGCTGGGAAGGCGATCGGCGGCTATCCAGTCCCAATCCTGGTCCCAATCGTGGGCGCGAACTTGGGCGATCCACGGCGAACCATAGCGGAGGCAGAAAATATTTTAAGGTGCTGGTTTCGAACGACTTTCCGGCGCTGCGAGGGTTCGCAATGGTTCGCTGGAATTCGGGGTGGTGGCGGAGACGGAGGGATTCGAACCCTCGGTAGGAGTAATCCCCCTACGGCGGTTTAGCAAACCGCTGGTTTCAGCCACTCACCCACGTCTCCGGGAGGCCGATCGCGAACGCGGCTATATAGGGGGGAATTGCCGGGTTCAACCGGGATAGTCCGGGGAAATTCCCGCCCCCGCAACGCGTGGCCTGCGAAGGGGCGAAGACCGATGGCGTTGCTGCATCCGGGCCGCTGGCGGTTCGCCGATCGCGCCCAGCGCTAAAATCGTGCTGGACTATGCCGTTGACTTATCGACAGGAATTGACGACCAGCATTGTCAGGGGGCACGGCCAAGAAGAACCCCCGAGGCGGGTCGCCTGTCGAGGCGCCCGGGGAATAAGGGGATCGATGATGCGCGTCGCCGAGTTCGGCCTGGCGTGAGCCTGATGACCGATATGCCGACCGAAGAGGGAAGCGAGCAGAGGCGGGGACACCGGTCCAACCTTTTCCTCGCGGCCGTGATCGAGTTCGGCGGGACGGAAAGCCCCATCCGCATCCGAGACCTGTCCTTTGCCGGTGCGCGGTTGGAGGGCCCGGCCTTCCCGCCGATCGGCAGCCGCCTGGTGCTGCGGCGTCAGGACATGAAGATCGAGGCGGTGGTGAGGTGGATCGCGGGCTCCCGCTGCGGCGTCGCCTTCGACGGCCAGATTTCGGTGCCGGACTGGGTGGCTGGCAAGGCGAGCGGCCAATCGGGATTCGGGCAGGCCGAGGTCGACCGGCTCCAGGGCATCGTGCGCTCCGAAGGGGCGTGCGTCGATCCGCCCGAGCCGCCCCCGTCTCCATCCTTCGTTCGCGCGGGCCTCGATGAACGGCTGGCGCAGGAGCTGGCCTATGTCCAGCGCATGCTCGAGGCGGTGAGCGCCGAGCTGGTGCGCGACGCGGGCATCGTCGCCCGTCACGGCCGCGCGCTCCAGGGCTTCGACCTCGCCGACCAGATTCTCGGGCACATCGCCGCGGTGATCAAGGCCGAGGACCGCGAGGCCGCCATCCGGGCGATCGGGATGGAGGAATTGCGCGCGCGGCTGCTTCGCAAGTCGCTCTAGGCTTTCGCGCCCTGTCCGTGCCGCCGACTCGCTTGGGCGCGGGATGGACTCGCTTCACCGCCCGTTCATTGCGGGGAAAGCCCTGACAGCATTAACCTTTCCTCCCGAAGGAGTGTGGGTGGGGAAATGGAAATGCTGAAGTCGATCCGGATCATCGCCGCCGCCGCGCTGGCGATCGCGCCTGCCGTCGCGCCGGCCCAGGCGGTCGATCCCTATCAGGCGCACGCGGCCCGCACCCAGCAACAGACGACGTCGGACTGGCCCGATCCCTATGCGGCGCAAACCCAGTCTCCGCCCGCAACGGGTTCCGAATGGGTGCCGGTCGATTCCGGCCAGGCGCCGGCTCAGGACGATTGGTCGCAGGGCACCGACCCCTATCGCTCGCGAAATGACGGCCAGCCGGACAGCGACTATGGCACTGGCTATGACTCCGGCCGCGGGCGCGCCGGCGATCAGGTCGCGCGCCGGACGATGGAGCGTGAATCGACCGTCCCGCGCCGCGACGTGTTCAACGCCGCCGAGGGCGTGTTCGGCCGCGGCGCCCAGGGCCTCGGCACCCTGCTCGAGCGCATTCTGCGGGAGCAGGGCGAGCCGACCGCCTATATCGCGGGATCGGAAGCCGGCGGCGCGTTCGTCTTCGGCCTGCGCTACGGCTCGGGCATCATGCACCATCAGATCGAGGGCGACCGGACGGTCTACTGGACCGGCCCCTCGCTCGGCTTCGATGCCGGGGCCGATGCGAACAAGGTCTTCGTGCTGGTCTACAACCTCCACGACAGCCAGGACCTGTTCAAGCGCTTCCCGGCCGGCGAGGGCCATGCCTATTTCGTCGGCGGCTTCAGCGCGCAATATATGCGCCACGGCGATATCGTTCTGATCCCCATCCGGCTCGGCGTCGGCCTTCGCCTCGGCATCAACGCGGGATATATGCGCTTTTCGGAACGCAATCGCTGGCTGCCCTTCTGATCCCGGCGGGCACGCCGCCGCGCTCGCGCGCGGGCTATTCTCCTCTGTCCTGCGCCATGCGCGCGAGGTCCGCCTCGACATAGCTGCGGGTGCCGTCCGTCACTTCGGGCTCGATGCCATAAGTATCGCGCATCTCGCGCAGTCGCGCGAGCGCGCGGCGGGGGCCGGAGGCGATCTGGCTCTTTGGCCCGACCTTGGTTGTGACGGTGATCCTGAACATGCCGGCCTCCTGCGTTCCGGAGGCGGGGCAACGCGGGGGCCGCCGTGCCGGTTCCACGGCCCGGCAAGGGTGCCGGCGCGGCGCCCGGAACACGCATCCGCAACTTGCACGAAGGGCGTTCGCTTCCCAGCTTGACCGCTGTTGCAATGGGGCAACAGTGGACTTTTGGCGACGGCTGGAGAAGGAACCGGCATGGCCGATCTCTATGCGACCCTCGGCGTTGCGCGCGGCGCGAGCGAGGCGGACATCAAGAAAGCGTATCGCAAGCTCGCCAAGGAGCTGCATCCGGACCGCAACAAGGACAAGCCGGACGCGTCCGCGCGCTTTTCAAAGGTCACGCAGGCCTATGACATCCTGACCGACAAGGACAAGCGCGCCCAATATGACCGGGGCGAGATCGACGACGAAGGCAATCCGCGCGCGCCCTTCGGCTTCGGCGCGGGCGGCGCGGCCGGATCGGGCGGCCCCTTTCGTGGCAACCCGTTCGGCGATGCCAATGGCGAAGCGCATTTCCAGGGCGCCGAGGCGGGCGACCTTTCCGATCTGTTCGAGGGACTGTTTGGCGGGCTCGGGCGGCGCAGCGGCGGCGGTGGCGGCCCGTTCGGCGGCTTCGGCCGGCGCAGCGCGCCGCCGCAGAAGGGCGCCGATGCCGCCTATCGGCTCGAAGTGCCGTTCGAGGATGCGGCCCTGCTCAAGGGTCAGCGGGTTACGCTCGCGGGCGGCCGCACGCTGGACATCAAGCTGCCGCGCGGCGTTGAGGACGGCACCAAGATCCGCCTCGCCGGCCAGGGCCAGCCCGGGCCCGGAGGCAATGGCGACGCGATCGTCACCATCGCCATCGGCCGGCACCGCTTTTTCAGCCGCGACGGCGACAATATCCGGCTCGATCTGCCGATCGCGCTCGACGAGGCGGTGCTGGGCGCCAAGGTACGCGTGCCGACCGTCGACGGGCCGGTCATGCTGTCCATTCCCAAGGGTTCGAGCTCGGGCAAGGTGCTTCGGCTCAAGGGCCGGGGGTTCACCGGGAAGAGCGGCGCGCGCGGCGATCAGCTGGTGACGTTGATGGTGGACGTGCCGGCCGACGATGCCGAGCTTGCGGCCTTCCTCGAAAGCTGGGGCGGCAAGGGGAAGGGCAACCCGCGGGCCGCGCTGGGCGTCTAGCCTCGCATGCGTGACATTTCCCCGGAATCGCCGGAAGCCCGCCGCGTCCGCCGATCGAGCGCGATGACGACCCTGCGGGCGCGGGTCGGCAAGGGATCACGCTTCCGCGAGGTGGTGAAGCGGGTCGCGGTCGGCGTCTATTCGGACGGCTTCATCCATGCCGGCAACCTCGCCTATCTCGCCTTGCTGTCGATCTTCCCGTTCGTCATTGTCGCGGCCGCGATCGCGCATCTCTTCGGGCAGAGCGAGGAGGGGATGAACGCGGTGGCGGCGCTGCTCCAGACGATGCCGTGGAGCGTGCGGCGCGTGCTCGAGCAGCCGATGCACGACATCATCGAGGCGCGATCGGGAAGCCTGTTGTGGCTGGGAGCCCTGGTCGGCCTGTGGACGACGGTGAGCTTCATCGAAACGATCCGCGACATCTTGCGCCGCGCCTACGGCGTCAGCTTCAGCCGCGCCTTCTGGGAATATCGGCTGGGCTCCGCCGGGATCATCATCGCCGCGGTGATCGTGTCGATGACCGCCTTCGCGCTGTCGGTCGCCCTGTCGAGCGCGCAGCAGCTGGTGGTGGCGCGAATCCCGGGCGCGGAGGATGTCATATCGGCGCTGACGTGGCTTCGCGTCGCGCCGGCGCTGATCCTGTTCGGGTCGCTCTACATCCTCTTCTATGCGCTGACGCCGGCCACGTACCGCGTGTCGAAATGTCCGAAATGGCCGGGCGCGCTCTTCGTCGCCTTCTGGTGGATCGCGACCACCGCGCTGCTGCCGGTCGTGCTCGGCCACCTCACCAATTATGGCCTGACCTATGGCAGCCTCGCCGGCGTGATCGTCTCGCTCTTCTTTTTCTTCCTCATCGGCCTGGGGCTCGTGATCGGGGCCGAGCTGAATGCGGCGCTTGCCGAGTCGCCTTCATCGGGCCAAGAGGGAAACGGCGCGGCCGGGGAGACGGACGCGAGGCCGCCGACAATACAGGAGGATCAATGACCGGCCTGATGACGGGAAAGCGGGGACTCATCATGGGGCTCGCCAATGACCGCTCGCTCGCCTGGGGGATTGCGAAGCAGCTGCACGAGCAGGGCGCGGAGCTGGCGTTCAGCTACCAGGGGGAGGCGCTGCAGAAGCGCGTCGCGCCGCTCGCCGCGGACCTTGGTTCGGATTTCCTGATCGACTGCGACGTTTCGGACATGGCGGCGCTCGATGCGGCGTTCGAAACGCTGAAGGCGCGCTGGCCGACCATCGATTTCGTCGTCCATGCGATCGGCTTTTCCGACAAGAACGAGCTTCGTGGCCTCTATGTCGATACCAGCCTCGATAATTTCCTGCTGACGATGAACATCTCCGCCTACAGCTTCGTCGCGGTGGCGCAGCGGGCGCGGGCGATGATGCCGGAGGGCGGGAGCCTGCTCACCCTCACCTATTACGGCGCCGAGAAGGTGATCCCGCATTATAACGTGATGGGCGTCGCCAAGGCGGCGCTCGAAACCAGCGTCAAATATCTCGCGATGGACCTCGGGCCGGGGAAGATCCGCGTCAACGCGATCTCGGCCGGGCCGATCAAGACGCTTGCCGCGAGCGGGATCGGCGATTTCCGCTACATCATGAAGTGGAACGAATATAATTCGCCGCTGCGCCGCAACGTCACGATCGAGGATGTCGGCGGCGCGGGCCTCTATCTGCTCTCGGACCTTTCGGCGGGCGTCACCGGCGAGATCCACCATGTCGATGCCGGTTATAACGTGATCGGCATGAAGGCCGAGGACGCACCCGACATCACGGTCGCGTGAGCGCGGGTCCGCACGGCCATGTCCTGCGCTGGTCGCTCTGGGCCGGCGAGGAGGGCGGCGGCGCGCTGATCGACGGCTGTCCGCCGGGCATCGGGCTTGACGAGGAGGCGGTCGGCGCGCGGCTCCTGTCGGGCCTGTTCGAGGGGCGGACCACCGGGACTCCGATCGCGCTGGTGGCCGGCGATCGCGATCGCGCGTTGCTGGCCGCCGGCGCGGTGGCGGGAAAGGTGATCGACGGCGTCGCGATCAGCACCGTGATCGACGGCGACGACGTGCGCTGTGTCGGCGAAGGCGTTCCGGTCGGCTGGGGCGCGCCGGTCTATGCCCGTCTCGACGCCGAACTTGCCCGCGCGATCGGCGAGCTCGACGGGGTGCGCCGGATCGAGATCGGCGACGGCTTCGCGGCGGCGCGGTTGACCGGGGCCGCGAATGCCGATGCGATGCGCGCCGGGCCGGAATTCCGCGCCAACCATGCCGGCGGCATCCTCGGCGGGATTTCCAGCGGTCAACCGCTGCTCGTTCGCGTCGGCTTCGACGCGCCGGGCGAGCATTCGGCGGCGCTCGTCGCGGCGTCGGTCGCGCTGGTCCTCGCCGATCAGAAACTGCTGCACCGCGCCCAATGCGGCTGAACTAGGCGCGTTTCAGACCGATCAGCGTGCCCTTGGTGCCGCGCGTGTCCAGAGTGAAATCAAACTCCGGGTGGAGCTGGCGCCAGCGCCGGGCGATCATACGTTCCCCGGGCCGGGCCCCATCGTCCAGCATCACCGCCCCGCCCGGCGCGATCCGCCCCAGCAGCGTTTCGGCGGCGCCGCGGGTGAACGGGTGAATTGTCCATGGCGGCCCGTCGACGACGAGCAGATCGATCCCGCAGGGAAGCGGCCCGTGATCGTACCACAGGCCCGGCCACCCATGCGGCGACGGCGCCAGCGGCACGGCGCGCAGATCGGCCGCGAGAGCGTGATCGGCGAGCCAGCGCCCCGTCGCGTCGACGAAATCGGCATGCTGGTCGAAGCTCGTCAGCATGCCGCCGCCGGCAAGATCGAGCGCGCGGGCGAGGACGAGCGTCGAGGCGCCCATCCCGAATTCGACGACAACCTTCGGTCGGCGTTCCAGAACATGATCGACCAGCAAGGTGAGGAGGCCGACATCGGCCTTCCAGCTGCCGAGATGGGGAAGTGCGTCCTGTGGCAGATCGAGCCGCGCCAGCAGGTCGCGCTTGTCGGCGCGCCGGCCGCCGCGAAGGCTCTTGGCCAGCCACGGCCACTGGATCGCGCCGAACGCCGCGACCGCGAGCCGATCGGACAATCCGCGCACATAGTCGCCGGTGATGATCGCGTCGGCACGGGCAAGTATGCCGGTGGCCTCGCGGGTCGTCATAAGGCGAACGGGTCTCTCACCAGGATCGTGTCCTCGCGTTCCGGGCTGGTCGAGACGAGAGCGACGGGGCAGGCGATCAGTTCCTCCACTCGCCTGATATATTTGATCGCCTGGGCGGGAAGCTGGGCCCAGCTGCGCGCGCCGGCGGTCGAATCCTGCCAGCCCGGCATCGTTTCGTAGATCGGCGTCGCCGCCGCCTGGTCGGCGGAATGCGCGGGGAGATGATCGAAGCGGGCCCCGTTCACGTCATAGCCGGTGCAGATGCGAATCTCCTCCAGCCCGTCGAGCACGTCGAGCTTGGTGAGCGCGATGCCGGTGACGCCGGCGACCGCGCAGGATTGCCGGACGAGCGCCGCGTCGAACCAGCCGCAACGGCGCTTGCGCCCCGTCACCGTGCCGAATTCGCGGCCGCGCTCGCCGAGCCGCTGGCCGATCGCATCGTCGAGCTCGGTCGGGAAGGGGCCGGAGCCGACCCGCGTCGTATAGGCCTTGACGATACCCAGCACGAAGCCGGCCGCGCCGGGGCCGAGCCCGGTGCCCGCCGCGGCCGTGCCGGCGACCGTGTTGGACGATGTGACGAACGGATAGGTGCCGTGATCGACATCGAGGAGGACGCCTTGCGCCCCTTCGAACAGGATCCGGCGGCCGCGCTGCCGCGCCTCGTTCAGCGTCTTCCAGACCGGCCCGGCGAACTGGAGGACGAAATCGGCGATCCCGCCGAGCTCGCGCTCCAGCGCCTCGCGGTCGATCGGCGGTTCGCCGAAGCCGGCGCGCAGCGCATCGTGATGGGCGCACAGCCGGTCGAGTTGCGGGCCGAGCTCGCCCAGATGGGCGAGGTCACACACGCGGATCGCGCGGCGCCCCACCTTGTCCTCATAGGCCGGGCCGATGCCGCGGCGGGTCGTCCCGATCTTGCCCTTGCCGCTCGCATCCTCGCGCAGCGCGTCGAGATCGCGGTGAATGGGGAGGATCAGCGGGCAGGTGTCGGCGATCCGCAGCGTTTCGGGGCCCACGGACACGCCTTGGCCGGCGAGCGTCTCGACCTCTGCCTTCAGCGCCCAGGGATCGAGCACCACCCCGTTGCCGATGACCGAAAGCGTGCCGCGGACGATCCCGGAGGGGAGCAGGGACAATTTATACGTCTTGCCGTCGACGACGAGCGTGTGCCCGGCATTGTGCCCGCCCTGGAACCGGACGACGAGATCGGCGCGGCTGGCGAGCCAGTCGACGATCTTGCCCTTGCCCTCGTCGCCCCATTGGCCCCCGATGACCGTTACGTTCGCCAAGGCGCTTCAACTCCTCGAAAGTGCGGGCCGGCTCTAATTGCCCTCGCCCCCCGGGTCCAGTCTTGCGCTCGGGTGACCGGATCGTTGTTTTGGGTTAATGAAACAAAGTCTAAGCCGCGCTCGTTCAACGCCAGGACCTTGTTCGAGGAGGGAAAATCATGCGTAAGATCGTTCTCGCTCTTTCGGCCGCCGCGGCGGTCGTGCCGGCCACGGTGCTCACGACGGCACCGGCCGACGCCCAGCGTCATCACAGCCGCTATGCCCGCTATTACGACCGCCACGGCTATTATAACGGCCCGGCGTGGCGTGGCCGTGACGGCCGCTATTATTGCCGCCGTTCCAACGGCACGACCGGCCTTCTGATCGGCGGTGCCGCCGGCGCGCTGATCGGCCGCTCGGTCGATGGCGGCCGCGATCGGACCGCCGGCACCGTGATCGGCGCCGCGGCGGGCGCGCTGCTCGGCCGCGAAGTGGATCGCAGCGGGAGCCGCCGCCGCTGCCGCTAAGCGGGCTGCCGCAAGCAATAAGAAGGGGCGCCGATCGGCGCCCCTTTTTTTTGCGATCGGTCCGGGCCCTAACTCCTGGGCTTGCGCGTGCGCGGCGTGGCCGGCTTTTTCGCGGCGCCGGCCTTGCTGCGCGACGCCGCCGGTTTGGCGGCTTTCCGCGTGGTCCCCTTGGCCGGAGCCGATGCCGCGCGGGCCGGCGCCGATTTCGCGCGGGCCGGCGCGGCCGTACCGCCATCGGCAGCCGTCGTGCCGCCGGTCTCGCCCATCATCCGGCGGACCGCGTCGGTCGCCGCATTGATCATCGCGGCGCCGATCTTGCTCGCGCTCTCGGCCGCCGCGTCGGCCGCGGCCTCGGCGGCGTCCTGGGCCTGGCGGGCGCTGCGCCGTGCGGATTCGCGGACCGTCTTGTTCGCCGCGAGCGCCGCCGCTGCGGTCACGAGGCCAGCGGCGAGCAGGCTCCGCGCGACCGGATTCTGGGCCAGCTCGGCGGCCTTGCGGCCGGCTTCGCGCAGGGCGTCGGGAATGGCATCGGCGGCCGAACGTGTCGTTTCCTCTTTTCCGGACGAATTCTTGGCCATGACTTCCTCCTCGGATTTCGTACCCTTTGCGTAACAGACACGCGAGGGCGCGAACAGTTCCATCCGGCACGCCGTCGCCACCGCCCAGACAGGCGAAAGGCCGCCGGGCGGGTGCCCGACGGCCTCTCGACATGGTCAGCGGCCGGAAGCCTCCAGCCCGGAAGACCTTGAAAAGCTTACGCCTTCATCTCCCGAACGGACTTGACCGACCTCTCTGCTGAACCATGAGACATCGGATCACCTCCTTTCGCTATGTTGAACTCAATTCGAATATGAGTCGTGGCGAATCGGCGATCAAGTCTTGATCTCTTTTTTTTCGCGGCTAGGATTCCATGCTTCGCGCCGCCCCTCCGGGCGGCTTTTTCATGCGCCGCCGCGGCAATCCTCGACGACGCGCGCCAGTTCCGGCCAGGCGGGCACGTAGAGCGGCGCGGCGCCGCCGCCACGCACCATGAATCGGCCGCGGCTGAACGCCATCTGGTCGAGCAGGGGGTCGCCGGCAGACAAGGTCGCGACCGCGCTCGAGCCCTGCGTCTCCGCGCGCAGGGTGCGCTCGCCGAACGTCGTGGTGATCGTGAGCGGCTGGCCGCCCGCGGAGCCGCTGCGGGTCAGCGCGACGCCGCCACCGTCACAGCGTAGCGCGAGGCTCGGCGCGCCCGCCGGGCCGAAATAGGCGAGCGACCGGCCGTCATTGTCGTAACGCCACTCGCCGGGGCTGATCGCCGCGTCGCGCCAGTCGACGCTCGGCGGCGGCGCGGCCGGTGCCTCCGGTTGCGGGGCGGGAGCGGGCGGCGGGGTTGGCGGCGCCGGGGCCGGCGCGGGCGGGCGCGGCACGCAGGCCGAAAGCAGCGCCGCGACGCCGGCGGCGAGGAGACCGATGCGCCGCGTCACTGGGCGTTCTGCGCGGCCGGAGCCGTCTGGTTCACCGGCGCCGGCGCGGCGACATTGACGGAAATGTCCGGCCCGTCCTCGTCATCCGCGCGCACATTGGCGCAGCCATTCACGTAGGTCGTGATCGACGGCGAGGCCGGCAGGACAAGCGGCGGCGAATCCCCGACCCGCACGACCAGTGGCCCGGTGTTGCGGGCGAGCTGGCCGACCAGCGGATCCTGCGGCATGATCGCGGCGCGAAGCAGCGGTGTCGCGCCGCCCACCGAAACGACCGCCAGACGGCGCGTCTCGCTCCCCATCGTCAGCATCATCATCGGCAGGTCCCCCGTCGGGGCGGCGCCGTGCCGCTGGAGGAAGAGGCCGCGCCGACCATCGCAGCGGAGGCTGAACACCGGCGTCGCTCCGGCCGGCCCGAATTCAAGGACATTGGCATCGTCCTGGACGGAGGCGCGCCATTCGCCGAGCGCCACCCCGCCGTCATCTTCCTCCGGGGTGCGGACATGCTCGACGGTGCGGGCCTCGTCATTGTCCTCGGCAAGCACGTTCGCATCTTCCGATCGCGCGCAGGCGGCGAGGAGGAGAAAGGCGAAAAGGGCGGCGCGTCTGGCGGCCATGCGTGGCTCCCGGGATACTGGCGATCGGGGCCACCGTGGCGGAGTGGGCGCGGCCTTTCAAGAGCGGAAGAACCCGGTCAATCGCGACCGAAGGCGGCGCGAAGCTCGCCCTTGGCCGCCTCCAGGACCTTGCGTCGATGGGCGGAGAGGCCGTCGCCGGCACGGTTGATGTAGAAGGTCAGCATCGACATGGCTGACTGGTAGGGGCTGCTCTTGCGCCGCTTGCTCTGCTCCGCCGACCGCTTCAGCGACCGCGCGATCGACTTGGGATCGTCGCGCGTGAACACGTCCTCCTCGAGGTCGAGCGCATTGGAATGTTCGGTCACGTCCTGCGACCATCTCTTCGCATCGGTCGGCATCACGATCCTCAATGGCGCTTGAAATACTGGACCTCGCGCTCATGCTTCTCGGCCGCCGCGCGCGTTTCGAACGTCCCGAGATTGCGGCGCTTGCCGGTCTTCGGGTCCTTCTTGCGCGAATAGAGTCGCCAGCCGGATTTGAGCTTGCGGATCATGGGGAAGGAACGGACGGTTCGCCGCCCCGTTCCTCAGCTCATCGCGGCCGCCTCCCGCCCATCCGCATCTGGCGGGTCTTGCCGTAGCGAGTCTTGCGGGTGCCGGGCTTGCCCTCGTTGGAATGACCGACGACCGGCGCGCGGCTCTGTTCGGTGGCGAGGCCGAGTTCGCCCGCTTCGAGCCGGCGGATTTCGTCGCGAAGGCGGGCCGCTTCCTCGAATTCGAGATCGCCGGCGGCCTTGCGCATCCGGCCTTCGAGCTCCTGGATATAGGCGCGCAGATTGTGGCCGACGAGGTGCGGTGCGTCCTCGTCGCCAGTGTCGATCGTCACGCTGTCGCGGTTGGAAACGTCGGCGAGGATGTCGGCGATGTTGCGCTTGATCGTCGTCGGGGTGATGCCGTGCTCGGCGTTATACGCCTCCTGCTTCTCGCGGCGGCGGTTGGTCTCGTTGAGCGCGCGCTCGATCGAGCCGGTGATCGTGTCCGCGTAGAGGATCACCTTGCCCTCGACATTGCGGGCGGCGCGGCCGATCGTCTGGATGAGGCTGGTTTCCGAGCGAAGGAATCCCTCCTTGTCGGCATCGAGGATCGCGACCAGTCCGCATTCGGGGATGTCGAGGCCCTCGCGCAGCAGGTTGATGCCGACGAGCACGTCATAGACGCCGAGCCTCAGGTCGCGGATCAGCTCGATCCGCTCCAGCGTCTCGACGTCGCTGTGCATGTAGCGCACGCGAAGCCCCGCCTCATGGAGGAACTCGGTCAGATCCTCCGCCATCCGCTTGGTGAGCGTGGTGACGAGCGTCCGATAGCCCTTGGCGGCGGTCGCCTTCGCCTCGGCGATGAGATCGTCGACCTGATCCTCGACGGGCCTGATCTCGACCGGTGGATCGATGAGCCCGGTGGGTCGGATCACCTGCTCGACGAAGACGCCCGAGGCCTGCTCCATCTCCCACGGGCCCGGCGTCGCCGAAACCGCGACCGTCTGCGGGCGCATCACGTCCCATTCGTTGAAGCGGAGCGGCCGGTTGTCGATGCAGCTCGGCAGCCGGAAGCCATATTCGGCGAGCGTGATCTTGCGGCGATGGTCGCCGCGCGCCATCGCGCCGATCTGCGGCACGGTCTGGTGGCTCTCGTCGACGAACAACAGGGCGTTGTCGGGGAGATATTCGAACAGGGTCGGCGGCGGCTCGCCGGGCAGGCGCCCGGTGAGGAAGCGCGAGTAATTCTCGATGCCGGCGCACGATCCGGTGGCGGCGATCATCTCGAGGTCGAAATTGGTGCGCTGCTCAAGCCGCTGCGCCTCCAGCAGCCGGCCCTCCGCCGTCAGCTCCTTCAGGCGCTCCTGAAGCTCGAAGCGGATCGCCTCCATCGCCTGCTTCAGCGTCGGACCCGGCGTCACATAGTGCGAGTTCGCATAGACGCGGATGTAATCCAGGCTGGCGGACTTCTTGCCGGTCAGCGGATCGAATTCGACGATCTCCTCGATCTCGTCGCCGAAGAAGGAGACGCGCCAGGCGCTGTCCTCATAGTGCGAAGGAAAAATCTCGAGATTGTCGCCCTTCACCCGGAAATTGCCGCGCGCGAAGCCCTGGTCGTTGCGCTTGTACTGGAGCGCGACGAGCTTGCGGACGATCTCGCGCTGATCGACGCTCTGGCCCTTCTTGAGGTCGAAGATCATCGCCGAATAGGTTTCGACCGATCCGATGCCGTAGAGGCAGGAGACCGAGGCGACGATGATGACGTCGTCGCGCTCCAGCAGGGCGCGGGTCGCCGAATGGCGCATCCGGTCGATCGCCTCGTTCACCGAGCTTTCCTTCTCGATGTAGGTGTCCGACCGGGGCACATAGGCCTCGGGCTGGTAATAATCGTAATAGCTGACGAAATATTCGACCGCATTGTCGGGGAAGAAGCTCTTGAACTCCCCGTAGAGCTGGGCGGCGAGGATCTTGTTGGGGGCGAGGATCAGCGCCGGGCGCTGCAGCTCCTCGATCACCTTCGCCATCGTGAAGGTCTTGCCCGATCCGGTGACGCCGAGCAGCACCTGGGTCCGCTCGTCGGCCCGCACCTGATCGACCAGCTCGGCGATCGCGGCGGGCTGGTCGCCGGAGGGCTGGTAATCGGATACGACGCGGAACGCCTTGCCGCCTTCGACCTTGTCGGGGCGCTGCGGCCGATGGGGGACGAAGGCCGCGCCGGTCTCCGGTTCGTCGAGGCTGGTGCGAATCTGAATGGCCACGTTCCCGATATGGTCACGCCACGGCTCCGGCGCAACGGCCGAGGCTGCGCGGCAATCGCGCCACTGGCGTTCCCCCGCCGGCGGGTCTAGCCTCCGGCGCACTCATAAAGGGGGAGGGATGAACATGCGTGGACTTGCATTCCTGTCGCTGCTGGCGCTGGCCGGCTGCGGCGATAATGGCGCGGCGGTCCAGAACGAGGCGCCGGCCGAGGCGGCGACGATCGCCGCCGGCCAGTGGACTCTCGAGACCGAGGTCACACAATTCGCCAAGACCGACAACGGAACGCCGCGGATCGACACGCCGGTCGGCACCCGTGCGACGGAGACGGTCTGCGTCGGCGCCGGCGGAACGCCGCCGCCCGCGCTGTTCGGCGGCGAGGGCAATGACTGTCACGGCGACAGCATCTATGCGCGCAACGGGCGGCTCAGCGTGCAGATGACCTGCACCCGCCACGGCCTGTCGGGCAATGTCCTGATCGGAGCGAACGGGACGTTCACCCAGGATCAGATCGAATATGACCGCGACGTGCGGACCAATCTCGTGACCGATGGCGACGTGATGATGACCGTCCACGTCACCGGGCGTCGCTCGGGGGCCTGCACCGCCGACACCGACGCCGGTGGCAATGCCAGCGCCGCCGCCGGCAACCATGCGGGCTGAGTGACCGGGCGGGCGGCGCTTTTCCCTGGCCTGGCCGCGCTCGCGCTGGCGATCGCGGGCTGCCGGGGAGAGGCGCCGCCGCGCGAGATGAGCCGGACTGAGGTGGCGGCCGTGCTCGCCGGCCTGCGCGTCGCGCCCGGGCTTTGGGAGGTGCACAGCGCCGTCGTGGATGCGGCCGGGCCGAATCTTCCGGTGGAGGCTCGGCGGGGGATGATCGGGCCGCGCCCGACGTTGCGCCATTGCATCACGCCGGCGGAGGCGGCGCGCCCGGCCGCGCGCTTCCTCGGCCAGCCGGCCCGAACCGGCTGTGCCTGGCGCGGCTTCGCGCTGGCGGGAGAGCGGCTGCGCGGGACGACCGTCTGCCCGGGCGTCACGACGCGGATGGCCGGCCGCTACCGTCCCGACGGATTCGATTCGCGGATGGAGATCGATCGGGCGATGCCGGACGGGGCCGTCCTGACGCTGACGATTGCGAGCCGGGGGCGGCGGATCGGCGCCTGCCCGGAACAAAGGCCGGCGCCGGCCGCTGAAGCCGCGATGGAGGTGCGGCCGGGGTGAATATCCGGGTGATCGTGAACCGTGGCGGCGGCTCGGCCGGCGAGGAGGCGGCCGATCGGCTGCGGGCGCTCTTCGCGGCGGCGAGCGTCACCGCCGATATCGCTGTCGTCGCGCCGGACGAACTGGCCGATCTGTGCGCCGAGGCGGCCAAGGCGACCGGCCTGGACCTGGTCGCGGTGGCGGGCGGCGATGGCACGCTCGGCACCGCCGCCGCGGCGCTTGCCGGCACCGGCCGGCCCCTCGGCATTCTTCCGCTGGGGACGCTCAATCATTTCGCGCGCGACGCCGGAATCCCCGCCGATCTCGAGGGCGCGGTCGATGCGATCGCGAACGGCGTGCCGCGCCGGGTCGACATCGCCGAGGTCAACGGCAAGGTCTTCGTCAACAACAGCTCGGTCGGCCTCTATCCGCACATGGTCCGGCTGCGTGAGGCGCAGCAGGCAGGCGGGCGATCGAAGCGGCTCGCGATGCTCTCGGCGAGCCTCGCCACCCTGCGATCGTTCCGCAAGCATCGCCTCAGGATCCACGCGCCGGGGCTGGAGGCGCCGATCGAGACGCCTTTGCTGTTCATCGGCAACAATCGCTATCAGGTGAACCTGTTCGGCCTCGGCCAGCGCGAGGCGATCGACCAGGGGGAATTGTGCCTTTACGCCGTGCGCGCCCATAATCGCGCCCGGCTCCTGTGGGCCGGCCTGCGCGGGATTTTCGGCCGGCTCGACCAGCAGCGCGACTTCGTCACCGCTTATGTGACCGAAGCGGAAATCGCGTCCGATCGCGCCCGGCTCGGCGTCGCGACGGACGGCGAGCAGCAGTGGATGGAAACGCCGCTCGTCTATCGCGTCAGGCCGGGGGCGCTGACCATCATGGTGCCGGCGGAACGCTGAATGTCTGGCCCGCCTCGGGGGCGATGAAGCGATCGGCGGGGATTGCCTGCTCGCGGGCAAGCGCGGCGATCGCCTGGCGCGGCGCGTCGATCGGCTCGAAGCTCAGCTGGAACGTACCCCAGTGGACCCCGATCGCCCGCGTCGGGTTCAGCATCCGGAAAATGCGGAAGGCCTCCTGCGGACTGACATGGTTGGTGTGCATGACGGCCTCGGGCTGCCAGGCACCGATCGGGATGATCGCGAGCCGGAAGGGGCCGTGCGCGGCGGCCTGCCGCACCCAGGCGCCGTCGCCCCAGGCGGTGTCCCCGGCGAAGAAGATCTTGCCCGCCGGCGTCTCGATCGTGAACCCGGACCAGAGCGCGCGGCTGCGATCGGCGAGCCAGCGCGAGCTCCAGTGGTGGACCCGTTCCACCGTCACCGCATAGGCTTCGCCACATTGCCACGCCCCGGCCTCGCAGGTCGGGTGGCCCGCGACCATGCCGCCGTCCCTTCGCTGGATGAAGCGGCCGCCCCAATCGAAGGCGAGCGCCGGGATGCCGTTGCGCCGCAGGATGGTGTCGTTGCCGAGGCTGGTGACGATCCGCGGCCGATCGCGCTCCCACAGCCGCTTCAGCGTCGCGATGTCCATATGGTCATAATGGTCGTGGCTGATGACGACGAGGTCGATCTTGGGCAGGTCGTCGAAACGGACGCCCGGTTCGCGCACGCGCTTCGGCCCGATGAAGGAGAATGGGGAGGCGCGCTCCGACCAGACCGGATCGGTGAGGATGTTGAGCCCCGCCGTCTGCACCAGCACGGTCGAATGGCCGATCCAGGTGACGCGCATGTCGTTGCCGGTCACGCGCCGGGCCGGGACGACGGGATGGACGGGAACCTGGGCCGGCCAGGGCGCGCGGTCGCGTCCGGCGAGCCAGCGCGTGATCGCGCCGGACGGTCGCGAGATCATGGCGTCGGCATCGGGATTGAAGAAACGCTGGCCGTCAAAATGATCGCTGATCGGCCCGCGATAATAGATGCGATCGAGAAATGGCGGAACGAGCGTCGGCGCGAAGCAGAGCGCGACGAGGACGAAGAGCAGGCCTGTCCCGAGCCAGCGGAGCGCCCGCTTCATCGCGACAGCGAGAATCCCGCGGGCGCCCGGTCTTCGGAATGTTCTTCGTGATACATGTCGAAGACGAGCCTGGCCTCGCTGCCGGCGCATCGGACGGGGTAGACCCGGGTGACCGTGCCATAGCCGCCGGTGCCGCCATCGCTGTGCGGCCCGATCTGGGGCGTGCTTCCGTCGGGGCAGCGCAGCCGGCCGAGATAGGCATGCTCGCCTTCCGGGCCGCCGACACGGATCGGGTTGGCGAGGGTGCCGAGCGGATGCTGCTCGGCCGCGCGGATCGCCGCCAGTTCCTCGTCCTCCGGGCTGTCGCGATTGACCTGGCCCAGCATCTGTTCGGGCGTGGTCGCCTGCGGCGCGTGGGGCAGGGCGGCGGCGATCAGAAGGGCGATGAACATGGGGGGACTCCGGACGGGTTGGCCGCCATTTAGGGACCGGGCCCCGGCCGGCACAAGCCGCGATGCGCCGGGCCGTTGCGCGGGGCTAATGAAAATCGCGCGACCGGAGGCGCAGGCCGCCGTCGCGCCGTGGCGGCAGCGGAGGCCTGGCCAGCTTGCGCTCGCGCGGGTCTGGGCCGCCGCCGCGGGCACCGTCGGCGGGGCTCGGCAGGCGCGGGAAATCCATCTCGCCGACTCGCGCGAGGAGGGGCGTCAGATCCTCGATCCGATCGGTGATGACGTGGGTCACCTGGCCTTCGCGCTGGAGCGTGCCGTGGATCGCGATCATCGCCGCCGACATGATGACGCGCCGGTTCGCCTCGAAGATGCGCTGCCACGCGATCGCGTTGGCGATGCCGGTTTCGTCCTCCAGCGTGAGGAAGGTCACATTGCCCTTGCCCGGCCGCTGGCGGATCAGGACGATGCCGGCGACGACCACCTTGGCGCCGTCCTTCATCGCCGCCAGCCGCCCCGACGGCGTCACGCCAAGACGCGTAAGCTCGGGCCGCAGGAAGGCGGCCGGATGGCCGCGCAGCGACAGCTGGACCGCGCGATAATCCTCGACCACCTCGCGGCCTTCGGTCAGCGCCGGCAATGCCACTTCGGGCTCGTTCATGCGCGCCTCGGCCGCCGCGAACAATGGCAGCGGCGGCCCGCCGAGGCCGCGGATCCGCCACAGGGCCTGGCGCCGGTCGAGCCCCAGGCACTGGAAGGCGTCCGCATCGGCGAGCTTCTCCAGCGCCGCGACCGGGACGCCGGCGCGATCGAGCACATCCTCCACCGAGGTGAAGGGCGCCGCCATCGCCGCCGCCGCGATCCGCGCGCCATGATCGTTGGAAAGCCCGCGCACCATGCGAAGGCCGAGCCGGACCGGCCATAAAGCCTTCCCCGACATGTCCCGGGGAGGGTCTTGTGCCTCCAGCGTGCAATCCCAGCGGCTCGCATTGATGCACACCGGCCGCACCTCCACGCCATGTTCGCGCGCGTCGCGGACAAGCTGGGCGACGCCGTAGAAGCCCATCGGCTGGGCGTTGAGGATCGCGGCGCAGAAGACGTCCGGATGGTGGCACTTCATCCACGAGGAGGCATAGGCGATCCTGGCGAAGCTGGCGGCATGGCTTTCGGGAAAGCCGTAGCTGCCGAATCCCTCGATCTGGCGGAAGGTGCGCTCGGCGAAATCGCGCGAATAGCCGCGCTTCACCATGCCTTCGACCATGTCGTCGAAAAATGCGCTGACCCCGCCGGTCGATTTGAAGGTCGCCATCGATCGGCGCAGCGCATCGGCCTTGGCCGCGGGAAAGCCGGCGCCGACGATCGCCACCTTCATCGCCTGTTCCTGGAACAGCGGCACGCCGAGCGTCTTTTCAAGAACGTCCTTCAGCTCCTCCCTCGGATATTCGGGCAGTTCCTTCCCCTCGCGCCGGCGCAGATAGGGGTGGACCATATTGCCCTGGATCGGCCCCGGGCGGACGATCGCGACCTGGATGACGATATCGTAGAACTGGCGGGGTTTGAGCCGCGGCAGCATCGACATCTGCGCGCGGCTTTCGATCTGGAAGACGCCGATCGTGTCGGCCCTGCCGATCATGTCGAAGACTTTCGGATCGTCGGTCTGCATCTCCGGCGAGGCGAGGGTGAGGCGGCGCCCCTTGTGCGCGGCCAGAAGATCGAAGGCCCGCCGCATGCAGCCGAGCATCCCGAGGCCGAGAATGTCGACCTTCATGATCTTCAGTTCTTCGAGATCGTCCTTCTCCCATTCGACGACGCGCCGGTCCGCCATCGTCGCCGGTTCGATCGGCACGAGATCGTCGAGCCGATCGCGGGTGAGGACGAAGCCGCCGGGATGTTGCGAAAGGTGGCGCGGCGTGCCGACGAGCTGGCGGGTCAGCGCCAACGTGAGCGCGAGCCTCGGATCGTCCCGGTCGAGCCCGAGCTGGGCGACATGGCGTTCGGCGACGCCGTCGTTCGACCAGCCCCAGACCTGGCCCGAAAGCGCGCCGGTGACGTCGTCGGGGAGGCCGAGCGCCTTGCCGACTTCGCGCACCGCGCGGCGCGTTCGGTAGCGAACGACAACGGCGGCGAGCGCGGCGTGGCGATGGCCGTATGTGTCGTAGATCCACTGGATCACCTCCTCGCGCCGCTCATGCTCGAAATCGACGTCGATGTCGGGCGGCTCGTTGCGGTCGTCGGACAGGAAGCGTTCGAACAACAGCTTGTGCGCGACCGGATCGATCGAGGTGATGCCGAGCACGTAGCAGATCATCGAATTGGCGGCCGAGCCGCGGCCCTGGCAAAGGATGCCCTGGCTGCGCGCGAACTGGACGATCGAGTTCACGGTGAGGAAATAGGGGGCGTAGTTCCAGCTCTTCACCTGGCTGAGCTCGCGCTCGAGCTGGTCGGCATGGGCCTGCGTCCGGTTGGGCAGGGCGGCGAGCGCGGCGCGCGCAAGCGCTTCCAGCGCCTCCTGCGGCGGGCGGCCGCTCATCACGATCTCGTCGGGATATTGCTGGCCAAGCTCGCGCAGGGAAAATTGGCAGCGATCGGCGATGTCGGCGCTCGCCCGCACCGCATCGGGGAAGCGCGCGAACCGCCGCGCCATTTCCTGCGGGCTCTTCAGGTAGCGGTCGGCGAAGCGTTCGCGGCGGAAGCCGAGCTCGTCGATCGTGCACTTCTCGCGGATCGCGGTGACGACATCCTGGAGCATCCTTTTTTCGGGGCTGTCATAGAGCACGTCGCCGGTGGCGAGGCCGCGCAGGCCGTGGCGGCGCGCCATCGCGTCCAGCGCATGGAGCCGCGCCGCCTCGCCCGGCCGGCGGCGATGGGTGAGTGCGACATGGCCGCGCGCGCCGAAAATGTCCGCCACCTGCGCGAGCGCGATGTCGGCGACGCGATCGGCCTCGTCCGGCACCAGAGCGGCGACGAGGCCGTCGCTCCATGCCGCGACGTCCTCCCAATGGAGGAAGCACTGCCCCTTTTCCCCACGATCGCGGTCGGCGCGCATCTTGCCGGTGGTGAGCAGCCGGGTGAGCCGCGACCATGCGGCGCGATCTTCGGGCCAGACGAGCAGGCCGGTGCCGTCCATGAGATCGAGCCGGCAGCCGGCGACGAGCCGCACGCCCGTCTCGTCGCTGGCCCTGAGCGCCTTGACGAGACCGCCCACCGTATTGCGATCCGCGATCCCGATGGCTGGATAGCCGAGCAGCGCCGCCGCCGCGAACATCTCCTCCGCGCTCGCCACCCCGCGCAGGAAACTGAAATGCGTCGCCGCCTGGAGCTCGACATAGGAAGCGCAAGTCATGCGAAAATGCCGTGCATGTGCCAGGTGAGATCGCCGGTGCCGGGCAGGTCCGGATCGCCCCGGCGGAACAGCCAGAAGCGCTGGCCTTCCTCGGATTCGACCTGGAAATAGTCGCGGATGGCGTCGGCCTCGTCGGCGCGGCGCCACCATTCGCCGTGGATGCGCTCGGGGCCGTCGCCGGCGACGACCTTGTAGGCGCGGCCGCGCCAGGTGAAGCGCAGCGGCACGCCGTCCGGATGTTCGGCCATGACGAAATCCACCGGCTCCGGCGGCGCGAGCAGGCAGGCGGGGCGGGGCCAGCGCGGCCAGGGCGCGGCGGCGCCGAGCGGATCGGCGCGCGCGACGCTTCGTTCGGGCAGGTCGCTTTCGATCGCCGACAGCCGGAAGACGCGCCGCCGCCCGAGCCGGACGGCAAGCCGATCGACCAGCGCGGCGAGATCCGGCGTCTCCCGTCCGGCGAGGCCGCCCTCGATCGGCTGCGCGCCGAGCGGCTCGACGCGGGTGGCGACAAGGCGCAGGTTTTCAAGGCCGAAGCCGGGCTCCAGCCGCTCGATCCGCGCCGCCATCAGCCGCAGCAGATGGGCGCCGTCGCGGGTCGCCCGGGCGGTGCCGATCGCGGCCTGTTGCACGTCGCCGTCGATCCGGTCGCAGGCGAGGAGGAGGCGGCGCACGCCAAGGCCGGCGGATTCCAGCCGCGGCACCAGCCGGCGCATCGCCTCGCCGAGTGCTTCCTCGATCGCCTCCGGCGTCGCGATCGGCTCGAGGAAACGAAGCAGCACGGCGGGCGGCTCTTCCGGCACGACCGGATCGAACGGCTCGCCGACGCGGCCAAGCGCCTGATCGAGCCGCTTCAGCAGGAGACCGCCGAAGCGACGCTGGAGCGGGGCGCGGGGCATCGCGGCGAGCGCGCCGATCGTCCCGACCCCCAGCCGCGCGGCGGCGTCCAGCACCTCGGCGCCGAGCCGCAGCGCGGCCAGGGGGAAGGGGGCGATCGCCTCCGCCTCGCCGCCTTCGGGGCAGAGGATCAGCGGCGCGGCGCCATGCCGGGCGAGCGCATGGGCGGCGCCCAGGGAGCCGGCGACGGCGATCCGCGCGGCAAAGCCGAGGCGGCGGCAGAATGCGAGGATTCGTTCGCACATCCGCGCCTCGCCGCCGAACAGATGCGCGACGCCGGTCAGATCGAGCCACAATCCGTCGGGGCCCGACGGCGCGGCGCGCGGCGTCCAGCGACGCGCGGCAAAGCAGGCGAGGCGATCGAGCCAGGCGGCGTCGCCCGCAGGATCGGCATCGCGAACGACAAGGCCGGGGACGAGAATCCGCGCCTGGGCAAGCGGCATGCCGGGGGCAAGGCCGAGCGCCTGTGCCCGCGCGCAGGCCGCGGCAAGCACGATGCGGTTGCCGTCCTTGAGCGCGGTGACCAGCGCCGCGCCGCCGTCCGGACGGGCGATCAGGCGCGGCGGCGCGGTTTCCCGCGCCCAGCGGGCTCCGGGCCGCCAGCCGCCGCCGCGCGCTGCGATCAGGATCGGATCGACATCGCCGCGCCGCGATTCAGGCGGCGAGGCGATCCGCTCGGCCCGCCGGATCCGCGCGATCGCGAGGTCCGGCAGGCAGAGCGAGGCGAGCCTCGCCATCGGGCGCCTCCAAGAGCCAGTGGAAAGGCGGGCCGCCGCGCTGGCGGACCAGATCGACATGCCAGCGTGCCCGGCCGATGCCCGGATAAGGCAGGACGGCCGAGGGCGCGCAGCCGATCCGCCAGCGGGTGACCGCGCTCGACGGCGCGGCGAGCGGATCGCCTCCCCGCCTGTGCCAGCGCCGCAGCAGCAAGGCCGCGCTCCCCCCGTCCTCGGCGGCGAGCTGGAGCCGGCGCAGGCTCGCCTGGTCGATCCTCGAAATCTCGCCCACCACCGCGGCGAGGCCGCCATGGCGCAGGGCGTCTTCCATCGCCGCCAGCGCCTCCGCATCGTCGCGGCAGGCGGCGAAGAAGACGCGGTCGCCCGTCAGGCCGGCGCCCGCCAGGCCGGGGGCGAACAGGCCGGGGCCGGTCAGCGCCCAGAGCACCTGGCCGTCTCCCTCGTTGCGCGAGAAGCGCGCGGCGATCGCGGCCACGAACAGGGTCGCCGCCGCCATGTCCCCCGGCGCCTCGCTCGCCGCTGCCGCCTCATGCAACGCCGCCATCGCCAGGCCGCCGCCGGCAAGCCGCCCATCCACCGCGTCGAGCCCGAACGGCACTGCGCCGCGCCCATCGGCGCGGCCATTCTGCTCGATCGTGCGCACCGCCGCGCGCAGCTCGGCAAGGGAGGAAGGCGAAAAGGTCATCATGCGACTCGGACTCATATGTTCTTGATATGTTCCAACAGAGTCAAGCCGCTGCGCCCACGGCCTCCGCCCGCGCGGCGATCGCCTTCAGATCGGCGACGAACCTTTCATATTCGGCCTCGCGATCGTCGCGCACGCGAAGGAGGAAGCTCGGGTGGACGGTGACCCAGGCCTCGCCGCCATCGGGCAGCCGGTGGCCCGATCCGCGCAGGGCGCCGATGGTCACGACCTTGCCGAACAGCGATCGCGCCGCCGTCGCGCCGAGCGCCACCGTCACCGCCGGCTTCACCAGCGTCAGCTCCTGCTGAAGCCACCAGCGGCAGGCGGCGATCTCGCCGCCGTCCGGCTTGTCGTGGACGCGCCTTTTGCCGCGCGGCACGAACTTGAAATGCTTGACCGCGTTGGTGACGTAGGTGCGCCGCCGGTCGATCCCGGCATCGGCGAGCGCGGAATCGAAAACCTGCCCGGCCGGTCCGACGAAGGGATGGCCGGCCAGATCCTCCTGGTCCCCCGGCTGCTCGCCGACGAAGAGGATTTCGGCGTCGAGCGGGCCTTCGCCGAACACCGTCCGGGTGGCGTGCTTGTAGAGGTCGCAGCGGGTGCAGTGCATCGCCTCGGCGCGGATCGCGTCCCAGGTCTTGCCGGCATTGTCGCCGACGACCGCCGCCGCCTTCGCCACCATCGCGCTCTCCCGCGCCTGCGCCCCCTTGATCAGTTCGCCCACCAACGCGGTTTCGGGCATGTTTTTCCAATATTTCTTCGGCATCTCCTTCAGCATCGCGCCGATCTTCACGCGGGCCGGATTGAAGATGGAGGCATAATAGGTCTTCCACATCGCCTCGATCGGATCGCCGGACGGGGCGTCCGCCCGCGACGCGCCCGGGCCTTCGCGAAGCACCGCCATGTCCCAATGCAGCGACAGCGCCGGCGTCAGGATCGACCAGCGCATGTTGGCGAAGCGCCTGACGAAGAAGGGCGCGGCGGCGCGCACGACATGATGATCGGGCTCGAACCAGGCGATGAAGCGCGGTCCTTCCCCGGTCTCCACCTCGCGGAACCGCAGGAAGGCGTGCATCTTGTGGATGTCGCGCCGCACCGCCTTCGCCATCGCCTCGAGCCGGAGGAGCAGTGGATCGGCGCTGTCCTCCATCGCCCGCGGCCGCGCGCGCAGGCGCAGCAGCAATGCGTAGAGCAAGGCGAAACGCTCGGGATCCTTGTGGCAGATCACCGTCTCGGCCAGCGTGATGAAGGCGCGCGGCACTGGAAAGGCCGGCGCCGCCGTCGGGAGCACGGCTTCGTCGCCGAACAGGTCCGGCGCGGCCCCGGACTGCCAGGCGATGTCGCCCGGGGGGACTCCCGCCGCAGCAAGCGCCCGGGCGGCGGTGCGCCAGCCTTCGAAATCATCCTCGCCAGCCAGGGTCACGACGCGCATGGCGGGTTCAAGCGGCGAACAGCTCCAGCTGTTCCGTCTTCGGCCGCGGGTCGAGCCGGTCGGCGAGCAGGGTGGGGCGCCAGTCCGCCGCGACCAGGAACGGCCGCAGCCTGGCGAGCGAGCGCGTCATCCGGGCGAGATCGGCGAGCCGCAGCCGGCGATGCACGCGCGCCGCGAGGATGCGATCGACTGCCCGCACGCCAAGGCCCGGGATTCGCAGCAGCAGCTCGCGCGGCGCGCGGTTGACGTCGACCGGGAAGGTCTCGCGATGCTTCAGCGCCCAGGCGAGCTTGGGATCGATATCGAGCGGCAGATTGCCCGAACCGTCCGCGGATTCGGCCACCTCGGCGCTCGAAAAGCCGTAGAAGCGAATCATCCAGTCGGCCTGGTATAGCCGGTGCTCGCGCATCAGCGGCGGCCGCACCAGCGGCAGCACCGCGCTTGCATCGGGGATCGGCGAGAAGGCCGAATAATAGACGCGTCGCAGGCCGAAGCGATCGTAGAGCCCGGCGGCGCGCTGCACGATCGCGCTGTCGGTCGCGGCATCCGCGCCGACGATCATCTGCGTCGATTGCCCCGCCGGCGCGAATTGGGGCGCACATTTGTAGCGCGCCTTCGCATCCGCGCCGTCCAGGATCGCGGCCTTCATCCCCTTCATCGCCCCCTCGATCCGCTCGGCGCTCTTCTCGGGCGCGAGCCGGCTGAGGCCGGCGCGGGTCGGCAGCTCGACATTGATCGACACGCGATCGGCGTGAACCCCCGCCTGGTGGATCAGCTCCGGATCGGCGTCGGGGATCGTCTTCAGGTGGATATAGCCGCGAAAATCATGGTCCTCGCGCAGCGACCGCGCGACCTCGACGATCTGCTCCATCGTATAGTTGGAGGACCGGATGATGCCCGACGAGAGGAACAGCCCCTCGATATAATTGCGCCGGTAGAAAGCCAGCGTCAGATCGACCACCTCGCGCGCCGTGAAGCGGGCGCGGCGCACGTTCGAGCTCTTGCGGTTGATGCAATAATGGCAATCGAAGATGCAGCTGTTGGTCAGCAGGATCTTCAGCAGGCTGATGCAGCGTCCATCCGGCGCATAAGCATGGCAGATGCCCATGCCCGGCGCGGTCGAGCCCATGCCCGTGCCGCCCCGGCTGTCCCGCGCCTTCGTTCCCGACGAGGCGCAGGAGGCATCATATTTCGCGGCATCGGCAAGGATGGCGAGTTTCTGCCGGACATCGAGCTGGGACATTTGTTCCCATTACGTTCTCGCCTTGCCGGAGTCGAGTCACGACGTCGGGCGGCATGATCCAGCCACGAAAAGCCCTGTCGCATGTCACGCGAATGTGGAAGGGATAGGCCGCTTCGGCGTGGGAGAGAAAATGATGGCGCGGGCGAATCTCGGGGCGGCCTTGTTCACGGACAAGGCATTGGAACGAAACGCCGTTCTGCTGATCGTCCTCGCCCTCTGCATCGCCCTCATCGTCATCGGCTATGAAGGCCATCTTTACTGGCTCTGGGGCCTGGTCCTCGTCGGGCCGCTCGCGCTGATCGGGCTCTACGATCTCGTCCAGACCCACCATTCGCTCCGCCGCACTTATCCGATCACGGCCCGGGTGCGCTGGTTCTTCGAATGGCTGCGCCCGTTCCTTCGGGCCTATATCGTCGAGAGCGATCTCGAGGGGCGGCCGTTCAGCCATGACGAGCGCGCTCTGGTCTATGCGCGCGCCCACGCCGCCGAGGACGCGCATCCGTTCGGGACCGAGCTCGATGTCTATTCGGGTGAATATGAATGGCTTGCCCATTCGATCGCGCCCAATCCGGCCGCGCCCGCCGACAGCCGGGTCACCGTCGGCACCGATCAATGCGGCAAGCCCTATCAGGCCTCGCGGCTCAACATCTCGGCGATGAGCTTCGGCGCGCTGTCGGCCAATGCGATCGAGGCGCTCAATCTCGGCGCAAAGATCGGCGGCTTCTACCACGACACCGGCGAGGGCGGGCTTTCGCCCTACCACCTGAAACATGGCGGCGACATCGTGTGGGAGCTTGGCTCGGGCTATTTCGGCGCCTGCGACTCCAAAGGCGGATTCGATCCCGCGCGCTTCCGCGACCGCGCCGCCAGCGATGCGGTGAAGATGGTCGAGATCAAGCTGTCGCAGGGCGCCAAGCCCGGCCATGGCGGCCTCCTTCCGGGGGCGAAGGTTTCGAAGGAGATCGCCGAGACGCGCGGCGTGCCGGAGGGCGTCGATTGCCAGTCCCCGGCCGCGCACAGCGCCTTTTCGACGCCGCGCGAGCTGGTCGAGTTCGCCGCGAAGCTGCGCGATCTTGCCGGCGGCAAGCCGGTCGGGATCAAATTGTGCATTGGGTACCCGCACGAATTCTTCGCGGTGGTGAAAGCGATGCTGGCGAGCGGCATCCTCGTCGACTTCGTCGTGATCGACGGCGCGGAAGGCGGCACCGGCGCCGCGCCGACCGAGCTTTCGGACCGGGTCGGGATGCCGCTTCGCGAAGGGCTGATCGTGGCGCGCAACGCGCTGGTCGGCACGGGCCTCAAGGGGAAGGTGAAGCTCGCCGCGTCGGGCAAGGTGGCGAGCGGCGCCGCGATCGCGATGAACGCCGCGCTCGGCGCCGATTGGTGCAATGCGGCGCGCGCCTTCATGTTCTCGCTGGGCTGCGTCCAATCGATGCGGTGCCACACCGATACCTGCCCGACGGGGGTCGCGACCCAGTCGCCGGCGCGCCAGCGTGGCCTGGTCGTCCAGGAAAAGGCGCAGCGGGTCGCCAATTTTCACAGGGCGACGTTGCGTGCGCTGCACGAAATGGTCGTGTCGGCCGGCCTGACCTCGCCAGACGATTTCCGTCCCTGGCATCTGCGGCAGCGGATCAACGTCGCCGAGATGCGGCAGATGGACCATATCTACCAGTTCATCGAGGAGGGCGCGCTGCTCGGCGAGGTCGACCCGACCAGCGTGTGCGGCCGCTGGTGGCGCGAGGCGAACGCCGACAGTTTCCGCGCCAACAGCGGCTAGGCGCGCGGCCGGGCGCGAGCGATGTTTGCCGCAGGCCGGTCGGCACCGATCGCGCTCAGGTGCAGGCGTCGACCCATTCGGCGCCGGCAAGGGCCGCCAGCCGCTCCGGCGCCACCGCGACGGAACTCGTCAGCGATCCCGCGGCGGGATAGACGATATCGAAATCCCTGAGCGAGATATCGCAGCGCACCGCCATCGGGGTCGCCAGGCCGAACGGGCAGACGCCGCCGACCGCATGGCCGGTCAGCGCCAGCGTCTCTTCCGGCCCGAGCATCCGCGGCCGCCCGCCGAACGCCGCCTTCGCCTTCTGGTTGTCCAGCCGGGCATCGCCGCGCGCGACGAGCAGGAACGGATCGCCGCCGCCGGCGCGGATGCACAGGGTCTTGGCGATCCGGCCCGGCTCGACGCCGAGCGCCACCGCCGCCTCCGCGACCGTCGCGGTGCTGAGGCCCTGATCGATGATCGGCAGATCGGGGGCATGCGCCGCGAGCCAGGCGCGAACCGATTCGAGGCTCATGCGGGGGGCAACGCCTCCGCCATCCGCGCCTTGTGATAGCGGGCGCGGTAGATGACGACCCCGATCAGCACCGCCCAGCCGGCCGCCATCCCGATCCAGGCATAGCGCCGCTGGGGACTCGCGGGATCGCTTGCGAGCAGCCAGCCGGCGCTCGCCGCGACGAGGACGAAGCCGAGCAGCCGCCAGCCGATCGCGACGCGGCGAAGCTCCGCGCGATAGGCGGCGCGCTGGACTGGATCGGCAAGATCGGGGCGCATGGCCCGCCTCCTAAACTCTTTTTAATGCTCGCGAAAGCGGCGCCGGTCATCGGCGGTTCAGCTTCCTGTGGCAGTTTTGGAGCGCCAATGTTCAACCGAACGGAGGAAATAATCCGATGCGTTTGATTCCAGCCGTCGTGCTCGCCGGTGTGGGTTCGCTCGCCTTGGCGGGCGGGGCCTATGCCGCGAGCCGCCATGTCATGAACGTCGATCTGCCCGATGGCGGCGTCGCCCAGATCGCCTATGAAGGCGATGTCGCGCCGCAGGTGAAGATCCTTCCCGCGCGCAATGTCGCAGCGGTGCCGGTTGCCTTTGCCGATCCGTTTGCGCGCATGGACGCGATCTTCGCCGCGATGGCGCGCCAGCATGCGATGATGATGCGCCAGGCCGCCGCGATGGCCGCGCAGGCGCAAGCCGATCCCGGCGCGGGACCGATGTTCGTCTCGGTGACCGACGGCGCACCGCAGGGCGGCAATTTCACCTTCGTCTCGACCACCACGACCGGAAACGGGACGTGCGGCCACAGCGTCCAGGTGACGCAGCGCGCCGGCGAGCCAGCCCGCCGCGTCGAGCGCAGCTTCGGCGATTGCTCGGCAAGCGCGGCTCCGGCGCCGCGGGCCGCGCCATCGGCCGCGCCGGAAACGCCGCGCCCGGCGCCCCGAGTCGTCTGATCCCCTTTTCAGACGCAGGGAGGGCGGTCCTTCGGGGCCGCCCTTTCCTTGCCCGCGTGAAGCGCGTAAGCACGGGCCATTCCCCGGGGGACCGCTGCTGCGGTTGAGAGTCGGCGAGCACGCCGAGACCCGCCGAACCTGATCCGGCTGACACCGGCGTAGGGAGGGAGGCGCGCACGCTCTCCCTCCGATTTTGGAGAGCGAAGATGGCCGATATCCCCGCCCGTACCGAGCTTAAGGTCACCACCGGACCGATCCGCGGCTCGCGCAAGATCCATGTCGGCCCGCTCAAGGTGGCGATGCGCGAGATCGACCTCGAGCCGTCCTCCGGCGAGCCGCCGCTGCGAGTCTACGACTGCTCCGGGCCCTATACCGATCCCGCCGCGACCATCGACATCATGGCTGGGCTTCCCGAGCTTCGCCGCGAATGGATCCGCGCCCGCGGCGATGTCGAGGAGGTGGTCCAGCGCGAGGTGCGGCCGGAGGATAACGGCCAGCTCGGCCCGGACCGCTCCGGCGGCGTCCAGCCCTTTCCCAACGTCCGCCGCAAGGTGCTGCGCGCGAAGGCCGGCGCGAATGTCAGCCAGATGCACTATGCCCGCCGCGGCATCATCACGCCCGAGATGGAGTATGTCGCGACGCGCGAGAATCTCGGCCGCGAGATGCTGCGCGAGGCCGCCGCGCGCGACGGGCGGGATTGGGGCGCCGCCATCCCCGATCATGTGACGCCCGAATTCGTCCGTGACGAGGTGGCGCGCGGCCGCGCCATCATCCCGTCGAACATCAACCACCCCGAAAGCGAGCCGATGGCGGTCGGCCGCAACTTCCTGGTCAAGATCAACGCCAATATCGGCAACTCCGCCGTCGCCAGCGACGTCGCGTCCGAGGTGGACAAGATGGTCTGGGCGATCCGCTGGGGCGCCGACACGGTGATGGACCTGTCGACGGGGCGCAACATCCACGACACCCGCGAATGGATCATCCGCAACAGCCCCGTGCCCATCGGCACCGTGCCGATCTACCAGGCGCTGGAGAAAGTCGGCGGCATTGCCGAGGACCTCACCTGGGAAATCTTCCGCGACACCCTCATCGAGCAGGCCGAGCAGGGCGTCGACTATTTCACCATCCACGCCGGCGTGCGCCTGCCCTATATCCCGATGACCGCCAGGCGCGTCACCGGCATCGTCAGCCGCGGCGGATCGATCATGGCCAAGTGGTGCCTCGCCCATCACAAGGAATCGTTCCTCTACGAACGGTTCGACGAGATCAGCGAGATCATGAAGGCCTATGACATCGCCTATTCGCTGGGCGACGGCCTTCGCCCCGGCAGCATCGCCGACGCCAACGACGAGGCCCAGTTCGCCGAGCTCTACACGCTGGGCGAGCTCACGAAGCGCGCCTGGGCGCAGGACGTGCAGGTGATGATCGAAGGCCCCGGCCACGTGCCGATGCACAAGATCAAGGAGAACATGGACAAGCAGCTGCAGGCATGCGGCGAGGCGCCGTTCTACACATTGGGGCCGCTCGTGACCGATATCGCGCCGGGATACGACCATATCACCAGCGGCATCGGCGCGGCGATGATCGGCTGGTTCGGCACGGCGATGCTCTGCTACGTGACGCCCAAGGAGCATCTCGGCCTGCCCGACCGCGACGACGTGAAGGTCGGCGTCGTCACCTACAAGCTCGCCGCCCACGCCGCCGACCTCGCCAAGGGCCACCCGGCGGCCAAGGTCCGCGACGACGCGCTCTCGAAAGCCCGCTTCGAATTCCGCTGGCGCGACCAGTTCAACCTCAGCCTCGACCCCGACACCGCCGAGCAATACCACGACCAGACCCTTCCCGCGGAAGGCGCCAAGACCGCGCATTTCTGCAGCATGTGCGGGCCCAAGTTCTGCTCGATGAAGATCACGCAAGAGGTGCGGGAGTTTGCAGCGAAGCAGAATGCGGAGGTGGGGAGCTTCGTGGCGGCCGAGGAGGCGGAGGCCGGGATGGCGGAGATGAGCGAGCGGTTTAGGGAAGAGGGTGGAGAAATATATCTACGGGCGGAATAGGTCGCTCTCATATGGAGGACGGCTTACCCGTTGGATGGCGCGATCTGGCCGCCAACTGGGCGGCGGGCAAAGAGCGCATCCACGAGCTTCACCTGTTTGGCTCACGCGCGAAGGGCGACTTTCTTCCGGAAAGTGACGTCGATCTTGCCTACGTGCTGACCGGAAGCGACCCCGGCGAGGTGCTTGCCTATTCCATGTTTGAGGCGGATGACTGGCAAAACGAATTACGCACAATATTGAATGCCTTGGTGCAACTGCACATGGCAGATCCTGACACGGACCTTGTTGTATGGCCTTCAGTTAGGGAGCACGGACAGCTCATTTACCGAAAGGTTGGATATTTGCCGGCTGGGTGATGGATTCTCGGCGGCAAGAAAGGGGGTATTGAGATGGCTACCTGTCCTATTTGCCTGTCCGCGGATGGTTTTCCATGTGAAGAAGGGGGCCGCACTGGATTGGATGGGACCCGCTACGATTGCGAGGTTTGCGGCTCGTTTATCCTCTCGCGATCAGCGAGTTTGAGTTCTGAGCGAGAAGACTTGACAAAGGTGATGAGAGCGGTGCTGTCTCATCGCGTACGCCTTATGACCGATAGTCTGGGCAACTTTGACGACGTACCCGTCATACAGTCAGACACGGTCCGCCGGTTGATCGAAGAAGACCCCCGCTTACCCTCTCCTGGGCAGCTAGCTACCAATGTTATCAGGATTGTGGGCGACCATGTCGCCCGTGTATTTGATACAATAGATGCTCTACCTGCTGCATTTCAGGCGCGGGTGGGAGCGCCGAACCGGCGTTACGCCGACAAAATAGTCAATGAACTTGTGCATAGAGGCCTGCTGTCAGGGATTGACGCAGGGACGCTACAGCACCCGGACGAGGTTATAGACATCGATCTGACCTTAGCGGGGTGGGAGGTATTCGAAGCTGAAAGGAAAGGTAAAATAGCCTCGAGCTTTGGCTTCATCGCGTTGAAATTTGGAGACTCAATCCTAGACCCGCTGCTTGCTGACCATGTAAAGCCAAAGCTCGCCGAGATGGGGTATCCGCTGGTCGACCTTCGCGATGTATCGCGGGCGGGAGTTATTGATAATCTCTTGCGTGCACAAATCCGGGACTCTGCGTTTATCATTGTCGATCTTACGCATGATAATCTCGGAGCATATTGGGAGGCGGGTTATGCGGAAGGACTCGGAAAGCCTGTCATCTATATTTGCGAGAGGTCGAAGTTCGAGGAGAAGAAAACCCACTTCGATACAAATCATTGCACTACAGTGACTTGGGCGACTGACGATCCGGACGACTTTGTGGCTGAACTCGGAGCAACTATCCGGCGATCTCTCGACTTTGCCTGAGGACAATAGAACCAGCGAAGTCCCGGGCTTGCGGTGATAGTTTACTCAGTCTCGAAACAACCACCGCGCTACCAGAGCCGCCAGCGCCGCGCACACAAGCTGCGTCGCCACGAACGCCAGCACATCTGACGGGGCGATCACGGCGATGGTGTCGGACAGGCTTCGCGCCAAGGAATGGCCGGGTTGGCAAAGCTAGCGGCTAGCGATCGAGAGAAGCCGTTCACGCATATCGCCCCGGTTCTTCGCGAAATGCGCTCTCCGGTGGTCATTAGGGCAAAGCGCGACAACGTTGGTCGTTTTATCCGATCCGCCTTCCCCCAACGGTATAACGTGGTGCGTTTCGAGATAAATCGCCCCATTATGCATGACGAAACCTTTTTCTTCGCACCATTCGCAAACACCTGCGGCCCGAGCCAGTACCTGTCGCCTGACTTCGCGGTCTCGTTTGAAGCCTTGGCCGGACCGGTCGATCCTTCCCGGCTCATCTGATCCGGCATCTCGAACATCGAATTGATCGATATAGGTCGGATTGCCCGCGCCCCGCACAAACAGACAATCTCCCGTTGCGCTGTCATAATGGCCTACATGCCACGGGGACGGGTCAAGTTGCCGCAAATCCACCCTCGAAGACTCCGAGTTCGGATCGTTTGTCGCCCGGCGCTTGCCATCGACAATCAACACTCTGACAGGTAGCGCATCGCAAGCCGCAGTGGCGGCATCCCGATCAAGCTTTTCGCCCCGCAGAATCCACTTCGTCTTGCCGCCGTTCCGCCGATGAAAGGCGGCATTGGCGCGAAAGTTGTCGCGGTAGACTATCTGACCATTTTCGATCTTCATCGCATCGTGCCAAAGATTGAAGATCGCAATTACTCCGGGTTGCACGAAGGACCAGTCGTAGCAGTATTTAGGATTGGCCTTCAGCTTACCGGGATTCGACGCCGACGCTATCCAGTCAGTGACATCAAATCCAAGGTCTTTCACGACGTCAAAAACGACTTCCCTTCTTGCTGGCTTCAGACGTGCAAGTTGTTCCTCAACTCTCAAAGGATCCTCCGTTGACAGACCTAACGTACAGCCTAACTCGCGTCGGAGACGGTGACCCGCTCGATCAGCGGATGATCGGGCACGCGCAGGCGCATGTTGCTCACCACCGCGACCGGCACCTCGTGCCGCCAGGCGACGCGGTAGATTTCGTCCTTCACCGGGCAGGCGTCGGCATCGACCAGGATGCGCGGGGCCGCGGTCATGCGCCGTTCGGGGGCGGCGTGCGCAGGATCTTGTCCATCTTCCGCCCCCGCGCCAGTTCGTCGATCAGCTTGTCCAGGATCCGCGCCTCGCGCATCAGCGGATCTTCCACCGCCTCCACCCGCACGCCGCAGACGAGGCCGGTGACGCCCGTGCGCGCCGGATTGAGCGCGGGCGCCCGGGCGAAGAAATCCTCGAAATTCGTCTTCGCCGCCAGCACGCGGGCCAGCCCGTCCCCGTCATAGCCGGTCAGCCAGTGGATGATCTCGTCGACTTCCGCCTTCGTCCGGCCCTTCTTCTCGGCCTTGGCGACATAATGCGGGTACACGCTTGCGAAACTCATCGTGTAGATGCGGTGGGGCTTCATCGCGGCGGTGCTCCATCGTTCGCGGCCGGCCGAGCCTAAGCGAAACGAAGGACGAGCGACAAGAATGACCTATGCCCGCGACGCCGCCGGCCCCTTCTATCACGGCACCCGCGCCGATCTTGCGGTAGGGGATTTTCTCAGCCCCGGCTTCGCCTCCAATTTCCAGGCGCAGGCGCTGTCCTGGATCTATTTCGCGGGTACGCTCGACGCCGCCACGTGGGGCGCCGAGCTGGCCAAAGGCGAGGGGCGCGAGCGCATCTACATCGTCGAGCCGACCGGCGCGTTCGAGGACGATCCCAACCTCACCGACAAGAAGTTCCCCGGCAACCCGACCGCCTCCTACCGCTCCCGCGCGCCGCTGCGGATCGTCGGCGAGGTCGAAAGCTGGGAGCCCCATCCGCCGGAGCGGGTGGCCGAGATGAAGGCCTTCCTCGATCGATTGGCGGCCGAAGGCGACATGCGGATCATCGATTGAGGCAGCGGTTCGATCTCGACAAGGCCCGCACCTGCTGCGACAGCGGCGACCGGCGCCGGTGAACGCGAAGGGGAGAGCAGGGATGCAGGGCTTCGACGGCAAGGTCATTCTCGTCACCGGCGGAACGTCGGGGCTCGGCGCGGCGACGGCGCGGCTGCTGGCGGCGCGCGGGGCCAGGGTCGCGCTGACGGGGCGGCGCGCGGCGCAGGGCGAGGCGATCGCGGGCGAGATCGCGGCGGCGGGCGGCGAGGCGCTGTTCATCCGCGCCGACGTCACCGTTGCGGCCGATTGCGATGCGATGGTCGCGCGCACGCTGGATCGGTTCGGCCGGCTCGACGGCGCCTTCAACAATGCCGGGATCGCCGGGCGCGCGGGCACGGAGACGGCGGACATCGACGATGAGGTCTGGAACCTGATCGTCGCCACCAATCTCAATTCGGTGTGGCGCAGCATGAAGGCGGAAATCCCCGCCCTGCTCGCCGGCGGCGGCGGTGCGATCGTCAACATGTCGTCGATGTTCGGGCTGATCGGCAGCGATGTGCGCCACGCCGCTTATGCCGCCGCGAAGCATGGCGTGATCGGCCTCACGAAGACGGCGGCGAACGAATATGGCCGCCGCAACATCCGGGTGAACGCGGTCTGCCCCGGCTATTGCCATTCGGAGATGGTCGATCCCCAGGTCGATGCGAAGCCCGAATTCTATGCCGAGGTGATCCGCCGGCACAGCGCGATGGACCGGCTTGGCGAGGCGGACGAGGTGGCCGAGGCGGTCGCCTGGCTCCTCTCCGATGCCGCGAGCTTCGTCAGCGGCGCCGCGCTGCCGATCCAGGGCGGCGATACGACGCCGGTCGGCTGAGCGGCGGGCCGCGCCGCGTGGGACACGGCCCGCGCGCCTGTTCAGCAGCCGCAATTCCGGCAGGTGCACGGATTGCAGCGGCATCCGCCCTCGGTCTTGCAGGTGCAGGCGGGCTTCGCATTTTCGGTCTTGGTCATCATTTTCTCCCTTGCTTGCCATGTGGCGAATCGCTCTCTAGCCTCCGGACCATGGTACGGAGTCAAGGGGATCGGCGATGGCGGCCGCAATGACGATCGCCCGCCTCGGCGCGGCGGCCGGCGTCGGGGTCGAAACCATCCGCTATTATCAGCGGCGCGGCCTGCTTGCGGTGCCGCCAAGCGCCGGATCGGTGCGCCGTTACGGCGCCGAGGACGTGCGCCGGCTGAAGTTCATCCGCCGCGCCCAGGCGGCCGGCTTCACGCTTGAGGAAATCGGTGAGCTGCTGCGGCTCGATCGGACCAGCGATCGCGCCCGCGTCCGCGCGCTCGCCACCGCCCGCCTCGCCGCGCTGGACGCGAAGATCGCCGAGCTCGAGGCGGCGCGCGGCGCGCTGGAGCGGCTGAAGGGCGTCTGCGCCGCCGGCGGCAAGGGCCCGTGCCCGATCATCGCCGCCTTCGATCCCGAATGAAGGAGACACCATGCACGTCCTCTTGTCCTACGAACTCGCGCCCGATTATCTCGCCCGCCGCGGCGGATTTCGCGATTCCCATCTGGCGCTCGCCTGGGCGGCGGCGGAGCGGGGCGATCTGCTGCTCGGCGGAGCGGTCGGCGATCCGGTCGAATCCGCGCTGCTGCTCTTCACGAGCCACGAGGCCGCGACCGCCTTTGCAGAGGCCGATCCTTACGTGACCCAGGGCCTCGTCCGCGGCTGGCGAGTCCAGCCGTGGATCACCGTCGTCGGCCGCGACGCCGCGACCCCGGTCCACCCGCGGCCCGAATCGACCCATTGAGGCGTCTCGCCGCCCCGCGCGGGCTCAGCCGGCGATTCGCCAGCGCAGCGTCCCGCCCGCCTGGAAGGGGATGATGGCGGTGCCGGCGGCGGGGAGGCTCGTCGGGACCTCGGATGCGCGGCGCTCCAGCGTGATCGTTCCGTCGTTCAGCGGAAGGCCATAGAAATTGGGCCCGTTCTCCGATGCGAAAGCTTCGAACCGGTCGATCGCCCCGTCCTCCTCGAACATTTCGAGATAGGATTCGATCGCGAAGGGCGCGTTGAAGATTCCCGCGCAGCCGCAGGCCGCTTCCTTGCGCTCCACCGCATGGGGCGCGCTGTCGGTGCCGAGGAAGAATTTGGGCGATCCCGACATGGCCGCGCGGCGCACGGCGACGCGGTGGCGCTCGCGCTTGGCGACGGGCAGGCAATAAGCGTGCGGGCGGATGCCGCCCTCGAAGACCGCATTGCGATTGAGCATCATGTGGTGCGGCGTGACGGTGGCGGCGATCGTCGGGCCGGCGCCCTCGACGAAGGCGACCGCCTCAGCCGTCGTGATATGTTCGAAGACGATCTTCAGCGCCGGGAAATCGCGGGCGAGGGGAGCGAGCGTCCGCTCGATAAAGACGGCCTCGCGGTCGAAAATGTCGACGGCGGGATCGGTCACCTCGCCGTGGACGAGGAGCGGCATCCCGATCCGCTGCATCGCCTCCAGTGCCGGGCGCAGCCTGGCGATGTCGGTCACGCCGTGGGCGGAGTTGGTGGTGGCGTTGGCCGGATAGAGCTTGGCCGCCACCCAAACGCCCTCGGCGAAGCCGCGCGCGATTTCCTCGGCATCGGCATCGTCCGTGAGATAGCAGGTCATCAGCGGCGTGAAGCCATGGCCGTCGGGCAGCGCGGCAAGGATGCGATCGCGATAGGCGCTGGCGGCGTCGATGCGTGTCACCGGCGGCACCAGGTTCGGCATCACGATCGCGCGGGCGAACTGGCGCGCGGTATAGGGCGCGACCGCGCGCAGCATCTCGCCGTCGCGCAGGTGCACATGCCAGTCGTCAGGGCGGCGGATCGTGATGCGGCTTGGATCGGTCACCATTCCTCCCTAACTGGAGACCATGGCCGCCACCACCCTCGTTGATCGCGCCGTCCTTCGCCTTTCGGGCGAGGATGTGCGCGGGTTCCTGCAGGGGCTCGTGACCAATGATGTGGCGAACCTCGCGCCGGATCGGCCGCTCTGGGCCGGCCTGCTGACCGCGCAGGGCAAGGCGCTGTTCGATTTCCTGCTCTGGGCCGATGGCGAGGACGTGCTGATCGATTGCGAGGCGGCCGAGGCCGATGCGCTGGCGAAGCGGCTGGCGCTCTATCGGCTGCGACGCAGGATCGAGATCGTCCGCGACGAATCGCTGGCCGTCCACTGGTCGCGCGAGGAGGGCGGCATCCGCGATCCCCGCCTTGCCGATCTCGGCCGCCGCTGGCTCGCGCCCGCCGGCGCGGCGGCGGAAGGCTGGCTCGCCCATCGGCTTTCCCTCGCAGTCACCGAAGGCGCGGCGGAGCTGGGGCAGGACAAGACGCTCTGGCTCGAATGCAATGCCGCCGAATTGAACGGGGTGAGCTTCGCCAAGGGCTGCTATGTGGGCCAGGAGAATACGGCGCGGATGAACTGGCGCAACAAGGTCAATCGCCGGCTCGTCGTGGTGCGGACCGATGCGCCGGGGCCGCGCACGCGCATCCATTATCCGGCGCTGGGCCTTGCGGTCGAGCATCGGCGGATCGACGATCTTGAAGGCGCGATCGTGCCGGACTGGCTGGCGACCGCGCTTGCCGCGACCGAAGCGGTGGATTGATGCACCCCAACCGCCTCTTCCATATCGGCGAGCCGGCAGCGATGGCGGCGATGGTTCGCGATCTCGGCTTCGGCACGCTCGTCGCGCCGACGCCGGACGGCCTTCGCGCCGTCCATGTGCCGGTGCTGATCGACGGGGATCGCCTTCGTTTCCATGTCTCGAGGTCCAATCACCTCCATGCCGCGCTCGTCGGCGGCGTCGAGGCGCTGTTCGTCGCGACCGGGCCGAGCGCCTATATCAGCCCCGATTGGTATGGCCTCGCCGACAAGGTGCCGACCACCAATTATGTGGCGGTCGAGCTCAACGGGCCGGTCCGGCCGCTCGATCGCGAGGGGCTTGTCGCCCTGCTCGACGGCCTGTCCGCCGCGGGCGAGGGGCGGCTCGCGCCGAAGCGGCCCTGGACCCGCGCCAAGATGACCGATGGGGTTTTCGAAAAGATGCTGAACGCGATCACCGGCTTTGAAATGACGATCCGCGACTGGCGCGGCACGGCCAAGCTGGGGCAGGACAAGCCCGCGGCGGCGCGGGCTGGCGCCGCCGATGCGCTGGCCGCGCTTGGCGATCTCAGAATGGCGGAGGCGATGCGGCGATGACCCGGGACGAGGCGGAAGCCAGGGCGCGAAACCGGTTCATCATGATGAACCTGGTCGGGATCGGCGGGACGATCGTGGTGCTGTTCTCGCTGCTCTTGTGGCAGACGGACCGGATCGTCGCCGGCGGCTCGATCCTCGGCCTTCCGCTCGCCTTTGTCGGCCTGTTCATCAGCTTCCTCGGCCCGCGCTGGCTGGCCCGGCGGTGGAAGACGCCGCCGCAATGAAGCGCTTCTACACGGCCGCACAGGCCGACGCCGACCGGCGCGTCCTGCTCGACGGTCGCCCGATCCAGACGCCCGGCCGCACGCCGCTCGTCCTCCCCACCGCCGAGCTGGCCGAGGCGATCGCCGATGAATGGGGCGCGCAGGGCGAGACGATCGATCCGCGGTCGATGCCGCTCACCGGCCTCGCCAATGCCGCGATCGACCGGATCGGGCCCGATCCGGCGGGGTTCGCGCGCGGGCTCGCCGCTTATGGCGAGAGCGACCTGCTTTATTATCGCGCCGAGCGGCCGGCGAAGCTCGCCGCACGGCAGGCGGAAAGCTGGGATCCGCTGCTCGCCTGGGCGCGGAGCCGCTACGATGTCGATTTCGTCGTGACCGCTGGCGTGATCCATCGCCCGCAGCCGGCCGAAACGGTCGCCCGGCTCGCCGCGGCGACGGCGGCACGCGATGCTTTCGCGCTGGCCGGCCTTCACCCGCTGGTGACGGTGGGCGGCTCGCTGATCGCCGCGCTCGCCTTGGCCGAAGGCGCGCTGGCCGTCGATGCCGCCTGGGCGGCGGTCAGCCTCGACGATGCGTGGCAGGCCGAGCAATGGGGCGAGGATGCGGAGGCGGCCAAGGCGCTCGCCGGCCGCCGCGCCGATTTCGCCGCCGGCGCCCGCTTCCTCAGTCTGCTCTAGCGGCCGGACCCTCCACGACGGCCGCGGCCGGCGCCGCCGGCAGGAACCAGCGCGCGATAATCAGCCCCGCGACGACGAGTCCGATCGTCTGCGTGACGAACCAATAGACCCAATAGGCCCAGCCATAATTGTTGAAGACCGGCTCGGCGAGCAGCGTCCAGACGGTGATGCCCAGCGAGAAGAGGATCACGAGCCGCGCCCGTGCGGCGAAGCTGGCCCCGCCGACGGCGGCGAGCCCGAACGCCATCAGCACGCCGGCGGCGAGCGCGATGGCGAGCCCGGTCGGCAGCATCGAAAGATCCTCGGCGGCAAAGCCGTGCGTGTTGAAATGGATCGTCGCGATCGGCCCCTGGCCGTAAGCGACCGTGCCCTGCGCGGTATCGGGCGTCGGGATCAGATAGGTGCCGGTGCCCCCCGGCGTCAGATTCTGCGCCATGGCGAGCTGGAGCGCGGCGCTCTGTGCATCGTTCGCCTTGGAAATGGCGAGCCCCGAAAGCGGCGTCCCCCAGAAGACGAAGCCGATCACGAACATCGCCAGCCCGGCGGCAAGGCCGCCCATCAAAGTGCGTACCATCGCCATCCTCCCTGCTTTTCGACAGGCAGACTAGACCCGGTGCACGCGTCGCGGAAGCACCATTGTGGGCGACGCAGGCGCGGCGCTCAGCCGATCAGCTGGCGGACGAAATCGTGGAGGAAGACGCGGCGGCCGGCCTTCAGCCGCTCGGCCTTCAGGATGTTGAGCGCGAGCTCGCAGCATTTGTCCGCATTGTTGTTGATCAGGACATAATCATATTCGGCCCAGTGGCTGATCTCGGCCGCGGCCCGCTCCATGCGCCGCGCGATCACCTCGTCGCTGTCCGTCCCGCGCGTGCGGAGCCGCCGCTCCAGCTCCTCCATCGACGGCGGCAGGATGAACACCCGCACGATATCGGGATCGACCTGCTTCAGCTGCTGCGTGCCCTGCCAGTCGATGTCGAGCAGCACGTCGCGGCCTCGCTCGATCGTCTTCAGCACCTCGCCCTTCAGCGTGCCGTAGCGATGGCCGAAGACATGCGCCCATTCCAGGAAGGCGCCTTCGTCGACCATCGCCTGGAAACGATCGTCGCTGACGAAATGATAATCGCGGCCGTCCACCTCGCCTGGCCGGATCGGCCGCGTCGTCGCGCTCACCGACAGCGCGATGCCGTCGTCGCTGTCGAGCAGCTTGCGCGCGATCGTTGACTTGCCGGCGCCCGACGGGCTCGAAAGGACGTAGAGGAGGCCCCGCCGCTTGAACGCGCTTGCGATTTCCATGCGCGCACCTGCCTTGGCCGCGCGCCGTCCGTCAAGTGGAGACGCCGCGCTTTTCCGTGCTAATGTGCGCGGATGGGGCGGATGGTCGCGTTGCTGCGGGCGGTGAATGTCGGGGGGCGCAAGCTGCCGATGGCCGAGCTGCGCGCGCTTTGCGCCGAGCTCGGCTGGACCGATGTCGCGACCTATATCCAGAGCGGCAATGTCGTCTTTGCGGCCAATGCGTCGCCGCAGGAGGTCGAGACGGCGCTTGAAGCGGCCGTCGCGAAAACCTGGGGTTACGACGCGCCGACGGTCGTCCGGACGGGCCCGCAATGGGCCGCGCTGGCCGCGAGCAATCCCTTTCCCGACGTCGGCGAGGCCGAGCCGAGCCGGCTGATGCTCCTCGTCTCGAAGGATCCGCCCGCCGACGGCGCGGCCGAGACGATCGAGGCGCGGGCGACGGCCGGCGAGCGGGTGCGCGCGTCCGGCGGCGCCTTGTGGTTCCATTATCCGCACGGTGCCGGCACCTCGAAACTGACGCCTTCGCTGATCGACCGGGCGGTCGGATCGCCCGGCACGGCGCGCAACTGGCGCACCGTCCAGACCCTCCTCGGGATGCTCGGATGATCAGGACGGTCGCCCTCATCCCCCGCAAATACTGGATGGTCGCGCTGGTGATCGTCGCGCTCGCGGCGGCGGCCGAGCTTGCCATGGGCCGCCATCCGATCTGCACCTGCGGCACGGTGAAGCTGTTCGTGTCCACGGTGAACGGGCCGGACAACAGCCAGCATCTCGCCGACTGGTACAGCCCGAGCCACCTCATCCACGGCTTCCTCTTCTACCTGGTCGGCTGGATCGTGCTTCGCTGGCGCCCGCCGGGCGAGCGGCTGATCCTGGCCACCGCAATCGAGGCCGCCTGGGAGGTGCTCGAGAACAGCCCGATCATCATCGATCGCTACCGCGCCGCGACGATCGCGCTCGGCTATACCGGCGACAGCGTCCTCAACTCGATGTGCGACATCGGCTTCATGATGCTCGGCTTCGGCCTCGCGCGGCGGCTCCCGCTCGCCGCAAGCATCGCGATCTGCGTCGGTTTCGAATTGCTGACGCTTTACGTGATCCGTGACAATCTGACGCTCAACGTCCTGATGCTGGTCGCTCCGAACGACGCGATCCGGCACTGGCAGGCGGGCGGATAGGAGGCGGTCTTGCGCATCGCTCTGGCGGCGGCATTCATGCTTTGGCTTTCCGCGCCGGCGGACGCGGCGAAGCGGGTCGCGCGCTGCGTGTTCACGTCGGGCGGCCCCGATCGCCCCTGGCGCGGGCCATGCGTCTTTTCCGCCGATCGCGACGGCAGCTTCGCGCTCACGCCCGTCGAGGGCCGCGACATGGACGGGATGGAAGGGTTCAGCCTCGACATCATCCGCCCCGGCGTCGGCCGTGCGGAATATATGATGACCTCGGGCCGCCACGAGGATGCGGGTATATTGCATCGCTCGCGCCGCGACCCGGCCTGCTGGGAATCGGGCCGCGGCTTTTCGGTCTGCGTCTATTGATGACGATCGCGTCCGCCGCGGATTTCCGGGAGGAAGCGCGCCGCCGCCTGCCGCGCTTCCTGTTCGATTATATCGACGGCGGCTCCTATGCGGAGCAGACGCTGCATCGCAATGTCGCCGATCTGGCCGCGATCGCGCTTCGCCAGCGCGTCCTCGTCGATGTCGACCGGATCGATCTGACGACGCGCCTGTTCGGCACGGACATGGCGATGCCCTTCGCCCTCGGCCCGATCGGCCTTGCCGGCATGTATGCGCGGCGCGGCGAGGCCCAGGCGGCGCGCGCGGCGTGTGCGAAGGGGATCCCGGCCTGCCTCTCCAGCGTCTCGGTCTGCGGGATCGAGGAATTCGCCGCGGCGAGCGCGGCGCCCGTCTGGTTCCAGCTCTATGTCATCCGCGATCGCGGCTACATGGCCGATCTGCTGGCCCGGGCGAAGGCGGCGGGCGCGAGCGCGCTCTTCTTCACCGTCGATCTGCCGGTGCCTGGCGCCCGCTATCGCGATGTCCGCTCCGGCCTCGCCGGTCCCCGGTCAGGCCCCAAGCGGCTGTGGCAGACGATCACCCATCCGCGCTGGGCCTGGGACGTCGGGCTGCGCGGCCGGCCGCACAGCCTCGGCAATTTCCTTCCGGTCGTCGAAGGCAAGGCCGGGCTCGGCGACTATGTCGGCTGGATCGGCCGCAATTTCGATCCGACCTGCACCTGGGCCGATATCGATTGGGTCCGCACGCATTGGGACGGCCCGCTCGTCATCAAGGGCGTGCTCGACGCCGACGATGCCCGCCTTGCCGCCGATGCCGGGGCGGACGGGATCGTCGTGTCCAACCATGGCGGGCGCCAGCTCGACGGCGTCGCCTCCACCGCGCACGCACTGCCCCGTGTCGCAGCGGCGGTCGGCGATCGGCTCACCGTGCTCGTCGATGGCGGCGTTCGTTCGGGGCTGGATGTGGTGCGGATGCTGGCGCTCGGCGCGAAAGGGGTGCTGCTGGGGCGCGCCTGGGCCTATGCGCTGGCCGCGCGGGGCGAGGCGGGGGTCGCCCGGCTCATCGACATTTTCGAGGCGGAGATGCGAGTGGCGATGATGCTGACCGGAGCCACCGGGATCGCGCGCATCGGCCCGCACATCCTGGACCGGGGCTGAGGCCGCCGCCGGGACGGGGCCGATCCGGCTCCGGAACGGACGCGCCGCCGCGACGTTGGTGGGAAATATCCCTTCAGCGGAGAACCAACGTCATGCTCTGGACCATCGTCGCCATCCTCATCCTCCTGTGGCTGGCAGGTTTCGCCTTCCATGTCGCCGGCGGGCTCATCCACCTTCTGCTCGTCGTCGCCCTGATCGTCGGCCTGTTCCAGCTTTTCGCCGGCCGCAGGGCCTGACAGCGCGCGATTATCGGGCCGTCTGCGGCACCGCCTCGGTGCCGGGCGGCTCGGGATCCTCGCCCCGCTCGATCACGGCGCAGGGACTCTCATTGTGGTTGGGCCCCGACGATCCCCAGCGGCGAAAGCCGTTGGTGTCGATGTGGAAGCGCTGGAAGGCGTAGAAGCCCAGGCCGACCCGCGCCGCGCGGCCGGAGCGCGCGTGCATCGCGCATAGCCGACGCATCAGATCGTGCCGGTCGAGCGGCTGGACCGGGATCATGTCCAGCGCGAAATAGCCCTGGTGCGCGCTTCCCGGCGCGCCGTGGGCGCAGGCATTGAGCGCCGGGTTGCGGTAGCCCGAGACGACCTCGACGGTCCCGACCGCCCGCTCCACATGGTCGCGGATGTAGCGGATCGTGTTCGCCATGCCGGGCCAAAGGTTCGGCGGCGCGACCTCGAACGGCTGGCCGTTGCATTCGCGCCACATGCTCGCGGTCCTCAGCACCTGATAGGTCGGCACTGCATGGGCGACGCCGGCGGCGGCCTGCCACGCCTCGAACGAGAGCACCTGGCCGCGCCGACCCGGGGCGGCGTCGAGCCAGGCCTCATAATCCGCCTCGCTCTGGCCTTCGGGCAATTCCTGCGCGGGAAGCGGCGTTGAAAGGAGCAGGAGGGTGGCGGCGAGGAGGCGACGCATCTTCATGCCACCGCTATAACAGCTCCGCCACGCCGCGCGCGTCCCAAATCAGGCCTTAGCGCGCGTTAACCATGTCGCTTGAACGAAGATTAGCCTCGATCCGCCAAGGGGGTCGAATGGAGGGCGTCCGTCCGGCGCCCGGAGGGACTTGGGATGATCTTCGGCAAGATGCGTCGCCCGGCCGAACGCAAGGGCCTGCTGGCGCGGCTCGCACGCGACGCGCGCGGCAACACGCTTGCCATCGTCGCGGCGGCGATGATCCCGCTCGCCGCGATGATCGGCTCCGGCATCGACATGAGCCGCGCCTACATGGCCAAGACCCGGCTCCAGAGCGCGTGCGATGCCGCGGCGCTCGCCGGCCGCCGCGTCATGCAGGACGACACCGTCGATTCGAACGTCACCGACACGGCGACGCGGTTCCTCAACTTCAATTTCCCGCAGAACCTTTACCAGACGACCGCCTTTTCGCCGAACATCACCAAGCCCGAATCCGGTACGGTGCATATCGACGTGCGTACCCGCATGCCGACCACGATCATGCGCATGTTCGGCTTCTCGAGCCTGCCGCTCAATGTTTCCTGCGATGCCTCGCTCAACTTCGTGAACACCGACATCATGTTGGTGCTCGACGTGACCGGATCGATGGCGCAGGACGTCAACGGCCACTCGACCAGCGTCGCCGCCAACCAGAAGATCAGCGCGCTGCGCGACGCGGTGCTCGCACTCTATGACGAGCTGAAGCCGATCCAGGACCAGCTCGAGGCCAACCACCTCCGCCTGCGCTACGGCATCGTGCCTTATTCGAGCACGGTGAACGTGGGCAGCCTGATCCGATCGGTGGACTCGTCCTACCTGGCGAGCAGCGTCTCCTATCAGACGCGGGTCGCGAACTACACGAACCCCAATTACAGCCAGACGGACAGCCCCGAGCAGACGCTGGCCGACGAAAGTTCGAACCAGAGCAGGAGCAGTCGCTGCACGAGCTGGGCGAACGATACCGTGACCACCGGAACGCCGCCGGCGACGACGACGACCGACACCTACACCTATGCGAGCTACAATTCGAGCAACGGGACCTGCGTGCGTCACCATAAGCGGCACACCACGACCTACACGCTCGAGAATTACGGCTTCCAGAATTACACGCAGCAGGCGTCCACCTACGACACGAGTCAGTACAAGCTCGGCAATACGGTCCGGATCGCGACGAACACCAACGGTCACGTTCCGACCTCGCAAAGCTTCAACCTCCAGCAGCTCGCGTCGGTGTCGGGCGTCAGCACCACCAATTCGTCGTGGAACGGCTGCATCGAGGAACGCAGCACCGTCAGCACGATCACGTCCTCGTCCGGGTTCAACATCCCGACCGACGCCTACGATCTCAACGTCAACTTCATTCCGAACAGCGACGCGACACGCTGGCGGCCGATGTGGCCCGACATCGAATATCGGACGACGACATCGCAACCGAGCACCGCATGCCCGGTTGAAGCGAAGCGGCTGCAGGCGTGGACCCGCACCGCCATGCAGAGCTATGTCAACAGCCTCCAGCCTGGCGGCAACACCTATCACGACATCGGCATGATCTGGGGCGCGCGGCTGATCTCCAATGGTGGGATCTTCGCCGACAGCACCGACAGCTACAACGGCATGCCGGTCAGCCGGCACATCATCTTCATGACCGACGGCATCATGGAGCCGAGCACCTCCGTCTATTCCGCTTATGGCGTCGAATCGCTCGACAAGCGCATCACCGGCGGCACGACCTCGCAGCAGACCGCGCGGCATACGCAGCGTTTCCGAATGATCTGCAATGCCGCCAAGACGCTCAACGCCTCGATCTGGGTGATCGGCTTCGGCGTCTCGCTCAGCGACGAGCTCAAGGAATGCGCCAGCAACGCCAGCCAGGCCTCGACCGTCGCCGATCGCGACGCGCTGATCGCCCGGTTCCGCCAGATCGGCAGCCAGATCGGCGCCCTGAGGCTGACGCAATGATCCGCCGCCTTCGCCTCCGCCGGATCGGCCGCGACCAGGGCGGCGCGACCATCGTCGAATTCGCGATGGTGCTGCCGGTGCTGTGCACCTTGCTGCTCGGCGTGCTCGATCTCGGCTATCGCGCCTATGCCGCGGCGGTGCTCCAGGGCGCGCTCCAGGAGGCCGCGCGCATGTCGACCGTCGGCGGCATTCCGATGAGCCAGATCAACGATCGGGTCCGCGCGCGGCTTGGCGCCTTCACCAACCGCGGCACCGTGACGATCAGCACGTCGAGCTATTTCGATTTCACCGATATCGGCAAGATGGAGCCGATCGTCGCGGACCATGGCGGCGATCCCAACCGTCCCGATTTCTCCGGCGACTGCTTCACAGACATCAACAATGACGGCAGCTGGGACGAGCAGGGTCGCGCCGGGCTCGGCGCGGCGGAGGATGTCGTGCGCTATCGGGCGACGCTCACCTTCCCGCACATCGTTCCGATCGGCAATTTCCTTCCCGGCTGGAACAACAACGTCGTCCTGTCCGCCGAAACCATGCTTCGCAACCAGCCCTATGCGGGACGCAACACGTCATGGCCGATCGTATGCATTCCCTGAGCCTTCTGCCCCGGGGCCCGCGCCGGTCTGCAGCGGCGGTGGCGCGCGCGCTCGCCGCCTCGACGAGCGGGCTTGCGATGCTCGAATTCGCCTTTGCCCTGCCGGTGCTGCTGACGCTGAGCCTGGTGGGCATCGAGGTGTCGCATTTCGCGATGGCGAACCTTCGCGTGAGCAACATCGCGGTGATGACCGCCGACAATGCCGCGCGCGTCCGCGACACGATCGACGAGACCGACGTGGTCGAGCTGATGACCGGCGCGAAGATGACCGGCGGCGAGATCGATTTCGGTCGGCATGGCCGGATCATCCTGTCCAGCATCGAGGCGAACACGGCCGGCGCCGGCGGCGCGAGCACCGGCCAGTGGATCCGCTGGCAGCGCTGCGACGGGGCGAAACATGCCAGCTCGGTCTGGGGCACCGAAGGCAAGGGCCAGAACGACGCGACGCTGCCCCATGTCGGCTCGCCCAACACGATCGACGCCGCGCCGGGCACCGCGGTGATGCTGGTCGAGGTCTTCTACGATTATCAGCCGCTGATCCCGAACAGCATCCTGTCCGGCCGCACGATCCATTACGAGAGTGCGTTCAACGTCCGCCAGCGCACCAATCAGGCGATCGCCAACGCCTCCAGCCTCAGCAACGCCCAGAAGCGCCTGTGCAGTAACTACGACGCGTAGCGCGCGGCTCCTCGCCGAGGGGGCTGGCGCCGGGACGGCCGACAGGCTAAGCGTATTGTATGAACACTACACCTCTGACGGTCGACCTGCCGCATTCGCTTGGCGCCGCGGAGGCGAAGCGGCGGATCGCCGCCGGTTCCGACAGCCTCGTCGCCCACCTTCCCGCCGGCGCGCAGGTCCGCTCCGCCTGGACCGGCGAGCGGCTGGCGATGCAGGTGCTGGCGATGGGGCAGGAGGTCAATGCCGGGATCGAGGTGCATGAGGCCTTCGTGCGGGTCGAGATGCTGCTGCCGCCCGCGCTCGGCTTCCTGCGGCCGCTGATCGAGGCGGGCGTCCGGCGCGGCGGCACGGCGATGCTTGAGGACAAGCGCGGCTGACGCCTCTTGCCTCGCGGGGCGCGGGCGCTAGCATCCTTCCAAAAGCGGCCTGGGAGAGGCGGATGCGGCATGTCGCGGTGATCGGGTCGGGTCCGGCCGGCTATTACAGCGCGGAGGCGCTCCAGAAGCAGTTCGGCGACGATGTGCGGATCGACATGATCGATCGCATGCCCGTGCCCTACGGCCTCATCCGCTTCGGCGTCGCGCCCGATCACCAGTCGATCAAGGCGGTATCGAAGCGCTACGAGAAGGTCGCGCTCAGCGACAATGTCCGCTTCGTCGGCAATGTCCTCGTCGGGCGCGACGTTTCGATCGCCGAGCTGCTCGGCCTCTACGATGCCGTCATCCTGGCGACCGGGGCGCCGCACGATCGCAGGCTCGACATTCCCGGCGCGGATCTGCCCGGCGTGATCGGATCGGCCGCCTTTGTCGGTTGGTATAACGGCCACCCGGAATTCGCCGATCTCGATCCGCCGCTCGACGTCGCGTCGGCGGCGGTGATCGGTAACGGCAATGTCGCGCTCGATGTCGCGCGCATCCTTTCGAAGACGCGGGACGAATTCGCCGGATCGGATATTGTCGGCCATGCGCTGGACGCGCTGGAGGCCTCGTCGATCCGCACCGTCCATGTGCTCGGCCGGCGCGGGCCGCATCAGATCGCGATGACGCCGAAGGAGCTTGGCGAGCTCGGCCATCTCGCCGATGCCGTTCCCGAGGTCGATCCGGACGATTTCCCGCCCGCGATGGACGATTCGCTGCTCGAGCCGGGGCTCCGCAAGTCGGTGAGCCACCTGCGCGAGTTTGCGGGGCTGCCGGGCGGCAAGCGCAAGCGCATCCTCTTCGATTTCTTCGCCAAGCCGCTCGCCATCGAAGGCGAGGGCAAGGTCGAGCGGCTGATCGTCGAAAAGACGATGCTCGACGAGCGCAAGGCGGCGGTCGGCACCGGCGAGACCTATGCGATCCCGTGCGGGATGATCGTCACCTGCATCGGCTACCAGACTCCGCCGATCGAAGGCGTGCCCTACGAAACGGATCAGGGCCGCTTCGCCAATGCCGACGGGGTGATCGGCGGCGGGCTCTACTGCGTCGGCTGGGCGCGGCGCGGCCCGACCGGAACGATCGGCACCAACCGGCCGGACGGCTATGAGGTCGCGGAGAAGATCGCCGCCGAGCTCCGCACCGGCGCCAGCGGCAAGGCCGGGCGCGCCGGGCTGGATCGGCTGCTCGAGGAACGCGGTGTCGACATGGTCACGTTCCGCGACTGGCAGCGGATCGAGGCCGCCGAAGCCGCGCGCGCCCGCGACGGCAGCCCGCGCGAGAAGTTCGTCGCGATCGCCGAAATGCTCGGAGCGCGCGGCAAATGAGTGCGCCGGCGCTGTTGCCAAGCGTGGCCGCGCCCCTGTAGCCTCCGGCGGTCCGAACGAGGGGGAAATATGACCGGGCACGTCTTCGTCAGCCACGGATCGGACGACAGCCAGGAAGCGAACGCGCTTGCCGCGCTGATCGAATCGAAGGGCGTCGTCGCCTGGATCGCGCCGCGCGACGTGCGCCCCGGCCAGGATTATTCGGAGCAGCTCCAGGCCGCGATCGAAAGCTGCGCCGCCTTCGTCGTCCTGGTGTCGGACAAGGCGAACAAATCGCCCTTCGTCCGCGCCGAGACCGAAATGGCCTTTTCCACCTCCAAGCCGATCTATCCGGTGCGGATGAGCGACGTGCAGCCGGCCGCGGGCCTCGCCTTCTTCCTCAAGCTGAAGCACTGGACGGACGCCTTCGGCCCGGAGCGCGAGGCCAATATCGCCCGGCTGATGCGCGAGCTGGAGGCGTTCGCGGGCACCCGGTTCGATCCCGCCCCGCCGCCCGCGTCGCCGGTCCCTCCGCCGCCTCCACCGCCGCCTCCAGCGCCCGCGCAGCCGCCCGCCGCGCCGCTCGGCCTCACGGCGCCGCCCGGCGCGGTCGTCCCGCCGACGCGTCAGCCGCTGCCTGCCGATACCAGCCTGATCGAGGCCGCGATCGGCACCAACCAGTCTTATTATCTGGAACATTGGCGGCGGATGGAGGCGCGGAACAAATCCTATGACTGGAACTGGCCGGCCTGCCTGTTCAACGTCTTCTGGTTCGCCTTCCGCAAGATGTGGTGGCCCGCCGTCGCGCTGGGCATCCTCTGGCTCGTTGCCAGCGTGATGATGGCGGATCCCGCGAACAAGGCGATGCTGAAGCTTGGACTGGTCGTGCTGATCGCGCCGTCCTTCGTCACCGGCGCCTTCGCCAACCGCTGGTATCGCACCCATGTCGAGCGCCTCGTCGCAGCGACGGCGGGCATGGAGCGCGATCGCGCCCGGGCCCAGCTCGCCGCCAGTGGCGGGGTTTCGCCCCTCGGCCTGATCGTCTCGATCGTCGCGGTTCTGTTCCTCTCCCTGCTGGCGACCTTGCCCTTCGCGGTCGAACGGGCGGTCCGTGAGCAACAGCAGCTGTTGCAGGATCAGGCCAACCCGACGGTGCCGGCGGGCGACGATGGCGCCGCCGGCGGGAAGCCGCCCCCCGATCCCGCCGAAGAGGAAACGCAGCCCGCTTATTGAGCGGCTTGATCATCCGCGAACCGCTCCCTATAGACGCCCGGCCCCGCCGGCCCCTGGACGTTCGATCAGGGACCGCGCGTTTCGGTCGGGGAGTAGCTCAGCCTGGTAGAGCACTGTCTTCGGGAGGCAGGGGCCGGAGGTTCGAATCCTCTCTCCCCGACCAGTTTCGCCTGAAAGGGCGCCGGCGTTCTTTTCGTCAAAGGTCGGCGCGGCTCACCGACAGGTCTTGCATTGGGCGACAAGCAGGTTCTTGCGGATCTTGCCTGCCGACGTGCGCGGGAAATCGTCGACGAATTCGAATCGCGCGGGGACCTTGTAGGCGGCGAGGCGGGCGCGGCAGTAGGCGGCGAGTGCGGTGGCGTCCGCCTGCGCGCCGCTGGCAAGCTGCACGAAGGCGTGGCCGGCCTCGCCCCATTGCGGGTCGCTTTCGCCGATCACCGCCACGTCGGCCACCGCCGGATGCGCGGCGAGCACATTCTCGACCTCGGCCGGGTAGACGTTGGCGCCGCCGGAAATGAACATCTCCTTGCGCCGGCCGACGACGTGATAGAAGCCGTCGGCGTCGCGCCGGGCGAGATCGCCCGACCGCAGCCATCCGTCGCTGGTGAAGGCGGCGCGGGTCGCCTCGGGATTGCGCCAATAGCCGGGGGTCACGCCAGGCCCGCCGAACAGCAGCTCGCCGACCGCTCCGTCGGAAACGTCCCGTCCCGCCTCGTCGACGATCCGCGCGCTGCACAGAAGCTGGGGCTTGCCGACCGATCCGATCCGGTCCCAGGCGTCGGCCGGGTCCATGAGAAAGGCGGTCGGCCCGGTCTCGGTCATCCCCATGCCGTTGCACAGCCGGATGCCGAGATCGCGGCAGGCGAGGGCGATCGCGTCGGGAAGCGGCGCGCCGCCGCATCCCCAGTGGCGGACATGATCGAGCGGCAGCGTCGCGAATCCGGGATGAGCGAGCAGGGCCCGATAGACGGTCGGCACCGCGAAGAAGGTGTCGATCCGCCGCGCCGCGAGCAGCGCGACCAGCGCGTCCGTGTCGAAGCCGGGAAGCACGATCACGCGTCCGCCCGAGATCAGGGTCGGCAAGGCGTGGAGATTGATTCCGGCGGTGTGGAAATGGGGCAGGAAGGAGACGGTGCTGTCCGCCGCGCCGATCCCCGCGGCCGAGGTGATGTTGACGTAATTGGCGAGCGCCATCCGGTAGGTGCAGATCACGCCCTTGGGCCGGCCGGTCGTGCCGGACGTGTAGATCAGATACCAGGTGTCGGGCGCGGGCCAGTGGGGCCGCGCGGCGCGGCGGGGCGCGGCGGCGAGGGCGGCTTCATAATCCTCGTCGAGCGACAGGATCGCCGGGGCATCGGCGAGCGCGCGGGCCGTCGCCAGGTCCTCGCCGCCGACGATCAGCAACGTTGGGGCGCAATCGGCGATCAGCAGATCGAGCTCGGCGGCAGGCATCCGCCAGCTCAGCGGCACCAGGATCGCGCCGATGCGGGCACAGGCGAAAAGCAGCTCGAAAAGCTCGATCCGGTTGCGGCACAGGATCGCGACCCTGTCTCCCTCGCCGATCCCGCGCGCCGCGAGCATCGCCGCCGCGGCGCCGGCGCGCGCATCGAGCGCGGCATAGGTCAGCGACCGGCCGGTCACGCCGTCTTCGAGCGCGATCGCCGCCGGCTTCAGCGCCGCCCGCTTGGCGAGCAGATCGGGAATTTCCGCGATCATCGCGCGCGAAGGCCCTCGGACACGAGGTCGATCGCCCGGTCCGCGACCTCGGCCGGGCTCATATCCTCGTCCCAGATCCCATAGCGCATCCCCAGGAACACGCTCATCCCGATCAGCGCCCAGGCGCGCAGCTCGTCCGGGCCTTCCGAAATCTCGCCGCGCGCGCGCGCCGCGGCAAGGTTGCGCGCATAGCCGGCGGCGAAGGTCCGGTAATGCTCGCGATAGACGTCCTCGGCGACGAACTGCGCCTCCTCGATGATCCGGTAGAGCTCGGGATGCTGGCGCGTGAAGGCGATGAAGGCGGCAAGCCCGATCCGCTCGGCGGCGATGCGGTCGCCGGCACCGCGAACCGCCTCGGCGACATGCTGGCGCACCGCATGGCTCATGTCGCGCACGAGCGCCCGGAACAGCTCCTCCTTGCTCTCGAAATAAGTGTAGAAGGTGCCGAGCGCGACGCCGGCACGGCCGGTGATCCCCGTGATCGCCGCTTCGTGGAAGCCGCGTGCGCCGAATTCCTGCGCCGCCGCCTCGAGCAGCTTTCGCACCGTCCGCCGGCCGCGCTCGGTGCGGGGCGCCTTGTCGGCCGAAACGGCGGCCTGGCCCATGTCGTTCATCGCCCTCTCCCGGCCGTGAACCTGAACCAGGTTTCAATTTTTCGCAAGCGCGCCCAATATGAATATTGACTCAAGTTTCATTTAGAGTCATGGCCGGCGCCGCCGAAAGAGTCCCGGACAGGGGCCGACGCGGATTCGGGAGGGGTTTTGGCAGGGTTCACCGCTTCAGACGGGGCGCATATCGCCTATCGCGACGTCGGGCAGGGCACGCCGATCGTGCTGCTGCACGGCCTGATGGCGCATGGCGGCTTCTTCGAAAAGCAGGCGCCGCTCGCCGATCGCTTCCGCCTGATCTCGATCGACCTGCGCGGCCACGGAGGCTCGCGCATGGCGGGAGGCCGGCCGACCGTCGAGCGGATCGCCGCCGATGTCGCCGAGCTCGCCGAGGCGCTCGATCTCGAAAGCGCGGTCGGGGTCGGCTGGTCGCTCGGCGCCACCGTTCTGTGGCACGTGCTCGACGGCCCGGCCGGCGCGCGCTTCGCCGGCGCGGTCGTGATCGACATGACCGCGCGCGTGCTGAACGACGCGGAATGGGATCTCGGCCTTTCGATCGAGGCGTGCGAAGCGCGCAGCGCCGCGATCCGCGATGATTTCGACAGCTTCGCCCGCGCTGCCGGCGAGGCGATCTTCGCGCAGCCCGTGACGGCGGAGCATCGGGCGCTTGCCGATTGGGCCGCGGGCGAGTTCGCCGCCAACGATGGGGCGGCGATCGGCGCGGTCTGGGCGAGCCTGGTCGGCCAGGACGTGCGCGCGCTGCTCGCCGGCATCCGTCACCCGACGCTGATCGTCCACGGCGCCAGGAGCCAGCTCTACGGCGCCGACACCGCCGACCATCTCGTCGCCGCGCTGCCGCACGCGCGCGCCGTCCGCTTCGAGGGATCGGGCCACGCGCCCCATCTCGAGGAACCCGACCTGTTCAACCGCACGCTCGAGGACTTCGCGGCGCGCCTGTCGTCGACGCGCGCCGCCTTGCCCCACGATTCATGAGGAGAGACGCCATGAAGACCCGCCACGCCTGGATGATCGGCACCGCCATCGCCGCCTTCGCCGCCGCCACGCCCGCCGCCGCGCAGGACAATGCCCAGCCGCCCGCCGCGAGCGATGCCGGCGACGTCGACAATGGCGAGATCATCGTCACCGCGCGCCGCCGCCAGGAAAGCCTGCTGAACGTGCCGATCGCGGTCACCGCCTATACGGGCGAGCAGCTCGAAAATCAGGGCGCGATCGACATCACCGATATCAGCGCGACCACGCCCAACGTGAACCTCGAAGTCTCGCGCGGCTCCAACACGACGCTCACCGCGTTCATCCGCGGCGTCGGCCAGCAGGATCCCGTCGGCGGCTTCGAGGCGGGCGTCGGCATCTATCTCGACGACGTCTATTTGAACCGGCCCCAGGCGGCGGTGCTCGACATTTACGACGTCGAGCGGATCGAGGTGCTGCGCGGCCCGCAGGGCACGCTCTACGGCCGCAACACGATCGGCGGCGCGATCAAATATGTCACGCGCCGCCTGCCCTCGACGCCGGCGCTCTCGATCCGCGGCACGCTCGGCACCTACGATCAGGCCGATCTGGTGGTCACCGGCTCGACCCCGGTCAGCGAGAATCACGTGGTGCGCATCGGCGGCGCCGTCGCGCGGCTCTCGCGCGGCGGCTTCGGCGACAATCTCACCACCGGCGAAGAGAATTACAACAAGGACATCTGGGCCGGCCGGCTCTCGCTCGAGGTCAACAATGACGACAATGTCTTCGTCCGCCTCTCCGGCGACCTCACCCAGGACAACAGCAATCCGCGCGGCGGCCATCGGCTGATCCCGGGCCTCGTCAGCGGCGCGCCGGTGCTCTCCGATGTCTATGACAGCCAGGGCGGGCTCAACGATCCGACCCAGGATGTGCGCGCCTGGGGCGGCAGCCTTTATGCCGAGTTCCGGCCGGGCGCCGACTGGACGCTGCGCTCGATCACGGCCTACCGGCGCGATCGCACGGCGACCCCGATCGATTTCGACGCGCTGCCCGCCGTCGACGTCGACGTGCCCAGCATCTACCGCAACCACCAGACCTCGCAGGAACTGCAGGTCCTCTACAATCATGGCGGCTTCAATGCCCTGATCGGCGCTTATTATCTCGATGCCTTCGCCGAAACGATCTTCGACGTGCGCCTGCCCGGCACGGTGACCGCGCTGACCTTCGGCGACGTCGGCACCGAGACCGCCGCGATCTTCGGCGACTTCACCTATGATTTCTCGCCGCAATTCAGCGTCTCGGTGGGCGGCCGCTACACATGGGATCAGCGCACGTCGGACATCAACCGCGGCGTCTATATCGGCGGCGGCTCGCCCTTTTTCGGCGGCCCCGGCACGTTGATCCTGACCCAGTCGGACTTCACCGGCTCGGCGACGTTCAAGGAGTTCACGCCGCGCGCCTCGGTCAGCTTCCGCCCGAACGACGACAACATGATCTATGCGAGCTATGCGCGCGGCTTCAAGGGCGGCGGCTTCGATCCGCGCGGCGTTTCGACCGCCTGCCTCAATGCGAGCGGCGGCCCGTGCAACGAGCAGGAGCTGTTCGATTTCATGTCGTTCGAACCCGAGACCGTCGACAGCTACGAGCTCGGCTGGCATTCGCAGCTCTTCGATCGGCGGCTGCGCTTCAGCCTCGCCGCCTTCTACGCCGACTATAACAACGTCCAGATTCCAGGCTCCGTCGGCACCACGCTCAACGGCCAGCAGACCTTCATCGGCATCACCACCAACGCCGCCAAGGCGCGCTTCGAGGGCGTCGAGTTCGAAGGCAATGCGCTGCTCGCGCGCAGCTTCGGCAGCGAAGGCGATTCGCTGAACTTCTCCTGGTCGCTCGGCTATCTCAACGCCGACTATAAGGACTATGTCGATTCGCGCGGCATCAACGTCGCCGACGAGCGGCGCATCCAGAACACGCCGGCCTGGACGTTGAGCGGCACGCTCGCTTATGGCACGCCGGTCGCGGGAGGAATGCTGAATGCGAGCTCCACGGTCTCTTACCGCTCGTCGAGCCAGCAGTTCGAGCTCAGGACGCCCGGGCTCGATCAGCCCGGCTTCGCATTGTGGGACGCGAACCTCGTCTGGCGTTCGGACAGCGGGCGCTGGGAGATCGGCCTGCACGGCCGCAACCTCACCAACAAGCGCTACATCGTGTCGGGCTACAACTTCCTGGCGCAGAATCCCGACACCGGCGATTTCATCCTCAACGGATCGGGCCAGCCCACCTCGACGCTGGGCAACGAGGGCGTGCTGACCGCCTATTACGGCAATCCGCGGCAGGTCTTCCTGTCGGTCGGCCTGAACTTCAGGTGACGTCGGCGGCGCGCGGCGTGGGGAGGAGTCCGGCCCCGGGGCTGGTCCTCCTCATGCTGCTCGTCGTCTATATCTTCAACTTCCTCGACCGGCAGATCCTCGGCATCCTGGCGACGCCGATCAAGCTCGATCTCCAGCTCAGCGATACCGAATTCGGCGCGATCGGCGGGCTCGCCTTCGCATTGCTCTATTCGCTGCTCGGCCTGCCGCTCGCCTTTCTCGCCGACAAGACCAGCCGAAGCGCGGTGATCGCGGGCAGCCTCGCCGTGTGGAGCGCCTTTACCGGCCTGTGCGGGATCGCGACGGGTTACTGGCAGCTTTTCCTGTTCAGGCTCGGCGTCGGGGTCGGCGAGGCGGGGGGAGTCGCGCCCTCCTATGCGCTGATCGCGGATTATTTCCCGCCCGATCGACGCGCGCGGGCGCTCGCCATCTATTCGCTCGGCATCCCGATCGGGCTTGCGGGCGGCACATTGCTCGGCGCCTATATCGCCGCCTGGGTGAATTGGCGCACGGCCTTCATCGCGATGGGCGTTGCGGGCCTGGCCTTCGCGCCGATCTTCGTCCGGAGCGTCAGGGATCTCCACCGGGCCGCGCCGCCGGCATCGCGGGCGCCCGTTGGCGCCGTCTTCCCCTTGCTCGCGCGCAAGCCGAGCTTCTGGCTGATGTCCTTCGCCGCCTCGTTCAGCTCGCTGTGCGGCTACGGCCTCGCGCTCTGGACGCCCTCGGTCATCATGCGAAGCTTCGGCTTCGATCTGATCACGACGGGCCAGTTCATGGCCTCATTGCTCCTGATCGGCGGCACCGCGGGCGTGTTCGCGGGGGGCTGGTTCGCGGACCGGCTCGGCCAGGGCGATCGCGGCTGGTATGCGAAGCTTCCGGCCTATGCCTGGCTGATCACCTGCCCGACCTTCGCGATCGGGTTGCTGACGCCATCGCCCTGGATCGCCTGGCCGCTGCTGCTCATCCCCAATGCGCTCAACATCCTGTGGCTCGGCCCGGTGACGACCGCCGTCCAGCATCTCGTCCCCACCCACATGCGGGCAACCGCGTCGGGGAGCTTCCTGTTCATCAACAATCTGATCGGCCTCGGCGTCGGGCCGCTGCTGATGGGCGCGATCTCGGATTGGCTGAAGACGGGGTACGGGACGGAATCGCTGCGCTACGCCGCCGTCTCCTGCCTCGGATTCTATCTTCTCGCCGCTCTGCTCGCGCTGCTCAGCGCGCGCGCGCTCCGGCGCGACTGGGTCGCCGAGGCGCCGGCCGGCTAGGTCGCGAAGCTCGGATCGAGCCGGTAGGCCTTTCGCAGCAGGGCCGGCCAGGCCAGCATGTTCGCGCCGGCCTTGAGGCTCGCCTTGCCCTGTTGCGCCGTCACCTCGGGCGCGCCCTGCGGCGGACGGTTGAGGTCGGCCTCGCCCGCCGAAAGCGCCTTCACCTGCGCCTCGCAGGCGCGCTCCAGGAAATAGATCTTGAGGAACGCCTCGCCGATCGTCTCGCCGAACGCGAGCGTGCCGTGATTGCGCAGGATCATCGCGCTCTTGTCGCCAAGGTCCGCGACGATGCGGTCGCGCTCGTCCAGGTCGACCGCGAGCCCCTCATAATCATGATAGGCGATCTCCTCGCGGATCAGCATCGCCGTCTGCGTCAGCGGCAGCAGGCCCTCGCGATGCGCCGAGACGGCGAGGCCGTTGGGCGTGTGCAGGTGGATCACGGCCTGCGCATCCTCGCGCGCCATGTGCAGCGCCGAATGGATGGTGAAGCCGGCCGCATTGGTGATGAACGGCGTCGGATCGACCGCCCGCCCGCTCGTGTCGACCTTCACCAGCGACGAGGCCGTCACCTCCTCGAACATGAGGTTGTAGGGGTTGAGCAGGAAATGGTGGTCCGGCCCCGGCACCCGCGCCGACAAATGGGTGAAGATGAGGTCGTCCCAGCCGAAATGCGCGACCAGCCGGTAGGCCGCGGCGAGATCGACGCGGATTTTCCACTCCTCCTCGCTCACCTTGCCCTTGAGCGAAGGAATCTCGACCGTGGACAGGGCATGGGCCTCCGCCAGGCTCTCCGCGATCGCTTCGACACGTCCCATCTTCGTCTCTCCTGTCTGCGGCCCCTTCTAGCCTTTCGCGGCCGCCGGCGCGACCCTGTCCGGATGGGCCGCGGCGAAGGCGTCGAGCGCCGTCGCGGCCGCATCGGCGCGCAAGAGGGTCGGATAAGCGTCGAGCGGCGTCTCCAGCCGGCGCGCATTGTACATCTGCGGCACCAGGCAGATGTCGGCGAGGCTGGGCGCGTCGCCGAACAGGAACCGCCCAGCGCGCGGCGCCGCCAGCGCCTCGAGCCCGGCGAAGCCCTCGGCGATCCAGTGCCGATACCAATCGTCGCGCGCGCCCTGGTCGATGCCGAGCCGGGCGAGATGTTTGAGCACGCGCAGGTTGTTCAGCGGGTGGATGTCGCATCCAATGGCGAGCGCCATCGCCATCACATGCGCGCGCTCGTCCGGATCGGCGGGGATCAGCTTCGGCTCGGCATGGGTAGCGTCGAGCCACTCCACGATGGCGAGGCTCTGGGTGAGCACGCGCCCGCCGATCGCCAGCGCCGGCACCAGCCCCTGCGGATTCGCGTCCTTGTAGGCGTCCGCCATCTGCTCGTCCGCGAGCAGGTTCACCGGCGCCGCTTCATAGGCCACGCCCTTGAGGTTGAGCGCGATGCGCACCCGGTAGCAGGCGGAAGAGCGCCAGTAATCGTAGAGGATCGGCTGGGTCATGGATGCTCGATAGCCGGGGCGGTGGCCGTGGATCAATCGATCCGCAGCCGGACGAACGCCATCGCGCCGTCCCGATCCCCGGCGTAAAGGGCAGCGAGCGCGCCCGGCACGAAATTGCGCGCCCACAGCCCGCCAAGGCCCAGGCGGAGGTGGCGCGCGACGCGGAAATCGCGGATCGCGCCGATGGAGACCTTGCCGACATCATAGGCCGGCCCGTGGTGGCCGGCCGCCGGGACCAGCTCGTTGTTCTGCGTCCATTCGGCGCGGCCGAAGAGCGTCCACAGGCCAAGGCCGACGCCGCTTTCGAACGCCAATGCATCGAGGTTCGCGCCGTCCGAGGATCGCCGGCCCCAAGCGAGGGTCGACGACCACCAGCCGTCCCGGCCGATCGGGCGCGTGTAGATCGCGCTCGCCGACCAGCGCGTCTGGTTCTCGCCCGGCTCGAGCTGCTCGGGCGAGACGAAGCGGCCCCAGCTCACCTGCAGCGAAAGCGTGCGGGAGGGGTTCCACGACAGCCGCGCGGCCGTCGAATCGAGCGGGCCGGTCTCGATGTCCCAGCGATGCTGGTCCGGCTCGCGCGCATTGAAGCGGGAGGCTTCGACCTTGACGTTGCCGAACACCGCGCCGGCGGTCAGCACGCCGAAGCTGATATGCGTGGAATCGAGCCAGTGATGGGTGATCGGCGCTTCCGGCGAATCCATGATCGACTGGCGGTGCATGAAGGCGGGCGGGCCGAAGGCGGGCTCGCCGGGCAGTCCCCCATAGACGAACAGGCTCGCCTGGTCCGAAAGACGCCGCGAATAGCTGGCCGACAATTCCATGAAGAGATCGTGCGGGTGCTGGCGATCGACCAGCGGCGTCAATCCGTCCGCCGTCTCGCCGCTGGCGAGGAGCAGCGGATAGCCGCGCGCGCCCATCAGAGGGTCGGGGCTCAGCATCGCCCGGACCTGGACGACGCTGCCGTCCGCGAAGCCGCGCCGGGCCATTCCCATCACCATGCCGGAGGCGAACGCGCGCTCGTCGCCACGCGGCCCGCTTTGCCAGTCATGGACAAGGTTGAGATCGGCATGGGCCATGATCGTCCACTCGCCCGCCATCAGGTGGAGGCCGTCGTGGCGCGACGCGTCGGGCTGCCACGCCGTGCCGGAGGCTTCGCGCGTGGCGTCGTAAGGGCCGAGCGCGGCCGGCATCGCCATGTGGTGCGCCATCGGCATTTCGGCCGGCATCGCCATTCCCGCCATATCGTGGCCGGCATGCGGACCCCGTTGTTCCTGCGCCAGAGCGGGGGAGGCGATCAGGGCGAGGAGCGGAAAAAGCGGGCGCACCGGCATGTTCTAGGAAGGCGTCCGATCCCGCGCAACGCCGCTAAGGCCCGAGGTCGCCCTGGCGCGGGATATGCTGCGGTCGCGGGCGGCGGGGCAGGCCGAGCGCTTCGGCGACATCCTCGTCCCAGCCATAGCTGTCGAGCCGGTAACGCACACGTCCGCCATCGAAAAAGGCGGTGTGGTAGTAGAGCCGCACCGGGATCCGGTGCGGGAGCCGCACGAAGGTCTCGTCTCCGGTGGCACGGGCGCGGTTCCATTCGTCGAGCACGCCCTCGTCGCGGGCGATCATCTCCGCAAAACCGAGCGCGTCGAAGACGCGGACGCAGCCGTGGCTGGCGTGGCGATCATCCTCCGCGAAGAGCTGCTTCGCCGGGGTGTCGTGCAGATAGATGGCGTGGTCGTTCTGAAGATCGAACTTGACCAGGCCGAGTGAATTTTGCGGCCCCGAATCCTGGACCAGCCAGCCGTCCTTCCAGCTCATGTGATTGCGGCGGAGATAATCCTCGCCGTGCCGCGTCGCCTCGTCCTGGATCGATCGCGGGATCGTCCAGGTCGGGTTGGCGACGAGGCGGAAGAGCGGCGAGGCGAGCTGCGGCGTCTCCCGGCCCGGCTCGCCGGCGACGACGCGGCGGACATCGGCCGCGCGGCCATCGCGCCAATAGGTGAGCATGGTCGCGGCGGTATTGACGTCGATCCGGGTCGCCGGCGGGTTGCGCGGCAGCCAGCGCAGCCGCTCCAGCGCCACCGCCAGCGTCCGGGCGCGCTCGAACGGTCCTTCGTTGAGCGCGGCGAGGGTGGATGCGCCGATCACGCCCGTGGTCGAAAGGCCGAAATCCTGCTGAAGCTGGCGCACTGCGGCGACCAGATCGGCCGTGTAGCGCCGCGGCGCGGTGGCCGGAGCCTGGACATAACCGTTGGCGGCGAGTGCAGCCGCAATGGCCGGGAGGCGCGGATCGGCGGCGCCGGGGCGGATCGCCCGCCCGTCCGCGATCGGCGCCGGCCGCTCGCCATGCGCCGCCGCCGTCGCCGCGACATAGGCGTCGGAAAGCGCGCGATATTCGGCGTCCTGCGGCGCCAGGCTTTCCAGCCACGCGCCGATCCTGTTCGCGGCGCGGGCCTGGGCAAGCCCTGCGGCAAGGCCGGGGTCCGGGCGGTCGATCTCGTAAATCCGGTAGAGCCGCGTCGGATCGGTCCGGCCGTGGGCCAGCGCCCCGGCATAGGCCAGCGCCGCCCGGTTCAGCGCCGTGTCGCGCGCGTCCGGCGTCGTCGCTCGGGAAATTCCGCGCAGATATTCGTCGGGATCGAGGCCATGCCGCCCGGCCTGCCGCAAGGCCGCGATGAGATCGCGGGCCGAGGCCTCGGACCAGTGCGCCGGCGCGGCCGCTTCGCCGTTCCCGGTCGCTGGCGAAGTCGGTCCGGAACAGCCCCCCAGCAGCGCGACGCCGGCCGCCAGGATCGAAATGGCGGCGCTCGCCCGCCCGCTTTGACGCAGATACATGCCGGGCCAACGCACGTGTCCGCCGCCCGATCCGTCACTTTCCGCAACCGTGCTTAAGGCTTGATTAGGCTTTGCAGGCGATGACCGGCAGGAAAGGACAGATCGTGACCCGCGCCCAGCTCGCTATCCTGCCGCCCTCCGACGGACGCAAGGCCGAGCGCCGCGTCGTCAACCTGGCGGCGCGCCTGCGCGAGCCCGGGGCCCGGCTGATCGACGTCGAGCTCCACAATCTGTCGACCAGCGGGTTCATGGCCCGCGGCGACGCCCGGCTCGAGGTGGGCGACACGATCTGGCTCAAGATTCCCGGCTTTTCCCCCGAGCCCGCACGCGTCGTCTGGATCGAAGGCGATCAGATCGGATTCGAATTCGCCACCCCCCTGCATCCGGCCACGGTCGAAATGCTCGTGGCCGCCGGCCGCCGGCGCACCGGGCCGCAGAAGCGCATCTTTGGCGGCCCGGGGCGGGGTTAACTTTTGCCAGCCCCCGATATCGTAAAACTACGTTAGTTTCGCGTTAACCATTTCCGGTCATTCAAGGTCCCGTAAAGAGGCTTCAGGGGGGAACAGGGTGCCCACCATCGCGCGGGATCAGGCGGCTGCGGCCGCTCAGGAGGATGCGGACATCGCGTCGTTCCTCATCGGCGAGAGCGCGGCGATGAAGCAGGTCCGCCGGCTGATCCGCCAGGTCGGGCCAAGCAACGCCTCCGTCCTCGTCACCGGCCCGTCGGGCAGCGGCAAGGAACTCGTCGCCCGCGCCATCCACCTCGCCAGCGGGCGCGCCGCCGCGCCCCGCGTCGCGGTCAATTGCGGCGCGATTCCCCGCGAATTGCTCGAATCCGAATTGTTCGGCCACGAAAAGGGCAGCTTCACCGGCGCCCATGCCCAGCATCGCGGCCGCTTCGAGGAGGCCGACGGCGGCACCTTGTTCCTCGACGAGATCGGCGACATGCCGGCCGACATGCAGGTCAAGCTGCTGCGCGTGCTCGAAGAGCGCGTCGTGCAGCGGGTCGGCGGGCGTGGCCAGATCCCGGTCGACGTCCGCATCGTCGCGGCCACCCATCGCGACATCGAACGCGCAATCGACGAAGGCCGTTTCCGCGAGGATCTTTTCTATCGGCTCGCCGTCTTCCCGATCGAAATTCCGCCGCTCGCCGAGCGGGCCGAGGACATTCCGCTCCTCGCGCGGCATTTCGCGGATCGCGCCAAGCCGGCCGATCGCGTCCGCTTCACGCCGGCGGCGCTCGATCGTCTCGCCCGCCACGATTGGCCGGGCAATGTGCGCGAACTCAAGAATCTGATCGAGCGCGCCGGCATCCTCTTCACCGGGCAGACGATCGGGGCCGAGCAGGTCGAAAGCCTGCTGCTGCGCCGCGGCCGGGTCGGCGCCGCCGAACGCCGGGCCCTGTGGGAGGCGACCGACGCCATGGCGCCCGAGCCGGCGTCGGTGCAGGCGCCCGTCGAAGCGCCGGCGCTCGAAGCGCCCAGCGAAGCAAGCGGCGATCCGGTCGTCGTCCCGATCCGCGAGGGGATCGACATGACCCGCCTCGCTGCCGGCCAGCCGGTCGCGCTTCGCGAGATGCTGGCGGAGATCGAGCAGCGCTATATCCAGGAGGCGCTGGCCCTGTCCGGCGGGGTCGTCGCCGATGCGGCGCGGATGCTGTCGCTCCAGCGCACGACCCTCATCGAGAAAATGCGGAAATATGAGGTGAGCGCGGCCTGATCCGGCCCGGTTTGTCCCGGCCCGCGCCGGGGCGACTTTCTCAGCGCCCCCGCTCGCCGATCGCCGACCAGGCGCTGGCGATCTCGCCGAGCTGCTGGCCCGCCTTGGCGATCGCCTCGGCATCGTCGTCGCGGCAGGCCTGGACCAGCGTGCGGCGCGCCTGGCGATAGATGCCGGCGAGGCCGGTGGCGATCTCGCCGCCTTTCTCGAAATCCAGGCTGGTCTCGAGCCCGTTCAGGATGGCGAGCGCGCGCGACTGGCGCTGGGCGCGCTGCGAAAGATCGCGCCGGCGCACCGCGACGGTCAGCGCGTCGATCGCCTTGATGAGCTCGTCGAACATGATCTGGACCAGGCGATGCGGCGTGGCGCCCTCGATCCGGCTCGCCAGATCGACGCTCTGATAGCGCGCGCGCGCCCCGAACTGCCCCCTTTGAACGTACATGCCTTGGATCCTTCTTACAAAACGCTACCGGACGACGATCAGTTGTTGCTGCTCGTCCACATCTTCACCTGCTGGTCGAGATAGGCCTGGGTCGCCTTGAACGAGGAGACCTGCTGGTTCATCTTTGTGAAGCTGGCGAGCAGCTGGTTGTAATATTGCTCGGAACGGGCATCGAGCTTGGTCTGGTCATCCGCGATCCGGTCCGCCTCCGCCTTCAGCCGCTGCGAGGTCGTATCGAACGCGCCGCCGCGGGCGCGCAGCGAATCGCGGATCGCCTGCAGCGCGCCACCGAGGCCCGGATCGATCGTGATCGTCGCGCTCGAAACCGCGCCCGAAACGCCCAGGATGAGGCCGACCGCTTTGCTTCCCGACGGCGCGATAAGGTTCGATCCGGACGCCTTGAAGGCGACGCCGTCGATCTTGCCCGATGCCGGCGGTCCGGGAAGGATGTCGGTGACGGTATAGGTGCCCGGCTTCACGCCGGTGACGCTGCTCTTGATCGTCAGGAAGGGGCTGGAGCTCGACTGCGACGGGTTGAACAGCGCCTCGACGCCGTCCGGATTGTTGGCCAGCGCGTTGGCGAGCACGGTCTGGTCGACGCTGAGCGTGCCGTCGCGATTGGTCCGCACGCCGATTTCCGCGAGGGTGTGCGGGCCATCGCCGGCGCTCGACAGCACCGCGGTGGTGAGTTGCGCCAGCTGACGCTGCATCTGCTGGACGCCGATGTCGCCGCGAAGCGGGCCGGCCGTGCCGTCGGCGGCCGGCTTGATCGCCTCGTTGATCATCTGCTGCAGCTGGTTGTACGCTTCGACGAAATCGCCGACCGCCTGCTGGATCGCCGCGGTCGGGCGAGTCGCGCCCATCGTGACCGGCGTATCGGGCGCGGCCTTCTTGAGCGTGATCTGGACGCCGGGGATGAGATCGGTGAAGCTGTTGGTCGCGCGGTGAACCTCCACCCCGTCCAGGCTCACGATCGCGTCCTGCGCCGAGACCTTGAGGTCCATGCCGCCGGCCGTGTCGGGATCGTAAGCGAAGCGCTCCAGGCCCGAATCGGTGCCGTCGGCAACGCTCAGCGTGAAGGCGTTGGCCGCGCCGGTCTGGCCCTTGATGACGAGCCGCGCGCCGCTCGTGTCGGTGACGACGCTCGCGGTGACGCCGGCGCCGGCCTTGTTGATCGCCTGGGCAAGGCCATCGAGGCTGTTGTTGCTCGAATCGATGACGACGTTGAAGCTGCCAGCGGCGGTGGCGATGGTCAGCGTCCCTTCGCCGACAGGCTCGGCGCGGCTGGCGAGCGAGGCTGAGGCGAGCGTCTGCGCCGCGGCGATCTGGCTCACGGTGATCGCGGCGGAAAGGTTGCCGATACGGCTTCCCGCCAGCGCGGTCGCGGTCAGCACGCTGCTGTCGGACACGTCCGGCTGGCTGAACAGCGAGCCGCCGGAAATCAGCGTGCCGAGCGCCGAGGCGAAGCTGTCGATCGCGCTGGACATGTTGCCGAGGGCGGAGACCTTGGCGGTGTTCGCGGCCTGGCGCTGGTCGATCAGGTCCTGCTGCGGCGCCTTCTGCGCGGCCGAGAGCTGGTCGACGAGGTTGTTGACGTCGATTCCGGAGCCGGTGCCGAGCGCCGAGAGGATCGCGCTCGATGTCGAGCTGCTGGCCGAGCTCGTCGATCCGGTGGGGGAGGTGGTCGTCATTGCGAAGCGTCCCTTTCGTCCTTTCGAAGAACGACCGGGCGCGCACGGAATTTAGCGGAAAATGGCCGAAAAGATCAGTCTTTCAGCAGCCGGAGAGCCTTTGCGTCGAGCCGCGACAGCGCACCGGCGGCAAGCGCCGGCTGCGATCGCATTCGTCGGGCGATGACGGCCCCGTCCACCTTCGGCGGCGGCGGTGGCGGCGGCGCTGGTGGAGGCGCCGGCGCGCCGTCCGGGATGGCGCTGCGAAGCTCGTCGGCGAGCTCCTGCAGCCAGCGGTCCACCGGGCCGCCGTTGCGATCCGCTTCGGCGATCAGCTCCTCGATCTCCCGGAGCGTGCGGCGCAGCCGGTCGGGATCTTCGTCCACCAGTTCCTCCCGCACGCGAAATGCGCGCTTTAACGAAAGGTAACGGCAGCGATGAAGAAAGCTTAAACGTGGCCCTAGGCTTCGGGCCGGCCGCCGGCGTCGAACCGCGCCCCGACCGGGACTTCGACCGCCGGCTGCGGCGTGCCGGTGGCGAGCGCGGTCTCCAGGTTGAAGACGAAGGCGAGGATGGTGGCGACCGCGAGATACAGGTCCTCGCGGATCACCTGTCCGGTGCGGCTGGTGTAATAAAGCGCGCGGGTAAGCTGGGGATAGGACAGCAGCGGCACATTGTGCTCGCCGGCCAGTTCGCGGATCGCCTCGGCGGTGGCGCCGCGGCCGCGCGCGACGACGATTGGCGCCGCGTCCTCGTTCGGCCGGTAGCGCAGCGCGACCGCGAAATGGGTCGGGTTGGTGAGCACCACCGTCGCCTCGGCGATCGCGCCGCGGGCGGAGGCGCGCGCCACTTCGCGCTGGCGGCGGCGGACGGCGGCCTTGGCTTCGGGCGAGCCCTCGGTCTGCTTGTGCTCCTCCTTGATCTCGTCGCGGGTCATCCGCAGGCGCTTGATGCGCTGGAGGAACTGGGCCGGCACGTCGATCATCGCGATTCCGGCCAGCGCGAGCGCCATCACCAGCACCGCGATCATGAAGGTGAAGCCGACATTGGCGAGCGCTGGGCGGATCTCGCTCGCCGACAGGCCGATCAGCGAGCGCGACTGGCTCATCAGCAGCCAGATGCCGATCGATCCGAGCACGAGCACCTTGGCGACCGACTTGCCGAGCTCGACCAGGCCCTGCGTGCCGAAGATGCGCTTGAGCCCGGACAGCGGATTGAGCTTCGATCCCTTGAAGCCGAGCGCCGCCGGGCGGAAACCGAGCGAGCCGAGCATCGCCGGCGCGCCGATCGCCGCGGCGATGGTGATCGCGAACAGGGCGAACAGCGGCAGGACGACCGCGCCGGCGAGGCGCCAGATCACCGCGCCGGGATCGAAATCGCGCAGGTCCGCGGCGTTGAACGACAGGCCGTCGGTCAGCATGTTCTGCAGCGCCGTCACGGTCATCGGGCCAAGGAAGGCGATCCACAGCGCGCCGCCAAGGACGACAAGCGCGGTGCCGAGCTCGCGCGATTGAAGGACGTCGCCCTTTTCGGCGGCATCCTTCTTCCGTTTCGGAGTTGGTGCCTCTGTCCTTTCCTGGTCGGTATCAGCCATGGCCGAGCGCCAGTTGCCGCGATTCGTCGAGCCCGGCGCGGATCGCACCGAGCACGCTGTCGCCGATCAGCGGGGCGGCGATCGCCATCAGGACGACGCCGGCGAGGAGCGCGGCCGGGAAACCGACCGCGAACAGGTTGAGCTGCGGGGCGGAGCGCGAGAGCATGCCCATCACGATCTGGACGAGGACGATCGAAAAGCCGACCGGCAGCGCGATCGAAAGCCCGGCCGCGAACAGCGTCGACCCGAAATAGACGAGGCCGCGGATCGCCTCGGCCGAAAGCCAGGCGTCACCCGGCGGCAGCGCGCGATAGCTTTCGACGATCGAGGTCGCGAGCGCGAGATGCCCGCCGACCGAGAGGAAGAGCAGGGTGCCGAAGATCGAGAGGAATTGCGACAGGACCGGGTTGGACTGGCCGTTGGTCGGATCGACCATCGCGGCATAGCCGAGGCCCATGGTATTGCCGATCAGCTCGCCGCCGACGAGCGCCGCGGAAAAGCCGATCTGGACGGCGAAGCCGATCGCCAGGCCCGCCATCACCTCGCCGGCGACGAGCATCACCCCGTCGATCGAGGCGAGGCCGTCGGCCGGCAGGTGGAACTGGGCCGCGCCGAGGCCGGGAATGCCGATCGCAAGCGCGATCACCAGCCGCAGCTGGACCGGGACGAACGGGGCGCTGAAGATCGGCGCGGCGAGAAAGGCGGCGCCCGGGCGGATCATCGCGACCATCCACAGCCACAGCGTCGCCTCGACCCCGGTGAACCCCGCCGGCATCATCGCGTGATCTCTGGGATCCGGGCGAAGACGTCCTGGGTGAAATCGGCGACCAGCATCATGATCGATCCGCCGAACAGGGCGAGGCAGATGGCGATCACGATCAGCTTGGGCACGAAGGTCAGCGTCTGCTCGTTGATCGAGGTCGCCGCCTGGATCATGCCGACGACGAGGCCGACGATCAGCGCCGGGATCAGGATCGGCGCGCAGGCCAAAGCGAGGATCCACAGCGTCTGCTGCGCCACGCCGATGAAATAATCGGGCGTGTCCATCGCCTCAGGTCCCGAACGATGCGGCGAGCGAGCCCATCGTCAGCGCCCAGCCGTCGACAAGGACGAAGAGGAGCAGCTTGAAGGGCATCGACACGATCGTCGGCGACAGCATCATCATGCCCAGCGCCATCAGGGTCGAGGAGACGACGATGTCGATGATGAGGAAGGGCAGGAAAATGAGGAAGCCGATCTCGAACGCCGTCTTCAGTTCGCTGGTCACATAGGCCGGCAGCAGGATCGAGAAGGGCACCGCCTCGCGCGAGGCGAAGCGCTGCACGCCGGCCATGTTCGCGAACAGCCTCAGATCGGTCTCGCGGGTCTGGCGGATCATGAAGCCGTGGAGCGCGGTCCCCGATCGCGACACCGCTTCCTCGATGCTGATCTGGCCGTTGCCATAGGGGGTGTAGGCCGTCGCGTTGATCTGCTCCACCACCGGCCGCATCACGAACAGCGAGAGGAACAGGGCAAGACCGACCAGCACCTGGTTGGGCGGGGTCTGCTGGAGCCCGATCGCCTGGCGAAGGATCGACAGCACGATGATGATCCGCGTGAAGCTGGTCATCATCAGAAGGATCGACGGCAGCACCGTCAGCAGGCTCATCAGCAGCAGGATCTGCAGCGAGAGCGAGAGCGGACGGCCATTGCCGGCAATGGTGTTCATCGCCCGGTCGAGCGCGCCGGGCTGTCCGGCGGCGGCGGCCGGCGCGGCTGCGGCCGGGGCGGCGGCCTGGGCATTGGCGATGCCGGGCAGTGCGACGAGGAGGATGGCGGCGATCGCGAGCAGGATCAGCGCGATCCGCATGCGCTTCGCCGGGGCGGCGGCCTCAACCATTGGCGCCGGCCTCCGCCGGGCTTTCGGAGACGAGCTGGACGCCGGCGCGGGAGACGGCGACGAGCAGATGCTTGCCGCCGAATTCGACCACCGCCAGCCGTCCGGTCGCGCCGAGCGGCAGCGCGTCGACGAGCTTCACCGCCCGCTCGCGCTGGCCGAAGCTCATGCCGCCCTGCGCCTTGCGCCACAGCCAGAGCGCGCCGAAGGCGAGCCCCGCGACCAGCGGCACGAGGACGATCAGCTTCAGGATATAGGCCGTCATCATTGGCGGCGCTCGACTCCGCCGGCCGCGGACGCCTCGGCGGCCACGACCTCGACCACGCGGATGCCGAAGCGGCCGTTCACGGTCACAACCTCGCCCTTGGCGATCAGGGTGCCGTTGGCCATGATGTCGAGCAGCTCGTGGCTCTGCCGATCGAGCTCGACGACGCTGCCTTCCGACAGCTCCATCAGCTCCGACAGCTTCAGCGCCGTGCTGCCGACCTCGACCGAGAGCCGGACCGGAATATCGGCGAGCATGCCGAAATTTCGCTTGCCCAGAACCGCCGCGTCCACGGCCTTGCTCTCGGCGATTTCCTGACCCTCCTTCACGATGCTGACCTCCTCGTTTCAATTCGTTCGACCCGGAGCGCGGCGCGCCCGTCATGTTCGCCGATGGTGCCCACCGCGATCTTGCGCCCCTCGACGAGGAGCGGGACCAGCGAGGGCAGGGTGACGGGGATCACGTCCCCGACCTGGAGCTGCATCAGCTCCGAAAAGGTGAGCTCCGGCCGCGCGAGCACGGTGCGCGCCGGGAACCTGATCTCGCCGACGGCGGCGGCGAGCCGGTCGTGCCATTCGCCCGCGGGCGGCGGCGTGTCGTCGTGCGAGCGCAGGAGCTCCTGCTCGACCGAGCGGAGCGCCGAGACCGGATAGACGATTTCGACCTGGGCTTCCTTGCCGGGCCAGGGGGTGATGGTGAAGCGCGTCACCGCCACCGGCTCGTCCGGCCGGACGAGGGCGGCGAAGGCGACATTGGTCTCGCGTGCGCGAAGGCTGGCCTTCACCGGCACGATCTCGGACCAGACCGACGACAGCGCCTCGATCAATTGCTCGGTGAGCCGCGCGAGGAGGCTTTCCTCGGTCGCGGTGAATTCGCGCGCGCGGTTCGCCGGGATGTCGCCCGTGCCGCCGTAGCGGGCGTCGACGAGGCGCGAGATCAGCGCCGGCTCGATCGCCAGCAGGATCGCGCCCTTGAGCGGCTTGAACGCATAGAGGCTGAGGCTGACGAACTCGGCCTGTTCGGCCTGCCAGTCGCCATAATTGCGGATGTAGGCGGGATCGGCGACGATTTTCGGCTTCGCGCGCGCGAACGGCTCGATCACGGCGCGAAGCTTCTTCACCATGCGCTCCCCGATCCGGTCGAGCGCCGGCAGGGCCGACATCGGCCGACCGCCGTCTCCGCCGAAGGCGAAGGCGCGCGCGCCGCCGGCGGCGGTGCCGCCGGCCGACGCGCCCGGCGCCTCGCTCATCAGGGCCGAGATTTCTTCACCGGAGAGGGTCGTCTTGTCGGTCATTGGGTAACGAAGCTCGTGAAGTACACGTCGTCGATACCGCCGAACCCTTCCCGAATGGTTAACGCGTTGTTTATCGCGTTCTTTAATTCCTCGCGCAGCGCCTCCTTGCCCTGCAGCGTGGTGACGGCCACCGGATCCTGCTGCGAAAGCACCAGCAGGATCGCCGATCGCACGGCCATGTCGTGGGTGTGGAGATTTTCGACGACATGCTCGTCATAATAGGTCGACACGCCGATCCCGACCTGCAGGAAGGCGTCGCCGCCGCGCAGGTTGGAGGTGAAATTCCCCTCCAGCGGAACATAGGTCGCCTTGAACACGCGCGGATCGACGCGGCCGTGGCGCGCCCGTTCGCGCGCGACCGCCGCGGTCGCCTCGCTGACGCCGTCGCGCACGACGAGGTGCGGCATGTTGGGATCCTCCTCCGCCGCCTCGCCGCCGCGGTGAAACGGGCCAAGGCCCATCGCGTAGAGCCCGCCGGCAAAGCCGCCGCCGCCGACCACGATCAGGCCCAGGAGCAGGACCAGGATCTTCTTCGTCTTGCCGGCCTTCTTCTTGGCCGGGGCATTGGCCTCGTTGCTGTCGCTCATCTCGATTTCCTTTATGCGTAGCGTTCGCCGCGACCGCGGCGGGATTGGCCCTCTGGCTCGACGCGGTCGGCCGCATCGGGCGCGGTTCTCACGAAGACAGGCTCCCGGGCCGCCTCGTGGCGGCGCGGGTCGCTGGACGCTTGCCCGCCGGAACCGCCGGCGAGATCGACATGGGTTTCGGCGATGCGCACGCCCTGGGCGCGCGCTTCGGCGACAAGCTTCGGCTGCGCGTCGGCGATCACGGCACGCGCCGCCTCCGTCTCGACGGTCAGGCGCACCGATGTGCCGCGCTCGCCCTGAGACAGCTCGACGCGCATCTGGCCGAGCGTCTCGGGATGGAGCTTGAATCGCATCGGGCCGTCCGCGTCGGCGCTGCTCGCGATGTCGCGGGCCAGCCGATCGAGCCACAGGCTGTCGCGGGCGAGATCGAGCTGGTGGCCCATCACCCGCTCGGCGATCGGCGCCTCCGCGCGGTTGTCGGGCCCGCCGGCCGGCCGCGCCGGATCGGGCCCACGCTCGGCGAGCGTGCCGAGGGCGGCCTGAAGCGCGGTGAACGGATTGGGCGCCGTCGGTTGCGGCGCGGCCTGCGCGGCCTGCGCGGGCTTCTCGGCCTCGGCGAGTGTCGGCGCGGCCGGGGCCGATTCGACCTTCGGCGCTGTGTCGCGCGCGTGGAGGACCGGCGCGGATGGCAGCGGCGGTGGCCCGGCCGGTTTGGGATCGGCGTCCTTGATCTTCCCGGCCTCCGCATTCGCCCTCGGCGCGATCTTTTCGGCCGTTTTGGCGGGCGGCGCGTCGCCGGACACGGCCGCCTCGATCGGCGCCTGCGTCTCGGCGGACGCGGCGGGCTCTGGTGCGGTGACGGTCGCCGGCAGCGGCGCGGCAAGGATGGGCGCCTGGGGCGCGGCCGCAATTTCCACCCGGCCCGGATGGCCGCTCGCCCTCATGGGGCGGCCGTCCACGCGCGGGAAAGCCTTGGCGTCCGGCTCGGCCGGGAGATCGCTCGTCGGCGGCGGCGCGGCCGGCGTCACCTGGACGGGCGTGACAATGACCGGGGCCGCGTTCTGCGCCTCGATCAGCGGCACGAGATCGTCCGGCGCGACGCTGTCGTCGGCCCCGGATCCAGCCTTCTCGTCGGAATCGTCGGTCGGCGCCGGCGATGCATCCGCCTCGCCCGCGGTTGCGGTCGGCGTGCGGCCGCCGGCCAGCGCCTCGCGGAGCGCCGCGAGGAGCGTGGCCGCGGCGCCGGGTGCCGGCGCCTGCGCCGGCGCGTCGGCGGCCTTGGGCGCGCCGATCGCGAGCAGGGTCGCGAAGGGCGAGTTGGCGGTGCCCGCCTCGCCGTCGGCCGGTGCCTTGCCCTCGCCGGCAGGGATGCCCGCCGTGGGCCGCATGTTCGGAACCGAAGCCATCACATCGTCTCTCCATCGCTGAGGCGGGTGCGCGGGCGGCCGCTTCGCAGCGGCCGGCGCTCGGCGAGCGCCACCGCGGCGTCGATCGCTGCCTTTTGAAGTTTCTCGGCGCTCTCCTGCTCGCGCCGCGCCGAAATCCGCTCGCTCTCGCGGGCGATGGCGACGCTGCGCGCGCTGTCGATCGATCGGCCGAGGCCGATCCGCGCGGAATCGAGCCGCATCGCGAGCTCGCCGAGCTGGGCGAGGGTGGCGCCGGTGCTCGGCCCCGCGCTCGGCCTCAGCTCGCCGCGCATCCGGGCGAGCTTTTCCTGATTGCTTTCAAGCAACTGCACCTGGCCCGCCGCCTTGGCCGCGGCCGATGCGGCAAGCCCGTGCTGGATGCGCCGGACCCGCGCGATGCGCGCGCGCTGCTGGATTGCGTTCTTCATTTCATCAGCTCCTGGAGGGCGGCGACCGATTCATCGAAGCCGATCCGCTCCTTCGGGGTCTGCTTCAGGAAATCGAGCAGCTCGGGCCGGCGCACGATCGCCTCGTCGATCATCGGATCGCCGCCGGCGGCATAGGCGCCCATCAGGATGAGATCGCGATTCTCCTCGAACACCGACCACAGCCGACGAAAGCCCGCCGCCGCGGCGGCATGGGCCGGGGTCACGATGTCCGCCATGACGCGGCTCAGCGAACGGCCGACGTCGATCGCCGGATAGACCGATTGCTCGGCCAGGCTGCGCGACAGGATGATGTGGCCATCGACGATCGCGCGCGCCGCATCGACGATTGGGTCGTCCGTATCGTCGCCGTCGGCCAGCACGGTGTAGAGCGCGGTGATCGATCCGCCGGTCCGCGCATCGGCGCCGGCGCGCTCCACCAGGCGCGGGATGAGGCCGAGCGCGGAGGGCGGATAGCCCTTCACCGTCGGCGGCTCGCCGAGCGACAGGCCGATCTCGCGCTGCGCGTGCGCGACGCGGGTGAGGCTGTCGATCAGCAGCAGGACCTTGAGCCCGCGTGCGCGGAAATCCTCGGCGATGGCGGTCGCGCGCATCGCCGCGCGAAGGCGCAGCAACGGGGCATGATCGGCTGGCACGGCGACGACGACCGACTTCGATCGGACGTCCGGCGGCAATTTGGTGGCGAGGAAATCGGAGACTTCGCGGCTGCGCTCGCCGATCAGGCCGACGACGATCACGTCGGCTTCCGCGCCGGCGATCATCTGGCCCATCAGCACCGATTTGCCGACGCCGGATCCGGCGACGATGGCGATGCGCTGGCCGACGCCGGCGGTCAGCAGGGCATTGACGGCCCGCACGCCGATATCGAACGGGGTCAGCACTCGCGCGCGATCCAGCGGATTGCCGCGGCGGCCGGCGAGCGGCCATTTGTCGGCGGCGCCGATCGGCCCCAGGCCGTCGAGCGGCTGCCCGAGCCCGTCGACGACGCGGCCGAGCAGGGCCGGGCCGACTTCGCACAGGCTGCCGCTGGCATCGGGCTCGACCCGCGCGCCATTGGCGTAGGCGGCCTCGCCGTCGAGCGCCATCAGGAGCGTGCGCTCGCCGCGGAAGCCGACCACTTCGGCGCGCGCGACATGGCCGTCGGCGGTGGCGACCCGCGCGCCCGATCCGATCGGTCGGGACAGGCCGGTCGCCTCCAGCATCAGGCCGTCATAGGCGGCGAGCCGGCCGACCCGGCGCGGGCCGTCGGCGCCGGCATGGACCGGCTCCAGAAGATCGCGGGCCAGGGCGGCGAGCCGGCTCATTTCGGGGCCGCCATCTTGTCCAGCTCCGCGCGCAGCCGCTCCAGGCGCACGGCCGGGCCGTCCTCGATCCAGCCATGGCCGGTTTCGAGCACGACCGTGCCGCGCTGGAGCGTCGCGTCCGGGGCGATCTCGATGTCGAGCGCGGCCGGCGCGAGCAGCTCGGCGTCGTCGGGATGGACGCGCAGCTTCGATGGCTCGACATTCTCGCCGATCAGCGCGGCGGCTTCCTTGGCTCGCGCCAGCAGGGTCATCGGATCGATCTCGACCTGGCCGATCACCTCGCGCACCAGCCGGTCCACCGTCTCGGCGAGCAACAAAGCGAGCGCATTGGTCGGCTCGGGCCGAAGCACCTCGAGCGATTCGGCAAGCCGCGCCATCGCGTCGCGCTCGGCCGCATATTCGAGGCCGGCGACCCGGCGGCCCTCGGCGATACCGAGCTCATAGGGATCGGCCGGGGTGTGGACCGGCTCGGGCTCGGCGGCAAAGCCGCCCGGCTCGAAATCGTTGGTCGGCCCGGGCGCGGCGTCGCGCGGCCGGAACGCGCTTTCGCTCCGGCTGAGGACGAAGCCGCCGACGCTCGCCGCGGCACTGGTGGTTCCGCCGCGCAGGACCCTAGACATAATCTTCCCCGCGGCCGGCGAGCATGATCGTCCCGGCGTCGGCGAGACGGCGCGCCATCGCGAGCACTTCCTTCTGCGCGTCCTGGACCTCGGCGAGGCGCATCGGGCCGCGCGCCTCCATCTCGTCCTTGATCGAATCCGCGGCGCGGCTCGACATGCAGCCGAACATCTTGTCCTTGAGCCGCTCGTCGGCGCCCTTGAGCGCAACGATCAGCACCTCGTTGTCGACATTCCGCAGCAGGATGCCGAGATTCTTCTCGTCGAGGTCCATGAGGTCCTCGAAGATGAACATCTCGTCCTCGATCCGCTGGGCAAGGTTCTTGTCGATCTTGCCGAGCGTGCGGATGATCCGCTGCTCCTGGCCGGAGCGCATGTTGTTCATGATCTTGGCCGCCTCGCTCGCGCCGCCGCGCGTCGGCGCGGAGGAGGAGAAGGAGACGCGGCCCACCTCGCGGACCAGGATCCGCTCGAGCTCCTCGAGCGCTTCCGGCGTCACCGATTCGAGCCGCGCGACGCGATAGATGACGTCGGGCTGCAGCTCGCTCGGCAGCAGCTGGAGCACGTCGGCCGCGATCGGCGGCTCGAGGTGGGCGACGACCAGCGCCGCGATCTGCGGATGCTCCTGCTCGATCAGCGCCGCGATCGTCTTCGCGTCCATCCAGCGCAGCGCCTCGAGCGCGCGGCTGCGGGTCGGCGGGGTGATGCGGGCAAGGACGTTGCCGGCGCGCTCGGCCCCGAGCGCATGTTCCATGACGGCGCGGATGCGCGGGGCGGCGCCGAAGCCGATCGTGGTGCGCGCGCGGGTCTTTTCGAGGAAGGTGTGGAACACCGATTCGACCTGGTCCTCGGTCACGTCGGCGACGCCGAACATGGCCGATCCCAGATGCTGCACCTCATAAGGTTCGAGGTGGCTCAGGATCTCGGCGGCCTCGTTGTCGCCGAGCAGCATCAGCAGGATGGCCGCCGCCTCGCTCCCGTTGGGATCGATCGGCGCGGAATTGGCGCCCAGCGCGGCGGTATCGACGGCTTCCATGTTCCTTACGCTCCCTGCTTGGTGTCGTTGCGGATGAGGTCGCGGACCACGAGCGCGGCGCGGGCCGGATCCTGGCGGACGAAACCGCGGATCAGCGCGGCGCGCGCTTCATAGTCGCGGGTCGCCTCGATCATCTCGAGCGTGACCTTCATGTCGTTTTCGGTGCGCGTGCGCTCGGCCAGCGCGCCGGCGATCTGGCCGCCCATCTCGCCGCGCGCCGACTTGCTCTCCTCGGCGCGCTTGGCGAGCGCGTTGCTCGCCTTCTTGAGCATCGGCCGGCCGATCCCGAACACGACGAGCAGGGCGACCAGGATGGCGGTCGCGTTGCGGACCGCGGGCCAGACCCAGGGCGCCTCGTACCAGCTCGTCGTCGGGGTTTCGCTGGTGGCGAAGGGGCGGGCGTTCAGCGCCACCACGTCGCCGCGCGTCTGATCGAAGCCGACCGCGCCCTTCACCAGCTGCTCCAGCGCCTGCATCTCCTGCGCGCTGCGCGGCCGGCCGGTGTCGGGATTGCGAAGCGCGATCGCGACGGTGAGGCGCTTCAGCACGCCGGTCTGCTGGCGGGTCACGGAAACCTCGCGGCCGACCGCGAAGTCGCGGTTGACGTTCTCGGTCGTGCGGCCGCCGCCGGCCGCCGGGGCGGGCGCGCCGGCCGGGGTCGGGGTCACCGCGCCGCCGGGCGCCGCCGCGACCTGCGAGGCGGGCGGCGGGGTGTTGGAGAGCGCGCCGGGGATGCCGCCGACCGCGCTTGCGCCGGAGGTGTCGCTGGTCCGCTGGGTCTGCTCGCTGGTGACCGCGCTCGCATTGGCCGGGAAGCCCTCGCGGGTCGACTGCACCTCGGAGAAGTCCATCTCCGCATGGACCTCGGCGGTGAAATTGCCGGCGCCGAGCATCGGCGTCAGCAGGTTTGCGATCGTCTGGCGATAACGATCCTCCACCTGCGCCTGGACGGAAAGCTGCTGCTCGCTCGCCTGGGTGGCGCCGGTGCCGCCGGTGCGCGAGAGGAGCTGGCCGTTCTGGTCGACCACGGACACGTTGTCGGGCGAAAGCCCCGGCACCGAAGAGGCGACGAGATGGACGATCGCCTGCACCTGCGCGTCGGACAGCGAACGGCCGCCCTTCAGCGTCAGCATGACGGAGGCGGAAGGCTGGGCGGCGTCGCGAACGAACACGCTCGGCGCTTCCACCGCGAGATGGACCCGGGCCGACTGGACGGCGTCGATCGCCTCGATCGTGCGGGCGAGATCGAGCTCGCGCGAGGAACGGATGCGCTCGCCCTCGACGGCGCGGCTGGCGCCCATCGGCATGTTGTTCAGCGTATCCTCGCCGCTCGGCCCGCTGCGCGGCAGGCCCTGGCCGGCGAGCAGCATCCGCGCCTGGTAATATTGATCCTCCGGAACGTCGATCGCGCCGGTTGTGCGGTCGATCGTATAGGGGATGTTGGCGGTGCGAAGCGCCTCGACCACCGGCGCCTTTTCCTCGTCGGCAAGGCCGGGGAAGAGCGGGCGGCTGGGCGCCGCGCTCAACATGCTCCAGATCAGGAAGCCGATCGCGAGAAGGGCGACGAAGCCGACGGCCGGCAGGCTCTTGGCCACCGCCGGCTGCGCGATGAAGTTGCGCGCGTTCTGGATGATGCCGTTGGCGCTGAAGCCATTGCCGGCGGGCGCCGCCGCCGGCGCGGGCCGCGCGGCGGGCATCGAAAGATCGGGGGTGGTTGCAAGGTCGCTCATATCACACCGGCATGTTCATGATGTCTTTGTAGGCGGTCAGGAGATGGTTCCTGACCTGCAGCGTCGCTTCGAACCCGAGCGACGCGCGCTGGCGGGCGAGCATCACCGCGGCGATGTCCGTCGTCTCGCCGCGCTCGTAGGATTCGCTCATCGCGTTCGCGCGCGCATCGGCCTCGTTCACCTGGGCGAGCGCGCCGCGCAGCGCCGAGGCGAAGTCGCCGGGCTGGACGGCGCCGGCGGCGCCCGGCGCTCCCGGCGCCGGATTGACGGCGTCCGATCCCGCGGCGCGCTGGAGCGCGCTGTTGCGCTCCAGGATCTGCGCCCGCATGGCCATGAGCCGGCTTGCGTCGATGCCCTGCATCTTTCTTTCTCCTAGGCGGCCGCGGCCCGCATTTCGGCGAGCCGGTAGCGAAGCGTTCGTTCACTGATGCCGAGCCGTTCTGCGGCGCGGCTGCGATGGCCGCCGGTTTCGGCGAGCGCCTCGCGGATCATTTCCGCCTCGGCGGAGCGGGCGACCTCGGCGAGCGGGCGCACGCCGGCTTCGGCCGGGGCGCAGCGCACCGGATCGATGGCGAGCGCTTCGGCCTCGATGCGGTCCCCGGTGCCGAGCAGCAGCGCGCGCTGGATCACATTGTCGAGCTCGCGTGCATTGCCGGGCCAGCTGTGGCGCATCAGAAGATCGAGCGCCTCGACGGTCGGGAACCTGAACGGGGCGGTCGGGCGGTAATGGCGCAGCAGCAGCGCCGCCGCGATCGCGCGCACGTCGAGCCGGCGCTGGCGCAGCGGCGCGAGCGCGACGGGGACGACGTTCAGCCGCCAGTAGAGATCGGCGCGGAAGCGGCCCCCGGCGACTTCGCCGGCAAGATCGCGATTGGCGCAGGCGACGACCCGGACGTCGACGCTCTCGGCCTTGATCGCGCCGACCGGAAGCACCTCGCGCTCCTGAAGCGCGCGCAGCAGCTTGGCCTGGAGGGCAAGCGGCAGATCGGCGATTTCGTCGAGCAGCAGGGTGCCGCCATTGGCGGCGCGGAACAGGCCCTCGCCGTCCTGGCCGGCGCCGGTGAAGCTGCCCTTGCGATGACCGAAGAGGATCGCCTCGAGCATCGTTTCGGGAAGCGCGGCGCAGTTGACCGCGACGAACGGGCCGGCGGCGCGCGGCGAACAGGCGTGGATCGCGCGCGCGATCCCTTCCTTGCCGGTGCCGGTCTCGCCGAGGATCAGGACGGAGGCGTCGCTGGCGGCGATCCGGCGGACGAACTCCATCAGCCGCGCGCTTTCGGGCTCGCCGCAGGCCGGAAGGCCGGAGGTCCGGACCAGCTCGGCGACCAGCGCATTGCCGAACGCCATGTCGTCATAGCCGAAGCGGATCAGCGTCGGCGCGTCCTCGGCGAGGATCAGCGTCGGATCGGCCTCGGCGAAGTCGACCAGGAGATCGCGGGGCGCGGCCATTCCGGCTTCGCGCGCGGCATAGATGGCGGGGGACGGCGCGGGCGCTTCGCCCGCGTCGAACAAGGTCGGCGCGAGGCCGGCCCCGCTCAGCCAGGTGGCGAGCGCCGGATTGTCCTGTGCGGCTGCCCTGCTCAAAGCGATCATTCGTGCAAACCCCCGAATTCGGTCGCCTGAAAACAAGCAAGGGGCGTGCCAGATCGGCGGCAGACTTTTGCCGCTCTCGCGAGGCTGGGGGCAGGGGGGTTCGGGCGTCGGATCGCCGCCGGTCGCGGCGTCGGAAAACCGACGCGCCAAAAAAGCCGATTAAAGCCCCGTCGGGACCGGCCGTTAATGCTTCACGTGGCAGTCAGGGATCGACCCGGCCGCCCATGATGAGAGTGGGAAAGGAACCCAAGATGACTGTGATCAACACCAACACGTCTGCGCTTCGCGCGCAGAATGCCGGCCGGGTCGCGAACATGGCCCTGTCGCAGGCGATGGAGCGTCTGTCCACGGGCAAGCGCATCAACTCCGCGAAGGACGATGCGGCCGGCCTCGCCATCGCGAGCTCGATGACCTCGCAGATCCGCGGCATGAACCAGGCGATCCGCAATGCCAATGACGGCATCTCGTTCGCCCAGACCGCCGACGGCGCGCTCAACGAAGTCACCAACATGCTCCAGCGTATCCGCGAGCTTGCGGTGCAGAGCGCCAGCGGCACCTACTCCGACGACGACCGCGCCAACCTGCAGGCCGAAGTCGAGCAGCTCGGCGCCCAGATCGACGACATCGTCGCGAACACCAAGTTCAACGGCGTCGCCGTGTTCGGTTCGAGCGACGTGACCGTCAACATTCAGACGGGTTCGGGCTCTTCGGACCAGACCGCGCTGACCGTCACCGGTTTCGACGTTTCGGACGCGACGGCTTCGGACGTCGGCACCGCTTCGGGCGCCAGCACGGCGATGGACGACGTCGATGACGCCCTGAAGGCGGTCGCCACGACCCGCGCCTCGCTCGGCGCCGGCCAGAGCCGCCTCGAGTCGATCGTCAACAACCTCAACAACAATGTCGCCAACCTGTCCGATGCGCGGTCGCGGATCGAGGATGCCGATTTCTCGGCCGAATCGACCAACCTCGCCAAGGCGCAGATCCTGAGCCAGGCGTCGACCGCGATGCTGGCCCAGGCCAATCAGAGCCAGTCGGGCGTGCTCAACCTGCTTCGCTAAGAATAAGCAAAGCCAGCGAAGCGAGGCCCCGGTGCGGATATCCGCGCCGGGGCTTCTTTTTTGGTGGAGCATCACGCGGCCTTCTTGAGCGCGGCCCGGTCCTTGAGGACGAGCGGCCGGAAGGCGATGGCGAGGAGATAGGGCGTCGCCCCCACATTCTGCGGCGGCGGCGCGAGCAGCAGCGCCTCGGGACCGCAGCGGAAGAGACCGGGCCCTTCCTCGTTCATCCCTTCGCGCACCGGCTGGGCCGGGATCGGCGCGACCGCGATCTCGCGTGAACGTGGCCCGAAGGCCGCGACCGGATGGAAAGCGCATTCGTCGATCTGGACCCAGTCGCAGACCGCGCCGAAATTGATCCCGACCGCGAACCGGCCGGCGCCGACCGGGACGGTCGCGAGATAATAGCCGTCATGCGTGGCATGGGCCTCGACCTCGATCATCGCCTGGCCGCGCGCATCGGCGAGCATCACCGGCAGCGTCAGCGCCGGGCCGCGGAAGTCCGCGTTGCGAAGGTCGAGATCGAAGCGGTTGGCGCCGAGCAGCGCGAGCGCGGTCGGCAGGCCATAAGGCTGGATCTCGCCGGACAGATACATGCGCTCGCCCTGGTGGAGATAGAAAAGCCCGCGCCGGCGCATCCCTTCCGCGGCGCGCTCGACGTCGAGCAGGCGCACGCTGTCCTTCGTGCCAAGGTTGATGTCATGCTCGAACGTTTCGAGCAGGGCGACTTCCTCGGCGCTCGGCATGAACAGCAGCCGGCCGAGCACGCCCGCCGCCATGTGCCGGCGGCAATCCGCATCGTCGGACGCCGGCGGACGTGCCATGCCCGCGCGTGGCTGGCGGGCGAAGGCGATGCAGGCCTCCTGGATGCGATCGCGGATCGCGTTCTGCGCGCTTTTGGTGCCGCCGCCCTTGCGGATCGGATCGCCTTTCGGCCCGTAATCGACCACCGAGCCGCGCGGGCAGGTGCTGAGCTGCTCGATGACCGCGATCGGACCCGACAGCGCGTGGAGCGCGCGCAGGTCATAATGGCGCGCGTCGAGGAAGCCCTTCTTGTCGAGGCCGCTCAATATCTCTTCGCGAAGCAGCAGGTAGCGGCCGGCGACATGAAGGTCGAAGCGCTCGGCGAGCACGGGCGCGAGCTGGTTCTGCGCGGTCCCGTTATAGCCGAGGTCGACGAACAGCACGGCATCGCCGCGCTCCACGCCCGCCGCCCGGAGATGGGCGAACAGGCGGTCGGCGAAGGCGGTCGATCGCGCGACGATCTTTTCGAGCGCGGCGGGCTGGAGCGCGGCGCGGCTGAACGCCTCCTGCGACGTGCCGAGCGCGCGCGCCTCGCTGTCGGTGAGGCCGAGCTGGCGGGCGAGCACGTCGACTCGGCCATGCTTCGCCTGGGTGGCGAGATAGGCGCCGACCGCCGCTTCGCCGGTGAAGGTCGCGCGGCGCGCGGTGAACCGGCTGATCTCTGCGGTGGCGGCCTTCGTGCCGGTCATCGCCTCGAAGACGCGCGCGGGAAGGTGGCCGTCGCGAAGCAGGAAGACGGGCTTCACCGGTCGCCCGGTGCGCGCCGCGATCTCGGCGGCTTCGCCCTGAACCCAGGCGGCGAAGGTCTGGAAGACCGGGCCGAGCACGTCGTGGCCGAGCGTCCAGGCGGCGTCCGTCTCCTCGCGAAGCGCGATCGCCGGGCGGTGCGGCTGATAGGCGGGGACATCGGCGCGGATGCGCCCGTCGATCATCGCGGCCGCCGCCGCCTCGAGCCGCAGCCGCTGTTGCGCGAAATGGTCGAACTGGCGGAAATGCGCGGTCGCCACCCCCAGCCCGGCGGGGGCCTTCTGGTCGGCCTCGGCATTGTCGCCGACGTGGAGCACGGCCCCGGCGGGAACGCCGAGCGCGGCGAGCACCGGCTCGAAAAGGCCCGTCGCCTTGGTTTTGCCGAAGGCGGAGGAGCAGAAGATCCGGTCGATGAGGTTCGCCACCTCGTCGCCGGCCGCCGATGTGATGAGCGCGCGAAGCTGGTCTTCGGCCAGATAGGTGTCGCTGACGACGATCACCTCGAGTCCCCGCGCCTTCGCCGCGCGGATCAGCGCGACGACGGGTGCGAAGGCGAAGGCGTGGCGCGCCTCGGCGGCCAGCTCGGCCGCGATCGCCGCCGCGCGCTCGGCATCGCAGGCCGATGGCATCAGCGTTCGGTAGATATGGTCGATCGTGACCTCGGCCCGCTCCTCGGCGAGCCAGGCGGTCTTGCGCGCCTTGCTTTCGGCGCGGGTGCGGACCCAGCCGCCACCGCCGGCGATCGGCAGATCGGCGAAGATGTCGTGCGGCGCCTCGACGTTGCGCCAGATCAGCGTGTCGAAACAGTCGAGCGACAGCACCCGGATCCCATCGGGCGCGCGATCCAGCAGATTCGGCAGCTCGGCGGCGGTGACCTTCACCTGCATCATTCGTCCCATCCGGAAAGGGCGCCGCGCAGCTTGTCGAGCGCGGCTTTCTTGATCTGGCAGATCCGCGCCGCGCCGACGCCGAGCGTCTGGCCGATCTCGTCGAGGTTCATCTCCTCGACGAAATAGAGCTGCAGCACCATCGCGTCGCGCTCGGGAAGCTGGCGGATGCCGTTGGCGATCGCCTGCTTCAGCCGCTCGCGGTCGATGCGGTCGTCGGCCCGCTCCTCGACATCGGCGAACCACATGGAATGATCGGAATAGACCTCGTCGATCGATTCCTGGTGGACGGCCCGGCTGTCGTCGACGAGCGCGCGATAATCGGCGGCGTCGAGCCCCATTTCGGCAGCCATCTCGTCCTCGGTCGGCGCGCGGCCGAACCGGCCCTCCAGCCGGTGGCGAACGTCGGCAAGCTCGCGCCGCCGCGCCATCGCCGATCGGCAGATGAGCGCATGGCGGCGCAGATGATCGATCATCGCGCCGCGGATCCGCAGCGTCGCATAGGTCGCGAAGGCGTGGCCGCGATCCTCGAATCCCTTGGCGGCCTCGACCAGCGCGACCATGCCGATCTGGACGAGATCCTCGATCTCGATCGCGGAGGCGACGCGGCCGTGCACGTGCCAGGCGATCTTGCGGACCAGCGCCATGTGGGCGCGGACCAGCGCATCCGGCGACTGCGCCGGCCGGCGGCCGTAGAGCGGCCCGGGGTCGATGGCGTTAGCAAGCGCCATGCATCGCCTCCATCGTCGCCCGCACGGCGACCGGCGCGGCGGGCGCGATCCGCGCCGCGACGCGGGTCATCGCCTTGCTGGCGCGCGCGCTGGGGAACAGCTCCATGCAGCAGCGCTTGCGGCGCACGGCCTCGCGCACATAGGGATCCTCGGGGATCGACCCGGCATGATCGAGCCGGACGTCCAGGAAGCGCGTGATCACGCTCTCGAAATGGTCGAAGAGGGCGCGGCCGGCCTGATCGCTTTCGACGAGGTTGGTGACGACCGTGAAGTCGGAGACGCCCTGGCCGACGGCGAGCGCCTTGACCAGCGCATAGGCATCCATGAACGCCGTCGGCTCGGGCGCGAGCACGATCAGCGCGCGATCCGCCGCGGCGACCAGCGCCATGCTTTCCGCGCCGATGCCGGCGCCGGTATCGACGATGACATGGTCGTAATCGCCCGCCTCGGTCTCGAGCGCTTTCAGCAGGCGAACGCGCTCGGCCTGTGACAGCGTCGATCCGATGCCGATGCCGCTATGGCCGGCCGCGAGCCCGATGCCGCACGGCCCGGGCACGATGATGTCGGCCAGCTCGCAATGGCGGGCGAGCAGATCGGCAAGGGTCATGCTCGGGTTGAGGCCGAGCAGGATGCCGGCATTGGCGACCCCCATGTCGCAATCGACGAGAAGGGTCCGCGCGCCGGACTTGGCGAGCGCCACCGCGAGGTTGACGGCGACATTGGTCTTGCCGACACCGCCCTTGCCGCTCGTCACCGCGAACATGCGGGCCTTGCCGTTCATCGTCTCGCTCACGCGGGAACCTCCGTTTCAAGCATTGGATGCTGGTTCTCGCCACCGACGACGGCGACGACCTCGACGGGCTTGCCGTCGGGGATTTCAAGGAAGGACAGGACCGGCACGTCCGGCAGGTGCGGGCTCAGCAGCCGCGCCAGCGCCCGCCGGACGATCGGCGAGGTGACGACGGCGAAGCGCCGCCCTTCGCGGAGCAGCGGGCCGGCGACGCCGCCGACCGCCTGGACGATCTTCTGGGCAAGGCCGGGCTCGATCGGATGGACCGCGTCGCGGCCCGTGCGGACGGCCTGGTTGAGCAGGCCTTCGAGACTGCCGTCGAGCGTGACCACCGGCAGCGGCATCTTCACCGGCACGATCGTCTGGACGATGAGCGCGCCGATCCGCTGGCGGACGGCCTCGACGAGCTGGACCGGATCGGTCTCCTCGCGCGCCGCCTCGACCATCGCCTCGGCGATGCGGCGGAAATCCTTGAGCGGCACGCCCTCGCTCAGCAGCGCGCGGCACAGGCCGGCGATGGCGGCGAGCGGCAGCGGCTGCGGCGTCAGGTTGGCGACGAGCTGGGGCGCGCTGTCCTTCAGCGCGTCGAGCAGCTTCTGCGCCTCGTCCATGCCGAACAGGTCGGCGGCGGCGGTCTGGATGATCTGGTTGAGATGGGTCGCCGCGACGGTTGCCGGATCGACCACCGTATAGCCGGCGACCACCGCCTCCGCGCGCTGCGATGGCGGGATCCACACCGCGTCGAGCCCGAAGGTCGGATCCTTGACCTGTCGGCCCTGGATCTTGTCGAGCAGGTCGCCGCTGTCGAGCGCGAGCAGGTCTTCCGGCCAGATCTCGTCCTCGCCGACCACGACGCCCGCGACCGAGATGCGATAGGTGTTGGGGCCGAGGCTGAGCTCGTCGCGCACCCGGACGATCGGCACGACGAAGCCGAGCTCGCGCGAAAGCTGGCGGCGGATGCCCGTGATCCGCGCCATGAGCGGGGCGCCCTTGCGCTCGTCGACCAGGCCGATCAGGCCGAAGCCGAGTTCGAGGCAGAGCGCGGCATCGTCGCTGACCTCGTCCCAGCCGATGAGGTGCGGCGCCGGCGGCGCGGGCGGGGCTTCGACCACCATCGCCCTGGCGTCGGCCGCCTTCTTGAGCTTCCACGCGATCGTCCCGGCGACGGCCGCCGCCGGCAGGATCACGAAATGCGGCATGCCGGGCAGGACGCCGAGAATGGCGAGGATCGCCGCCACCGGGGTCCAGGCCTTGGCCGATCCGAACTGGCTGGTGATCTGGCCCGAAAGATCGAATGGCGAGGAAACGCGGGTGACGATCGCCGCCGCCGCGATCGAGAGCAGCAGCGCCGGCACCTGCGCGACCAGCGCGTCGCCGATCGCGAGCAGGACATAGGTCGAGGCCGCATCCTTCAGCGACAGCGAATGGCTCACCGTGCCGAGGATCAGCCCGCCGATGATGTTGACCATCAGGATCAGCACGCCGGCGATCGCGTCGCCCTTCACGAACTTGGAGGCGCCGTCCATCGATCCGTAGAAATCGGCCTCGGTGGCGACTTCCTGGCGGCGGAACTTGGCTTCTTCGGGGGTCAGCAGGCCGGCATTGAGATCGGCGTCGATCGCCATCTGCTTGCCCGGCATGGCATCGAGGGTGAAGCGCGCCGAGACTTCCGACACGCGGCCGGCGCCCTTGGTGATGACCACCAGGTTGATGATCATCAGGATCATGAAGACGAAGATGCCGACGGCATAATCGCCGCCGATCAGGAAATTGCCGAACGCCTCGATCACATGGCCGGCCGCGTTCGTGCCGGTATGGCCGTTGACCAGGACGACGCGGGCCGATGCGACGTTGAGCGCGAGGCGCAGCAGCGTCGTGAACAGCAGCACCGTCGGAAAGGACGAGAAATCGAGCGGGCGGGCGACGTTCAGCGCCACCATCAGCACCGCAAGGCTGACCATGATGTTGGTGATGAAGCCGACGTCGAGCAGCGCCGCCGGCACCGGCACGACCATCAGCATGACGAGCAGCAGGATCGCGACCGGCAGGATCGCGCCCTTGCCGGCGTTCAGCCACACGCGCCTGTTCAGGGCCATCTGGCTCATCGCTTAACCCCCGATCCCGGCGAGCATGAGATAGGCGAGCCGCGCATATTCGGGCGAAGGGCCGCCGAAGGGCCGCGTCGGATCGGTGCCGAGCCCGGTCGGATCATTGGGGTCGATCGCCAGCGCCGCCATCCGCATCGCCGCCGATTGCGGCGCGGCGGCCTGGGCATAGCGCACCTGCGGCATCGTGCTGCTGCCGCCGCCGATCCGCTCGGCGAAATGCTGGCGGATCTCGGCGAAGCTGCGGGCGCTGCCGTCGCGATTGTAGAAGACCGCGCGATTGGCGCGGGCGGCGGCGGGAAGGAGCGCGGCGGCGGCCGCGTCCGGGTTGGAATCGTGCGCGCGCAGGAAGCGGGTCGCCCCGGCGGCGCCGAGGAAATGGGCGAGGTAGAGATCGACCGGCTCGGCGGCGCGGCCGAGCCGCTGCTCGATATAATCCTTGTTGTCCGACGCATATTCGCCGGCCATGGCGGAAGCGGCCTCGGGCTCGCGCCTGAGATCGAGGATCGCCTGGCGCAGCTGCGGGTCGGAAACGTAGAAATGGCCGTTATGACCCTGGCGGATCGCGTCGGCCGCCCAGCCGAGGCCGTGCTCGGCGCCGTGGCGCTTCACCGTGCCGAGCCAGGTCTGCTCGATGAACTGGAACAATCCGGTCGCGCTCGACGTGCGGGCGCGCGCATTCGGATTGAAGCCGCTCTCCATCCGCGCCTGATTGAGCAGGTAGGAGAAATCGACGCCGGTGCGCGACGCGGCGAGCTGGATCGCGCTGTTGATCCGGCCCCTGAGGGAGCCTTCGGCAACAGCGCTGTTCGTCGTCGGAATCATGACGCCCCTTTCCATTCAGGGGCATCTCAGCAAATGGCGTGCCAGTTGGCCGCCGCGCGGCGCTTTCGTCAGCGCGCGCTGGCGCGGTAGGTGCCTGGACGGGCGTGGCCGCGCGCCTCGGCGATGCGATCGATCCGCCGGGCGATTCCGTCCGTCAGGAAATTGACGCGGGCCTGGGCGGCGCTGGCCTGGGCCGCGAGCGCGGCGAGCCGGGGCCGGTGATCGGCATGGGGCGCGGGGGCCTCGGCGCGCAGCGCCTCGACGGCCGCGCGCAAGGCTTCGGCGGCCGCTTCGACGGCCGCCGCGGTGCCGCCGTCGAGGGCGCGGATCATCGCGTCCTGGCAGGCGGCGAGTCGATCGAAGCCAGTCTGGCTCATGCCTCTCGGCGCGGCAGATCGAGCGCGATCATTCGCTCGGCGATCTTGTCGGCATCGACCGGATAGCGGCCGTCGGCGATGGCGGCGCGGATCTCCGCCACCTTGGCCTCGTCGATCGGCGGGCCTTCGGCGACCAGGCTCATGATGGAGCTCTGGACGGCGCCGCCGCCGCGGGTGGTGGCGCCGCCGGTGGAGGTGGTGGCGCGCGTCGCCTCGACGCTGCCACGCGCGGCGCCGATCCGGCCGGGTCCGGTCTTGCCCACTCCCTCGATCATCTCGTTCCCTTTCGCGAGGGCCGAAATACCCTCTCCGGAACCTGATAACGGCCGCGTTAGCATTTAATTAAATCCGGGAAGGGCGATCCGGCCGTCGGGCAGGACTTCGCCGATGAGCGGGGCCGAGCGCTGTTCCATCCGGACGCGGATTCGATCGCCGGCGGCGCCGTCCTGGTCGGCGGTGCCGATCGCGCTGACGGTGAAGCTCGCGCTGCGGGCGACGACGGTGACCTGGTCGCCGCGGCGGATGATCGGCGCGGCGCGAACCGGTGCCGAAGCGGGCGTCGCGTGCGGCGCCTGCGTCGATGCGTCGGCGACCAGCGGCACCCGGATCCGCCAGCCACGCGAGGCGCAGCGCACCGCGACCGCGCCCATTGCGGGGGCGTCGACGGTGACGGGCTCGGGGCAGGGCGCGAGCCGCAGCCGGCGGTCGATCGGCTGCCGGGCGCCGCCGGGCTGGCCGATCGCGGCGCCGAGGGAGGCAGCGACCTGCACGTCGAGATTGTCCAGATTCTCGAAGCCCTGTGCCCCGGCCGCCGCGGGAATCGCGGCCGCCAGCAGGGCGAGGCGTCGGAAAATTGGCGTCATTGCATGCACTCCAGCCATTTCGGCGGAGTCCAAGCAATGGCCGTGCCAAGCCGCGCCTAGCGCCGGGAAACCACGATCCGCTGGCCGCCCGGCCCGGCCGCTTCATCGAAGGACACGGCGATGGCGCGCTCGTCCAGCCCGGCGGCGCGCAAGGCGCGGGAGACCGCGACGCTGCGGGCGGCGGCGAGCTCGAACCGGTCGAGCCGGCCGCCGCCCTCGCCAAGGCCCCGGCTCGAGACACGGACGTTGCCGCCGCGAAGTTGCGGGACAAGGGCGGCGATCCGGGCGCGGCCGGCCTCGGTCAGCCGCGCCTCGCCCGGCTCGAACAGGCTGGCGGCGTCGAGTTCGGCCGTCGGGACGGGGCCGGCCGCGGCCCCGGGCGCCGCGCCGGCGCTCCCGGTCGGCCGCGCGGCCTCGACGGCGTGCAGGAAGACGAAGCAGCCGAGCAGGAGCAGCAGCAGATCGGCGAAGCTGATCGCCCAGCGCGCGGAGACGGCGTCCTTCATGCGCTTTGCGCGAAGCGCCGGCTGCGCCACTGCCGGATCGCGTCATCCTCCTGGCGCGCGAGGATTTCGAGCCGGCCGATGACGCGCTCCTGCCAATGCAGCTCCGCGCGCGACAAACGCTCGAGCCGCGCCGCGATGGGGCCGGCGATCACGAAGGCGATGAACAGGCCGTAGAGCGTCGTCAGCATCGCCGTCGCCATCGCCGGCCCCATCGCCGCGACGTCGTGCATCCGCGCGAACATCGCGACGAGCCCGAAGACCGTGCCGATCATGCCCATCGCCGGGCCGATCTCGCTCGCCGATCGCCACAACCGGATCGCGCCCTCGTGCCGGGCCCGGCGATCGTCCAGATCATCGCGCGCCCAGGCGGCGAACGTCTCGCTGCCGTCGGCCTCGGCGAGGCGGCAGGCGGCGCGGCGCACGAAATCGACCGGCGTCTTCACGCGGTCGGCGCAGACGATGCCTTTATATTCGGAAATGCGCTGGATCTGGCGCACGGCGCGCTCGGCGGTGCGGCCGTCCTCTTCGGGCCGGGCGCGAAGCAGCGGGCGCAAGGCGGCGATCGCGCGCCGGGCGTCCGCGGCGGTCGCCTGGACGATGACCGCGAGGCCGGTGCCGCCGAAGACGAGGAGGAAGGCGACGGGATCGAAGAAACGCTCGAACAGGCCCGACATCCCGATCCTCCCCGCACCGGCAAGAAAGTGCCGGCCCCGGCAAAAACTTGCCGGTCCTCACACGAAACACGCTTCGGCAGGGGCGCACGGCCAGCGCGCAACGAGTTGGCACGATCATTGCGTGTGTCGGGCCGGACGCCCCTGCCTGTCAGAATAACGACGGGTGCGGGCGAAGCTTTAGGAGGTTTCGATGGCCCAGGGCGACAGCCTGTTCGGCATCCACGGCACCGCGCTGGCGCTGCGTTCGCAGCGCCTGTCGCTGCTCGCATCGAACATCGCCAACGCCGCGACGCCCGGTTACCAGGCGCGCGACATCGATTTCAATTCGGCGCTCGACATGGCCCAGCGCGGCTATGGCGCCGATCGGGCGGCGTCCCAGTCCGTCCAGTACCGGATTCCGACCGAGGCCTCGATGGACGGCAACACGGTCGAGCTTTCCACCGAACAGACGCTCTTCGCGGAGAATGCGGTCCAGTACCGCACGACGCTGGCCTTCCTCGAAGGCCGCATCTCCACGATCCGGCGCGCGCTCAAGGGGGACTAGGATGAGCAGTCCGATGAACGTCTTCGATATCGCCGGTCGCGCCATGTCGGCGCAGCTGATGCGATTGAACGCGACCGCATCGAACCTGGCCAATGCCGGCTCGGTCTCGGGCAGCCGCGAGACCGCCTTTCGCGCCCTTCGGCCCGTCTTCCGCACCGTCGAGGACAGCCCCGGCGTCGCCACCGTCCAGGTCGACCGCGTCGTCCAGGCCAATGTCGAGCCGACCCGCCGCCACGATCCCAATCATCCGCTCGCGGACGCCAATGGCGACGTATGGGACGCCGGCGTCGATCAGTCGGCCGAGCTCATCGATATGGTCGAGGCCGCTCGCCAGTACCAGAACAACGTCCAGGTCCTCCAGACCGCCAAGACCCTCACCCTCGACACATTGAAGCTCGGACAATGACCAGCACGAACGCCAGCAATCCGCTCGGGTCGCTCACCGATCCGACCAGCGCCTCGACGACGGTCAATTCGTCGGCGATGTCGCAGCTCAACCAGAACGATTTCCTGCGGCTGATGACGACCCAGCTCACCACCCAGGATCCGTTCAATCCGGTCGACAACACGCAGATGGTCGCCCAGATGGCGCAATTCTCGCAGGTCGCCGGCATCGCGCAGATGAACCAGAGCCTGCAGCAGCTCGTGACCTCCATGGGCGGCAATCGCATTTCCGATGCGGCGAGCTGGATCGGCCGGTCGATGCTCGTCCAGTCCGACATCGCGACGCCGCTCAGGGACGGCAGCTATTCCGGCGCGGTCAGCCTTCCCAACGGCGCCGACAATGTCACGATCAACTTCGTCGACGCCAACGGCCAGGTCGTCCACAGCCAGAGCGCGACCGATCAGGTCGCCGGCACCATGCCCTTCGCGTGGGACGGCAAGGACGATGACGGCAATGTCGTCGCGACCGGCCCGCTCTCGATCCAGGTCGTCGCCCGGGTGAACGGACAGAACACCTCGCCGGCCACCGCCACCTGGACATCGATCGCCGGCATCCAGTCGCCCGCCAATGGCGGCGCCACCCAGCTCGTCACCGGGCTCGGCATCCTTTCACCCGAAGACGCGATCCGTCTCGCCTGACCGATTACCAAAGGAGCATCCGACATGTCCTTCTACACCTCGCTCTCCGGCCTTCGCGGCGCGCAGACCGATCTTTCGGTCATTTCGAACAACATCGCGAATGTCGGCTCGATCGGCTTCAAGCGCAGCCGCGCCGAATTCGGCGACATCATGCCGCCGTCGACGACGACCGCGGGCCAGGGCACGCGGCTCAAGTCGATCGAGCAGCAGTTCACGCAGGGCGGCTTCGAAACCTCTGAGCGCGAGCTCGATCTCGCCATTTCGGGCACCGGCTTCTTCGTCACGCGCGACGCGCTGACCGCCGGCTCGACCTATTTCTCGCGCAACGGTTCGCTGAAGGTGGACGGCCAGCGCTACCTGGTCGATTCGAACGGCGGCTACATCCAGGTGCTGCCGGTCGATACCGAGGGCAACATCACGGCGACCGGCCTTGGCGCCGCCCGCAACATCCAGCTTCCGCTGACCTCGGGCACGCCGCGCGCGACCTCGCTGCTCAGCCTCGGCGTCAGCCTGCCGCAGACCGCGGACAAGCCCGATACGCGCGCCGTCTACAATCCGGGTCACCCCTACACGTTCGACCGGCTCGACGCGAACAGCTACAATTTCTCGCAGCAGACCACGGTCTATGACAGCGAGGGCAACGCCCAGGCGGCGACGCTCTATTTCGTGCGCACCGGATCGACCACCGCCGGCGACGCCGCCGACACGTGGGATGTCCACCTGTTCGTCGGCAACGAGGAAGCCTCGGCGAGCGGCTCGACCCCGGTCGTCCCGCTGCAGCTCACCTTCGATGCGAGCGGGAACCTCAGCTCGCCGACGACCTCGACGACGTTCAGCAGCGTGTTGCCGTCGGGCGCCTCGGCGCCGATCGCGCTGACGGTCGATCTCGGCACCGCGACCCACCAGGGCCCGGGCACCTTCTCGGTCGATTCGGTCAACCAGGACGGCGTCGCCTCGGCCAAGTTCAGCGACGTTTCGATCGGCGAGGACGGGCTCATCACCGCGGTCTTCTCCGACGGCAGCACGCAGGCGCTCGGCAAGCTCATCATCGCCAATTTCTCCAACCCGGCGGGTCTTCGCCAGCAGGGCGACGGCCGCTGGACCATCACCGGGGACAGCGGCGCTGCGATCATCGGCCAGGCCGGCAATGACGGCTTCGGCCGCATCCAGACCGGCGCGCTCGAACAGTCGAACGTCGACGTGACCGAAGAGCTCGTCTCGCTGATCGCGGCGCAGCGCAATTTCCAGGCGAATGCCAAGGCGCTCGAGACCGCGAACACGATGACCGATTCGATCATCAACCTGCGCTGAGGATGAAAAGGGACCGCTGACCGATGGACCGGATCGTCCATACCTCGCTCTCGGCGCTTCGCGCCGCGATGGCTGCCCAGACGGCGACGGCGCACAACCTCGCCAACGCCAACACGCCGGGCTTCCGCGCGGACATGGCGTCGGCGCGTGCCCTGTGGATCCGGGGCGCGGGCCTGGAGGCGCGCGCGCCGGCTTCGGAAGAGGTCGTCGCCGCCGACATGAATGCGGGCGAGATCCATTCCACTGGGCGCGGCCTCGACGTCGCCATGCAGGGCGATGCGATGCTCACCGTCCAGGCGGCGAATGGCGAGGAGGCCTATTCCCGCCGCGGCGATCTGCAGCTCAACGATTCCGGGCTGCTCACCACCGGCGACGGGCATCCCGTGCTCGGCGATTCCGGGCCGATCACCTTGCCGCCCGCCGATTCGATGCGGATCGCCGAGGACGGCACGATCTGGATCGTCCCGCCCGGCGGCGATCCGGGCCAGCCCCAGCAGGTGGACCGGCTGAAGCTGGTCTCGCCCGCCGGCTCGCAGATCGTGAAGGGCGTCGACAATCTGTTCCGCGTGCCCAATGGCGGCGCGCTTCCGTCCGATCCCGGGGCGCGGCTCACCGCCGGCAGCCTCGAAGGATCGAACGTCCAGACCAGCCAGGCGCTGATCGACATGATCCAGGCGAGCCGCGCCTGGGATACGCAGCTCAAGCTGATTTCCACGGCCCGCGACATGGATACCGCGGCCACGGATCTCATGCGGCTGCCCGGATAGGTTCAAGGAGAAGGACTATGAGCACCGCCGCCCTCGACGTCGCCCGCACCGGGCTCGACGCACAGGACCAGCGCATGCGCGTCATCGCCAACAATCTGGCGAACGTGAACACGACCGGGTTCAAGCGCGATCGCGCCGAATTCCAGACGCTGGCCTATCAGCTGATGACCGCGGCCGGCGCCAATTCGGCCGGCGACAATCGCTATGCGGTCGGCCTCAACCTCGGCACCGGCGTCCGTATGACCGGCACCTCGCGCGAGGTGACGCAGGGCACGATGAACAATACCGGCAACCCGCTCGACATGGCGATCGAGGGCGAGGGCTATTTCCAGGTGACGCGCCCGGACGGCACCCTTGCCTATACCCGCGCCGGCAATTTCCATCTCTCGCCGGAAGGCAAGATCGTCACCTCCGACGGCATGCCGCTCCAGCCGGAAATCCAGATCCCGGACAATGCCCAGTCGATCACGATCGGCGCCGACGGCACGGTTTCGGTGACGCTGCCCGGACAGGCGGATCCGAGCCAGGTCGGCAAGATCGACATCTCGCGCTTCGCCAATCCGGCGGGCCTGCAGGCGATCGGCAACAATCTCTACATGGAGACCGCGGCCAGCGGCACCGCCCAGACCGGCGGCGCGACCGAGGAAGGCCGCGGCGCGATCCGCCAGTCCACGCTCGAGGCGTCCAACGTCAATGTCGTCCAGGAGCTGGTCGACATGATCGAGACGCAGCGCGCCTATGAGGTCAATTCGAAGATGATCCAGTCGACCGACGAGATGCTGCGCAATGCGAACCAGCAGATCTAAGATGCGCCGCGCCGCTCTTCTCGCCTGCGCCGCCGTGCTGCTCACCGCCGCGCATCGGCCGCGCGTGCCGGAACCGGATTATCATCCGGTGCTCCCGGTCGCGCCGCCGCCGCCGCCCGCGAACGGATCGATCTTCCAGGCCTCGCAGGGCTTCACCCCGCTGACGAGCGGCGCCCGCGCCGGCGCCGTCGGCGACGTGCTGACGATCACCCTCGTCGAGCGCACCCAGGGGCAGAGCACGACGACGTCGCAGACCGCCCACACGGGCAGCATCGGCCTCACCCCGCCGAGCACCGGCCCCCTGTCGCTCTTCTCCCCGACCGACGCGTCGGCCGGCGGCAATTCGACCTTCCAGGGGAGCGGTCAGACCGCCCAGGCGAACAGCCTTGTCGGCGAGATCAGCGTCACCGTGGCGGAGGTGCTCCCGAACGGATCGCTGGTCGTTCGCGGCGAAAAGCAGCTTCGGATCAATCGCGGCAACGAATCGATCCGCCTGTCGGGTATCGTCCGCCCGTCGGACATCGGCCCGGACAATCGCGTGCCATCGACGCGCATCGCCAACGCGCGGATCGATTATGTCGGCCGCGGCGAGATCAGCCGCGCCAGCCGCCAGGGCTGGCTGCAGCGCTTCTTCACCATGCTCAGCCCGTTCTGAGGAACCCCGCCATGATCCGTCGCCTGCTTCTCGCCCTTGTCCTCTGCCTTGCCGCGGCCTCGCCGGCGGCGGCGCAGATGACGCGCATCAAGGACCTCGGCTCGTTCCAGGGCGTGCGCCCGAACCAGCTCGTCGGCTACGGGATCGTGGTCGGGCTCGCCGGCACCGGCGACGACAATCTCGAATATGCGACGCAGGGGATGAACGGCGTCGCCTCGCGCTTCGGCCTCACGCTGCCGCCCGGCGTCAATCCGGCGCTCAAGAATGCGGCGGCGGTGATGGTGACGGCGGACCTGCCGCCCTTCGCGCGGCCGGGCCAGGTGCTCGACATCACCGTCTCGGCGCTCGGCCGGGCGCGTTCGCTTCGCGGCGGCACGCTGATCCTCACCCCGCTGCGCGGTGCGGACAACCAGATCTACGCGATGGCGCAGGGCAATCTCGCCGTCGGCGGCCTCGGCGTCACCGCGCAGGACGGCAGCCAGGTTTCGGTCAACGTGCCCTCGGCCGGCCGGATCCCGGGCGGCGCCACGGTGGAGCGCGCGGTCGACACCGGCTTCGCGACGGCGCCGGGCCTCGTCTTCAATCTCAGCGAATCCGATTTCACCACCGCGGAACGGGTCGCCAATGCGATCAATTCCGGCCTCGGCCAGCCGATCGCGCGTGCGATCGACGGCGTGTCGATCGCGATCGAGGCGCCCCAAGGGGCGGAGGTCCGCACCTCGCTGATCAGCCGGATCGAGAATCTTCCGGTCCAGCCGGCCGACGCGCCGGCGCGGGTCATCGTCAATGCGCGCACCGGCACGGTCGTGATCAACGGCGCGGTTCGGATCAGCCCGGCGGCGGTCAGCCACGGCCGGCTCACCGTCGCGGTCCAGGAAAATCCCACCGTGGTCCAGCCGGCGCCGCTCAGCAACGGCCGCACCGCCGTCCAGCAGCAGAGCAATATCGAGGTCACCGAGCATCGCTCGCCGATGTTCGAGCTGCCGCAGGGCGCGAGCCTTGCCGACATCGTCCGCGCGGTGAACGCGATCGGCGCGGCGCCGTCCGATCTGGTCGCGATCCTCGAAGCGCTGAAACAGGCGGGCGCGCTGCGCGCCGATCTGGTGATCCTGTGAGCGCGCAAATCGGCCCGGCCTATTCGCTCGCACCGGGGGCCAACGGCCCGATCGGCGCGCAGCAGGACCCGCGCGATCGGCTGCGCACGGCCGCGCAGCAGTTCGAGGCCGTGTTCCTGCGCCAGATGATCGGATCGATGCGCCAGGCCAAGCTGGCCGACAACTGGCTCGACAGCAGCGCCACCGATCAGTTCCAGGAAATGGCCGACGCCCGGCTCGCCGACAGCATGTCGCAGCAGGGGGCGTTCGGCATCGCCCAGATGCTGATCTCGCAGTTCGAACATCAGCTCGGCGGCGGCCAGCCCCAATCGTCCGGCGGCGACACGCGGCCCGGCGCCGACAGCAATGGAGCACGTTCGTGAGCGATCTTCTCGCCATCGGCTCGTCCGGCCTCTCGGCCTATCGCAACGCCCTGTCGGCGGTCGGCGAGAATGTCGCCAATGCCGACACGCCCGGCTATTCGCGGCGCACCGTCAGGATGCAGGCGGTGGACGCCACCGGCAGCATGCCCTTCTACAAGGACCAGGTCGTCTTCGGCGGCGTCGAGACGGTGGGTGTCCAGCGCGCCTGGGACGAGTTCAAGGCGGCGGAAGCGCGCCAGGCCGATTCGGCGGCTGGACGGGCGGACACGCGCCAGCAATGGCTCGGCGCGGTCGAATCCGCGCTCGACGACGGGCCGACCGGGGTCGGCTCCACGCTGACGCGCTTCTTCGCCTCGGCGACGACGCTCGCCGGCGATCCCGGCGATCCGCTCAAGCGCTCGCAGATGTTGACCGCGCTCGAAGATACGACGCGCGCCTTCCGCTCGACCGCCGATTCGCTCTCGCGCGTGTCGGACGGCATTGCGAGCGCCGCGAAGCTCGACGTCGATTCGGTCAACGCCTCGCTCGCCGCGCTCTACAATCTCAACGGGACGATCCGCACCGCATCGCCCGGCAGTTCCGCGCGCGCCTCGCTCGAGGACCAGCGCGACCAGCTGATCGACCAGCTGTCGCAGAAGCTCGACATCACCGCGACGATCAACGGCGACGGCACGGTCAGCCTCAATTCGGCCAGCGCGTCGGGGGTCTCCCTCCTCCAGGGCACCGGCCCGGGCTTCGTCACCATGAATCGGGCGACCGACGGGCGACTCGCCTTCACCCTTTCGATCGGTGGTTCGACGACGCCGCTTCCGGTCGGCAGCGGCACGCTGTCCGGCTATGCCGATACCGCGTCGCAGACCGCGGATCGCCGGGCGCAGCTCGACGCGCTCGGCGCCGATTTCGTCGCGACGATCAACGATTGGCAGGCGGGCGGCATCGACGCCAACGGCAATCCGGGGGCGGACCTGCTCAGCCAGGCCGGCGGCGCGACCACCATGCAGGTCGCCGTTGCCGATCCGGCTCTGATCGCCGCCGCCGGCACCGACGGCACCGCCAACGGCAATCTGATCGCGCTCGACGGCGTGCGCGCCTCGGCGGGGCTCGAGGACCGCTGGGGCGGCATCGTCTCGCAGAACGCGCAGGTGCTTGCCTCGGCCAAGTCCGAAGCCGCGGCCGCCGACAGCTGGCGTGATTTCAGCAAGGCCGCGCTCGACGGGGTCAGCGGCGTCGATCTCGATCGCGAGGCCGCCGATCTGCTTCGCTATCAGCAGGCCTACAGCGCCTCGGCCCGGATCATCCAGGTCGCGCGCGAAACCGTCCAGTCCCTGTTCGATGCGCTGCGTTAGGACGTGATACCATGATCAGCGGCACCCGTTACAACCTGACCCTGGAGATCAACCGGCAGCTCTCGCTGGCCCAGCAGATCGCTTATGGCCAGGCGCAGATCTCCACCACGAAACGCCTCCAGGCGCCGTCGGACGACCCGGTCGCCGCCGCGCGGATCGCGCAGATCGGCATCACCCAGGTCAATGAAAGCGCCTGGAACACCAATCTCGCCAATGCCGCGGCCGCCGCGTCGCGTGCCGATACCGCGCTCGGTGCCGTGGAAAATGCGCTGGGCCGCGCCAACGAGCTGATGATCTCGGCCGCGAACGGCACGCTTTCGGCGGCGGACCGCTCGACGATCGCGCTCGAACTGCGCTCGATCGCCGACGAGCTGTCGGCGCTCCAGGTAACCAAGGATTCGCGCGGCAACGATCTCTTCCCGTCGAGCGCGCCGACCCAGATCCCGGTCGGCGACGGCCTGACCATCGCGGCGGTGGGGACCAAGGCGGACATTTTCCAGGTCGATACCTCTTCGGGCCCGCAGGACATGGCCGCGATCATCGGCGCCGCCGCCGATGCGCTCGATGCCAACGATCCGGCGGCGATCGGCCAGTCGCTCGACGATATCGGCGCCGCCGTGCAGCATGCCGCGACCGAGCATGGCAAGCAGGGCGCGCGCGGCAACCGCATCGACCAGTTCATCGACGGCCTTGCCGACAGCGGCCTCCAGCTCAAGGAGGAGCGCTCCGGCCTCGAGGACACCGACGTGACCGCGGTGGTCGCCAAGCTCCAGTCGCAGGAGCTGACGCTTCAGGCGGCGCAGGCGGTCTTCGCCAGGGTCAACCAGCACACCCTGTTCGACCTGCTCGGCTAGAGCCGTCCGCGCGCAACGCGAGCCTCCCCGCCCTGCTGGCAGGGGAGGGGGATTTTCGAACTTCGATGGGACAGGCTCGTGTTCGGCGGATTGGCTGCGTTCGGCCGCCGGGCGTGCGGAGGCACGCAAATCCGCCCGAAATTCCCCGAAATCCGCCGGAAAAATCGGGGTTTATCGGCTGTTAACCGTAAAGTCCGGCCGCCCGCCACCGTTAAATCCCAATAGGCCGGGGGCTTCGCGCCCTCACGCAAGCTTCTACGCGGGGATTCCATGTTCGCAGCGGTTGGCATCATCGTCGTCATTGTCATGGTGTTCGGCGGCTTCATTCTCGGTGGCGGCAGCATCGGCGTCATCGCGCACGCGCTGCCGCTCGAATTCCTCGTCATCGGCGGGGCCGCCGTCGGCTCGACCGTCACCGGCAATTCGCTGAAGGAACTGAAGGCGCTGGGCGGCGGCCTGATCCGCGTCTTCAAGGGCCCGACCTACCAGAAGCGCGATTTCCTCGACGTCATCTTCCTCGTCTCCAAGCTGATGAAGATGCTGCGGACCGACGGCCCGGTCGCGGTGGAGCCGCATATCGAGGATCCGAAGTCGAGCGCGATCTTCGCCGACTATCCAAAGCTCCTCAAGGACGACACGCTCGTCCACCTGATCTGCGACACGCTGCGCCTGGTGGTCGTCTCGTCCGGCACCCTCGATCCCCATGCGGTCGAGGAGGTGATGGACAATGCGATCAAGACCCATCACCACGACGCGATCCGGCCGGCGGCGACGTTGCAGACGCTGGCGGACGCGCTTCCCGCGCTCGGCATCGTCGCGGCCGTGCTCGGCGTCGTGAAGACGATGGCCTCGATCGATCAGCCGCCGGCGATCCTCGGCGAGATGATCGGATCGGCGCTGGTCGGAACTTTCCTCGGCGTCCTGCTCGCCTATGGCTTCGTCGGTCCGTTCGCGAACCGGGCCAAGCAGGTGATCGAAGCCGACGGCGCGATCTACCAGGTCGTCAAGCAGATCGTCATCGCCTCGCTCCACGGCCACCCGCTTCCGCTGGTGATCGAGGCGGCCCGCTCCGGCATCCAGCATTCGAACCAGCCGGCCTTTGCCGACGTGTTCGATGGCATGCGCGGCCGGTAAGGGACCAAACTCATGGCGACCCGCGCCAAACCCGGACGCAACGAGCCCGCGCCGCAGCCGATCATCGTCAAGAAGGTGGTCGAAGCCGCGCACGACGCCCATCACGGCGGCGCGTGGAAGATCGCCTATGCCGATTTCGTGACCGCGATGATGGCCTTCTTCCTGCTCCTGTGGATCATCGGCGCGACCGACGAGAACAAGAAGCGCGGCCTTGCCGATTACTTCACGCCGACCCTGATCGAATATAAGCAGGACAGCGCCGGATCGGATGGCATCCTTGGCGGCGATTCGATCATCTCGGCGGACAATTATCCGCACCGGGCGACCCAGACGGGATCGCGCGCGATCGTGGTCCCGCGCGACGTAACCGGCGGCGTCCGCGAAGGCGAGGCGCCGCGCACCGAGGATCATCAGCGCTTCATGCAGCTGCGCGAGGAGATTCTGCGCCGCATCCAGTCCGATCCGAACCTGCGCCAGCTTCGCAACCATGTCAGCTTCACCGAGGATGACGAGGGCCTTCGGATCGACCTGATGGACGAAGCGGATTTCTCGATGTTCCGGGTGGGCACCGACGTGCTGCTGCCCCAGGCGCGCGCACTGGTCGCGCAGGTGGCGAGCGTCATCCAGGGCGTGCCCAATCAGGTCGTGGTGCGCGGCCACACCGATTCGCTGCCTTATTCGTCGGGCCAGACGATGAACAACTGGATGCTCTCGACCGCGCGGGCGGAAAGCACCCGGGCGGCGCTCCAGTCCTCCGGCGTCCCGGTCACGCGGATCAGCCGCATCGAAGGGGTCGCCGATCGCGAACCGTTCGTCCCGAACGACCGCTACGATCCGCGCAACCGCCGCATCTCGATCACGCTGGCCTGGCGATCGGCCGGAGCGGTGGCCCGGCCCGCGACGAATGGGCCCACGGCGGCCGGTCCCGCGGGCCCGGCGACCGCGAACCCCGTGGTGAGGGCGCATTAACCAATCTTCGCTAGCGTCACCACGCATAGGCAACCGCGCGGCACGAGGCGAGGGAATGGACAGCCAGGCGCTCTATCGGGACATCGGACGTTTTTTCGCACAGCATGGGCTGTGGCCGACCCCGCAGAACTACGCCCTCGTCTACCAGGTCCTCGTCGACGGCCAGTCGCCCGCCGCGCAGGCGGTCAAGGCGGCGACGAGCGACGGCGTGCGCCTCACCCAGCGCGAGGCGGACCAGATCATGGACACGCACGGCGTCGCGACCGCCGCGGCGCCGCCGCGGCAGGACGCGGCCAGCGCCGCGCTGATCTCGGCGACCCGGCGCCAGGTGGAGGAATTCACCGCGATCGTCGAAGCCTCGCAGGCCCAGGCGAAGAGCTATGGCGAGGATCTCGCCGCCGGCGCCCGCGAGCTCGAGGAATCGGGCGACGCCGATCAGGTCGCGACGCTGATCGGCATCACCCGCGCGATGGTCGAACGCACCCAGCAGGCCGAGCAGCAGCTCGATGCGGCGCGCAGCGAGGCTGAAAATCTCCGCACCAGGCTCGCCGAGGTCTCGGAGGAGGCGCGGTCCGATCCGCTCACCCATCTCCCCAACCGCCGCGCGTTCGAGGAACGCTATGCCCTGCTTCAGCAGGAGAGGATCGAGGTCAGCCTCGCCATTTGCGACGTCGACAAGTTCAAGCGCATCAACGACACCTATGGCCATGGCGTCGGCGATCGGGTGCTTCGCTCAGTCGCCGGGCTGCTGCGCGAATGTTGCGACGGCCATATGGTGGCGCGCCTCGGCGGCGAGGAGTTCGTCGTCCTGTTCGAGCGGATGGAGCCGGGCGAGGCCGCCGCGATCCTCGACGAAGCGCGCGAGACGCTGGCCGAAAAGAAGTTCCGCCTGCGCGAGAATGACGCGCCGATCGGCCAGGTGACCTTCTCCGCCGGCGTCGCGCGCGGCAGCCATCCGCTCGGCACCCCCGCGCTCCAGCGCGCCGACGAACTGCTCTACATCGCCAAGAACGAGGGCCGGAACCGGGTCTGCGTCGAGCCCGCCTGAGCCGTCAGACGGCGGCGGGCGTCATGCCGAGCAATGCCGCAAGGCCGCGGCGCTGCGACAGAAGGTCCGCGAGCGTGTAGCGATCGAGCACCGCCATGAAGGCGGCCAGCGCCTCCTGCATGGCGACGGTCAGGCCGCAGGCTGGCGCGATGATGCAGCCGCCGCATTCGAGCAGGCCGAAGCCCTCCTCGGTATGGCGCACGATCGCGCCGACATTGATCTCGGATGGATCGCGGCCAAGGCGGATGCCGCCGTTGCGCCCGCGCACGCTGGCGACATGGCCCGCGCGGACAAGGTCGTTCACCACCTTCATCAGATGGTTTTGCGAGATGCCGTAGGCCCGGGCGATCTCGCCGATCGCGCACAAGCGATCGGGCCGCGCGCCCAGGTAGAGCAGCACGCGCATCGCATAATCGGTGTAGCGCGTCAGGCGCATCGGCTCCTCGAACGGTTGGCCGCGCATAATATGTATTGCGGTTGCATGTTTCAAATTCGGTGATACATGCGCCTCAGATACATGATTTCGGAGCGAGTCGTGCAGGGGATCGAAACCGTGGCCGGGATCGACGAGGCCGGCCTCACCCGCCTCGTCCATCTCTTCTACAGCCGGGTCCGCGAGGATGAGGCCCTGGCGCCGGTGTTCGATGCCGCCATCGCCGAGGCGGATTGGCCGCACCATCTGGGGAAGATGGTCGCCTTCTGGTCATCGGTGATGCTCACCAGCGGACGCTACAAGGGCAATCCGATGATGATGCACCTGAAGCACAAGGCGCGCATCACGCCGGCGTTGTTCGGCCGCTGGCTGGCCCTGTGGGCGAAGACCGCGGACGAGGTGATGCCGCCGACGGCCGCGGCCGCGCTCAAGACCAAGGCCGAGCGGATCGCCGAGAGCCTCCAGCTCGCCCTGTTCTTCCGCATCGATCCGGCCGGGACGCCGGCGCCCTTCGTCGATCATGGCGTCCAGCGCCTTTCGCATGGCCGCCTGACATGACGCGCTGGCTGCCGGTCTGGCTCAGGACGGCCCTGGCGGCTTCGGGCGACCGCGCTTTCTCCGAATTCCTTCGGATGATGGCGTGGATCGCGCTCGCCGGGGTGATCATGGTGGCCCTCGCGCTCGGCTATCTGTCGCTGTTCGGGCCGCTCCATCTCCACATGGTGGTCGCCACCATCCTCGGCGTGTTCTTCTCGGTCCTGATCGGCTCCGGGCTGTTCGCCGCCGCGTTCTTCAGCGACAAGAGCGGCCACGACGAGCGGGTGGACAATGCGACCCGATCGGCCCGCGCGCGCATGCCCAATCCGGTCGATCTGCCGCCCGGCCTCGCCCCCTATCGCCGGTCCGCGACCTTCACCGAGGCGACGGTGCCGGCCGCGCTCCTGCGCGATCACGACAGCAAGGAGGGCAGCTGGGGCCTCATCCATGTCGAGGCCGGCGCGCTTCGCTACCGGATCACCGATCCGAGGCGCGCCGCGTTCGAGACGATCCTGTCTCCCGATACCGCGCCGGGGCTGATCGAACCGACGATCCGTCACAATGTCGAGCCGCTCGGCCCGGTGCGGTTCCACATCGAGTTCTGGCGGGCGTCCTAGCCGGTCGATCCGCGGCCCTGGCGGATCGCGCGGTCCATCTGCTCGATCGAGAACGGCTTGGTGAGGACGATCGCCTGGTCGAGGTCCGGCGGCATCGACGATCCCTCGGCATAGCCGCTGATGATGATTCCCGGCAGATCGGGGCGCAGCCGCCGGGCCTGCCGGAGCACCTCGTCCCCTGAAATCACCGGCATCGCATAATCGGTGACGATGAGGTCGTAATCCGCGCCGTCGCGTTCCAGCCGCCGGAGCGCGGCGCGGCCGTCACCTTCGGCATCGACCTTGTGGCCGAGATCGCGAAGCATGCCGGCGGTGGTCTCGCGAACCGCGTCGTGATCGTCGACCAGCATGATTCGCAGCGCCGGCGTGCCCGAAGGCGCCGCCTGGGGCGCTGGCGGCGCCGGCGCCCGTGCCTCCGTCCGCGGCGCGCGCGGCAGCCACAGCGAGATGCGCGTGCCCTTGCCGACCTCGCTCCGGATCTCGAGCGCCCCGCCGGACTGGCGCGCGAACCCGTAGACCATCGACAGGCCGAGCCCGGTCCCCTTGCCCACCTCCTTGGTGGTGAAAAAGGGCTCGGTCACCTGCTCCAGGATTTCCGGCGGGATGCCGGTGCCGTGATCCTCGACGCTCAGCACGACATAATTGCCCGGGCGCAGGTTGTGCGGATTGCCGCTGCGCGCGCGGCGGTTGGCGGCGCCGAGGATGATGCGGCCGCCCTGCGGCATCGCGTCCCGCGCGTTGATGACGAGGTTCATCAGCGCCAGCTCGAGCTGGGTGGCGTCCGCATAGGCCGGCCAGGGCTGCCCGGCGATGCGCCATTCGAGCTCGACCAGGCCGCCGAGCGTATGGGCGAGAATGTCGGTGAGCGCGTTGGCGAGGCCGGTGATATCGATCTCGGCTGGCCGCAGCTGCTGGCGGCGGGAGAAGGCGAGCAGGCGGCTGACCAGCTCCGAACCCTGTTCGGCGGCGTGGCGCGTCATGCCGAGGATCTTGCGATGCTCCTCCTCCAGCGGCAGGCGCCGCTCGATCAGGCCCAGCCCGCCAAGCACCGCGGCCAGCAGGTTGTTGAAATCGTGGGCGATGCCGCCCGTAAGCTTGCCGATCGCATCCATCTTGTGCGCCTGGAGCAACTGGGTCTCCAGCTCCTTGCGATCGGTGACGTCGAGCAGCGATCCGGCGAACTGCGCCGGCGCGCCATTCTCGCCGCGAAGCAGCACGGCCTGGTCGAGAAAGTGGCGATATCTGCCGTCGCCGCAGCGCCAGCGATATTCGATCGACATTCCTCCGGACTGAATACGCTCGCTCAGCGCCCGCAGCACGCGCTCGCGATCTTCCGGATGCAACCGCTCCGCCCACAAGTTGGGGGCGTCGGCCAGCGAGTCGAACGAAAAGCCGGTCACCGCCTCGAAATTGCCGCCGACGAACTGCGGCAGGCGCGGATCGGATTCGGCCGCTTCGAGATAGAGGAGGATCGGCAGCGACTCGATGATCGCCGCCTGCCGCTGCTCGGTGACGCGCAGCTTCTTTTCGGCGCGCAACCGCTCGGCATTGGCGCGAAGATTGGCGTCCAGCAGCGCCTGTTCGTGTTCGGCCTTGCGCTGGACCTCGCGATGCATCCGGAACAGATCGACGAACACCGCGACTTTCGATCGGAGCACCACCGGCTCCACCGGCTTGAACACATAATCCACCGCGCCCATCGAATAGCCGCGCAGCAGATGCTCTTTCTCCTTGTTGACCGCGGAGAGGAAGACGATCGGAATTCGGCGCGTCTGTTCGCGGCCGCGGATGATCTGGGCGGTCTCATATCCGTCCATGCCCGGCATGAAGACGTCGAGCAGGATGACTGCGAACTCGCCCCTCAGCAGGTGTCTCAGCGCCGCGTCGCCCGACGAGGCGACCTCGATATCGGCGAGGTCTTCGAGCACGGTGCGGATCGCGAGCAGATTATGCTCGTCATCATCGACGACGAGGACGCGCGGTCGCTCCTCGTCCCCGGCGTCGGTGGCGCCGGCCTCGGCGGGGCGTGTCGTCGCCATCTCCTCAGTCCAGCGCCAGCAGCGGCTGGGCAATGCTCGCCGCCTCGCCGCGGGACCGCGCGATCCACACGCGCAGCAGGGCGAGGAGCAGCTCGATGTCGACCGGCTTGGCGATATAATCGGACGCGCCGGCATCGAGGCATTTCTGGCGATCGCCCTTCATCGCCTTGGCGGTGACGGCGATCAGCGGCACGTCGGACAGCGCGGCGCGCTCGCGGATCTGCCGCATCGTCTCGTAGCCGTCCATTTCCGGCATCATGATGTCGATCAGCGCCGCATCGATCCCCGGCGTCTGGTCGAGGATCAGGATGCCGTCCTTGCCGCGCTCGGCGTGAAGCACCTCGACGCCGTAATTTTCGAGCACGCTGGTCAGCGAGTAGATGTTGCGGATGTCGTCGTCGACGATGAGGATCTTCGTGCCTTCGAGCTCCGGCACCTGGGGCGCGCGCGGTGTCGCGGAGTCCTCGACAGGCGGCTTGGCCCGCCGCCGCGGCGTCGTGGCGGCGCGCAGGATCCGCTCGAAGATCGCCGTCAGCGTTTCGGCGGCGACCGGCTTGGAGATGATCTCGGTCGCGCCGAGGCTCGCGGCGGTGTCGACCTTGTCGGCGCCGGACACGACCACGACAGGGATCTGCCCGGCCTCGGCATCGTGCTTCAGCAGGTCGAGCAGGACGAAGCCGTTGATGTCGTCGAGGCCGAGATCGAGGGTGATCGCATCGGGCCTGAGCTTGCGCGCCATGGCGAGCGTGCCGGCGCCGGCGGTCGAGACCACGCCCTTGAGGCCGGCGGCGCGCGCGATGTCGAGCAGGACGGAGGCGAAGGCCACGTCGTCCTCAACGATCAGCACGAACGGGTCGTTGCCGAGATTGTCCCGGTCGTCGCTCACCTCAAGCGTGGCCGGAAGCGCCGAGGGCACCGCCGCCCCGCCATTTTCGTAGCGCGCGGTCGTGGCGCCCGCCGGTGCGGCGATCGCGGCCGCCTCGATCGGGACGAACAGGGTAAAGGTCGATCCCTCGCCCAGCTTTGAGCGCACGTTCAGTTCGCCGCCGAGCAGGCGGGCGATCTCCCGGCTGATCGACAGGCCGAGCCCGGTTCCTCCGAACTTCCGGCTGGTCGTCGCATCGGCCTGCTGGAAGGCTTCGAAGATCAGCTTCTGCTTGTCCTCGGGGATGCCGATTCCGGTATCGGTGACCGCGATCTCGATCACATGCTCGGCGGTCTTGAGCACCGGATGGTTGGTGCTCCACCCGCCCTTGGCGATCCGCGCCGCGAGCGTGACGCTGCCGTTCGCGGTGAACTTGAATGCGTTGGACAGGAGGTTGAGCACGACCTGCTGGAGCCGCTTTTCGTCGGTGCGGATCGTCTCCGGCAGGTTGGCGTCGAACTGGACCTCGAAGTTGAGGCCCTTGTCGGCGGCGAGCTGACGGAAGGTCCGCTCCATATGCTGCTTCAGCGCGATCAGCGGCATGTCGCCGGTCTCGATCGAGATCGTCCCCGATTCGATCTTCGACAGATCGAGGATGTCGTTGATGAGGCTCAGCAGGTCCGATCCGGCCGAGTGGATCGTGCGGGCGAATTCGGTCTGCTTCTCGTTGAGATTGCCCTGCGGGTTGTCGGCCAGCAGCTTCGAGAGGATCAGCAGCGAGTTGAGCGGCGTGCGAAGCTCGTGGCTCATGTTGGCAAGGAATTCCGACTTGTACTTGGAGGTGAGCGCGAGCTGCTCCGCCTTCTCCTCGATCGCCCGCCGCGCCATGTCGATCTCGAGATTCTTCGCCTCGACCTGGCGCTTCTCGTTCTCGAGCAGCTGGGCCTTTTCCTGCAGCTCCTCGTTGGTGGCGTGCAGCTCTTCCTGCTTGGTGGTGAGCTCGGTCTGCCGCGCCTGCAGCTCCTGGGTCAGGAGCTGCGACTGGGCAAGCAGGCCTTCGGTGCGCATCGTCGCGGCGATCGTGTTGAGCACGATGCCGATCGATTCCATCAGCTGGTCGAGGAAGCTGTGGTGCGTCTCGTTGAACGCGCCGAACGAGGCCAGCTCGATCACGGCCTTGACGTCGTCCTCGAACAGGGCCGGCAGGATCGCGATGTTCGCCGGCGCGGCGTCGCCGAGGCCGGATCCGATGCGGATGAAGTCTCCCGGCACGTTCTTCAGCAGGATCGGCCGCTTGTCGGCGGCGGCCTGGCCGACCAGGCCCTCGCGCAGTGCGAATTCACGCTTCAGCGCCTCGTGGCTTTCCGCGCCATAGCTGGCGACGAGCTCCAGGCGGGTTTCCTCTTCCTCGCGCTTGGTGACGTAGAAGACGCCATATTGGGCGTTCACCAGCGGCGCGAGCTCCGACATGATGAGGTTGGACACGGTCGCGAGATCGCGCTCGCCCTGAAGCATCCGGGAGAAACGCGCGAGGTTGGTCTTGAGCCAGTCCTGCTCGGCATTCTTCAGCGTCTGATCCTTGAGGTTGCGGATCATCTCGTTGATATTGTCCTTGAGCGCCGCCATCTCGCCCGACGCCTCGACGGCGATCGATCTCGTGAGATCGCCCTTGGTCACCGCGGTCGCCACTTCGGCGATCGAGCGCACCTGATTGGTGAGATTCGCCGCAAGCTCGTTCACGTTATCGGTGAGATCGCGCCATAGGCCCGCGGCGCCGGGGACACGCGCCTGGCCGCCCAATTTGCCTTCGATGCCGACCTCGCGGGCCATGTTGGTGACCTGGTCGCCGAATGCCGACAGCGTATCGATCATGAAGTTGATCGTCTCGGCCAGCGCCGCGATCTCGCCCTTCGCGTCCACGGTCAGCTTGCGCTTCAGATTGCCCTGCGCGACCGCGGTCACGACGTCGGCGATGCCGCGCACCTGGTTGGTCAGGTTGGTCGCCATCAGGTTGACGTTGTCGGTCAGGTCCTTCCAGGTCCCGCCGACGCCGGGCACCTGCGCCTGGCCGCCGAGCTTTCCTTCGGTGCCGACCTCGCGGGCGACGCGCGTCACCTCGCTCGCGAATGAATTGAGCTGGTCCACCATCACGTTGATGGTGTTCTTGAGCTCGAGGATTTCGCCCTTCACGTCGACGGTGATCTTCTTGGAAAGATCGCCGCGCGCCACCGCGGTCGTCACCTCCGCGATGTTGCGGACCTGGCCGGTCAGGTTGTCGGCCATCAGGTTCACGTTGTCGGTGAGGTCGGCCCAGGTTCCCGCGACGCCGCGCACCTGCGCCTGGCCGCCGAGCTTTCCTTCGGTGCCGACCTCGCGGGCGACGCGAGTCACCTCGGACGCGAACGAGTTGAGCTGGTCCACCATCGTGTTGATCGTGTTCTTGAGCTCCAGGATCTCGCCCTTCACGTCGACGGTGATCTTCTTCGAAAGGTCGCCGAGCGCCACCGCGGTCGTCACCTCGGCGATATTGCGGACCTGGCCGGTGAGGTTCGCCGCCATCGCGTTCACATTGTCGGTCAGGTCCTTCCAGGTGCCGCCGACGCCCTCCACCTGCGCCTGCCCGCCGAGCTTTCCTTCCGAACCCACCTCGCGCGCCACGCGGGTGACTTCGGAGGCGAAGCTGTTGAGCTGATCCACCATGACGTTGATGGTGTTCTTGAGCTCGAGGATCTCGCCCTTCACATCGACGGTGATCTTCTTCGAAAGGTCGCCCCTTGCGACGGCGGTCGTCACCTCGGCGATGTTGCGGACCTGGCCCGTCAGATTGCCGGCCATCAGGTTGACGTTGTCGGTCAGGTCCTTCCACGTGCCGCCGACGCCCTCGACCTGCGCCTGCCCGCCGAGCTTGCCCTCCGATCCGACCTCGCGGGCGACGCGGGTCACCTCCGATGCAAAGGCGTTCAGCTGGTCCACCATGACGTTGATGGTGTCCTTGAGCTCCAGGATCTCGCCCTTCACGTCGACGGTGATCTTCTTCGAAAGATCGCCGCGCGCGACCGCCGTCGTCACGTCGGCGATGTTGCGGACCTGGCCCGTCAGGTTCGCGGCCATCAGGTTCACATTGTCGGTGAGATCGGCCCAGGTGCCGGCGACGCCGGGCACCTGCGCCTGCCCGCCCAGCTTTCCTTCGGTGCCCACTTCGCGGGCGACGCGCGTCACCTCGCTGGCGAACGAGTTGAGCTGGTCCACCATCACGTTGATGGTGTCCTTGAGCTCCAGGATCTCGCCCTTCACGTCGACGGTGATCTTCTTGGAAAGATCGCCGCGCGCCACCGCGGTCGTCACCTCGGCGATGTTGCGGACCTGGCCGGTCAGGTTCGCCGCCATCAGGTTCACATTGTCGGTGAGGTCGGCCCAGGTGCCGGCGACGCCAGGAACCTGCGCCTGGCCGCCCAGCTTGCCCTCGGTGCCGACTTCGCGGGCGACGCGCGTGACTTCCGATGCGAACGAATTGAGCTGGTCCACCATCGTGTTGATGGTGTTCTTGAGCTCCAGGATCTCGCCCTTCACGTCGACGGTGATCTTCTTCGAAAGGTCTCCGCGTGCGACCGCCGTGGTGACGTCCGCGATGTTGCGGACCTGGCCCGTCAGGTTCGCCGCCATCAGGTTCACATTGTCGGTGAGGTCGGCCCAGGTGCCTGCGACTCCCGGGACCTGCGCCTGGCCGCCAAGCTTGCCCTCGGTGCCCACTTCGCGCGCGACGCGGGTGACCTCAGATGCGAAGGCGTTGAGCTGATCGACCATGACGTTGATCGTGTTCTTGAGCTCCAGGATCTCGCCCTTCACCTCGACGGTGATCTTCTTCGATAGATCGCCCGAGGCGACGGCGGTCGTCACTTCGGCGATGTTGCGGACCTGGCCGGTCAGGTTCGCCGCCATCAGGTTGACGTTGTCGGTGAGGTCCTTCCAGGTGCCGGCGACGCCCTTCACATTCGCCTGCCCGCCGAGCTTTCCTTCCGTGCCGACCTCGCGCGCGACCCGCGTGACCTCCGAGGCGAAGGAGGCGAGCTGCTCCACCATCGTGTTGACGATCTTGCCGATCCGCAGGAATTCGCCGCGCAGCGGGCGCCCGTCGATCTCGACCGTCATCGCCTGCGAAAGATCGCCCTTGGCGACCGCGCCGATCACGCGCGCGACCTCCGCGGTCGGCTGCGCCATGTCCTCGATCAGCTCGTTCATCGATCGCAGCTTGGCTTCCCAGCCCCCGGTCGCGCCGCGCACCCGTCCGCGCTGGCTGATCTTGCCTTCCTTGCCGACCACGACCGACAGCCGCTCGAACTCGTCGGTCATCTGCTGTTCGAGGGTGACGACCTCGTTGAAGAGCCTGGCGATCTCACCGTCCTGGCCGGGCAGGTCTTCGGGGAGGCGCACCGAAAAATCGCCGCGTCGCAGGTTGCGGAGCGCGGCAAGAAGCTCTCGACGATCGAGGAAAGTACGCGCGGCCAAGTCGTTCACACATCGCTCCTTCGTGCGGCCCCCCCGCCCGAATCCGATGCAGATCTCGGTCCTATACGAGCCACCATATCAACAACATCGGTAAACGAGTCACCAAAAATGCGCGGGGGCTAATCGGGGGCCATGGGTTGCATCGCGCGGCGCCCGCTGGCTACAAAAGGGGCGGGGCAAGTTCGATCCATGCGAAATCCGGGGCCGGAGAAGGGATTTTCACCGCGCTTTCATGTCTTCCGACGCTCTTTCTACGTTCATCCGCTCGACCTTCCGTTCCGTCTGGGCGCTGGAACTGCTCTGCCTGCTGAGGCAGAATCGCGGCCGCGGCCTCACCCATGAGGAGATGGTCGCGCGGTTGCGGGGGAGCGATCTGGTGGTTTCGCAAAGCGTCGAATCACTGACGGCGGCCGGCCTTGTCCTCTCGGAATCCGACGGGTCGATCCGCTACGCCCCCGTGTCCGACGATCTCGACCGCCTCGCCGCTGACGCCGAGGCGCGCTACGCCAGGAGCCCCGATGCGGTGCGGCGCCTGATCGTCACCGCCGCCAATCCGAGCGTGTCGGCCTTTGCCGACGCATTCAGGCTGAGGAAGGACTGAGGCGTGGGAGAGGTCTTTCCGACGATCGTCTATCTGCTGTGCTTCCTGACCAGCGCGGCCTGCGCGGTCCTGCTCGCGCGCAACTATCTGCGCACGCGGATGCGGATGCTGATGTGGAGCGCGCTCTGCTTCTTCTTCCTTTCGTGCAACAATTTCATCGTCATTCTCGATCTGCTTATCTTCCCGGACACCGATTTCCGCGTGTGGCGCACGCTCACCTCGCTGGGCGCCGTCGGCGTGCTTCTGTTCGGCTTCATCTGGGATGGTTCGGAGGACTGACATGGCGACCATCTACGCCTTCCTCTCCGGCGCGGTCGCGATGGGATATGTCGCCGCCGGACTGTTCTTCCTGCGCTTCTGGTCGCGGACCCGCGAAGGCCTGTTTCTCGCCTTCGCCTGCGCCTTCTGGCTGCTCGGCGCATCGCAGGCGGTGATGACGCTGACCGACATCCCGGTCGAGGAACGGAGCGGCCTCTTCCTCCTGCGCCTCGCCGCCTTCCTGCTGATCCTCGTCTCGGTCGCGCTCAAGAACCGCCGCGCCTGAGACGGCGCGCGGCGCGCCGGAAGCGGGCGCATCCCAAATGCGCGGGGAGGAAGGTATCGAAGGTGGTGCCGCTTGTCAGACTCGAACTGACGACCCCATCATTACGAATGATGTGCTCTACCGGCTGAGCTAAAGCGGCCCGGCGTTCGGGAAGCGCGCCATTATCAGCGGGTCCGGCGAAAGACAAGCGTGCCGCCGGTTCGCGCGTCCTTAACCATATCTCAACCGCTCGGGTGCACCTTGGCGCCCACTCAAACGCGCGTGCCGGGGAACGCCCATCGATGGACAGCTTGCGGGGTTTTGAAGAGGACGCGCCAGCCGCCTGGCAAGGTGACGACGAGCCCGCGCCCGAGCGGCCGCCCGAAATCGGCGTGGACGAGCGGCGCATGCATGTTCGCGCCTACAATTACTGGGTCTCCCTGCTCGGCGATCGCCCGTTCCCGTCCATCCAGGATGTCGATCCGCAGAGCCTGGAGGATTTCGGGCCGAACAGCGTCCTGCTCGATTTCTCCGCCGATCCGGAGGATCCCGCGGTCGCCTTTCTCGGCCATGCGCTGCGCAGCGAATGCGAGCTCGACCGGTCGATCGAGCGGATCAGCGAGGTGCCCGGGCGCTCGCTCCTGTCGCGGCTCACCGATCATTACCTCCAGATCATCGCCAATCGCGCGCCGATCGGCTTCGAGGCCGAGTTCATCGGCCTTCACGGCCGTCCGACGCTCTATCGCGGCATCCTGATGCCGCTCTCGTCGAACGGCGAGGAGATCGATTTCGTCTATGGCGTGATCAACTGGAAGGTCATCGCCGACAACGAGACGACCGATGCGCTCGCGATCGAGGTCGGCCAGTCGGTCGCCGCCGCCCCGGCGCCGAGCGAAAGCCCGGTCTGGGCCGACGGCCCGACGGCGCATCTCGAGGACGAGCCGGCCTTGCCGGCGCTTTCGGAGGAAGCCGGGCTGACGCTCAGCCTCTGGCCCGAGGAGGTCGAGGGCGATGCCGTGCCGGCCGCGCTCGATGCCGATGCCGGGCTGGCCGACCGGCTCGGGCATGCCCGCGAAAGCGCGTCGCTCGCGCTCGGCGCCGATCGCCGCAGCCGCGCCGCCCTGTATCGGGCCCTCGACGATGCCTATGCCTTCGCCCGCGCGGCCGCCGCCGCGCCGGACGATTATGCCGAGCTGCTCGAAGATGCCGGGATCAAGGCGCAGGCCCGCGCGCCGATGACCCCGGTCGTGAAGCTCGTCTTCGGCGCGGACTATGACAAGACGCGCCTCACCGAATTCGCCGCCGCCCTTTCCTGGGCAGAGCGCGAAGGGATCGTCGCGGGCAGCCTCGCCGATCGCCTCGAATCCTTTCCCGGCGGCCTCAAGGGCATCGTCGCTGCGGAACGCGCCCATCGCCGCCCTGCGGCCAAGGCCGATCCGCTCGCCGAGAGCCGCGCCCGGCTGCGCGCCGCGCCGCCGATCGCCGAGGTTCCGGTCCAGCTTCCGGGCGAGGAGGAGTTCGTCCTGATGGTCGCGCGGCGCACCGGCGCGGGCCTCGCGCTCGTCGCCCCGGTGGCGGACCGCCGCCTCGTCGAACAGGCGATCCGCAAGACGGCGTAAGCGGCCTGCCCTTTGCGCGGCCATGTCGCGGCCCTATATCCGGCGCCAGCCCGTGGGCGGTGACAGGAGACCGACATGCGCCTCAAATCCTTCCTTCCGCTCATCCTCGTTCTCGCCGCGCCGGCGGCGGCACAGCCCGATGCCGGCGATGCCCTGACGGTCGAGGTCCACCTGTCGAGCTTCAGCTTCGATCCGTCGGCGGTGCGCGTGCCGCATGGCCGGTCGGTCGATCTCAGGCTCGTCAACACCGGCAATGGCGGGCACAATTTCTCCGCGCCGCAATTCTTCGCCGCGGCGACGGTCGCGCCGGCCGATGCGGCGCGGATCCGCCGCGGCGCGGTCGAGGTGCCGGGCCACGGGACCGTGGACATCCACCTCGTCGCCCCGGCCGCCGGCCATTACGACCTGCGCTGCACCCACCCGCTTCATGCCGCCTTCGGGATGCGCGGCGCGGTCGAAGTCGACTGATCCAAGCGGCTTGCCCGGCCCGTCCACCGGCCTTGCTCCGGCGCAAAGGGCGGCGCTATAGCCGCGACCACGACGGACCCCGTTTCCGCCGGTGGAGAGAGCGCCGGGAGGCCATTGAATGAATTCGCAGAACAAGGTCGCGGGGGACGCTGCTCGTCAGCGCCTGGTGGAGAAGCTCGTCGTCGCCCTCTGCCACGGCGCCCTGCCGGGCGAGCTGGACGGTTTCACGGACGACGACCGGCGCGCGGCGGCGGCCTTCGTCGCGACCGCCTGCGAGCGACGGCCGAACGGCACGCCGGTGGTGAAGATCGAAACGACCGGCACCCGCCTCGGCGAGCGCGGCATGCGCCTGTGCGTCGCCAACGACAACATGCCATTCCTGGTCGATTCGGTCGCCGCGGCCATCTCGGCGCGCGGGCTCGTCATCCACCGGCTGCTCCACCCCGTCCTGCCGATCCGGCGCGACGCGAAGGGCGCGCTCGTCGATGTCGGCGATGGCGAGGGATCGGTCCGCGAATCGATCATGTATATCGAGGTCGACCGCGCCGATGCCAAGGTACGCACCGAGCTTGCGGCCGAATTGCGGACCGTGCTCGATTCGGTCCGCGCCGCGGTGCGGGACTGGCCGGCGATGCAGGCGCGGATGCGCGCCGATGCGGCGGCGCTCGACGATGACGAAGGCCGCGCGCTGCTCGAATGGTTCGCCGGCGGCGCGATGACCCTGCTCGGTTTCGAGGTCGAACGGCCGGATCAGCCGGCGAGCGAGACGCTCGGCATTTTCAGCCTGCCCGGCGATCCGACCGACGAGGGCGGAAGCGAAGGCGCGATCCGCTATTTCGAAAAGGGCGGCGAGATTCCGCTGATGGCCAAGGCCGATCGCAAGTCGCCGGTCCATCGCCATGTCCCGCTCGATCTGGTCTGCGTGCCCGTGCGCGAGAATGGCCGCATCACCGGCGTCGGCGTCCATGTCGGCCTGTGGACCAGCCAGGCGCTCAACGCGCCGGTCGAGGACGTGCCGTTGCTGCGCCGCCGCCTCGCCGAGCTGGAGGCCGGCTTCGGTTTCGATCCGGCCGGGCATAGCGGCAAGGCGCTGCGGCACGCGATGACCTCGCTGCCGCACGATCTGCTCATCAATCTCGACACCGATTCGGTGCGCACGCTCGTCGTCACCGCCATGTCGCTGGCCGATCGGCCGCGCCCGACGCTGGTGCTCGTCCGCTCGATCCTCAAGGGGCATCTCTTCGCTTTCGTCTGGCTCCCGCGCGACGAGCTCACCACCCGCCGGCGGGTCGAGATCGGGGAGATGATCGGCACGGCGGCGAAGGGCCGCCAGACCGCCTGGTCGGTCGATCTCGGCGACGGCGACCTCGCCTTGCTTCGCTACACCTATGCGGTCTCGGCCAAGCAGCCGACGCCGGACCGGGCGGCGCTCGATGCCCAGCTCGATGCGATGGTGCGCGGCTGGGCGCCCGCGGTGGAAGCGCGGCTCAACCATCTGGTCGGCGCCAATCGCGCGGCGCGCCTCACGCTTCAGCACGCGAACAGCTTTCCGCCGCCCTATCGCTCGCGCTACCCGGCGGAGGACGCGGCGGACGATATCGTCCGGCTCGATCTCCTCCCCAACGAACGGGCGCGCTCGGTCCGCCTCTATCGCCTGCCGATCGATCCGGAGAGCCAGATCCGGATGAAGATCTACCGCCACGGCGGCCTCATTCCCCTGTCCGATGTCGTTCCGGTGCTGGAGAATTTCGGCTTCCGCGTGCTCAAGGAAACGCCGACCAAGCTCGAAGGCGAGGGGGGCGAGAGCAACATCCACGAATTCCACGTCGCCACCGCCGACGGATCGGATGCCGGCGCGGTGATGGCCCGCGCCTCGGTGATCGAGGCGGCGATCGCGGCCGTGCTCGAAATGCGCGCCGAAAATGACGCGTTCAACCAGCTCATCGTCTCGGTCGCGCTCGATCCGGAAGGGGTCGTGCTGCTGCGCGCCTGGTTCCGCTATCTGCGCCAGACCGGCCAGTCCTATGGCCTCGCGACCGTGGTCGAGGCGCTTCGCAAGGCGCCGGATGTCGCGCGCGGCCTCATCTCCCTCTTCGCCGCGATGCACGATCCGGCGCTCGCGGCGCCGCGCGACGAGGCCGTCCAGGCCGCCGAGAAGCGCATCGACAAGGGGCTGACGAGCGTCGCCGCGATCGACGAGGACCGGATCCTGCGTCTCCTTCGCGGCGTCGTCGCGGCGACCTTGCGGACCAACGCCTTTTCGCCGGCCGCCGAGGAAGCGCTTGCCTTCAAGCTCGATTCCGCCGCCGTCCCGAACCTTCCCGCGCCGCGGCCGTGGCGCGAGATCTGGGTCTATTCGCCGCGCATCGAGGGCATCCACCTGCGCGGCGGACCGATCGCTCGCGGCGGTCTTCGCTGGTCCGACCGGCGCGACGATTTCCGCACCGAAATCCTCGGCCTGATGAAGGCGCAGCTCGTCAAGAACGCCGTCATCGTCCCGACCGGCGCCAAGGGCGGCTTCTATCCCAAGCAGCTGCCGCCGGCGTCGGATCGCGACGCCTGGCTGGCCGAAGGCACGGAAAGCTACCGCATCTTCATCCGCGCGCTCCTTTCCGTCACCGACAATATCGTCGCCAACAAGGTCGTCCATCCGCCCAAGGTCGTGATCCGCGACGGGGACGATCCCTATTTCGTCGTCGCCGCCGACAAGGGCACGGCGACCTTCTCCGACGTCGCCAATCAGATCGCGACCGATCGCAAGTTCTGGCTCGGCGATGCCTTCGCGAGCGGCGGCAGCTATGGCTATGACCACAAGGCCATGGGCATCACGGCCAAGGGCGCGTGGGTCTCCGTCCAGCGCCATTTCAGGGAGCTCGGGATCGATGTCCAGAAGGACACGATCCGCGTCGCCGGCGTCGGCGACATGTCCGGCGACGTGTTCGGCAACGGCATGCTGCTGTCGAAGGCGATCAAGCTGGTCGCCGCCTTCGATCATCGCCACATCTTCCTTGATCCCGATCCCGATCCGGCGACGAGCTGGAAGGAGCGCAAGCGGATGTTCAATCTGCCGCGCTCCAGCTGGGCGGATTACGATCCGAAGCTGATCTCGAAAGGCGGCGGCGTCTTCCCGCGCAGCCAGAAATCGATTCCGCTTTCAAGAGAGGTCCGCGCGCTGCTCGGCATCGACGCGGCGGAGGCGGAGCCCGCGCGGGTGATCCAGGCGATCCTCAAGGCGCGGGTCGATCTGCTCTGGTTCGGCGGCATCGGCACCTACATCAAGGCGTCGAGCGAGAGCCATGCGGATGTCGGCGATCCCGGCAACGACGCCATCCGCGTCGACGCCGCGGATGTCGGCGCCAAGGCGATCGGGGAGGGCGCGAACCTCGCCATCACCCAGGCCGGCCGCATCGAATTCGCCGAAAAGGGCGGGCGCAACAATACCGACTTCATCGACAATTCGGCCGGCGTCGATTGTTCGGACAACGAGGTCAACATCAAGATCCCGCTCAACCGCGAGATGCTCGAAGGGCGGCTCGATTTCGAGGCGCGCAACCTGCTGCTCGCGGCGATGACCGACGAGGTCGCCGATCTGGTGCTGGAGGATAACCGTCTCCAGACATTGGCCTTGTCGATCGCCGAGCGTGGCGGCGCGGCCGCGCTGCCGCAGATGGTGCGCGTCATCGAGCTGCTCGAGGAAAGCGGCCGGCTCAACCGCGCCGTCGAGGGGCTGGAGAGCAACGAGGACCTGCTCCGCCGCGCCCAGCAGAATCGCGGTCTCACCCGGCCGGAGCTCGCCGTCCTGCTCTCGACGACGAAGATGCGGCTGCAGGCGGCGATCGAGCAATCGGGCTTCACCGACGATCCGACGCTGGAGCCCGAGCTGCTCGCCGCCTTCCCGAAGGCGATGCAGGAGGGGCATCGCGAGGCGATCCTTCAGCATCGGCTGAAGAGCGAGATCATCGCGACCAAGATCGCCAATCGCCTCGTCAACCGGCTCGGAATCATCGCGCCCTTCGCGCTGACCGAGGAGGAAGGGGCATCCTTCGGCCAGGCCGCCGCCGCCTTCGTCGCCGCCGAGCGCCTGTTCGACATGAGCGCGTTGTGGGCCGATATCGAAAAGGCCAATGTCGACGAACAGGTCCGGCTCACCCTGTTCGGCGAGGCCGCGACCGGCCTTCAGCTCCACGTCGCCGATCTCCTGCGCTCCATTCCGGCTGGCGCCAAGCCAGGCGCGATCGTCGCCGAGCTCGCCCCCGGCCTCGCCCGGCTCCAGGGCGCGCTCGACGAGCTGCTGCGGCCGGAGCCGCGGGCGGATGCCGCGGGCCTGCGCGCCCGGCTCGATGCCGCCGGCGCGCCGCGGGGGATCGCCGATCGAATCGCGCGCCTGTTCGAGCTTGACGGCGCGGTCGGCCTCGCCTTGCTGGCGCGCCGCCGCAAGCTCGACGAGATCATGCTCACCAAGGCCTATTCACGGCTCGGCGAGGTCCTGGGGCTGGATTGGGCGCATAATGCGGCCAAGCATTTCCAGCCCACCGACCAGTGGGAGCGCCTGCTGACGGCCGGCCTCTCGCGCGATTTCGAGCAGCTGCGGCTCGATTTCATCGATCAGCGCGGCGGCGGCGATCCCGCCGCGTCGGTCGAGGCGTGGATCGCCGATCAGGCGCCGCGCATCGAGCAGTTCCGTCACACCGTCTCCCGCGCCCGCACCGCGCCGGCGATCACGGTCCCGATGCTGGCCCAGATCGCGACCCAGGCGCGGGCGCTGCTGGCGAGATAAGGCTCAATCCTCACTGTCGCCGCAGGCGATGGGGAGGGGGGCCGGCCGAAAGCCGGTGGAGGGGCTTTCGGAGTCAGCAGGCCCCGCCACCGCTCTCCGCGCGCCCCCCCATCCGCTAGGCGGACGGGGAGGATCTACTTTCGCTCGAACAGCCAGACGCGGATCGCGCTGGCGAGATTGGCCGGGCTTTCGGCCGCCACCCGCTCGGCGTCGATCCGCGCCACCAGCGCATTGAGCGGCAGCCCCTCGGCCGCCGCCGCGTCGCGAAGCGCTTCCCAGAAGACCGGCTCCAGGCTGATCGACGTCGCGTGGCCTGCGATCATCACCGAGCGTTTGACCGGCCCCATCGCCTCAATACATGTGCTGGCCGCCGTTGATCGACAGGGTCGATCCGGTGACGAAGCCCGCATCCTCGCCGGTGAGGAACAGCACGCCGCGGGCGATTTCCTCGGCGCGGCCGAGCCGGCCCACCGGGATTTTCGCGACGATCTTCTCCAGCACGTCGGCCGGCACGGCGGCGACCATGTCGGTGTCGATATAGCCGGGCGCGATCGCGTTGACGGTGATGCCGGCCCGCGCGCCTTCCTGGGCGAGCGCCTTGGTGAAGCCGTGAATGCCGGACTTGGCCGCCGCATAATTGACCTGGCCATATTGGCCGGCCTGGCCGTTGATCGATCCGATGTTGACGATGCGGCCATATTTGCGGGCGTTCATCCCGTCCCACACCGCCTTGGCCATGTTGAAGCAGCCGCCGAGATTGACGTCGATCACATGGGCCCAGGCCTCATGGGTCATCCGCTTCATCGTGCCGTCGCGGGTGATGCCGGCATTGTTGACGAGAATGTCGACGGGGCCGAGATCGGCCTCGATCTCGGCGACCTTCGCGACGCAGGCGTCGAAATCGGCGACATCCCATTTGTAGGTCTTGATGCCGGTGCGGCTGGTGAAGGCGTGGGCCTTTTCGTCATTGCCGGCATAATTGGCGGCGACGGTGACGCCCGCGTCCCTGAGCGCGATGCTGATCGCCTCGCCGATGCCGCGCGATCCTCCGGTAACGATTGCGACCCGTGCCATCATCCACTCCTGCTCTGTTTATGGCTCAGGCTTATTGATCCGGGCGCCATCCTTCAAGCGCGCGGCCGACGAGGGTGCGAAGCATCTCCACGCCGGGCCGGGAATCGTTGAGGCAGGGCAGATAGGCGAAATCACTCCCGCCGGCGTCGAGGAAGGTCTTGCGGCCGCGTATGTCGAGCTCCTCCAGCGTCTCGACGCAATCGGCGGCGAAGCCCGGGGCGAGGATCGCGACCTTGCCCACGCCCTTGGCCGGGAGACCCGCGAGCACCTCGTCCGTCGCCGGCGCCAGCCATTTCGCCCGGCCGAATCGCGACTGGAAGGCGACGATCAGCTCGCGGCCCAGGGCCTCGGAGAGAAGCCGCGCGGTCTTGCGGCAATGGCAGTGATAGGGATCGCCCAGCTCCAGCGTGCGCTGCGGCATTCCGTGGAAGCTCGCGACGATCGCGTCCGGCGCGAAGGGCAGCGCGGCGATCGAGGCGCGCACCGATTGCGCGAGCGCGCCGATATAGGCCGGATCGTCATGATAGGGGTCCAGCGTCCGCACCGCCGGCAGCCAGCGCATGTGCCTGAGGTGCCGGAACGCCTCGTCGAGCGCGGTCGCCGTCGTCGCCCCGCAATATTGCGGGTAGAGCGGCGCGATCAGCAGCCGGGTGCAGCCCATCGCGAACAGCGCGTCGATCCGCTCGGCGATGGCCGGCTGGCCATAGCGCATCGCATGATCGACGATCGCCTCCGGCCCGAAGCTCTCGGCAAGCGCGGCGGCGATCCGCGCCGTGTGGACGGCGAGCGGCGAGCCCTCCTCCATCCACACCTGCCGATAGGCATGGGCCGATCTCGCCGGCCGCGTGCGCAGGATGATGCCGTGCAGGATCGGCTTCCACACCAGCTGCGGGATCTCGACCACCCGCGGATCGGAGAGGAATTCGCGCAGATAGAGCCGCACCGCGCCCGGCTCCGGCGCATTGGGCGTGCCGAGATTGATGAGGAGCACCCCGATCTTCGGGGCCGGGACGGCGGGATGGTCGACGGGCCGGGTCACGATGCCGCCCCGGTCTCGATCGGCAGGCTCCGGATCCGCCGGCCGCTCAGCGCGTGATAGGCATTGGCGATGGCCGGCGCTGCGGTCGGCACGGCAAGCTCGGTGACGCCGCCGGGATCATCTTCGCTCTCGATCAGTTCGACCGCGATGTCGGGCGCATCGGCGAGCCGCGGCAGATCATAATCGCCGAACGCGCGGATCGCGGGGATGCCGCGCGCGAAGCCGAGCGGACGTCCCGTCGCGCAGGCGATGCCGTGGATCAGGCCGCCTTCGATCTGCTGCTTCACGATCTCCGGGTTGACGATCCGGCCGCAATCGACGGCGCAGACGGCGCGGAGCACGCGGATGCGCTGCTCGCGGGTCAGCTCGATTTCGACCAGTGTCGCCACATAGGATCCATAGGCCGCGTGGCAGGCGATGCCCATGCCGCCGCCGGCCGCGCCGCCGTCCCACCCGCCGATCGCGGTTGCGGTGGACAGCACCCGGGCGAGCCTGGGATTGTCGCCGAGCATCTGCATCCGGAAACTGAACGGCTCGACGCCGGCGGCGCGGGCGATCTCGTCGAGGAAACATTCGGTGAAATAGCAGCCGTGGACGTGCGTGCCGCCGCGCTGGATGCCGAGATCGAGGCCGACATCCGCGGCCACATGGTCCACCTCGATATTGGCGATGCCATAAGGCGGGACTGCGCCCGCCGCCGGCGCCCCGCCCGGCGAGAAGAAGGTCGGGCTCGTCCCAAGCCGCGTCGCTGTCTGCGCCCCTGCGTCCGGCATCGCGATCCGCGCGCGCCAGCCGGCGATCCGGCCCTGGACCATGAAGGCGGTCATCACGGCGGCGGCCGGCGGGCCGAACGTGTCGCGCTGGATCTCGCTGATCCGGGGCCAGGAGAGCTGGACGGGCCTGCCGAGCCGCATCGCCATGATCGCGGCCTGCTCGACCGCCGCGGTCTCCAGCTTGCGGCCGTAACCGCCGCCGACGAGGGTAGGATAGAGCGTGATCTGCCCCTCGCGCAGCCCGGCCGCGCGCGCGGCGGCGGCGCGGGCCAGTTCCGGCGCCATGACGGGCGCCCAGATTTCGAGCCGGTCGCCGGTCAGCCGCGCGGTCGCGGTCAGCGGCTCGACGGCGGCGCTCGGCATCGGCGCGATCCGATAGGCCTGCGAAACCGGGCTCGATCCGGCCTGGTCCTCGTCGATCGCGCCCTGTCGGAATGCGCGGGAGGCCGAACCGGAATCGAGCGCGCGATCGAGCATTCCGGCGATGTCGGCGCTCGACGGCGCGTCGGCCGGGCCTTCGAATCGCGGGTTCATCGCATCGATCGCCTTGCCGGCGGCCCAGCTGTTGACCGCTGCGACGCCGACCCAGCCGGGATTCTCGAACAGTTCGAGCGCGCCGAACACCGCGCGGCCCGCATCGCGGTCGAGCCCGATCAGCCGGCCGCCGCGCGGCGCCATGCGGACGCTCGCATAGACCATGCCGGGGAGGCGCACGTCGCCCGCGAACATCGCGCTGCCGTCGATCTTCGACGGGGTGTCGAGCCTCGGCAGCGGCTGCCCGGCAAGCCGGTTCTCGACATCGCCGCGCATCGGCAGGTCGTCGGGAACGGTCCCGCCCGCGGCCGCTTCGGCAAGCTCGGCGAAGGCGATGCGCTCGCCGCCGCGCCACACGAAGCCGCCATGGGCGTCGAGCGCGCGCCAGTCGCCGCCCCATCGTTCGGCCGCCGCCATGCACAAAAGCGCGCGCGCCGCCGCCCCGGCTTCGCGAAGCGGCGCCTCGAACATCCGGACCGACGTCGATCCGCCGGTCGCCATCAGCGCGCCGCGCGTCGCATATTCGCGCGCCGTCCAGCGATCGATCCCGAAGGTGGAGGGAAGGGCGCTCGCCGCCGCCGCCTCCTCGGCCAGAACGATATTGGCATAGAGCGGGTTGATCGGCGCCGGCTCGACCGCGACGGTTCGCCAGTCCGCGCCGAGCTCGTCGGCAAGGATTTGCGGCAGGCTGGTATAGACGCCCTGGCCCGCTTCCGCCTGCGGCACCGCGACGATGATCCGCCCGTCCCGGCCGATCTTCAGGAAGGCGTTGAACAGCTGCTCGCCCGGACCGGCCTGGAGATTGGGGCGATAGCTGCGCGGCCACGCCGCCCAGGCCAGCGCAAGCCCGATTCCCGTGCCGCCGCCGATCAGCAACGTGCGCCGGCTGATCCCGCCTGTGTCCCCATCGCGCGCCATCCGCCGCCTGATAGAGGGGGGAGCCGAAAGCGGCTAGTGCTCGCGCGCGCCGGCCATGGCCTCCCTTGAAAGCGCTGTGAGAATGAGGCAGTGGCGGCGGCGAGGAGTCCAGCATGGCCGCCGCACGGATCTATCAGCGCCAGAAGAATGCGATGCAGTCGGGCAAGGCCACGGCCGGCCAGTGGGTGCTCGAGTTCGAATCGTCCGCGCCGCAGCGCCCCGATCCGCTGACCGGCTGGGCCGGCGGCGCCGATACGGTGCAGCAGGTCCGGCTGACCTTCCCGACTCTCGAGGCGGCGAGGGCCTATGCCGAGCGCGAGGGGATCGAGGTTCATGTCGTCCCCCCCGCGCAGCCGAAGCTCAAGATCCAGGCCTACGCCGACAATTTCCGCTGAGCCCGGCGGAACAGCCAGGCCGCGAGCGCGAACAGGGCGACGAAGAATCCGTTCAGCACGATGAGGCCGATCATCCCCGGCGGCTCGTCGCGTCCCGCGATGGCGGCTAGGATGGTGACGAGGGCCTGCGCCGCCGCCGCGGCCGTCATCGCCCGCGCCATCCCGCCGGCCTCGAACCCGGCGCCGATCGCCCCGCCGAGCGCGAGCAGCAGGACGCCCGCATAGACCAGGTTCAGCGGATTGTCCTCGCTGCCGATGATGCCGACCGCGAGGTTGATCCAGATCAGCAGGAAAGCCGCGCCAAGCGCCGCCGCCGCGCCCATCCGGTACGCATTGTCCCGCGCCCGCCGCGCGAGGAATTCGAAGGCGAGGCCGATGCCGCCGATGATCGCGCCCGCGACCACGAAATCGCTCGCGGTCCAGCGCACCTCGCTCGTGAACCGCATCGCAACCGCCGGCAGGAGCAGCAGCGCCCCCGCCAAACCCCACCCGACCACGCGCCACGGATTGATCCAGCCGCCCGCGCCCGGCTCCGCTTCCTTTGCCATATCGATGTCCCTTGTGCATGAAAGAGGGCGTCGTGCTGCGCTGGCCGGCGGTGAAAGGCATGAGCAGAGTCTGAGGTTTTGCTGAAACATGAAGCCGGTCAGCCTCGCCTTCGGCGATTTCGTCCTTGATCCCGCCCAGCGCCGGCTGTGGCGCTCCGGGGAGCCGGTCGAGCTCAACAGCCGCTATTTCGACGCGCTCGCCCTGCTGGCGCGAGAGCCCGGCATCCTGATCTCGAAGGATCGCTTCATGGCCGAGGTCTGGCGCGGCGTGCCGGTGACCGACGAGGCGCTGACCCAATGCGTCCGCGCGCTCCGCCGCCAGCTCGGCGACGATGCGGCGCGGCCGCGTTTCATCGAAACGGTGCCCAAGCACGGTTATCGGTTCATCGCTCCGGTGAGCGCGCAGGGCGAAGCGCCCGCGCCGGCTTCCGTCGCCGGCTCCGGCCTCCGGCGCCTGCTTCTCCTCGGCGGTGCGGGAACGCTCGGCGGAGGCGTGGCCGGGACGATCGGCGGCCTGCTCTACGGCTTCGCGGCGGCGAGCGGGCAGGCGGGCGCGGGCGGGCTATCGGCGCTGCTGGTGGTGCTGTGGGTGACGATCCTCGTCGCGCTCGTCGGCGGCGCCGGCGTCGCGTTCGGGATCGCCGGCGCGGCGGTCGCGACCGGGCGCGGCTGGCGCTGGAGCGTCGCTGGCGGCGCAATTGGCGGGCTCGTCATCGGCGGCGGCGTCAAGCTGCTCGGGCTCGACGCGTTCAATCTGCTGCTCGGCCAGTCGCCCGGCAACGTGACCGGTGGCGCCGAGGGCGCGGCGCTCGGCGGCGCGGTCGGCCTCGCGGGCTGGCTTGCGGCGCGCTTTGGCGGATCGCTGCGCCGCCGCCTCGCGATCGCCGCCCTGACCGGCGCAGCGGCGGGCGCGCTCATCCCGCTCATGGGTGGCCGGCTCTTCGGCGGCAGCCTCGATCTCCTCGCTCATCGCATGCCGGGCGCGCGTCTGCGGCTCGATTCGCTCGGCGCATTGTTCGGCGAAGCCGGCTTCGGCCCCATCGCCCAGTGCGTCACCGGCGCGCTTGAGGGTGCGCTGTTCGCCGCCTGTATCGTCGGCGCGCTGATCCTGGCAGAGCGGCGCCTGGACCGTCCCTAGGCCAGCAGGTCGCCCGCCAGCAACAGCAGCAGCTTCACATCCATCGCGCAGCCTTCCGCGCGCTTCCGCGCGACGAAGGCGGAGACGTCGGTGAGCGCGACGCGGTGGACGATGATGTCCTCGCCCTCGACCCCGCCGCCCGCGCCGACCTTCTCCAGGCCTTCGGCGCGCAGCAAGGTGAAGCCTTCCGAGGCCAGGCCGGGCGAGGAATGGAACCGGCCGAGATCGATCATCCGCGCGGCGCGATAGCCGGTTTCCTCCTCGAGCTCGCGGATCGCCGCGGTCTCGGCGGCCTCGCCCTCGGTCTCGTCGCCGATCAGGCCGGCGGGAAGTTCCAGGCAGTTGCGCCCGAGCGGCACGCGATATTGCTCGACGAGGAGGACATGTCCTTCGTCGATCGCCAGGATCACCGCGGCGGTGATTCCCCGCGTTCGCGAGACATATTCCCATTTGCCGCGCGTCTTCGCCGCGAGGAAGCGGCCCTGCCAGACGGTCTCTTCGGGTGCATCGGGCTCGCCGCTCACAGTTCGACCACGCTGTCCGGCAGCTCGTTGGGATTGTCGGCCTCGGGCGGGATGACGCGCGCCAGAACGGCGCCGATCTTCTCGACCGCAAGCGCCATGCCCTCGCCCGCCCGGCCCGCCTTCACCTCGGCGATCAGCACCGCCATCGCCTCGCCCCAATCCTCGGGCGCGGTCTTTTCGGCGATCGCCTTGTCGGCGACGATCTCGGCGCGATGCTCGAGCAGCGAGAGATAGAGGAGCACGCCGGTGCGCCCGCGCGTCCGCCGCTCGCAGGTGACACGGAACATGTCGATCGCGCGGCGGCGCACCCGCCGCGTCTTGGTCGCGCCCGGCGTCAGGGCCATTCTGAGCGGCATCCAGGCGAAGAGGAGCCGGCCGATCAGGAAGGCGCCGGCGAGCTTCGCGAACACGAAGAGCATCACCTCGCCCCGCGTCGGCTGCGCGTTCCAGCCGAGCAGCAGCGTCGTCCACCAGTCGATCCAGCCCTGCGGGACCAGGGCGATGCCGGCCGGCACGAGCAGCATCAGGAGCACGGCATAATGAAGCGCGACGTCGTGATAGGCGTCGGATCGCGGCGCGACGATGGTGACGATCTCGCCATCGCTCTTCGCCTCCGCGGCCTGAACCGCCGCGGTCACGCGGTCGTGATCCGCCTCGCTCAGCCTCTGCCGCATCACCATCCCCCCGACGCGCCGCCTCCACCGAACGATCCGCCGCCGCCGGAAAAGCCGCCGCCGCCGCCACCGCCGCCGCCGCCCCAGGACGATCCACCGCCGCCGTGGCGACCCGAATTGCCGAGGCTGTTGAGCGCCATGCCGAGCAGGAACCAGCCAATGTCGCTGCCCGCATTGTCGTGGCGATAGGGCGTGCCCGGGCCCCAGACCGAAACGTCGCGCCGGTAGCGCTGGCCGCCGCCCCGCGAGGCCGCGGAGATGAACAGGATGACCAGGATCACGCCGACCCAGAACAGGATCGGGGCGATCGATCCGCCGCGCTCGCGTTGCTGTTGCTGCGCCTGCTGGGCGGCGAGCGCGCGTTGCTCGGCCTGCTCCGGCGGCGCCCGGAGCTGGGCGATGATCGCGTCGGTCCCGGCCTCGATGCCGCCGGCATAGTCGTTGTCGTGGAAATGCGGGACGATGTCGTCGCGGATGATCTGGCTCGACAGCGCGTCGGTGAGGATGCCCCCGAGCCCGTAGCCGACCTCGATGCGGACCTTGCGCTCATTCAAGGCGATGATCAGCAGGACGCCGTTATTCGCCTCGCTCTGCCCGATCTGCCAGTGGCGGCCGAGCTGATAGCCATAATCCTCGATCGTCATGTCGCCGATCGTCGGCACCGTGACGATGACGAGCTGGCGCGAGGTCGCCTGCTGCAGGGCCTCCAGCTTCTGCGTCAGCGCCGCTTCCTGCTCGGGGCTGAGCAGGTTCGCCTGATCGACGACCCGGCCGGTGAGCTGCGGAAAATCCTGCGCCGCCGCCGGCACGGCGAGGAGCAGCGCCAGCAGGACGGCGAGCAGCGCCCGGGCGGCGCCGGTCACTGAGTGTTGCCGAAGGCGTCCGCGACGCTTGGGGCGCGCTGGGCGGCCTCATCGGCCTGATAGGGCTGCATCGGCTGCGATCCGTAGATGACCTTGGCGCCGATCACCGCGGGGAAGGTGCGGATCTCGGTATTATAGGCCTGGACGGCGGCGTTATAATCGCGGCGCGCGACCGCGATGCGGTTCTCCGTTCCCTCCAGCTGCGATTGGAGGGTGAGGAAATTCTCGTTGGTGTGGAGCTCCGGATAGGCCTCCTGGAGCCGCTGGAGCGTCAGCGTCAGCTGGGTCTGCGCGGCGGCATAACGCTGCATCGCCGCCGGATCGGTGAGCTGGTCGGGCGTGACGGTGATCCGGCTCGCGCTCGCGCGCGCCTCGGTCACCTCGCGAAGCACGGTGCGCTCCTGGGTCGCCGCGGCGCGCACGGTCGCGACGAGGTTGGGGACGAGATCGGCCCGGCGCTGATACTGATTCTGGACCTCGGCCCACTTGGCCTTGGCATTTTCCTCGGCGGTCGGGATCGAATTGATCCCGCAGGCCGACAGGGTGACGACGAGGGCGGCAAGAACGGCGTAGAGACCGCGGCGCATGGTGAACCCCTCCCTTGGCAAGGCAAGCAGGAAGGACGTAAGCATTCGCTTCTCGCTCCGCAACGGGAGGCACGAATGTTCAGGGAATTCCGGGAATTCATCGCGCGCGGCAACGTGCTTGACCTCGCGGTCGCCGTCATCATCGGCGCCGCCTTCGGCAAGATCACCACGTCGCTGACCGAAGACATCATCATGCCGGTCGTCGGCGCGATCTTCGGCGGGCTGGATTTCTCCAGCCATTTCATCCTCCTCGGCAATGTCCCCGAAAGCTATCACGGCTCGCTCACCAGCTACAGCGCGCTCAAGGCCGCCGGCGCGCCGGTCTTCGGCTATGGCGAGTTCATCACGGTCGTGATCAACTTCCTGATCCTCGCCTTCATCATCTTCCTGATGGTGCGCGCGGCCAACAAGATCATCGCCCGCAAGGAGGAGGCGCCGGCCGCCGATCCGGCCGAAATCGTCCTGCTGCGCGAGATCCGGGACGAATTGAAGAAGCGGGGCTGAGCGCCGCTCACTTCACATTAATCGCCATTTCCCTATATAGGGTGTGCCGGTTTCGGCCGGCTATGGCGATAAACGACGGTGTGCAATAGGCACAGCGGACCCGGGGGCAGTACCCGGCGGCTCCACCATCTGGGCCGAGCCGCGCGACCAGCCCGCATGACGCGGGCCGGCCGGGCGGCTCAGCTGATGGGGCCGAACCAGGATCGACGTGTGTTGAAAAGCACCGACTTTCGCTCGGAAGGGGCCACCGTGACGGCTCATCACACAAGTGCCAACGATAACGAGGCGCTCGCGATTGCCGCGTAACCAAAGCCTCACGGCCTAGGTTACTAAGGACAAAAGCGCGGTCGGGCCGCACCGGGCAACAGAAGCGGATTCCAGCGGCTTGGGGGTGCCGGGCAACAGAAACCCCCACTTTCCCCCGAAAATCCCGTCTTTCCCCTTTCTCGCCGGCCGCGTGCGCGCCATTCGGGGCGTGCGTGGAACAGCCGCGCGCCCCGGCCATTGTGCCTTGACACGCGACCGAAAGGACCCGCCATGACCAGACTGCTCGTGATCGCCACCGCCGGCCTTGCCGCGCTCGCGGGATGCAGCCAGCAGACGGCCGATTCGATGACCAACGACATGGCGCGCACCGAGAATTCGATCTCGGAGAGCGCCAATGCGCTGAGCGCCGATACCGCCAACGCCGCCGCCGCGGCGCAGCAGGCGCTCGACAACCAGACCGCCGCCTTCGGCAACACGCTCGATGAAACCGGCAACCGGCTCGATGCCGCCGGCAATGCGCTTCGCGGCGACCGCGCGGACGATACCGGGAACCGAAGCGACGGCCGCTAGGCCCCGGCCTCGGCCATCGCCGCAAACGAAAAAGCCCCGCCATCGCTGGCGGGGCTTCTCGTTTCGTCCGGACCCGGCGTTCACCGGGGCCGGTGACGATCAGTCGTCGTCGCGGGTCAGGAAGGCCGGCGCGAATTCGGGCTCGGGCCCGTTGTCGTCGCCGCCGCCCTCACGCTCGCGGCGCGGGCCGCGATCGCCGCGGCCTTCGCCGCGGTCCGAACGCTCGCCGTCGCGGCGCGGTCCGCGGTCACGGCCGCCCCGGCCACGATCGCCGCGTCCGCCGCGGTCGCCACGGCCTTCGCCGTCACGACGCGGGCCACGATCGCCGCGCTCGCCCCTCGGGCGCTCCTCGCGCGGGGGACGGGTGTCCTCCAGCTCCTCGCCGGTCTCCTGATCGACGACGCGCATCGACAGGCGCACCTTGCCGCGCGGATCGATCTCGAGGACCTTGACCTTCACTTCCTGGCCTTCGGACAGGGCGTCGCGGACATTCTCGACCCGCTCGTTCTTGATCTCCGAGACGTGCACGAGACCGTCCTTGCCGCCCATGAAGTTCACGAACGCGCCGAAATCGACGATGTTGACGACCTTGCCGCTGTAGATCTTGCCGACCTCGGGCTCCTCGACGATGCCCTGGATCCACTTGCGGGCCGCCTCGATCTGCGACAGGTCCGACGAGCTGATCTTGATCACGCCCTCGTCGTCGATATCGACCTTGGCGCCGGTGGTGGCGACGATCTCGCGGATCACCTTGCCGCCGGTGCCGATGACGTCGCGGATCTTCTCCTTGGCGATCTGCATCGTCTCGATCCGCGGCGCGTGGGCCGACAGCTCGTGCCGGCTCTCGCCGAGCGCCTTCGACATTTCGCCGAGGATATGGGCGCGGCCGTCCTTCGCCTGGGCGAGCGCGGCCTTCATGATCTCCTCGGTGATGCCGGCGACCTTGATGTCCATCTGGAGCGAGGTGATGCCCTTCTCCGTGCCGGCGACCTTGAAGTCCATGTCGCCGAGATGATCCTCGTCGCCGAGGATGTCGGAAAGGATCGCGAACTCCTTGCCTTCCAGGATCAGGCCCATCGCGATGCCGGACACCGGCCGCGCGATCGGCACGCCCGCATCCATCATGCTGAGGCAGCCGCCGCACACCGTCGCCATCGACGAGGAGCCGTTGGACTCGGTGATGTCGGACAGGACGCGGATCGTGTAGGGGAACTCGTCATGGCTGGGCAGCACCGGGTGCAGCGCCCGCCAGGCGAGCTTGCCATGGCCCACTTCACGACGGCCCGGCGCGCCGAAGCGGCCGACCTCGCCCACCGAATAAGGCGGGAAATTGTAGTGGAGCATGAAGCGCTCGTAGGAGAGGCCGACGAGCCCGTCGATCATCTGCTCGGATTCCTTGGTGCCGAGCGTGGTCGTGCAGATCGCCTGGGTCTCGCCCCGGGTGAACAGCGCCGAACCATGGGTGCGCGGCAGGAAGCCGACCATCGCCTCGATCGGGCGGATCTGGGTGGTGGTGCGCCCGTCGATGCGCGCGCCGTCCTTCAGGATGGCGGTGCGGACGATTTCGGCCTCGAGCTTCTTGACCTGCTTGATCGCGACCATCTGGGTCTGCGGATCCTCGCCGGCGAAGGCGTCCTTCGCCTTGGCGCGGGCGGCGTTGAGCGCGTCCGCGCGGGCCGACTTGTTGGTCAGCTTGTAGGCGGCGGCGATGTCCTTGCCGATCAGGTCCTTGAGGCGGGCCTTGATCGCGCTGTTGTCGTCGCCCTGGTCGAGCTCCCACGGGTCCTTCGCGGCCTTTTCGGCGAGGCTGATGATCGCGTCGATCACCTTGCGGCTCGCGTCATGCGCGAACATGACCGCGCCGAGCATCGTTTCCTCCGAAAGCTCCTTGGCTTCTGATTCGACCATCATCACCGCGTTCTGGGTGGCGGCGACGACGAGGTCGAGCTCGCCCTCCTTGAGCTGGTCGAGCGTCGGGTTCAGCAGATATTCGCCGTCCTTGTAGCCGACGCGCGCCGCGCCGATCGGGCCCATGAAGGGAACGCCCGAAATGGTGAGCGCCGCCGAGGCCGCGATCATCGCGAGGATGTCCGGCTCGTTCTCCCCGTCATAGGAGAAGACCTGACAGATCACGTTGATCTCGTTGTAGAAGCCTTCCGGGAAGAGCGGCCGCACCGGCCGGTCGATGAGGCGGCTGGTCAGCGTTTCCTTTTCGGTCGCGCCGCGCTCCCGCTTGAAGAAGCCGCCCGGGATGCGCCCGGCCGACGAGAATTTTTCCTGGTAGTGGACGGTCAGCGGGAAGAAGTCCTGCCCTTCCTTGACCGACTTCGCGGCCGTGACGGCGCAAAGCACCACGGTTTCGCCGAGGGTGGCGAGCACCGCCCCGTCGGCCTGGCGGGCAACGCGGCCCGTTTCGAGGGAGAGGGTCTTTCCGCCCCACTCGATTTCAACTTTCTTCGTATCGAACATGGTTTTTCCTTAAACTCCCGCGACCCTATGCCGCGGGGGCCTCTGATGCGGGCCGGATCGCCCGCCGGTTCGGACCCCAACGGTCCGTCTCCGGCCCCGCCGGATTGCGGGCGCCGGATAAACGAAGCGGCCCCGTCGGGGCCGCTCCATGCTTACTTGCGAAGGCCGAGCTTCGCGATGAGTGCGGTGTAGCGCGCTTCGTCCTTGCGCTTCAGATAGTCGAGCAGCGAACGGCGCTTGTTGACGAGCATGAGCAGGCCGCGGCGCGAATGATTGTCCTTGGCGTGCGTCTTGAAATGCTCGGTCAGGTTGGCGATGCGCTCGGTGAGGATCGCGACCTGCACCTCGGGGCTGCCCGTATCGCCCTTGGTCTGGGCGTTGTCCTTGATGATGTCCTGCTTGCGTTCGGCGGTCACCGACATCGTTTCATTCCTTTGTCGTTACAGGTTGAAGCCACGCACCACGCGGAGCCCGTCTCCGCTCAACTCCACCAGCGCGACCGGAACGTCGTTGTCGGTCGCAAGATGGAGCCCCGGCTGTGCGGCGATCCCGGTCAATATTCGCCCCTGGCGGAGCGCCCCTGCCTGATCCGGGGTGACGGGTAGAGCCGGGATGTCGTCCAGCCCCGCCGTCAGCGGCAGGAGATAGTCTTCAAGGCTGCGCGCCTTAGCGGCTTCGCTCAATTTGTCCAGCGAAATCGCGGAATCGAGCCCGAACGGGCCGGCCCTGGTCCGTCTCAACATGGTGACGTGGCCGACCGTATCAAGGGCATGGGCGATGTCGCGGGCGAGGGAGCGGATATAGGTGCCCTTGGAGACATGGGCCGCGAGCGTGACCGCCGCCAGTTCCTCCCCGCAACGGGGAGGGGGACCGGCGCAGCTGGTGGAGGGGGCCTGGAGACCCGCCCCGCCCCGGTGGCAGCCCTCCTCCCTCGCCCCACCGGCGAGGATTGCGAGCTGGCGCACCGTCACGTGGCGGCTCGCCAGTTCGACCGCCTTGCCTGCGCGCGCCAGATCATAGGCGCGCTTGCCCGCAACCTTCAGCGCCGAATAGGCCGGCGGCACCTGCTCGATCGGTCCGGTGAAGCGGGGCAGGATCGCCTCGATCGCGGTCCGGGTCGGGCGGTTGTCCGACGTCGCGACGACGGTCCCTTCCGCGTCCAGCGTATCGGTTTCGGTCCCGAAGGCGATCGTGAAGTCATAAGCCTTGTCGCTGTCGAGCATCCGGCCCGAAAGCTTGGTCGCCTCGCCGAGCGCCACGGGCAGCACCCCGCTCGCCAGCGGATCGAGCGTCCCGCCATGGCCGACCTTCACCTTCGGGTAGCCGCCCTCGCGCAGCGCGCGCTTCACCGCGCCGACCGCCTGGGTCGAGCCGAGTCCCACGGGCTTGTCGAGGATGAGCCAGCCGTTCATCCGGCGCGCTTAGCGGCGGCGCGCGGCGCTGTCAGCCTTGGCGGCGATCGTCCGGACGGCGGATCGGCGGCGGCGGGGCAAGATCGGTCGGCACGGGCGGCAGCCTGACCTGCCCCGTGGCGATGAGCGCGAAGGCGGTGAAAAGCGCGTTGACCATCGATTGCGTCCCCCGGTTTCCCGTCAGATAGGCGTTCCTGCCGCCGGTTCAATGCGGCAGCGACTCCAGCCAGTTGATAAGGGCCGCGGCGAGCGCGATCCGATGATCGGAAAAGCTGTGGTCGGTGTCCATGATCTCGCTGGCCACCGCCCGGCCCCCCGCGTCGCGTGCGCGCCGTGCATAATCGGCCGACTCCGCGCCATTGCCGGTGCGCGCTCCGATGATCAGCAGCGGCCGTCGTGCCAGCGCCGGCAGCCTCGCCGTGAGATCGAGCTCCGGGCCGGACGCGGAGATTTCCGCGAGAATCGCCTCGACGCTGGTGCCGGCGAGCGGCGGTATGTCCCCGGCCAGCTCCTCGTCGATGAGCCGCTGGCGATAGGCCGGATCGGCGATCGCCGCGCGCTCCCCGCCGATATTCCACGCATCGATCAGCGCGGTGCCGATCACATCCGCATCGGCGGCCTGCGCGGCCATGAACCCGCCCATGCTGTGCCCGGCAAGCGCGATCCGGCGCGGATCGATCCGGTAGTGCGCGATCGTCTCGGGCCGGCGCAGGAAGGCGAGGGCGGCGCGGCTGTCCTCGACCGCATTTGCGAAGGAAAAGGCGCCGGAACTGCCCCATGAGCCGCGATAGTGAAGCGTCAGCACGTTCCACCCGGCGCGCCGCGCCGCCTGCGCGAGATCGAGATTCTGTTCGTTGCCCGGAAAGCCGTGGAGCAGGAGCAGCGTCGGGTGCGGCTGCGTCCCGGATGCGAGGTAGAAAACGGCGTTCATCGCGCCGTCGCCGCTCGGAATGACGAAGGACGCCATGTCCGCCGGCGCCGCCGCGTCGCGGGGGGGATCCTGGATGACCGCGCGCGGCACCGATTGGGCTCCAGCCGCCACCGACCACAGCGCAAACGGCACGGCGAACCACGAAAAGCCACGCATGTTCACTCGATTTCCCCCGCAGCAGCTCGCGTCAGCGCCAGCCGCAATTGCTCGCCGCTGCCCTCGGCCAGCTTGTCCATGAAATGCCGGCGACAGAGCGACACATATCTTTCGTTGCCGCCCACCTCGACCGACGCCCCCTCGGCGACCGCATTGCCCTCCGCATCGACGCGCAGGTTCATCGTCGCCTTGCGCCCGCAATGGCAGATACCCTTGAGCTCCACCAGCGAATCGGCGAGCGCGAGCAGGTTCGCGCTGCCCTCGAACAGATTGGCCTGGAAATCGGTCCTGAGGCCATAGGCGAGGACCGGGATGTCGAGCTCGTCGCAGATCGAGCAGAGCTGGACGACATGGGCCCGGCTCAGAAACTGCGCCTCGTCGACCAGGATGCAGTGGAGCGGCCGCTTCTTCAGCTCCTCCTCGACCTCGTGGCGGATGTCGGTGCGGGCATCGTAGAGCCGCGCGCCGGTCCTGAGGCCGATGCGAGAGGCGATCGCGCCGATCCCGGCACGATCGTCGAGCGCCGCCGTCCACAACATGGTCTCCATGCCGCGTTCGCGATAGTTGAAATCCGCCTGCAGCAGGGTGGTCGATTTCCCCGCATTCATGGAGGCGTAGTAGAAATAGAGCTTGGCCACGGCGTTGGTTCTAGCGCCGCGGCCGCGCTTGGGAAGGGCGCGTCAGCGGCGGTGCAGCGGGCGCTGGTGCGGCGCGTGCGGCGGCGTTCCCGATTCGGTGATGCTCGCGACCTGGCAGCGCCAGCTGTCGACGCGGATCGCGCTGGCATGATCGAAACGATCGCCCGGCGAGGCGATGAACCGGATCTGCGGCCGCTGCATCAGCCGCGGGCAGGGTGCTTCGGTCTGCACCCGATACCAGCGGCCGGTATCGGCGCGGATGAACAGGGAAGTTGGGCTTTCCGCCTGCCATTCGAGATAGTGCGACATGCGCGGGATGGTGACCTCGTGCCGATCCGGCGGCGTCGCGAGGGCCGGCGCCGCAGCGGTGACGGCAAGAGCGATCAGGGCCGGACGAATCATGGCGGGTCCTCCAATGTTGAGCGTGTGCGCGCGGCTAGCGATTCATCCCTGAACCGTGGCTGAGCGCGGCCATTCGGCGGCGAGGATCGAAAACAGGACGGTGTCGCGCACATGGCCGGTCCAGGTGATCCGGTCGGCCCGGATCACGCCCTCGCGGACGGCGCCGAGCCTGGCGAGCGCGGCCTGCGAACGGCTGTTGCGGGCATCGACCCGGAACTCGACCCGCCGAAAACCGCAATCGAACGCGCGGGCGAGCATCAGGTGCTTCACGCCGCGGTTGAGCCCGGTCCCGCGCAGATCGGGCGTGTAATAGGTGTTGCCGATCTCCAGCGCGCCGCGCCCCTCGTCGATGCCGAGATAGCAGGTCATCCCGACCAGCCGGTCGCCGGCGAAGACCGCGAACCGCCGGGCATCGGCGCGGGCCATCAGCGCATCGAAGGCCGGGTCGAAATGACCGGGATCGTAGGAGACCGAATAGATCGGCCAGATCGCCGGATCCTCGGCGCAGGCGGCCTTGAGCGCGGCACGATGCGCCTCGGTCATCGGGCAGAGGCGGACATCGCCGTCCGCCATCGCATCGCCGAGCGCGCTCAACGAATCCAGGTGTCGGCGATGCCGACGATCTCCCACCGGCCCGCGCGCCGTTCGAGCGCGTAGAGGTTCCCGTTGCCGCAGACCGACCCGCATTGATAGGCGATCTCGATGAAGGCCGCATCGCCCGCAAAGGCGGGCGCGGACAGGGTGAGCAGCGCGCAATCGTCGCTGGGCCGCTGGAGGTGGAGCGGCGAAGGCACGTCGCTCGCCGCGATCCCGCGGGCGGGGGGCATCGGCCGGCCCGGGTCGGTCGCCTCCCGCCAGAGCGTATCGAGGCGCGCCGCCAGATCGGCCGCGAGCGGCGTCGGCGGCGGCACCGGTTCGGGCCGCGGCCGGCGGCGCCGCCGCTCACCGGGAGCCGGGGGCGTATAGGCCGGCCGCGCGCTGGCCGGCGCCGGCAGGACATGCCATTGGGGCCGGATCCGAACCGCGCCGCCGGGGGCCATCGGATCGTCTCCGTCCGGCGCGAGCGGGACCCCGGCAAGGCCTTCGGACACGCAGGTTTCGGCGGCATTCTCCTGGCCCCGGGCCGCAACCTCCTGGGCGAGCACCGCCGCGATCACCGCGTGGGGATCGTCGGTCCCCTGCTGCGCCCCGGCCGGCGCGGCGAGGAGCAAGAGGGCGCAAAGGGCGGCTCTAGTCCGCATCGCCCAGATCCTGCGCCACCTTGGGCGATCGGAGAAGCGCATCGATATGGCTGCCTTCGTCGAAGCTCTCGTCGAGCAGGAATTTGAGCCGGGCCGCATATTTGGTGTTCACGCGCCGCGCGACCTCGCTCTGCAGGAAGGCGGTGTTGGTGCGAAGCGCCTTGAGCACCGCATCGGCGTCGCCGCCGAGCAGCGGCATGACGAAGGCGGTCGCGTGGCGCAGGTCGGGCGACATGCGGACTTCGGTGATCGAGACGCTGTGGCTGGCGAGGGTGGGATCGTGAACCTCGCCGCGCATCAGGATGTCCGAAAGCGCATGGCGCACCTGCTCGCCGACGCGAAGCAGGCGCACCGAGCGGCCTTCCGGGGTTTCGTTGTGGCGTGCCATCCAGAGCCAGCCTAGCCGGTCGATCCCGGCGCTACAACGTCCGCTCGCGCTCCTCGACCTCGTAGGTCTCGACGAAATCGCCGGCCTTGATGTCGGTCGTGTTCTCGAAGGTGACGCCGCATTCCAGGCCGGCGCGGACTTCGGCCACGTCGTCCTTGAAGCGCCGGAGCGAGGCGATCGATCCGTTGTAGATGATCACGTCGTCGCGCATGATGCGCGCCTTCAGCGCCTTGCGGATATAGCCTTCGGTGACGAGCAGGCCGGCCGCCTTGCCGTGCTTGCCCGCCGAGAAGACCTCGCGGACTTCGGCGCGGCCGACGACATTTTCGACGATCAGCGGGCCGATCTTGCCGGCCATCGCCGATTTCACCGCGTCGGTGAGATCGTAGATCACGTCGTAATATTGCATCGCGACGCCCTGCCGCTCGGCGATCTCGCGCGCCTTTGCGTTGGCGCGGACGTTGAAGCCGATGATCGGCGCGCCCGAAGCCCCCGCCAGGATGACGTCGCTTTCGGTGATGCCGCCGACGCCGGCGTGGAGCACCCGCGCGCGGATATCCTCGTTCGAGATCTTGTTGACCGCGTTGACGATCGCCTCGACCGAGCCCTGCACGTCGCCCTTGATGACGAGCGGGAATTCGACCGCCTGCTTCTCCTTCAGCGCGGAGAACATCGTGTCGAAGCTCGCCGGCGCGCTGGTCGTGCGCTTGCGGTCGATGACGCCCTGGCGATAGGCGGCGACCTCGCGGGCGCGCGCCTCGTTCTCGACCACCGTCAGCGTGTCACCGGCCGAAGGCACGCCGGAGAGGCCGAGCACCTCGACCGGGAAGCTTGGGCCCGCCTCCTTCACCTGGCGGCCATGATCGTCGATCATCGCGCGGACCTTGCCGGAGATCGGGCCGGCGACGAAGATGTCGCCCACCTTCAGCGTGCCGCGCTGCACGAGCACGGTGGCGAGCGGGCCGCGGCCCTTGTCGAGCTTCGCCTCGACCACCGCGCCTTCCGCGGCACGATCCGGATTGGCCTTGAGCTCGAGGATTTCCGCCTGGAGGCTGATCGCCTCGAGCAGCTTGTCGAGATTGGTCTTCTTGAGCGCCGAAACCTCGACGTCCTGGACCTCGCCGCCCATCTCCTCGACGACGATCTCGTGCTGGAGCAGCTCCTCGCGCACCTTCTGCGGATTGGCGCCCGACTTGTCGATCTTGTTGATCGCGACGATCATCGGCACGCCGGCCGCCTTGGTATGGTTGATCGCCTCGATCGTCTGCGGGCGAAGGCCGTCGTCGGCCGCCACCACCAGGATGACGATGTCGGTGACGTTCGCGCCGCGCGCACGCATTTCCGTGAACGCCTCGTGCCCGGGCGTGTCGAGGAAGGTGATCTTGTCCTTCGACGGCAGCGTGACCTGATAGGCGCCGATATGCTGCGTGATGCCGCCGGCTTCGCCGGAGACGACATTCGCGCCGCGGATCGCGTCGAGCAGGCTCGTCTTGCCGTGATCGACATGGCCCATGATCGTGACCACCGGCGGACGCGGCTTCAGCGTCTCGGGAGCGTCGACGTCATGGTCGGTCTGGATATCGACGTCGCTCTCGCTGACGCGCTTGATGTTGTGGCCGAACTCGGTGACCAGCAGTTCGGCCGTGTCCTGGTCGATCGACTGGTTGACGGTGACGGGCATGCCCATCTTGAACAGCGCCTTCACCAGGTCCGCGCCGCGCTCCGCCATGCGGATGGCGAGCTCGCCCACGGTGATCGTTTCCGGAACCACCACGTCGCGCACCTGCTTGGCGGACGGGCCGGACTGCATGTGGGCGCGCTTTTCCTTCTCGCGCGCACGCTTCAGCGCGGCGAGCGATCGGGCGCGGGCATCGCCGCTGTCGTCGAGCGCGCGGGTGACGGTGAGCTTGCCGCGCTCGCGGCGATGATCCTCGCGGCCACGCGCCGGACGCGGCGGCTCGGGCCGCTTGATCGGCGTGAAGACCTGGCGCGGCGGGCGCGCATGGGCGCTCCGCGCGGTTTCCTCGCCGGCGGCTTCGGGCGCGGCGGGCGCCGCCTCGGGCTGCGGCTGGGTCGGCTCCTCGGCGGCGCGCCGGGCCTCCGCCTCGGCCTGGGCCCGGGCCTCCTCCTCGGCGCGCCGATTTTCCTCGGCGCGACGCTTTTCCTCCTCGGTCGCGGCGCGCGCCTGCTGCTCCTCGCGCCGGCGCGCCTCCTCGGCGGCGGCGAGCCGGGCTTCCTCGGCCTCGCGAAGCAGCTGGGCCTGGCGCTCGCGGCGGGCGGCGGCATCGTCGATCGGCCGCGCCGACGGCTTCGGCGCAGGCTGCGGCGCGCGCGCGACCGGGGCCGGCTCGGGAGCCGGCGGCGGCGGCGCGGGCGCCTCGGCTTCGGGACGGCCAAGGATGCGGCGCTTCTTCACCTCGACGACGACGGTGTTCGACCGGCCGTGGCTGAAGCTCTGCTTCACCTTGCCCGTCTCGACCGTGCGCTTGAGGCCCAAAGGCGCCCGCGTCCCGAGTTTCGGCTTGTCCGTCGAATCGCTCACTTAAATTCCTTCGTTCAAATTCATTTCGGGCGCACCGGCCGCTTCCGCCGAAGCGGCCTCTAGCGCAGCATCCCGTCCGATAAAAGCGCGCCACCGCCGAAGCGCGTGCGTCACGCGCGCGGCCGCGGCGCGATCCACGATGGCGATGTGTACCACATTTTCGCGTCCCAGCGCCAATGACAATATGGTGCGCGGCACCGGCAAAACCAGTCCCTGCCGGCCGCTGCCTTCCTCGCCCGCGCCGACCCGGAAGGCCTGATCGAGCTTGCGCCGCCCCTCCGCGCTGGCATCGGCGGCATGGAGGAGCAGGACGACGTCGCCGCGTCGCGCCGCGACCTCGATCTTCTCGCTGCCCAGCACCAGATGGCCGGCCCGCGCCTCGAGCCCCAGCCGATCGAGCGCGGCCTGCCGAAGCGCCGCCTCGATCCGCGCGCCGAGATCGGCGGGAACGGCGACGTCGTTCGTCTTGAACGCGCGGGCGAGCGCGCCCCTCAGCCTGCCCTTGGCCTGCGCCGCCTCGAGCGTCGGTCGGTCGACGCCGATCCACGCGCCGCGGCCCGGCGCCCGGGCGCGGACATCGGGCGCGATCTCGCCGTCCGGCGAGAGCGCGAGGCGCACAAGATCATCCCGGGCGGCATGTTCGCCGCTCAGGATGCACTTGCGCTCGGGCGTATGGCGATCGCCGGTTAGCGTCTCATTGGGGAGTTTCCGCAACCGCGTCCTCCCCTTCATCCTCGAACCAGTGAGCGCGGGCGGCCATGATGATCTCGTTGCCCTGCTCCTCGGTCAGGCCATATTCGCCGAGCACGCCGCCGCGATTTTCCTCGCTGCGCGGGTGGGGCGGGCTGTCGGCCCGGCGCCGCGGCTCCGGACGCTTCTTGGCGATCAGCTCGTCGGTGGCGAGATCGGCGAGATCGTCGAGCGTCTTGATCCCCGCCTTGCCGAGCGTCACGAGCATCTGCTCGGTGAGATAGGGCATTTCGGCCAGAGCATCGTCGACGCCGAGTCCGCGGCGCTCCTCGCGCGCGGCCGCCTCGCGCCGCTCCAGCGCCTCGGCGGCGCGGTTCTGCAGCTCGGCGGCGAGCTCCTCGTCGAAGCCCTCGATCGTCGAAAGCTCCTCGGCCTCGACATAGGCGACCTCTTCCAGCGCGCCGAAGCCCTCGGCAACGAGCAGCTGGGCGAGCGTCTCGTCGACGTCCAGCTCGTCCTGGAACATCTGCGAGCGCTCCATGAACTCGCGCTGCCGCTTCTCGCTCGAATCCGCCTCGGTCATGATGTCGATGCCCTTGGCGGTGAGCTGGCTGGCGAGCCGGACATTCTGGCCCCGCCGGCCGATGGCGAGCGACAGCTGGTCGTCGGGAACGACGACCTCGATCCGGTCCTCCTCCTCGTCGATGACGACGCGGCTGACGGTCGCCGGCTGCAGCGCGTTGACGACGAAGGTGGCGAGATCCTGGCTCCAGGGGATGATGTCGATCTTCTCGCCCTGGAGCTCCTGGACGACGGCCTGGACGCGGCTGCCCTTCATGCCGACACAGGCGCCGACCGGATCGATCGAGCTGTCATGGCTGAGCACGCCGATCTTGGCGCGGCTGCCAGGATCGCGGGCGGCGGCCTTGATCTCGATGATGCCGTCATAGATTTCCGGCACTTCCTGCGCGAACAACTTCTTCATGAACTCGGGATGCGCGCGGCTCAGGAAGATCTGCGGCCCCCGGTTCTCGCGGCGCACGTTGAGGATGATCGAGCGCACCCGATCGCCGACGCGAAGCAGTTCGCGCGGGATCTGCTGGTCGCGGCGGATCACGCCCTCGGCGCGGCCGAGATCGACGACGACATGGCCGAATTCGACGCGCTTGACGACGCCGGTGATGATCTCGTTCGCGCGGTCCTTGAATTCCTCATATTGCCGCTCGCGCTCGGCATCGCGGACCTTCTGGAAGATGACCTGCTTGGCGGCCTGGGCGGCGATGCGGCCGAACTCGATCGGCGGCAGCGGATCGACGATGAAGTCGCCGAGCTTGGCGCCGGGCTGGAGCTTCTCGGCATCCTCGAGGCTGACCTGCTTGAAATAATCCTCGACCGCCTCGACGACCTCGACGACGCGCCACAGGCGAAGATCGCCGGTGGTCGGATCGAGCTTGGCGCGGATATCGTTCTCGGCGCCGTAACGGGCGCGGGCGGAGCGCTGGATCGCGTCCTCCATCGCCTCGATCACGATCATCCGGTCAATGAGCTTCTCGCGCGCAACGGCGTCGGCGATGGCGATGAGCTCGGCCTTGTTGGCGGAGATCGCGCCGGGCGCGGCCGGGTTGGGAGCGGTGGTGGCCATGGCAGTCAGTCCTGTCCTTCCAATATTTCGTCGGCGCCCTCGGTGTCGAGCGGCGCGGTGGCGGCGATCAGCCGGTCCGTCAAGACAAGCTTGGCCGAACGGAGCGCGGCAAAGGGAATGCGGGTCGGGCCGAGGCCGGCGGCGTCGATGACGACCTCGTCGCCCTCAGCGCCGATCAGCGCGCCGCGATAGTCGCGGCGGCCGTCCGCCTGTTTCTCGACGAGGCTGAGCCGGGCCTCATGGCCCTTCCAGTCCTCGAAATCCTTCAAACGGGTCAGCGGCCGGTCTATCCCCGGCGAGCTCACCTCGAGGCGATAGGCCTCCTCGATCGGATCGGCGCTGTCGAGCACGTCCGAAAGCCGCCGCGAAAGCCGCTCGCAATCGGCGAGGTCGAGCTGGCGCGTGTCGGGCCGCTCGGCCATCACCTGGAGCGTCGGATCGTCCTTCCCGCCGATCATCATCACGCGCACGAGATCGAAGCCCTCGGCCTTCACCTCGGGTTCGATGATCCTCGTCAGGGCGGCAATATCGGCCAACCACGCTCTCCAGAAAACATATCCTCCTCGCGCCGGCCCCGACCCCGGGACCGGCCTCAACATGTGTGACGATGTCGAGGAAGGTGACGGACATATAAGGAAGGCGCGCCGGCCGGGCAAGCGTCGATTGCTTCCCCCCTTGTGCATCGTGCATGGGACATCCCGTCTCCGGCAAATGATATGAACCTTCAAGGCGCCGTCGCTTTCAACCCACATTACAGGATCTGCGCTATGACCCGACTGAAGCCGTTCCTCTTGTCGATCCTCCTCCTCGCCGCGTGCGGCGGTGGTGGGCCCGTCGCGGCGCAAGGGGATGAGCGGCCGTTCCGGATGGCCGAGGTCGGCCGGTTCGAGCAGCCCTGGGCAATCGCCTTCATGGCCGATGGGCGGGCGCTCGTGACCGAGAAGAGCGGCGGTCTCAAGATCTGGCGCTCGGGCGGGGAGACGGTGGACGTCGCCGGCGTGCCCGCGGTCGCCTTCGGCGGGCAGGGCGGGATGCTCGATGTCGCGCTCGCCCCCGATTTCGCGCGCAGCCGCAACGTCTATCTGAGCTATTCGGAGCCGGGCGCCGAGAACGAGGGGGGCGGCAGCGGGCTTGCGCTGGGCCGCGGCCGGCTGGTCGAGGCGGATGGCGCCGCGCGGCTTGAGGATTTCCGCGTGCTCTGGCGGCAGCTGCCGCGCGGGCGGGGCGGCCAGTTCGGCGGGATCATCGCCTTTTCGCCCGACGGCCGCTTCCTGTTCCTGAGCTCCGGCGAGCGCCAGCGCTTCACGCCGGCGCAGGACCCGGATCAGGCGGTCGGCAAGATCCTGCGTCTGACGCTCGACGGCGCGCCCGCGCCGGGCAATCCGGGGGCCGGGCGCACCGGCGCGACCATGGTCCAGGTCACCGATCCGCCGCGCGACACGGTCGCGGCACGGACGGCACCGGCGCGGACCCTCTCCCTGCCGGGGCCAAACCTTACGCCCGCCGAAACCTGGTCGATGGGCCACCGCAACCCCTACGGCCTCGCCTTCGCGCCGGACGGCCGGCTGTGGGAGCATGAGATGGGCCCGCGCGGCGGCGACGAGTTCAACCTGATCGAGCCCGGCCGCAATTACGGGTGGCCGCTCGTCTCCGAGGGCGAGAATTATGACGGCGTCGCGATCCCGGATCATTCGACCCGGCCCGATCTCACCGCGCCGGTCCTCTCCTGGGTGCCGTCGATCTCGCCGTCCGGCCTCATCTTCTACAGCGGGCGCATGTTCCCGGCCTGGCGCGGCTCGGCCCTGCTCGGCGCGCTGTCGGGTGAGGCGCTGGTGCGCGTGGAGGTGCGTGGCGCCGGCGCGCGCAAGGCGGATCAGTGGAATCTCGGCATGCGGGTGCGCGATGTCGCGCAGGCGCCGGATGGATCGGTCTTCCTGGTCGAGGATGGCGGGCGCAGCGGCGGTGGGCGGCTTTTCCGCCTGACGCCGCGCTGACTGAAGGCTCGCTCAGGCGGACTTGGGCATCGCGACGATGATGTAGACCGCCATCAGCACCAGAATGGCGCCGACGGCCAGCGTCAGGATCTTGAGCAGGCCGCTCTGCTGCCCGGTCCTCATCAGATGGATGCCGTTCGCGAGCCCGACGAGGCCCATCAATGCGATCAGCACGAACAGCGAGAGGAAAAGCCGTCCCTGCGCCGGCGAGCCGGTGAAGCGCGCCGGATCGGGATTGAGCATCATCGGCCCGAGAAAGAGCGAGAGCGCCCCGCCCGCGCCCAGCAGGAACAGGCCGGTGATCAGCAGCACGATCCCGCGCGCCGGCGAATCGCCCACCCGACGCATCGGCCCGCCACATTTGGGGCAGATGTCCCGCTTCTCCTCGGCGGTGACGGCGCAGGCCGGATTGTTGCAGACGCTGAGTGTCGCCATGATCGCCCCCCGGTCAGGTCAGGAGACGTTCTACCTCAATTCCGGCGATATCGGAAATACCAGACCTCGCGCCCCTCGCGTCGTGCCTTCGCCTCGTAGCGCGTCTCGGGCCAGCCGCCGGGGCGGGTGAGGAAGTCCCGTGCGCTTTCCGCCAGCCATTCGAAATCGCGGCGGCCGTCCATGACCATCATCGTCCAGCGGCAATAGGTCGGATCGTCGGTGCCGATGCGAAGCTCCCCGCCGGGCCTGAGCTTCCTTGCGATCAGGTCGAGCGGGCCAGGATTGACCATCCGCCGCTTGGCGTGCCGCGCCTTCGGCCAGGGATCGGGATGGAGCAGGTAGACGAAGGTGAGGCTGGCCTCGGGCAATCGCTCCATGACGCCCAGCGCGTCGCCCATGTGCAGCCGGACATTGCCGAGCCCGCGATCGCGGACATGGCCGAGCGCCGCGGCGACGCCGTTGAGGAACGGCTCGGCGCCGATGAAGCCGTGATCGGGAAGCAGGTCCGCGCGATAGGCCAGATGCTCGCCGGCGCCGAAGCCGATTTCGAAATGAAGCGGGCGATCGTCGCCGAACAGGCTCCGGCTGTCGATCGGGCCCTCGTCCGGCACCGCGAGCTGCGGCAGCAGCCGATCGACGAGCTCGGACTGGCCGGCCCGCAGCGGGCGGCCCTTGGAGCGGCCGTAGAGCCGGCGGATGGTGGTCGGATCGTTCATCGCAAATTCGTGGCGCGCTGCTATCCTCTTTCCCATGAAACTCGCAAGCTGCATCGCCGCGATCCTGTTCGCCGCCGCCTCTCCCGCCATCGCGACCGGGACGATCCTGTGCCGATCGACGATCAACCCGACCGACGGGCCGGCGCTCGCGCTCTCGATCGGCGATGACGGCATCTTCCAGGCCCGGCTGGTCCAGGGCGGTCCGGCCTTCATCACCGGTGTCGGCGCCGGCGCCCCGACGATCGCGCAATCCTGGATCGACGCCAACCGGCTGTCGCTCGATATCGTCGCCGCCGGGTCCGGGGCGCGCCTCGCCCGGCTCGACGCCAGACGGCGCGCCGGCGACGATTATGTGGGGCTGCTCAACTATGCCGGACGCAGCTGGCGGGTGCGCTGTCAGGAGGTGGGCTAGGGCCCGCGCTCAATGATCGGCGGCTGTTCCCGACAATGACGAAATCCACTTCGTCACGCCCGTTGCCCGATCATGACCGGATGCCCTAGCCTCGTGCGATGACGGGGCGAGCCATTGGTCGGTTGCTGCTGCGGGTCCTGCTCGGGATCGTCGCGGTCCCTGCCGCCTATCTGGGCGCCGCGCTCCTTCTCGGGCTGGTGCCGGCCAATGTCGCCTGGAACCCGCCGGCGCAGGGCATCACCATCTACGTGCGGAGCAACGGCGTCCACACCTGGATCATGATGCCGCGGACCAACGCCTATATGGATTGGCGCCCCTATGCGCCGGCGGAGGATCTTCGCGATCCGCGCTGGGGCAACGCCAATTATGTCGCGATCGGCTATGGCAATCGCGATTTCTACCTGAACACGCCGACCTGGGGCGACCTGTCTCCCCGCACCGCGGCGCTGGCGCTGTTCGGCCGGGGGCCGAGCCTGCTCCATGTCGAGCATGTCCACAATCCCGAGCCCGATGAATGGCAGCGGCCGATCAAGCTGAGGCCGGCGGAATATCGCCGCCTCGTCGCCTTCATCCGCCCGCGCTTCCGGCGCGATGCCGCCGGGCGCACCATCCCGGTCGCGGGGCGCGGCTATGGCGATGACGACGCATTCTACGAAGCCGTCGGCGGCTATTCCTTCATCCTCACCTGCAACGAGTGGACGGGGCGCGCGCTGCGGGCGGCGGGGGTGCGGACCGGCCTGTGGACTCCGCTTGCCCAAAGCCTGACGTGGCGTCTCGATTGATACGGCGGCGGATCGGATTTCGCGACAATTCGTTACAAAGCCATCATACGGGGGACAAACTTGCGCGACAGGCACGAAGGACTAGGGGCAGGATGATGAAGCTCGCTGCCCCGTTTTGCCTGCTCGCCCTCGCGGGCTGCACCGTCGGTCCCGACTATCGGCCCCCCGCGGCGGCGTCGCTGCAGGTGCCGGAGGCCTATGCCGGGCAGACGGGCGCGACGACGGAGCCGGCCGATCTGTCGCGCTGGTGGGAGCGGTTCGACGATCCGCTGATGACCCGCCTGATCGACGAGGCGAGCGCCGGCAATCTCGACATCGCGGTCGCCCAGGCCCGGCTCGTCCAGGCGCGCGAGGCGCTGGTGCAGGCGCGGGCGAACCAGCTCCCGAACGCCGGCGCGAGCGCAAGCGTCGGCCGCGACGTCGGCGCCGGCAACGATCGAACCAGCTTCAGCCTCGGCGCCGATGCGTCGTGGCAGGCCGACCTGTTCGGCGGCATCAGGCGGGGCGTCGAGGCGGCCGGCGCGGATGCCCAGGGCGCCTTCTACAATCGCGAGGCGACGCGCGTCGCGATCGCCGCGGAGGTCGCCGCCAATTATATCGACGCGCGGCTGACTCAGGAGCGCCTTGCGATCGCCCGCGATACGCTGCGGATCGCGGACGACAATCTGCAGATCAGCCAGTGGCGCGTGCAGGCCGGGCTCGCCTCGTCGCTCGATTCCGAACAGGCGCGCGCCTCCCGCGCGCAGACCGCCGCTTCGATCCCGAACCTCGAACAATCCTATTCCGCCTCGGTCTACCGGCTCGGTGTCCTCACCGGCCGCGCGCCCCAGGCGCTGATCGGCGAGATGGCGGCCACCAGGCCGGTGCCGCGCGGCCCGGACGATGTCGCGGCCGGCATCCCGGCCGATACGCTGCGCCAGCGGCCCGACGTGCGCGCCGCCGAACGCGGTCTCGCCTCCGCAACCGCGCGGATCGGGGTGGCGGAGGCGCAGCTCTATCCACAGCTTCGCCTCAGCGGGAATATCGGGACCAGCGCCTTCTCGCTCGGCGGCCTGTTCGACGCGATCACCGGCGGGCTGCTCGGCTCGTTGAGCCAGACGCTGTTCGACGGCGGGTCGCTGCGCTCGCAGGTCCGTTCGCAGCGCGCCGCGGCCGATGCGGCGCTCGCCACCTACCGTCAGTCGGTGCTGACCGCGCTCGAGGACGTCGAGAATGCGCTCGCCGCGCTCAATGCCGCCAAACAGCGGGAGGCCCAGTTCACGATCGCGCTCGATGCCGCGAACAACAGCGCCATCCTGGCCCGGACCCAATATCGTTCCGGCCTGATCGACTTCCAGTCGCTGCTCCAGACCGAAAATGCGCTGCTCTCCGCGCGCGACGGCCTCACCAACAGCCGCGCCGCCGAATCGAGCGCGCTCGTCCAGCTCTATCAGGCGCTCGGCGGCGGGTGGACGCCGATCGATTCTCCTCCCACGGCCCGCGACGCCGAACCCCAGACGGAAAGCCGCTGATGACCGATACGACCGCGACTGGCGGACAAAAGCCCGACAACGAAACGCTCGACGAGTTTCTCGGCGCGCCGCCGCGGCGCCCCTGGTGGCGCCGGCCGACCACGATCGTCGGCGCGGTGATCCTCCTCGCCGTGCTGCTGCTCCTTTCGCGCTGCTTCGCCGGCGAAGGCGAAGCGGGCTACGCGACCGAAAAGGCGACCCGCGGCAATCTCACCGTGTCGGTCTCCGCGACCGGCAATCTCGCGCCGACCAACCAGGTCGAGGTCGGATCGGAGCAATCGGGCATCATCACCCAGGTCTTCGTCGACAATAATGATCGGGTGACGCGCGGGCAGCCGCTCGCCCGGCTCGATACATCGCGGCTCCAGGATGCGGTGACGCAGGCGCAGGCCGGGCTGGCCGCGGCGCAGGCGGGCGTCGCCACCGCCGAGGCTTCCGCCGCCCAGGCGCGCGCCGATCTCGCGCGGCAGGAAGAGGTGTGGCGCGTCTCCAACCACCGCGTGCCTTCCGAGACGGAGCTCGATGCGGCGCGCGCGGAAAACCGGCGGCAGCAGGCGGCGGTCCGCTCGGCCTCGGCGAACGTGCAGACCGCGCGCGCCCAGCTCGCTTCCGCGCAGACCAATCTGTCCAAGGCGACCATCTACTCGCCGGTCACCGGCGTCGTCCTCTCGCGCCAGATCGATCCGGGCCAGACGGTCGCCGCCTCGTTCCAGGCGCCGGTGCTGTTCACCATCGCCGAGGATCTTTCCCAGATGAAGCTGGAGGTGAAGGTGGACGAGGCCGATGTCGGCCAGGTCCGGGCCGGCCAGCGCGCGACGTTCACCGTCGATGCCTATCCGGGGCGGACCTTCCCGGCGACGGTGACGCGGATCGACGTCGGCGCCAACGCCACCAATGCGACGACCAGCACCGGCACCAGCGCCGCCTCCGGCGCGGCTGGCGTGGTCGCCTATACGGCGGTGCTCGCGGTGCAGAATCCGGAGCTGATCCTGCGCCCGGGCATGACCGCGACCGCGGACATCGTCACCACCGAGCGCCAGAACGTCCTGCTGGTCCCCAATGCCGCGCTTCGCTTCTCGCCCGGGCGGGATGCGGCCGCCGGCGGCGGGCGCAGCGGCGTGACCAGCGTTCTGATCCCGCGCGGCGGACGGCGCGGCATGGGCAACCGCCCGGCGCGCGAGGCGACGATCGGCCGGGGCAGCCGCCAGACCGTCTATGTCCTCGGCGCGGACGGCACGCCGAGCCCGGTCAGCGTCGTCGTCGGGGAGACCAACGGGGCCGAGACCGAGATCACCGGCGGGGATCTTCGCGAGGGCATGGAGGTCATCACCTCGCGCCTCGCCGCCGGCCAGAGCTCGCGCAAGGGCGGCGGCAATCGCCGACGGGGCAACGGCCAGGGTGGCGACCAGGCCGCGACCCCGGCGGGCGGCGGCGGGCAGCGGCGCGGCGGCGGCGGCGGGCCCAATGGCGGATGATCCGATCATCTCGCTGCGCAAGGTCACGAAGACCTATGGCAGCGGGCAGACCGCCTTCCAGGCGCTGAAGGGGATCGACCTCGATGTCGCGCGCGGCGATTTCGTCGCGGTGATGGGCGCGTCGGGATCGGGCAAGTCGACGACGATGAACATCCTCGGCTGTCTCGACGTGCCGTCGTCCGGCACCTTCCTGTTCAAGGGCATCCCGGTCGAAAGCCTCGACCGCGACCAGCGCGCGCTGCTGCGGCGGCGCTATCTCGGCTTCGTCTTCCAGGGCTTCAACCTGCTCGCCCGCACCAGCGCGCTCGAAAATGTCGAGCTGCCGCTCCTCTATCGCGGCGAGGACAAGGCGGCGCGGCGCGAGGCGGGCATGGCCGCACTCGAGAAGGTCGGCCTCGCCGACTGGTGGGATCACACGCCCGCCGAACTGTCCGGCGGCCAGCAGCAACGCGTCGCCATCGCCCGCGCGATCGTCACCAATCCCGACGTGCTGCTCGCCGACGAGCCGACCGGCAATCTCGACAGCCAGCGTTCGGTGGAGATCATGGAGCTGCTCTCCAGCCTCAACCGCGACAGCAACATCACCGTCATCATGGTCACGCACGAGCCGGACATGGCGGATTTCGCCCACACCCTTGTCCATTTCCGCGACGGCCTGGTCGAGCGGATCGAGACCAATCCGCACAGGGCCCGCTGATGTTCTTCACCACGATCATCCTCGCCGTGCGCGAGATCCGGCGCCACCTGCTCCGGTCCTTTCTCACCGTCCTCGGCATCGTCATCGGCGTCGCAGCGGTGGTGACGATGGTGACGCTCGGCAACGGCGCGACCGCCGCTGTCGCCGAACAGATTTCCAGCCTCGGCGCCAACATCCTCCAGATCCGGCCCGGCCAGGGATTCGGCCGCGGCGGCGGCGGGCCGCAGGCGCCCGATTTCGACATGGACGACGTGACCGCGATCCAGGAGCAGGTGGCGGGCGTGCGCGCCGTCGCTCCGCAGGCGCAAAGCTCGGGCGTCGCCGTCCACAACGCGCAGAACTGGTCGACCACGATCAACGGCACGACCGCGCAATTCTTCGTCGCGCAGCAATGGAACGTGACCGAGGGGCGCGTCTGGAACGCGGCCGAGGAGCAGGCCGGCAAGGCCGTCTGCGTGATCGGCACGACCGTGCAGCAGAACCTGTTCCAGGGCGAGGATCCGGTGGGCCAGCGCCTGCGCGTGTCCAACGTGTCGTGCGAGGTGATCGGCGTCCTCGCCTCGCGCGGGCAGGGCGGCTTCCAGGACCAGGACGATGTCGTCCTGATGCCGATCAAGGCGGTCCAGCGCCGCTTCACCGGCAATCGCAACATCCGCTTCATCATGGTCGCCGTCGACGACAGCTATGACAGCCAGTCGGTCCAGGATTCGCTGAGCAGCCTGCTTCGCGAGCGCCGGCATATCGCGCCCGGAGCGGACGACAATTTCAACATCTTCGACACCAAGCAGATATCCGAGACGCTGCAGGGCACGACGAAGATCCTGACCACCGTGATGGGCGCGGTCGCCGCGGTCAGCCTGATCGTCGGCGGCATCGGCATCATGAACATCATGCTGGTGTCGGTGACGGAACGGACGCGCGAGATCGGCATCCGCCTGGCCATCGGCGCGGTCGCCAACGAGGTGCTGATGCAGTTCCTGGTCGAAGCGACGGTGCTCGCCTGCCTGGGCGGTCTGATCGGCATCCTGCTGGCGCTGATCGCGACCTTCATCCTGGCGCCGATCATCCAGGTGCCGTTCCTGTTCGATCCGCAGGTCAACCTGCTGGCGTTCAGCGTTTCGGCGCTGATCGGGATCGTCTTCGGCTATTTCCCCGCCCGGCGGGCGGCGGCGCTCAACCCGATCGACGCGCTGCGCCACGAATGACGCGGCGCGCCGGTTCGGCGATCAGGCGACGTCGTCGACCTGGTCGAGATAGGCGCCGTAACCCTGCGCCTCCATCTCCTCCTTCGGCACGAAGCGCAGCGAGGCGGAGTTGATGCAGTAGCGGAGGCCGCCGCGGTCGGCCGGCCCGTCCTCGAACACATGGCCGAGATGACTGTCGCCGTGCTTCGAGCGCACCTCGGTGCGGACCATGCCGTGCGAAAGGTCATTGAGCTCGGCGACATTGGCGGGCTCGATCGGCTTGGTGAAGCTCGGCCAGCCGCAGCCCGATTCATATTTGTCGGACGAGGCGAAAAGCGGCTCGCCCGACACGATGTCGACATAGATGCCGGCGGCCTTGTTGTGGAGATACTCGCCGGTGCCCGGCCGCTCCGTGCCCGCCTGCTGGGTCACGCGATATTGTTCGGGGGTCAGCTTCGAGATGGCGGCCTCGTCCTTGCGATACTCTGTCATTGCGGATTCCTCCGTTCCTTGCTCGTTGCAACCAAGATGGCGATCCGAGCGGCCTTGTCCAAGAGGCCCCAGGCCCGACGAACAGGACCGATGGCCGATATTCCGATAGGCACTCGGCCTCGATTTGGTCGGCAAGGTGATCGACGTATACTCGCCTTCCCGGCCCAGGCCTGTCCGCAGCATCGGGCTTTTCGCGCCGTCCCAGGCCAGTGGCAGGCCGCCGCCGAGCTATATCAGCCGATGGAGTCCAATGCGCGCGAACGTGCTCGGATCGCCGGTCCGCCTAACGGTTGAAAAACAGCGCGCGCCGATCCGCAGCTTGCGCAGCGACGGGACCCAGCGATTTTGAGCGGGCCGCGCCGTTCGCCGATCTCTTCGACACCGCAATCCACGCCGCGATGCGCGCCGGCGCACTATTCGACGAAGGCGATATGGAGGGTGCGCGGACGTTTCGGATGATCGTGAAGAAGATCAACGAGCTCCAGCGCGGCGCGGCGACGCTGCAATAGCGCTCAGGCCAGCTCGGTCACGCGCGCAGCCTTCGATAGGGCTGAGAGTTGCTCGTCCAGAGCATCGATCGCCATCGACAGCTTCGCGCCGGCGAGCCCGAAATTTATCATGTCGAGCCGGTTGAGCGCGTCAGTCATTTGCGCGCGGATCTCTCCCGCTGCTGCTTCCGTCGCCACAATGATGAGCTGCGTGGTTTCGTCCATCTCAAGAAGATCGTCCTTCTGGGAGCGCGTGCCAAGATGGAGTTGGTCCGAAACGGACCAACTTTTGGCCGTCACAAAACCTCGCTGATCCAAATAGGTGCTTGAGTTGCCGTCACCGTTAAGCATGTTGTTGTCGTGGAAGACAATCGCCCGCACCTGACCGAGGCCCAAAAGGAGGTCCTTCGTCTCTTCCATGTCCGCAAGAGTGCCAAGGAAATCGGGCGCGAGCTCAACATAACCCATTGGGCGGTCAATGAACGCCTGCGCAGCGCTCGGCGCGCCCTGAGGGCTGCTTCGAGCGCTGAAGCTGCCGAGCGTCTGGCGCGATGTGAAAGCGCGGCGACCTACAATCGGATTGTATGCGATCCGGCGCTGCTTGCCGAGCGGGCAGGTCACCCGGATGAAATGACCCCGCACCTCGACGAACAAGCGCCGAGGGCGGAAGGCGAAACCTGGCTTCGGGAAGAGCGTGCCCTTTACCGGCACGATCCCCTCCACAGCTTAAGGCTTCCCCTTCCTCGCTACAGGGGGGAGCCAAATGACCTAAGCGCAACCACACGCCTCAAATGGATCGGCGCACTTGCGTTCGGCATAGTGCTTGCCATCGGCGCGCTGGTCTCGATTGCCGGAGGGCTGCTCGAAATCTTCAGCTCCCTCGTCGGCACGCTCTGAACCTCGAAAATCCACATCCTGCGAAACGCGCTCGCTGCGCGAAGGAGGAACCTATGCGCCATCAAATCATCGCATCTGCCCGGCGGATCGCCGGCGAACTGCAAGCCACGGAGAACGATTTCGACACCGCGATCGCCAACAATGCGCGGCTCGTCGCCACCATGATCGATGCCCGCCTTGCTGCCGGGCTGCCCGCAGCCGTCGCGCGCGGCGCGTTCGGCAAGGCGGTCGAGGCGATTTCCCATTCGGCCAAGGCGCGCGACCTCCTGATCGATGCCCATCAGGAGTTGGCCCAGCTCAACATTCGCGAACTCGCCACGGGTGACCTTTCGCAATGTCCGGAAGGCTGGGTGGCCCCGGTGGGCCTCGTCGCCAACGCAGCCTGACCAAGCGGCTTGACGAGCGGCGCCGGCGGAGGATCATGCGCGTTGATGCGCATCCTGATCTACGCTGCGCTGCTCGTCGGCTGCCTCATCATCTCGTTCTGGCGAGGCGGATGGCCTGAGCGGATCGGCTCGGCGAATATGGCGATCGGATCGGTGCTGACGGTCCTCGTCAACTCGCCAATGTCCACCCGATACGCATCGGTCGAGATCCGGATCTTCATCGTCGATCTCGCCGTGCTTCTGGTCTTTCTCGCCCTTGCGTTGCGTACGGATCGGTTCTGGCCTCTATGGACAACGGCGATGCAGCTTCTGGTCGTGCTCGCACATGCCGCGCGACTTGCCGATCCGGGGATGCTGCGCAACGGTTATGGGGTCGTTATGGCGATGTGGAGCTATCCGCAGCTCATCGTCATCGCCGCGGCCGCCTGGCGACGCACGCGCGCGCCCTCACCAGCATTCTAGGCCAGCTCGGACACCGCGACGCCGAGGCACTGGCGGACGCGCTGCTTTGTGAATGCGGCAGCCTGGGGGGCGTGCTCGCCGCGCCTCCACATCGCTTGCTGCGCGCGTGCGGCGATCGAGCGGTGACCCGCCACCTGGCCAGCCTTGGCGAGGCGTTTCGCTTGAGCTTGCGCGATGCCGCATTCGAGGGCGAGCGCATAACGGGGACCGCGGGACTTGCCCGCTATCTTGCCGCGACGATGGGCCATTTGCCCCGCGAGGAAGTGCGCGCGCTCTTCCTGTCGGCGAAGAACGAACTGCTTGCCGATGAGACGTTGTTCGCCGGCTCCGTCGACTCATCCGTCCTCGAGGCGCGCCCGATCATCCACCGCGCGCTCGACCTTGCGGCGACCGGCCTCATCGTTGTGCACAATCATCCAAGCGGCTGCGCCGAACCAAGCGCCGCCGACGTGGCCGCGACGCGTCGGCTGGCAAAAGCCTGCAAGGAACTTTCGATCATCGTCCATGACCACATCGTCGTCGCGCGTGGTTCCTGGTCAAGCTTCCGCGACCTGGGGCTCCTCTAGCGATGCCTATCCATTCCGAAAGTTCACTTGCCCTCGTTTCCCGTTACCGCGCTCGATCCGGGTATCTAGAAACCCACCAAAACTGGCGCGCCCGGCAGGATTCGAACCTGCGACCCCAAGCTTAGAAGGCTCGTGCTCTATCCAACTGAGCTACGGGCGCGTGGGGAAGGCCTCTAGCGCGGTTTCATGAAGATCGGAACCGCGCTACGTCGGCCCGGGCTTCACGAGGGTGGCGCGCATGGGCGAAGGGTTGCGGGCGGTCAAGGCGGGGGAGATCGCCGGGCGGCATTTCCGCTATTACGACATCGTGATGACGGCGTTCGTCGTCATCCTGCTCCTCTCCAACGTGGTCGGCGCGGAAAAGCGATCGGTGATCGATCTGCCCTGGCTTGGCGCGGTGCCGTTCGGGGCGGGCATCCTGTTCTTCCCGATCTCCTACGTGATCGACGACATCCTGACGGAGGTCTACGGCTATGCCCGCGCGCGGCGGGTGATCTGGGTCGGCTTCGCCGCGCTCCTCTTCATGGGGGTGATGGAATGGACGGTCGTGCATCTGCCGGTGGCGGCAGGATGGACCGGGCAGGAGGCCTATGAGCGGGTCTTCGGCGTCGGCTGGCGGATCATCCTGGCCTCGCTCTGCGCCTTCTGGGCCGGCGATCTCCTGAATTCCGTCGTCCTCGCCAAGATGAAGATCTGGACCCAGGGGCGGTGGCTGTGGACCCGCACGATCGGCAGCACGATCATCGGCGAGGGCGCGGACAGCCTGATCTTCTACCCGCTCGCCTTTTACGGCCTTGCCGACTGGCCGCTCCAAGCGCTGCTCGCGGTGATGGCGAGCCAGTTCCTGCTGAAGGTCGGCTGGGAAGTCGTGCTGACGCCCGTCACCTATGCCGTGGTCGGCTTCCTCAAGCGCCGCGAAGGCGTCGACGTCTATGACGAGGGGACCGATTTCACGCCGTTCCGCGCGAAGGTCTGACCCGTCCGAGTGTCGCGAAGGCGATGAGCGCGGAGGCGAAGGCGAGGACGGCGCCGACGAGGGCGGCGTCGTGCAGGCCCTCGATCAGCGCCCCGCCCTGGAGCGAGATCACCGCGCCGAGCAGCGCGACGACGATGAGGCCGCCGGCGCGCGAGACGGCGCTGTTGAGGCCCGAGGCGGTGCCGACATGCTGCTCGTCGACGGCGGAGAGCACCGCCGTGGTGAGCGGCGCGACGGCGAGCGCCATGCCGAGCGAGACGACGACAATCGGCGGGAGGACGGTCGTCCAATAGCTTCCCTCGGCGTCGATCCGGACGCCGAGCGCATAGCCCGCGGCGACGATCGCCGGGCCGATGGTGAGCGGCCATCGCGGCCCGATCCGCGCGGCGATCCGGCCCATCAACGGCGATCCGGCGGCGACCAGGACCGGGAAGGGAATGACGGCGAGCCCGGCCTCGGTCGCCGTATAATGCGCGGCCTCGATCAGCGTGTAGGGCAGGAGGAGCATCAGCCCGCCGAGCGCGCCATAGAGCAGGAAGGTGAGGAGGGTGAGGCCGACAAAGGCCTTCGATCCGAACATGTCGAGCGGGATCATCGCCTTGCCGCGCTTTCGCCGCTCGACGAAGATGAACAGGACCAGCAGGGCGATCCCGCCCGTCGCCGTCGCCCAGGCCTCGGCATCGAAACGCTTGGTCGCCGACCAGGCGGTGAGGCCCCAGGTCAGTGCGCCGAGCCCCATCGTGGCGAGCGCGGCGCCGGGCCAGTCCGGCGGGGCGCGGCTGTCGTTCCGGCTTTCGGGAACGAAGAACCAGCCGAGCGCGATCGCCGCCGCCCCGACCGGCAGGTTGATGACGAAGATGAACGGCCAGCCGGCCCGGTCGACCAGCCAGCCGCCGATCAGCGGCGCGATCGCCCCAGCGACCGCGCCGGCCGCCGCCCAGATGCCGACGGCGCGACCGCGCGCCTCGCCTGCAAAGGCGGCGCTCAGCGTCGCCAGGCTGTTGGGCAGCAGCATCGCCGCCCCCAGCCCCTGGAGCGCGCGCCCGGCGAGCAGGAAGCCAAGGCCCGGCGCCACGGCGCAAAGAGCCGACGCGGCGGTGAAGAGGGCGATCCCCCACAGCATCACCCGCTTGCGGCCATAGAGATCGCCCGCCGCCCCGCCGATCAGGAGCAGGGCGGAGAGCGGCAGGGTGAAGGCGTTCATCACCCACTGAACTTCCGCCGCATGCGCGCCGAAGCTCCCGGCGATCGCCGGGAGCGCGACGTTCAGCACCGATCCATCGATGAAGGACAGGCTGGAGGCGAGGATGCAGGTCGCGAGGACGAGGCGCGGGTAACGGGCCTCGCCGCTCGATCCGGCGACGGCGGCGGGCGGACCGAGCGGGTGGGGCAGAGCCTGGCTCACGTCCCCTACAACACCTCGAACAGCCCCGCCGCTCCCATCCCGCCGCCGATGCACATCGTGACGACGACATATTTGGCGCCGCGACGCTTGCCCTCGATCAGGGCATGGCCGGTCATCCGGGCGCCCGACATGCCATAAGGATGGCCGATCGAGATCGAGCCGCCGTTGACGTTGAGCAGCTCGTCCGGGATGCCGAGCTTGTCGCGGCAGTAGATGACCTGGACCGCGAAGGCCTCGTTCAGCTCCCACAGGCCGATATCGCTCATCTTGAGCCCGAACCGGTCGAGCAGCTTGGGCACCGCGAAGACCGGGCCGATCCCCATTTCGTCGGGTTCGGTGCCGGCGACCGCCATGCCGACATAGCGGCCGAGCGGGGCGAGCCCCTTGGCGGCGGCGATGCCGGCCTCCATCACCACCACCGCCGAGGATCCGTCGGACAGCTGGCTCGCATTGCCGGCGGTGATGAAATTGCCGGGGCCCATCACGGGCTGGAGCGAGGCAAGGCCCTCGATCGTCGTGTCGGGCCGGTTGCCTTCGTCCTTCGCGATCGTGACCTCGCGGGTCGAAACCTCGCCGGTCGCCTTGTCCTTGACGCTCATCGTCGTCGTGACGGGGATGATCTCGTCATCGAACTTGCCGGCGGCCTGGGCGGCGGCCGTGCGCTGCTGCGACTGGAGCGCATAGGCGTCCTGCGCCTCGCGGCTGACATGGTAGCGGCGCGAGACGACCTCGGCGGTGCCGATCATCGGCATGTAGACGTCCTTGTGCATCGCGACGAGCTCGGGATCGCCGCCGAGCCGAAGCTCCGGCGTCTGGACGAGGCTGATCGATTCGACGCCGCCGGCGACGATGATGTCCATCCGGTCGACGATCACCTGCTTGGCCGCCGTCGCGATCGCCATCAGGCCGGACGAGCATTGCCGATCGATCGTCATTCCGGCGGTGGTGACCGGAAGGCCCGCGCGCAGCGCCGCGGTCCGCCCGATCGTGTGCTGCCCGCCCTGCGGCAGCGCCGCGCCGATGATGCAGTCCTCGACCTCCGCCGGATCGATCTTCGCGCGCTCGACCGCCGCCTTGATCGCGTGCGAGGCGAGCGTCGGCGGCAGGGTCGCGTTGAAGGCGCCACGATAGGCCTTGCCGATCGCGGTGCGTGCGGTGGAAACGATAACGGCGTCGCGGCTCATAATCTGTCCTTTCCTTGGGTCCTCCCATCCCGGCGTCCGCCGGATCGGGGAGGATTGATCAGGTGAATATCATGCCGATCCATTCGGCGATCAACGCGGGCTTGTCCTCGCCTTCGATCTCGACGGTGACCTCATGGGCGAACTGCCAATGGCCGGGGCGCTTTTCGTCGAAGCCGAGCAGCTTGAAATGGCCGCGCACGCGCTTGCCGGCCCGCACGGGGGCGAGGAAGCGGACCTTATCGAACCCGTAATTGACCGCCATCTTCATCGTCGGGGGCGCGAGCATCACGCCGGCCGCCATCCGGCTCAGCAGCGAAAGCGTCAGGAATCCGTGGGCGATCGTGCCGCCGAACGGGGTCTTCGCCGCCATTTCGGGGTTCACATGGATGAACTGATGGTCCTCGGTCGCGTCGGCGAAGGCGGTGATGCGCGCCTGATCGACCACGATCCAGTCGGACACGCCGATGTCGTCGCCGATCCGCGCGCGGATGTCCTCGAAGCTGGCGACCGGCATTGAGCCTCCCCATATTTGCGCCTATCCGCGCCCCGCATAGGGCCGCGCGGCGGCATGAAACAAGCCTTTGGGAGAGCGGGCATGGCGGACGCTACGGCAACCGCGCGAAACGAGTTGAGACGGCTGCACCGCGCGAGCGAGCCGGAGGTGCTGAAGCCGCTGCTGGCGGCCGCCGCGCTCGACGCCGATTCGCGCCGCCGCGTGGAGGGGCGCGCGCTCGCCATGCTGGCCGAGCTTCGCGCCGCCCAGTCGAAGGGGTGGGTCAACCAGTTCCTCCAGGAATATCGGCTGAACACTTCGGAGGGCGTCGCCCTGCTGTCGCTCGCCGAGGCGTTCCTTCGGGTTCCCGATCCGGAGACCGCCGACAGCCTGATCGCCGACAAGCTCGGCGGCGGCGACTGGCGGGCGCACAAGGGCCGGTCCAATTCCGCGCTCGTCAATTCGGCGACCTGGGGCCTCGTCATCGGCCGCGCGCTGACCAGCGACAGCGAGCAGGCGAGCGTGCTCAAGCGCCTGATCGCGCGCACCGGCGAGCCGTTCGTGCGCCAGGGCGTCGGCGCGGCGATGCGGATGATGGGCGAAATTTTCGTCATGGGCCGGACCATCGACGAGGCGATCGATCGGATGCGAAAGCGCGAGAACAGGGGCTTCACCGCCAGCTTCGACATGCTGGGCGAGGCGGCGCGCACCTTCCCCGACGCGGATCGCTATTTCGATGCCTATGAAGCGGCGATCCGGGCGGTCGGCGCCGCCGCGTCGGAAGGGCACAGCATCTCGGTCAAGCTCTCCGCCCTCCATCCGCGCTACGAGGTCGCGCAATATGATCGCTGCGTTCCCGCGCTGATCGAGAAGGTCGAGGCGCTGGCGGTGCTCGCCGCTGGCTTCGATATTCCCGTCACCATCGATGCGGAGGAGACCGAGCGGCTCGAAATGAGCCTCGACATCATCGAGGCCGTGGCGGGGCTGCCGGCGCTGAAGGGCTGGGACGGGCTCGGCATGGCGATCCAGGCCTATGGCAAGCGCGCCCGCCCGACCGTCGCCTGGGCCGATGCGGTCGGCGCCAGGACCGGCCGGCGGATCGCCGCCCGGCTCGTCAAGGGCGCCTATTGGGACACGGAGATCAAGCGCACCCAGGAACAGGGCCTCACCGATTACCCCCTCTTCACCCGCAAGGCGGCGACCGATGTCTCCTATCTCGCCTGCGCGAAGGACATGCTGGCGGCGAAGAACATCTATCCCGCCTTCGCGACCCACAATGCGCTGACCGTCGCGACCCTGCTCGAATGGGCGGGCGACAGCCGCGATTTCGAATTCCAGCGGCTGCACGGCATGGGCGACGGCCTCTATGAGGATCTGGTGCGCGAGCAGGGCTATCGCTGCCGCATCTACGCGCCGGTCGGCGGCCATCGCGATCTGCTCGCCTATCTCGTCCGCCGCCTCCTCGAAAATGGCGCGAACTCGTCCTTCGTCCACCAGCTCGCCGACGAAAACCTGACCGACGAACAGCTGCTCGCCGATCCGGTGGCGAAGATCGAAGCGGTCGGCGGCACGCGCCACCCCTCGATCCCGCTGCCGCGCGACCTGTTCGGCGCGGTGCGCGGCAACAGCGCCGGCATCGACCTCAACGACAAGCCGGAGCTCGAGCGGGTCGCGGCGGTCGTGGCGCAGCCCCTGGACTTCGCGCCCGCCGAATCCGCTCGCCCCGAGCGCCGCTCGACGACGCTCGGGGCGAACGGGGCCGAGGGGGCGGGGCAAGCCGTGTCCCGGGCCTTGGCGGGCTTTCGCGCCTGGTCCGGCCGGTCCGTCGAGGATCGCGCCGCGTGCCTCGATCGGCTCGCCGACGCGCTCGAGCGCGATCGCGACATGCTGATGCGGATCTGCGTGCAGGAGGCGAAGAAGACGATCCCCGACGCGCTCGCCGAGGTGCGCGAGGCCGCGGATTTCTGCCGTTATTATGCCAATCAGGCGCGCGCCGGCCTCATGCCGGTGGAACTGCCGGGACCGACCGGCGAGCGCAACGTGCTCAGGATGGAAGGCCGCGGGGTCTTCGTGTGCATCGCGCCGTGGAATTTCCCGCTCGCCATCTTCCTCGGGCAGGTGACGGCGGCGCTGGTCGCCGGCAACACGGTCGTCGCCAAGCCCGCGCCGCAGACGCCGGACATCGCCGCTTATGCGGTCGGCCTCGCCCATGCGGCCGGCATTCCGGAGGATGCGCTCGTCTTCGCGCCCGGCGGGCCGGAAATGGGCCAGGCGCTGATGGAGGATGTTCGGATCGCCGGCGTCGCCTTCACCGGATCGACCGCCACCGCCAAAAGGATCGCCCGCACCCTCCTCGCCGACGACGATGAAGAAGGACCCGGGCGCCCGATCATCCCGCTGATCGCCGAGACCGGCGGCATCAACGCGATGATCGTCGATTCGACCGCGCTTCCCGAACAGGTGGTGCAGGATGTCGTCACCTCCTCCTTCCGCTCCGCCGGCCAGCGCTGCTCGGCCCTGCGCCTGCTCCTGCTCCAGGAGGACGTTGCGGAGCGGACGCTGGAGATGCTGAAGGGCGCGATGGACACGCTGATCGTCGGCGATCCCGCCGATCCGCGCACCGATGTCGGCCCGGTGATCGATCAGGCGGCTTATGACCGGCTGATGGGCCATCGCGCCGCCAAGCAGGATCGCTGGCTGAAGACGATCGATGCGCCGGCCGAGGGCCTTTACGTCCCGCCCACGCTGATCGGCGTCGACCGGATCGAGGATGTGACACGCGAATGGTTCGGCCCATTGCTCCACGTCACCACCTGGCCGGCCGGAAAGCTGGCCGAGACGGTGCGGCGGGTGAACGCGTCCGGCTTCGGCCTGACCATGGGACTGCACAGCCGCATCGCCCGCGCCGCCGAGACCGTCGAGGAGACGGCGGAGGCGGGCAATCTCTACGTCAACCGATCGATGATCGGCGCGATCGTCGGCTCGCAGCCGTTCGGCGGCGAGGGGCTTTCCGGCACCGGCCCGAAGGCGGGCGGCCCGCATTATCTCCCGCGCTTCTGCGCCGAGCGGGTGACGAGCACCGACACGACGAGCGCCGGCGGCAACGCCACCCTGCTCAGTCTGGAGGACGTCGGCTTCTAGCGCGGCCGGGCCGCGGCGCGGCCCGGCGGGCGGCTCAGACCAGCTCCACCGCCACCGCCGTCGCCTCGCCGCCGCCGATGCACAGGCTCGCCACGCCTTTCCGGCCGCCGCGATTCTGAAGCGCGGCGATGAGGGTGGCGAGGATGCGCGCGCCCGAGGCGCCGATCGGGTGGCCAAGCGCGGTGGCGCCGCCGTTCACGTTGATCTTCTCGTGCGGGATATCGAGATCGCGCATCGCGATCATCGCGACGGCGGCGAAGGCCTCGTTCACCTCGAACAGGTCGACGTCGGCGACGCTCCAGCCGGCCTTGTCGAGCACCTTGCGGATCGCGTTGACCGGGGCGGTGGTGAACTTCGCCGGCTGGTGCGCGTGCGCGGCCGTGGCGACGATGCGGGCGACGGGCGTCTGTCCCTTCGCCTCGGCGATGCTCCGCCGGGTGAGGACAAGCGCGGCGGCGCCGTCGCTGATCGAGCTCGCATTGGCCGCGGTGATCGTGCCGTCCTTCGCGAAGGCGGGCTTCAGCGTCGGGATCTTCTCCGGATTGCCCTTCGGCGGCTGTTCGTCCAGCGCGACCGTCTCGCTGCCTTTCCGGGTCGCGACCTCGACCGGGACGATCTCGCGATCGAAGGCGCCGGAGGCCTGCGCGGCCTGCGCGCGGGTCAGCGAGGCGATGGCGTAATCGTCCTGCGCCGCCCTCGTGAACTGATATTCCTGGGCGGTATCCTCGGCGAAGGTGCCCATCGCGCGGCCGGGCTCATAGGCGTCCTCGAGCCCGTCGAGGAACATGTGGTCCATCACCCGGTCATGGCCCATGCGCGCGCCGGCCCGATGCTTCTGCAGCAGATAGGGGGCGTTGGTCATGCTCTCCATGCCGCCGGCGACGATATAATCGACGCTGCCCGCGGCCAGCGCCTCGGCGGCCATGATGACCGTCTGCATGCCGCTGCCGCACATCTTGTTGACGGTCGTCGCCTCGACCGAGGTCGGCAGGCCGGCCTTGATCGCCGCCTGCCGCGCCGGCGCCTGGCCGAGGCCGGCGGGGAGGACGCAGCCCATGTAGATGCGCTCGATCGCCTCGCCGGCGACACCCGCCCGATCGACCGCCGCCTTGACCGCGGCCGCGCCCAGATCGGTGGCGCTGGCGCCGGCGAGACTGCCCTGGAAGCTGCCCATCGGCGTGCGGGCATAAGAGAGGATGACGACGGGATCGGAATTGCTCACCGGGATGCTCCTGTTCCGCTCGTCCCGAGCGATGAGGTTTGTGGCCCGCACATAAGGCGGGGCATCCGCTTGTTCAAATCCTCCCCGCTCTGCTAGTCGCTGGCCGCAGGGAGACGCATGCATGTCCGAGCTTGGCCTCGATTTCGACCTTGGCGAGATGGCCGATACGATCCGCGATTCGACGCGGCGCTTCGCGAGCGAGCGGATCGCGCCGCTCGCCGCGCGGATCGACGCGGAGGATTGGTTCCCGGTCGATCTGTGGCCGGAAATGGGCGCGCTCGGCCTGCACGGGATCACGGTCGCCGAGGAAGATGGCGGGCTTGGGCTCGGCTATCTGGAGCATGTCGTCGCGCAGGAGGAGGTGGCCCGCGCCTCGGCCTCGATCGGCCTCTCCTACGGCGCCCATTCGAACCTTTGCGTGAACCAGATCCGCCGCTGGGCGAATGCGGAGCAGAAGGCGCGCTACCTGCCCAAGCTCATTTCCGGCGAGCATGTCGGCAGCCTCGCCATGTCCGAGGCCGGGGCTGGATCGGACGTGGTCTCGATGAAGCTGAAGGCCGAGAAGAAGGGCGACCGCTATGTCCTCAACGGCACCAAGTTCTGGATCACCAACGCGGCCTATGCGGACACGCTCGTCGTCTATGCGAAGACCGGGGAGGGGAGCCGCGGCATCACGACCTTCCTGATCGAAAAGGGAATGAAGGGCTTCGCGATCGGCCAGAAGCTCGACAAGATGGGGATGCGCGGATCGCCGACCGCCGAGCTGATCTTCGACGATTGCGAGGTGCCGGAGGAGAATGTGATGGGGCCGCTGAACGGCGGCGTCGGCGTGCTGATGAGCGGCCTTGATTATGAGCGCACCGTGCTCGCCGGCATCCAGCTCGGCATCATGCAGGCCTGCCTCGACGTCGTCCTGCCCTATGTGCGCGAGCGCAAGCAGTTCGGCCAGCCGATCGGATCGTTCCAGCTGATCCAGGCGAAAGTGGCCGACATGTATGTCGCGCTCAATTCGGCGCGGGCCTATGTCTATCAGGTGGCGCGCGCCTGCGATGCGGGGCGCACGACGCGCTTCGACGCGGCGGGCGCGATCCTCTACGCGAGCGAAAACGCCTTCCGCGTCGCCGGCGAGGCGGTGCAGGCGCTCGGCGGCGCCGGCTATACCAAGGACTGGCCGGTGGAACGCTACCTCCGCGACGCGAAGCTGCTCGACATCGGCGCCGGGACCAACGAGATCCGGCGGATGCTGATCGGTCGGGAGCTGATCGGGGCCGGGTAAGGCGAAGAGGGGGATACATGGCGAAGGGGCGGCGCGACGAGGTGGACCATCCGCTGGAGCGGATGATCTTCTTTTCCGATGCGGTGTTCGCGATCGCGATCACCTTACTCGTCATCGAAATCCATGTGCCGCACCTGCCGCGCGGCGCGAGCAGCGCCCAATATGGCGAGGCGCTCGCCGAGTTGCTGCCGAGCTTCGCCGCCTTCGCGCTCAGTTTCTTCGTGATCGGCCGGTTCTGGATCGGCCATCACAACGCCTTCGCCCATGTCCGGCGCTACGATCCAAAGCTGCTCTGGCCGAACCTCATTTTCCTGTTCGCGATCGCCTTCATGCCCTTCGCGACCGCCTTCCTCGGCGCCAATCTCGGCGGGCTGGTGCCGGCCCTGGTCTACAATCTGACGATGCTGGCGACGGCGCTGCTGAACCTGTGGGTCGTGCGGCGCGCGCTCGCCCATGCCGATCTCGGCGCGCTCGATCCGGCCGAGCTCTATGCGCTGCGCACCCGGCCGCAGAGCGTCGCCATGGGCGCGCTGATCGCCGTGCCGCTCGCCTTCCTGATCCCCGCCGTCAGCCAGATCGGCCTGGCGACGATCCCGCTGTGGCAGCGCTTGTTCGATCGGCTCGGCCGGCGGGCTGCGCCGGCCGAGGCGTGATCTCCGCCCGTTCGCGCGGGCGCCGCTTCGCCCGGCGGCTCCAGCCTACCAGACCCTGACCCGCTCCGTCGGCGCGAGATAGAGCGTCTGGCCCTGCCGGACGTTGAACGCCGGGTACCAGGCGTCGAGATTGCGCACCGTCAGCGCCCGATAGGCGTCGGGGGCGTGCTCGTTGGTGGCGATCTGGGCGCGCATCGCGGCTTCGCGCTGCTTGGCGCGGTGGGCCTGGGCATAAGCGAGGAAGAAGCGCTGATCGCCGGTGAGCCCGCCGATCACCGGCGCCGGCCGGCCGTTCAGCGAGGCATGATAGGCATCGAGCGCGGCGGCGAGCCCGGCGAGATCGGCGATATTCTCGCCGAGCGTATGCTCGCCGTTGATGTGCACGCCGGGGAACGGCTCATAAGCGTCATATTGCCGCGCCAGCGCCTGCCCGGCGGCGGTGAAATGGGCGAGATCGGCCGGCGTCCACCAGTTGCGGTAGCGCCCGTCGGCATCGAATGTCGCGCCGAGATTGTCGAAGCTGTGGCTGATCTCGTGACCGATCACCGCGCCGATCGCGCCATAGTTGAACGCCGGATCGGCATTGGGATCGTAGAAAGGCGGGTTGAGGATCGCCGCCGGGAAATTGAGCGCGTTCTGCAAGGGCAGGTTCACCGCGTTCACCGTCTGCGGCGTCATCCACCATTCGTGGCGATCGACCGGCCGGCCGAGCTTCGCGAGCTGGTGGCGATATTCATAGTCCTGCGCGCGCCAGGCGTTGCCGAACGCATCGCCGGCACGGATTTCGAGGCCCGAATAATCGCGCCACGTTTCCGGATAGCCGACGCCGACGATCAGCGTCTGGAGCTTGCGGCGCGCCTCGGCGCGGGTTGCCGGCGCGAGCCAGTCCACCGCGAGCAGGCGCTGGTCGAAGGCGTGGACGATGCCCTGGACCATCGACTGGATGTCGCTCTTGGCCGAAGCGGGGAAATAACGCTGGGTGTAGATCTGGCCGACGGCATCGCCCAATGCGGCGCTGGTCGCGAGCAGGGCGCGGCGATCGCGCGGCCGCTGCTGCTGCTGGCCCGAAAGGGTCTGGCCGTAGAAGCCGAAGCGCAGATTATCGATCGCCGACGGCAGGACGGCGGCCATGCGGCTCGCGGTATGGAAGGCGAGCCAGTCCTTCCACGCGTCGATCGGCTGGCTGGCGACCAGGGCGGACAGGCGCGTGATCGGCCGGGGATGCCAGGCGACGAAATTCTGCTGGTTGCCAAGCCGGGCGGCGCCGAAGAAGGCGTCCCAATCGATGCCGGGGGCGCGCCGCGCGAAATCCGCCCGGCTCCAGTTTTGCACGCGGGCCGGATCCTGCGCCTCGCTCACCGGGGCCTGGCCCTGCGCGATCTTCATTTCCAGCTGGAAGATCCGCTCGGCGCGCATGTCGGGATCGCTCATCCCGAGCTGGCGCATCATCGCGGCGACATAGGCGCGATAGGCGGTGCGGATGCGCACCATGTCGGGATCGTTCGACAGATAATATTCGCGCTCCGGCATGCCGAGCCCGCCCTGGAGCAGATAGGGCATGGTCGTGTCGGGCGTCTCCAGCCCCTGGGTCACGAACAGGCCGAACAGGTTCTCGGTCCAGAAATTGGTCGCGTTCAGGGGATCGACGTCTGCGCGCATGTTGCCGCCGATCGCCGCCGACAGATCGTGGACGTTGCTGATCGCCGCGATGCGCTGCAGGATCGGCTGGAGCGGGGCGAGCCCGCGCCGGTCGATCGCAGCGGTGTCGCGATAGGCGGCGTAATAATCGGCGATCCGGCGCTGGTCGGTCCCGGCGGCGGGATTGCCCTGGCCGGCGCCGCCGATGATCTCGTTATTGCGCCGATCGACCTCTTCCTGGACGCCCTGGAACGATCCGATGCTGGTCCGGTCGGCCGGGATCTCGGTATGCGCGCGCCAGCCGCCATTGGCGAACTCGTCGAAATTGTCGCCGGGCTAGACCGACCGGTTCATTCCGGCGACGTCGACGCCGATCTGGTCGTGCGTTCCCGCCGATGCAGCGGCCATGTTGTTCCCGCCGCCGGACACGGTGCAGGCGGTGGTGGCCAGAATGACGGCGGTGGTGGCGAGCAAGGCGAGCCGACGCATGGGCATCCTCTTAACTGTCATGGTCATGTAGGACGGTCCTTAAGCCCTTCGCCGCGCCGCGCCTAGACTGTTCGACAGGCGGCCCGTTCCGTCGACAAGCGACGCTTCCGATGGGGTCCAGGAAGATTCGAGAGGGCAGAGCCAGCTCGGATGGAGCCGATCTCAATTGCCCCGCGCCGCCAGGATGCGCCGTGCCTGGATCAGGTGCGGGCGATCGATCATCTTGCCGTCGAGCGACAGCGCGCCCGCGCCGGGATTCGCCTCGAACGCGGCGACCACCGCCTCGGCATGGGCGATTTCGGCCTCGCCTGGCGTGAAGGCGGCGTTGATGACGGGCACCTGCGCCGGATGGATCGCCATCATTCCGGTGAAGCCGTCACGCCGGGCGCGCGCCGCATAGGCGGCGAGCCCGTCCAGGTCCCTGAAATCGGGATAGACCGTCTCGATCGGCGCCACGCCGGCGGCGGCCGCCCCGAACAGGGTGAGCGACCGCGCGATCTCGTAAGGCGGGGTGAAGCGGCCGTCCGCCTCGCGGCTGGTCGCCGCGCCGATCGCGGCGGGCAGGTCCTCCGCGCCCCAGGTCAGCGCCGCGAGCCGCTTCGCGCCGGCATAGGAGCCGAGGCCGAAGATCGCCGCGGGGGTTTCCGTCGCGATCGCCATCACCTGGGCGGTCGCATTGCCGCGCTCGGTCAGCCGCCGCACCAGCGCATCGACGCTCGCCCCGCCCTCCGCCTTGGGCAGGACGATCCCGTCCGGCCGCCCGGCGAGGATCGCGTCCAGATCCTTTTCATTCTCCTCGCCGTCGAGCGGGTTGACGCGGACCCACAGCTTCGCCTCCGGATGCGCGGCGAGAAAGGCGGCGACGTGCCGCCGCGCCTCGGCCTTCGCCGCCGGCGCGACCGAATCCTCAAGATCGAGGATCAGCGCGTCCGCGCCGAGGCCGAGCGCCTTTTCCATCCGCTCCGGTCGGTCGCCGGGGACGAAGAGGAAGGAGCGCAGGTTCACCCCGGCCGCCTCTGCATCAGGGCCGTGCGCTCCATCACGCAGACGAGCTCGTCCTTCTGGTTGAACATGCGATGTTCGAAGGTGACGATCCCGGCATCGGGCCGCGACTTCGAATCCTTGAGCGCGACCACCTCCGTTTCGGCGCGAAGCGTGTCGCCGATGAAGACCGGCTTTGGCATCCTGACCTTGTCGTAGCCGAGGTTCGCGACGAGCGTGCCCAATGTGGTGTCGCTGACCGAAAGCCCGACCAGCAGGGCGAAGGTGAACGTGCCGTTGACGACGATCCGCCCGAACTCGGTCCCTTCCGCATAGGTCTCGTCGAGATGGAGCGGCTGCGGATTGTGCGTGAGCGTGGAGATGAGGAGATTGTCGGTCTCCGTCACCGTGCGATGCGGCTGGTGGCGAAGCGTGTCGCCAAGCGTCCATTGCTCATAATAACGGCCGGGCATCAGCACATCCCCCCTTTGCAACCAACCTCGCTCGTCCCGAGCGAAGTCGAGGGGCGTGTGTGATGACTCCGTGCCAGCGCCCCTCGACTACGCTCGGGACGAGCGGAAGCTTTTGTCATTCCTCGTCCCCCTTCTCGATCCGCGCGAGCAGCGTCCCTTCGCTCACCTGCGCGCCGGCCGCGGCGTTCAGCTCCGCCACCATCCCGTCGAACGGTGCGACGAGGCTATGCTCCATCTTCATCGCCTCCAGCGTCAACAATTTCTGCCCCTTTGCGACGGCCTCGCCCGCCTTCACCTCCAGCGCGATGATCTTGCCCGGCATCGGAGAGATGATCGCGCCGTCGCCGGCGCCGCCGCCGGCGCCCGATTCGCCGGGACGATCAAGCGTGAAATAGCGGGTGATCCCGTGCTCCACCGTCAGCACGCCCTCGCCGCGCGTCCAGTGCCGAACGGCCGGATGATCGGTCCCGGCCTGGCCGATATGGACGTGCTCGCCATCGGTCATCCGCACCGCCAGATTGGATTCGGCATTGGCGCGGAAGCCGGCGATCCACGACCACGGTCCCGCGTCGATGCGCCCGGCATGGAGCATGTTCGGAATCCGATCGCCGCTCATTCCCGCGAGCGCCTGCGCCGCCGCGTCGAGCAGGTCCTGCGTCGGCGCCTCGGGCGCGATCAGCGCCTCGATCCGGTCGGGAATGAACCCGGTGTGGACGTCACCGCGCGCAAATTCCGGCTGGCTGGCGAGCCGGTAAAGGAAGCCCGCATTGTTGCGTAGCGGCCAGGTCGTCACCTGGTCGAGTTCGGCGAGCAGCGCCCCGCGCGCGTCCTCGCGATCGTCGCCGCGCGCGATGATCTTGGCGATCATCGGATCGTAAAAGGGCGACACCTCGTCGCCGGCCGCAACACCGGTGTCGATGCGGACCCAGGACGTGCCCCTGACTCCCATTTCGCGGATCGGCCCGGTGACGGGGAGGAAGCCCTTGGCGGGGTCCTCGGCATAAAGCCGCGCCTCCATCGCCCAGCCGTTTATGCCCAGTTCCGCCTGCGTCAGGGGGAGCGGCTCCCCGCTCGCCACCCGAAGCTGCCATTCGACCAGATCCTGCCCGGTAATCTCCTCGGTCACCGGATGCTCGACCTGGAGGCGGGTGTTCATTTCCATGAACCAGATGCGGTCGGCGCGCAGCCCCTCGCTCGCATCCGCGATGAACTCGATCGTGCCCGCGCCGACATAGTCCACCGCCTGCGCCGCCCGCACCGCCGCCCCGCACACCGCCGCGCGGGTCTCCTCGTCCATGCCCGGCGCGGGGGCCTCCTCGATCACCTTCTGGTGGCGGCGCTGGAGAGAGCAGTCGCGCTCGAACAGGTGGACGACGTTGCCGTGTGTGTCGCCGAACACCTGCACCTCGATATGGCGCGGGCGCAGGATATATTTCTCGATCAGCACCCGATCGTCGCCGAACGAGGACGCCGCCTCGCGCTTGCACGAGAGCAGCGCGTCGGCGAACGCCTCGGGCGCATTCACCTGCCGCATCCCCTTGCCGCCGCCGCCGGCGACCGCCTTGATCAGCACCGGATAGCCGATCCTGTCCGCCTCGGCCGCAAGCCGCTCGGGTGACTGATCCTCGCCAAGATAGCCCGGCGTCACCGGCACGCCGGCGGCGATCATCCGCGCCTTGGCGGCGTCCTTCAAGCCCATCGCCCGGATCGACTCCGGCTTCGGCCCGACCCAGACCAGCCCGGCATCGATCACGGCCTGCGCGAAATCCGCGTTTTCGGAGAGGAAGCCATAGCCCGGATGGATCGCCTCCGCGCCCGTCGCCTTCGCGGCGGCGATGATCTTCTCGCCGACGAGATAGGACTCCCGTGCCGGCGACGGCCCGATAGGCACCGCCTCGTCCGCCTGCCGCACATGCAGCGCCCTGGCGTCCGCATCCGAATAGACCGCGACCGTGCGGATGCCGAGCCTGCGCGCGGTGCGAATGACGCGGCAGGCGATCTCGCCCCGGTTCGCGATGAGGAGGGAGGTGATCATTTCAATGCAATCCCGGCCGAATTATCGGATGGCAGTATAAAGGTGGGCAATCGCTAGGGCTGCGGCGACACCGGGCAATGCCCAACGGGTAACGAGTCGCCGGATAGGATGGCTGCGGACCTGCTTTGCGATATGCGTTTCCAATTCGGCGCGGACGAAATCCACCGCATCGGGATAATGCTCGCCCGAAGCCTTGATTCGATTGAGCTCCGTCGAGACCATAAACCACAGGCCCGAATGGTCGGGCGCGCGTCGGATTCGCCGATAGATGAACTCGCGTCGCTTCTGATCGAATGATTGGCGCAGCGTGACTATCTTTCCCTGATCGGTAGAATCGAGGTAGCCACGATAAGTCTGAAGCTCGTCGGCGAGTTTAAGCATGGGCTCGTAGTCGTCCATCATCACATCCTGAACAGCCCGAACCGCGCCCGTTCCGGTATCGCCGCATTGAGCGTCGCCGCGAACGCCAATCCCAGCACGTCGCGCGTCTGCGCCGGGTCAATAATGCCGTCGTCCCACAGCCGCGCGGTGGCGTGATAGGGATTCCCCTGCGCCTCGTAATCGTCGCGGATCGGCTGCTTGAAGGCCTCCGCTTCCTCCGGCGTCCACGTCTCCGCGTCGCGGTGCACCGTCGCCAGCACGCTCGCCGCCTGCTCGCCGCCCATCACGCTGATCCGGCTGTTCGGCCAGGTAAACAGGAATCGCGGCGAGTAAGCCCGCCCGCACATGCCGTAATTGCCCGCCCCGAAGCTGCCGCCGATCAGCACGGTGATCTTCGGCACCTGCGCGGTGGCCACCGCCGTCACCAGCTTGGCGCCGTTCTTGGCGATCCCCTCCGCCTCATATTTGCCGCCGACCATGAAGCCGGAGATGTTCTGGAGGAACAGCAACGGCGTGCGCCGCTGGCAGGCGAGCTCGATGAAATGCGCGCCTTTCAGCGCGCTCTCGCTGAACAGGATGCCGTTATTGGCGAGGATCGCGACCGGAATCCCCCAGATCCGCGCGAAGCCGCAGACCAGGGTCGTGCCGTACAGCGCCTTGAACTCGTGGAACTCCGATCCGTCGACGATCCGCGCGATCACCTCATGCACGTCATAGGGCGTCCGCACATCGTCGGGGATCACCCCGTACAGCCCCTCGGGATCGAGCTTGGGCGGCACCGGCTCGGCGAGATCGATATCGACCGCCTTCACCGTGTTGAGCCGCGCCACGATGTCGCGAACGATGCTCAGCGCATGTTCGTCATTCTCGGCGAGATGATCGACCACGCCCGATTTGCGCGCATGGAGATCGCCGCCGCCCAGATCCTCGGCCGAGATCACCTCGCCGGTCGCGGCCTTCACCAGCGGCGGGCCGCCGAGGAAGATCGTGCCCTGATTCTTCACGATCACGCTCTCGTCGCTCATCGCCGGGACATAGGCGCCGCCCGCGGTGCAGCTTCCCATCACGCAGGCGATCTGCGCGAGGCCGAGCGACGACATCTGCGCCTGATTGTAGAAGATGCGGCCGAAATGGTCGCGATCGGGGAAGACCTCGGCCTGGTGCGGCAGGTTCGCCCCGCCGCTGTCGACCAGATAGATGCTCGCAAGCCGGTTCTGCAGCGCGATCTCCTGCGCGCGCAGATGCTTCTTCACCGTCATCGGATAATAGGTGCCGCCCTTCACCGTCGCATCGTTGGCGACGATCATCGTCTCGCGCCCGGAAACGCGGCCGATCCCGGCGATCAGCCCGGCCGCCGGCACCTCGCCCTCATAAAGGTCGCAAGCGGCGAGCTGGCCGATCTCGAGAAAAGGCGAGCCTGGATCGAGCAGCCGCTCGACGCGCTCCCTCGGTAGCAATTTGCCGCGCGACACATGCCGCTCGCGCGATTTCTCGCTGCCGCCCTTCGCCGCCTCGGCAACGCGCGCGCGCAGCTCCTCGGCAAGGGCGCGATTGTGCGCCGCGTAGCGCCGCGCCTCGTCCGAATTCTCGTCGATCCTGGAAGTGAGAACGGTCACGAGCGCATCCCCCCGTTCGTCATTGCGAGCGGAGCGAAGCAATCCAGCGCACCAGCCGCGACGGCTCCGGATTGCCGCGTCGCGACGCGCCTCGCAATGACGGCTTGAACAGTCACGCCCCCGCCTCCGCGTGCACCGGCTTCTTGCGGATCAGGTAGCGATAGACGCCGATCAGGTTGATCGCGAGCAGGATCAGGTTCTGCGCGCCGATCCCCTTGCCCTCGTCATTGAGGAACCCCCAGCCGATCAGGGCGACGGACGAGGTCACGAAGATCACGAACGCCCAGCCGGTCGGCCTGCGTCCCAGATCCAGCGACACGATCAGCGCCGCGATCGCCCCTGCGGCCGCGCCATAATATTGCAGGCAGTTGAGCAGGGTTTCGCTCATCGCATCCTCTCTTCTTCTGCGTCGCCTAGCCTTGGCGGCGGGCGCGGGCAACCGTGCCATCGCGAAGCGCAAGGCTGCGGGACTCCATCCCGCCGGGACGCAAATATCCTCGCCGACTCGCGCAGCCGGGACAAAAGGCCGGCGGGCCGCGACTCCTCGCGCCTTGCCGGGCGGGGAGGGCGGGCCCTAGAAGCGCGGGGTGCGGTTCGGGGAGGTCCTTGCCAATGCGCCCCTGCTCGGCCTGGTCGGCGCCGGCCTCGGCCTGATCGCGGGGAGCTTCGTTGCGACCATCATCATGCGCTGGCCGCGCGGGGCAAGCGCGCTTGCCGGCCGGTCGCGCTGCGATTCCTGCGCCGCGGCGCTCGCGCCGCGCGATCTCGTCCCGGTTCTGTCCTTCCTCGTCGCGCGTGGCCGTTGCCGTCGCTGCGGGGCGGCGATCGACGGGCGGCATCTCGCGATCGAGCTTGCCGCCGCGGCGATGGGCGTGGCGGCGGCGCTGGCCCATCCGCTGCCGCTCGCGCTGGTGACGGCGCTTCTCGGCTGGTGGCTGCTGCTCGTCGCCGCGCTCGATGTCGAGCATCAGTGGCTGCCCGACCGGTTGACGCTGCCGCTGATCCCGTTCGGCCTCGCCGCCGCCTGGGCCGGCTTCGGCCCGCCGCTCGCGGACCGGCTGATCGGCGCGGCGGCGGGATGGGCGGTGCTGGCCGCGATCGGCGCGCTCTACCGGGCCGCGCGTGGCCGCGACGGGCTTGGCGGCGGCGATCCCAAGCTCCTCGGCGCGATCGGCGCCTGGCTCGGCTGGGCGATGCTGCCGCTGGTGCTTGCCGGCGCCGGCCTCGCCGGGCTGGTCGCGCTGCTGGCGATGCGGGCGCGGGGCGAGCGGGTGGACGCGGCGACGCGCCTCCCGCTCGGCGCGCTGATGGCGCTCGTCGCCTGGCCCTTGTGGATCGCGATCGCCGCCGGGCCGGCATTCAGCCTCTAGCCAGAATCGCGCTGCTACAGGGGTGGCTTGAGGGCGGCGCTTTTCCCTAGAGGCGCCGCCCGACCGATTCCGGGGCGCCGGCCCGTCGCGGCCCTTGCGCCCCGCCCCAAAAGCTGGAAACGTCCGCGCAAGCGACTCTTCGGGGAAGGGGAGGCGTCGGGCCGCCAATTCATCGCGATGAGCCGCGCCGTTCGTTCGCGCCTGTGCTGATCGCGCGGGCGCCGGCAAAGCTGGGCCGCCCTGGGCTTCGGGGAGCCCGCACAGGGGAGGCAGGCGTTCATCGTGCGATTGGGGATCGATCCCTCCGGCCGGTTGCCGCGTTCCGCGCTGCTCCTCGGCGCCGAGCTGCTGCTTCTGGCGCTGGTCGCGGTGCAGGGGGCGCGGCTGGTCTGGACGCTCGCGACTCCGCACGGGCCGATCGGCGACTGGCGGCCGTCGCGCGCGCTTCTCGCCCCGCCGGGGCCCGAGGTGCTCGCCAGCTTCGATCCCTTCTTCCGGCTTCAGGGCGGCGGCGGGCCGGCCGTCGTGACCGCGCTCAACCTCAAGCTCTATGGAATCAGCCAGGACCGGGCGACCGGCCGCGGCTCGGCGATCGTCGGCCTGCCCGACGGCACCCAGCGCAGCTTCGCGGTCGGCGAGGAGATCATGCCGGGCGTCACCCTGGCCGAGGTCGCGTTCGACAATGTGACGATCCGCCGCGGCGGCGTGGCGGAGCAGCTGTTCCTCGATCAATCCACGCCCGCCGCCGCTGCGCCCGCCGCCGCGACGCCGGCCCAGCCGCTTGCGCCCGCCGTAACGCCCGCGCCGAACGCGCCGGCCGCCCCGGCTGCGGCGGCGACGCCGACCGCCAACCAGCTGCGCGACATCCGCGCCAATGCGAATTGAGGGTCCGGTGAAACGTGCCTTGATTGCCCTCGCCCTCGCGATCGCGCCGCTCACGCCGGCAAGCGCGCAATATGTGCTGAACCTTCGCGAGGCCGATATCCGCGCCTTCGTCCAGGATGCGGCGCGGGTGACCGGGCGGACGTTCATCCTCGATCCGGCTGTCCAGGGGCGGGTGTCGGTGGTGACCGAGCGGCCGTTGTCGCGAAGCGAATATTTCGAACTGTTCCTGTCGACGCTGCGGACCAACGGATTTGTCGCGGTGCCGGCCGCTGGCGGCGCGCTTCGCATCCAGCCCGTCGCGGGGGCCTCGTCCTCGGCGCAGCTCGGCGGATCGCGGCGGGCGAGCCCGAGCGGCTTCGTCACCGAAATCTTCCGTGTCCGCCACATCGATCCGGCCCAGGCGATCGAGACGCTGCGGCCAAGCGTCAGCCGCGACGGTTCGATCACCGCGAGCCGCAGCTCGATCGTCGTCTCCGACTTCGCCGACAATGTCCGGCGGGTGCGCGCGATCCTTGCCCAGATCGACGTCAGTTCCGGCGTCAGCCGGGTCATCGGCCTCGAAAATGCCGGCGCGCGCGAAATCGCCTCGGCGCTCGCGAACCTGGTCGGCGATGGCGTGACGGTGGTGCCGGTGGACAGCGCCAATTCGATCGTGATCCGGGGCGATGCCGCAAGCGTCGCCGAGCTCGCCCGCGTCGCCCAGGACCTCGACCGGCGTGCGGCGCGCGGCAGCGAGATTCGGGTCGTCTACCTCGAACATGCCGATGCCGAGCAGCTCCTGCCGGTGCTCCAGCGCCTGCTCGGCCAGACGCCGAACGAGGCGCCGGCGCAAAGCCAGGCCGCGAACCGGCTGCGCCGCCCCAACGACAGCAACGCCTCCAGCGGTCCCTCGGGCGCGACGATGGGCCGCAACGCGTCGCCGCCGCCACAGCCGGCCGCGGCCGCCGCGACGGCGGAGCCGGCCAATCCCAACGCCCAGCTCACCGTCGGCGCGCGCAACGCCATCGTCACCCGGTTCGAGGGCGCGAACGCGATCGTCATCTCCGCCACCGCCGACATCCAGCGCGAGCTGGGCGAGGTCATCCGCCAGCTCGACGTGCGCCGCCAGCAGGTTCTGGTCGAGGCGATCATCGTCGAGATTTCCGACACCGCGGCGCGGCAGCTCGGCGTCCAGCTCTTCCTCGCTGGGCTCAACGGCACGATCCCGTTCGCGCTCACCAATTATTCCAACATCGCGCCCAATGTCGGCACGATCGCCGGCGCGCTCGCGGCGCGTGAGCTCAACGGCACGACGACGACGATCCAGACCGGCGACGGATCGACGACGACGACGACCAGCAACGGCACCACCGATCTCATCAACGCCGCCGCGGCCCAGCTTTCGGGCATTTCCGGCGGCGTCGGCGGCCTCGCGATCCGCAGCGGCGATGCGATCTTCGGGTCGATCATCAGCGCCGTGCGCAACGACAGCAACTCCAACATCCTGTCGACCCCGCACATCGCGACGCTCGACAATCAGGAAGCCTATCTGCTGGCCGGGCAGGAGATTCCGGTCACGACCGGCGAGGCGCTGTCGCCCAATTTCGACAACACCTTCCGCACCGTCCAGCGCCAGAATGTCGGCATCACGCTGGAGGTCCGGCCGCAGATCAACGCCGGCGGCGAGGTGAAGCTCGATCTTCGCGTCGAGATCAGCTCGATCGCCGGGCCGGTGACGCAAGGCTCGCCCGATCTCATCCTCAACAAGCGCGAGATCGAGAATACGATCACCGTCGACGACGGCCAGATCGCCGCGCTCGGCGGCCTGCTCGACGACAATGAGCGCCGCACGCTCGAGCGGATCCCGCTGCTCGGCGACATCCCGGTCCTCGGCAACCTGTTCCGCGCGCGCAGCCGATCGCGCGTGCGGACCAATCTGATGATCTTCATCCGGCCGACCATCCTGCGCAGCGCACAGGACATGCAGGACGTGAGCGCGCGTCGTTACGATTACATGCGCGGCCGCCAGCTGCTCTTCAATCCGAACCAGGAGCCGAGCCTGGACGAGCTGGTCCGCGATTATATGGGCACCGTGCCGCCGGGCGCGCACCCGACCACCGGCGACGTCACCGTCGCGCCGGCGCCCGCGCCGGCCCTGCCCGCCGCCCCGGCGACGGAGTCGCCGCCGGCCCATCCGGACGGGACGCCCTGGTGAGCGAGGCGCCCGCCTCCACGGAGGTCGTGCGGGTGCCCTATGCCTTCGCCCGCCGCCACGGCTTCGTCGCGACCGGCGAGGAAGGCGGGCGGCCGGAGATCGCGATGCGCGCCGGCGCGGACCCGAAGGCGCTGATCGAGCTCCGGCGGTTCCTCGCGCGGCCCTTCCTGGTGCGCGAGGTGCCGGCGGCCGAATTCGATCGGCTGCTTTCCGACCGCTATGCCGCGAGCGCGGAGGCCAATGCCGACGCCGCCGGCGCGCTGGGGTTCGGCGAGGATTTCGCCCTGCCGAGCGCGGAGGACCTGCTCGACACGTCGGACGACGCGCCGGCGATCCGGCTCATCAACTCGATCATCGCCGATGCCGCGCGGCAGGGCGTCTCGGACATCCATATCGAGCCCTATGAGAGCGGGCTGGTCGTTCGGATGCGGATGGACGGCGTGCTCCGCGAGACGCTTCGGATGCCGCCGCACGTGGCGCCGGTCGTGGTCAGCCGGATCAAGGTGATGGCGCGGCTCGACATCGCCGAGCGGCGACTGCCGCAGGACGGGCGGATCGGGCTGACGCTCGGCGGCAAGCTGATCGACGTTCGCGTCTCGACCCTGCCGAGCCGGGCGGGCGAGCGGGTGGTGCTGCGCATCCTCGACAAGGACAATGCGGGGATCGATCTGGACGGGCTCGGCATGACCAGCGCGGTCAACGCCCTGTTCCGCGACGCGCTGGCCGAGCCGAACGGGATCGTCCTCGTGACCGGGCCGACCGGATCGGGCAAGACGACGACGCTCTATGCCGGGCTCAAGTTGCTCAACGACGGCACGCGCAACATCCTCACCGTGGAGGACCCGGTCGAATATGCCGTCGACGGCGTCGGCCAGACCCAGATCAACCCGCAGGTCGGGCTCAGCTTCGCGACCGGGCTGCGCGCGATCCTGCGGCAGGATCCGGACGTCGTGATGGTCGGCGAGATCCGCGACCGCGAGACCGCCGACATCGCGGTCCAGGCGGCGCTCACCGGCCATCTCGTCCTTTCGACCGTCCACACCAACGATGCGGTCGGCGCGATCACCCGGCTGCGCGACATGAAGGTGGAGCCGTTCCTGATCGCATCGACGGTCCGCGCGGTGCTCGCCCAGCGGCTGGTGCGGCGGCTGTGCGGCGAATGTTCGGTGCCGGCGGAGGCGTCCGGATCGCTCGCCGAGGCGCTTGGCCTGGCGCCGGGGACGAGCGTGCGGGAGCCGCGCGGCTGCCCGATCTGTGGAAATTCGGGCTATAAGGGGCGGATCGGCCTGTTCGAGGCGGTGAAGGTGGACGACACGATCCGGCGGCTGATCAATGCGGGCGGCGACGAGGCGGCGATCGCCGCCCATGCCTTTGCCCGCGCGCCGACGCTGACCCAGGCGGCGCGGCAGCTCGTCGTCGACGGAGTCACGAGCCCGGAAGAGGCGCTGCGCGTGGTGCGGCACGAGGCGGCCGATGCCTGATTATGCCTGGGTCGGGCTCGACACCGCCGGACGCGAGCGGCGCGGCGCGGTGCGCGCCGAAACCAGCGAGGCGGCCCGGGCGCAGCTCAATGCGCGGCGGCTCTATGTCGTTCGGATCGAGGAGGCGGCCGAAAGCGTGCCCGCGCCGCCCTTGCTCTCGCGCGATCTGTTCCAGCGCAAGCGCCTGTCGGCGCGGCAGCTCGCGCTCTTCACCCGCCAGCTCGCGACGCTGATCCAGGTCGCGCCGCTGGAGGAGGCGCTGCGGACGCTCTCGCGCCAGTCGGAGCGCGACGATGTCCGCGCGATCCTCGGCCATGTCCATGCCGGCGTCGTCGAGGGCCGCCGCCTGTCCGAGGCGATGGCGCGCGAGCCGAAGAGCTTCCCGCCGCTCTACCGCGCGATGGTCTCGGCGGGCGAGGGCTCAGGGACGCTGCCGGCGATCCTCGAGCGGCTCGCGGCCTGGCTGGAGCGGCAGGCCGCGGTGCGCGGCAAGGTGCTCTCGACGCTCGCTTATCCGGTGATCCTCGCGATCGTCGCCGCCTTCGTCGTGCTTGCGCTGATGATCTTCGTCGTGCCGCGCGTCGTCGAGCAGTTCCAGGATATCGGCCAGCGCCTGCCGCTGCTGACCCGGATCGTGATCGGCATCTCGCATTTTCTCGCTCATTGGTGGTGGGCGCTGCTGATCGCGGCGGCCGTGCTCGTGCTGCTCGCCGGGCGGGCGCTGAAGGAGGAGGGGCCGCGGCTGAAATTCGATGCGGCGCTGCTGAAGCTGCCGCTGATCGGGCGGCTGATCCGCGATCTCCACGCGGCCCGGATGGCGCGGACGCTCTCGACGATGGTCGCGGCGCGGCTGCCCTTGCTGGAGGGGCTGCGCCTGACGACCGGGACGGTGCACAACCGCGTGCTCCGCAACGCCAGCGCCGAGATTGCCGAGACGGTGCGGACCGGCGGCAGCCTCTCCGGCGCGCTCCGCAAGGCCGGGGTGTTCCCGCCGCTGCTCGTCTATCTCGCCGCGAGCGGGGAGGCGTCGGGCCGGCTGGACCTCATGCTGGAGCGCGCCGCCGACTATCTGGAGCGCGAGTTCGACAGCTTCACCTCGAGCGCGCTCTCGCTGCTGGAACCGGCGATCATCATCGTCATGGGCGGCGTGGTGGCGGTGATCGTGCTGTCGATCCTGCTCCCGATCCTGCAACTCGATACGCTTGCCGGAGGACTATGATGCCTGCTCTGCCTGATCCTGCCCGGAACCGGGAGGGGGACCAGCCCGAGGCTGGTGGAGGGGGTTTCGAGACCCGCCTTGCCCGTGGAGGCCCCGTGCCGGGGAGGGATGAGGAAGGCTTCACCCTGGTCGAGCTGATGGTGGTCCTCGTCATCATCGGGCTGCTTGCCACCATCGTCATCATCAACGTCATGCCGGCGGTGGACCGGGCGGCCTCGACCAAGGCCCATGCCGACATTTCGACGCTGGAGCAGGCGATCGAGATGTATCGGCTCGATCACCTGCGCTACCCGACCCAGGCCGAAGGGCTCCAGTCGCTCGTCGCCGGCAATTATATCCGCCGGCTGCCGAACGATCCCTGGAACCATCCTTATGCCTACAAGGTGCCGGGCGCGGGCGGCCATCCCTATCAGGTGATGAGCCTCGGCGCCGACGGGCAGGAAGGCGGCACGGGGGAAAATGCCGACATCTCCAACTGATCCCGGCGCCGGCGCGACCCTGCTCGCCTTCATCGACGATGGCGGCGCCATCGGCGCGTGGCGGCTGATCGAGGGCGATGCCGTGATCGCGCGCGGCGGCGGCGATCTGCTGCCCGACGATGCGGCGCGGGCGGTGCTCGCCGTGCCCGGCACCGAGGTCGCGATCCACTGGCTCGACCTTGCCGATGACCTGACCGTCGCGCAGGCGACGGCGGCGGCCCGGCTGATGCTCGCCGATTCGAGCGCGGAGCCGCTGGCGGACATGCATGTCGCCGTCGGCCGTCGCGAGGCCGGGAAGGTGCCGGCGGCGCTGGTGCCGGCGCGGACCATGCTGGCATGGATCGATGCGGCCGCGTCGGTCGGGATCGACGCCGATGCGATCGTGCCTGCGCCGATGCTGATCGCGCCGCCCGTGGCCGGCATCGTTCGACATGGCATCGATCATCGCGGGCCGGCGACGGCCTTCGCGATCGAGCCCGAGCTGGCGGCGGCGATCCTCGGCGAGGCGCCGGTCGCGCTGCTCGCGGAGGCGGACTATGAAGCCGGCCTGCCGGCGCTCGCCGCCGATCCGGCGCTCGATCTGCGCCAGGGGCCCTTCGCACGCCGGCGCCACTGGCGGCTGGAGAGCGGGGCTGGCCGGCGTCTCGTCCTCCTCGCCGCGATGCTCGTGCTGCTGACGCTGGCGGTGCCGGTGGCGGAGCTCATCCTCACCGATCGCGCGGCGGCGCGGATGGAGGCCGAGGCGGCGGCGCTGGCCCAGCGGCCCGCAACGGGCGCCGATTCCGCGCCGGGATTCGCGCTCGTCGCGCCGGCCCTGTTCGATGCGGTGCGCGCGACCCCGAACGCCGAGCTCGGCCAGGTGGATTATCGCGCCGACGGCAGCCTCGCCGCGACCGTCCTCATCGATTCGCCGGCGACGCTCGACATGCTCGCGACGCGGATCGAGGCGGCCGGCCTTTCGGTCGAGCGCGGGCCGGTCGGCAATCGCAACGGCCGCGCCGCCGCCGATCTCCTGGTGCGCCCCGCATGAGCGGCCTCGCCCTCTGGTGGCAGGGCCGCAGCCGGCGCGAGCAGCTGTTGCTTGGCGTCATGGGCGCGCTGCTCGCCGGCGTGCTCATATGGCTGCTGATCGCGCGGCCGCTGTCGGCGGCGCTCGATGCGGCGCGCGCGCGCGAGGCGGCGGCGGCCGAGGCGCTCGGCGCGGCCCGGGCGCGCGCCGACGTGCGGCGCACCGGCCTTGGCGAGACGGCGCCGCTCCCGCTCGCCGCCTATGTCGCGCGCAGTGCCGCCGACGCCGGCTATCCCAATGCGCGCGTCACCGCGAGCGGGCCGGCGCGCGCCACCCTGTCGATCGAGGCGGCCCGGCCGCAGGCCCTGTTCGGCTGGATCGCCGACCTCGACACGCACGGCGTCGCGGTCGAGACGCTGCGCGCGACCGCCGGGGCCGATCATACGGTCGCGGTCGCGGCCAGCCTCCGGGCGAGAGGCAGCCGATGAGCGCGCGCACCCGCTGGCTGGCCTTCGCAGCCTTCTTCGTCGCCGCCCTCGTCCTGTCGATGCCGATGCGCGTCGCGCTCGACTGGTTCGGGCTCGACCGAACGGGCCTCAGCGCGCGCGACGCGACGGGAACGGTGTGGAGCGGCCGGATCGAGGAGGCCGCCTTGGGGCCGGTGCCGATCGGCGATGTGAAGGCGGCCCTCGCGGTCATGCCCCTGTTTATCGGCCATGCCCGTATCGCGATGAGCCGGACCGATCCCGATCCCGTCACCGCGACGGTCGACGTCTCGTACCGCGGCTTCGCGATCCGGCGCGCCACCGGGCGCTTCGCGGCGGGCCGGCTGCTCGCCCCGGCGCCGGTCGCGTCGATCGACCTGACCGAGGTCAGCGCCGCATTCGTCAACGGCCGCTGCGTCGCTGCATCCGGGCAGGCGGGCGCGACGCTTGCCGGGCCGCTCGCCGCGGCGCTGCCGGCGCTGTCCGGGCAGGTCTCGTGCGAGAATGAGTGGGTGCTGATCCCGCTGGCCGGCGGCGGCGGGCGGATCGACCTGCGGATCGCCGTGGATGGCCGCTACCGGATCGACATGCAGGTCGCCGCGGTCAACGAGGCGGTCGCCACCGCGCTTCAGGCCGGCGGCTTCCGGCCCGTCCCCGGCGGCTATGCGATCCACCGCGCGGGAGCGTTCTAGGGCTGCGCCGGACAGCGGAGAAAATGCCCGCCTCGCTCGTTGGAGGGGGCGCACAGGGCATTCGTGCAGCGAGGGGGCTTCCCGCCGGCGGCAGGACCGCCGGCCGATATGGAGGCCAGGATGAAAAGATATGCGATCGCGGCCGCGGCACTGCTGCTCGGCACGTCGGCGCTCGCCTGGGCGCCCGACAAGACGGTCGAGGGCAAGCCGCTCGCAGCGGAGAAGAGCGACGTGAAGATGGCGGACGCCCAGCTCAAGAAGGCGGACATGGACGTCGTCGCCGATGCGAAGCCGGCCTGGCAGCCGGTCTATGCCGAACAGGCCTATGCGTTCGACGATTCATGGGCGCCGAAGGTGAAGTCGGCCAGTTACGATGCGTGGCAGGACGATCCGGCGATGCAGGATTCGACGCCCCCGGCGGTCGAGCCGCAATGGGGCGCGGGGCCGACCGTGGCCGAGACGCCGGCGCCCACCATGCTGGTCGCATCGGCGGACACGACGCCGCGCCCGGCGACGGCCAATTATCCGGCCTGCCACCCGGGCCCGGGCGACGACAATTGCATCCAGCTCTACGAACGCGGCGTTCGAACGGCGCTCGCCAGCTGGGATCGGCCGACCGGCGGCTTCGCCGGCGAGCGGGCCCAGGCGTTGGCCGCGAACAGCTCGCCGGCCGACGACGCGACCGAAATCGCGAGCGCGGACACCGATGAGGGCGTGATGCCGGCGCCAGGCACCGAAATGGCCGCGACGACGTCCGGCGACGAGGTGCTCGCCGCCGGTGTTCCCGACGCCGGCACGGACATGGCGGCGAACGATCCCGCCTTCGATCCGAACTCGCCCTACCAGGGCGTCGGCGGTCCGGACGAGGCGCTGATGGGCGACGAGGCGGCGTCGGCGACGATGCAGACCGGCTATCCGGCCTGCTCGCGCACCGTCACCGATCGCTGCATCCAGCTCTACGAACGCGGCGTGACCGGCGAAGGAAACTAACCGGTCTTGTCCCCCGGTCCCGGCGGTGTGTCCCCTTCGCCGCCGGGGCCGTCCCGCGCCGCGAGCCAGGCTTCAAGCTTTGCGATCGTGCGGCCGAGCGCGCGGATCACGGCGCGCACGTCCTCCGGATCGCCGTCGGCGGTCGCGATATCGGACAGCCACCAGGTCTCGGACAGCCAGGGCTGGCCGGTGTCCCGATCCTCGATCTCGATGCCCAGGAAGGCCTCTTCCGCATCGACCCAGCTGTCGCCCTCGGCCGTCAAGGTGTGGAGCCGCACCCGCCCAGCCTCGCGCAGATCGTCGGCCATCACGTCGCGCGCGGCCTCGAGCAGCGGGGCGACCAGCGCCCAGGGCAGCTTGCTCTGCGCCAGCATCTCCATCGCCGCATGGGCGATCTGCTTTTGCGCGACATTGTGGAAATCGGCCGCGGTGAACGGCTCCTCGGAATAATCGTCCCCGTCGACCTCGAAGTCGGCGGGCGCGTCTTCCGGCGCGGGCTTTTCGGGCGAATCGTCGGCCATGCCGCTTCGCTGCGGCAAGCCGTCGCGGCGGTCAAGCTTGGCGGGGCCGTCGCGGCGATGCTAGGCCGGGCGGATGAACTCAGGGGGCTGGACCTTCTCGATCGATCGCGGCGGCACCTTCACCGATATCGTCGCGCACGGCCCGGACGGCGAGCGCGTGGTCCGCAAGCTGCTGTCCGAAAATCCCGAACGTTATGACGATGCCGCGGTCGCGGGAATCGCCGCGATCCTCGCCGAGGCGGGCGGCGGCGAGATTGCCGCGGTGAAGATGGGCACCACCGTCGCGACCAATGCGCTGCTGGAACGCAAGGGCGAGCCGGTGGCGCTCGCGATCACCGCCGGGCTGGGCGACGCGCTTCGCATCGGCCATCAGGCGCGGCCGGAGATTTTCGCGCTCGACATCCGGCTGCCCGAGCCGCTCTACAGCCGCGTCGTCGAGGTGGACGAGCGGGTGACGGCGGAAGGCGAGGTGCTGCGGCCGCTCGACACGGCCGCCGCGCGCGCGGCGCTCCAGGCGGCCTATGACGAGGGCTTTCGCGCGCTCGCCATCGTGCTGATGCATGGCTGGCGCTGGAGCGCGCACGAAGCGGCGCTGGCCGCGATGGCGCGCGAGATCGGCTTCACGCAGGTTTCGGCAAGCCATGAGGTCGAGCCCCTGATCAAGCTGGTCGGGCGCGGCGACACCGCGGTGGTCGATGCCTATCTGTCGCCGGTGCTGCGCCGCTATGTCGACCGCGTGGTGGCGGGGCTGGCGCAAACGCCCGCGGGCCGCCTCTTCTTCATGCAGTCGAACGGGGGGCTGACCGATGCCGCGACCTTCCGGGGCAAGGATGCCATCCTCTCCGGCCCGGCGGGCGGGATCGTCGGCATGGCGCGCACGGCGGCGGAGGCCGGGTTCGGCCGGATCATCGGCTTCGACATGGGCGGCACATCGACCGACGTGTCGCATTTCGCCGGCGTCTATGAGCGCACCAGCGAGCGGACGGTCGCGGGCGTCAGGGTGCGCGCCCCGATGATGGAGATCCACACCGTCGCCGCCGGCGGCGGATCGATCTGCTCCTTCGACGGGCGGCGGTTCCGCGTCGGGCCGGACAGCGCCGGCGCGGTGCCGGGGCCGGCCTGCTACCGGCGCGGCGGGCCGTTGACGGTGACCGACTGCAACGTCGTGCTCGGCAAGATCAGGCCCGAACATTTCCCGCACGTCTTCGGCCCCGGCGGCGACCTGCCGATCGATGCGGAGGCCTCGCTGGCCCGCGCGGCCGAGATCGCCGAGGCGGCGGGGATGACTCCCCAGGGGGTGGCCGAGGGCTTCATCCGCATCGCCGTCGACAATATGGCGAGCGCGATCAAGCAGATCTCGATCGCGCGCGGCCACGACGTGACCCGCTACACCCTGCAATGTTTCGGCGGGGCGGGGGGGCAACATGCCTGTCTCGTCGCCGACGCGCTCGGCATCGAAACGGTGATGATCCACCCGCTCGCCGGGGTGCTCAGCGCCTATGGCATGGGCCTTGCCGACATGGTGGAGCTGCGCCAGCGCACGCTCGGCGGCGCGGACCTTTCGGAAACGCTGGCGGCGCTGGAGGCGGAGGCGGTGGCGGCGCTCGCCGCGCAGGGCGTCGAGCCGACGCAGGTGCGCCGCCGCGCAGCGCTCCGCTACGAAGGGAGCGACACGGTGATCGAGGTCGCCGTGTCGGACGAGATGACGGCCTCGTTCGAAACCGCGCACCGGGCGCGCTTCGGCTTCGTCTCGGACGCGCCGGTGGTGGTCGAGACCGCGATCGTCGAGGCGGTGGCGAAAAGCGAGGTCCACAGTCCGGGCGAGCCACCGGCCTTTTCGCCCGGGACGAGCGAGTCTGGAGTCCTGCTCAGAAGCCAACTCCCCCCCGGCACCCTCATCCCCGGACCCGCGCTGATCGTCGATGCCACCGCCACCACCGTCGTCGAGCCGGGCTGGCGGGCCGAGGTGGACCGGCTCGGCAATCTCATCCTCACCCGCGCCGTCCCGCGCGAAGCCGCGCCGAAAATGGGGACCGATGTCGATCCGGTGATGCTGGAGGTGATGGGCAATCTCTTCATGGCGATCGCCGAAGAGATGGGCGTCGCGCTTCAGAACACGGCGAGCAGCGTCAACATCAAGGAGCGGCTCGATTTTTCCTGCGCCCTGTTCGATGCGGCGGGGAATCTCATCGCCAATGCGCCGCACATTCCGGTGCATCTCGGATCGATGGGCGATTCGATCCGGACGGTGATCGAAGCGCGCGCCGGGACGATGAAGCCGGGCGACGCCTATGCGCTGAACGCGCCCTATCGCGGCGGCACCCATCTGCCCGACGTGACCGTCATCATGCCGGTCTTCGCCGCGCCGGGCGATGCCGATCCGGCCTGGTTCGTCGCGGCGCGCGGCCACCATGCCGATATCGGCGGCGTCGCGCCGGGATCGATGCCGCCGGACAGCCGCACCGTCGACGAGGAAGGCGTGCTGATCGACAATGTGACCCTGGTCGAGGCCGGGCATTTCCGCGAGGCCGAGATGCGCGCGCTGCTCGGATCGGGCCGCTGGCCGGCGCGCGATCCCGATCGCAACATCGCCGATCTGAAGGCGCAGGTCGCCGCCTGCGCGCGCGGGGCGGCGGAGCTGAAGCGGGTCGCCGCAGAGCGCGGTCGCGCCGCCATAGACGCCTATATGGCGCATGTGATGGACTATGCGGAAGAGGCGGTAAGGCGCCTGATCGAAAGGCTTTCGCCCGGATATTTCAACTATGAAATGGATAATGGGGCGGTGGTTTCGGTGGCGATCGACGTCGACGCGGCGGCGCGGACCGCGACGGTGGATTTCGCGGGCACGAGCGCGCAGCTGCCGACCAATTTCAACGCGCCCGCGTCGATCTGCCGCGCGGCCGTGCTCTATGTGCTGCGGACCCTGGTGGACGAGCCGATCCCGCTGAACGACGGCTGCCTGCGCCCGATCACGCTGCGCATCCCGGACGGATCGATGCTGAAGCCGCATTATCCGGCCGCGGTCGTCGCCGGCAATGTCGAGACCAGCCAGGTCGTCACCGATGCGCTGCTCGCCGCCTGCGGCGCGCTCGCGCCGAGCCAGGGGACGATGAACAATTTCACCTTCGGCGACGAGCGCCGCCAATATTACGAGACGATCGCCGGCGGCGCCGGCGCCGGCCCGGGTTTCGATGGCGCAAGCGCGGTCCAGACCCACATGACCAATTCGCGGCTCACTGATCCTGAGATCCTGGAGACGCGCTTTCCGGTGCTGCTCGAACGTTTCGCGATCCGGCGCGGATCGGCGGGGGAGGGGGCGCATCGCGGCGGCGACGGGGTCGAACGGCATGTCCGCTTCCGCGCGCCGATGCACGCCGCGATCCTTTCCAACCGCCGGCGGGTCGCGCCGCGCGGGATCGCCGGCGGCGGCGACGGCGGCGCCGGGGTGAACAAGATCGTGCGCGCCGACGGGCGCGAGGAGACGCTGTCGGCAACGGCGTCGGCGGAGATGGCCGTGGGCGACATGTTCGTGATCCTGACGCCGGGGGGAGGGGGCTATGGCGCGAGTGAATGATCCTCCCTGTCCGCGAAGCGGATGGCGAGGGGGGCTGCGCGAAGAGCGGTGGAGGGGCCTGCCGATTCCGGAAGGCCCCTCCGCCATGCGTCGCATGGTCCCGCACGCCATGAAGCTCCGCTTCACGGGCGGGATTTGGGGATGACGCACTATCTTCCCCTTCTCGGCATCCTGATCGTCGTCGTCGGCTTCGCGAAGCGGTGGAACCCGATGCTGGTGGTGACGGTGGCGGCGCTTGCGACGGGGCTGCTTGCCGGCATGAACATCGTCGCGGTGATCTCGCTGCTCGGGCGCGCGTTCAACGATAACCGGCTGATCGCGATCGTATGGGTCGTGCTGCCCGCCATCGGCCTGCTCGAACGGTTCGGGCTGCAGGAGCGGGCGGCGACGCTGATCCGCGGGATCAGGGCGGCGACGGCCGGGCGCCTCCTCATCCTCTACATGCTGTTCCGCCAGGCGACGGCCGCGCTCGGCCTCACGTCGATCGCGGGCCATCCGCAGACCGTCCGCCCGCTGGTCGCGCCGATGGCGCTGGCGGCGGCGGAGAAGGAGCATGAGATCGACGACGACAGCCGGGAGAAGGTGAAGGCCTGGTCGGCGGCGACCGACAATATCGGCCTTTTCTTCGGCGAGGATATCTTCATCGCGGTCGGCTCGATCGTGCTGATCCAGGCGACGCTGGCGAGCGAGGGCTATGATCTGCGCCCGCTCGATCTCGCCATCTGGGCGATCCCGAGCGCGATCGCGGCCTTCCTGATCCACGCCGTGCGGCTCTCGCGGCTGGACCGCAGCTTGCGGCAGCGGCGCAAATGATCACGCTGCAATGGGCCTACAGCCTCGCCGGGCTGATGTTCGCCGCCTTCGCGGTGCTGAGCGCGCTCGACCGGTCGAATGGCAAGCGCTTCGGCAATGCCGCCTTCTGGGGGCTGATGGCGCTGAGCCTGATCGCGGGCGGCTGGCTGGGCGATTTCGCCAATGGCGTGCTGGTGCTCGGGCTTGGCGGGCTCGCCGGCTTCGGCGCGCTCGGCCGCAGCAGCCCGCCGACGACGAAACAGGGCGAGCGGCTGACCTTGTCGCACCAGCTCGGCAGCAAGCTGTTCCTGCCGGCGCTGATCATCCCGGCGGTGGCGCTGGCCGGAACGCTCGCCTGGGCGCTGACGCCGCTCGGCGCTTCGGGCCTCATCGAGGCGAAGCGGGAGACCTACATCTTCCTGTGCCTCGGCGCGCTGATCGCCGTCGGCGTGATCTGGCTTTGGCTGAAGCCGCCGCCGCTCGCGCCGCTTCAGGAGGGCCGGCGGCTGATCGACGCGATCGGCTGGGCCGCGGTGCTGCCGCAGATGCTCGCGGCGCTCGGCACCGTCTTCGCCGCCGCCCATGTCGGCGACATCGTCGGCGAAGGCGCGCGCGCGGCGATCCCCGAAGGCAGCCTGTTCCTCACCGTTCTCGTCTTCGCGCTCGGCATGGTCGCCTTCACGATGATCATGGGCAACGCCTTTGCCGCCTTCCCGGTCATGTCGACCGCGATCGGCGTGCCGTTGCTGATCCGGGTCTATGGCGGCGATCCGGCGGTGGTCGGCGCGGTCGGGATGCTCGCCGGCTTCTGCGGGACGTTGATGACGCCGATGGCGGCGAACTTCAACATCGTCCCCGCCGCCCTGCTTGAGCTCAGGGATCGCAACGGCGTCATCAAGGCGCAGGTCGGGACGGCGATCCCGCTGCTGATCGTCAACATCGCGCTCATCTACTGGGTCGGTTTTTGATTCTCCCCGTCGCGGGGAGGATTGGGTAGATGGGCCGAATGAACCACCGCCTCACCGCCGAAACCGCCAATCGCTTTGCCGACATCGCGCTCGGCCATGTCCGCCGCGAATATCCGCACAAGCTCGATCATGTGATGGAGGGGCCGGAGGACGTGCGCGGCCCCCGCGCGCTCCATCCGATCTTCTACGGCAGCTTCGATTGGCACAGCTGCGTCCACGGCTATTGGCTCCTGATGCGCACGCTGCGGCTCTATCCGGACATGCCCTCGGCCGCACGGGTCACGGCGCTGCTCGACGAGATGCTGACCGAGGAGAAGGTCGCGGGCGAACTCGCCTATCTCGATCGCGCCTATACCGGCGGGTTCGAGCGGCCCTATGGCTGGGCCTGGCTGCTGATGCTCCATGAAGAGGCGCGGCGGCACGAGGGGCAGCCCTGGGCCGATGCGCTGTCGCCGCTCGCCCGCGCCTTCGCCGATCGCTTCCTCGCCTATCTGCCGAAGCTCACCTATCCGATCCGCGTCGGCGCGCATTACAACACCGCCTTCGCCCTGGTCCTGGCCCGCGAATGGGCGGCGGCGAACGATCCGGCGCTGCTCGCCCTGATCGCCGAGCGGGCGGCCGACTATTATGGCGAGGACCGCGCTTGCCCCGGTTGGGAGCCGGGCGGGGACGAGTTCATCTCGCCCGCGCTGACCGAGGCGCTGCTGATGCGCCGTGTGATGGCGCCCGGCGCGTTCCGGGCGTGGTTCGACGCATTCCTGCCCGATCTCGCGGCCGGCAGCCCGCGCGCCCTGTTCACCCCCGCCTTCGTGTCGGATCGGTCGGACGGGAAGATCGCGCATCTCGATGGCGTGAACCTCAGCCGCGCCTGGTGCTGGCGCGGACTTGCCGACGCGCTCGATCCCGATCTGGCCAAGCTCGCCCGCGACACCGCCGACCTGCATCTCGACGCCAGCCTCCCCCATGTCGCCGGCGACTATATGGGCGAACACTGGCTCGCGACCTTCGCTTTGCTTGCGCTGGAGAGCGGTGCGAGCTGACGCCCCCAGGGGCGTCGGCATGGTTTACAGATCGTTAAGAGCCGGGGACCGGAAAGCGCGGATTTCCGCCATTGGCCCGGTCCTTGCTGTCGTTCGGACATGCTTCGCCGGATCGGACGCCTGTTCGTGATCAAGACCCGCCTGGAGGCGATGGTCGTCATCTATGCGCTGGCCTTGGGCGCGATCGAGCGCGGCGCCCATTATCGCGAGACCTATCCCGGCATCGGCGGCTGGCTGCTCTCCGCGGCCTGCACCGGCGCGGTTTTCCTGGCCGGCGCGAAGCTGATGGAGCTGACGCGCAAGGACAATGGCGAACGGCGCCGCCGCACCGATTTCACGCCTTCCCAAGATTTGGCGAATTCCGCCAACTAGAGGCGCCTGAGCGGATCGGCGCCGGCGCCCGATTTCTTCAAAAACTGGCGGAAAACTGCGGAAAAATCCGTTTGGCACGCCTCTTGTTATCCTTGTGGGCACGAGTTTCGAACAGACCCACAGGGAGCAAGACAATGACCAACATTTCCAATTTCGCCCGCAACGCCATCGCCGCCGCCGGTGCGATGCTGCTGTCGATCGCCTTCATCGGCACCGCCGTCGGCCCCGCCACGGTGCAGGCCCAGTCTTCGGTTCAGGTCGAGGCCTGACCCAGGGAGAGGCGGCCGGGGACGCATGCGCCCCCCATCGAGCGCCCCGGCCGCCCCCCAAACCCGCTTCGTCTTTGGAGTGACAGTCGAATGAGCATCTTTTCCCGCACCCGCGACATCATCGCCGCCAACGTGATCGACCTCGTCGAGCGGTCGGACGATCCGGCGAAGACGATCCGCGTGGTCATCCTCGAAATGGAGGAGACGCTGGTCGAGGTGCGCGCCACCGCCGCCCGCTACATCGCGGACAGCAAGGAGAAGCGCCGCCAGCTCGCCCGGCTCGCCGAGCTCCAGGACAGCTGGACCGAGCGCGCCGAACTGGCGCTGTCGCGTGGCCGCGAGGATCTCGCCCGTGCCGCTCTCATGGAGAAGGAGAAGCTGATCGACCTTGCCGAGGAGATCGAGGCGGAGGTCGCCGACATCGAGGCCGCGCTGCGCGCCTCGGAGGCCGACATCGCCAAGCTCCAGGCGAAGCTGCGCGAGGCGCGGGTGCGCCAGAACGCGGTCTTCACCCGCATCGAAAGCGCGCAGAACCGCGTCAGGATGCGCGAGGCCTATGCCGGGTCGAAGGCGGAACAGGCCTTCTCCAACTTCGCGCTGCTCGAGCGCGAGGCCGATTATGCCGAAGGCCAGGCCGAGGCGCTCGCGCTCGCCGCGCCGAAGAGCCTCGAAGAGGAGATCGCGGAACTGAAGGTCGCGGATCGCGTCGAGGCCGAGCTCGCCGCGATGAAGGCGCGGAAGGAAGCGGCATGAACATCGACATCAACGGCACCGATATCGGCGAGCTCATCGAGTTCGTGAGCTGGGGCGTCAGCATCTTCGCGATGCTGCTGGTCGGGCTGCTCGTCTACCTGATGGTTCGGCCCCCGCGCCACATCCGCCGCCGCCGCCGCGACGCCCCGCCGCCGCGCGAGCTGTCGCCGGACGAGGGTGAGGAATTGTGGGCGCTGGTCGATCGCATGGAGGCGCGGCTCGCGGTCCTCGAACGGGCGATCGGCGACGAGAGCGGCCGGTCCGCGCAGCGCAGTTTGGAATCGACGGCCGAGCGCCGCGACAACGGGAGGAAGGAATGAGCAAGCCAAGGTTCGAAGTCGACCGCGAAGAGGGCAAGCTGCTCGGCGTGTGCGCGGGCCTTGCCAAGGCCACAGGCGTCGACGCGACGATCGTCCGGGTCGGTTTCGTGCTGGCGACGGTCTTTCTCCACGGCTTTCCGTGGGTGCCGCTCGCTTATGTCGCGCTCGCCCTGATCGGCCATCGCAAGGCGCGCGCCGGGGATCGCGTCGGGATCGATCGCACCGGCCGGGCGGAGGAATCGCGGGAGCGTCTGCGCGCGCTCGATCTCAGGATCCAGGCGATCGAGAGCCACGCGGCGAGCAGCAACAGCGCGCTCGCCCGCGAGATCGACGCGCTTCGCTAGTTCATTCGAAGGACATGGGAGGAAAAGATGACCGAAGCCATGACCACCGTCACCGTCGCCAGCTTCGCCCTTGTTGGCCTCACGATCGCGCTCGCCGCCGCCCTCAAGGGCTGGCAGGGCTGGCTCGAGGTGAAGCGGATGGAGCTGGGGAGCGCCGGCGCCGGCGCGGGTGAGCCGCGCAGCGCGGCGATGGAGCGGATCGAGATCGCGGACCTCAAGGAACGGATCCGCAAGCTCGAATCGATCGCCGCCTGCATCGATCTGTAACGGGACGCCGCGCCTCCCTTCCGCGGGAGGCTGCGGCTCAATCCCCGATCCGCAGCCGCGTCGTCGTCCCGTCGGCTGCGATGTGCCAGATATCGCCGAATTCGCTTTCGCCAAGCTCGCCCGGAGAGGCGCCGCCGAGCGCGGCGATGAGGCCGCCCACCGTGTTGCTGTGGCCAACGATCAGGACCGGGCCGCCGACGGCGCGGACGCGCTCCACCAGCCCGGCGACATCGCGCGGATCGTAGACCATCGGGGTCAGCCCAAGCCGGGCGGCAAGCGGCGCAACGGTCTGGCGGGTGCGCCGATAATCGGTGACGAAGATCGCGACCGGCGGCGAGCCTTGGAATTGGCGGGCGAGCGCCTCTGCGGTGCGCCGGCCTTCGGGCAGCAGGTCCGGGTCGCGCTGCCCCGGCGGCGTGTTGAGATGGCGCATCACGTAGACGTCGGCGCTCGGGGTTGCGGTCGCGGCGAGCGCGGCGAGCAGCAGGGTGACGAGGGACATGCCGTTTCCTTTCGCTGCGCAGCAAAGCCGATCACGCCCCGGTTGGCAATTGGCGTCCAGATGGACTAGGGCGTCGGCCTTGAGCCAAGGACAGCAGGGCACAGGATGACCAGCCGACCCGAGCGCCGCAGCAATCGACCGGCGCTCTCTCTCCACGTTCCCGAGCCCGATGCGCGGCCCGGCGAGTCGCCCGATTTCAGCGCAATTCCGATTCCCGCCGCCGGCAGCGCGCCGCGCCCGCCCGTGGATGCCGCCGCGGCCGACACGCACCCACTGTGCTACACGCTGGTGCGCGTCCTCGACCAGGACGGGCGGGCGGTCGGCCCCTGGGATCCGAAGCTCGATCCGGAGCTTCTTCGGCGGATGCTGAAGGAAATGGTCACGGTCCGCGTCTTCGACGAACGGATGTTCCGCGCGCAGCGGCAGGGCAAGACCAGCTTCTACATGAAGTCGCTCGGCGAGGAGGCGGTGGCGGTCGCAGCGGCCCATGCGCTCGAGGCCGAGGACATGTGCTTCCCCACCTATCGCCAGCAGGGGCTCCTCGTCGCGCGCGGCTATCCGCTCGTGGCGATGATGAACCAGATCTATTCGAACCAGGGCGATCCGCTGAAGGGCCGCCAGCTGCCGATCATGTATTCGGATCGGGCGAGGGGCTTCTTCTCCATCTCCGGCAATCTCGCGACCCAATATCCGCAGGCGGTCGGCTGGGCGATGGCCTCGGCGATCCGGGGCGACAGCCGCATCGCGGCGGGCTGGATCGGTGACGGCGCGACGGCGGAGGGCGATTTCCACAATGCCGTCACCTTCGCCGGCGTCTATCGCGCGCCGGTGATCCTCAACATCGTCAACAATCAATGGGCGATCTCCTCCTTTTCGGGGATCGCAGGGGCCGAGCTCACCACCTTCGCGGCGCGCGCGATCGGCTATGGCATTGCGGGCCTCCGGGTCGACGGCAATGACGCGCTCGCCGTCTATGCGGCGACTCGCTGGGCGGCCGAACGGGCGCGTTCGAATCTCGGGCCGACGCTGATCGAGCTGTTCACCTATCGCGCCGAGGGCCATTCGACCTCCGACGATCCGAGCGGCTATCGGCCGAAGGATGCCGGCGCCGCCTGGCCGCTCGGCGATCCGGTCACGCGGCTGAAGGAGCATCTGGTCGGCCTGGGCGAATGGGACGATGAGCGGCACAAGGCGCTGGAGGAAGAGGCGCAGGCCGCCGTCCGCCAGGCCCAGAAGGAAGCCGAGGCGAAGGGCACGCTCGGCAACGGCCATTATGACGCTATCGACACCCTGTTCGAGGATGTCTTCGCCGACGTGCCCTGGCATCTCGCCGAACAGCGCGAGCAGGCTCGCGCCGAGCGCAAGGCCCGCGGCAAATGAGCGTGATGAACATGATCGAGGCGCTGAACAGCGCCCATGACGTGATGCTTGGCCGCGACGAGGCCGTCGTCGCGTTCGGCGAGGATGCCGGCTATTTCGGCGGCGTCTTCCGCGTCACCGCCGGCCTCCAGAAGAAATATGGCAAGACCCGCGTGTTCGATGCGCCGATCGCCGAGGGCGGCATTGTCGGCGCCGCGATCGGCATGGCGCTCTATGGCCTGAAGCCGGTCGCGGAGATCCAGTTCGCCGATTATATCTTCCCCGGCTTCGACCAGATTTTCTCCGAAGCGGGGCGCATCCGCTATCGCACCGCGGGCGAATGGTCGGTGCCGATGGTGATCCGCAGCCCCTATGGCGGCGGCATCTTCGGCGGGCAGACGCACTCGCAATCGCCCGAGGCCTTCTTCGCGCACATGCCGGGGATCAAGACGGTGATCCCGTCCAATCCCTATGATGCCAAGGGCCTGCTGATCGCGGCGATCGAGGACCCCGATCCGGTCCTCTTCTTCGAGCCCAAGCGAATCTATAACGGCCCGTTCGACGGCTATTACGATCGGCCGGTCACGCCATGGGCGAGGGACCCGCGCGCCGAGGTGCCGGAGGGGCATTATACCGTTCCGATCGGCAAGGCGGCGGTGGTCCGCGAGGGCGAGGCGGTGACCGTTCTCGCCTACGGCACGATGGTCCATGTCGCGCTCGCCACCGCGGCGGCCGAGGGGATCGACGCCGAGGTGATCGATCTTCGCACCATCGTGCCGCTCGACATCGGGACGATCGAGCAATCGGTGAAGAAGACCGGCCGCTGCGTCGTGCTTCACGAGGCGACGCGGACCGCCGGCTTCGGCGCGGAACTGAGCGCGCTCGTCCAGGAACGCTGCTTCTATCATCTCGAGGCGCCCGTGGTCCGGGTCACCGGCTACGACACGCCCTATCCCCATTCGATGGAATGGGATTATTTTCCGGGGCCGGCGCGGCTCGGCCCCGCGCTCAAGGCCGTATTGAAGGACTGACCGGCATGGCCCGCTACGAATTCAAGCTCCCCGACATCGGTGAAGGCATCGCCGAGGCCGAGATCGTCGCCTGGCACGTCGCGGTCGGCGATACGGTGGCCGAGGATCAGCAGCTCGCCGACATGATGACCGACAAGGCGACGGTCGAGATGGAAAGCCCGGTCGCCGGGAAGGTCGTCGAGATCGCCGGGCAGGTGGGCGACATGGTGCCGATCGGATCGGTCCTCGTCGTGCTTGAAACGGAAGGGGAGGCGGCCGCGCCGGAGGTGCCGGAGCTCAAGGCGACCGAGACCGAGGAGCCGCTGGCCGACGGGCTGGTGCCGGAAGCGGAAGTGCCGGAAGCGGCAACCTCCGTTTCGCCCGCGCCGAAAACAGGCTCGTTCGTCCCGAGCGAAGTCGAGGGGCGCCCCTCGGACTCCGTGCAGCGCGCCTCGACTTCGCTCGGCACGAGCGAGGGGGGGGACAAGGTTCACAAATCCGATGTCCAGGCCTCCCCCGCCGTTCGCGCCCGGGCCCGCGATCTCGGCATCGATCTCGCGCGGGTCAGATATGCCGGCGATCGCATCCGCCATGCCGATCTCGACGCCTATCTGCTCTACAATGGCGGCGGCGTCGCGCACGGGCCGGCGGCGAAGCGGGCGGACGAGGACGTGAAGGTCGTCGGCCTCCGGCGCAAGATCGCCGAGAATATGCAGGAGGCGAAGCGCCGCATCCCGCATTTCACCCTGGTCGAGGAATATGACGTCACCGCGCTCGAGGAAACGCGCGCGATGATGAACCGCGATCGCGGCGACAATCCCAAGCTCACCATGCTGCCCTTCCTCATCACCGCCCTGTGTCGCGCGCTGCCCGATTTCCCGCAGATCAACGCGCGCTACGATGACGAGGCGAACGTCATCCACCGCTCCGGCGCCGTCCACATGGGCATGGCGACGCAGACCGATAACGGCCTGTCGGTGGCGGTGATCCGCAACGCCGAGGGCCGCGACGTCTGGAGCCTCGCCGGTGAAATCCTGCGCCTCGCCGAGGCGACCCGCACCGGCAAGGCGACGCGCGACGAGTTGCAGGGATCGACGATCACCATCTCCAGCCTCGGCCCGTGGGGCGGCATCGCCTCCACCCCGGTCATCAACCGGCCGGAGGTCGCGATCCTCGCGGTCAACAAGGTCCGCGAGACGCCGGTCGTCGTCGATGGCGCGCTCGAGGTCCGCAAGATGATGAACCTCTCCATCTCCTGCGATCACCGGGTCGTCGACGGCTGGGATGCGGCCTTGTTCATGCAGGCGCTGAAGGGTCTGATCGAAAATCCGCTGCGCCTGCTGTCGATGCGCTGAGCGGGCCGGGCGCGCCCGCCGTCCCTATGCCGGCGCGCCGAACGGGGCTAAGGCAAGGCCATGCTGAAGAAGACCGAGGGCGCCGATATCGCGGCGCTGAAGCTGATCGACGATCGCCTGCGCTGGCTGTCGGCGTGGACCATCCACAATGCCAATCATGTCCGCGAGAATGTCGACGGGCTGAAGGTCGGCGGGCACCAGGCCTCCTGCGCGTCGATGACCGCGATCATGGCGGCGCTCTATTTCCACGCGCTCGGGCCGAACGACAAGGTCGCGGTGAAGCCCCATGCCGGGCCGGTGCTCCACGCCATCCACTATCTGCTCGGGTCGCAGACCCGCGAGGCGATGGAGGCGTTTCGCGGCTTCGGCGGGATGCAGAGCTATCCGAGCCGGACGAAGGATCGGATCCCCGTCGATTTCTCGACCGGCTCGGTCGGGCTCGGCGTCGCGATCACCGCCTTCGCAAGCCTCGTCCAGGATTATTGCGTCGCCCACGGCCTGATGCAGCCGGCCGATACCGGGCGGATGGTCGCGCTGATGGGCGATGCCGAGCTTGACGAGGGCAATATCTACGAATGCCTGATCGAGGCGGCCAAGCACGATATCCGCAATTGCTGGTGGATCGTCGACTATAACCGCCAGAGCCTCGACGCGACGACGGCGGACCGGATGTTCAGCCGCTTCGACGAGATTTTCGCGAGCTGCGGCTGGCGGGTCGTGACGCTGAAATATGGCAAGGCGCAGGAGGCCGCCTTCCGCGAGAAGGGCGGCGCGGCACTGAAGCGCTGGATCGACGAGACGAGCAACGCCGATTATGCGGTGCTGACCTATCTCGGCGGGCCGGCCTGGCGGGCGAGGCTCGAAAAGGATCTCGGCAAGGCGGTGAGGCCGATCCTCGACGCGCGCGACGACGATGCGCTCGCCGCGCTGATGACCAATCTCGGCGGCCATTGCCTGGAAACGCTGACCGACGCGTTCGATGTGGCGCAGGACGACGTGCCGACTTTGTTCATCGCCTATACGATCAAGGGCTTCGGCCTCCCCTTCGCCGGCCACAAGGACAATCATGCCGGGCTGATGAACCCCGGCCAGATCGCCGCGCTTCGCGATGCCATGGGGATCGCCGAGGGCGAGGAATGGGCGCCCTGGGCGGGGCTCGGCGGCAACAGCGCGGAGGCGGCGCGGGCGCTCGCCGATCGGGCGCGGATCGCCCGCGAGAAAGCGGCGCGGGCCTGGCATGTCGCCGAGGTGCCCGCGATCGCGGTGCCGAGCGGTGATGAGCAATCGACCCAGGCCGCGTTCGGCCGCATCCTGCTCGATCTCGCCAAGGCCGGCGGCGCGCTCGCCGACCGGATCGTGACGACCTCGCCCGACGTCACCGTATCGACCAATCTCGGCGCGTTCGTGAACCAGAGAGGTTTGTTTAGAAGGCAGGAGCTCGCCGATCTGTTTGCCACCGCGAAGATACCCTCGGCCCAGAAATGGAGCGGCGGCACCGCCGGGCAGCATATCGAGCTCGGCATCGCGGAGAACAATCTGTTCCTCATGCTGGCGGCGCTCGGCCTCGCGGGCGACCTCTTCGGCGCGCGGCTCTTCCCGATCGGCACGGTCTATGATCCGTTCATCGCCCGCGGCCTCGATGCGCTGAATTATGCCTGTTACCAGGACGCGCGCTTCCTCCTCGTCGCGACGCCGTCGGGCGTGACGCTCGGGCCAGAGGGGGGCGCCCACCAGTCGATCAATCCGCCGCTCATCGCGATGGGCCAGCCCGGGCTCAGGCATTACGAGCCGGCTTATGCGGACGAGCTGGCGCTGTTCATGGAGGAGGCGTTCCGGCTGATCCAGGACCCGGCGGGCGAGAGCGTGTACCTGCGCCTCACGACGCGCAGCATCCCGCAGATCACGCGCGCGGACGATGGCTGGAAGGCCGGCGCGCTGGCCGGCGGCTACTGGCTGCGCGAGCCGGCGCCGGGCGCCGAGGCGGCGCTGGTCTATAGCGGCGCGCTGGCCCCCGAGGCGCTGGCGGCATGGGAGGCGCTCAGGGACGACATACCGGGCCTCGGCCTCCTCGCGGTGACCTCGCCGACGCTGCTCCATCGCGGCTGGAGCGAGCGCCGCTCGGGGCGCTGGGCCGGCCGGGAGGCGACGCCGAGCCATGTCGAGACCCTGCTCGCGCCGCTGTCGCGCGAGGCGGGGCTCGTCACCCTGATCGACGGGTCGCCGGCGGCGCTCTCCTGGCTCGGCGGGGTTCGGGGCCACAGGGTCAGCCCGCTCGGCGTCGATCGCTTCGGCCAGACCGGAAGCCTGCCCGATCTCTACCGCGCCTACCGGCTCGACGTCGACGCGCTGGTCGAGGCGGCGGCGGAGCTGTTCCTCGATTGAGCCCTGTCCTCCCCGACTGTGGGGAGGATCAGTTGGTCGGCGGCCTCTGGGTCGCGCCGCCCGGCTGCGGCGCGGGGCCGACCGGGATCGGCGCGGCATTGTCGGGCACCTGCGGAGCCGGCGCCTGCGGCTCGGGCGGCGGGGCCTGGACGTTGGCCGGCGCGCTGCTCGTCCGGTCGGTCTGCGACAGCGGCACCGCCGGCGCGCGGGCGGGGCGGATGCCGAGCGCATCGACCATGAAGGCCCGCCAGATCCGCGCCGGCAGCCCGCCGCCGGTCGTGCCCGGCAGCGGCGTGTTGTCGTCATTGCCGACCCATATGCCGACGACGAGATCGCCGGCGAAGCCGACGAACCAGGCGTCGCGATAATCGGATGTCGTGCCGGTCTTGCCGAAGGTCGGGATGGAAAGGCGGGCGGCGCGGCCCGTGCCCCGCTGCGTCACCGCGTACATCACGTCGCGAAGCATCGGGAAATAATGGCCGCGATGCAGCGGCTCGGCGCCCCAGCCGAGCCAGCCGGGCGACGGTTCGGTGAGGCCATGCGCGCGGATCGGGTAGCGGCCCGATGCGATGCCGGCATAAGCGGCGGTAAGCTCGATCAGGCTGACCCCGTTCGTGCCGAGCGCAAGGCTCGGATCGGCGCGCAGCGGGCTGGTGATGCCGAGATCGCGCGCGGCGCGGATGACGTTTCGCCGCCCGACCCGCTCCTGGGTCTGCACCGCGACCGAATTGCTCGATTCGGCGAAGGCGTCGCGAAGCAGCTCCCGCCCGCGATAGCTGTTGCCGTAATTGGCCGGCTCCCAGTTGCCGAGCCGGATCGGCACGTCGTTCACCGGCGTGTTGGGCGTCATCCCGGCGCGGAAGGCGGCGAGATAGACGAACGGCTTGAACGCCGATCCCGGCTGGCGGCGCGCCTGGGTGGCGCGGTTGAAGGCGCTTTGCGAATAATCGCGGCCGCCGACCATCGCGACCACGCGCCCGTCGAGCCGCATCGCCACCAGGGCCGCCTGCGCGCCGCCCAGATTGGCGCGGCGGATCGCGCGCACCGCATAACGCTGCATGTCGCCTTCCAGCGTCGTGTGGATCTGGCGCTCGCCATAGGCCTCGTCCTCCAGCGCGCCGGTCTGCGGCAGCACCCAGTCCGCGAAATAGGTGCCGGTCGGCACATCGCCGTCGGGCGCGCGGCGGACGCGGGCGAGGGTGGTGTTCCGCGCCTTTGCCTCGCTGATATAGCCGACCTCGGCCATCATCCGCAGAACCCGGCGGGAGCGCTGCTGCGCCCCCTCCAGATTGCCGGTCGGGGCGAGCCGCGACGGCGCGTTGACGACCCCGGCGAGCATCGCCGCCTGGGCGAGCGTCAGGCGCTCTGGATCGGTGTTGAAATAATGATGGGCGGCGGCGCGCAGGCCATAGACGTTGTCGCCGAAATAGGCGTTGGAGAGATAGCGATCGAGAATCTCCTCCTTCGTCAGCCAGGCCTCGAGCCACAGGGTGATCAGCGCCTCCTGCGCCTTGCGGCCGAACGTCCGGTCGGGGCTGAGGAAGCTGGTGCGCGCGAGCTGCTGGGTCAGCGTCGATCCGCCCTCGCGGACCCGGCCGAGCCGCAGGTTGCGGAGCATCGCCCGGGCGATGCCCCAGGGATCGATGCCGATATGGTGGAAGAAGCGGCGGTCCTCGATCGAGATGAAGGCCTGGCCGACATAAGGCGGCAGATCGGCGACGTGGACCGGCGCCTCGATGATCGCGCCGCGCCGCGCGATCGGCTCGCCCTCGGCCGAAAGCAGCGTGATGCTCGGCGCCGCGATCGGCTGGAGCGAGCGCGACAGCGGCGTGGTGAAGGCGAGCCACGCGATGAGCAGCACGAGGATCAGCGCGCCGAGCTTCAGGGCGCGCTTCACGACGCGCGCGCGCCAGGGCGTGGGCGGTGGCGGCAGGGCCGCCGCTGGCGGCGCGGAGGCGTTGCGCCTCAGCAGCATGCGGGGGCGCGCAGCCGCTCGGGCCCGATCGTCGCGGCGGTGACGCCAAGCTGGGCGAGCCCGTCCGGCCACGGAGTGCCGGCGATCAGCGATTCGACCGCCGCCGCCATGGCCGGGGCGGTCTGAAGCCCATAGCCGCCCTGTCCCGCCAGCCAGAAGAAGCCCGGCGCGTCGGCGGCGAAGCCGGCGGTCGGCACGCGGTCGCCGGTGAAGGTGCGAAGACCGGCCCAGCGATGCGCGATCCGGGTGACGGCGACGGTCGTATAATGTTCGAGCCGATCGGCCGCGAGCGCGATGTCATAATCCTCCGGCGCGGCGTCGCACGGATCGTCTTCCACCTCGTCGACCGGCGAGACGAGCAGCCGCCCCGCCTCCGGCAACATGTAGAAATCGCCGGCGACGCTGTGGACGAAGGGCCAGCCCGCGATCTCGGCCCCGGCGGGCGGATCGACGACGATGATCGTCCGGCGGCGCGGCGCGAGGCCGATCGGATCGACGCCGGCCATCGCCGCGATCCGGTCCGCCCAGGCGCCGGCGGCGTTGACCAGGACCGGCGCCTCATGCGTCTCCCCGGTTTCGTCGCGCACCCGCCAGCCGCCTCCCGGCGCCTCGATCGAGGCGACGCGCCGGCCGGGGAGGACGCTGCCGCCCTTCGCGCGCATGTCCCGCGCGACGCGCTGGAGCAGAGCATCGGCGTCGAGCTTGAGGCCGGTCGGATCGTGGAGGCCGGCGATGGCGCCGCCCGCGCCCGTCCGCAGCGCCGGGCACAGTCGCGCGATCGCGGCAGCATCCACCGGCTCGATCGAATCGCTGAACTCGGACATCGCGGCGCCGAGCGCATCGAGCCGCGGCCGCGACTCCTCGTCCGCGAAATAGAGCGAGGACGCGGTCCGGGCGAGCGCCGGATCGTCCTGGAAAAAGGCGCGGCTCCACGCCGTCATCGCGCGCACCGCCTCGCCCCCGATTCCGTAATGGCTGAACGCGACGCTTCGCCCCGAACTGTGATATCCGGTGGCGTCCTCCGCCTCCAGGACCAGCACCCGGCCGTGCGCCGCGAGGCGCGCCGCCGCCGACAGACCGGCGATCCCGCCGCCGATGATCAGGAAATCCGCGTCGCTCATGGCGAGCGTGTCTAGCCGATCATCGGCCTGCGGGGAAAGGGATCAGCCGATGGTCCGCAAAGGCTCGCGCCCCGCCGGTGCCGGCGCGAAAGCGGCGACGTCGCGTCCCATCAGCCCGTCGACGATCCGCCGGGCCGCCCCGCCGTCGCCATAGATGTCGGCGGGGCGCGGCGCAGCCGGGGCGTCGAGCAGCTGCGTCGCCGCCGTCGCGATGCGTTCCGGATCGGTGCCGACCAGGGTGGCGAGGCCGGCGGCGATGCCCTCCGGTCGTTCGGTCGTGTCGCGAAGCACGAGGACCGGGCGGCCGAGCGCCGCCGCTTCCTCCTGCACCCCGCCCGAATCGGTGAGGATGAGGTCCGCGCGCGTCATGGCGTGGACGAAGGCGGCCAGATCGAGCGGCGCGACCAGGCGGACGTTGGGCGCGCGGCGCAGCGCTTCCCCGGCCGCGGCTGTCAGCGCCGGATTGGGATGGAGCGGCCAGACGATCTCGACATCGTCGCGCTTCGCCAGCGCCGCCACCGCCTCGCAGATCGCGAGGAACGGCGCGCCGAGGCTCTCGCGGCGATGCGCGGTCACCAGCACCAGCCGGCGGCCCGGCGGGATCGCCAGGGCGGCTTCGGCCTCGGCGCGGAGCGCGGGATCGGCGGCCAGCCGGTCGCGAACCATGAAGAGCGCGTCGATGCCGCTATTGCCGGTCACGAAGACGCGGCCGTTCAGCCGCTCGGCGGCGAGCTGCGCCTTCGCGAGCGGAGTCGGCGCGAAGTGGAGATCGGCCATCAGCGCGATGGCGCGGCGGTTCATCTCCTCCGGAAAGGGCGCGCGCGCCGCATAGGTGCGAAGCCCCGCCTCGACATGGGCGACGGGGATCGATCGGTGGAAGGCAGCGGTCGCGGCGGCGAGCGCGGTGGTGGTGTCGCCCTGGACGATCACCCGATCCGGCCGGGCCTTGACCAGCACCTCGTCGATCGCCGCGATCGCGCGGCCGAGCAGGCGCCCGATCGGCTGGCCCGGCTCCATCAGGTCGAGATCGAAATCCGGCGCCAGGCCAAAGAAGGACAGCGGCCCGGCGATCAAGTCGCGGTGCTGGCCGGTCAGGCAGAGCAATGGCTTCACCTGTGGTTCGCGGGCGAGCGCCGCGACCACGGGGGCGAGCTTCACCGCCTCCGGCCGCGTCCCGGCGATCGCCAGCATCCGCATTGCGCGCACCCCCCAGCCCCGCGGAGAGTTAAGCACAGCCCGGTGATCCTGCAAAGCCGGCGCTCGCGCTCAGCGCGCCGTGCGGCGGGCGTCGTCGCGGCCCGCGATATAGGCGGCGCAGCTCGCGCGCAGCGAGGCGCTTTCGCCCGCCGACAGCGCATAGGCGCTGGCGAGGCCGGCGATGAACGAGGCCGGATCGCGCTGGTTGCCGGCGGCGCGGCAGATCGTCGTCACCTGCGCGAAATCGAGCGATCCGGCGCTGGCGCGGCGGACCTGGGTTTGCGGCGACCGCGCGGCCCGGGCCGGCGCGGCGCGATGCGGCTGCAACTGCTCGGCGCGGGCCTGAAGCTCGAGCGTGCGGCGATCGATTTGCGGCAGCGCCGGCTTGGCGGCCAGCATGGCGGCGAGAAGAATGACCATATATGCCCCCGGTAAAGGTTCCCGATGGCCTCGTAGTTATACGGTAATCGGTAAAGAAGGCGTTAACCATGTTTGCCGTCCGCAAGATCGCGGATGCGCGAATATCCTTGCCTTGCCGGTGGAAGTGGGATTCCAGCTTGGCTTCGGAGATGAAGAGGGGCGCGCGCGTGGGCGACGAGGATCTGGCGGCAAGGCTGGCGCAGGGCGCGGGGCGGCTGCTGCTGGCGCTGCGCGAGACATCGTGTCTCGAAGGCCGCGCGCTCGGCGCGGTGGCCGATCAGGTCGCCAATGCCTTCATCCTGACCGCGCTTCGCCAATGGCGGCCGGACGATTGCATCCTTTCAGAGGAAAGCCCCGACGATCCCGAGCGGCTTTCCCACCTGCGCCTGTGGATCATCGATCCGCTCGATGGCACGCGCGAATATGTCGAGGGGCGCAGCGACTGGGCGGTCCATGTCGCGCTCGCGGTTCAGGGCAAGCCCGCTGCGGGCGCGGTCGCGGTGCCGGCGCTCGACCGGCTGTACCGGTCCGACCGGGTCGAGGCGAGGATCGGGTCGCGCCCGCGCCCGCTGATGCTGGTCAGCCGCACCCGCGCGCCGGCCGGGGCGGAGGCGATCGCCGCGGCGATCGGTGCGGATATGGCGCCGATGGGATCGGCCGGGGCAAAGGCGATGGCCGTCGTCGCCGGCGATGCGGACCTCTATGTCCATGCCGGCGGCCAGCATGAGTGGGACAATTGCGCCCCCGCCGCGGTCGCGATCGGCGCCGGGCTCCACGCCAGCCGGATCGACGGGACGCCGCTCCTCTACAACGGGCCGGACACCATGGTGCCGGACCTGATCATCGGCCGGCCCGATCTCGCCGCCCGCGCGATCGCGTTCCTTCAGAGCCAGTCGGCGATCTGACGCCAGGCCGCGAGCTTGCGGTCGAAGGAGAGCGTATAGGCCGGGCTGCTCGACGGCAGGTCGATCAGCGCCGGGCCCGCGAAGCCGGCGAGCTGGCGGCGGCCGATGCGGGCGGAGGTGCCGCCGTTGAAGCCGATCGCCCTCAGCCCCGGCAGCGTCGCGGCGAGCCCGGCGAGATCGCTCGCCTCGTGGAGCCGGATCGCGGCATCGAGGCTCCCCTCGCGTGTCGCGGCGGCGACCGTGTCCCACAGGCCGATCCCGGCATCGAGCAGCGCCGCCAGCCGCGCCTCATAATCCATCGCGGCGAGATCGCGCCCGATCACCGCGCCGACCAGCCGCCAGAACTGGTTTTGCGGATGGGCATAATAGCGCCGCTGCGCGAGGCTGACCGCGCCGGGCAGGCTGCCGAGCAGCAGCAGCTTCGTGTCCGCGCGGATGACAGGGGGAAAGTTGCGATGCATAGGACGGGCATGAAGATAGAAGGCGGCTGCCATTGCGGGAAGGTGCGCTTCGAAGCCGAAGTGCCCGAAGCGGTCGAGATCCTCGACTGCAATTGTTCGATCTGCTCGGCGACGGGCTTTCGGCACCTCATCGTGCCGCACGGCGATTTCCGGCTCCTCACCGATCCCGCAGCGCTCACCTCCTACCGCTTCGGCACCGGCCAGGCGAACCACCTCTTCTGCGCCACCTGCGGCATCAAGAGCTTCTACCAACCCCGCTCCCACCCCGACGCGTGGAGCGTGAATCTGAACGCACTGGACGATGTGACGGGGTTGGCGGTGACGACGAGGCCCTTCGACGGGCGCAACTGGGAGAAGGCGGCGGAGGAGTTGCGGTGAGTGTTCGACTCAGCAACGACAAACTAGAGATCTTTTCTAAGAGATTTCGCGACCTTTTTTAAAAACGCATCCGAATCGTCTGCACGCCCCGCGATTTTTATCTTTACCCCCTTGCGCTGGCTCTGGGGTTGGGCACACTATGGCTCGTGGCGCTCCGAAGGAGGAGCAACCTAGGGGTGCTACACTTGCGGGAACTGTGAACCCCCCCCCCGGTCCATACGGGCGGATCGAATGGAGAGGTTGACGCGGCCATGAGACTATGGCCCCTTCCACAAGGGCCTTAGGGTCCCCCGTCAGCCTCTCCATTCTTGTGCACATTATGCACGCCGAAATATACGCTACAACATTTTTGTAGATAAGATGGCGCCTGCGTGCCTGTGCAGGGTCACAAAGAAACATAACTTTTGTCGCTCAGGACAATTGAATCCGGGCCGTCTTCAGTCTGTTTGAATTTTGCGCCCTCGGCAGACTTCGTCAGTGGGATAGCCACCCACCTTGCCGCCACCCCCATCGCGCCTTAATCTCCGTTCGGAAGGGGGGATGCGATGGCGACGGTGGCGGCGGACATCGGACCTGCGGGGGGCGGGCCGGCGAGCGAGCCGTCCGATCTCAAGCGCGATCGGCTGGTGATCTTCGCCTCCTCGCTCGGCACCGTCTTCGAATGGTATGATTTTTTCGTCTACGGCACGCTCGCCGCGACGCTCGCCCGGCTGTTCTTCCCCGCCTCCAACCCGATGACGAGCTTCCTGCTCGTGCTGGCGAGCTTCGGGGTCGGCTTCGGGATGCGGCCGCTCGGCGCGATCCTGTTCGGCTATCTCGGCGACCGGCTGGGGCGCAAATATACCTTCCTCATCACCATCACCCTGATGGGCGTCGCGACCGCCGGCGTGGGGTTGATGCCGACCTATGCCCAGATCGGGGCGGCGGCGCCGATCCTGCTCGTCATCCTGCGGATCATGCAGGGGCTCGCGCTCGGCGGCGAATATGGCGGCGCGGCCATCTATGTCGCCGAACATGCGCCCGCGAACCGGCGCGGCCTTTACACCAGCTTCATCCAGGCCGGGGTGATCGGCGGCTTCATGCTGAGCCTCGCCGTCGTGCTCGGCACCAATGCGCTGCTGAGCGGCGAAGCGGAGGAAAGCTGGGGATGGCGCGTGCCCTTCCTCATCTCGCTGCTGCTGCTCGCCGTGTCGCTGTGGGTGCGGCTGAAGCTCAAGGAAAGCCCGGTCTTCCAGGCGATCAAGGAAGCGGGCGAGCTGGCGCGCAATCCGCTGCGCGAAAGCTTCCGCGGCTGGCGGCAGATCCGGATGATCTTCGTCTCGCTGTTCGGCATCGCCGCTGGGCTGACGGTGGTGTGGTACACCGCGACCTTCCAGGCGCTCTATTTCCTGCAGAATTCGCTGCGGATCGACGATACGGCGGCGCGGCTCATCATCGGCCTCGCGACCGTGATCGGCACCTTCTGGTTCATCCTGTTCGGCTGGCTTTCGGACAGGATCGGGCGCAAGCCGCCGATCATCGCCGGCTATGCGCTGACGATCATCCTGCTCTTCCCGCTGTTCCACTGGATGGCGGCGGCGGCCAATCCGGAGCTGTCGGCGGCGCGCCTCAGAAGCCCGGTGACGGTGCAGGGCACGCATTGCGAGTTCAATCCGTTCGCAAGCCGCCAGGCCAATCCGTGCGGCCGCGCGCTCGACGCGCTCACCCGGCGCGGCATTTCCTATGAAATCGTGCCCGCGCCGGGCTGGACCGGCGATGGCGATGCCTATCAGGTGCGGATCGGCGCCGAGCCGGTCGACGCGGCCGATGAAGCGGCGCTCGATCGCGCGCTCGGCGCGGCCGGCTACCGGCTCGAAAAGACGACGCCGCCGGCGGGCCGCATAGTCCCGCTGGTGATCGCCCTGCTGCTCGTCAGCCTGCTCTCGGGCATGACCTACGGGCCGGTCGCGGCCTTGCTGGTCGAGCTGTTCCCGGCGCGGGTGCGCTATACGTCGCTGTCCATCCCCTATCATGTCGGGACCGGCTATTTCGGCGGATTCCTGCCGTTCATCAGCCAGTATATCGTCGCGCGGACCGGCGATCCGTTCGCCGGTTTGTGGTACACGGTCGGCGTGGTCGCGGCCGCGCTTGTCATCACCTTGCTGTGGCTGCCCGAAACCGCCGGACGGCGGTTGGACTAGCCCGGCAAGCTCGGCTACCGCCAGGCGATGATTCCCTCCGCGCTCCGGCTGATCCTCGACGGCGACGCCCTCGTTTCCAACTGGCACTGGCTCGCCCACAAATCGGGCGGCGGCGCGGCCTGTGGCGCGGCGGTGAAGGCCGACGCCTATGGCCTTGGCGCGCGCGAGGCGGTGAAGCGGCTCGCCGCGGCGGGATGCCGCGACTTCTTCGTCGCGACCTGGGCCGAGGCGGAGGCGCTGATGCCCTGGCCGGCGGACCTCAACCTCTCGGTGCTCCACGGCGTCGGCGAGGAGGATATGGCCGCCGCGCTCGCCTCGCCCGCCCGGCCGGTGCTGAACAGCCGGGCGCAGGTGGAACGCTGGAAGCAGGCGGCGCCGGCGCGGCCGTGCGACGTCATGGTCGATACCGGCATGAACCGGCTCGGCCTCACGGTGCGGGAGGCGCGCTCCGGCCTGCTCGACGGGCTCGCGCTGCAGACGCTAATGAGCCATCTCGCCTGTGCCGACGAGCCGGGGCACGAGATGAACGAGCGGCAGCTCGGCATTTTCCGCTCGCTCCGGCGCGAAGTTTCGGCGGCGCGCTACAGCCTCGCCAATTCCGCCGGCATCTGCCTTGGCAGCCGATATGCGTTCGGGCTGACCCGGCCGGGCCTTGCGCTCTATGGCGGCATCCCGGTGCCGGGCGATGCCGAGCAGGAGGCGGGGCTGAAGCCGGTGGCGCGGATCGAGGCGCGGGTGCTCCAGGTCCGCGAGGTGCCGGCCGGCCAATCGGTCGGCTATGGCGCGACCTTCGTCGCCGGGCAGGACATGCGCGCGGCGATCCTCAACATCGGCTATGCGGACGGCTATCTGCGGCCGCTCGCCGGCAGGGGCCATGCGCTGGCGGGCGACGTGCGCTGCCCGATCCTCGGCCGCATCTCGATGGACCTGATGGCGGTGGCGCTGCCCTCCGGCGCGGATGCGGCCGAGGGGGACTGGCTCCAGATCGATTTCCGCCTGCCCGAGCTTGCCGGCGAGCTCAGCCAGTATGAGCTGCTGACGACGCTCGGCCGCCGCTACCGCCGCGTCTGGCGCTGAGCCTCAGCTGTCGGCAAGGATCGGGGTCGGCGGCGGATAGGTGAAGCGCGTGCGCCGGATCCAGCGCGAGGCGACCAGCTTGGTGCCGCTCCGCACGGGAAGGCCGGCATGGCGCGCCCGCGGATCGGCGCGGCCCTCCGCGTCGACATTGGCGAACATCAGCGCATCGCCCGGGCGGCCGCGAAAGCGGAGGCCGAGCTCCGGAAAATCGGTTTCGCCCCCCTCATAATCCTCGTTGAGATAGACCAGCACGGTGATGATTCGCTGATTGTCCGTCGCCGGCAGCGCATCCATGTGCGGCCGATATTCGCCGCCGGGGAAATAGCGCAGGACCTGGAGCGGCTCGCCATGGGCGTGATCGGTGCCGCTGAGCGCCGCGATCCGGCGGTTGATCGCGCCGACGACGAAATCCTCGTAATAGACGCCGAAGCTCGCGAAGTCGCAGGTCCGGATCGGGTGGGGCCCCATCCGGCCGGTCGCCGGATCGACGACCAGCGAGGGCGCCATCATCGGCGTCGCGCGGCTGACCAGATAGGCGCATTCGGCCGCACCGAGCAGGCCGCGCGCCACCGCGACGGATGGCGACTCGCTCAATCGCTCGAGCTGCGGCGTCGTCATCGGCCCGCCCGCCTCGTCCAGCGCGAAGTCGGCGAGGGCGTCGAGCTGCGCGCGTGCCTGCGCGATGCGCGGCGCCAGTTCCCGAAGCGACGCCAGCGCCCCCGGCCAGTCCGATGGGCCGCCGACCCCGTTGGCGGCGAAGAAGGCGTGGAGCAGGGCGGCATCGTCATTGCCCGCCGCCGCCGCGCGCTGGAGCAGCGCGCGCGCCTCGCCAAGATCGCGCCGCACGATCCCGCCCTGGATGCGCCAGTCGGCAAGCTGCCTCAGCGCGTCGGAATCCCCCGCGCCGGATGCTTCGGCAAGCGCCGCGAATGCATCGCGATGGCGGCCTTCGGCGGCGAGCGCATGGGCGCGGGTGACGGCGGGTGACGGCATCTCCAAGTCCTTATGCGTCGCGTCCACCAAAAAAAAGAGCCGGGAGGAAAACCTCCCGGCCCCGAGGTCGATCAATCCGCGGCCTAGAAGCGGGCGCGGAACCCGCCGTAGAAGGACCGGCCCTGGAAGTCGTAGATGGCGGTTCCGGCTCCGGTCGCGGTCGTGCCGAGCGGCGCGTGCCGATCGAACACATTGTCGACGCCCACATAGAATTTGAGGTCGCGTCCGAAGCCCGCGCCGTTGCGGATGTTCCATTCGAGCCGGATGTCCGAATAGGTGATCGCCGGATAGCGCGCCGGCGAGAAGGCATCCAGATTCTGCGGCCCCAGATCGTTGACGTTCGTCACATTCTCCGCCGCGCCGGAGAACATCGGCCCGATATAATGGAACCGATAGCCGAAGGTGAACGCCTTGTAGGTGAGGTCGGCATCGATCCGGAACTCGTCCTTCGGATCGCCGATCTCGCCCAGGATCCGGTTCTCGAAGTCCGGATTGGTCGCGCTCTCATAATTGCTGATCTGGAAATTATGCACGTAGATCAGGCTGGTATCGAGCCGCAGGTCCGTCGCCAGATTGGTGCGGTAGGACACGTTGACATCGATGCCGCGCCGCACCCGGCGGGCGAAGTTGAGCGGCGCCACGATCAGCGAATTGCCGAGGATCTGGCCGGGCAGCTCGCCGTTCGGGCCGGTGCCGGGACCCGCGAACCGGACGAACTGCTGGCAGAAGATGTTGTTGAGATCCGGCAGATCGTAACAGCTGTTGACGATGCCCTGAGCGCCGACGGACGTGATGATCCCGTTCACCGTGATGTCGTAATAATCGGCGGTGATGGCGAGGCCGGGGATGAAGCGCGGCTGGATCACGGCGCCGACCGTCCAGGAATCGGAGGTTTCCGCCTGGAGGTTCGGGTTGCTGCCGCTGACGATCGGCAGCGAATAGGTGATCACCGGCAGGTTGCCGAGATTGCCGCCAAGGTCCGACTGGCAATTACGGGTACGATTGGCGTTGGCGGAGATGTTGTTCGGGTTGCACGGATCCTGGAAGCCCGGCGCGAAGTTCGGGACCAGCGGGAACGCGGTTTCCGAAACGTTCGGAGCGCGCACCGCGCGGCTGTAATTGCCGCGGAAACGGATGTCGCGGATCGGCGCCCATTCGGCCCCGGCATTATAGGCCCAGACCGTGCCCGTGCCGCCCTGGTAATGGGCGACGCGCGCCGCGCCGTTGGCGGTGAGTTCGTAGAAGAAGGGCACGTCCCGAAGGATCGGGATCCTGAGCTCGCCATAGGCTTCCTTCACCTCGAACGTGTCAGGCTCGAAGCTCGGGATGGAAACGCCGTTGGTGAAGCCGTTGGTGACGAACGGATCCTGCTCGTAAGATGCGTTCTCACGCCGATATTCGACACCGAGCGCGAAGCCGACCGGGCCGCCCGGAAGCTCGAAAAGCTGGCTGAGATCGCCGTTGACGAAGCCGGACAGGACGAGCTGATCGAGCGAGTCGTGCGCGGTGAACTCGCGGGCGAAATAGGCGACCGACGCCCTGTTGTCCGGGGCGCCGAACGGATTGTAGGGCACGCAGGCCGCGATGTCGGCGGCGAGGCGCGCCGCGTTGGTCGCCGGATCGCCGGAGCCCGGACGCTGGATCGGAATCGCCGCGGCCGGATCGAATTGCGAGCGGCACTGGATCTGCCCCGTGACCGGGTTGCGTCCAGCGTCCATCGCCAGCGAGAAGCGCTGCCGGTCGATGAAGCCGTCGGTGGTCACGTCCTCCTGGAACTTGCCGTAATTGACCGACAGTTCGTAGCCCCAGTCCTCGTTGAAGGTCCCGCGAAGGCCGGCGACGACACGATAGGTGTCGCGCTGGAAACGCTCGTCGCGAAGACCGACGTCGAGGAGGTTGCGGGCCAGCTGGAAGCGATAGCTGCCGTCGCCGATCGCGGCGATATCGGCTGCGGTCAGGTTGCCCCCGGCCGGGCAGCTGGCCGTCAGGCTGGTGTTGCAGCCCGACGCCAGGATGAGGTTGGCCAGGGTCGTGCGATCGGCCGGATTGAGGAACGGGTTGTCCAGCCGCGGCCGCTCGCGGGCGTCGCCGATATTGCCGCTGTTGCCGCTGCCGGTCTGGATGAAGGACGGGCCGGCATTGTTGCCCAGGGCGTTGACCCGGTTCCACTTCGCCTCGACGAACACTTCGGCGGCGTCGCTGAAGGTGTAATGGCCGAGCAGGTTGAAATTGTAGCGTTCCAGGTAGGGCAGCACGGAAAGCGTCCTGCCCTCGCGGCCCGTCTGGCCGTTGCCCCCCAGGAAGCTGCCGGTCGGGCCGGAGCCGAAGCGTGCGCCGGTCTGCGCGACCAGGCGGCCGGCCCCGTTGAAGATATAGTTGCAGTTATAGGCGGCACCCAGGCTGTTCGGCGCGCCATCATTGGCAAGGGTTCCGCGTCCGCAGGCCGCGACGGCCAGCTGTTGCTGGATCGGGACCAGGCCGTTCGGGTTGATCGTGGCGCTGCGCACGTCGCGCAGGAAGATCGCGTCCGGGAAGCCGTCGGACCCGTTGGGCAGGCCGGCCGAATCGGCGTCGACGGTGAAGAAGCCGCTCTGGATCCGCAGCCACGGAATGTCGGAGGCGAAGATGCGGTCCTGATGGGCATATTCGCCGTGCAGGGTGATGTTGCCCCGGCCCTCGGCGAAATTGTGGCCGAACATGATCGAGGTGTACTGGTTGCCGCCATAGCCCTGTTCGGCGATGCCGGCCTGCCCGCGGATCTGGAGGCCGTCGAAGTCGCGGCGAAGGATGAAGTTGACGACGCCGGCGATGGCGTCCGAACCGTAGATCGCGGCCTCGCCGCCGGTCACGATGTCGACGCGCTCGATCAGGTCGTTCGGGATCGAGTTCACGTCCGGCGAAACGGCATTGTTGAGAATGTCGGCCGGAACGTGGCGGCGGCCGTTGACCAGCACGAGCGTGCGCTGCGTGCCGAGGCCGCGAAGATCGAGGAGGTTGAGGCCGGCAATACCGATGCCGAGGCCCGGATTCTGCTGCGCGAAGGTGCTGCGCAGCTGGGGCAGATCGTTGAGCTGCTGGCCGACATTGGTGTCGGAGGACTGGAAGAAGGACTCGCCGCTGATCGAGGTGATCGGCACCGGCGACTGGAGGTTGGGCGTCCGGATGCGGGTGCCGGTGACGGTCACCGTCTGCTCCGTCGACGCGCCAGCGGCGCGCGGGACGCAATCGCCGGCGCTCGCCTGCTCCGGCGTGCAATCGGGCTGGGTGTTCTGCGCGAACGCGGCGGTGGGAGCCCCCGCCGCGCCGATAAACAGCGCAGACGCAAGCAGAGTTTGGCGAGTGGTGAGCTTCATGTGCTGATCCCCCTGAATCCGGCATGCGTCGATGGCACGCCACCAGTGGATCAAACAGAAAGAGTTATGGTTCGACAAGAACTAAATGCCGAGCGGGCTTGCTGCCGATGTCGACAGTCGATCGTTGTTGCACGAAGGCAACAGCGACCGAAACCCGCCCAGGCCGCCGAGGGGGCTGGTCCGATAAGGTCCAAACTACTGAAAAAATGCGACTTGTCGGCGACCAGGGGGCGCCGCTCAGCCCCGCTCGACGCACATGGCGATGCCCATGCCGCCGCCGATGCAGAGCGTCGCGAGGCCCTTCTTCGCGTCGCGCCGGCCCATTTCGTAGAGGAGGGTGGTGAGCACGCGCGCGCCCGAGGCGCCGATCGGGTGGCCGATCGCGATCGCGCCGCCGTTGACGTTGACCCGGTCCCCGTCCCAGCCGAGCTCGCGCCCCACGGCGAGCGCCTGCGCGGCAAAGGCCTCGTTCGCCTCGATGAGGTCGAGATCGGCGATGCTCCAGCCCGCCTTCTCCAGCGCGCGGCGGCTGGAAGGGACGGGGCCGATGCCCATGATCGACGGATCGACGCCGGCCGAGGCCCAGCTCGCGACCCGCGCCAGGATCGGCGCGCCGCGCCGCTCAGCCTCCTCGCGCCGCATCAGCACGAGCGCGGCGGCGCCGTCATTGATTCCGGAGGCGTTGGCGGCGGTGACGGTGCCGTCCTTCTTGAAGGCCGGGCGCAGCGGCGTCACGCCGTCGAGCGTCGCGCCGGCGCGGATATATTCGTCGTCCGCGACCACGGTCTCGCCCTTGCGCGACTTGACGGTCACCGGCGCGATCTCGTCGCGGAAGCGGCCGGCGGCGCGGGCGGCCTCCGCCTTGTTCTGGCTGGCGACGGCGAAGACGTCCTGCTCCTCGCGGCTGATCTGATATTGTTCGGCCAGATTTTCCGCCGTGATTCCCATGTGATAGCCGTTGAAGACGTCGGTCAGCCCGTCCTTGATCATCGTGTCGATCAGGGAAAGATCGCCCATCTTCGTGCCGCCGCGCAGGTTCTGCGCGTGGTTGGAGAGGCTCATGCTCTCCTGGCCGCCGGCGACGACGATGTCCGCATCGCCGGTCAGGATCGCCTGGGTCGCCAGCGCGACGGCGCGCAGCCCCGATCCGCAGACCTGGTTGACGCCCCAGGCGGGCACCTCCTTGGCGATCCCCGCGGCCATCGAGGCCTGGCGTGCCGGATTCTGCCCCTGGCCGGCGGTCAGCACCTGGCCGAGGATGACTTCGGACACCTCGTCCGGCGCGACGCCGGCCTGGGCGAGCGCGGCCTCGATCGCGGTGCGGCCCAGTTCGTGCGCCGGGGTCGCGGCGAAGCTGCCGAGGAATGCGCCGACCGGGGTGCGCTTGGCGGCGGTGATGACGACGTCGGTCATTGAGCGAGTCTCCCGAAAACCTGCCGGGCCCACTTAGGCCGCGGCGCCGCGAATTGGTAGGTTCAAGCGGTGGCGGATGCCGGATAGGTGACGCGCGCGCCCTCGATCCGCGCGCCGGGCGTGAGCCGCGCCGGCTCGATCCGATCGCCCATGATATGGAACACCTGCTCGCCGCGCGCGATCAGGTGATCGGCGACGATCCGGCGGTGGCAGCGCCACCACACCGCCTCGGCGCACATCATCGCGGTGCGTCGCGCGCGGCCGAGCGCGACGAGCTCGTCGAGGCCGGCGCGAAAGGCGGCGCCGAGCGCATAATCGGCATAATTGTGGAAGCTCGCATTGCGCCACAGGCCGTCGGTCTCGGGAGGCACCTCCTTCGATCGGGGGCGCAGGCCGCCGAGCGCGGGGAGCATGGCATAGCCGATCTGCCAGGGCGCGAGGCTTTCGGGCAGCGTGTCGGCATTGAACTGGGGATTGGTGCGCGATCGCGGCACGGTGCGGATGTCGGCGACCAGGCCCACCTCCGCACGGCCGAGCGCCTCGGCGAAGGCCGGGATCGTCAGCGTCGAATGGCCGATGGTGAAGAAGGGCCGCGCCACGCCGGTCAACCGCGCCGGCGCGTCGGCGGTTCCGCGTCGTGGCGATCGAGCCAGGCGGCGAGCGGCGCCCACAGCACCGCCTTGCCCCGCGAGCCGACGACCATGCCGACATGGCCCTGCGCGACCTCGATCCGCTCGCCGACACGGGGCGCGCTCGCCTGCGGCACGATCCGGTCGCCGGCGGAAACGATGGTGAGCATCGGCGCGGCGATCGCGGCTGGATCGATCCGCATCCCGGCCACGCGCCACGCGCCACGGCCGGTCCGGTCGTCGGCGAAGAGATCCTCGAACATCTCGCGCGCCGCGGCGACGGCGAGTGGCGGGCCGTCATTGGCCCAGTCCTCGAGCGTCACGAAGCTGCTTGCCGCCTCGCCCTCCAGGGTCGCGAAATCCGCGAACTTGGCGATCGTGCGCGCCGGATCGAGGCCCCAGAAGGCGCTCTGCAAGGCCTCCATCGGCAGCACCCCCAGCGTCTCGGCCGTGAGGCGCGATTGCGCCCAGAGCTGGGCGAGCGCGGTCCGCGCCTCCTCGGGAAAGCCGGCGAAATGCCAGGGCGCGGCGATCGTCGCGAGGCTGCGGACCGGGGCGAGCGCGGCGGCCGCGATCGCCATCGTCCCGCCCAGGCAATAGCCGACCAGATCGGGCGGCGCGTCCAGGCCGCGGATCAGCGGCAGCAGGATCTCCTCGACATGGCCGGCGACCGACAGGCCGCTGCGCGCCGCATCGGGCCAGCCCCAGTCGAGCAGCTGGACGCGCCGCCCTTGCCCCGCCAGCCAGCGCAGCAGCGAGCGGCCGGGCAGATCGAGCACGCTCGGCGGATTGATGAGCGATGGAACGAACAGCACCGTCGGCCCGTCGCCGCCATAATCGCGAAGCATCGCGCCGCGCGCCTCGGCGATCGCCGGCATTGGCGCCGGCGGCGGCGGCCGCGCGGCCTCCTGATACTTTCTGAGTCCGGCGAGCGCGCGCTGCATGGCGGCCGGATTTGCTGCGGTTTCCCGCTGCAGCAAAGAGAGGAAGAGGGGCAGCGGCCGGGGCCTGTGTTGCAGTGCCGCAAAATTGGGTGCAAAAGCGCTGCGTCCATCTGGCGGGGAATTGTTCATGGCAGCGCGGTCCGAAGGCGATCCGGTCATCATCAAGAAATATGCGAACCGGCGTCTCTATGACACCGAAAGCTCGACCTACATCACGCTTGAGCGGCTCGCGCAAATGGTTCGGCAGAAACGCGAGTTCAAGGTGGTCGACGCCAAGACCGGCGAGGACATCACCCGCTCGGTCCTCACCCAGATCATCATGGACGAGGAAGCGCGCGGATCGGAGATGCTTCCGGTCAATTTCCTGCGCCAGCTGATCGGCATGTACGGCGATCAGATGCAGGCGGTGGTGCCGCAATATCTCGAAGCCTCGTTGGAGCAGCTGCAGCGCAACCAGAGCCAGATCCGCGATGCCATGGCGGGCGCCTTCGCCGCCAACCCCTTCGCCGAGATCGCGCGGCGCAACATGGAGCTGTTCACCGCCGCCGCCGCGGGCCGGCCGGCCGCGCCGGCGGGGGCGGGCGGCGGCGATACGAAGAGCGAGCTCGCCGATCTCAAGGCCCAGCTCGCCGAGCTTCAGCGAAAGCTGGACAAGCTCGGCGAATAAGCGGGCCGCTCCGGCCCAGGCCGGGACGGGATCATTCCGGCTTCACGAAACGAAGCGTCATCCGGTCGCTCTCGCCGATCGCGAGATAGCGGTCGCGGTCCTGGTCGCGCAGGGTCAGGGTCGGCGGCAGGGTCCACACGCCCTGCGGATAATCCGCGGTGTCGCGCGGATTGGCGTTGACCTCGGAGGCGGCGACGAAGCGGAAGCCGGCCTGCTCGGCGAGCCGGCGGATGGTCGAGACCTTCATATAGCCGCTGCTGCGCTCGCGCTCCCCGCTGGCGCTTTCGGGCAGGCGATGATCGACGACGCCGAGCGTGCCGCCCGGCTTCAGCATCGCATACATCTGGCGAAAGGCCTCCAGGCTGTAATCGCGGTCGTCGCGGCCTTCGCCCATCCGCCAATTGTGGACGTTGCGGAAGGTGAGCACGACGTCCGCGGTGCCGTCCGGGACCCCGCCGCCGGCGCCGTCGAAGACCGGGAAGGTGGCATAGCGGATGCGGCCGTAGAGATCGGGATGGGCGGCGGCGAGGGCGCGCAGCCGATTGTGCCCGCGATCGCCCATCGCCGTCGCGTAATAGGTGCCGTGATCGGCCAGATAGGGCGCGAGAATCTCGGTATACCAACCGCCGCTCGGCCAGATTTCCACCACCGTGTCGGTCGGCCGCACGCCGAAGAAGGCAAGCGTTTCGGCCGGATGGCGATAGCGGTCGCGCGCGACATTGGCGGGGGTGCGCGTCGGCGCGGCGACGGCCGCGGCGAGCGCCGGATCGGGCGCCGTCGCGCCGGCATCGGCGGCCTTCGCGGTCTGGATCGCCCCGGCCGAGGTGGCGGCGGCCGCGAGGAGGAGGGCGGCGGCGAAGGCATGGCGGATCATCGCTGTCTCTTTCGAAAGGGATGGATCGTCTCTTTTTCCCGAGCCGGCGGCCGGAGGCAAGACGGGGCGTGCCTTCAAGGCGACGCACGATTTGAACCCGCGCCCGGCCCGGGTCGTTGGCGGCCTGCCACACAATTTTCCAGGAGAGACCAAAATGCCCGTCGACCATGACATCGCGACGCTCAATTCCCTCACCACGACGACCATCGACAGCTGCGACGGCTATGAGCGCGCGGCCGAGGATGCCAGCGCCGGCCGGTTCCGCGAGATGTTCCGCGAATGTGCGCGCGAGCGCCGCGCGGCGGTCAGCGATCTGCAGCAGACGGTCCGCTCGCTCGGCGGGACGCCGGTCGACGACGGGTCGCTGATGGCGAACATCCATCGCCGCTGGCTCGATCTCAAGAATGCGCTGTCCGGCGGCGGCGACAAGGCGATCATCGACGAGGTCGAGCGCGGCGAGGACTATATCAAGGGCAAATATGAAGAGGCGCTCGGCGACAGCGAATTGTCACCGACCGCGCTCGAGGCCGTCGACGCCGCCTATCGCTCGGTGCGCGCCGGCCATGACCGGGTGCGCGATCTCAAACATTCGATGGAGGGAAGCGCCGCCTGATCGTCAGGCGGCATCGCGTCCGAAGCGCGCGGCGGCGGGCGCAGGCTCGCCGGCGCGGCGCTCGAACAGCCAGGCCTCGGCCTGCTGAACGGTCGCGAAGCAGCGCGCATCGCGATTGGCGAGCGCACGCTCGAGCTGGAACAGCGCCAGCGTCTGATCGACGACGAAGGCGAGCCGGCGCGAGCGATAGGCCGGATCGGACAGCATCTGCCGGAACGCCTGCACCGAATCCTGCGACTGGATCTTCATGCCGCGCACGTCATTGAGCGTCAGATGCTCGTTCGCCCCGCAGGTCAGCAGCCGGTGCGCCGCCGCGCGCTTCGCAAGGAAGGCGTCGATGTCGGCGGCGGAATAGAAGCCCGACATGGTGATCCGCACCAGATCGCGGGCGGGATCGACGTCGATAGTGAATCTGGCGCTCATGGATGAATTGCGTAGCAGCGGCGCGCTACCAATTTCCTAATCGCCCCTGCGGCTTCCACCGTTACAGGCAGGCCTCGAGATAGGGCTGGTCGAAGCCGAACATCTTGGCCTTTTCGAGCGTATAGGGGCGAAGACCCATCGACCGATATTCGCCGATGATCTTCCCGTCCGGCGTCTCGTCCAGATATTCGAACTTGAACAGCTCCTGGGTGACGATCACGTCGCCTTCCATCCCGATCACCTCGGTGATGTTGGTGCAGCGGCGGGAGCCGTCGCGCAGGCGCTTCACCTGGACGATGAGATCGACCGAGTCCGCGATCTGGCGGCTGATCGCCTCCTTCGGCACCTTGATGTCGCTCATCATCACCATGTTCTCCATACGCGCGAGGCATTCGCGCGGGGAGTTGGAGTGGAGCGTGGCCATCGATCCGTCGTGGCCCGTGTTCATCGCGGCGAGCAGGTCGAAACACTCGCTGCCGCGGATTTCGCCCAGGATGATCCGGTCCGGGCGCATACGAAGCGCGTTGATGACGAGATCGCGGATCGTGATCGCGCCTTGCCCTTCCAGGTTCGGCGGCCGGGTTTCCAGCGGCAGCCAGTGCGGCTGCTGAAGCCTCAGCTCCGCCGCGTCCTCGATCGTGATGACGCGCTCGCCCGGGTCGATCAGCTTCGACAGCGCATTGAGCATCGTCGTCTTGCCCGATCCGGTGCCGCCCGAGATGATGACGTTCATCCGGCTCGCGCCGGCGACCTTCAGCACGGTCGCCATCTTGTCGGACAGCGAGCCCCAGCCCTTCATCATGTCGATGGTGATCGGCTTTTCGGAGAATTTGCGGATCGAGATGGCGGTGCCGCGAAGGCTGAGCGGCGGGATGATGACGTTGACGCGGCTGCCGTCCTGGAGACGGGCGTCGGCGAGCGGGGTCGTCTGGTCGACGCGGCGGCCGACCTTGTTGACGATCCGCTGGGCGATCTGGAGCAGATGCTCCTCGTCGCGGAACTGGATCTGGGCGAGCTGCAGCTTGCCCTTCTTTTCGATGTAGGTCTGCTGCGGCCCGTTGACCATGATGTCGCTGACCTCGGGGTCGCTCAGCAGCTCCTCGAGCGGCCCGAGCCCCAAGAGCTCGTCGACCAGCACCTTTTCGAGCGCGAACTGCTCGCGCCGGTTGAGGTTGATCTTCAGTTCGGCGAGCACCTCGCCGATGATCGGCCGGAATTCCTCGGCCAGCTCGTCCTTGCTCAGCGTCGCCGCGGCCTCGGGATCGACGCGTTCGAGCAGGCGCGGCAGCACCTGTTCCTTGATCCGATGGATCGCGGCCTCGAAGCCCTCGTTGCGCGAGCTGCCCTGCTCGCCCGATTGCGCCTGGCGGTCCGCGAGCCGCGCCATCGCCTCCGAGCCGCGGTCGAGCGGGCCGGCCTCCTCGTCGCCGGGAAGCGGGATGGCGTCGATCGGCGGGAACTGCTCGCCGCCGTCCGGGGATGCGGAAGGCGGGGGCGCGGCGACAGGGCCCTTCATGGGCTTGGCGGTGCCGAAGGTCGGCCGCGCGCCGTTGCCGGCGCTCATGCCGTTGCGTCGTCCGAAAGCACTCATGGTCGTTCGCGAACCCTTCGCTGTTTACGCAGTGCCGATCACCGGGCCGGGTGGTGAATAAGTGCTAAACTTTGACAATAGACTAACAGGGCGGGGAGCCGTGCGCGGCGCGAAGCAACGCTCTGTCGCACATGACAAAAAAGTAATGCGGCGGCCACGCTGACGAGAGATGCGGGGGGCTAGACCGTCCTCGTCAGGCGGCTCGTCCCCAGGCCGCCGACGTCATTTTTCCGGAGCCAGGAATGGGGTCCCTCGCGACCCCTTGCCGCCCGGCGCTCCCCCCCTCGCGCCGGGCGGCTCTTATCTGGAAGGAAGGGAGCCAGGCCTTGCCGTCCAGCGCGTCCAGCCTATCATCGTCGGCGAAAGGTGAGGCAATGGGCCGCAAGATCCTGCTCGTCGAGGACGATCGCGAGACCGCCGACTATCTCGTGCGCGGCCTCACGCAGGAAGGGCACAGCGTCGAGCATGTCGGCGACGGGCGCGAAGGGCTGTTCCGCGCCACCGGACAGACCTTCGATCTCATCATCCTCGATCGCATGGTGCCGGCGCTCGACGGGCTTTCGGTGCTGAAGGCGCTGCGCGCGGCCGGGGTCGAGACGCCGGTGCTGGTCCTGTCCGCCCTCGCTTCGGTCAGCGACCGGATCGAGGGGCTGGAAAGCGGATCGGACGATTATCTCACCAAGCCCTTCGCCTTCGCCGAGCTGCTCGCCCGGGTGAACGCGCTCCTTCGCCGCAGCGAGCAGCGCGCCGTCGCCGCCGATCACCGGCTGATCGTCGGCGATCTCGAGATCGATCCGCTCGCGCGCACCGTGAAGCGGTCCGGACGGGCGATCGATCTCAAGCCGCGCGAATATCGGCTGCTCGAATATTTCGCACGGAACAAGGGGCGGGTGGTGACCCGCACGATGCTGCTCGAACAGGTGTGGGATTATCATTTCGATCCCGGCACCAACGTGATCGACGTCCATGTGAGCCGGCTTCGCCGCAAGCTGGAGGACGGGTTCGACAACCCGATCCTCCACACGGTCCGCGGCGCCGGCTACCGGCTCGGCAATCCGGGCTAGGCGAGGGTCCAAACCTGGCCAGGAGGTGGTCGTGACGGGTTCGATTTTGCTGTCCGGCAAGGAGCGAGGAGGGAGCGATGCAAATGCATCGTGACCGATCGAGCGACGCCGTCCGGGCGGCAAAAGCGAGCCCGCCGCTTCGCGGTCGGCCGGAGAAGGCGGCTGGCTGCGTCGATCGGCTTGGCCGGGCGACCAGCCCGGCCTGCACCTCTCTCCTGTCCAGCCGCCTTCTCCGGCCGATCCCGATCCACCTCCTGACCAGGTTTGGACCCTAAATGAGGCTGCCGACCGGCCTTCGCGTGGCGCTGCTGGCGGCGATGCTGACGCTGGCCGCGAACCTCGCGGTGGTCGGCTTCATCCGGTGGCGCACGCACGATGAATCGGCCGGGCTGATCCACCGCCAGGTGATCGAGGAAGGCTCCGTCCTCGACGATGTCTATGCGACCGGGGACGAGGCGGCGCTGGAGCGCGCGATCACCGACATCCTGGCGGCGCGCGATCCGCAATATTTCGCCGCGATCCTGGGCCCGAACGGCCGGCCCAAGGCGGGCAACGTGACCGCGATCGATGGCCCGATCGGCGCCGGCTATCACAGCGGCCGGCTCGGTCGTCGCGGCGCGCCGCCGGTGGAGGCGGCCTATACGCTTCGCCCGCTCGCCGGCGGCGATCTGCTGCTGAGCGGCCGCAGCTTCGCGCAGCGCGTCGCCTTCGAAAGCACGCTGGAGCGATCGCTCCTGCTCGCGCTCGCCGTGTCGGTGCTGCTTGGGCTCGGCGCCGGCTATGTCCTCGCCCGCTATGTCGATCGGCGGGTGCGCGACATCGCGACGGTGGCGGACCGGATCGGCGACGGCGACATGACGCATCGCGTACCCCTGTCCGGCACCGGCGACGCCTTTGACGGGCTCGCCGGCCAGGTCAACCGGATGCTCGACCGGATCGGCGGGCTGATGGAGGAGCTGCGCCTCCTCACCGATTGCCTGGCGCATGACCTGCGATCGCCGATCGGGCGCCTGCGCGCGCGGATCGACGCGGCGATGGCCGCCGACGACGAGGTCCGGCGCGAGGCGCTGTTCGCCGGCGTCGTCCACGAGGCCGACTCGCTGATGCGAATCCTGACGACGGTGCTGGAGATCGGCCGCGCCGAGGCGATGGCGCCGCGCGGCCAGTTCGCCTGGCTCGACCCGGGCGAGCTCGTGACCGAACTGACGGAGATGTACGAGCCGATCGTCGAGGAGGCGGGCGTCGCGCTGGTGCTCGAAAAGGGGCCGGCGCTGCTGCCGCTGTTCGGCCATCGCCAGCTGCTCGCCCAGGCGATCACCAACCTGCTCGACAATGCGCTCAATTACGCGCCGGGCGGCGAGCTGCGGCTGTTCGCCCATTGCGAGGAGGAGGTGCTCCGGCTCGGCGTCGCCGATCGCGGCCCCGGCATCGCGCCGGAGGACCGGGCCGAGGCGCGCCGCCAGTTCGGGCGCCTCAACGTCGCGCGCGCGCCGGGCGGCGCGGGACTTGGCCTCGCGCTGGTCGAGGCGGTCGCGCATCTGCACCACGGCCAGCTCGAGCTCGAGGACAACAAGCCGGGCCTGATCGCCGCGCTGGTCCTGCCGATCCGAGCGCGGGACTAAAGCCCGCGATCCCCCCCGCAAGCGGGAGGATTTTCGGCCTCAGCCGAGCGTCCCCCTGAACAGATCGAACAGCGCGGCCCAGTGCCTCTGGTCGGCGGCGGCGTCGTAGATCGGGAAATCCGTCTGGGTCCATCCGTGGGCGGCGCCGTCGTAGAGCTCGGAACGGTAATCGACGCCGGCCGCGTCGAGCGCGGCTTCGAAGCGGGCGGCCATTTCGGGCGGATAGCTGTGATCGTTGTCGGCGACGCCGATATAGACGCGCGCCCTGATCCGGGACGCGAGCAGGTGCGGGCTCATCTCCGAATCGCTGGCGAGATTGCCGCCGTGGAAGCTCGCCGCCGCGGCGACCCGGTCCGGATGGAGCGCGGCGGCGGTCAGCGCCATGCCGCCGCCCATGCAATAGCCGACGACGCCGATCTTCGTCCCGGCGACATCGTTGCGCCCGTCGATCCAGGCGAGGAAGGCATCGGTGTCCGGCCCGCCGGCGCGGCGATTGTCGGTCGATGCGAAGAAATCTTTCAGCACCTCGCGCACGTTGCCGCTGGCGAAGACCGCCTTGGGATCGAAGGGCGGATAATCCCCGATCCGGTAGAAGAGATCGGGCAGCAGGACGAGGAAGCCGCCATCGGCCATCCGCTGGGCCATGTCGAGCAGGGCGGGGCGGATGGCGAGCCCGTCCATGTAGAAGATGACCGCCGGCCACGGGCCCTCGCCCTGCGACGGGGTGAAGGCGAAGGCGCGGCAGACGCCGTCCTCGGTAGGGATCGAAATATCCTCGCGACTCATGGCCTTGCTCCTCGATGCTCGGCTCGCCCGATAGGTGGTGAGCGCGCCTTTGTCGCCCCCTCGAAACACGCCGTTGCGGGGGCGTTCCGATGCTGCTTGCCACCCTTTTCGTTTCACGCGACAAGGCGGGCGGGCGACCGGCTGGGGAGGGACGGCGTGCGAGGCGAGGAGCGGACGGTCCTGGTCGATTCCGGCGGCGCGGCCGCGCCCGTCTCGGATCGGATCGAGGCGCTGGATTTCGTTCGCGGCGTCGCGCTGTTCGGCATCCTCTACATGAACATCCTGCTGTTCGGCCTGCCCTATGCCTACAGCAATCCAGCCAATGCCGGCGGCGCGACCGGCGCGAACCTGTGGGTGTGGGCCTTTGGCGAGATTTTCGTCGAAGGGACGCAGCGTGGCCTCTTCTCGATCCTGTTCGGGGCGAGCACGATCCTGCTGACCTCGCGGCTGGAGGCGGCGGGGCGCGCCGACAGCGCCGACATCTATTTCCGCCGCGCCCTTTGGCTGATCGCCTTCGGCATGTTCGATGCCTATGTGCTGCTGTGGCAGGGGGACATATTGTTCCTCTACGGCGTCGCCGCGCTGTTCCTCTACGCCTTCCGAACGCTCCCGCCGGGGAAGCTGTTCGCGTTCGGCGCGGCGTCGCTGCTGATCGCCTGCGCCTGGAACGCGCACGAGACGTGGAACCTCATCGGCAAGCACGGCGCCTATGAAGCGGCGAGCGCGGCGCAGGCCTCCGGCGCGGAGCTCAGCCCCGCGCAGCAGCAGGCGATCGCCGAATGGCCGGCGGCGGCGGCCGAGTTCGTGGTGACGCCGCAGGACGCCGAGGCCGCGATCGCCGCGGCGGTCCGGCCCTATCCGACGCTCTTCGCCGCCAATGCGCCGCAGGTCGCCTATGCCGAATCCTGGGGCACCTACCGCTATTTCTGCGACGTCTTCGGCATGATGCTGATCGGCATGGGCCTGTTCAGGCTCGGCGCGCTGACGCTGAAGGTCCGCACCCGCGTCTATCTGGCGATGATGGGCCTCGGCTATGCGATCGGCCTTGCCGTCAACGCCGCCGAGACACGCTGGGTGATGGACCACGGCTTCAGCGCGGTCGCCTTCGCCCAGGCGCATGTGACCTACGATCTCGGCCGGCTGGCGACGACGCTCGGCCATCTCGGCGCGCTGATGCTGTTCGTGAAATCGGGGTTGCTCGGCCCGGTGCGGCGCGCGATCGCCGCGGTCGGGCGAATGGCGGTGACCAACTATCTGCTGCAATCGCTCGCCGGGCTGGCGATCTTCGTCGGCTTCGGCCTGTTCGGCCAGCTCGAGCGGCATCAGCTCTATTACGTCTTCGCGGCGATCTGCGCCGGCGAGCTGGTCTTCAGCCTGCTCTGGCTGCGCGTCTTCCGCTTCGGCCCGGTCGAATGGCTGTGGCGCTGGCTCACCTATCTGAAACGGCCGCCGATCCGCCGCGCCGCCACGGTTGCGCCCGCCGCCGTCGAGGCGTAAGGCTGCGTTTCAATTCAAAACCAAATCGGGGAGCCCGCCATGATCCTCTACGGTTCGTCCTTCTCGCCTTTCGTCCGCAAGGTGCTCGCCTTCGCCGCCGAAAAGGAGATCGAGCTCGAGGTGCGGCCCAACCGGCTTGGCGACCAGGATCCGGAATTCCTCGCGACCAGCCCCTTCGGCAAGATGCCGGGCTTTCGCGACGGCGATTTCGAGATTTCGGATTCAAGCGCGATCGTCGCCTATCTCGATGCGATCAAGCCCGAGCCAAACCTGATCCCGACCGATCCGCGCGGGCGGGCGCGGGCGATCTGGTATGACGAATTCGCGGATACGATCCTGTTCGGCTGCGGCCGCAAGATGTTCTTCAACCGGGTGGTGGCGCCTTTCTTCCTCGGCAAGGCCGGCAATGAGGAGGAGGCGAACCTGGCCGAGTGCGAGGAGCTGCCGCCGCTGCTCGACTATCTGGAGGGCGTGATCCCGGCCAGCGGCTTCTTGGTCGAGGATCGGCTGACGCTGGCCGACATCGCGGTGGCGAGCCCGTTCGTGAACCTGCGCCATGTCGATGTCGCGCTCGATGCGGCGCGGCATCCCAGGCTCGTCGATTATGTCACCGCCATCCTGGCGCGGCCGAGCTTCTCGAAATGGGTCGACAAGGAAACGGCGCTGCTGGCCCGCGTCGCGGCCTGAGCGCGGGCGATCACAGATACATGACCGCCGCGAAACCGGCGACGAGGATGGCGAGGAAGGCCCAGGCGACGAGATTCAGCCGCTTTTCGATGAAATCCTGGATCGGCGCGCCATAGCGCTTGAGCAGCGCGGCGATCAGGAAGAAGCGGGCGCCGCGGGTGATCAGGGCGCACAGCATGAAGAGCGGGAAATTGAACGCGGCGAACCCGCTGGCGATCGTCACCAGCTTGAACGGGATCGGCGTCAGCCCCTTCAGCAGCACGATCCACATGCCGTATTCGGCGAATTTCTGGCGGAACGTCTCCACCCCGCCTTCCATGCCGTAGAGGTGGACCAGCCACTGGCCGAGGCTGTCGTAGAGATAATAGCCGATCGCATAGCCGAGCGCGCCGCCGAGCACCGAGGCGATCGTGCAGACCGTCGCGATCAGGAAGGCGCGGTCGCGGCGCGCGACGATCATCGGCACCACCATCACGTCGGGCGGGATCGGGAAGAAGGAGGATTCGGCGAACGAGACCGCCGCCATGATCCACAGCGCATGGCGATGCCCCGCCATCCGCAGCATCCAATCGTAAATCCTGCGAAACATGGGCCCCCGGCGACGAACGTGCGCCCCGTCTAGCGTGCCCGGCGCGTTCGCGCGACCCCGTGAATCTCCCGCGATTGTGCCCACGCGCAGCCGTGCTAATCTCCACCGCTCACAGGGGGGAGTCGCCACATGGCCGACGTCGTCATCTGCTACGCGCCAGACAATCAGGCCACCGTCCGCCAGCTCGCCGATGCGATCCGCGCCGAAGGCTGGACGGTGTGGTATGACGAAAGCCCGGCCGCCGGGAGCGCGGGCGGGGTCACCGAGCAGATCCTCAATGCCAAGGCGGCAGTGGTCGTCTGGTCGGCCAGCGCCGTCGCCTCCGAATGGGTGCGGGCCGACGCCAATGTCGCCCGCGGCCTGCGCCGGCTCGTCCAGGCGAGCGCCGACGATGCGACGCCGCCGGTGCCGTTCGAGGCGGGCGAGGTCGCGTCGATCTCCACCTGGCTCGGCGACACGGCCCATCCCGGCTGGGCCCGGATCCGCGCGGAGCTGGTCGCGCTCGCCGGCGCGCCGGCCGGGGACGAAAAGACGGTGATCATGGCCGGCCCGCTGCCCCCAGCGCCGCCGGCCGAGCCGGTCGCGCCGCCGCCGCCTCCGCCTCCGCCTCCGCCGCCTCCTCCTCCGCCGCCGCCACCACCGCCGCCGCCGCCTCCGCCGCCGCCGCCAGCGCCGGAGACGGTGCCGCCCGTCGCGCCGGCGCCCGAAGCGGTGGTCGCGCCGCCTCCGCCAGCGCCGCCTCCGCCCGCGCCTCCGTCACCACCGCCGCCGGCCGCGGCGGTTGCGCCGCGCAAGGGCAAAGGCGGGCTGATCGCGCTGCTCGTGATCCTCGTCGCGCTGATCGCCGCCGCCGGCTGGGGCTGGATCAATTATGGCGATCAGCTGCGGGCCCGCCTGGGCATGGGCGGCGGCGCGGCGACGAACGAATCGACGACGACCAATCTCGCCGCGCCGGCGCCGACGCCCGCCGGCCCGCAGCAATTGCCGCCGATGGTCGATCAGGGATCGGGCGCCGGCGGCCAGCCGCCGTCCGATGCCAAGGCCGACAATGCGCTCCAGGCCGCGGTGCCGCCGCCGGTCGGGGCGGGCAAGCCGGGCGCACCCCCGCCGGGCGAAGCCGCGCCGCCGATGCCGGCCCAGGCAGGCCAGGGGACACCGGCCCCGGCGCAGACCGCCCAGCGCCCGTCGCGCCCGCGCACCGAGCGCCCGCGCGGCCCCCGCGTTCGCTACATCAATTCGGAGGTGATGCGTCAGTTCTGCGACGGCGCGGGCAAGGGCACGCCGCAATGCCGCACCTTCCGGGCGAACACGCGCCGACGGTAGCGGGCAGGGCGAAACGCATCCCCATCGCCCGCTGCGACGGGGAGGACGAGCGGGCACCTTGCCATCGCGCGTGCGCGCCCGTAACTGGCGGCACCCAAAGCGAAATCGCGAGGACCCGAAGGTGGCGACGATCAGCCCGCCGGACATGCACGTCGCCCATCGGCCGCGGCTCGCCGATCACAGCGCCGACCGGCGGATGGTGCTGCTCGCCGCGATGGCGCTGGTCGTCGGGATCGGCGGCGTCGCCTCCGCATTCGTCCTCGTCCACCTGATCGCCCTGGTCACCAATCTCGCCTGGTTCGGCCGCTTTTCCTGGGAAAATGCGGTGATGAGCGATGGCGCCGGCGGCTGGAAGACGATCGCGATCCCGGTCGTCGGCAGCCTGATCGTCGGCCTGATGGCGCGCTTCGGATCCGACAAGATCCGGGGCCACGGCATCCCCGAGGCGATCGAGACGATCCTTTACGGCGAAAGCCGCCTGTCGCTGAAGGTCGCCTTGCTGAAGCCGATCTCCTCGGCGATCTCGATCGGCAGCGGCGGGCCGTTCGGCGCGGAAGGGCCGATCATCATGACCGGCGGCGCGATCGGATCGCTGTTCGCGCAGCGCTTCCATCTCAGCGCGGCCGAGCGCAAGACGCTGCTCGTCGCCGGCGCCGCGGCGGGGATGACCGGGATTTTCGGAACGCCGGTCGCCGCCGTGCTGCTCGCGGTCGAGGTGATGCTGTTCGAATGGAAGCCGCGCAGCTTCGTGCCGGTGGTGCTCGCCGTGCTGACGGCGCTCGCGCTGCGGCCGCTGGCGATCGGCAGCGGCGCGGTCTTTCCGATCGCCGCCGCGCCGGGGGCGGGGCCGGCCGTCCTCCCGCTCGCCGTCGCGCTCGGCCTGGTCGCCGGGCTGTTCGCGGCCTTCCTCTCGGTCACGCTCTACCGGATCGAGGATCTGTTTCACCGGCTTCCGGTCCACTGGATGTGGTGGCCGGCGATCGGCGCGGTCGCGGTCGGCATCGGCGGCCTGATCGAGCCGCGCGTGCTCGGCGCCGGCTACAACAACATCCAGGACCTGCTCGACGGGCGGCTGGTGCTCGGCGCGATCGTCCTGCTCCTCCTCGTCAAGGGCACGGTGTGGCTGACCGCGCTCGGATCGGGGACGTCGGGCGGCGTGCTCGCGCCGCTGCTGATCCTCGGCGGCGCGCTCGGCGCGATCGCCGGCCACTGGCTGCCGGGCGGGAGCGGCTTCTGGGCATTGCTCGGCATGGCCGGGGTGGTGAGCGCGGCGATGCGCGCGCCGCTCACCGCCGCCATGTTCGCGGTCGAGCTCACCGGCCGGATCGAGGTGCTCCCGAGCGCCGTCGCCGCCGCCGTCGCGGCCTATGCGGTCGCGGTGCTGGTGCTCAAGCGCTCGATCCTGACCGAGAAGATTTCGCGGCGCGGGCGGCACGTTCTGCAGGAATATACGGTCGATCCGCTGGCGCTGTCGCGGGCCGCCGAGATCATGACCCCCGATCCCAAGACGCTGGGCGAGGGGATGACCGTCGCCGATGCGATCGCATTCTTCCAGGCCGGGGCGGAGCATCGATCCTATCCGGTGATCGACGGCGCCGGGCGGCCGGTGGGGCTCGCCTCGCGGTCCGACGCGCTGCGCTGGCGCCAGGCGGACATCGCCGCGGGCGTGACGCTGGGCGAGCAGCTGTCGGACGGGTCGATGCCGATCGTCCATCCCGACACGCCGGCGATCGAGGTCGCGAACCTGATGATCGCCGAGGATATCGGCCGAGTCTGCGTCGTCGCGCCGGCGGACGGCCGCCTGATCGGCATCATCGCCCGCCGCAACCTGCTCCAGGCGCGGGCGAGCAAGGTGCGCGAGGAGCGGCCGGCGGGTTAGGCCGCCAGCGCCGGCCCGCCCTTCCCCGCAGGCCGCGCATTGCGGGCTTTCGCGCGCGGCGATTTTCGGCAACGATGCCGGGGCCGGACGAATGTCGAGGGGGCGCCAATGACGGCGACAGGATTGCTGCGCGAGCGCTCGCAAAGCGGCGAGGCGCGGGTCGAGACGGTCGAGCTGTTCTACGATCTCGTCTTCGTGTTCGCGATCACCCAGCTGTCGCACCGGCTGGTCCACCATCCGACGATCCACGGGGCGATCGAGACCGGCATCCTGTTCGTCGCGATCTGGAGCAGCTGGGTGAACACCGCCTGGGTGACCAACTGGCTCGATCCGAACCGGCGGCGGGTGCGCTTCATGCTGTTCGCGCTGATGGCCGGCGGGCTCGTCGTGTCGATGTCGATCCCCGACGCCTTCGCCGAAAAGGCGGTGCCGTTCGCCATCGCCTATGTCGCGGTGGAGCTCGGCCGGAGCGCGTTCACCGCGCTCGCGCTGCGCCGGCACGATCATGGCAATTATCTCAATTTCATCAGGATCCTGGTGTGGCAGGCGCTGTCCGGCGCGCTGTGGATCGCCGGCGCCTTCGATGCCGAAGCGCGCCTGTGGCTATGGGCCGGGGCGATGGCCTTGTGGACCGCCGGCCCGGCCGCCTTCTTCTTCGTCCCCGGCCTCGGCCGATCGAGCCCGGAGGACTGGAACGTCGAGGCGCATCATTTCGCCGAGCGATGCGGCCTGTTCATCATCATTGCGTTCGGCGAATCGATCCTGGCGACCGGCGACAGCTTCGCCGAGATCGAATGGACGCGGCCGGCGGCGATTGCCTTCCTCGCCTCCTTCGTTGGCACGGTCGCCTTGTGGTGGACCTATTTCGACATCGGCGCGGAGCGGGCGAGCGAGACCTTCTCGCATCGCGACCGGCGCGGGCGCGGCGAGGTGGCGCGGCTCGCCTACACCTATCTGCACATCGCGATCGTCGGCGGGATCGTCGTCGCCGCCGCGGCGATCCAGCTCGTCATCGCCGCGCCAGCGGGGCCGATCGCGCCGCCGGCCTTCGCGATGACGCTGGCCGGGCCGGCCCTGTTCCTTGCCGGCACCGCCGCGTTCAAGCGGGTGACGGGCGCGCGCTGGTGGCCGCTCTCCCACCTTGCCGGGCTGGCGGCGATCGCGGCGCTGGCGCTGGCCGGGCGCGCGCTCCAGCCGTTCCAGCTCGCGGTGGCGGTGGCGGCGGTGCTGGCGGCGGTGGCGATCTGGGAAACCCTGTCGCTCGCGCCGCGTCTTAATCGTTCGGCAATGGATCGACCCTAGACCCGAAGGCCGATCAGAGGGCGGCCGCCGGACTTATGCGCCGGCGGCCGTTTTGCTGTTTCGCCCGGGCGCGGGTGGCGATAGAGAGCCCGGCCCATGAACATCGATCTCATCCCCGTCGGCGACAATCCGCCCGAAAGCCTCAACGTCATCATCGAGGTGCCGGTCGGCGGCGAGCCGGTGAAGTACGAATTCGACAAGAAATCGGGCGCGCTCTTCGTCGACCGGATCCTGCACACGCCGATGCGCTATCCGGCCAATTACGGCTTCGTGCCGCACACCCTCTCGCCCGACGGCGATCCGCTCGACGCGCTGGTGATCGCGCGCTCCCCGTTCGTGCCCGGCTGCGTCGTTCGCGCCCGGCCGATCGGCGTGCTCAACCTCGAGGACGAGCATGGCGGCGACGAGAAGCTGATCTGCGTGCCGGTGGACACCACCTTCCCTTATTATGCAGACGTCGCGCAGCGCCAGGACCTGCCCTCGATCGTGCTCCAGCAGATCGAGCACTTCTTCAAGCATTACAAGGACCTGGAAGAAGACAAATGGGTCCGCGTCGGCCGCTGGGGCGACGCCGCGGAGGCACGGCGGATCGTCGAGGAGGCGATCGAACGGGCGAAGGCCGCGGCTTGAAACCACGCCCGGCGACGGGCAGGGTGCAGGCGGGATGAGCCGCCAATTGAAATCCGCCTTATGAGCCTAGCGAACGATCTCGTCCGCGCGCGCACCGAAGAAGACGTCAAGGACGCCTACATCAAGGCGCTCGGGCTCAAATCCTATTCCAAGGGTCTGGTGGACATCCAGACCGAGGAGGTCTGGTTCGAGGCAAAGGCGATCTCCACGCCGCCGATCATCATGTTCGCGCAACTGTTCTTCTACGTCCGCGCCGCGAAGAAGCGCGGCGAGCCCATCCCCGCCTTCCTTGCCGTCATCGACCGCGAAAAGTCGGCGATCATGCCGACGGAAAAGGCGCTGCTGCTGCTCGATGACAAGAGCATCGTCTGGCCGAAATCGGGCTCGGGCGCGGGCAAGGAACTGGCCGCGCAAGTCGCGCCCTACGTTCAGGCGCACATCGTCGAATACGAAATCGCGCATGACGAGGCGGCCTTCGTCAAGGCGGTGAAGGACGCGATCCGCGAACGCCAGATCATCCGTACCCCGATCACGCCGGACAATCTGCGCCAGGTGTTCGACCGTTGGATCGATATGATCGGCAACGAGCTCGGCGTCACCGATCCCGTGAACTACGCGGTGCTGTTCTTCGCCGACATCATGCACGACGGCACCAACGAATACATGTCCAACCTGCCCGCGCGGATGCTGATGACGGCTGCGGGGCCGACTTTCCTGCTCAGCGGCACGACGTACGAGCTGGCCAGCAAGCGCGGTTATCAGAACTTCTGGGCGATCTACCACCGGCCGCCCGAGGCGAAGCACCGCCATTACCTGCTCGAACGGCGCGACAGCCTGCTTCCCCTCGACGAGCAGAAGTTTAAGGGCGCCTATTACACTCCGCTCCACATCGTGGATAAAGCTTACGACGAGTTGAAGGCCACGCTGGGGGACAATTGGCAGGATCGCTACATCGTGTGGGACATGTGTGCCGGTGTCGGCAATCTGGAGGCCAAACACAGCAACTTGCGCAACGTGTTCATGTCCACGCTCGATCAGGCGGACGTGACGATCATGAAATCCAACCCCGCCTTCGCCGGGGCGGAGATATTCCAGTACGATTACCTGAACGACGACATCACCGATTTCGGTGAGATCGATTACGGCTTGACTGGGAAGCTGCCCGCCGCACTGCGCCAGCACATCGCCGATGCCAATGAAGGCAAGAAGGGCGCGAAGCCGATCCTCGTGCTGATCAACCCGCCTTATGCGGAAGCGATGAACGCCGATAACCTCAAGGATGCGGGCGACAATGCGGCGATGAAGAAAGGGGTTGCGAACACGCGAATTGGCCACAGCATGTCCGGCTTGGGTTACGCCGCGCGCGAGGTTTTTGTTCAGTTCCTGCACCGCATAGTCAGAGAGGTGCCCAACGCAACGCTCGCCATGTTTAGCACACTCAAGTACGTGAACGCGCCGAACTTTGCCGAATTTCGTAGGCGATGGACTGCCCGTTATCTCGATGGGTTCGTGGTCCACAACAGGGCTTTCGATGGGCTGAAGGGCAACTTCCCCATCGGGTTTCTCATCTGGAAATTAGGCGCGAACGATCCTGCGACTGCAATTCAGACCATCGCATTGAATCGGGCCGGAGATGTGGTTGCTGAAAAGAAATTCTATCGTTTGTTGCCGCGTCCGCCACTAGCCGACTGGATTATACGGCCCCGCTCGAATTCTACCCCGGCCCTGCCACTCAAGAATGCGCTAACTCCGTCGTCGAGTACCAAAGATGTGCGCGGTCGGTGGTGGGCCGATGGAGCAATCGGCAGCATGATCGTCTTTGGAAACGATTTGCAGCATGCTGCCACGACGGGATTGCTGTCTTCGGGCTACGGAAACGCGGGAGCGTTCTTTGTCACCGAGCAAAACCTCGGGCAAGCCGCCGTCGTGTTCGCCGTGCGCCGCCTCATCAAGCCGACCTGGCTCAACGACCGCGACCAGTTCCTTCAGCCCTCACAACCGCTAAACGACGAGTTCAAGTCAGACTGCCTCGTCTGGATGCTGTTCAACGGCAGCAACCTTTCCGCCGGAGCCGACAGGCTCGAGTGGAACGGGCGCGAATGGTCGCTGGTCAACCACTTCATTCCCTTCACCGAGGCCGAGGTTGGCGCGAAGGGGCGGTTCGAAAGCGACTTCATGGCGCTTTACATGCGGGACATGACATTCTCCGCTGAAGCGCGGACGGTGCTCGATGAGGGTCGTAAGTTGTGGGCGCGTTTTCACGCGACCGACTTTCCGCGCAAAATCCGCGAGGAGTTCAAGCTCGGTCGAGCGGATGCGGGCTGGTATCAGATCCGCCGCGCGCTTCAGGCGTATGGCGATGCGCAGTTGACCGATTTCGACCCCTTCAATGCCGCCTATGCTGCACTGTCCGAGAAGCTACGGCCGCTGGTCTATTCGCTCGGATTTTTGCCCGAATAGGAGGTCGCACCGTCGGGCATCATTCCACCGGAAACCTGGCGCGCGCGGCCGCCATCCAAGCGGGCATGGGCTTGCGCTTTCCTTCACGCTTTTCCCGGCCTAAGCGCGGGGGCGTGAGTCGTCGGATGGCCTTGCCGGGGCGGTGGCCCGCCTTGCTTGCGGTGCTGATCGCGCTGCTGCTTCGCGGGGGGATCGCCGAGGGCTATATGATCGGCACCGACCGGTCGGGGTCGATCACCGTCCAGCTCTGCTCCGGCCGCACGATGGTGATGCCGATGCCCGGCCATCCGGGCGGCGACCATGACGGGCAGCCGCGCGAGATGCCCTGCCCGTTCGGGGTGCTCGCGGCGCCAGCCATGCCGTCGGCACCGCCGGTCATCGCGAGCCTGCCGATCCTGATCGCGCCGGCCTTCATCGCCGCGTTCCTGCCGACCTTCCTCAAGCCGCAGGCGGCCGCGCCGCCGCCGCCAGCCACGGGACCCCCTGCCGCCGCCTGAACCGCAACGGACCTTCAGGCCTTTTCAGGGGAATAGAGACATGTTCGCTTCACGAAAGGCGCGCGGCCTTGCGCGCCTGGCGCTGCTCGCGTCGGCGGCGCTGCCCGCCCAGGCGCGCGCCGCCGACGACCGGCCCGGCGACGAGGGCGCGCCGCCGATCGTCGTCACCGCCACCAGGGACGACAACGGGCCGGCGAGCGAGGCCGGCGTGGATGCCGAAACGCTGAGGACGACGACCAATGTCGTCAATGTCGAGGACAGCCTTCGCTACCTGCCGAGCCTGCTCGTCAGGAAGCGCCATATCGGCGACACGCAGGCGCCGCTCGCGACGCGGACCTCCGGCGTCGGGGCGAGCGCGCGCAGCCTGATCTATGTCGACGGGGTGCTGATCTCCGCGCTGATCGGCAACAACAACAATTTCGCCTCGCCGCGCTGGGGGATCGTCAGCCCCGAGGAGATCGCGCGCGCGGACGTGCTCTACGGGCCCTATGATGCCGCCTATCCGGGCAATTCGATCGGCGCGGTCGTCAACTTCCAGACGCGGCTGCCGGACGGGCCGACCGGATCGCTGGTGGCCCAGGCCGAGGTGCAGGATTTCGGCCTCTACGGAACAAAAGGCGGCTATCCCGCGGCACGGATCGCGGCGAGCTGGGGCGGGCGGCAGGGCGCGATCGCCTGGTTCCTCTCCGCCAACCATGTGACCAGCCGGAGCCAGCCGCTCTCCTTCGCGACGGTGGCGCGGCCGGCGGGCGCGGGCGGCGCGGGCGGGACCGCGGTGACCGGCGCCGTCGCCGCCGTGAACCGGACGGGCGCGCCCATCTACGTGCTCGGCGCCGCGGGCCTCGAGGACCAGGACCAGGACAATCTGGCGGCGCATGTCGCGATCGACCTGGGGCCGGACTGGCGGCTGAGCTGGCGCGGGGCGCTGTTCCTCAACGACACCGACGCGCACGCCCAAAGCCTGCTTCGCGACGCGGCGGGGCGGCCGGTCTATGCTGGCACGCTGGCGATCGAGGGGCGAAGCGTGACCGTGCCGGCCAGCGCCTTTTCGAACGGGGTCTACAGGCTGGACGAGCGGCACCTGATGAACGCGGTGACGATCGAGGGACGCGCAATCGGCCTCGACTGGCGGGCGATCGGATCGGCCTATGACTATGCCCATGACGTGCAGCGTATCCCGAGCGGGGCGCTGGCCGACGCGAATGCCGGCGGGCCGGGGACGATCGTGCGGATGGACGGGACGGGCTGGGCGACGCTGGACCTTTCGGCGCGCCGGCCGGGCGGGGATCTCGCCTTCGGGCTCCATGCCGACCGGTTCATCCTGGCGAACGAGCGCTTCGCGACGACCGACTGGCGTCGGGGGGGCGCCGGCGCGCTCGCGCAGGCGGCGCGCGGGCGGACGCGGACGCTGGCGCTGTGGGCCGAGGATCGCTGGCGGATCGGCGGCGGCCTGCTGCTCACCCTTGGCGGGCGCGCCGAATGGTGGCGCGCCTTTGACGGGTTCAACTTTTCGGCCCAGCCGGCGCTCGGCGTGATCCAGCCGGAGCGGAGGCGCGCGGGCTTTTCGCCAAAGGCGTCGCTGCGCTGGACGGCGCCGGACGGCGGCTGGCGGGCGACTCTGTCGGCGGGACAGGCATGGCGATTCCCGACCGTGTCGGAGCTCTACCAGGCGATCGCGACCGGGCCGACGATCACCGTGCCCGATCCGACGCTGCGGCCCGAGCGCGCGCGATCGGCCGAGCTGGCGATCGAACGGCGATGGCGCGGCGGCCATGTGCGGCTGTCGCTGTTCAGCGAGACGGTGACCGACGCGCTGATCGCGCAGAGCGCGCCGCTCCTGCCCGGATCGACCCAGCTTTTCAGCTTCGTCCAGAATGTGGGGCGGGTGCGGACGCGGGGAATCGAGCTCGCCGGGGAATGGCATGACGCGCTGCCGGGGCTGGACCTTTCGGGGAGCGCGACCTGGGTCGATCCGGTCATCGCCAGCGATCCGGCCTTTCCGGCGGCCGAGGGCAGGGATGCGCCGCAGGTGCCGCGCCGGCGGGCGACCCTGGTCGCGACCTGGCATGTCGATGCGCGGACCGCGCTCACGGTCGCCGGGCGCTATTCCAGCCGGTCCTTCGCGACGATCGACAATAGCGACCGGATCGGCCACGCCTGGCAGGGTTTCGAGGCCTATCGCGTGATCGACGCGCGCCTGACCTGGCGGGCGAACGCGCATCTGGAGCTGGCGGCGGGCGTCGAGAACGGGACCAACGACCGCTATTTCCTGTTCCACCCCTTCCCGCAGCGATCCTTCATGGCGGAAGCGGCGTGGCGGTGGTGAGGGCAAGGCCGTCCCGGCATGTCATCGTGCCGGAAAAAAGTAACCATATAGGTAAAAACATGTTGACAGCGTCGCGCTGATCTGGCACATACTTCCCATGCTCGGAAAGTGTAGCCGATTCGGATCGGCGGCTTTCGGGGGTTTTTCAATCGATCGGGCCCGGCGATCCTCCGCTTCGTGCGGGGGATCGGCGGGGCGAGCGTGATCGGCGCCGGCGCGGGGTTTCCCGGCCGGCTTTCTTTTTGAAAGCGGACAGCGATGGACGAAGCGGGAGCGGCGCCGCGGCGGCGGATCGACCTCAGGTGGACGAAACGGCGCAAGCAGCGATTTCTCGAACGGCTCGCCGAGACCTACGACATGGACGCGGCGTGCGCGGCGGCGGGGCTCGACTGGCCGACCATGTGCCGGCTGCGCGGCGACGATGCCGAGTTCGCGGCGCGATGGGAGGCGGTGATCGCCTCGGGCTACGACCGGATCGAGGCGATGCTGCTCCGCCGCGCCGGGGCCGGGCTTGGGGAAGGGGCCAGGGCGGACGAGGCCGATGTCGCGCTGGCGCGCGAGCTGCTTCGCCAGCGCGGCGGCCGCAAGACCGGCGATCCGGCGGCGCCGCGCCGCACGGTCGCGCGGCCGTCCCCGAACCGCGAGCAGGCGATCGCATCGATCATGGGCAAGCTGACGGCGTTCCCGGGGCGGGCGCCCAGACCGAAGGATGACGAGGATGAAGGTGCCCCGCTGGCGGGAATGGCGCGACGAGATCGAGGCCTGCCCGCAGGCTGAGCTCCAGCGCAGGGTGCGCCGGCTCGGCCAGGAGATGCTCGACGCGTTCGGCCCGGCCTGGGTGATGAACGCGCATGAAGAGCAGCTGCCGCCCGAGGGCGACGACTGGCGCATCTGGCTGATGATGGCGGGGCGCGGCTTCGGCAAGACGCGGGCCGGCGCGGAATGGGTGAGCGCGCTGGCGCGGATGAACCCGACGCTGCGGATCGCGCTGGTCGGCGCGACGATCGAGGAGGTCGCCCGGGTGATGGTGCGCGGGCAAAGCGGGCTGATCGCCGTGGCGGCGGCGGACGAGGATGTGATCTGGCGGCCGTCGGCGGGGGTGCTGACCTTTGCATCGGGCGCGCAGGCCTTCGCTTATTCGGGCGCGAACCCGGAGGGGCTGCGCGGCCCGGAACATCATGTCGCCTGGTGCGACGAGATCGCCAAATGGGCGCGGGCAGACGAGACGTGGGACAATCTGATGCTGGGCCTGAGGCTTGGGCCAAGGCCGATGGTGCTCGCGACGACGACGCCGCGGCCGGTGGCGCTGGTGCGGCGCCTGATCGCCGAGGCGAAGACGACGCGCGGACGGACGGCGGACAATCGCCACCTGCCGCCCGACTTCGTCGCGGCGATGACCGCGCGCTATGGCGGCACGCGGCTCGGCCGGCAGGAGCTTGACGGCGAGCTGATCGAGGAGGTGGAAGGGGCGCTGTGGACGCGGGCGCTGATCGAGCGGTGCCGGGCAGGCCCACCCCTCAATCCCCTCCCGCAAGCGGGAGGGGAGGCATTGCGGCGGGTGGTCGTCGGGGTCGATCCGCCGGCGAGCGCGGGCGGCGATGCGTGCGGGATCGTGGTGTGCGGCGCGGCGGCGGACGGGATGCTGCTGGTGCTCGACGACCGATCGGCTTGCGGGCTCGGCCCCGACGGCTGGGCGCGCGCGGTGGTCGCGGCGGCGCAGGATTGGGGCGCGGAGCGGGTGATCGCCGAGACCAACCAGGGCGGCGAGATGGTCGCGGCCATGTTGCGCGGCGTCGATGCCGCGCTGCCGGTGCGCTCGGTCAAGGCGCGCTACGGCAAGGCGCAGCGGGCGGAGCCGGTGGCGGCGCTGTTCGAGGCCGGCAAGGCGGGGTTCGCCGGGGCGTTTCCGGAGCTGGAGGACGAGCTTTGCGGCCTGCTGCGCGGCGGCGGCTATGACGGCCCGGGCCGAAGCCCCGACCGCGCCGACGCGATGGTGTGGGCGATGACCGAGCTGATGCCCGGGACGAGCGGGGCGCCGCGGGTGCGGGGGCTTTAGAGGGTTTGCGTGCGTCGGGGCGGCGGGGAGATCCCTCCCCCCACCCTCTCTCCTAAAGGGGAGAGGGGATTGGACGTCGAGCAAGGGACATTCTGGAGAGCGACATGAAATGGTTCGGCCGGAAGGCCGTCCGGGATGCCGGGCGGCCTTTTTTGTTTGCGGGCATGGCGGGGCGGTTGGCGGGGGAGCCGTGGCCGCGGAGCTATGAGGCGCAGGTGCGCGAGGCGGTGCTGTCCAACGCGGTGGCGCAGCGCGCGCTGCGGCTGGTGAGCGAGAGCGTCGCGGGGGTGGTGGTGGTTGCGGAGACGCCGCAGGCCACTCCGCCATCCTCCGCGCAGCCCCCCTCCCCATCGCCTGCGGCGACCGGGAGGATCGGCGCGTTCCTGACGCCGCAGCTTCTTGAAAACGTGGCGATGCACCTGCTGCTCAACGGCAATGCGTTCGTGCGGGTGATCGAGGACGGGGAGGGGATGCCCGCCGAGCTGTTCGCGCTGCGGCCCGAGCGGGTGACGATCGAGGCGGACGCGCGGGGATGGCCGGCGGCCTATGTCTATCGCGTCGGCGAGGCGCGGACCCGGATCGCGGCGCGCGACGGGCTCGGGCGGCCGGGGGTGATCCACCTCCGGGCGCCGCATCCCCTGGACGACCATTACGGGCTCGGCTGCCTCGGCGCGGCGGCGCCGGCGGTGGCGGTGCACAACGCATCGGCGCGCTGGCACAAGGCCTTGCTCGACAATGCGGCGCGGCCGAGCGGGGCGCTGGTCTACGAGCCCGGCGACGGCGCCGCGCTTTCGGGCGAGCAATATGCGCGGCTGAAGGCCGAGATGGAGTCGCTTTTCCAGGGCAGCGCCAATGCCGGGCGGCCGCTGCTGCTTGAGGGTGGCCTCAAGTGGCAGGCGATGAGCCTGACGCCGGCGGACATGGATTTCGTCGGGCTGAAGGCCGCGGCGGCGCGCGAGATCGCGCTCGCCTTCGGCGTGCCGCCGATGCTGCTCGGCCTGCCGGGCGACAATACCTATGCCAATTACAAGGAGGCGAACCGCGCCCTGTGGCGGCTGACCGTGCTGCCGATGGCGGGGCGGATATTGAGCGGGATCGCCGGCGGGCTTTCGGCCTGGTGGCCGGGGCTGAACCTCGCGGTGGACATGGACCAGGTGACGGCGCTGCACGAGGATCGCGAGGCGCTGTGGCGCGCGGTGACGGCGGCGGATTTCCTGACCGTGGAGGAGAAGCGCGAGATGCTCGGGTTCGCGCCGGCGAGAGGGTGAGGGCGCGGCCTCGGTCCCCAAGCCAGCTGGGAAGGCCCCTCCACCACCCTCCGGGTGGTCCCCCTCCCCATCGCCTCCGGCGACAGGGAGGATTTGAGCGAAGGAACTTGAGATGACCAACCAGACATCGATGCTGGCGCTGCTCGTGGCGCAGGCGGAGGGGCAGGGGGCGGACCTCGTCACGCTGCGCGCGCTGATCGAGGAATCGAGCGGGACGGGGGCGGAGCGGGCGCTCGCCGCGCTCGGCCTCAGGGACGAGAATGCGCGGCGCGACATGGACGAATTGCGCGAGCTGCTGCGCGCCTGGCGCGACGCGAAGAAATCGGCGCTGTCGGCCGCGGTGGCGTGGATCGTGCGGATCGGGCTCGCGCTGCTGGTGGCGGGAATGGAGGTGCTGTCGATCATCTGTATCTGGGGGTGTTCGGTCTTCTCGTCAGCGGTTTGCCCAACGCAGTTTCCGGCCTTGTCGCCGCCCTTGTATGCCTCGCGACCAGCAAGCGCTTGATGAGAAGCCCCAGCTAGGCCCCCAAAAGCCACCCCTTTATGAGTTCACGACCTAGTGCGGCGATGCAGGCGTGATCGCCATTTCGAAGCGATCGTGGAAGTTCGTCCGCGAATCCTGGATCTCCTCGGTCGCGGTCTGCTCGGCCGCGGCGCGGGTCGCGCGCATCGCGCTCTCGCGCTGGATGATCGCGGTGCGGTAGGCGGCCTCTTCGGTCGTGCATTGCTGCGGAAAAGCCGCGGTGAACGCATCCATCGTCGCATGGGTGTCGATGCTGTGCTGCATGTAGGTGCGCAGGCACGCGTTGAACGCGTCACGGGCCGCCCGGGTGGTGTCGCTCTGCATCCCCGCGCCCGCCAGTGCGAAAGCCAAGACGGTTGAGATCATCTCGCCTCTCCCAATTCATCGGGGGTTAATCACAGGAGACTGCTGCATGAGTGCCGAAAAGGGAAGCGCCTTTTTGCTGAAGATCGGCGACGGCGGCGCGCCGCCGACCTATGCGACCGTGGCCGGGATGCGGACGACGCAGATGTCCGTGAACGGCGAGGCGGTGAACGTCACCAGCAAGGACAGCGGCGCGTGGCGCGAATTGCTGTCGGGCGCGGGCACGCGATCGGTGTCGGTCGCAGCGAGCGGCATCTTCACCGGATCGGCGGCGGAGACGCGGATCAAGACCAACGCGCTCGCCGGGACGCTCGACGATTACGAGCTCAGCTTCGAAAGCGGCGAGCGGCTGCGCGGCCGGTTCCTGGTGACGCGGCTCGATTATGCCGGCGATTATAATGGCGAGCGCACCTATGCGCTGGCGCTGGAGAGCTCCGGCGCGGTGGCGGCGGCGTGAGCGCGGCGAACCCCGTGCGGGGGGAAAGGCCTGGCCGAATATCGGCTGGCGATGCTCCGCGCCGGGCGGGCGAGCGTCAAGGCGGCCTATGACTGGCGGCGCGCGGACCTTCGCCCCGGGGCGCTGGCGCGGATCGAGGGGCTTGGCGGAGCCTGGAAGGTCTCGCGCTGGACGCTCGGCGCGATGCGAACGTCGATCGAGCTGACCGGCGTGCCGGGCGGATCGCCGGTCGCCGCGGATGCCGATGCGGGACGGCCGGCGAGCGCGGACGACCTGATCCAGGGCCCCACGACGCTGCGGCTTCGCGATCTCCCGCTCGGCACTCCGGCCAGCGGAACGCCGATGCTCTTCGCCTTCGCCGCCGGGGACGATGCCGGCTGGCGCCGCGCCGACCTGATCGCGACCTTCGACGACGGGGCGAGCTGGCTGCCGGTGGGGCGGGCCGGGCCGGCGACGATGGGCACGGCGCTGACCGCGCTGGCGGCGCGGCCCTCCACCCTGTTCGATACGGAGTCGGCATTGGAGGTCGAGCTGCTCAGCGAGACGATGTGGCTTGAGGGCGCGAGCGATGCCGCGCTCGCCGGCGGCGCCAATCTCGCGCTGGTCGGCGATGAGCTGGTGCAGTTCGGCCGGGCCGAGTGGATCGGCCCGCGGCGGTTCCGCCTGTCGCGGCTGCTGCGCGGGCGCCGGGGGACCGAATGGGCGGCGGCGGGCCACGGGGCCGGCGAGGCCTTCGCCCTGGTGGCGGTGGACGGGCCGGTGGCGATCGCCGCGCCCGAAGGATCGATCGGCGGGACGGCGCGGGTCAGCGCGCGCGGAATCGGCGATCCGGAGGATGTGGTCGTCGAGGCCGCGATCGATGGCGCCGCGCTGCGCCCGCCCGCCCCGGTGCATCTGGTGGCCGAGCGGCGGGCCAACGGCGACATATTGGTGCGCTGGGTGCGTCGCAGCCGTGAAGGGTGGAGCTGGCAGAGCGGCGCCGACACGCCGATCGGCGAGCAGTCCGAAGCCTATCGGCTCGATATTTCGGGCGACGGATTCCGGCGGCAGGAGATGCTGACGGCGCCGTCCTTCCTTTACACCGCCGCCGACCAGGCAGGCGACGGCGCGGCCGGCCCGATCCTCTTCTCGGTCGTCCAGATCGGCACCTATGCCGCCTCGCGCCCCGCCGAGATGATGGTCGATTGATTGAACGGAGACACCCGGAAATGAGCGATGCCAGCCCACGTTTTTCGCTGCCCTTCCTGCTGCCCGGCCAGGCGCAGAAGGAGATGTTCCACAACGAGGCGCTGCTCACCCTCGACAGCATCGTCCACCCTGTCGTCGAGGACGGACCGTCCGCAGCGCCGCCATCGGCGCCGGCCGAGGGCCAGACCTGGATCGTCGCCGGCGGGGCGACCGGCGCCTGGGCAGGCCAGGAAGATGCGATCGCGACCTGGAGCGCGGGCGGGTGGCGGTTCACGGCGCCGCTGCCGGGCCTGCTTGCCTGGAACCGGGCGGCGGGCCTGTGGCTCCACTGGGACGGCGCGAACTGGTCCGACGGGCGCCTGCCGGCGGCGGCGCTGGTCATCGACGGCGACCAGGTCGTCGGACCGCGCCAGCCCGCCATCGCAAGTCCCTCAGGCGGAACGACAATCGACGCCGAGGCACGAAGCGCGATCGATGCCCTGATTGCGACATTAATGTCACACGGGCTCATCGAATGAGAAAATCGTCGTGGCGATGCAACCGGAACGCGGCTGTTTAGTTTCGCACCGGTGACGGTCATTCGCGGTTCGCCTTCGTGACGAACTGCGGCATTTCCGCAACAGGTGAGGGGCGAAGCGCGCTTGCGTGCAATCTCCGCTTACCGTAAGGAGTTCATCGTCGTTCCCGTTTGGGACGCAGAAGAAAGGGGAAGATTATGCGGAAGCTCGCCATTGTTGTGGCGCTGTCGTCCACCATGCTCGCGACTCCGGCATTTGCGCGCAATGGCGCCTGGTATGTCGGTGGCGATTTCGGCGCGATGATCGTGGAGGATGTCCACTTCGATTTCGGTCTGACGCCGACGGTTCCGAGCGCTGCGGGCGCGCAGTACAACCTCAACCATGATTACGGAATCGATGGCGCGCTTTATGCGGGCTACGATCTGGGTGCGTTCCGGCTCGAGGCCGAGGTCAGCTACAAGCGGGCCCGGCTTGACGACATCGAAACCTCGGTTCCGATCCCGGGCGATCCCACGGTCGGCGCCGGCGGCGACATCCTTCCGGCTGGCGGCGGTCGCACGACCTCGCTGAGCTTCATGGTCAACGGCCTGCTCGACTTCGGCGACGAAGACGGCACCAGCGGGTTCGTCGGTGGCGGTGTCGGTATCGCCCGCATCGACTATAACAACCAGCGCGCGTTCTCGAACGTTTCGCCGTTCCTCGACGATTCGGACACGCGCTTCGCGTGGCAGGTCATCGCCGGCGTCCGCCAGGCGATCAGTTCGAACATCGATCTCACCCTGAAGTATCGCTTCTTCAACGCGGACAACATCCGCACGGTTGATTATCGCGGGTTCGAATCCGAGTCGCGGTTCCGGTCGCACAGTCTGTTGGGTGGCATCACCTTCAACTTCGGCGCTCCGCCGCCGCCCCCGCCGCCCCCGCCGCCGCCGCCTCCGCCGCCGCCGCCTCCCCCGCCGCCTCCTCCGCCTCCGCCGCCGCCTCCGCAGGCTGTGGGGCCGTTCATCGTGTTCTTCGACTGGGACAAGGCGGACATCACGCCGCAGGCGGCCCAGATCCTGGACAACGCGGCGGCTGCCTATCAGCAGACCGGTCAGGCGAGCGTCGTTCTCGCCGGTCACGCGGACCGTTCGGGTTCCGACCAGTACAATGTCGGCCTGTCCCAGCGGCGCGCCGACTCGGTCAAGGCGTATCTCGCCGGCCGTGGCGTTCCGGACAGCGCGATGTCGACCGAGGCCTATGGCGAAAGCCGGCCGCTGGTCGAGACCGCCGATGGCGTCCGCGAGCCGCAGAACCGGCGCGTGGAGATCACCTTCGGCCCCGGCTCCGGCTGGTAAGAAGGACTTCGCCGCCACCCGCGGCGAAGGATCGACAAAAGATCGGAGCCGGCCTTCGGGTCGGCTCCTTTCTTTTGGGCGATGATATTATCGCGAGCCCGCGCCTCCGGGATGGCGATTGCGGAAAGGTGCCGGGCACGAGCCCGCGCCGGAGAATCCGGAAAAACCCGAGCGGAACGCCTGCAAGCGACCCATTGCGGACGTTAACGCGCCACTCTCTCGTATCTAATCCGCACCCAGCAACGCTCTCGTTCTGCGTGAATACTCGCGCTCTGGCGTCGTAGCGGATGAGGAGGTTTCCCGGCGAGAGCCAGCGCATTTCGACCCAAGGTCCTCCCCATGTGGTCGCGCTTGCCGTTCCCTGGTCGGTGTCCGCGACGAAGACGTTGCCCCCTCCAGTGGGCACGTCGTCGGCGTCGGTGACAGACACTTGGCTGGAGAAGCCGGTAGTAGCTCCACAGTCTCGCTGGAAAAGCACAGCCTTCAAGCCACCAGAGGGCGCTTCAGCCCGCGAGACGGTGCGGTTCTGGCAAGTGTCGGAGCAACCGCTGAACGCAGTCGCTATCAGCGCGTCGCCGCGCACTGGTCAATGTCCGCTTTCCACCCATAGCGGGGGTTCCGACCGGCGGCGGTCGGCGTGAGCGCGGTTCGCCGGCACGTTGACTGGCTGATGGGAGGGCGATCGCGCGGCGCGGCGGTCGCTGGGCGGGCCCGGGGCGCGCCTCGTCCCGGCGAGAAGCCGTGGCGGCTTTGCGTCGGCTGGGCCCTTGCGGGGATGCGAGGTCCTTCCACCCGCGTCGAAATCGCTCTAAGCGGGCGGCGACTATCGCTGTTCAGAGGCTCCCGATGCGTATCGCGATGATCGGAACCGGCTATGTCGGCCTGGTATCCGGCGCCTGCTTTTCCGATTTCGGCCATGACGTCGTGTGCGTCGACAAGGACGCGAGCAAGATCGACGCGCTCCATCGCGGCATCATGCCGATCTTCGAGCCGGGGCTCGACGAGCTCGTCGCGCGCAACGTCCGCGCCGGCCGGCTCGCCTTCACCACCGACCTTGCCGAAGGGGTGAAGGGCGCCGACGCGGTCTTCATCGCGGTCGGCACGCCGTCGCGTCGCGGCGACGGCCATGCGGACCTGAGCTATGTCTTCGCCGCCGCCGCCGAGATTGCCGGCGCGATCGACCGGGCCACTGTGGTCGTCACCAAATCCACCGTCCCGGTCGGCACCGGCGACGAGGTCGAGCGGATCATCCGCGAGACCGCGCCGGAAGCGGAGGCCTGGGTCGTCTCCAATCCCGAATTCCTTCGCGAGGGCGCGGCGATCGAGGATTTCAAGCGCCCGGACCGCATCGTCGTCGGCGCCGAGGATCCCCGCGCGGCGGAGATGATGCGCGAAATCTACCGCCCGCTCTATCTCAACAAGGCGCCGCTGCTGGTGACCTCGCGGCGGACGGCCGAGCTCATCAAATATGCCGCCAACGCCTTCCTCGCGACCAAGATCACCTTCATCAACGAGATTGCGGACCTGTGCGAAGAAGTCGGCGCCGACGTGCAGGACGTGTCGCGCGGGATCGGGCTCGACGGCCGGATCGGGGCGAAATTCCTCCATGCCGGCCCCGGCTATGGCGGATCGTGCTTCCCCAAGGACACGCTCGCCTTGCTCAAGACCGCCGAGGACGCCGCCGCGCCGCTTCGGATCGTCGAGGCCGTTGTCAAGGTGAACGATGCCCGCAAGCGCGCGATGGGCCGCAAGATCATCAAGGCGCTCGGCGACGACGCGCGCGGCAAGACGGTCGCATTGCTTGGCCTCACGTTCAAGCCGAACACCGACGACATGCGCGACGCGCCGTCGATCAGCATCGTCCAGTCGCTCGAGGATGCCGGCATCAAGGTGCGCGGCTATGATCCGGAAGGGATGGAACAGGCGCGCGGCCTGATGCCCAATGTCGAATTGTGCGCCAGCCCCTATGAAGCCGCCGCCGGCGCCGACGCGGTGGCGCTGGTGACCGAATGGGATGCGCTGCGCGCGCTCGATCTGCGACGGCTGGCCGCGACGATGGCGGGCGACGTGCTCGTTGACCTCAGGAACGTCTACCCGCCCGAGGAAGTCGCGGCGGCGGGCCTCAAATGGTCCGGCGTCGGCCGCGGCGGACGGTTGAGGACCGCCTGAGCGCAACCGAAAGCGGCGCTTTTCGTTCGGTGGGCAAGCAAGGGAGACAGGCAATGAAGGCAAGGACGATCCGACTTGGTCTGGCTGCGGCAATGCTCGGCGCCGGCGCGACGCTCGCCGCCGCGATGCAGCCCGCGCACGAGGCTCACGAGGCGCGCGCCGACATCAAGGACGCGGCCGGCCATGTGGTCGCCCATGCCCGGCTGACCCAGGAGACGGACGGGGTCCGCCTGCGCGTGACGGCGACGGGCGGGCTGCCCGAGGGCGTGCACGGCATCCACATCCACATGACCGGACAATGTGAGGCGCCCGGCTTCACGAGCGCAGGCGGGCATTGGAACCCGACCGCGCACCAGCATGGCACGCTCAACCCGCAGGGGCCGCACATGGGCGACCTGCCGAACCTCACCATCGATCGGCACGGCCGCGGGACGCTCGACACGGTGATCGCCGGCGGAATGCTTCAGGGCGGCGCCAACCCGCTGCTCGACGCCGACGGCGCGGCGGTGGTGATCCATGCCGGGCCGGACGATTATCGCAGCGATCCCGCCGGCAACAGCGGCGGACGCGTCGCCTGCGGGGTCATCGGCTGAGGGCAGGGCCGTCCAGCGCGTAGCGTGCGATCTCGGTATAGACGGCGCCATCGGGCGCGAGCGTGCTTTCGAACAGGCCGAAGCCGGAGGCTGGGAAAGGCTGGCTGGCGAGGCCGCCCTGGGCGGTGACGAAATCGCCAACCGGCCCGGACGACGCGCCGAGCCTGGCCAGCGTGATGTGCGGCAGATAGGCGCGCTTCTCCGGCGCGAGGCCGACGCGCAGCAGCGCCTGCTCCACCTTGTTGTTCAGCCGTTCGAGCGGCGCGCGCGGGCTGACCCCCGCCCAGAGCGCCTCGGGCCGGCCGCGCCGATCGAACAGGTCGACCCCGTCGAGCGCGATCTCGAACGCCGGGTGATGGACCGCGGCGAGCGCCGCATCGATGTCCTGCGCGGTATGGCGATCGACCTCGCCGATGAAGCGCACGGTGAGGTGGAGCTGATCGTCGCGCTGCCAGCGCGCGCCGGCGATCCCGCCCATCCGGCCGAGCAGGAGCGCGCGGATGTCCTCCGGCGGGCGGATCGCGACGAACAGGCGGCGCATGCTCCGATTATAGGGCCTTTCCCAGCGGGGGAAACGGGCGGTGGGCTTCGCAGGGGCGGCGCTGTGCGCCAGTTTCGCTTGAAAGCAGGTCGTATTCCCACGATATTGCTCCTGTCCGGCGATGATCGCCGGGATAGGAGACTTTGAAATGGCCAATTGGTCCGACCCGCAAATCGGCCCGGGCGCGCAGCCCGCGACGACGATCGGCCGCGACGTCGCGTTCGACGCGGGCCTGCGCGGCTACATGCTGTCCGTGTACAATTACATGGCCTCGGCGGTGCTGCTGACCGGCATCGTCGCTTATGCGGTCGCCGCGTCCGGCTGGGCGCTGGCGCTGTTCAACCCGCAGACCGGCGGCGCCTCGCTGCTCGGCTATGTCGCCATCTTCGCGCCGCTGGTGCTCGTCTTCGTGATGAGCTTCGGCATCAACCGGCTGTCGACCGGCGCGGCGCAGGCTCTTTACTGGGTCTATGCGGCGCTGCTCGGCGTGTCGCTGTCGACGATCTTCCTCGTCTACACCGAGGGCTCGATCGCGCTGACCTTCTTCGCGACCGCCGCCGCCTTCGCGAGCCTCAGCCTCTACGGCTATACGACGAAGCGCGACCTGTCCGGCATGGGCACCTTCCTGCTCATGGGCCTGGTCGGCCTCATCGTCGCGTCGATCATCAACCTGTTCTGGCTCAACGACACGTTCAGCCTGGTGATCGCGGCGCTCGGCGTGTTCATCTTCGCGGGCCTCACCGCCTATGACACGCAGAAGATCAAGAGCATCTACTTCCAGGTCGCCGGCACCGATTTCATCGGCAAGGCGGCGATCATGGGGGCGCTGAACCTCTATCTCGACTTCATCAACATGTTCCTCTTCCTGCTGCGCTTCCTGGGCAACCGGAACTAAGGGCAGCGGCGAGAGCCGAAACCGAAAGGCCCGGCGGCGACGCCGGGCCTTTTTCGTTGGGGCCGAGGCTCAGCCGTGGCCGAGATGCCGGCGGAAGAAGGCGATGGTCGCCGTCCAGGCGCGCGTCGCGGCCTCGGCATTGTAGCGCGCTGCCGACGTGTCGTTGTGGAAGGCGTGATCGACGCCCGGATAGGTGATCTGCGTGACATCCTTGTGCGCGGCCCGCAGCGCCGCGACCCAGGCGGCGCCGCGCTCGTTCACGCGGCTGTCGAGGCCGGCGAAGTGGAGCAGCAGCGGCGCCTGCACCCGCCCCGCATCGGCCGGATCGGGCGCGGGCCCATAGAATGCGACGCCGGCGGCGAGATCCGACCCCGCCGCGACCGCGAGCCGATCCACCATGCCGCCGCCCCAGCAGAAGCCGAGGATGCCGACGCGGCGGCGGTGGCCGCCATTGGCGCCGAGCGCGCGGATCATCGCGGCGCCATCGGCGGTGACCGCGGCCATGTCGAGCGCGCCGATCATCTCGCGCGCGCGATCTTCGTCGGCGGGCGTGCCACCCGCGGGGCTGAGCAGGTCCGGCGCGATGGCGACGAACCCGGCGACCGCAACGCGCCGCGCGACATCGCGGATATAATCGTTGAGGCCGCGATTTTCGTGGATGACGATGACGAGCGGGGTCGTCGGCGCGGCGTTCACGGGCGCAGCATCGTAGAGATCGTAGACGCGGCCTGGCGCGGCCTCCCACCGGCTCGTGCCGGTGCGGATGCGGGGATCGTCCGGGGCGACCTCGGGCTCGGCCGCAGAGCAGGCGATGCTCGAGAGCAGCATCGCGCCGGCCGCGGCGCTGCCGGCGATTCGCGTCATGCCGGCGATCAATTCGCGCCGGTCCATCCCGCCTTCGTGGGTGAAGCGATCGTAAAGCGCGATGGCGGCGCGCTGGACGTTGTCGGTCATCTCATCCTCCCTTGCCCTTCGACCCCGCGCGCGGCGGCCGCGCCGCCTGCATAACGCATGTTAGCGCTACCGGTCAGCGGTGAGCACGCTTATGGTGGCGAAAAAGGGGAGGATCGCCATGACCTGGTCTTCGATCAGCCGACGCGCCTTCGTCGCCGGCGGTGCGTTGCTCGCGGCGGGCGCGGGGCAGGCCGAGCCGCCGCCTGACCGGCTCGTCGGACGCCCCGATCCGCAGCTCGACACGCCCGAGCCGCTGCCGGAGGATCGGCAGCTCGGCTTCGCGGTCGTCGGCCTCGGCAAGCTCGCGCTCGGCGAGATCATGGACGCCTTCGCGACCGCGCGGCGGGCGAAGGTGACGGCGCTGGTCAGCGGCAATCGCGACAAGGCGCTGCGCGTCGCGGCGCGCTACGGCGTGCCGGAGAGCGGCCTCTACAGTTACGACGATTTCGACCGGATCGCCGACAATCCGGCGGTCGATGTCGTCTATATCGTCCTTCCCAACGCCCTTCACCGCGCCTTTGCCGAGCGCGCCTTCCGGGCCGGCAAGCATGTGCTGTGCGAAAAGCCGATGGCGACCAATGTCGCCGATTGCGCGGCGATGATCGCGGCGAGCGAGGCGGCGGGGCGCAAGCTGATGATCGCCTATCGCTGCCAGTTCGAGCCGCACAACCTGATGGCCATGCGCGCGATCCGCGGCGGCGAGCTTGGCGCGGTGCGGGTCATCACCGCCGATGTCGGGCGGGGCACCGACCCGCGCGACCCGGCGGACCAGTGGCGGCTCAACCGCGCGCTCGCCGGCTCCGGATCACTCTTCGACATCGGCATATACGGCCTCAACGCGGCGCGATTCCTGGTCGGCGAGGAGCCGGTGGAGGTCCGCGCCCAGCTTTACGCACGGCCGGACGACCCGCGATTCCGCGAGGTCGAGGACGTCGTCGTGTGGACGATGCGCTTTCCCGGCGGCGCGCAGTTCCACGGATCGACCAGCTATTCCTACAGCTTCACCAACCGGATCCAGGCGACCTGCGACAATGGCGTCCTCGTGCTCGATCCGAGCATGGAATATCACGCCCAGCGCCTCCAGATCCGCGATCGCACCATCCAGATGTCGCCGATCGACCAGTTCGCGCGCGAGATGGATCATTTCTGCATGGCGATCACCGACGGCGTGCCGATCGTCGCCGACGGCGCGGAAGGGATGCAGGACGTGCGGCTGATGCTGGCCATCCTCGAGGCCGGGCGGACCGGGCGGGCGGTTTCGACCGACTGGGGCTATCGCCGCGCCGCCGATCCGGCGACGAGCGTGCCAGACCGGCTGGGCGTCGCCTGACGCTCAGGCCTGCGCCGGCTTCGCCTGGGGCATGGGCGCGAGCGCGTCGTCGATCTCCCGGGCGCGCAGGGCCGCCGGGCGGCTCATCAGGCGGCCGAAATAGGCCTCGAAGCCCGGCCGCTTCGGGATCGATCCGAACATCATGCCGAAGCCGATCTGCGAGCCGACATAGACATCGGCCGCGGTGAACGTCTCGCCGCAGACATATGGCCCCGGCGCGATCGCCCGCTCCAGCGCATCCATCGTCTCGTCGAAGCTGCCATAGCCGACAAAGGCCTTCTTCTCCGGCGGGAAGCTCACCTCCAGCGCCTTGTTGGTCACCGCCGCCTCGACCGGCCCGGCGCCGAAGAACAGCCAGCGGAAATAGGGCGCGCGCGCCTTGTCGCCGAGCGGCGGCGCGAGCCCCTTTTCCGGAAAGGCATCGGCGAGATAGGCGCAGATCGCCGCGGCCTCGGTGACCACCGCGTCGCCATGCCGGATCGCCGGCACCTTCCCCATCGGGTTGATCGCGAGATAATCGGGCGCCTTCATCGTGCTCGCATAATCGAGCACGACGGTCTCGTAAGGCTCGCCCACCTCCTCGAGCATCCAGCGCACGATGCGCCCGCGCGACTGCGGGTTGGTGTAGAAGGTGAGATCGGCGGCCATGGCGAGTCTCCCGGGCTTGGTTCCGGAGAGCCTATCGCGGCGAGGAGGCATCGGCCAGTCGACTCGCTTCCCGTCGAAGGCCGGCGCGGCAAAAAAAAGGCCCTCCCGGTCGGGGAGGGCCCTGGTTCGTCAGGCCTGCGGTTCGCTCTGGTCCTGTTCCTTCGGCTTCTTCGCGGCCGCCTTCTTGCGGCCCTTGGAGGCCTTGGGCGGGGCGGCCGTGATCTCGAAGGCGGGGGCGCCATCCTTGATCCGCACCTTCACCTCGCCGCCATGGACGAGCTTGCCGAACAGGAGCTCCTCGGCCAGCGGCTGCTTGATCTTCTCCTGGACGAGCCGGCCCATCGGCCGCGCGCCATAGAGCTTGTCATAGCCGCGCGCCGTGAGCCATTCGCGCGCCTCGTCGTCCAGCTCGATATGGACGTTGCGATCGGCGAGCTGGAGCTCCAGCTGCAGGATGAACTTGTCGACCACCCGGGCGACGACCTCGGTCGGCAGGTAGCCGAAGGGCACGATCGCATCCAATCGGTTGCGGAATTCCGGCGAGAACATCCGCTTCACCGCTTCCTCGCTGGCATCTTCCTTCGAAACATTGCCGAAGCCGATGCCCTCGCTCGCCATGTCGGACGCGCCGGCATTGGTGGTCATGATCAGGATGATGTTCCTGAAATCGACCGTCTTGCCGTGGTGATCGGTGAGCTTGCCGTTGTCCATCACCTGCAGGAGGATGTTGAACAGGTCCGGATGAGCCTTCTCGATCTCGTCGAGCAGCAGCACGCTGTGCGGATGCTGATCGACCGCGTCGGTCAAGAGGCCGCCCTGATCATAGCCGACATAGCCCGGCGGCGCGCCGATGAGGCGGCTCACCGAATGGCGCTCCATATATTCCGACATGTCGAAACGCTGGAGCGGGATGCCCATGATCGAGGCGAGCTGGCGCGCGACCTCGGTCTTGCCGACGCCGGTGGGGCCGGAGAAGAGATAGTTGCCGATCGGCTTGTCGGGATCGCGAAGCCCGGCGCGCGACAGCTTGATCGCCGACGAAAGCACCTCGATCGCCCGATCCTGGCCGAAGACGACGCGCTTCAGATCGCGGTCCAGATGCTCCAGCGCCTTCTTGTCGTCCGACGAGACGCTCTTCGCCGGGATGCGGGCCATGGTCGAGATCACGGCCTCGATCTCCTTGGTGGTGATCGTCTTCTTGCGCTTGGACGGCACGACCAGCATCTGCATCGCGCCGACCTCGTCGATCACGTCGATCGCCTTGTCGGGCAGCTTGCGGTCGTTGATGTAGCGCGCGGACAGGTCCACCGCAGCCTTGATCGCATCGGGCGTATATTTGACGCCGTGATGCTCTTCGAAGGCGGAGCGGAGCCCGGCGAGGATCTTCACCGTATCCTCGATCGTCGGCTCGTTCACGTCGATCTTCTGGAAGCGCCGGAGCAGCGCCCGGTCCTTCTCGAAATGGTTGCGGAACTCCTTGTAGGTCGTCGATCCGATGCAGCGGATCGTGCCGCCCGAAAGCGCCGGCTTCAGGAGGTTCGACGCATCCATCGCGCCGCCGGAGGTCGCGCCGGCGCCGATCACGGTGTGGATCTCGTCGATGAACAGGATGGCGTGGGGCAGCTTCTCAAGCTCGCTGACGACCGCCTTCAGCCGCTCCTCGAAATCGCCGCGATAGCGGGTGCCGGCGAGCAGCGCGCCCATGTCGAGCGAATAGATGACGGCGGGCTTCAGCACGTCGGGCACGTCGCCCTCGACGATCTTGCGCGCCAGCCCTTCCGCGATCGCGGTCTTGCCCACGCCCGGATCGCCCACATAGAGCGGATTGTTCTTCGAACGGCGGCAGAGGATCTGGACGGTGCGGTCGACCTCGGGCCCGCGCCCGATCAGCGGATCGACACGGCCTTCCTTGGCCTTTTCGTTGAGATTGACGGTGAACTGCTTGAGCGCGGATTCGGGCTTCTTCTTGCCGTCGTCCGCCTTCGTCTCCTCCGCGCCCTTGGCCTCGACCGGCTGGGAGGCGGTGTCGCCCTTGCCGACGCCGTGGCTGATATAGGTGACGGCATCGAGCCGGCTCATATCCTGCTGCTGCAGGAAATAGACGGCATAGCTCTCGCGCTCCGAAAAGAGCGCGACCAGCACATTGGCGCCGGTGACCTCGTCGCGGCCCGACGACTGGACGTGGAGGATCGCGCGCTGGACGACGCGCTGGAAGCCGCTGGTCGGCGAGGGATCGGTGTCGCTGCCGACCTTCAGCGCCTCCAGATCATTGTCGAGATAGTGGCGGACCTGGTCCTTCAGCTCGCCAAGATTGACGCCGCACGCTTCCATGACGCGTCCGGCATGGACGTCCTCGGTCAGCGCGAGCAGCAAATGTTCGAGCGTCGCATATTCGTGGTGACGGCCGCTCGCCTCGGCGAGGGCGTTGTGGAGCGTCTGTTCGAGCTCACGGGCGAAAGATGGCATCTTCAACTCCTGTGGCCGCGCGATCCGTTCGCGGGCCGCTTGTCCCCAATGTCGGGCCTCGCACGGCGTTCATCAAGCCGCCGCCCCGAAACATCTGGGGAAAACCCGGTTCGCGGCCGGGCCTTCGCTCATTTCCTGAATAGCTCGTCGGCGCTTGCGCGGAAGTTAACCGCGTTCGCGAGCTTCGCCTTCACCCGGGCGATCTCCGCCTCGAGCAATGCGATCCGCGCCTCAAGCTCGTGCACCGAGAGGGGATCGAGGTCCTGCTTGCCGAGCAGGACGAGCGGATCGTCCGGCCGGTCTGGGAAGAGCTCGTCGAGGTCCATCCGCGGAGCGTTGACCCAAGTCGCGGCGCTGTCAATAAACCGCCCGCAAATTCATCACGAATCAGGGAAAACATGACCGCTGTGCCGGAGGAGATGACTGCGATCGATCCGGCCGTGGCGGGCGGGCCCGGGGTGCTGGCGCCGGTGCGCCGCGCGGTGCCGCGTCCCGGGCCTGGTGAGGTGCTGATCGCGGTCGCCGCGGCGGGGGTGAACCGGCCGGACGTGCTCCAGCGCAAGGGCGCCTATCCTCCGCCGCCAGGCGCGCCGTCCGTCCCTGGGCTGGAAGTGGCGGGGACGGTCGTCGCGGCGGGCGAGGGCGCGGCGTTCGGCCCCGGCGATCGGGTCTGCGCCCTCGTCGCGGGCGGCGGCTATGCCGAATATGCGATCGCGCCCGCGGGCCAGTGCCTCCCGGTGCCGGATGCGCTGACGATGGTCGAGGCGGCGGCGATCCCGGAAACCCTCTTCACGGTGTGGTCGAACCTGTTCGAACGGGCCTATGCCCGCGACGGCGAGACGGCGCTCGTCCATGGCGGCACCAGCGGGATCGGCACGATGGCGATCGCGCTCGGCCGATTGTTCGACGTGAAGATCATCGTCACCTGCGGCACCGACGAGAAATGCGCGCGCGCCGAGGCGCTTGGGGCGGCGCACGCGATCAACTACAGGACGGCGGATTTCGTCGCGGAGACGAAGCGGCTGACGGACGGGCGCGGAGTCGACATCGTGCTCGACATGGTCGGCGGCGATTATCTGCCGCGCAACATGGACTGCCTGGTCGAGGATGGCCGCCACGTCTCGATCGCGGTGCAGGGCGGCGCGAAGGCCGAAATCAATATCGCCAGGCTGATGCAGCGCCGGCTGGTCCTCACCGGATCGACGCTGCGCCCGCGCTCCGTCACCTTCAAATCGCTGGTGGCGGAGGAATTGCGCCGCGTCGTGTGGCCGTTCGTCGAGGCGGGGGAATTGAAGCCGGTGATCGATTCCGTTTTCCCCCTCGCCGACGCCGCCGAGGCGCATCGCCGCATGGATGCGGGCGACCATGTCGGCAAGATCGTGCTGGAGGTGAGATGATGGAACGGCTTGTCCTCCACGAATATGCCGCGTCGGGAAATTGCTACAAGATCCGCCTGACCGCGGCCCTGCTCGGGCTGAAGATCGAGCGGCGCGAATATGACATCCTGAAGGGCGAGACGCGGACGCCGGAATTTCTCGCCAACGTCAATGCGAACGGGCGTATCCCGACGCTCCAGATCGGCGATCGCTTCCTCCCCGAAAGCAACGCCGCCTGCTTCTATCTCGCCGAAGGTTCAGCCCTGATCCCCGACGACCGGTTCGACCGCGCGGACATGCTGCGCTGGATGTGCTTCGAGCAGTACAGCCACGAACCCTATGTCGCGACGATGCGATTCTGGGTCGCGTTCATCGCCGATCGGCTGAGCGAGGAGCAGAAGGCGCAGATCCCGATGCGCCGCGCGCAGGCGGAAGCGGCGCTGAAGGTGATGGACGATCATCTCGCGGGCCGCCGGTTCTTCGTGGCCGACCGGCTGACGCTCGCCGACATCGCGCTCTACGCCTACACCCATGTGGCCGAAGAGGGCGATCTCACCCTCGCCCCTTACGCCAATATCCGCGCCTGGCTGGATCGCGTGGCGGCGACGCCGGGCTATGTGGGGATCGAAGCCTAGCCTTCGCGCAGCGCGAACCTCTGGAGCTTGCCGGTCGCGGTCTTGGGGAGGGCGTCGAGAAAGACGATCTCGCGCGGATATTTGTAAGGGGCGATGGTCGCCTTGGCGTGGTCCTGCAGGAGGCGGACAAGGTCCGGTCCGGGCGCGTAGGCGGGGGCGAGGACGATGAGGGCCTTCACCTTCTGTCCGCGCTCCGGGCAGGGCGCGCCGATCACCGCGCATTCCTGCACCGCCGGATGCGACAGGAGGGCGTTTTCCACCTCCGGCGCGGCGATATTGTAGCCCGAGGAGACGATCATGTCGTCCGAGCGGGCGAGATACCAGAAATAGCCCTCCTCGTCGGCGCGATAGGTGTCGCCGGTGATGTTCCAGCCATCGACGACATAGTTCGACTGGCGCGGATCATCGAGGTAGCGGCAGCCGGTCGGCCCCTTGATCGCGAGCCGCCCGGTGCCGGTCTGGAGCGGCCGGTTCGCCGCGTCGAGCACGCGCGCGACATAGCCGGGTACCGCCTTGCCGGTCGCGCCGGGGCGGATGTCGTCGCCGGAGGCGGAGATGAAGATGTGCATCATCTCGGTGCCGCCGATGCCGTCGACGACGCGAAGGCCCGTCGCATCGCGCCACGCCTCCCAGGTGGCGGCGGGCAGATGCTCGCCGGCCGAGACGCAGGTGCGAAGGCTCGAAATATCCGCATCCGCGAGCAGCGGGAGCATCGCCCTGTAGGCGGTCGGGGCGGTGGCGAGCATCGTCACTCGATGCCGCGCGATCGTGTCGAGCAGCGGGCCTGGACCCGGCGTCTCGGTCGTCACGGCCGTCCCGCCGAAGCGCCAGGGGAAGACGAGCTGCATCCCGAGGCCGAAAGTGAAGGCGATCGGCGCGGTCGAGAGCCAGCGATCGCCGGGAGCGGGCTTCAGGATGTGGCGCGCGAAGCTGTCGGCGCTGGCGAGGATGTCACGGTGATAGTGGATGCAGCCCTTGGGGTTGCCGGTCGTGCCCGAGGTGAAGGCGATGAGGGCGGGATCGTCGCGATGGGTGGCACAAGCGGTGAAGCCCGGCGCGATCCCTTTCAGCCGCTGCTCCAGCGCGCCGGTGCCGGCATCGCCGTCATAGGTCAGGAGTGAGCCGCTGCGGCCGGCGGCCTCGAAATCCTCCAGGAAGCGCGAATCGACGATCGCATGGTCGATCAGCGCGCGCTCCAGGATCGTCGCGATCTCGCCGGGGCGGAGGAGGGGCATGGTCGCCACGACCACGCCGCCCGCCTTGAGGACGCCGAGCCAGCAGGCGAACAGCATCATATTGTTCGGCCCGCGCAGGAAGACGCGGTTGCCGGGCACCAGCCCTTCTTCCTCCGTCAGAAGGCACGCGATGCGATCCGAAAGGTCCGCCATCTCGCCATAGGTCCAGCGGCCGGCATCGTTGAGGACCGCGAGCGCATCGGCGTCCTGGTGGTCAATCAGCTCGACCGCCGCGTTGAGGCGCTCCGGATAGCGAAGCTCCGGCAGCGTGAAGAGGAATTCCGGCTGCTGGTCCGGCGGCGGCAGGCGATCGCGCACGAAGGTGTCGACATGCGCCGACCCGGTCATTCGGGCACCACCGCCATCGTCTCGATCTCGACCAATGCCGCCGGCTCGACCAGCCCGGCGACGCCGACCACCGCCATCGCCGGGAAGTGGAGGCCGATCAATTCGCGCCATGCCGCCCCGATCTCCGCCAGGCCGGCGCGATAGGCGTCGAGATCGGTCACGTAGCACGTCATCCGCACGATATGTTCGGGGCCGGCTCCGTCCTCGCCAAGGATCGCGAGCGTGTTGACGATCACCTGCCGGAACTGTCCGGCAAGATCGGTCGCGACGAACCGCTCGCGCTCGTCCCAGCCGACGACGCCGGCCGTGACGATCAGGCGGCCGCGCGCCGAAATGCCGTTGGCATAGCCTTTCGGGCGCGGCCAGCCGGGGGGAAGCAGGGCCTTCACCGGGCCGCCTCCGCCAGATGATGCCGCGCGATCACGACCTTCTGCACTTCCGATGCGCCCTCGTAGATCCGAAGCGCCCGGATCTCGCGATAGAGGCGCTCGACGATGCAGCCTTTGGTCACGCCGAGGCCGCCGAACAGCTGGACCGCCTTGTCGATCACCTGCTGGGCGCTGTCGGTCGCGAAGAGTTTCGCCATCGCCGCCTCGCGCGTGTTGCGCCGATCCTGGACATCGCGGATCCAGGCGGCGCGATAGACGAGGAGCGCGGCGGCATCCACGTCCAGCGCCATTTCGGCGAGCATCGACTGGACCACCGCATTGTCGGCAAGCGCGGCGCCGCGAAGCCTTCGATCCCGGACCCGCGCGGTGGCCTCGTCGAGCGCGCGGCGGGCGAAGCCGAGCGCGGCGGCGCCGACGGTGGTGCGGAAGAAATCGAGCGTCGCCATCGCCTGCGCGAATCCGCGCCCGCGCTCGCCGATCAGCGACGCGTGACTGGTGAAGGTGTCGATCCTCAGCGTTGCCAGCGGGTGCGGCGCGATGACCTCGATCCGTTCGCTGGCGTCGATGCGAGCGCCCGGCACGACGATGGCGGATATGCCTCCGGAACCGCTCGTGCCCTCCTCGCGCGCGAAGACCACATAGAAATCCGCGATCCCGCCGTTCGAGATGAAGGTCTTGGTCCCCCTGACGTTCAGGCCCTCGCGGTCCGGCCAGAAGGTCGTTTCGAGCGCGGCGACGTCCGATCCGGCATCGGGCTCGCTGAGCGCGAAGGCGGCGATCTCGCGCCCCGCGGCGACCGAGGGGAGGTAGAAGCTCTTCTGCTCCTCGTTGCCGAACAGGCTGATCGTCCCCGATCCGAGGCCCTGCATCGCAAAGGCGAAATCGGCGAGCCCGTCATGCCGCGCCAGCGTCTCGCGGACGATCGCCAGCGAGCGCACGTCGAGCCGCTCGTGGATGCCGCCATAAGCCGCCGGCACGCAATAGCGAAGCCACCCGGCCTCGCCGAGCTGGCGCACCAGCGCACGACAGGCGTCGTCCACGTCCGCGCCATGCTCGCCGGTCAGGTTCGCGGCGCACCAGGCGTCGAGCTCGTCGGCGAGACGGCGATGGTGATCGTCGAAGAAGGGCCATTCGAGGAAGGAACGGTCCGCCATCAATCGCCCTCGAACTCCGGTGTCCGCTTCGCAGCGAAGGCTTCGTAGGCGCGGCGGAAGTCGTTGGTGGCCATGCAGATCGCCTGGGCCTGCGCCTCCATCTCGATCGCGGTTTCGAGGCTTACCGCCCATTCGGTGCCCAGCTGAGTCTTGGTGATGCCGTGGGCGAAGGTCGGGCCGTCGGCGAGGGTGCGGGCCAGCGCGCGGGCCTCGGCGAGGGGATCGTCGGCGAGCCTGTTGTGGAAGCCCCAGCGCTCGCCCTCCTCGGCGGTCATCACACGGCCGGTGAACAGCAGCTCGGACGCGCGGCCCTGGCCGATGATGCGGGGAAGGATCGCGCAGGCGCCCATGTCGCATCCGGCAAGGCCGACGCGGGTGAAGAGGAAGGCGGTCTTCGTATCCGGCGCGGCGATCCTGATGTCCGAGGCCATGGCAAGGATCGCGCCCGCACCGACGCAGACGCCCTGAAGCGCGGCGACGATCGGCTGCGGGCAGGCGCGCATCGCCTTCACCAGATCGCCGGTCATCCGCGTGAATTCGAGCAGGCCGGGCATTTCCCGCTCCGTCAGCGGGCCGATGATCTCGTGGACGTCGCCGCCGGAGCTGAAATTGCCGCCGGCGCCCGCGACGACCACCGCCTTCACCTCCTTCGCATAGACCAGCGCGCGGAACGCATCGCGAAGCTCGGCATAGGAATCGAAGGTCAGCGGGTTCTTCCGTTCGGGCCGGTTCAGCGTCACCGTCGCGACGCCGGCCTCGAAGCGCCAGCCGAAATGGGCCGGCCGGAAACCGGCCGGGTTCATTTCGCCCTCCGCTGCGAGGCGCGCGCGATCGTCATCTTCATCGTCCCCAAGGCGACATAGAGCCGCTCGCGCTGGGTGAAGTCCAGCCCCGACAGCATCTGATCGATCCACTCGCTATGCGCGCGGGCGAGCTTGCGGAACTGCTCGCGCCCCGCCTCGGTCAGCGTCACGATGGAGGAGCGGCGATCGCCGGGCGGGTGGCGCATCTCGATCAGCCCGTCGCGAACGAGGGTCTTCGCCAGATGGGTGACGTTGCCGTTCGAGACCAGCAGCGCCCCGGCGAGCGCGCCCATCGTCATGCCCTCGGGATTGCGATCGAGCGCCGCGAGCACATCGAAGCGGGGCAGGGTCATGCCGCGCTCGGCGAAACGGCGCTGCAATTCCTTCTCGATCGCCTGGGTGACGGACAGAAGCCGCAGCCAGACCCGGACGCTCGATTTGTCGCCAAGCTTGCCCTCGTGCTTCTCCGGGATCGGCACGACATGCTTCACATCACTTCTCCCCCAGCGACGGCGAGCGCCTGGCCGGTGATCGATTGGCTGCCTGGAAGGCAGAGGAAGAGCGCCGCATCCGCCACTTCCTGCGGCGTGACGAGGCGGCCCTGCGGATTGAAGCTCGCGAAGCGGGCGCGGACGGTCTCCTCATCGCGTCCGGTCTTGGCGCCGATCGCGGCGACGGCGTCGGCGATGATATCGGTGTCGGTGAAGCCGGGGCAGACGGCATTGGCGGTGGCGTTGGTCTCGGCAAGCTCGAGCGCGAGCGCGCGCATCAGGCCGACGGCGCCATGCTTCGCCGCGACATAGGCCGCGCTATATTTGTAGCCCCGGAGCCCCGCGGTCGAGGCGATGGTGACGATGCGCCCCGCCGGCGCGGCGACGATGTCGTCAAAGGCCGCCTGGCAGCAATGGAAGAGTGCGTCGAGATTGACCGCCATCATCGCGCGCCACGAGTCCTCCGTCACGCGGGCGAAGGGGGCGTTTTCGACCGCGCCGGCATTGTTGACCAGGATCGTGATCGGCCCGTTCGCTGCGCGCGCGGCCGCGAAGGCGCGCTCGGCCTCTGCGCGGTCGGTGACGTCGGCCGCGCAAACCTCCACCCCCTCGTCCGCCCCGGGCCCTTCCACGCCGCCTGCCGCGTCGCTCTGGGCCCGGGACAAGCGGATGCTCTGGGCGACCTCCTCAAGCTTCTCCCGCCGCCGCCCGATCAGCGTCAACTTCGCGCCCTCGGCGGCGAGCGCGCGGGCGATGGCGGCGCCGATGCCGGTGCCGCCGCCGGTCACCACCGCATGGGCGCCGGCGAGCCTCATGCCTTGAGCTCCGCCTCGCGCGCGAGGTTGCGGGCGAGCTGAGCCATGCCGGCGAGATAGGGCGGCGGGACGGCGACGCGGCGATAATCCTGCTGCGCGGCGGCGCGCAGGGTCCACATCGGATCGATGAGGTGCGGCCGGGCGAGCGCGACCAGATCGGCGCGGCCGGCGGCGAGGATCGAATTCACGTGATCGGCCTCGTAGATATTGCCCACCGCCATCGTCGTGAGCCGCCCTTCATTGCGGATCTGATCGGCGAACGGGGTCTGGAACATGCGGCCGTAGACCGGCTGGCAATCCGCCCAGGTCTGGCCGGCGGACACGTCGATGAGGTCCGCGCCCGCCTCCGCAAAGGCGCGGCCGATCGCCACCGCCTCGTCCGGCGTGACGCCGCGATCGCCCATCCAGTCATTGGCAGAGATGCGGACGGACATCGGCCGGTCTTCGGGCCAGGCGTCGCGCATCGCCCGGAAGACCTGGAGCGGGAAGCGCAGGCGATTGTCGAGGCTGCCGCCATATTCATCGGTGCGCCTGTTGGTGAGCGGCGTGATGAAGCTGGAGAGCAGGTAGCCGTGGGCGGCGTGCAATTCGATCATGTCGAACCCGGCTTCGAGCCCCATGCGGACCGAGGCGACGAACTGCGCGATCACCCGGTCCATATCGGCGCGAGTCATCGGACGGGGGATCTGGTTGTCCGGGCTCCACGGCACGTCGGAGGCCGCCATGACCGGCCAGTTGCCGCTGTCCAGCGGCACGTCATAGCCCTCCCAGCCGACCTTTGTGGACCCCTTCGGTCCCGAATGGCCGAGCTGGAGGCAGAATTTCGCCCGGCTGCGCGCGTGGACGAAATCGACGATCCGCTTCCATGCGGCGACATGCTCAGGCGCATAGATGCCGGCGCAGCCCGGCGTGATCCGCCCCTCGGGCGAGACGCAGGTCATCTCGGTATAAAGGAGGCCGGCACCGCCTTGCGCGCGAGCGCCATAATGGACGAGGTGGAAATCGTTCGGCAGGCCGTCGGTCGCCGAATAGGTCGCCATCGGCGAGACGACGACGCGGTTTGCCAGCGCCATGGCGCGCAGCCGGAACGGCGCGAACATCGGCGGCGCCGGCTCGTTCACCGGATGGCCGGCCGCCTGGGACTGGAACCAGCGCTCGACCCCCTCAAGCCAGGCCTTGTCCCGCAGCCGCAGATTTTCGTGGCTGACCCGCTGGGAGCGGGTGAGCAGCGAATATGCGAACTGGATCGGCGCGAAATGGAGGTAGCGATCCAGCGTCTCGAACCATTCGGTGGAGTTGCGCGCGCTGTTCTGGAGCTTCAGCACCTCGAGATTGCGCTCGGCCTGATATTCGGCGAGCGCGGCATCGCGGGTGAGGCCCGGTCGGCTCAGCACCTCGGCGAGCTTGATCGCATCCTCGAGCGCGAGCTTGGTGCCCGATCCGATCGAGAAATGCGCGGTGTGCGCGGCATCGCCGAGCAGGATGAGATTGCGATAGTGCCAGGTGTCGCAGACGATCCGGCGGAACTGCAGCCACGCCCGCGGCCCGGGCAGGTGCGTCGCGTTTGACAGGAGGGGATGGCCGTCCAGGTAGCGGGCGAAGATCCGCTCGCAAGGCGCGATCGCCTCGCTCTGCTCCATCCGGTCGAGCCCGAGCCCGGTCCAGGTGTCCGGGTCCATCTCCACGATGAAGGTCGAAAGATCGTCGTCGAAGCGATAGGCGTGCGCCCAGACCCAGCCCGCCTCGGTCTCCTCGAAGGCGAAGGTGAAGGCCTCGAACGCCTTGGTCGTCCCGAACCAGAAGAACTTGTTGCGCCGAACCTGGACGTCGACGTCGAAATGCTCGGCGTAGCGGTCGCGGATTCGGCTGTTGGCCCCGTCGGCGGCGATGACGAGGTCGTAGCCGGCCCAGTCGTCGAGGTCGGCGCTCGCTTCATGTTCGAAGTGCAGCGCCACGCCGAGATCGCGCGCCCGCGCCTGGAGAAGGTTGAGCAGGCGCTTGCGACCGATGCCGATGAAGCCGTGGCCGGACGAGCGGATCGTCTCGCCATGGATATGGACCTCGATATCGTCCCAATGCGCGAATTCGGAGGCGATCGCCGCGCCGGAGACCGGATCGTTCGCCATCAGGTTCTCGACCGTCTGGTCGGAGAAGACGACGCCCCAGCCGAACGTGTCGTCGGGCCGGTTGCGTTCGAAGACGTGCACGTCGTGCGCCGCATCGCGCAGCTTCATCGAGATCGCGAAATAGAGCCCGGCGGGCCCCCCGCCGAGGCAAGCGATGCGCATTCCGCCTTCCCCCGGTTCTTTAGCCTTAAACTATCTCGCCGTTTCGCCGCGTCAAGAGGCACTTGGACAGCAAGGTTGAGGGCTTGTCTCGAATGGCGGATGCACGATCGCCGGGCTACGCGTGGCGCGGCCCGGCGATCGATCGTCTGGTTGATCGAGGATCGTCAGAAGGCGACGCTGGCCTCGATGCCGTACGTCCGCGGCGGATTGAAATTGGCATAGTCGCCGAGGATCGCGGCGTTGGCGGCCGAGCGGCGGTAGATGTGCGTTTCGTTGAGCAGGTTGCGGCTCCACAGCGAAAAGGTCATCCGCGCGCCGTTCCCCATCGCCACATCGGCAAGAGCGATCCGTCCGTTCACCACGAAGCTCGAGTCCGTCTTCACCGCCTCGTTCTGGAAGCTGTATTGCGGATCGGCGTAATTGGCGTCGAGGTGGATGCGAAGCGACGCGTCCGCGAAGCCGAGCGGCGAACTCCAGTCGATCGAGCCGGTCGCGGCATTCCTCGGCGTATAGACGACGAACACCTGGAAGGGGATGTTGCCGAGGAACGGGTTCGGCGTCGCCGGCACGTGGGTGTAGGTATAGGCGTAGGACGCGCCGATGGTGAGGTTCTGCGTGATCCGCGCGGTGAAATCCGCCTCGAACCCGCGAATTCGCGAGGTGCCGGGGGCGTTGCGCGTCTCTTCCGTGTGCAGGTTGAAGGTCGGGCTGTTGGGATCGGTGTCGACATTGTCGAAATCGGTCTGGGTGCCGGTGCGGTCCATCATGTAACCGGCGAGATTGAGCCGGACCCTGCGATCGAGCAGATCGAGCTTCGCGCCGATTTCATAGGATTTGACCACTTCGGGGCCGAAGGCGGTGAAGGTCTGCGAGCGATCGTTCGCGCCGCCGGCGCGGTAGCCGGTGGCGTAGCGGGCATAGAGATTGACGCCCGGCGCGACATCGGCCGCGATCGTCGCCATCGGATCGAAACGGTTGCCGCGGAAATGGAAGTCGAAGGCCGCGGGCTGGCCGTTGACGAAGGTGAGCGTGCCGTCGCGCCGGTCGTCTGTATAGCGGCCACCGACGGTGAGGTGGAGGAGATCGAGCCCCGGCGGGGTCCATGTCGCCTGGCCATAAGCGGCATAGCTGCGCGCCCGCGCATTGCTGTCGCGCTGAACGAACCAGTCGGCCGGGTCCCAGCCCTGGTTGGCCGAGGTGATCGTGCCCGGAACGGTTTCGCTGTTGATCGTATAGCCGGTGCCGTCGGCATTCCATCGGTTGCTCGACGGCGTCGCCGCGCGCTCGCGCGCATGTTCGTTGAAATAATAGAGGCCGAGCACATAATCGATGTGCGAGAAGCTGCCGACCGCCTGGAATTCCTGGCTGAACTGCGACTGATCCAGGTGCGAGAGGCTGTAGCGGCTGAAATTCGCATTGGGCGCGAAGATCGTTCGGTGGGCGCCGCCGGAATTGTCCCACTGATCGGTGGTGACGCCGCGCCAGGCGGTGATCGACCGCAGCTCGATCGCCGGGGAGATCTGGTAGCGCAGGTTCGCCGAGGTGCCGTGCGTGCGATCGACGCTCGGCTGCTGCGGCACGCCGATATCGGCGACGCGCATCCGATGATCGCCGCTGACGACGACCAGGGGGGACAACGGCGCGATGCAGGCCGTACAGGCCGGGGCGCCGGCGGGGCTGCCCGGGGCAACGAGACGGTTGGTGGTGGGATCATAGACGCCGACGACGCGGCCCTGCGGATTGTAATTGACCAGCTGGCTGTAGTTGGGCGTGTTCTCGTCCTTCGACTGATCGTAGGAGAAGTCGGCGGTGAAGCCCTGGAAGGGCGTCCAGCGCGCCTGCACGCGCCCGCCGACGCGGTGGTAGAAATTCCAGCCGGTCTGGCCGGCCAGCGGATTGAGCACCGTCGGATCCTGATGCTGGACGACGGCGTCGAGCTTGACCGCGACATTGGCGACGGCGGGAAGATCGACGTGGACCTGCCCGGAATAGCTGCCGTAATTGCCGATGCCGGCGCTTGCGCGAAGGCCGAATTCGCCGGTCGGCTGGCGGGTGACGATGCTCAAGGCGCCGCCTTCGGTATTGCGGCCGAACAAGGTCCCTTGCGGCCCGCGCAGCACCTCGATCCGTTCCACGTCGAACAAGGCGGCGTTGAGGCCCTGCGAGCGGCCGAGATAGACGCCGTCCAGATAGACGCCCACGCCCGAATCGCGCGCCGTCTGGTTCTGATCGAAGGGGACGATGCCGCGGATGCCGATGGTGAGCGCCGACTGCCGCGCCTCGAAGGTCGCGACCCGAAGCGACGGGACGGCGCCGTCGGCGAGATCGTAGAGCGCCTGGACGTGGCGATCGGCGACGCTCTGGGGATCGAGTACGCTCACCGCGACCGGCGTATCCTGCAGATTGGTCTCGCGGCGGGTGGCGGTGACGATCACCTCGCCAAGGCTCTGGGCCGACGAATCGTCGGCTGGCGCGGCGGAGACGGGAGCGCCGGTCCCTTCGGTCGGCTCGGCGGCGACAGCCGGCATGTCGGCGGCGGCCTGCGCATGGGCGCCGGCTGGCGCGAAGGCGAGCAGCGCCCCGCCGAGAAGCAACTGGCGGCGGAGCAGGTGGTGGTGGCGCATGGTGTCGAACTCCCTCGATGATCGTCCCGCGGCCGATGCTGGAGGGCGTGACCGGCCGCGCCGGACCCAAGGCGCAGGCTGCCAGTCACGATCATTGCCCCACGGTTTCGCCCGCTCAGGGGCGCCGTAGCCGCGGGCCGGGTCAGTTCGGTTTCGCTTTTGCGACAGCTTCGTGACGGACCCGAAAATCCGCCGCGCCGTGAAAATTCGAGCGATCCGCGGCGCGCCGCGCTATAGGGCCGCAATGCACTGGTTGACCGGCCTTGCCCTGTTTCTCGCCACCGTGATCGGCATGGAGGGCGTCGCCTATGTCGCGCACCGCTGGGTGATGCACGGGCCGGGATGGTTCCTGCACGAAAGCCATCATCGGGCGCGCACCGGGCGCTTCGAGGCGAACGATCTCTACGCGGTGATCTTCGCGATCCCGTCGATCCTGCTGATCCTCGGCGGGGTCGATCTCGGCTGGGGCGAATGGGCGATCTGGGTTGGCGCCGGGATTGCCGCTTATGGTGCGATCTATTTCGGCTTCCACGACGTCATCGTCCACAAGCGGCTGGCCCACCGCTACGTGCCGCGATCGGCTTATATGAAGCGCATCGTCCAGGCCCACCGGCTCCACCATGCGGTCGAGACCAAGGCGGGGACGGTCAGCTTCGGCTTCCTGTGGGCACCGCCGGCGGAGGAGTTGAAGGCGGAGCTCAAGCGGCGGGAGCGGGCAGGAGTTCGGGCGCCGGCGGGGCGTTAGCGCGGCCGGGTCCAAAGCCCCGTGCGGTCGACCGGCGCCGGCCGATCGCCGCATTCCATCAGGGCGTTGGCGACCAGCACGATCTTTTCCGGCTTGTGGACGACGGTGCGGCTGTCCCAGGCGTGGGGACCGCGGGCGACGACCTTGCGGGCGATGCCGCCATAGATGTTCGCCGCCGACAGCACCGCCCAGCGCGCGCGGAAAGGGAGGCGCGCCGCGCCGACACGGGCCGAGGCTTCATAGCGCTCGACCAGCGCGCCGAGCCGCTCGGCAACGCCGGCGAGATGGTCGCGACCCGCCGGGTCCACCGCGCCCCATTCGGCCGGGATATAGACCCGGCCGACGCCATGATCCTCGACGATGTCGCGGGCGATGTTGGCGAGCTGGAAGGCGAGGCCGAGATCGGAGGCGCGGTCGAGCGTGTCCTCGTCGTCCGGCGTGACCCCCATCAGCACCGCCATCATGCACCCGACCGCGCCGGCGACGTGGTAGCAATAGCGCAAGAGGTCGTCCTCGCCTTGCGGCCGCCAGCCATCGGCGTCGAGCGCGAAGCCGGCGAGGTGGTCGTCGATGAAACGGCGGGGAATCGCGCATTCGGCCGCGACCACGCGGAGCGCATCGAACGGGGCGACCCCCACCGCTTCGCCGGCAAGGGCGCGGTTCGTGGTCTCGCGGACGAAGGCGATGCGCCGCTGCGGATCGGCGGGGGCGGCGGCGCCGTGGCCGAGCGTCTGGCCGTCGGCCAGATCGTCGCAGGCGCGGCACCAGCTGTAGAGCAGCCAGGCGCGCTCGCGCGTCTGCTGATCGAACAGGTTGCTCGCGAAGCGGAAGGATTTGGAGCCGTTGCGGATGATCCGCTCGGCCTCCGCGACGAGCGATGCCCTTTCGGCTTCCGGAGCGCGATCGGCTCTCATCGGACCGTCATTGCGGGGAGCGAAGCGACGAAGCAATCCAGCCGCGCCGGCCGCCGCACTGGATTGCTTCCCCCGGCTTGCGCCGGGGTCGCAATGACGAAGGTGCCGGGGGAATGCGTGTCAGCGGCCGAGATCATCGATCATCAATCCTGCGGTCGCCTTGGCGCTGCCGACGACCCCGGGGATGCCCGCGCCAGGATGGGTGCCGGCGCCGACGAAATAGAGGTTCGGGATCACATCGTCACGGTTGTGGACGCGGAACCAGGCGCTCTGGGTCAGCAGCGGTTCCAGGCTGAAGGCGGACCCCAGATGCGCGCCGAGATCGCTGGCGAAGTCCGCCGGCGTATAGTGGAAGCAGGTGGTGATGTTGCGCCGCAGCCCCGGGGCGACGCGCTGCTCCACGATTTCGAGGATGCGGTCGCGATAGCGCGGCCCCTCGATGCTCCAATCCACATCGAGCTTGCCGAGATGCGGCACCGGGGCGAGCGCGTAGAAGGTCGAATCCCCGATCGGCGCCATCGACGGATCGGTGATGCTGGGGTGGTGGAGATAGAGCGACGGATCGTCGGCGAGCCGCCCCTTCGCATAGATATCGTCAAGCAGGCCCCTGTAGCGCGGGCCGAACAGGATCGTGTGGTGCTTGATGTCGGGATAGTCGCCCTTCGCGCCGAAATGGACGACGAAGAGCGACGGGGAGAAGCGCTTGCGCCGCAGCTTCGCCGCCGCCGAGGCCCCCCGCCTGTGCCCGCGGATGAGATCGTAGGAATGGACGACATCGCCGTTGGAGGCGATCGCGTCGAACTGGGCATGCCAGCCGCTTCTGGTGAGCAGGCCCGTCGCGCGGCCGTCGCCGGTGAAGATTTCCTCGACCGGATCGGCGAGGCGCAAGCTGCCGCCGATCCGTTCGAAATGCGCGACCATGCCCTTCACCAGCGCATTGGTGCCGCCGCGCGCGAACCAGACCCCGCCATCGCGCTCCAGCTTGTGGATCAGGGCGTAGATCGAGCTCGTCGTCATCGGATTGCCGCCGACGAGGAGGGTGTGGAACGACAGCGCCTCGCGCAGATGCTCGTCCTTCACGAAGCCCGACACGATCGAATAGACCGATCGCCAGGCCTGATAGCGCATCAGGCTGGGCCCCGCCTTCAGCATCGCGGCGAAATCGAGGAAGGGGACCGCGCCGAGCTTCTCATAGCCTTCGCGATAGACGCCGGCCGAATAGCGAAGGAACTTCGCATAACCATCGACATCGTCGGGGTTCAGCGCGGCGATCTGCTCGGTGAGGCGGGCGTCGTCATTGCTATAGTCGAACACCGTCCCGTCCGGCCATGACAGCCGGTAGAAGGGCGCGACCGGCATCAGCTCGACATCGCGGCGCATGTCGGCGCCGGTCAGGCCCCACAGCTCTCTCAGGCAATCGGGATCGGTGATGACGGTCGGGCCGGCATCGAAGACATAGCCGTCCTTCACCCAGTGATAGGCACGGCCGCCCGGCTTGTCGCGTGCTTCGACGATGGTCGTGTCGATCCCGGCGGACTGGAGCCGGATGCCCAACGCGAGGCCGCCGAAGCCGGCGCCGATGATGGCGGCGGTCCTGGTCATGCGAGGGCCTTCAGCGCGCGCAGCAGTGGCACCGGCGGCTTGCCCGAAAGGATCCGCGCCTTGTCCGCGAAGGTGGAGCCGGCGGCGTAGAAGCGCTCGATCAGGCGCGGATCGAGCCGGTAGAAATGCTGGAGCACCCTGTAGCGATCGGCCGGCGGCGCCGCGCGGAACAGCATCCGATCGAGCAGCCGGTAGAATCCGCGCGCCTTCCACAGCCGCTTCGCCTCGGCGCGGAGCAGCTGGGGCAGCCTGGCGAAATCGCGCTGGCGGGCGATCAGCAGCGCGATCCGCACCGCATCCGGGAGCGAATAGCCGGTGGTCGGATGGAAGAAGCCGCCGCGCAGCCCGATCCGCGCCGCTCCTTCGGTCTCGGGCCAGAAGGCGTCGAAATCCCCGCCCATCGCGACCGGGAGCACGCCGGCTTCCTCGCCCTCCACCGCGGCGATGCGCCAGCCGCGCGCGTCGGCATAGGCCTCGATCCGCGCGCCGAGCGCCGCCCGGTCCAGCGTCGGATCGGTGCTGTAATAGGTGTCCTCGATCAGGAGTCGGTCCTCGGCGAAGGGCAGGCAGTAGATGAAGCGATAGCCGTCCGTCTGATCGACGCAAGCGTCCATCACGATCGGGCGGGCAAGGCCGTGCGGCGCGGCGAGCCGGAGATCGCGGCCGACGAACTTCTGCCAGCCGAGATCGAGCGCGTCGAGGTTCGCGGCGCCGCGCGCGTCGATATCGATCCGCGCTTCGTCGACGCCCTCGCCAAGCCGGTACTGGTCGGGGCGGAGCCGCTCGCGCACCAGCGCGTCGAGACGATCGGACCGGGTGCTGTTGTAGCGGGTGGGGAGCGTGCGTGCCCGGTCCGGAAAACGGACGTCATAACCGTCCCAGCTTGCCGCGATCATCGGCTCGACCAGCCAGCGATCGCCCGGCGCGACGTCAGCATCGAAGAAGGACCAGACATGATTGCCGCCGAAGCGCTCGCCCTGCTCGACCAGCACGAAGTCGGCATCGGGCCTGAGCTTGGCGAGCGCCAGCGCGACAAGGCAGCCGGCAAGGCCGCCGCCGGCGATCGTCAATGGCCCGTCCCGCGTCACCTCGCCCTCCTACGCAAGGCCTTCGCGGAACGCCACCGCGCGTGTAGGGAAGCCGTGTGGACCTGATGCTCGCCATCTCACTGTCGGTCGCCGCGATGACGATCATCGTCGCGCTGCGCTATCTGGCGGTCAGCGGCGGTTTCGCGCTGCTCACCCGCGCGCGGTTTCCGGGCCTCTACGGCGGGCTCGATACCCAGATCCGGCGCGAGATCGCCTGGTCGCTGGCCAGCGCCTTCCTCTATGGCGCCCCGGCCGGGCTGCTTGCCTGGGGATGGCAGAATCGCGGCTGGACGCGGGTCTATTCCGATGTGAACGATTATCCGATCTGGTGGCTTCCGGTTTCGATCCTGGTCTACCTCGCGCTGCACGACGCCTGGTTCTACTGGACGCACCGCTGGATGCACCGGCCGAAGCTGTTCCGCATCGCCCATGCCGTCCACCACGCCAGCCGACCGCCCACGGCCTGGGCCGCGATGAGCTTCCATCCGTGGGAGGCGCTGACCGGCGCCGTCGTCATCCCAGCGCTCGTCCTTGCCATCCCGATCCACATCGCGGCGCTCGGCATCGTGCTCGCGATCATGACGCTGATGGGCGTCACGAACCATATGGGTTGGGAAATGTTCCCGCGCCCATTGGTCGAAGGGCGCGCCGGCGCCTGGCTCATCACCGCCTCCCACCATCAGCGCCACCATCAGCAATATGGATGCAATTATGGCCTCTATTTCCGTTTCTGGGATCGCCTGTGCGGCACGGATCGCGGCCTCGGCGCGTTCGATCGGCGCCGCGGCGCTGCTGCTCGCTGCGGGGACAGCGCGGGCGACCGATCTGGAGGTCCAGATCCACGGGCTGAGGAACATGAGGGGGTCGATCGAACTGTGCCTCACGCGCAGCCCGGCGCACTTTCCTGATTGCACGGGATCGCCGGGAATGGTGAGCCGAACCGTCCGTGCGGCCGACGCGGGCTCCGTGCTGTTCCGCGGCCTCCCGCCCGGCGATTACGCCGTTTCGGTCATCCACGACGAGAATGACGATGGCCGGCTCAACACCTTCGTCGGTATCCCGCGCGAAGGCTTCGGTTTTTCGCGCAACCCGCGCATCCGCATGGGGCCGCCGCGCTTCGAGGAATGCCGCATCGCCGTCACCGGCGCCGCGATGCGCGAGGTCATCCAGATCAAATATCTTCTCTAGAAGAAGGACGGACACGCAACGTCTTCCCCTTGACCGGCTTTCACTTCATAGTGGCGGAGAGGGGGGATGCGATGGGTTGGACAGCCGCTCTTCCGTCGGGAACCGGCGGCAGCCTGCCGGCACTTCGCGTGCTGCTCGCGGCGCCGCGCGGCTTCTGCGCCGGGGTTCGCCGGGCCATCGAGGCGGTGGAAACCGCGCTGTCCCGCCATGGCGCGCCGGTCTATGTCCGCCGGGCGATCGTCCACAATCTCACCGTGGTGCGCGCGCTCGAGGCGAAGGGGGCGATCTTCGTCGAGGAGCTGGATGAGGTGCCGCAAGGCGCCGTCGTCATCATGTCCGCCCACGGCATTCCCGCCGTGGTCGCCGCCGAGGCCGATCGGCGCGGCTTGACCTGGTTCGATGCGATCTGCCCGCTCGTCGCCAAGGTCCACCGCGAGGTGGTGCGCCATCATCGTTCGGGTCGCCATGTGATCCTCATCGGCCATCGCGGCCATCCCGAGATCGTCGGGACGATCGGCCAGCTTCCGGCCGGTGCGGCGAGCGTGGTCGCGAGCGCGCAGGATGTCGCGGCACTGTCCATCCCCGGCGACGCCCCGATCGCCTATGCGGTGCAGACGACCTATTCGGTCGACGAGGCGGCCGAGGTGATCGCCGCGCTCACCGCCCGCTATGCCGACGTCGCCGCGCCACCGCGCAGCGACATCTGCTATGCGACGACCAACCGCCAGGCCGCGATCCGCGCGCTCGCCCCGCTGGCGGACGCGGTGATCGTCGCCGGCGAGCATTTCTCGTCCAACGCCTGCCGCCTCGCCGAAGTCGCGCGCGCCGCGGGCTGTGCATCGGTCCAGCTCGTGGCGAGCGCCGGGGCGCTCGATCTCGACGCGCTGCGGCAGGCCGGAACGGTCGCCGTGACGGCGGCCGCATCGACGCCGGAGGAGACGGTCGATGCGATCCTCGCCCGGCTCGCGACGCGTTATCGCCTCACGATCGAGGAAGTCGGCCAGGTGGCCGAGGCGGCGGCGTTCAAGCCGGTGCGGATCGATTATCCGGCAATCTCCTTGAGCGGGACCGCGGCATCGGCCAGCCGCGCCCTCTCGTAGAGTCCGCCCTCCAGGATCAGCTTGCGCCCCTGGACATAATCCCTGACCGAATTGACGCAGTCGAGCGCGATCGTGCGGCCGCTCTTCCGATAGATCACCGAGAAGCTGCGCGCCGCCGGATCGCCGCGAACGATGGCCTCGTCATGGCCGGCGGAGAGGCCGATCGTCTGGAGCTTCAGATCATATTGGTTCGACCAGAACCAGGGTAGCGCATCGTAAGCCGCATCGTGCCCAAGGATGGTGCGCGCGACCACATTGGCCATGTCATTGGCATTCTGGACCGATTCCAGCCGGATGCGGGCGCCGCCGGCGAAGCGGTTGGCATGGGCGGCGCAGTCGCCGATCGCATAGACATGAGGCAGGCTCGTGCGGCCGTTCGCGTCGACATCCACGCCGTCGCGCCCCTCTGCGCCGGCGGCGATCAGCGGGGCGACCGCCGGATCGATGCCGATGCCGACGATCGCGAGATCGGCCTGCAGGGTCTCCCCGCCGGTGAGCATGACGCCGCCGATGCGACCACCTGTTCCGGTCAGCGCCTCCACCATCGCGCCTACACGCACGTCCACGCCGCGGGCGCGATGCTCGGCCTCGTAGAAGCGGGAGACGGGCAAGCCTGCGACGCGGGCGAGCAGGCGATCCATCGCTTCGACCAGGACGACCTCGCGCCCCAGCGTCCGCAGCACCGCCGCCGTCTCGAGGCCGATATAGCCGCCGCCGATCACCGCGATCCGGCGCGCGTCGGCCAGTTCGTGGAGCAGCCGATCGACCTCGTCGCGATGACGGACATAGTGGACACCGCCAAGCGCGGCGCCGGGACAACGCAGCCGCCGCGGCGCGCCCCCAGCGGCCCAGACGAGGATGCGATAGCCCAGGGTCCGCCCATCGGCGAGCGTCGCCGTCCGCCTGGCCGGATCGACGGCCGTGACCGGCGTGCCGAGCAGCATCTCCACCTCCCGCTCCGCCCAGAAGCCCGCGGGCCGGATCAGCAGCCGTTCGAAGCCCTTCTCCCCGGCCAGATAGTCCTTCGATAGAGGCGGCCGCTCGTAAGGCAGATGCGGCTCGGCGCCGACGATGGCGATGCGCCCTTCAAAGCCGTGCTGGCGAAGCGCGATCGCCGCCTGCGCGCCGGCATGGCCGCCGCCGACGATCAAGACGTCGAAGCCCGTCGTTCGTGACCCCGCCATCGGCACCGGGCGCCCGTTCCTCTCATTCCACCTGTCCCGGCGGCCGGCCTATCGGACTTCCGCGACATCCGGAAGTCCAGCGTGCGTCGGTTTACCTCTTGGCAACGTTGAACATGTTTCCATCCGAGCGTAATGTTGTGATCGCTCCTCCAAGCGGGGATGTAAGATGAGCCGGACGGCAACGATCGAAGGCGTCGAGCCCCCGCGATCCGATCCCAGGATTTCGGTTCCTGAAATCTGGGACGTGCGGCGCACGATCGAGTTGCGCACCGCGGAACTCGCGGCGGTGACCCGGACCGACGAGGAAGCCGCCGAAATCCTTGCCCTCGCTGAAGCGATCGGCCGCGAGGCGGGAGACGTCGACACCGTCACCGGCAGCGATATCGCCTTTCACGAGGCGGTCGCACGGGCGAGCCACAACCGCCTGTTTCTCGAGATCGTGCAGTCGTTCGATCCCTTGATGGAGGTGGCGGTGCCGAGCGCGTGGCGCACCCGGACCACCGAGGGGCAGCGCCGAATCATGGTCGAGCGCCACATGGCGGTTGCCAATGCGATCCATCGCCGCGATCCGATCGCCGCGACGATGGCGATGAGCGCGCATTTCGATTCGGCGATCGGCGACATGCTCCGCGCGGCGCGGCTCAAGGGGAGCGCGGTCTCCTTCTAGCGATCGTTGCGTGGCGCCGGCGCGCTCCGGGCCACGAAGTCGCCGAGCGGGCGTGGGACGGCGGTGCGGCGACCAGGGGGGACGGCGGCGAGGGACCGGATCATGGCGGTTTTCGTGGCGAATCCCCCATGGCCCTTTTCACATCGCGGCGAGGGAATGAAAAAGCGGCGCCCCCGCGAAGGAGGCGCCGCCAGTCTTCTCCCGGGTTCGGGAGGGGGGCTCAGAACCGGCCGCGAATGCCGACCATGATGGTTCGGCCGGGATTGTAGGAGGTGAAGGTCGCGTTCTCGAACTGGAAATAGGAACGCTGCGTCGCCTTGAAGATATTGACGACATCGAAGGTCAGCTGCGGGAGGTGGCGCGCGCCGAGGATCGTGTTGAGATCGAAGCGCGAGGAGAAATCCCACTGCTGATAATCGTCGGAGAAGATCGCGGCGGCCGGGATGCCGTTCTGGTTCAGGTTCGATTGCTGGGATCCCTGGTTCCAGACCGTCGAGAGCCGCGCGCTGATGCCGTGATTCTCGTAATAGAGCGTCGCGTTGTAGGAATAGCGCGCGACCCCGAGCGCGACCGCCGGCGCGGCGCCCGTGCCCTTCTGGTCGATGATCGTGCCGTTGACGCTGAAGCCGAAGCCGCGAACGCCGAGATAGCGGCCGAGCAGGAAGTCCAGCGACTGCACCCAGGTGCCCTCAAGGCCGTTCACGGTGAGCTGGCCGCTGGCGTTCACCTGCTGCTGCAACACGACGGTCGCCTGGGTGGGACCACCGCGCGACGTGATCGCCGCCTGCTGCGTCGGCGTCAGCGTGTCGAAAGTCACGCCATAGACGGCGAGGTCGGAGAAAGGGACCGTCGTCGTGCCGGTGCTGGTGAAGCCGGTGATCGTCTTTCGGAAGGCGGCCACCGCCACATAGTCGCCATGGCCCATATAATATTCGACGCCGAGATCGAGATTGTCGGAGATGTAGGGCTCAAGCGCCGGATTGCCGCGCGTGCCGACGTCGGCCGAGGGCGAGCTGAAGTTGAGACCGGGCAGCATCGCGTTCGGATCGGGCCGGGTCATCGTCCGCGAGGCGGCGACCCGGACGATCGCCCGCTCCGAGAGATTGTAGGCGATGTTCCCGGCCGGCAGCCAGTTGTCGTACCTGTTCTCGGTCAGGACGAAATTGGTTACGTTCGGGAAGCAGCCGCCGTCGCGCACGTTACCGGCGCCCGGGCAGCCCGCGGGAAGCGGGCCGGCGCCGTCTGGATCGGCGGCATTGCGCGGATCGGGAACGGAAACGAGCCCGCCGATCGTCTGGTCGGTCCGGACCCAGCGAACGCCGACATTGTAGCGCAGGCGATTGCCGCCAAGCGTCGTGTCGCCGTTGATCTCGCCATAGGCGCCGAGCGTCTTCTCGCGAACGAAGCCGCCGCTCGCGCCGGTGTTGGAGGCACCGGATTCGGGCGCGTTGTCATGGAACTGATCGTAATTGGCGGCCTGGCGGAAACGATCCCAGTCGACGGTGACGAAGCCGTCCGGCCCCGGCCGCAGGAAGGAGGCGAGTGCCGATTGCGGGATCAGCGAGCCGCCATAAGTGACCGGGCCGCCCGTATAGCCTGGATAGGTCGGATAGCCCGGCGGCGCCGCGCCGGCCACGTCCAGCCCCTGGCAGGGCGGCTGGGTGTTCGGGCTGGGCAGGAACACGCTCGGATTGTCGCCGCACACCGCATTCTGCCACGCTTGGCTGTTGTCGAAGGCGCGGATGCGACGCTGGATGTCGTCATAGGCGGCGCCGACTCGGATGTTGAAGCCGCTGTCGCCCCATTGCAGATTGCCGCGGATGCCGCGCGTGCGGGTCCTTCGCCGCTCGTCCTGGATGTTCACGCGGCCGCCCGGCCAGCCGAAGCTCGCCGGATCGTTGAGATCGACATTGGTCTGGATATCCGGCACGCCGCCATTGTTGGTATAGTCGACGGTGACTCCGGAGCTCGCCGGGGTGATGACGACGACGCTCGGCGATTCGCGGTGGAACCGGCTTTCGGTCCAGTTGCCCTGCAGGTCGAAATGGAGCCGGTCCCCGATCCGCCATTCCATTCCGGGATTGATGCCCCAGAAGTGCACGTCCTCGATGAACGGGCGATATTCCAGGAAGAACTGGGAATTGGCGTAGGTGCCGCTGGTGACGACGCAGCCCTGGCTGCAGTCGGTGCGATCATAGGTGGTGTTGAGCGGGATCGCGGCGCCGTTGCGGCCGACCCAGTTCATGTCGATGCGCTGCAGATCGTTGTGGCGCCGCCCGAACATCGAATCGACATAGAAATGCAGATCGTCGCTCGGCCGCCATTCCATGCTGAGCACGCCGCTGATCCGGTCCTTGTTCCCGAACTCGTCGGACGGACGGCCGAGGCGCGGGATGATGCCGTTGTCGATCTGCTGGATCGTCGCGCCCGGATTGTTCGCGAGCAGGAAGGCCGCATCGATCGGCGTGCCCGGTGTCAGCCCGTTGCCGGCACTGGCCGGGACCGTGGCGGGGATCGTCCAGTTGCCGCCGCCGGTGGTATTGCAGGTCGTGCCCGCGGGGCATTGCGTGCCGGTGAGGTTCGGGTTGGTCCAGCCGATCGTCTCGAAGCCGCGCACGCGCACTTCGTTGCGGACCGCGGCGACGCCGGCGAGGATTCCGAAATTGCCGAACGTGCCGCTTGCGACCAGCGAACCGCGACCGCCCCAGCGGCTCGTGTTGCTGTTGTTGGTCGCCTCGGCCGAATAATTGAGGTGGAGGCCGGGATTGTCGAACGGCCGCGCCGTGCGCATGTTCACCGTGCCGGCCGCGCCGCCCTCCACCATGTCGGCAAGCGCGCTCTTGTTCACCGTCAGCTGGGTGAAGAGCTCGCTCGGGAAGAGATCGAGATCGACCTCGCGATTGGTGCTCTGCGCGTCGGTTCGCCCGGTCGATGCGATCGCGACCGGCGCGCCGTTGAGCAGCACGCGCGTGAAATTGGTGCCGAGGCCGCGGATCGCGATGTTGAGGCCCTCGCCGGTGATCTCGCGGCTGATCTGGATGCCGGGCACGCGGTTGAACGATTCGGCAAGGTTGGTGTCGGGAAAGTCGCCGATATCGTCGGCGAAGACCGACTCGGTGAAGCCGACATTGTTCTCCTTGGCGTTCGCCGCGTTGCTGAGGCTGGCGCGGATTCCGGTCACGATGATGGCATCGTCGGCGGGTGCGGCCGACGCCCCCGTCTGGCCATTTTGCTGCGCAGCATTGGGATCGCTCCCACCACTCTGCGCGAAGGCCGCGGTGGCGATCATGCCGCTGGCCAGAATCGTGGCAGTGCGCAACAGAAGCTGGACGCGCGTGACGCGCGAGGTCGCGTTGGTCATCATTCCTCCCCTTGTCCCGTGCATTTTGCACTGTTGACCGATCGAAACCGGCAGGCCCTTCCTTTTGCGTTCGTTGACGCAAAAATGGTAGCGCTCACATAAGGTGTGACTCGGACCTGCTGTCCTGTCAATCTGAAACAGGATGACGGGGGTTTCGGACCGGACGAATGATCGGAGGCAGGCTCGTGAGGCGTGCAGGATCGGGCGGCGCAGCGCCGTCGCGCGGCCGAGTCGCCCGCCTTGACAGAAAGGCCCCGCCCGCTGCATGTGAGCGCTAACAATCGCGCATAAAATATTGAGAGGGCAAAGGGCGTTGAGCGCATCCGAGATCCCAGACATGCTGCCCGTCGATGCGTCCGCCGCGCTGCTGGCGGGTCGGATCGATCTTGGCGAGGGGCCCACCCCGGTGATCGTCGCCGGCGGACAGGTCCGCGACGTTTCGCGCACCGCGCCGACCATGTGCCACCTGATCGAGCATCCGGACCCCGCGAGTCTCGACGGCCCGGTCCTGTTCGACGTCGCCGAGCTCGCCGCGCGCGCGGCGCGGCAGGATCGCGCGCGGCCGTTCCTGCTTTCGCCGATCGACCTGCAGGTCGTGAAGGCGTCCGGCGTCACCTTCGCCCTTTCGGCGCTTGAGCGGGTGATCGAGGAGCGCGCGCGCGGCGATGCCGCCGCTGCCGCCGAGATCCGCGAACGCATCGAATCGCGGATCGGCGGGGAAATCCGCGCCGTCGTGCCTGGATCGGAGGCGGCGGCGCGGCTCAAGGCGGCGCTGATCGACGGCGATCTGTGGTCGCAATATCTGGAGGTTGCGATCGGGCCGGATGCCGAGATCTTCACCAAGGCGCCGGTGCTCTCCACCGTCGGCTGGGGCGCCGAGGTTGGCGTTCGTTCGGATTCGCACTGGAACAATCCCGAGCCCGAGGTGGTGATCGTCGCCGACAGCGCCGGCCGCCCGCGCGGCGCGACGCTCGGCAACGACGTCAATCTCCGCGACTTCGAGGGGCGCAGCGCACTGCTCCTCGGCAAGGCGAAGGACAATAACGCCTCCTGCGCCCTGGGGCCGATGATCCGCCTGTTCGACGCCGGCTTCACCATGGCGGACGTCGAGCAGGCCGAGATCGCGCTGGAGATCGACGGACTCGAAGGCTATCGGCTCGAGGGCACGAGCTCGATGAGCCAGATCAGCCGCCCCCCGGCCGAGCTGGTGCGCCAGGCGATGAGCGAGCATGATTATCCCGACGGCTTCGTCCTGTTCCTCGGCACGCTGTTCGCGCCGGTCCAGGATCGCGACACGCCGGGGCGCGGCTTCACCCACAAGGTCGGTGATGTCGTTCGCATCTCGACGCCCAGGCTCGGCGTTCTTGAGAACCGGGTGACGACGTCGAAGGACGCGCCCCCCTGGACGACGGGGATCCGCGCCCTCGTCGACAATCTGGCCAAGCGCGGACTGATCGGCGCAAATGGGGGCCAGGAGGCCCAGGCATGACCCAGACACTGACCCACTTCATCAATGGCGAGCGCGTGACCGCACAGGCGGCGGGCGAAAGCCTCAATCCCTCCAACACCGGCGAGATCGTCGCGCGCTATCCATCGGCCGGCCAGGCCGAGGTGGATGCCGCGGTCGACGCCGCCCGCGCCGCCTTCCCGGCCTGGGCGGGGGCGACGCCGGAGGTGCGCGCCGATCTGCTCGACAAGGTCGCCTCGACCATCATGGCGCGGGCGGCGGAGCTTGGCGAACTGCTCTCGCGCGAGGAGGGCAAGACGCTCCCCGAGGGCAAGGGCGAGGTGATGCGCGCCGCGCGCATCTTCCGCTATTTCGCTGGCGAGGCGATCCGCCGCCACGGCCAGACGCTGGATTCGGTCCGCCCCGGCATCGACGTCGAGACGCACCGCGAGCCGCTCGGCGTGATCGGTCTCATCACGCCGTGGAACTTCCCGATCGCGATCCCCGCGTGGAAGGCCGCCCCGGCGCTCGCCTTCGGCAATACGGTGGTGCTGAAGCCGGCCAGCCCGACGCCGGCCATGGCCTGGGCGCTCGTCGACATCATCCACGAATGCGGCGCGCCTCCCGGCGTGCTCAACTTCCTGATCGGCGAGGGCGGCGTCGGCGGCGCGATCGTCGGCCATGAAGGCGTCGACGCGGTGTCCTTCACCGGCTCGCAGTTCGTCGGCGGCAAGGTGGCCGAGGCGGCGGTGAAGCGCCAGGCGCGCGTCCAGCTCGAAATGGGCGGCAAGAACCCGCTCGTCGTGCTCGACGATGCCGAGCTCGACCGCGCCGTCGCGATCGCGATCGACGGCGGCTTCTTCTCCACCGGCCAGCGCTGCACCGCTTCCTCGCGCGTCATCGTGACCGAGGGCATCCACGATCGCTTCGTCGAGGCGCTTGCGGAACGGGCGCGCACGCTCAAGGTCGGCGATGCGCTCGATCCCGCCAGCCAGATCGGCCCGGTGGTGAGCGAGAGCCAGCTCGAACAGGACCTCAAATATGTCGAGGTCGCGACCGGGGAGGGCGGGCGCCTCGTCACCGGCGGCGAGCGCCTGAGCCTCGCCAACCCCGGCTATTTCATGTCCCCGGCGGTGATCGCCGACACCAATCCCGACATGCGGATCAACAACGAGGAAGTGTTCGGCCCGGTCGTCAGCACGATCCGCGTCAAGGATTATGAGGAGGCGCTTGCGGTCGCCAATCGCGGCGATTTCGGCCTCTCCGCCGGCATCGTCACCACCAGCCTGAAGCATGCCCGCCATTTCCGCCGAAACGTTCGCGCCGGCATGGTGATGGTGAACCTGCCGACCGCCGGGGTCGACTATCACGTGCCCTTCGGCGGCACGCGCAAGTCGAGCTACGGCACGCGCGAGCAGGGGTTTGCGGCGATCGAATTCTACACGCAGACCAAGACCGTCTACATCGGGGGCTGAGCGAAAGTGGCCGATCCCGTCCCCGCGGCGCAGCGCGCGGTTTATCCGAGCTTGCGTGGCCGTCGCGTTCTGGTGACGGGCGGTGGCTCGGGGATTGGGGCCGGGATTGTGGGGGAGTTC